>CAFBAA010000003.1_pt1 | contig 67475 bp, 74 predicted proteins | sample 7267951 | NCBI WGS metagenome assembly CAFBAA01 (sample SAMEA6814017, study PRJEB35770) | uncultured Actinomycetes bacterium | biome: Freshwater; feature: Freshwater reservoir; material: water | place: Czech Republic | collected 2016-04-20 | depth 30m m
ACACCTACGCCAACACCTACGCCAACACCTACGCCAACACCTACGCCAACACCTACGCCAACACCTACGCCAACACCTACGCCAGCCGGTCCGGTGATTGTGGGTGGCTCAATTGCTCCAACCACAATTGTCGCCTGCAACAACATCACTGCAGTGTCAGCTCATGTCACCGATGCAATCGGTATCAAGGCCGTGACCATGAGGCTGATGAATGCCTCTGGCGGAACCTTCTTTGGCATTACCGGTTATCGCACATCTGGCACTTCATTCGATGGATTCTTCGCAAATGATCAAGTAGTGCCTTGTATCTTTACTCCAGGAACCTATACGGCGCAAGCAAATGCTACGAATACCAATGATGTGGCAAGTGGATGGACGAACATCGGCACGATCACGGTTACGGCGCCTCCAGTGTTAGATACCACCGCGCCTGTGGTGCTCTCTGGCACGGTGTCACCTGCCTCAGTTGAGGTCTGTCGCACTCTTTCAATTCTGAGTGCTCGTGTCACTGATGACTATGGCACTGCCACTGTCGTTATCAGATTGGTTAATGCAAGTGCAGGAACAACCGCAACTGTGAATGCCGGTCTTTGGAGCGGCACGAAGTTTGATGGCCTCTACCGAAACGACCTCTTGATTTCATGCGGAACCGTTCCGGGGCTCTACTCAGTGAGTGCACAAGCGATTGATGAGACCAATAACCGGAGTGATTGGACAAGCATTGGATCAGTAACAATCACTGCAGCACCGGAGCCAACTCCTGCACCAACACCAACTCCAACACCGACACCTACACCGACGCCTGCACCAACACCTGCACCAACTCCTGCACCGACTCCTGCACCAACACCGACGCCGGAGCCAACACCTCCACCAACACCGACACCAACACCAGCTCCGGCACCAACACCAACACCGACGCCGGAGCCAACACCTGCACCAACTCCTGCACCAACACCGACGCCGGAGCCAACACCTGCACCAACTCCTGCACCAACACCGACGCCGGAGCCAACACCTGCACCAGCTCCCGCACCTACTCCTGCACCAACACCGACGCCGGAGCCAACACCTGCGCCAACTCCTGCACCAACACCTGCACCGACGCCGGAGCCAACACCTGCACCAACTCCTGCACCAACGCCGGAGCCAACACCTGCACCAACTCCTGCACCAATGCCAGAGCTTCCAGAAGCGCCAACCCCTCCTGCGACGCCTGAAGTACCAGAGAGTCCTGCACCTGAAACACCAGCACCTACTCCGACGCCTGAAACACCTGCACCCACACCGACGCCTGAAACACCTGCACCTGCACCCACACCAGCCCCCGTTTTCACGCCAGCACCAGCACCTGCACCAGCGCCCGTTTTCACGCCAGCACCTGCACCCACACCAGCACCCGTTTTCACGCCTGCACCAGCACCTGCACCAGCACCAGGTTTTGTGAAAACACCGGAAAGTATTAGTGAGCCAAAGGGTGAAAGTGAGACCGCACTTCCAGCCCCTGCGTTGAAGAACGGTCTTCCGATATCTCCTGCCTTGGGACTCTTGCCTGCACCGAAACCAGAGCCTGAGTTAACAACCCAAACGATTAACTTCCCACCCATTCCTAGCCGCGAATTCGGTCCAACCGTTCCCTTAAAGGCGACCGCTTCCTCAGGGCTCCCCGTCACTTTCAAATCGGCCACTTCGAGCACGTGTGAAGTCTTGGGACAACGAGAAGATTCGTTCGCTCAAGCCTTACGCAATGCCTTAGCTCCAGATCCTGTTCTCTGCACAGTAGTAGCGACGCAATCCGGTGACGCGAAATTCGCACCAGCTAATCCAGTGGAGAGAAGCTTCACCCTGGTTAAGCCACGTGATAGCGCAGCGATTCCGTCGGTAATCGCAACTCGCATAGTTACAACGATCGCAGGTCGCATGACGCTCAAGGGTTCAAAGGGCGCACAATTCTCCGCGATGCTCAAGACAAATTCATCATCGACTATTACCGGAAAAATCTCAGCAACTGTGTCAACTCCAGGAATATGCTCGATCTTAAAGATCACGAGCACGAGTGCTTCAGTAGTTTCTATTTCAGTCAAACCGCTTACTCGAGGAACGTGTTCCGTACAACTTACTTATGCCGGGAATTCAAAGAACAATACGTTGGCAGCAAGCAACAGCTGGAGTGCAGTAATTAATTAACCGTTAGAAATGCATGGACGACGTCGGAGCTCGGCCACATAATCACTCGGTGCACCCGCAGCTTCTGCAGCATCAGCCATCGTTCCTAGGTAGCGTGCGCTAGGAAGCCCACCTTCATAGCCATTGAGGACATAGAGCCAGGCGAGTGGGAAGCCATCGAGAGTGTGGACGCGAACTCGAATCTTTGTGTAAAGCCCGATTGTGACGCCTTCCCACTCATCCAGGTTCTTTTCGTCATCCGACGTAATCTCGTAGAGCCCTACAAAAACATGGCTCTTGGGATCTTCCGGGCTCTCAACGACGGTGGCCAGCGCGCCCTCCCAGCCCATATCTTCTCCGCCGAAGGTGAGGCGCCACCCTTCCAGCCAGCCGGTGCCCCTAAAGGGGGAGTGGGGCGCCCGACGGAGCATCTGAGCAGGATCAAGGTTCGATCCGAATGCTGCGTAGAGGGCCATGTTTAGGAGGGTAGAAGAGTTAGGGGAGAATGGTCTACATGACACGCATCGCAATCATCGGCGCCGGGCCCGGTGGATACGAGGCAGCCCTGGTGGGAGCCCAGTTAGGGGCCGAGGTCACCATCATCGAACGCGATGGCATCGGAGGCTCGGCAGTCCTCACCGATCGCGTGCCCAGCAAGAGTTTGGTGGCGACTGCAGTGGCCATGAATGAAATCAAAGATGCCTCTCACCTTGGCATCTCCGCAGAGCATCCAACTTTCTCTCTCCGAGATGTGAACCGCCGGATTATGGAGCTCGCCTCCGCGCAGTCGGCTGACATCAAGTCTGGTCTCCAAGCAAACGGAGTCCGCATTTTGCCGGGGCATGCGCGATTTATCTCCGATCATGAAATCGAAGTAACGAATAATTCGGGAACTCAAGTTGTTGAAGCAGATGTCATTTTGATTGCCACGGGTGCACGTCCGCGCATTCTGGATTCCGCGCAACCCGATGGGGAGCGCATTCTTACGTGGGAGCAGATTTACGATTTGAAAGACCTTCCCCAGGACTTAATCGTCATCGGGTCCGGTGTGACTGGTGCAGAGTTTGCCTCTGCATACCTCTCACTGGGCTCTCGTGTAACACTTGTTTCCTCGCGCGATCACGTACTGCCCGGCCAAGACGCTGATGCTGCCGAAGTAATCGAAACAGTCTTCAATCGCTCAGGTGGAGTTGTGAAGCCGCGGAGCCGGGCAACTGCAGTGAAACGTGAGGGCGAAAGCGTTGTTGTTACCTTAGAAAGTGGCGAGGAACTTCGAGGATCGCATGCCTTGCTTGCGGTGGGTTCCCTCCCCAACACGGATCGGCTTGCTATTGAAAACGCGGGAGTGAAACTCGACGATCGAGGGTTCATCGAAGTTGACCGCGTATCCCGCACCAACGTTCCACATGTTTATGCTGCTGGTGATTGCACCGGTGTCTTGATGTTGGCATCGGTAGCGGCCATGCAGGGTCGTATCGCGATGTGGCACGCGCTAGGCGAAGCAGTGACGCCACTCAATCTAGAGAGTGTTTCCGCAACTGTTTTTACCCAACCAGAGATCGCCACGGTAGGCGATGTCAGCGGGGGAGAATTCACACTTCTCACTTTGGATACCAATGCGCGCGCAAAAATGGAACACATCGACGATGGCTTCATCAAGATATTTGCTCGAGCAAGCGTGATCGTGGGCGCGGTTATCTGTTCCCCGAGGGCGAGCGAGTTGATTCATCCCATAACTGTGGCGATAACAGGTCGACTCACGGTTGATCAATTTGCGCAGACTTTTACGGTCTACCCATCACTTTCTGGATCACTTGCAGAAGCAGCGCGCCGACTTCATCAATCTGAAGATTAATTAATCTCGCAGATCGCGGTTCCGGCAGTGATGGTTTCGCCCTTGGCAATCTTGAGTCCGGTGATCGTTCCACTCTTGTGAGCATTAAGTGGCTGTTCCATCTTCATGGCCTCAACCACCACGATCAGGTCGCCTTCGTTCACTGTTGCGCCATCTTCAACGGCAACCTTGACCACGGTTCCTTGCATCGGTGCTACAAGTGAGGCCCCTGTGGCTGCAGCGTTCGTTTTACGAGCGCCGCTGCGTCGAGCGCCGGCAGCTGCTGGGGCGGCGCCGCTTCCGAGTCCAGCAGGAAGGGTGACATCGAATCGGCGACCATCGACTTCAACAGAAATGGTTTCACGCGTGCCTGCTTCTCCACTTTCGGCAGAACCGTAGGCTGGGATTTGGTTCTTAAATTCGGTTTCAATCCAGCGGGTGTGCACGCGAAATGGTTCGTCGCAGAAATCTGCATCTCTCACGACTGCGCGATGGAAGGTGAGAGCGGTGGGCATTCCTTCTACGATGAAATCATCAAGTGCGCGGCGCGCACGTTCGAGCGCCTCTTTGCGAGTAGCCCCCGTGACAATCAGTTTGGCGAGAAGTGAGTCGAAATTGCCACCAACTACATCGCCAGCACCGAACCCAGAGTCAAGGCGCACTCCTGGTCCACTTGGCGCAACGAACTTGGTGATCTTTCCTGGTGCAGGAAGAAATCCACGACCAGGATCTTCGCCGTTGATACGGAATTCGATGCTATGCCCACGGAGGACCGGATCAATAATGGTGAGTTTTTCTCCATCGGCGATGCGGAACTGCTCGCGAACTAAATCGATACCGGTGACTTCTTCAGAAACTGGGTGCTCCACCTGAAGTCGAGTATTCACTTCAAGGAAAGAGATAGTGCCGTCTTGACCGACGAGGAATTCACATGTTCCAGCGCCCACGTAGGCGGCTTCCTTCATGATTGCCTTAGATGCGCGATACAACTCAGCGATTTGGGCTTCACTCAAAAATGGCGCGGGCGCTTCTTCGACAAGTTTTTGGTGGCGACGTTGTAACGAACAATCCCGCGTACTGATGACGGAAATATTTCCGTGTGAATCGGCAAGCACTTGAGTCTCAACGTGGCGGGGCTTATCCAGATAGCGCTCAACGAAGCATTCGCCGCGACCAAACGCAGCAACTGCCTCGCGAACTGCAGAGTCGTAAAGTTCGGCAACTTCTTCTAGGTTGCGAGCGACCTTGAGTCCTCGTCCACCACCACCAAATGCTGCTTTGATCGCAATTGGCAATCCGTGTTCTTTAGCAAAGGCAACGACTTCGTCGGCACCAGTCACTGGATCTTTCGTTCCCGCTACGAGTGGAGCACCCGCGCGTTGTGCAATATGGCGCGCGGCTACTTTGTCGCCGAGTGACCGAATTGCGGCAGGCGGTGGTCCGATCCACGTGAGTCCAGCATCGATGACTGCTTGCGCAAACTCTGCGTTCTCTGAAAGGAATCCATAACCAGGGTGGATCGCATCGGCGCCACTCTTCTTCGCGGCACCAATAATCTTGTCGAAGACTAGATATGAATCTGCTGCGGTACTACCACCAAGGGCGATCGCTTCGTCTGCGGCTTTGACGTGGAGTGAATCAATATCAGGTTCGGCATAGACAGCAACGCTGGCCAGGCCATGGTCGCGGGCGGCGCGGGCAACCCGGATTGCTATTTCGCCGCGGTTGGCGATGAGGACTTTACGCACCCCCACAGGCTAGCGCCTGCGCCTACTCAGCTTTAAACCGTACGCTCGGCAGGTCGGGTGAGGAAGGTCTCCCAGCCGAGCCCATGGCGGGCAAAGAGTTCCCGCAAGGTCGGCAAACTGAGCCCTTCGACGTTAGAGGGGTCGCCGTGGATCGAGGCCACCAGTGGCCCACCGAGTGAGTCAATAGTGAATGAACCGGCCACCTGGAGCGGCTCTCCCGTGGCTATGTAGGCATCCATCTCAGCCGCACTCATATCAACGATGGTGACATCAGTGGAGGTAAGAGCGCGTTCTACTTTCCCGTTAGCGATGTTGATCAGCGCATGCCCTGTATGCAGAGTGCCGGTGCGACCACTCATCTGTTGAAGTCGTTCCTTGGCTACTTCCGGTGTGCCTGGTTTTCCATAGGCAACTCCATCGAGTTCAAAGACAGAGTCGCAACCGATGATGAAGCCATCACTTCGCCCCGGATTAATTGCTGATGCCTTACGAAGCGCAAGCTCGTACGCCAATTCCTTGGGGCTGAGGGCGAGGAGTTCGGGGGTCTCTTCGTCGATACCGCTCACAATTATTTCTGGCGTGATACCTGACCTGCGAAGCAGAGTGTGTCTGGCAGGAGAGGCTGAAGCCAGGATGACGTGTGGTGCCATCAGTGAAATTGTGGCGATCCCCATGCGCCCGTTAAAGGTGTGCGCATGATGGGGCGACCCCAGTTAGAAATGGGTGCTGGCGACGCGTGAGCGCTTCGGCGCGCACTCACAAGCGTCATGGCCGCCACGATTGCTGCAACCTCTTCGGGTGTGGGGTTTCCACTGATCTGAAAGCCCGCAATTTGCGAAGCGGAGTTCTCTGCCGAGTTCTCTGCCGAGTTCTCTGCCGACATGTTAGAGAGGAATGTTTCCGTGTTTACGTGCCGGACGCGTCTCACGCTTATTTCGAAGCGCTCGCAGTGCACGTACAACATGAGCACGAGTGTCATGCGGCGGAATGACCGCATCGACATATCCGCGTTCTGCCGCAATAAATGGATTAGCGAACGTATCTTCATACTCGGTCACTAATTCGGCGCGACGCTTCTCTGGATTCTTAGCATCCGCTAATTCCTTACGGTAAAGAATATTGACGGCTCCTTGAGCTCCCATTACGGCCACCTGCGCGGTGGGCCAGGCGAGGTTCACGTCGGCGCCCAGGTGTTTTGAACCCATGACGTCGTAAGCCCCGCCATACGCTTTACGAGTAATCACCGTTATGAGTGGCACGGTGGCTTCTGCATACGCATACAGCAACTTGGCGCCGCGACGAATAATTCCGTTCCACTCTTGATCAGTGCCTGGCAAGAAACCGGGAACGTCTACCAACGTGATGACTGGAATATTGAACGCATCGCATGTGCGTACGAAACGAGCCGCCTTCTCGCTGGCATCGATATCGAGTGTGCCCGCGAGTTGCATCGGTTGGTTTGCCACGATGCCGACCGAATGGCCTTCAACGCGCCCGTAGCCCACCAAGATGTTTGGCGCGAAGAGAGCGTGCACTTCTAAGAAGTCCTCATCATCAAGAATTGCTTCGATGACGCGCTTCATGTCGTAGGGCTGGTTGGCGCTATCCGGAATCAGTTTGTCGAGCGCGGCATCCGTATCGTTGATCTCCAGATCGGCAATTGTCGGAAATGCGGGAACTGGATCCATGTTGTTGCTCGGGAGGTAAGAGAGCAGCGACTTCACATATTCGATTGCGTCTTCTTCATCGTGGCCCATGTAGTGCGCGACGCCGCTCTTGGTGTTATGCGTGCGCGCACCGCCGAGCTCTTCGAACTCCACATCTTCACCGGTAACTGTTTTGATAACTTCTGGTCCAGTGATGAACATGTGCGATGTCTTATCTACCATCACAATAAAGTCCGTCATCGCCGGGGAGTAGACCGCGCCACCTGCGCAAGGTCCCATCACGAGCGAAATTTGTGGAATCACACCGGATGAGTGTGCGTTGCGCTTGAAGATTTCGGCGTAGAGACCGAGAGCAACCACACCCTCTTGAATACGCGCACCACCTGAATCGTTGATGCCAATCATGGGCGCACCAATTTTCAGTGCGAAGTCCATCACCTTCACGATCTTTTCGCCGAAGACTTCTCCAAGACTGCCACCGAAGACGGTGAAGTCTTGGGCGAAGACGCAGACCGTGCGCCCATCGACGGTTCCATGACCTGTGACGACGCCGTCGCCGTAGGGGCGAGACTCGGCCATATCGAAATTCACTGATCGGTGGCGAGCAAACTCATCGAACTCAACGAAGGAGCCTTCGTCGAGGAGGAGGGCGATGCGCTCGCGAGCAGTCTTCTTGCCACGCGCATGCTGCTTCTCGATGGCTCGTTCTGAGCCTGCGTGGATAGCGGCATCAATGCGGTTACCGAGTTCCTCGATTTTGCCCGCGGTCGTGTGAATGTCGCTCATGCTCCCTCAATCTCTCGTCTACGAGATTTTTCCCGATTCATGTCCTACGGTACTGAACATGACCTGGCCATCCACCCCACGACTCCCACTTGATCGGGAACTCCTGGTCCGCCTGCTGGAATCCTGCCTGCCGGCCGATGCGATTCAAGTCGTGGAGAGCACGGGATCGACCAATACCGACCTGGTCAATCAAGTGAAATCTGATCGTGCGGCGCTACTGGTGGCCGAGGAACAGAGCGCAGGGCGGGGTCGGCTCGATCGAACCTGGATCGCCCCGAAGAGCAGCGGACTCCTCTTTTCGCTCTATTGGCCCGCGCCACTCCTGATGGCTCCTCTTCTCATGGGCGTGGCTGCGGCCGAAGCGTTGCGCTCTACCACCACTATTCCAGTCTCATTGAAGTGGCCAAATGATTTGATGGTCAGCGATCGCAAATTAGGTGGGATCCTGGCGAGCACATCGGGCGGCGGGGTAGTAATCGGTGTGGGAATCAACGTTTCACTTACAGATGCCGAGAAGCCCGACGAGCGTGCTACTTCAATCGTGATGGAGCGCGACGAAGCACCTCCACGCGAGGTACTCATCGCTGAAATCGTTCAACGCTTTTCCGAGTTGACATCGATTGAGGGTGGAGAATTTCTTGACCGCTACAAAGCTCTCTCATCGACAATCGGTTCGAGAGTGCGCGCAGAAATGGTCAAAGGAGAGTCCATCGTGGGTACCGCGGTTGGAATTAATTCAACTGGAGCACTGCTGATTAGCAACGATGCGGGAGATCACGTTCTTACCGCTGGTGATGTTTTCCATCTCCGGTAAAAACAAATTTGCCATAACTCCAGTAACGGAAGATGGTACCTAGCCCTACGCCAATGACATTTCCGCTGAGGTTGTCGGCTAACCCCGAATCAAAGTGGAGCACGTAGCGAGAGATTCCCAAGGTGCCCGCAGCAATTGCCACACCGATGGCATTGAGCGTGAGGAAAATGGTTATTTCTCTGCCTAGCGAAGAAGTTTTTCGATGACTCCAAGTGAAGAGTCGATTTCCAGCAAACGCCACCGCGGTGGAGATGACGCCAGCCAGTACGAGGCCAAGCACAGGATGTGCGGCAAGCGGGGCCTGAGATGTATGTACGAGGAAGTTGAATGCGGCGAAATTCACCACATAGGCAATGCCGCCCACCACGCCAAACTGGAGTACTTCCAGGGCTCGCTTCTTCAACACGAAGTGGAGCCTAGCGCCCGTAGGCTGGGGGCATGACGTCTCGCCAAAGTACGCCACCGATCGTGGGCGTTATCGGTGGGGGTCAGCTCGCTCGGATGATGGCTGCGCCCGCAGGGGCGCTCGGGATTCACATTCGGCTTTTGGCGGAATCAGCGCACGAGTGTGCCACTCAAGTAATTTCTGATGTTGTGGTGGGAGATTTCCGCGATTACGAAACGTTACGGGCCTTTGTTTCTAGTTGCGATGTAGTCACCTTCGACCATGAGCATGTGCCTAACGCTCTGCTTCGTCGACTGGCAAGCGAAGGGATGGAAGCAAAACTGCAACCCGGTCCCAACGCACTTCAGTACGCCCAGGAGAAAGTCAAGATGCGCGAACTCGTAGCACCCGAACTCTCGCCGCGTTGGAAACAAGTGGCCGATATCGATGAAGCTCGCGATTTCGGTTTTCCTTGTATCGCGAAGTCGTTGATTGGCGGGTATGACGGTAAGGGCGTGTGGCGGGTGGAGAGTGACTCGGAACTCTCAGAATTACTCAAGCATGGCGGGTTGCTTCTTGAAGAATTAGTTCCTTTCGATGCAGAAATTTCAGTATTGATAGCGCGCTCGCCGCATGGACAAGCGGCAGTGTGGGCGGTGACGGAAACAATTCAAGAAAATGGCATCTGTGTGCAAACGGTGACGCCGGCTTCCCATCTTTCAGATGAAGTAGCCGGCAAAGCGCAGTCAATTGCGCTCACTATCGCCGAGCAGACAGGAGTGGTGGGTGTCATGGCAGTCGAGATGTTCGTGGTGGGGGAGCGTCTCTTAGTAAATGAATTAGCGATGCGCCCACATAACTCCGGACATTGGAGCATCGAAGGGGCGATCACTTCACAATTTGAACAGCATCTTCGTGCGGTGTTGGACCTTCCTTTGGGGGCAACCGATATGAGGGCTAGGCACGTGGTGATGGGAAATATCTTGGGCGGGGATAAGGCAGATCTACATCGCGCTTTCCTCCACCTCTTTGCACGCGACCCTGGACTCAAAGTCCACCTCTATGGGAAAGAGGTGCGACCTGGTCGTAAAGTAGGGCACGTCACCTTGTTGGGTGAAGATACGAAGCGCCTGAGCGCGCGGGCCCTTCATGCAACCGAATTCTTTGCCGGCAGAGCAGGAGAGCACGATGAGTAAGCCACCTGTAGCGATCGTGATGGGCTCCGATTCGGATTGGCCGGTGATGGAAGCGGCCGCCAACATTCTCAAGGAATTGGGCATCGCGCATGACGTTTCAGTGCTCTCTGCCCATCGCATGCCAGAAGAGATGATGGCTTTTGGCAAGGAAGCACTCTCGGCGGGATATCGCGTGATCATCGCTGGTGCAGGAGGCGCGGCTCATCTCCCTGGCATGTTGGCATCTGTCACAACACTTCCCGTGATTGGTGTTCCCGTACCGCTTAAAGATTTAGATGGAATGGATTCGTTGCTCAGCATTGTGCAGATGCCTGGCGGAATTCCCGTGGCCACTGTGGGGATTGGTAATGCTAAGAATGCCGGGTTATTAGCGGCCAGAATCTTGAGCATCTCTGACGCTGCCCTTCAGGCAACGCTATCCAAGTACGCAGGCGACCTTCATGACGAGGCAGTCGCGAAAGGTGCTTCGCTCAAAGCGCGCCGCGAGAATAAGACTGGTTTCTAACTCTTCTTTGCATATTCGATAGCTGGACAGCGGTCCATCACCGTGAGCAAGCCGGCTGCTCTTGCCTTTTCTACGGCAGCTTCATCAATAACTTCCAATTGCAGCCAGACGCCTTTCGCCGCAATCTGAATTGCATCTGCGACCAACCCCGCCACGAGAGTGGAATTCACAAATAGATCGACCACATCAACCGGGAAAGGAATCTCTTTAAGAGTTGCATATCCCTGTTCACCATGAACCACGGGGGCTGATGGGTGGACCGGAACGATCCTGTGCCCTTTCGACTTTAGCAGCGCAGCTACACGGTATGCCGGTCGTTCGCTGTTGTTGCTCAAGCCAACGATCGCCCATGTTTTCAGTTGGAGCATGCCGTCAATATCGTCGGACATGCTTACTTCTTCGGGGTGAGTGTGGGACGCCCTGGGGCGCGGTAGATAAAGCCTGCATCACGCCATGCGTTTCCATCGAGCGCATTTCGTCCATCGATGATGACCTTATTTGCTACCACCTTGGCAAAATCTTCCGGCGCGAGTGCTCGATACTCTTTCCACTCGGTGAGGTGCAAGATCAAATGGGCATCTTTGGCGCCTTCGATCAGATCGTCGATAAATTCCAACTCCGGGAATCGTTTCGCTGCTGGCTCCATCGCCTTGGGATCGTTGATGACTACTCGAGCCCCGCGTTGTGAAATTCCGTAGGCGATATCTAACGCAGGGGAGTCGCGAACGTCATCACTATCCGGCTTGAAAGCTGCGCCGAGAACAAAGACCTTCTTGCCTTTCAGATCTCCGTACTCTGCGGCAACATCAATGATGCGGGCGCGGGCGCGTAAATTGATGGAGTCAATGTCGCGCAGGAACTCCAACGCTTGATCGGCGCCCAATTCTTCTGCCCGCGCCATAAAGGCTCGAATATCTTTAGGAAGGCAGCCTCCGCCAAAACCAATACCGGCCTGCAGGAAGCGATTTCCGATCCGCGGATCGTAGCCAATTGCCTTCGCCAGTACTGTGACGTCGCCGCCTGCGGCATCACAGATTTCGGCCATCGCATTAATGAATGAAATCTTGGTTGCTAAAAATGAGTTTGCTGCCACTTTCACAAGTTCCGCAGTGCGTAAGTCTGCGCTTATCCAGGGGACTTCGTCTTTGAGTAACGTGGCGTACACCTCGCGTAGTTGCTCTTCTGCCCGCGCAGATTGCACACCCACTACGAGTCGGTTGGGGCGAAGCGTGTCTTCTACCGCAAATCCCTCACGCAAGAATTCTGGATTCCACGCCAATTCAACGTGAGGATTAATTTCAGCAAGACGAGCAGTGAGAGTATCTGCCGTTCCCACTGGCACCGTTGATTTGCCGACTATGAGCGAACCGGCCTTCGCATGCGAAGCGGTTGCCTCCAGTGCGGCATTCACGTAGGTCAGGTCTGCCGCATTTCCATCTTTGCGTTGCGGAGTTCCCACGCAAATGAAGTGGACATCTGCATCAGCCAGATCCTCGAAGTTTGTTGAAAAGCGTAGTTTTCCCGTGGCCACATGTTTGCGGAGCAAATCATCAAGGCCGGGCTCGTAAAAGGGGAGCTCGCCCTGGGAGAGGAGAGTGATCTTCGTCGCATCCGTGTCGATGCCGATCACGTCAAAGCCCAATTCCGCCATGCATGCAGCGTGCGTTGCGCCCAAATAGCCGGTTCCAATAACTGAAAGCATGGGTTAAACCTACCGGCTCATCAGGCCCGTCAAGGCGATTTGGGCTTTCGCCTACTCGGGTTGGCGTTTAGCCTTACGCCATGACCTTTGACCTATATCGCCTCCCTGAAGAACTCAATGAACTCCGTACCGTTGTCCGCGCCGTTGCTGATAAGCACATTGCGCCCAACGCAGCAGAGGTCGATGAGAAGAGCGAGTTTCCGCAAGCGGCCTATGACGCGCTTGTAAAGGCAGATCTTCACGCGCTCCACGTGCCTGAGGAATTCGGTGGAGCCGGCGCAGATGCATTGGCGATTTGTATCGTTATTGAAGAAGTAGCGCGGGCTTGTGGCTCTTCTTCGCTGATTCCTGCAGTCAACAAACTTGGATCGATGGCCATTCTTCTTAAGGGCACTCAGGAGCAGAAGCAACGGTGGCTTCCTCGTTTGGCTTCTGGCGAAGCGATGTGGTCCTACGCACTCTCGGAGTCAGAGGCCGGAAGCGATACTGCATCGATGAAGACTCGCGCCGTGCGCGATGGAGATTCCTGGGTGCTTAACGGCGCCAAGCGTTGGATTACGAACGCAGGTGTGAGCGAGTTCTATACGGTCTTCGCAAATTGTGATCCTTCGAAAGGTGGCAAGGGAGTTACTGCATTCCTTGTTGAGAAGTCTGATCCGGGTGTCTCCTTTGGCGCTCCCGAGCGCAAACTCGGCATTAAGGGTTCACCCACGCGCGAGGTCTACTTGGACAATGTGCGAGTAGGCGACGATCGGATGATTGGCGAGATGGGTGAAGGTCTCAAGATCGCATTGGGAACTCTTGATCACACTCGAATCACCATTGCGGCGCAAGCAGTCGGCATCGCTCAAGGCGCTCTTGACGCGGCAAAGGATTACATCAAGGAACGAAAGCAATTTGGTAAGGCGATTGCCGAGTTCCAGGGAATTCAATTCATGATTGCTGACATGGCGATGCAGGTTGAAGCAGCGCGTCAACTCACTTACCGTGCAGCTGCTGCTAGCGAGCGAAACGATCCGGATCTCACATTCCTTGGAGCGGCTTCTAAGTGCTTCGCTTCCGATGTTGCCATGCAAGTCACCACTGATGCTGTTCAGCTTCTCGGCGGTTACGGCTATACCCGCGATTACCCAGTAGAGCGCATGATGCGCGATGCGAAAATCACTCAGATTTACGAAGGCACCAACCAGATTCAGCGAATGGTGATGGCTCGTAAGGTTTTGAGCTAAAACTACTTGCAGGAAGTATCTGCACCCGTACGTACATCGAACGGTGACGTCTCGGTAGGCGTAGGGGCTGGGGCTGTCTTAGGCGTAGTGAATTTTGCAACTGATTTGTAATCAGGACCCAATGTCACAATGAACTTTTTACCGAGGGCTTTCTTTGGCACAGTGAGTGCGTTGGGTAATGCAGCTTTGAGAGTCCTCAGTGATTCCGAGTAAGTCGGATCGTAGGTAATGGTGGTGGTCTTTACTGTGGTGAGCGCAGTTGATGGCGTAGCTCCGTTCACGAATCCAGCAGTTGCAAGATCGTTTGAAGCCTTTGCAGCAAGCCCATTGATGTCGGTTCCGTTTTGCACTTCGATCACGATGTCTTTAGCTGGAATCGTCAAGGCCGAACTCTTTGTAATCACTTTTGGCGTCGGAGCCACTGGAACGTCATCTTTGATGCGCTGCCAAAGTTTTGGTGCGAGCTCTGGATCCCATAAGACGGCACCGGCAACTCCATCATTTGCATAACTGACATCGGATAACGGAACGGTCAGCATGTTGAGATTCGATGCCGAAAGCGACTTCATTTGTGTCGCAAGCGTCACCAAATCATCCTTTTGAAGGTCTGGATCAGTGGTGACTGTTGCGAGCCCGGCATTTACCACGCTGAGTAATTTCACCGGATTTAGCAGCGTTCCAGTGCTCGTCGCTGCTGAGATCATTGATGCGATGAATTTTTGTTGACGCTTCATTCGACCGAGATCGCCCATGCCGTCGAAGTACCGTGCGCGTACATATTTCAAGGCAGTAATTCCGTCAAGATGATTTTTCCCGGCAGGTAAATCGATGTGGCTTTTATCATCGTGAATTGCTGTGTTGGTACAAATATCAACGCCACCCACGGCGTCCACTAAATTCGCAAATCCGGCGAAATTTACTTCGATGTAATGATCGATTCGAACTTGTGTCATATTTTCAATCGTTGCAATGAGCAGTGGTGCGCCACCTCTGCCAAAAGTTTCATTGATCTTTGAATGTCTGGCTGAATGAACGACACCCTTGTCGTCGGTCCACTCGGGTACGTCTGCGTACGTGTCGCGGGGGATCGAGATGATGGTTGCGCGATCGCGATCTTTACTGATGTGAATCAGGATTGCCGTATCCGAGCGCTTACCGGCCGCAGTGGCGACGCTGCCTACGCGAAGATCGTGAAGTTGCTGCTTCGTGAGCCCTTCGCGGGTATCTGAACCCACGAGTAAGTAATTAATAGAAGAACCGGCGGAGCGGTCAGGGCGGACTTTGATTCCCTTGAAAACGTCCTGCCGGTTAATGGAAGAGGTGACATGGTCAAAGGCGACCCAGGAGACGAGAGAGAGGATCAGGACGCCCACTGAGAGGAGGGTGGTGACCATCGAAAACCGAGAGCGGCGACGTCGAGTCGGTACTTTCGGAGGGTTGACCACACGCTAAGCCTATTAGGGCGATAACCTCGAAGCCGCCATGAACGAACTTTTCGCTAACCCGTTGCGCAAAATCGGCGTCTCCGTTGTGATGCCGGTGCGCAATGAGGAACGCCATCTGGAAGCCGCGGTACGTGCTGCCTTGGCTCAAGTGCGCTCTTTACCTCCAGAGATTCCTTTTGAGGTGGTGCTCGCCGTCGGTCCTTCTCATGACCGTACGTGGGAGATTGCTGAGAACCTGGCTGCACAGGATGGGCGAGTAAAAGTGGTGGCAAACCCCACCGGTAAGACCCCCAGTGCATTAAATGCTGGCATCAGAGCCTCTTCATTTGACGTCATTGTTCGAGTAGATGGTCATGCCGAGCTCCCCGAGGGGTATGTCGAGCGAGCTTTGGAAGTATTGGCGCGAACAGGTGCAGTCAACGTTGGCGGCATCATGGCTGCGGAGGGCGTGACATATTTTGAGAAGGCGGTAGCCGCCGCGATGACGAGTCCACTTGGCGTGGGTGCTTCCCGTTTTCACACCGGCGGCGAAGAAGGATCGGTAGATACGGTCTACTTAGGAGTATTCGACAAAGCGAAGCTCATTGAGGCGGGCGGCTACGACGAGAGGTTTATTAGAGCGCAAGATTGGGAACTCAATTTGCGGTTACGCGAGCGGGGCGGTGTCGTTTGGTTTTCGCCTGATTTAAAGGTTGCCTATCGCCCCCGTTCTTCCCTGCGCGCCTTGGCCAAGCAGTACTTTGAGTATGGCCGTTGGCGTCGCGTCGTGATTCGAAAGAACAGAACCACTCTCAATCTCCGATATCTCGCGCCACCAGTTGCGTTCTTCGGATCGCTCATCGGGCTGATCTCAGGATTTTTCTTTCCCTGGGCTTTGCTCTTGCCCGCCGGCTATTTGGCTTTTGTGTTGCTTGCATCGTTAATGATTTCGAGAGGGGCAGCCGGATTTGCTTCGAAAGCCGCCCTCCCGATCGCGCTAGCCACGATGCAAATGGCCTGGGGGCTCGGATTTCTCACCTCTCCCGCCTCGCTGGTACCGCAAGGGGCTCCGGCTTCATGGGAGGATCATCGTCGTGAGTAGTGAACCGGAGGCTTTAGTCTCGAAGATTCAGGTCTTTGAACCGCATAAGGCATCGCTACCTGCCATGGGGCCGTACATTCGTGAGTTCTGGCGCCGCCGCCGCTTCGCATTCGAGCTAGCGCGCTTTACCGATAAAGCCGAACACCTAAATTCTCCGTTGGGTTCCGTATGGCTTGTCCTCAACCCTTTGCTCTTAGCCCTCATCTACTTCATGTTGGTCACCATCATTGGTGGGCGCGGTAGCGCCGGTTCAAGTCGCTTCGATGTTCTCGCTCACATTTTGGTTGGCCTCTTCACTTGGTACTTTGCTCAAAATTGCATGACTTTCGGTGGAGCATCTGTAACGGCCGGCGGAAAACTCATCCTTAATCAGGCCTTCCCGCGTGCCCTACTTCCGCTCTCTTCGCTCATCGGTGCCTTCCAAAAGTTCATGCCCACTTTGCCGGTCTACCTCATTATCTATTTGGTCGGCGGCGCACTTGATTCCAAGAGCAGACTGCCAGGATTGAACTGGCACCTACTGTGGGTTCCTGTGATGGTGGCGTTAGTTGCGATCAGTGGTTTTGGCTTGGCGTTGCTCTTCGCCACCATGAATGTGTACTTCCGCGACACATCTAAGTTGATGACTTACGGCGCTCGCATGTGGCTCTATCTCAGCCCCGTCTTGTGGATGCCAGACATGATTCACGGTTGGCATCGGATTCTCATTTGGGCTAATCCACTCGGGCCCATCTTGGCAATAACCAATACAGTCTGGATCAAGGGAGAGAATCCTTCGTGGACCCTCTGGCTCGGGGCTACAGGTTGGGCTTTCGGCCTGCTCTTCATCGGTGGATATTTCTTCGTCTCGAGGGAGCGTGACTTTGCGGTACGCATCTAACGCCGAGATGCCCGAGGGCCTCGCTGTTCGCATTGAAGAACTTTCGCTGCGCTACAAAATCAATGTCGAATCAAAGATGACTCTGAAGAATGCCATCATGCGCGCCGGGCGCGGTGAAAAGCGAAGAGTTCGCACCATCGAAGCGGTGAAGAATCTTTCCTTAGACATTCCGCATGGCACCGTAATGGGTGTAGTGGGTGCAAATGGCGCAGGTAAATCCACATTGATGCGCGCCATCGCTGGCATTCTCCCACCTACCGAGGGTCGCATCATTGTGAACGGAAAAGTGAGCACGTTGCTCGCTTTAGGAGTTGGTTTTAACGGCACACTTTCGGGCCGTGACAACATCATCTTGGGTGGCTTAGCCGCTGGGTTAGAGCGCGAAGAGCTTGAAGAGCGCTTCGACGACATCGCAAGTTTTGCTGACCTTCCTAATGGTTTTATTGATATGCCAATGCGAACCTATTCAGCCGGTATGTATGGGCGCCTTGCTTTTTCGGTCGCAGTGAACATGACGCCAGACATTTTGCTTATCGACGAAGCGCTCTCGACGGGAGACGCTGCATTTAAGGAAAAGTCATTTGAGAAAATGCGCCAACTTTGCCTAGAGGCGCGCACCATTATTATCGTTTCGCACGCACTGGGCACGCTCAATGAGTTGTGCGATAAGGCGCTCTGGATGCACCAAGGTAATGCGTTGGCATTTGGCGACGCCACGAAGGTAACTGAAAAGTATCTTGAGTTCCTCAACGTAGGGAAAGTGCCTTCGGCGTTAGAAGACTTCTAATGAAGATCGATGTTTCAATAATTTCTTCCGGTCACCACGTTGCAGATGCGCGACTGCATCGCCTGGCCGCAGCCCTCCACCGCGCCGGACTTTCGGTAGAAGTCATCGCGCGAGGCGAAACTTTTGAAGCTCCTCCAGATGCCAGATTTAGAGCTGCGTATGGAGATACCGGAAAGTTTTCACGTGTGATCCGAGCGTTGACATTACCTTTCATGGCGCGAGGTGAAGTCATTATCGCGATTGACCCAGATCTCTCACTGCCCTTGCTCATCGCTGGAAATATACGGAAGCGAAAAGTGGTTTGTGACGTTCACGAAGATTACGTATCGCTATTGCGCGATCGAAATTGGGCGAAAGGTGTAGTGGGATTATTCGCTCGTAAAATTGCGCGCGATGCCACCAAGATTGCGGCTGAAGCCGATCTCACCATAGTTGCTGATGAACATGTCCCGCCGCTCAATGCCAAGAACCGCATCGTGGTGCGAAACCTTCCAGATTTCACCGTCATTCATTTGACTGAATCCTTTGATGAGTCTCCGCGAGCGGTTTACATCGGTGATGTGCGCAAATCACGAGGTTTGCACTCAATGCTGGCGGCGATTGAAAGTGCGCCGCATTGGCGCCTCGATGTGGTGGGCCCGGTGGCACCAGTGGATCAGCTTTTTGTGGATGAATGGCTCGCTTCAAGCCCGGCGAGAGAGCGCGTTCATTTCTATGGACGTTGCGCTCCAGTTGAGAGTTGGCGCATCGCTCGCGGTGCCTGGGTGGGGCTATCGATTCTTGATTCCACTCCCGCCTTCCTCGAGGCCGTTCCGAGCAAGGTGTATGAGTATGCCGCCGCTGGTTTGGGAATCATCTCCTCGCCCTTGCCAAGGGTTGTTGCCCTGTTGGAAGGTCGCGCAGCCTTTGCCAGTACGCCAGGTGAGATCGCTTCGGCTCTCGAATGGTGGAGCGCGCACCCCGAGGAGTGGCGAAGCGCCCGGGCGGCCAGTTCACAAATTGTCGAAAGTGGCGATCCTTACTCGCCTTTTGCGGAGCGTATCCGCGCCCTTCTTCGCCCCCGCAGGTAGGCTCACCTACGTGACTGCCGCCCGAATTCACCCATCCGCTGACGTGGATTCCGATATCACCCTCGGCGATGGGGTGGCGATCTGGCATCTGGCCCAAGTGCGCTCCGGAGCCGTTTTGGGGGAGAACTGCATTGTGGGTCGCGGAGCGTACGTAGGCCCCGGCGTTGAAATCGGAGCTAATTCCAAAATTCAAAATTACGCCTTGGTCTACGAGCCTGCGCGATTGGGAGCTGGGGTCTTTATTGGACCAGCAGTAGTGCTCACTAACGATCACTTCCCCCGCGCGGTAAATCCTGACGGGACATTGAAAAGTGGGCATGACTGGGAATTGGTAGGTGTAACGATCGAAGAAGGTGCTTCTATCGGAGCACGTGCAGTGTGCGTAGCCCCGATCACTATCGGCAAGTGGGCGATGGTGGCAGCGGGTGCAACGGTGACTCGCGATGTTCCTAATTACGCACTTGTCGCGGGCGCACCTGCCAAGAGAATCAAGTGGGTAGGGCGCGCAGGGGTTCCACTTGAATCCGCTGGCGCAAATAACTGGGTCTGTCCGCTCACAGGTGAGAAGTATGAACAACAGGGTGAACGATTGGTTCACTCTCAAGATATGAAACATGAGGAGAAGTAATGATTCCAGCAGCTAAACCAATCATCGGCGACGACGAGCGCGCGGCCGTAGATCGCGTACTTCGCTCTGGCATGCTGGCTCAAGGTCCAGAGGTTGCTGCGTTTGAAGAAGAATTCTCCGCCCACGTCGGTGGTCGTCACTGTGTTGCGATGAATTCGGGCACGTCCGCCCTCCACCTAGGATTCATTGCTGCTGGAATTGAACGTGGCGATGAAGTTATCGTCCCTTCGTTCTCCTTTGCCGCTACCGCAAACTCGGTAGTGCTTGCGGGTGGTGTTCCAGTATTTGCCGACATCGATCCCAAGACTTTCAACATTGATCCCGATCACGCCGAATCTCTGATCACAAAGAAAACCAAAGCGATCATGCCGGTGCATCTTTACGGCCACATTGCTGCGATGGATCGCTTCGCGGAGATTTCTTCAAAGCATGGCGTGCAGATCATCGAAGATGCCGCACAAGGTCACCTCGCCTCGATGAATGGTCGAAATGCTGGTGAATTCGGCACCGTCGCTTCCTTCTCTTTCTATCCCACCAAAAATATGACGGCCGGTGAAGGTGGCATGGTTGTCACGGAAGATGCCGAGATCGCTCGCACTCTTCGCTTACTGCGCAACCAAGGCCAAGAGATTCGTTACCAAAACGAAATTATCGGCTTCAATACCCGCATGACTGATATTCACGCCGCAATTGGCCGCGTACAACTTGGCAAACTTCCAGGTTGGACGAAGACTCGTCAAGATAATGCGGCATATTTGGATGCCAACCTCAAAGGTGTGGTCACGCCGTTCCTTGCGCCAGGTACAACGCACTCTTATCACCAGTACACGATTCGCATTCCTGGCGGATCATCTGAAAAACGCGATGCGTTTATGGCCGGAATTACGCAACGTGGAGTGGGTTGTGGCGTTTACTACCCAACTCCCATTCACCGCCTGCCATCGTTCAAGATGGATCTCACGCTTCCACAAACCGATCTCGTCGTTAAAGAGTGTGTTTCTCTTCCAGTTCATCCATCACTTTCGAAGGCCGACCTCGACACGATTGTTACAGTCGTGAACGAAGTCGCTGCGAGCCTCTAAGGAAATTGGATGAGCCAACCAAAGTTACGTGCCGGCCTTGTAGGACTCGGCATGATGGGACGCCACCACGCCCGCATTCTTAGTTCTCTCGATGGAGTCGAACTAGTTGCAGTTGTAGATCCAGGCGGGGATGTGCACGGAGTTGCACAAGGGCGCGATGTGCTCAACACGGTTGGTGAACTTATTGAGCGCGGTGTGGATTACGCGATGGTGGCGGCACCTACCGCATTTCATGATGAAATCGGTTTAGAACTCGCCGCCGCGGGAATTCACGCCATGATCGAAAAACCACTCGCCGTAGATACGCCTTCTGCGAAGAAACTAGTCGAGGCTTTCAAGAATTTGGTGGGCGCGGTCGGGCATATCGAACGTTATAACCCGGCACTACAGCAATTACGTAAGCGTTTAGAAAATGGCGAGTTGGGCGATGTTTATCAAATCACTACACGTCGACAGGGACCCTTCCCGGCGCGTATTGCCGACGTAGGCGTAGTGAAGGATCTGGCAACGCACGATATCGATCTGACTGCTTGGGTTGCCAGGTCTCCATTCACTTCAGTCTCTGCCCGAGTCGGACATAAGTCTGGTCGCGCACACGAAGATCTCGTTGCCGCAGTCGGCCAACTAGCTGATGGCACGATTACTAATCACTTGGTGAATTGGCTTTCACCATTTAAAGAGCGGCTCACGGTCGTGACGGGAGAGCGTGGTGCTTTCGTGGCTGACACGCTTACTACCGACCTCACTTTTCACGCCAACGCATCCGTGGCCACTGAATGGGAAGCTGTTGCGGCATTTCGTGGTGTCAGTGAAGGCGATCTCATTCGTTACGCCTTTGCTAAGCCAGAACCGCTCCGTATGGAGCACGAAGCATTCCGGGACGCAGTACTCGGCCTGCCCGGCGCAATCGACCGCATTGTCACTATGGAGCAAGGTTTAGCGACAGTGGCAGTGGCAGAAGCAATGATTGAAAGCGCTCGCGACGGACGCGTTATCCTCCTTTAAGAAGAGCTGAACAGAAGAGAGAAACTGAGATGAAGATCGCTGTTGTTGCCCTCGGCAAGATTGGCTTACCGCTTGCTGTGCAATTTGCAGACAAAGGCCACGAAGTAATTGGTTGCGATGTCAATGCGCACGCAGTTGATCTCATCAATAAGGGAATAGAACCTTTTCCAGGCGAGGCTCATCTCGCGGAGAAATTAGCGACGCTGGTTCCCGCCGGAAAATTACGTGCCACAACGGACACCACTTCGGCGGTCGCTGAATGCGAGGCAGTCGTCGTCGTGGTTCCACTCTTCGTTGATAACGATGGTGTTCCTGATTTCGGTTGGATGGATGCGGCTACCGAAGCGATCGCTAAAGGGCTAAAGCCAGGCACTCTCGTCTCGTATGAAACTACTTTGCCCGTAGGAACTACACGAACCCGCTTCGGTCCAATGATTGAAAAGATCTCTGGCTTAGTTCCTGGTAAAGATTTCCATCTGGTTTTCTCGCCTGAGCGCGTACTCACTGGCCGCGTTTTCGCCGATCTACGCCGCTACCCGAAATTGGTGGGCGGCATCGACTCAGCGAGCGGTCAGCGCGGCGTGGAATTCTACGAAGCGGTGCTCGACTTCGATGTGCGCGAGGACTTGCAGCGGGCAAACGGTGTCTGGGATCTTGGATCCGCCGAAGCGAGCGAGATGGCCAAACTCGCGGAGACCACATATCGCGATGTGAATATCGGATTAGCCAACCAGTTTGCGCGCTTTGCAGAGACCGCTGGAATCGATATTTACCAAGTGATCGCTGCTTCCAACTCGCAGCCTTATAGCCATATTCATCAACCTGGCATTGCGGTGGGCGGCCACTGCATTCCGATCTACCCACGCTTTTATCTATGGAACGATCCAGCTGCAACCGTGGTGCGAGCTGCACGCGAAGCAAATGCGGGAATGCCAGTGCATGCTGTTTCGTTACTCTCTACCGATCTGGGAGACCTCAAAGGTAAGAAAGTTGCCGTTCTCGGCATCTCATATCGCGGGGGAGTTAAAGAGAGCGCCTTCTCCGGAGTATTCCCCACCGTTGCAGAACTCACTCGCTTGGGGGCCACCGTCACCGTTCACGACCCGATGTATACCGATGACGAAATTGTGAAACTTAAATTCACGCCACATCATCTAGGTAGTCAGGTTGATGGAGTTGTCACTCAGGCTGATCATGCTGAGTATCGATCGCTATCGGCAAAAGATTTTCCCGGAGTGAGCGCAATCGTTGATGGGCGGCGGATTTTTGATCAGTCGGCATTCCCCGGAGTTGCGTATCGCGTGATTGGTAAAGCTCAATAAGCATGCGCCCCTGGCGGCGGGTGGAAATCTCTTCCGCCCTCAGCATCATGCTTGCAATTACCTTGCTTGCCCCCATGGCGAGTGCAGAGGGAGTTCCACAGTCATTTACCTTTACGGGTGCGGGGTATGGCCACGGGGTGGGCATGAGCCAAGTAGGTGCTCGCGGCATGGCTCTCGAGGGGAAGAGCGCTGCAGAGATTATTCAACATTTCTACACAGATGTAGATCTCATACCTTTTCCAGACAATGGTGCGCTCCGAGTAAATATCGGCCATTTGCTGACGAAATTCTCTTTTCGAGTTGAAGCGATTGCAGGCGAGACGGGCACTGTTTTTTCACAGGTATGGGGAAGCGATCTCTCTTCGATTCCCTCCATCGTAGATACACCTACCGCGCAAGTTGCTGCCGGATCCCAGATCACTGCAACTCCCACCGGTAGCGGCACCGTACTGACGTATCTGTTACCAGGAGTTGCAGCTACGCCGTTACCACCGGCGCCTACCTTTACTTTGCGATGGAGTGGCACACGTTTCCTTGACGGCCCAGCGGGTGTAGTGAACACCGCCACCAACAAGTATCGCTATGGCCAGATACACATCACTACGGTCAAGACGAAAGATGGTCCACGTCTTGAGGTGACCAACGACGTGCGCTTACACGACGAGTACTTAAAGGGAATTGGCGAGATGCCCTCTTCATGGCCAGCGGCCGCCTTGCAAGCTCAAGTCATTGCTATTCGTTCCTACGCGCTTGCGAAACAGGGCGTCTTTCGTACCGAATGTGATTGCGATATCTACGGCTCCACAAAGGATCTCTCCTTCGTGGGATACAGCAAAGAGATCGAAGTTGGTTGGGGGAGTAAGTGGGTTGAGGCGGTAAATGCAACGGCACCTGATGAGCAGAATGGATTGACTGCCACGCTAAAAGGTAGGCCTGTATCCACCTTCTTCTTTACCTCTTCGGGAGGTCATACCCAAGATGTTCTCGAAGTGTGGGGAAGTAATCTCACTTGGTTGCAATCAGTCCCGGATCCTTGGAGTTTGGATCTCTCGCTCAACCCGGGCTATGCCACTTGGACAAAATCAAAAACTCAAGCGGAGATGGCGAAAGCCTTTCTCTTGCCCGATGTTGCCTCATATGTCATTAACACCAGGACTCGTGGCGGCGGCGTAAAAAGCATCACTGCACTTTCTAGCGCAGGAAAGAGCTCGAAACTCTCGGGAGAAATCTTTCGATCGCGGCTAGATTTGCCTTCCACTTATATTCAACGCCCGGTGGTATCACTCACCTCGTCAGATGACACATTGCTTTCTATCGCGGTGGGAAAGATCAGTTTCCCTGTTGCCAAGATCGCAGTGTTGGCTACCGTTGATACTGAAACAGTTGAGGCGATGACCGCCGCGCCGCTTGCTCAGCAACTTAAGGCGCCGCTCTATATTTCCGCCGGCTCTGAATTGGATACTCGAGTTGCTACGGAATTGATCCGCCGCAAAATCAACAAGGTCTACGTAGTAGGAACCGATTCGCAATTCAGTCCTAGATATTTGCAAGACTTGAAGAAGCGCAAGATTTCCATCATTCGCATGGGTGGCGCTAATCGCTACGCAGTAGCAGAGTCTGTCGCCGGGGTTATGAAGGGCGCTCCTGTCGTGGTGAGCAACCAAGACGCCTCATCACTGGTGCCGTTAATGAGCGAACTTGCTAGTGCAGGTAGACCATTACTTTGGACGGCTCCTGGGGTGCTTCCGCGCCAAACAGTTCGTGCTCTCGCGCGCACCAAGGAAGAGCCTTCACTCCTTGGAGTTGCTGACCATTTCGAAGCGGCGCTGCTGACGCAGATTCCAGTCGAATTCGAAGACCTCCGTGCACTTGATGAGGAGGGTTTAGCCGCAACGGTCGAGCAGGTGGCGGTATCGAATGGGAGAGTGGCGGTTACCGGCGAGGTGAGTGCCGGATCATTTGGTCTCTTCGCCCCGCATACCTCGCTTGCGTTGCTTCGAGATTATCTTGATGCGCACCCAGCGAGCTTGATCATATGTGGAGTGCGGTTAACTTCATCTGACATCACACAGATTCGGGCACTCTCGTAGCGCTATTGAAGTGTCACTGTAAGAGTTGAAACCTTATTCGCGTTCTTGCTTTTGACGCCGTACCTGTCCCACTCCACTTGATTCCATTTGAGTTGTGAAACTCCGTATTCGTTGGCATGGGTCATGAACCATAGGGCAACGCGGGTTCTCTGCCAGGAAGATATCTTGATAACCCTGCCGGTGTGTGTGGCCTTGATTTTGCCCCACTCCTTGCTCGCTTGCGAGATGACATCTTCGGCGGGTGTATGTACTTGGGTTCCGAATTTATGGAAACGACAGGCGATGAGTGACGGGTCGTTCAGCGCTTGGGTGAGCGCGAGCGCTCGTCCTTCCCATTTCTCGTACGCACTGCCGGCTGCTGAGCGCTGAACCTCTTGGGCTGCTTCGGCGAGCGGCATTTTCTCCCAACCGGGAATTGCCATCAATGCGCTATAGAAACGGCTTGTTGAGCGTGCTGGATCCAGAATCGACGCTCGATCGCCCCATCCTTGAGAGGGTCGTTGCTGGAAAATTCCGAGTGAGTCTCGATCGCCATAGTCGAGATTACGTAATTTTGATTCTTGTTGTGCTGCGGTAAAGGCCACTGCAATCGCACGTTCAGGGATGCCACGTCGGTAAGCGACTGCAGCGATCGTGGCCGCATTCGCACTCTGCTCGCTGTCGAGAGAGAACTCTTCGGCTTCGGTAGTTATTGTGCAGCCCGGAAGTACCAACGCGTCATGTACACGTGCATATCCCCACTTACCTAGCAAGATGAGGAGTACGCCAGTAAGTACTAGGGCAAGAAGTTTGCGCACTTTCAATCGTTGCTGTGAAGCACCGAGTTGAGACCGCCCCAATTTCCACTGCGGGGCAATGCTTCGAGTGAGCCATCCGTCGAATTCCGACGGAAGAGCATTCCGTGCGCTCCGGAAAGTTCACGGGCCTTCACCACGGTGCCATCTGGCAAACGAATTTTGGAAGCCGCTGTGACATAAGCGCCGGCTTCCACGATGCACTCATCGCCTAAAGAAATTCCGATTCCTGCGTTGGCTCCGATTAATGAACCCTTTCCGACGGAAATGACTTCTTTCCCGCCGCCGCTCAAAGTTCCCATAATCGATGCGCCGCCGCCGATGTCGCTGCCATCTCCCACCACGACACCAGCTGAGATTCGACCTTCCACCATGGAAGCGCCAAGGGTGCCGGCATTGAAATTCACAAAACCTTCGTGCATGACGGTCGTGCCACTTGCGAGGTGAGCGCCGAGTCGTACACGGTCAGCATCTGCAATGCGCACACCGCTCGGAATCACGTAATCCACCATGCGAGGGAATTTATCTACACCGTAGACGTGTAGCGAGCCGCGGGCTTTGAGCGCCAGACGTACCTCGTCGAAATCATCTACCGCGCAGGGACCAGCTGAGGTCCAGACCACGTTAGGTAGCAAACCAAATATTCCGTCGAGATTAATACTGTGCGGGGCTACCAGGCGATGAGAGAGAAGATGTAAACGCAAGTAGACATCGACGACATCAGTGGGCGGTGCTTGAAGATCGATATCGCAGGTGACCAACTCGGTAGTGACGCGTCGCTCGTCGTCGCGGGCTACCAGGGGAGCAAGGTTGACGGGGAGGAGTTCTCCCAGCGAAGGTGCGGGGAAGAAGGCGTCAAGGATCTTGCCGCTGACGTGGCGAGTGACCAGGCCGGTGGCCCGTGCCCGCGAGTGGGTGCTAGATGTGCTGCTCATGTCCGATACCGTACCCGTGTGCTCGATCTTCATGCGGATTTAGCCGACCTCACGGCGGCGTTAATTGATATTCCTAGCGTTTCCGGGGAGGAAGCGGCCCTCGCTGACGCCATCGAGGAGGCCTTGCGTGAGCAAGCCCCCCACCTCACCATCATCCGCGACGGCAATTCCATCATCGCCCGCACTGAACTCGGGCGCCCTTCGCGCGTCGTATTGGCTGGTCATATCGACACGGTTCCGATCGCAGATAACGTGCCCAGCACTGTCGAAGGTGAACGCCTCTATGGGTGCGGCGCCACTGATATGAAGAGCGGTGTGGCGATCCAGCTCCACCTTGCGGTCACCCTCACGGATCCACGAGCGGATCTGACCTTCTTCTTTTATGAATGTGAAGAAGTAGAAGCGGCCAGGAATGGACTTGCGCGCATCGCACAGAACTCATCGGAGCAGCTCGAAGCCGATTTTGCCATTTTGTTAGAGCCCACCAATGGTCTGGTGGAAGGTGGATGTCAGGGAACCATGCGAGCCGAAGTAACCGTGCGTGGAGTTCGGGCGCATTCGGCGCGCGCATGGCTCGGCGAGAATGCCATCCACGAGGCCCATGAAATTCTCACAGCGCTGGCCGAGTACGAAGCTGAGCGCGTGATGGTTGATGGACTTGAATACCGTGAAGGTTTGCAGGCAGTGGCCATCAAGGGTGGGGTTGCCGGAAATGTCATTCCAGATGAACTTGTGGTGACAGTGAATTATCGATTCGCTCCGTCCAAGAGTGAGGCTGATGCTGAAAGATTCCTCCGCCGCTTCTTCGACGGATACGCGCTCACCATTGTTGATCGTGCCCCGGGTGCTCTCCCGGGTCTCAATGTTCCGATCGCGCAGGATTTTATTGCGGCTGTAGGCGAACCTCCAGCTCCAAAATTTGGTTGGACAGATGTTGCTCGTTTTTCTGCGCTCGGCATTCCGGCAGTGAATTATGGTCCAGGAAATCCAGCGCTTGCCCACACTGAGGACGAGAATGTAGATATCGCTCTTATCTACGAAGGCGCTTCCACGCTCTTGAAGTGGCTCTCATGACTGAGATCAAAGTGTGTGTCTACTGTTCCTCTTCGCTCGATATTGAAGAGAAATATATTGAATTAGCAAGCGACGTAGGCAAGGGGATTGCTGATCGCGGCTGGGGGCTTGTCTCTGGTGGTGGAAATATTTCAATGATGGGTGCTGTTGCCAAAGGCGCTCGCGCTGCTGGTGGACACACGCTTGGGATCATTCCGCAAGCATTAATGGAAAGAGAAGTGGGCGACACAGATGCCGACGAATTGATCATCGTCGACGACATGAGAGTGCGCAAAGGATTAATGGAATCGCATTCAAATGCATTTCTAGCGTTACCTGGAGGAATCGGAACTCTTGAAGAGCTCTTCGAGATTTGGGTCGGCAGGTATCTCTCATTCCACTCGCATCCAGTTGTGGTGCTTGATCCGTATGACGATTTTGCGTTTTTGCACCAACAAATTGATCATCTGGCAAAGAAAGGTTTCATTAAGTCTGGCCAGCGGGAAATCATTAAATGGACAAAGTCGGTAGATGAGGCGCTCGATGCGTGTGAGAGTGGATCTTAGAAATGTGGGGATTAAGTAGTGGCGAATGGATTGTGGGCGCACTGCTGATACTCGTCGTACTTCTCTGGGTCTGCACGGCACCGCGCGCATTAGGCTTTAAGTCTCCACCTCAGATAACTCGCGAAATTGAAATTGTGATTGATATTGATGCTCCTCCTGCTCGCGTGTGGGATGCCATTGTTGATTGGGAAGGCCAGAGCGAGTGGATGGCACTTACAAAAGTGTGGGTCGAGCCAGGTGCACTACGCGCTGGCGTAGGTGCGCGCATTGAAGCTTTCACTGGGTTGCGGGCTCGAAAAGCATCCGCACAGGGACTCCCACTTCTCGGTTTTCTCGACACGATGACGGTGACTCGATGGGAGGCCCCCACTCGATGCGATGTCCTCCATACGGGCAGCGTTGTAAAAGGAACCGGCACATTCATCGTGGAGTCGCGGGGAGAAGGAACGTCTCGCTTTCGCTGGAGTGAAGTAGTGGAAGTGCCTTTCGGTTATCTGGGAGCCCTTCTCTGGCCGGTTGCCCGCGTGGGTTTGCTGGGCAGCGTTAAATTCTCATTAAAGGCTTTGGCTCGTTCCCTCCAAAGTTGACCCATTCACGCTCTCCCGCCCGGTACCGTCAGAGGCGTGAATGAGCAAAATTCCCTGGGCCCGCTCCTTGGCGCCCCCGAATTGCTCGCTCGCCTGCCCCAAGAGGAGCAGATTTTGATCACTCTGCATTATGTGAAGGGGCGCAGCCCGGAGGAGATCGCCGCCCTGCTGGGCGTGCCCGCCCGCTCCGTAGAGGTCATTTTGCGCCAGGGGCGAGCTCGATTGCTCGGCTTTTTGGGAATCTCAGAGGCGCTTTAGGGCGAGGTGAACGCCTCGGACCTGCAGATTCAAGCGTGGAAACGAGCAGATTTTGGTCTCCAGGCGCCCCCTCTGGGATACTTAGGGCAGGGAAAAACCCCAACCCCGAGGAGTGATGTATGGCCGCCATGAAGCCGCGGACTGGAAACGGTCCGATGGAAGTCACTAAAGAGGGTCGCGGATTGGTCATGCGAGTTCCGCTCGAAGGTGGCGGCCGTCTGGTCGTTGAGCTCAATGGTGCAGAAGCCCAAGAATTAGGCGATGCCTTACACGCAGCAGTTCTTCTCGTTAAGAAGTAGGCCATGCCGCCACGGCTGGTAACTGGCGCCTCGCGCACCACCGAAACACGGATCCTCACCGTTCGCGTAGGTGACTCTCTCGATTCACACTTATCTTCCTATGCTCTTGATCGCGACCTCGCAGTCGATCTTCCTACTTTCAAGGGTGCGGCCGGCGAGGTAGGTGAACTCTCTGCTACTACCGCGGCCACATCAGGTGCAGGGGTGCGCTGTCGATTAATTCTCGTGGGGCTCGGATCGGCAGGGCCTGCAGAGGTGCGCAAAGCCGGCGCCGCGGCGGGACGTCGTGTGCGTGGTAAAGAGAGCCTCGTTTCGGTTCACATTCCGTTAGCTCATGCGGGTGCATTCCTCACCTCGCTCTCTCTTGCAACTTATGCGTTTAATGATGTGAAGTCTCTCTCCGATGGCATCAAACAATTAGAGACAATTGAAATTGATACAAAGGCGAAGTGGAGCAAATTAGCTCATACTCAAGCAATCATCGACGGTATTTTTCTAGCCCGAGATTTGGTTCACACTCCCGCAAATATCAAAAGCCCAGCATGGATGGCTGCGCAATCGGTGTTAGTTGCCGAAGCTAATGGTTTAAAGAGTCGCGTTCGTGAAGAGCGTGAACTCGAGAAAGAAGGTTTCGGCGGGATTCTCGCTGTTGGAAAATCTTCACGTGACCGTGGTCCTCGCTTTATTGAATTAACATATGCGCCACGCGGAAGTGCCAAGTGGCCCCATGTAGTCCTCATTGGTAAAGGAATCGTTTTTGACACTGGTGGTGTATCGCTCAAACGTCCGTACGACATCATGATTCCTATGAAGAGCGATATGGCTGGAGTGGCAGGCATTATCGGCACCATGTCGACCCTGGCGGTCATCAAGCCCAAGGTGCGTGTGACTGCGCTCCTTGCATGTGCCGAAAACGCCATCTCTGGCACTGCTCAACGACCTTCAGATGTTATTACTCATTTTGGTGGAAGCACCGTAGAAATAAAAGATACAGACGCTGAAGGAAGATTGGTCTTGGCGGATTCGCTCGCCTACTCCGCGACTGTCTTGAAACCAGATGTAGTTATCGACATGGCAACGTTAACCGGTGCGGCCACCTTGGGATTGGGTCGACAATACGCCGCCCTCTACTCCAATAATGATGAGCTCGCACTCGAGTTGGAAGAAGCTGGAATGGCCTCTGGTGACCGTGCTTGGCGGATGCCATTAGTTGATGATTATCGTGAATCGATTCGTAGCGACATTGCAGATCTAAGTAATGCCTCTTCCGGAGGTGTGGGAGCTGGTTCTATTACGGCTGCGCTCTTTCTTCAGCATTTTGCCGGCGATTATCGCTGGGCTCACCTAGATATCGCAGGCAGTGGCAGATCCGAGGTAGATGCCGGGGAAAATATCAAGGGCGGTACTGGGTATGGAGTTCGAATCCTCACTGAATGGTTGGCTAAACAATGAATAGCATGAATGCTTTCATCGAAAATTTTCGAAGTGAAGATGATGCGTTAGTTGCCGCACGTGCCCGTGCGCTAGAAGTGGGTAGTAACGAGCCAAGTGCGGCAGTTGGTGCGCTCTCTGCATTTTTTGCGGAGCTGATTGATGCCAGAAATGTGGTCGAAGCTCGAACGGGCGTGGGCGTAACGGCATTATGGCTTCTTCGCGGATTAGATAAAGATGCAGTGCTTACGAGTATCGACGCTGAAGCCGAGCACATTCGACTAGCTCGCGAATCTCTTGCTCAATACCCTGCCTCGCAAATTCGATTGATCTCCGGCGAGCCGCTGGAACTCCTCGGAAGATTGACCGATGGTGCCTATGACATGGTTTCCCTTCGTCTTGATGCGCGCGATTTGGCGGTGGCAATCGAAGAGTCTCATCGCCTTCTCCGAGCCGGTGGCATCCTCTTCATTTCAAACGCTTTGGGCGAGGGCAAGGTTCCCGATCCGGCCCAGCGCGATGAGGTAACGATCGCCATTCGAGAGGCGGGGCGCCACTTAAAGAGCGATGATGAGCGCTGGCGTACCACGCTCATTCCGGTGGGCGATGGCGTGCTAGTGGCTTTCCGGCTCTAATCCCCAGGGAGTTTTCAGATTTACTTCAGCAAGATCCAAAGGGAGTGCGCGATAGTAGGTCCAGGTTGAGCAGCGAAATGGGGGAGTGATGAATCAAGGACCAGGTGAAGAACTTCCGTGGTGGAGTCAACCTGCCTCCACATCATTCACCCCCGTAATGCCAGCGACCCCCCTGCCTACTGCCCTGCCTGCTGCCCTGCCTGCTGCTAAGCCACAACTTCCGATTCGTCTCACACTCGCAATGACGCTAGTTGCCGGCGTGCTCGGCGGCGGCATCGGATATTTCGCAGCGAGCTACTCCGATGCTCGATCTACGCCCGATGTCCGCGCGCAATTTGCAAACTCCGCTGACGGCGAAGCGTTAACAACTTCCACCGCCGCGATTGAACGCGCCCCCGGATCGATTGCTGGAATCGCTGCAAGGGTCTTGCCATCGGTAGTTTCTATTTCGACTACGTCGAGCGCTGGTTCTGGGACAGGCTCTGGATTTGTTATTCGCTCCGACGGGTACATTCTCACGAATAATCACGTAGTAGCTGAAGCCGCTAATGGCGCAGGCAAAATCACTGTCCAGTTCAATGGCGGGAAAAACGTCGCCGCAGAAATTGTTGGTCGAGATACCACTTACGATCTTGCGGTCATCAAAGTAAATATGAAGAATCTCAAGGCGCTGGTGCTCGGCGATAGCGACAAGGTTGTGGTGGGTGATTCCGTGATTGCCATTGGTTCCCCGCTCGGCCTCACTGGAACGGTAACCACCGGAGTGGTGAGCGCCAAAGACCGCCCTGTAAGCACCGGCGGCGGTATGGACACACAAAATTCGTTTATCAATGCGATTCAAACCGATGCGGCTATCAACCCTGGAAATTCTGGTGGACCACTCGTAGACGCTACTGGTGCTGTGATTGGTATCAACTCAGCCATTGCGTCGATGAGTTCTTCGAGTGGGCAATCTGGATCAATTGGTTTGGGCTTTGCAATTCCAATTAATCAAGCAAAGCGAACTGCCGAGCAGTTGATTGCCACCGGAAAATCTTCGCATCCGATTTTGGGAGTTTCGCTCGATCTGCAATTTGCTGGACCAGGTGCGCGCATCTCTAATGTGCCTGGGGCTGTGGTCGTTTCGGGGCCAGCCGATAACGCGGGTCTACTTTCGGGGGATCTCATCTTGTCGATCGACGGGCGGAGCGTGTCAAATGCCGAGGAGCTCATTGTCGCGATTCGCTCTCATGCTCCTGGTGACAAAGTAAAGATCGCCTACTCGCGCGGGCAGAAAACGACCGAAGTTACCGTTACTTTGGTCGCGGCTCCGGCAAATTAAAGCGCCTTACACCTCGATGGTTCGTCCGAACTGACTACCCTCTGCTCGATGCATCAGTAATCCAGCAAGTGCGGCATCTTGAATACCGATTCCGACACTGTTGTAGATCCACAAGTCGTCGGTTGAAGTGCGGCGAAATCCTGCGTTTAACTTTTCACCGAAACTGATCAGTGATGTGGGGTCAAGAGTGCCCGCAGCGATCGCCTCAACAAGAGGGCCAGCTTGGCGAATAGAAGTTTCCACGTCATCTACTGCGATTGTTGATGCCGCAGCGACGACATCTTGACCGTATTCGCATCGACCAGGTCCAAACGATCCAATGCTCACCAGCAGCTGGGTCTGAGCCAGCCAGGAGGCTTCAAGGAGCGGAGTTGTGGAATTGGTGGCAGTAATTACTACCTCAGCACCTTCTACAGCCTCTCGAGCACTTTTCACGAGCGTGAATTCAAGGTCGTGTGACTTTGCAAAGTCAACGAGAGTTTGGGCGCGTTCTGCATTACGTGCAAAAGCGCGAAATGCCGCAGATGGAAAGAGTTCATGGAGAAATTCCATATGCGAGATGATTTGTGGTCCACTTCCAATGAAGGCAATCATGGAGGGCGCCGCAGAAGTGAAGGTTTCAACGGCTATGGCGCTGGCGGCGGCGGTTCGCATGAGAGTTACTGATTCGCCATCGATGATGGTGTGCAATTCACCGGTCTTCTCATCTGAAACTAAGATTGTCGCGTGGATCGCTGGTTTACCAATCTCGGTGTTCGTCGGATTAATGCTCCCCATTTTGACCACTGCTGGCAGCCCCTTGCCCGCGCGTGCAAGGTAGGCGAAGGCCACGCTCTCGTGATCTCCAGGAAGGAGGGCACGAGGGGCCAGGAGCGCCTCACCCCGGTGCATGGCAGCAAAGACCTCTCGCTGGGTCTGCAACACGTCCTCAAGGCTCACGAGTGCGTGTACATCAGTTGCTGAGAGGAAGTGCAGGGCCACGAGAGCTCCTTCTTGAGACGGGCAGGGCCCCCTGGGAAAGCAAGGCTCAGATGTCCTTACCTTACCGATCGGGATTAGGCTGGTCACATGTTCGATATCGGTGGGGGAGAGCTCTTCGGGCTTGGGGTACTTGCGGTACTGCTCTTTGGCCCGGATCGACTACCAAATATGGCGCGAGAGGCAGCCGCCTTTTTGCGCAAGGTGCGCGAATTCACCTCTCAAACAACCGCCCAAATCAAAGATGAAACCGGCTCCGATTTGATTCGCGATATCGGTGAAGTGACTCGCCAGATACGCTCTCCTCGACGGGCAATCGTAGATTCACTCCTTAACGGTGGAGAGTCACCTGCTGCTGCTGCTGCTGCGCCAGCAGCAAAACCGCACTTTGATCCGGAAACTCCTTGACGATCACCGAATGATTTTCGACACCAAGAAAAGGCGACAATGACAAACGAGTTATACGCAGATATCACGCGCGCTCTCAGTGGCGTGAGTGATCCCGAACTTCGTCGACCGCTTACCGAGTTAGACATGGTGGAAAGCGTGGTGGTCGACGAAGCCGGCGTAGCAAATATTGGCATTCGTCTCACGATCGCTGGATGTCCCATGAAAGATCGCCTCACTTCTGATGTGACTGCCGCGGTCTTGCCGCTAGCAGGCATCTCGAAAGTTAATCTCACTTTTACAGTGATGAACGATGAGCAACGAAGCAAAGTGAAGTCCCTGTTGCGCGGCGGGGCTGAAGAGCGATTCATTCCATTCGCAGCTCCAGGCTCACTCACCAAAGTGATTGGTATCGCATCGGGTAAAGGTGGTGTCGGTAAATCTTCGCTCACTGCCAATCTCGCAGTTGCGATGGCGGCGCAAGGACAGCGGGTGGGAATCCTCGATGCAGACGTTTATGGACACTCCATCCCGCGCATTCTCGGGCTCATGGGCCAACGCCCCACAGCAATCGATCAAACCTTTATTCCATTAGAAGCATTCGGTGTGAAATGCGTGTCGATGGAAATGTTTAAGCCAGATCGCAAAGATCCGGTGGCATACCGTGGTCCACTCCTCCATCGCGTGCTCGAGCAATTACTGGCAGACGCATATTGGGGAGATCTGGATGTGCTCTTACTCGATTTGCCGCCGGGCACCGGTGACCTTGCTATTTCTTTGGGGCAAATGATTCCCAACTCTGAATTGATCGTCGTTACTACTCCGCAAATTGCGGCAGCAGAAGTTGCTGAGCGCGCCGGCCGCATCGGTCATCAGCTCAAGCAACGCATCAGTGGAGTAATTGAGAATATGTCGGCCTTCCCTTGCCCTCACTGTGGAGACCCTATTGATCTCTTTGGTACTGGTGGTGGTGAGGCGACTGCGAGTGCACTCGCTCAACTCACTGGCACCGATGTTCCATTGATCGCAAAAATTCCATTCGATGTGAAGCTTCGCGAAGGCGGAGATAAGAGCCTGCCCTTAGTGCTGAGTGATCCTGATCGCCCCGCCTCACAGGCGATAGTTAACGCAGCTCGGGCGATTGCAGGTAAGCCCAGAGGGTTAGTCGGTATGAGTTTAGGAATTTCCAGCAGTCGGTGATTCCCGCTTCTTCATCTCGTCTACTAATTCTTCAAGCAGGTCGCGCAGTTCGCTACGCACGAAGTCTCGAGTAGCGACTTCGCCGAGCGCATTACGGAGTGCGGCTACCTCGCGAGTGAGGTAATCGGTATCTGCCAAGTTGCGTTCATCGCGGCTGCGATCTTCTGCTCCCTGAATGCGATCGCGATCTGCTTGGCGATTTTGTGCAAGCAAGATCAGCGGCGCAGCGTAAGAAGCCTGCAGAGAAAGAATGAGTGTGAGGAAGATGAAGGGGTATTCATCGAACCGCACATTGTGTGGGGCGAGTGAATTCCACAACACCCAGAACGCCACTACGGTCGTCATGTAAACCAAGAAGCGTGCGGTTCCCATGAAGCGTGCAAAGCGTTCGGAGATTTGACCAAAAATTTCTGGATCGTAGGCAGGTCGAAGTGAGCGACGTACCTCTACGGGTTGATCGAGTCGTTGTGAGCGAACCATTATTCGCCTCCGTTCGTAGTGCGTGGCTTATTGCGCCAATCTTCTGGGAGTAAGTGGTCGAGTACGTCATCGACGCTGACTGCGCCGAGAAGGCGATCGTGCTCATCTACGATCGGAACGGCAACCATGTTGTAAGCGGCGAGATAAGAAGTCACTTCGTTGAGTGATGCTTCGGGAGAGAGCGGCTCAATGTCAGTGTCGACTACAGAGCCCACGAGTGTGGCTGGTGGTTCGCGAAGCAACCTTTGGAAGTGAGCAATTCCAATGAATCGACCTGTGGGCGTCTCGACTGGTGGGCGACAGACAAAGACTTGTGATGCCAACGCTGGGGAAATCTCTGCACGTCGCAAAGTTGCTAAGGCATCGGCCACGGTGGCATCAGCCGTGAGAACTATCGGCTCGGTTGTCATCATGCCGCCGGCAGAGTAATCCTCGTAGCGCATGAGCCGACGAACATCTTCGGCATCTTCTGGCTCCATCAGATCAAGGAGGAGCTCGGCTTTTTCGGTTCCTACTTCGCGAAGCAAATCTGCAGCGTCATCTGGGTCCATTTCGCCGAGAACATCGGCGGCGCGCTCACCTTCGAGCTCGGCCAGAATGGCGACGCGATCTTCCTCGCCCATTTCTTCGAGTACATCTGCAAGACGTTCGTCATCGAGGCCGCGGGCGATCTCGACTCTGCGCTTCAAGGAGATGTCTTGCAAGAAGGTGGCTAAGTCGGCGGCCCGCATTGACGAAATGGTGGCAAGTAAATTCTCGACACCTTGATCTTGTTCCGCGAGTGTGAGGCCGGTGACTTCATTCCATTCAACCGTGAGTGTTGCGCCTCGACGACGTAATCCGCCGGGCTTGCGCATGACGTGCACGCGGCTGACGAGCCAATCGCGTGTGCGTCCCTGTTCCATCGCCACATCTTCAACGATGACTGCCGATGAATCTTCCAGAAGTGTGACAGTGCGGTCGAGTAGCTCGCTCGTAACAAGAACTTCGCTTTGGCGTTGCTCGAAACGGCGCATGTTAAGAAGGCCGGTGATCACTACGGCGCCTGGGTCGATCGAGGTAACTCGGGTAATAGGAATGAAGATGCGCCGACGAGGGGGGACTTCCGCGACGAGTCCAAGCACTCGAGGTGGTTGATTTCCGGTGCGCAGGGTGACGACCACATCTCGGACCTTGCCGACTTGATCCCCATTAGGGTCGAAGATTGCGGTGCCAGTGAGTCGGGCAATATAGACGCGCGAACCGAGCGTGCTCATGGCGGACCCCCTCGCGGTCAATCGATCAAGCGAACGAAATAGTGGCTACTTTCATCAAGTGTGATGGGCTAAGCGTAACCGCTCCGCGGGGGTGAGGTCTTCGCATATAGATCGAATGGTCCTTAGGGCGGCTCGCGAGCTGCCCTGCCCGCTGCTCTAGCGACGGTGCGACCAGGAGCCTCAGATAGGCTCGGGTGATGAGTGATCAGCCGGCAACCCACCCAATTTCGCCCAGAAGCCATACCGCCCGGCCGTCATTTACCAATTTTCTCCGCCTGGCTGTGGGCGTTCTCGGGGTGGGGACCTCTGGTCCGCTCCTCGCCTCCGGCTCGATGCCGGTCGCGATGGTGGCGATGTGGCGAAATCTCATTGGAGCCTTGGTGACCCTGCCCTTTGCCTGGCGCTCCTTCGCTCGGGTACGCACCACGTTGGCGCCCGCTCTCCTTTATCGGGCGCTACGTTCCTCCGCATTTTCAGGTGTTCTCCTGGGGCTGCACTTCCTCGGATACTTCTCGGCGATGCGACTCACGAGTGTGGCTGCTGGCACCGCACTTGCTGCCACGCAACCGATCTTTGCTGCTCTCTGGGCCCGCATCACTGGGCACCACATTCCATTTCGTTCGTGGCTCGGCATGGTCGCCGCCCTCTCTGGTGTGGTGATTATTAGCAACGTTGACGCACATCTTTCATGGCGCACGTTCGAGGGAGATCTTGCGGCACTTGGAAGTGGAGCGGCTGCAGCTGCTTATGTTGTGATTAGTAGCAAAGTGCGCGAGTCACTTGATACGTCGCTGCATACTTTCACTTGCTACATATCTTGCGCCCTCACTTCCTTCTTTATTGCAATTGGTCTCAATCAACTCAATTTCTTTTCATTTGAAAACCCAGTAAAAGAGTGGTTGATTTTGGGAGGGCTCGTACTTGGAGCGCAGATACTTGGTCATACGATGCTAAATAAAGTCGTAGAGCATGAGTCGCCCACAATTGTTTCTATGGTTGTTCTCTTTGAGGTGCCAGTGGCGTCAATCTTGGCGGCCATATTTCACGTGGGAAATCGCCCACAGGGCGCACTTATTCCAGGCATTTTGGTGTTGCTGGTGGGCAGTGCGTTTGTGGTAACTCGCGACTAATCGTTAACGCGAGCCCACGGTTTAAGTGCGGATTGAATATCCCTATTGGGGGTCCAAGAGGTTCCGCGACGAGCCTTCCAATAATTTTCGATCTCCGTCATCTTCTTTTTCATGAGGGGATCAGGGGTAAAGGCGCTAGTTGTAGGAGCGCGCAGAATCCACACTTTTCCGCGCTGATCGATGATGGTCGCGGTGGTGGCAAGTCGCGAGATCGAGTAATCGATTCCTTGGATTTCCGACCAGGCAAGCTTTGTATGTCGTACCGAATCGATGACGAGTGACTCGGGGGTGCAAGTGCATCCCCAGGCAGCTGACCAGAGGTAGAGGACACCACCTACGAGTACGCCGACGAGGGCGCCAAGTGGGCCGACCATTAGGAAGCCAATTACTGCGATCACTAGGCCAGCTAGTGCGAACATTAGACGCGCTCGCGGAACCATGCGGTAGGTACGAATCTCAGATGCCATGGGGGCATCCTGCCAGCAAGCGGGCGGCGAAGTGAGAGTATTGCCGAAGAGTTTGCAAGAAAGAGAGGTGGGACAGGTGCGGATCGACTTGCACACACATAGCAATTCAAGTGATGGCACCGCCTCGCCTACGCAATTGGTTCACGCTGCCGAGGTGGCCCACCTCGACGTGATTGCCTTGACCGACCATGACACCTACGCCGGGTGGGAAGAGGCCGCCGGTGCACTTTCTGAGCTCTCTGCTCCGGTGAAGTTGGTACGCGGAGTTGAAATGTCCTGCCGAAGCCTCGAAGGCATTTCGCTACACATGCTGGGACTACTTGTTGACCCTGGGTATAAAGCTCTATCTGAGGCGCTAGAACAATCGCGAGATGACCGTATTCCGCGGATGAAAGCCATCATTAAAAAAATGCAAGATGAAGGATTCGACATTTCATTTTCGGATGTAGAGGCCCAACTCTCAGATGGCGCAACATTAGGTCGACCGCATTTGGCCGATGCCCTAGTGGCTAAGCAGATCGTGCCCGACCGTGATTCAGCTTTTCGCGATTTTCTTCATAATGATTCACGTTTTTATGTTGGCCACTTCGCAAGCGATGCTCTCGACGGTGTTCGATTGATAAAAGCTGCCGGAGGTATTGCGATCTTCGCGCATCCCGGTGCCGCAAAGCGTGGGAGCGTCGTGAGCCCGGAGTTCATCGCAGAACTGGCAAATGCTGGACTTGATGCTTTAGAGGTCGACCATCGGGATCACGACGAAAAGACGCGACAGGATTTACGTGCACTCGCTGCAGAACTTGGTCTTTTGACGACTGGATCAAGCGATTTTCATGGGACCGGAAAAATGAATGAACTTGGAGAGAACCTCACGGCGCCTGAAGTGTGGGATCAACTACACTCAAGGGCGACTGGTATTCCTGTTTTGTAAATGCGGTAGGCAATGAGATGAGGTGGCGTCAATGTCTTTATGGAAATTTGGTCTTGAGGTATTCGTGGCGCTCTTTGTCATTATGGATCCACCAGGGTCTGCACCGATCTTCTTGGGGTTGGTGTCAGATAAGAGTGCGGCTGAGCGTAAGAAGTTGGCGCTCCATGCCACACTCGTCGCCTTTTCGGTAATCACATTATTTGCACTCTTTGGTCAATTCATTTTGAGTTACTTGGGCATTTCACTCTCCGCTATGCAGGCTGCTGGTGGTTTGCTGCTCTTGCTGGTCTCGTTAGAACTTCTCACTGGAAAAGATCAAGGCCATCAGAGCGCGGGGGATACCAACATCGCACTAGTTCCCCTCGGAACGCCTCTGCTAGCAGGTCCAGGCGCGATTGTGGCCACTATTATTTTCGTGCGCCGCATTGAAACAGTGAATGAAGGATTAGTTCTGGCCGCTGCAGTCATTGCGGTGCACGTTGCCTTGTGGCTGATTCTCCGAGCCTCTAGCGGCGTCTTTAGAGTTCTTCGTCAATCCGGCGTTACCTTGGTCGCTCGCATCGCGGGGCTTCTTCTCAGCGCTATCGCAGTACAAATGATTGCTGACGCTATCCGGGCATTCGTTAAGGCTTAATAATGAGCGAAAATGTGCAACCAGAACTTGATGGCATGCCGACTCGTCTCTTCAGTGCAACTCCTACGCGATTAGATACCTGGCTCTCTTGTCCGCGCAAGTATCGAATGAACTATTTAGATTCACCGAAATTACCGAAAGGTCCGCCGCGGGCTGCCACCACTATGGGTATTGCGGTACACAACGCCTTAAAAGATTGGTGGAAGTTAGAGGCGGCGGCACGTACGCCGGATTCTGGTGGGTCACTCGTTCGAGCGAATTGGCGCGATGATGGATTTCGAGATGATGAACAATCTCAAGGTGCATTGGCGCGAGCTGTCGCATGGGTGCAGGAATATCTTTCCCGGGTAAACCCAGAGTTTGAGCCTCGCGGGGTTGAGCGCACCGTTTCTTTCACCACTGATCATCTCTCGCTGCAAGGCAGGGTTGATCGGATTGATGAGCGCGGCGATGAATTAGTCATTGTTGATTACAAGACGGGACGTCACCCTTTAAACGAGGCTGAAACAGCTTCGTCGCTAGCGCTGGCAATTTATGCCAGCGGAGCAGAGCGGACACTTCGCAAAACCTGCGTACAAGTTGAACTTCATCATCTGCCGACTGGCGAAGTACAAGTTCATCGTCACACGGCCGAGAGTCGGGCACGACACATTGAAAGGGCCGACCAGATCGGAATGGAGGCGGCCGCTGCAGAGGCAGCTTTTAAGGTGCGCCCCACAGAATTAGATGTGATCTTTCCCCCGACCCCCTCTTCGCTCTGCGGATATTGCGACTTTGCGCAACACTGTGATGCATTCAGCGGAACGCCTGCATTGCCATGGGCGGGGATTGATCTCACGGAGTAGGTACGGGTAGAGGAGGGGCTCATGGGTACCGATTTCGGTCTCTTTGGTCCCGATTCCATCACTTGGCGAGTACATGCAGATCCATCTATGGCTGTTGGTGGCGTGCGAGCACTGCTTCAACAAGCTCTTCACCCCATTGCAATGGCAGGGGTCGCCGGTCATTCGAATTTTCGCGAGGATGCGTGGGGGAGACTCAGTCGCACGGCTGAATATGTGGGAATCGTTACCTATGGCACTACTGCCGAAGCGAAAGTTGCCTCCGAGCGCGTGCGTGCGGTGCACCGAAAGTTGAAGTTGGACGATCCACATTTGCTGCGTTGGGTTCATGTCAGCATGGTGGATTCGTTCCTTGATGTAGCAAAAAGATCGGGCATGGCTTTGAGCGATGCAGATGCCGATCGCTATCTCACGGAGATGCAGGAGTTCGCCCGTCAAGTGGGAATTGCTTCTGATATTCCAGCCAATCGAGTAGAGGTTGCGCAATATTTGCAAGATATTTCACCGGAACTTATGGCAAGCGATGAAGCACGCGAAGGTGCACGTTTCATCGCGATTCCACCGATGCCTGATTGGGTGCGATACGGAACTCCCGCGCAAGGCGCCTGGGCCGGGATCTCGTTACTGGCAGCACAATCGATGCCGGCGTGGGCCAACAAACTTTATGGATTTCCAGTGATCCCCACGTTTATTACAGACACCGCGCTACGCGCATTCCGATTGGCGTTGATGGCAATCCCGGGAAGCGTGCGCGAAGGTCCGCACGTGAGGGCTGCCCGATCACGAGTGAGTGCTGAGAGCTAGTAGTTACTCTCCTGCAGAACTTCGAGTGCGCTTGCGCTCGCGATCTTTGCGCGGTGCTGGTGCGCTCGGTGCGGAAACTTTGGCGTGCTCTGGTTTCTTAGGTGCGCTCTTTCGATCACTACCTCGGCCGTCTGCTGCCTTGGGTGGGCGCTTAGATTTGAGATCGATATCTTCAATCTCTTCTGCTGCTAGCCCGGCTTTCGCCCGTTGTGAACGGGGGAGTACTCCAGTGATTTCGGGAGCGATATTGAGATCCGTGAATAGCCACTCGGAAGATGAGTACGTCTCTTTGGGATCTGCCATATCGAGCTTAAGAGCAGTATTGATCATGTTCCAGCGCGCCAATTCATCCCAGTCGACAAAGGTAATGGCGATGCCGCCAGCGCCAGCGCGACCAGTACGACCGATGCGGTGGAGATAGACCTTTTCGTCATCGGGGCATTGGTAGTTAATAACGTGAGTAACGCCTTCGACATCGATACCTCGTGCAGCCACATCGGTGGCTACCAAGATATCTACCTTGCCATTTCGGAAAGCGCGGAGCGCTTGTTCGCGAGCGCCTTGACCTAGATCGCCATGTACCGCACCAGAGGCAAAGCCACGTTCGGTGAGTTCGTCGGAAACCTTTGCAGCTGTGCGCTTCGTACGACAGAAGACCACGGTTGCTCCGCGACCTTCGGCTTGCAGAATACGTGCGAGCATTTCGATTTTGTCCATCGCGTGCGCTCGGTATGCAAATTGTTCAACGCCTTCAACTGTTGAGCCGCCTTCTTCAGCAACGCGGATGTGAGTCGGTTGATCCATGAATTTACGCGCGAGCGTGATGATCTCGCCGGGCATTGTTGCGGAGAAGAGCATGGTCTGACGAGCTTCTGGGATCAGGCGAAGAATTGCTTCGATATCTGGCAAGAAGCCAAGATCGAGCATTTCGTCTGCTTCATCGAGAACCAGAATTCGTACTTCATTTAATTTCAGATGTCCTTGACGTGCAAGATCAAGAAGGCGACCAGGTGTTCCCACGACCACATCGATGCCCTTGTTGAGTGCATCAAGCTGTGGTTCAAAGGCGCGTCCGCCGTACAAAGCGAGTACGCGGATATCTCGGATGCGGCCGGCGACCAAGAGGTCTTCGGCTACCTGGACGCAGAGTTCGCGAGTAGGAACCACGACCAGGGCTTGCGCCTTGCCGGTTGCGCCTTCGCTCTTGGAGAGAACTCGATCGATGATCGGAATGCCGAAACCGAGGGTCTTTCCGGTCCCGGTCTTTGCCTGGCCGATGAGGTCATTTCCGCTTAATGCCAGCGGGAGGACCATCTCTTGGATAGCAAACGGGGCGGTGATGCCGATGGGCGCTAGCGCCTCAATGGTCTCAGGGCGCACGCCTAGCTCAATAAACGACGCCACCAGACTCCTTTCGAGGTTTGGCTCATCGTAGCCTTCTTTGGCAGAGTTCCCTCCGTGAGTACTTCTCCTGAGGCTAAAGCCCCGACTCTTGACCGCCGAATCGTGGAATTGAGCGCGGCGGTGGCTTATGGCGAATTGGCAGGGTTCTTCCGAATGAGCAGCGATGCGCAACTCGCTCCCTCAATCAGCGACTCAGCCAGTTTGGCTCGTCTGGCCAATATCGAGTTCAACCACTATTTCGTGCTGGCTGATTTCTTGGCACGTCACGGAGTTGATGTGGAGCATGAAATGGGTCAATTCGTGCCCGCATTTGAAGCTTTTCACGAACGGACCATGCCTGCTGATTGGTTTGAATGTTTAGTAAAGGCGTATGTGGGAGATTCCATCGCGGTTGATTTCTACCGTGAAATTGCTGGTTCACTCGATGTGGAATTGCAGCAGATTATTTTGCAGGTCGCTAATTCCGATGAGCACATGGACTTCCTTGTCACGACTCTCGGTGCGGCGATTTTTGATGATCCAAAATTAGCTGGACGTTTGGCGCTCTGGGCTCGTCGCTTAGTCGGAGAGGCGTTGGCCCAAGCGCAGGCGCTCGCCGTTGAACATCAGGGCCTCTTTGATCTTTTCGCGACCATGGATATCGCGCGCGTCTTCAAGAAACTTACTGAGAACCACACTCACCGCATGCAACGTCTTGGCCTAGCCCCTTAACGGATCTAGCTCTTTAGTTTGCGGCAAAACCAACTTTTCTCTCATTTGGAATGCCAAGCTCTACATAAGCAAGCTTTTCAATGGGGACCATCACAATGCGACCTTTATCGTCTGCAAGTTTCAATGTACCGCCGTCTTTAAGTGCAGCAGCCACTATCTTTTCAATCTCTGCGCCTGTCTGACTGCTCTCAAGCAGGATTTCTCGATTGGTCTGTGAGACACCGATCTTTACTTCCATGGCACATCTCCTTTAGCGCTTCTGCAGTCAACTGATTCTTAGCCTAGTGCGCCCGGTTCTCGGGGGAAACTTGAAATACCCCGCCATTGCAACTGGGCGACAAATTCCGCAGCTTTCTCTAGGGGGAGGCGACCGTCGCGATTGAGCCAATAGCGAGCCGTTACTTGTGCGGTTCCAATGAGACCCACACCTAGCATCATCGCCGATTCTTCGGGAAGACCAGTATCGACTGCGATGACGGCACTCACTGCGCGCGCGCATTCGTAGGTCATGCGATTGAGACGTTCTTGAACTTGTGGCTCGGTGAGTGCGTCGCTTTCAAAGAGCAAGCGGAAAGCTTCACTCTCGCTATCTATGAATCTGAAGTAGGCCTCAGTGGTGGCGTGAACGCGGTCCACGTTCTCCTTCTTGGAAGCAATCGCTTTCTGCACTTCATAGACCAACGAATCAATATGTAGGTCGAGTACCGCAAGATAGAGATCTAATTTGCTGGGAAAGTGTTGATAGAGGACGGGCTTGGTGACCCCGGCCTGCTCAGCAATTTCATCCATTCCGGCCGCGTGGTAGCCGGCGGTGCTAAAGATCTCCAGGGCAGCGGTGAGGAGTTGGGCACGCCGTTCGTCGCGGGGCAGACGAGTCATGGATTGATCGTACTGGGAGTTCGCGCTCCTGGCAGAGGCCGCCTCTGAGGCTCAGCCATGACGGGATCGCGCTTGGATTGGCGGGAATAGATCACTCTTTGGCAGGGTTAGCCTTAGAGCGCATCGCAATTCAGGTCGATCGAGGAGTACACGTGACGAGCACCCTTCCACCGCTGGTGGCACCGGCCGAGACTCTTACCGTCGATGAAGTCCGTCGCTATAGCCGTCACTTGATCATTCCTGATGTCGGAATGACCGGACAGAAGCGCCTCAAGAATGCCAAGGTCCTCTGCGTTGGCGCGGGTGGACTCGGCTCTCCTGCTCTTATGTATCTTGCAGCCGCTGGTGTGGGCACGTTGGGAATTGTGGAGTTCGATACGGTCGATGAATCAAACCTTCAGCGCCAAATTATTCATGGCCAGAGCGATATCGGTAAAAGTAAAGCCGAGAGCGCTCGCAATAGTGTGAAAGAAATCAATCCTTATGTAAATGTCATCATTCACGAGACTCGAATTGATAATTCCAACGTGATGGAGATTTTTTCGCAGTACGACTTGATCGTTGATGGCACCGACAACTTCGCTACACGTTATTTGGTCAACGACGCATGTGTTTTGCTCAACAAGCCATACGTGTGGGGCTCTATCTATCGCTTCGATGGACAAGCGAGCGTTTTCTGGAGTGAGCACGGCCCCTGCTATCGCTGCCTCTATCCAGAACCACCGCCACCCGGAATGGTTCCCAGTTGTGCAGAGGGAGGCGTACTCGGTGTGCTCTGCGCGAGCATTGGTTCTATTCAAGTAACCGAGGCGATCAAGGTAATTATGGGTATCGGTGAGCCACTAGTCGGTCGCCTCATGGTTTATGACGCACTCGAGATGAGCTACCGCGCAATCAAAGTTCGTAAGGATCCAGATTGCCCCATCTGCAGCAAGAATCCCAAGCAAACCGCTTTGCTCGAAGATTACGAAGCTTTCTGTGGTGCGCTCTCTGAAGGAGCAAGCGCTGCCGTTGTCGATTCCACAATCTCCGTAAACGATCTCAAGGCTCGGATGGATCGTGGCGATGACTTCATGCTCATCGATGTACGTGAAATAAATGAGTGGGAGATCGTGAAGATCCCCGGAGCAGTGCTTATTCCCAAGCAAGAGTTCCTTGATGGATCCGTCTTGGAGAAGTTGCCGCACGATAAGCAGATCATCTTGCATTGCAAGAGCGGTGCACGCAGCGCTGAGTGCCTAGCAATCATTAAGAATGCAGGCTTCAAAGACGCGGTGCACGTAGGTGGTGGCGTACTCGCTTGGGTGCACTCCATTGACCCATCGCTACCTATTTACTAGGTGTCGCACCTGTACCTTCTGCAATAGCAGGCTTTCTCTGGCACTATGTCCGCATGTCTGAAACTACTGAAGGTCCAACAAAAGTCACTTTGATCCCAGATGGCCCACTCATGGTCACGGGTGAAGTAGAGATCTGCGACAACGACGGCAACGTTTTGCGTACTGCCTCCAAGATTTCGCTCTGTCGTTGCGGTCACTCCGAGATCAAGCCGTACTGCGATGGCGCGCACAAGCGAAATAACTTTAAGGCCTAAGCGCGCGCTCTTCCGTAGACAGTCACAGCTGCAGGCAATGATCGAACTCTGAGTTCTTTGCTGCGTCCGAGCGGCTCCCCATCGAGTTGGATGGGTAGCGCGCGATCAGCACGCAAGGTGATGACCGATAGGTCGTGCCGTTGAATCGAGCCGCGCGGAGTGAGCCCCATTGATAAAGCGATTGTGGCGGGGATAAGACGGGCTAGCCGAATATCTCGCAGACCCATGAGATCTAGACCGGTAGCAAAACTTGCTCGGGGCGTTGGGTGGATCGCTTGATTTCCTTTGTAGGTGTAGGGATCGGTATTGGCCACGAGTGCCAGACCAAGACGTAGCGATTCTTCGACATAGAGAAGTGGTGCGTGTTCTTCCACAATCAAAGTGCGAGAAACCTCTCGACTCGTAGCGCGCCAATAGAGCGAGGCTGACGAGCGATTCCCACGCTGACGCTCTCGATCAACCCGCTCCACGATGGCACCGTCAAAACCGATACCTGCGCAAAATGTGAAGATGCGCTCTTCGGCGCCGAGCGGACTCTCCCAAGAGGCTAATCCCAAAGAAATTTCTGTGCGGTTTGCCCGTTTGATCGACTCAAGTAATTGATGGGTGGCTTCCACGGGATCGTTACGAAAACCAAGCGCTCTAGCAAAAACGTTCGTGCTTCCGGTGGGGATGATCCCCAGCGCAGCGCTGCGGGACTTGCCGGTCGTGAAATCGATCAAACCGTTGCAGACTTCGTTGACTGTTCCATCTCCGCCGCAAGCGATCACCAATTCAGCATCGAGCGAGGCGGCGAGGGCTACACCGTGGCCACGAGCATCTGTTTCTACGACCTCGAGATCAAGCTCGGAGCGTAAGGCTCGCTCCACTACTCGTTGGGTGGCGCTGCTCGCACCCGTAGATTGCGGGTTGATCACTAGTAGCGCGCGCATAAATACAGGCTAGCCTTTTCCTGTGACCCCCAGCGAATCCACCGGCCGGCGCCCGCCAAGTGCAACCTTGCCGCGGTGGACTGCTGCGCTCCTGGGCGTTGAAGTTCTCGCACTTCTCGTGCTGGCGTTCTCTTTTATCTATTTCTTGCTCACTGGGTCACCGCGTCATCTTGCGGCTGCACTCTTTGAGATCGCGCTCTTTCTTGCAGGGGCAGTTGGATTGATGGCGGCCACGAAAGGAATGCGCGAGGGGCGCCACTTCGGAAGGTCTCCCGCGATTGTTGCAAACATCATTGCGATACCAGTGGCCTATTCCCAAGGGCAGGCAGGAAATTTCTGGATCGCCATTCCACTTGCTCTCATTGCGGTGGCAATCATTCTTGGAATTAGTTCCACGCTACGCGGTGAAAGTAAGTAAGAGTCATGGGCGAGTGGTCTGATCCGCTCACTGGGTTAGATAGCGCGCCGTATTTTCGTGAACACGTTCAGGATCTACTCGCTCGCAGACCTGAAACTTTTCAACCTTTTCTCTATGGAGTAAGTCGAATCAATAAATTCGAGGAGATTGTCGAGGGAAGCTCTTCCTCTTTTGGAGATGCACTTCTGGTGAGCGCGGCGCACGCGGCCCAATTGATTGTGCGCGGAGGAGATCGAGTGGGCAGGCTGGGTAGGGACCACTTTGGATTTGCGTTATTAGCGGCTCACCAATCGGAAGCTTCCGCGTGTGAAGCGCGATTGCGTACCGCACTCACATATCACGATTTTGCATCTCAAAAGTTTGAATTACATTTTGCATTTATCTGGATTGGCGACAGCAGAAGCACACTTGCTGAAATCGAATACGACATTGATTTAGCACTCGCGCTTCACGACCCCAAAAAGGAGTAGAACTTACTTAGCGAAACCTTCTAACTCCTCACCATCGAGGCGATAGACCGTCCAATCCGACATTGGCTTGGCGCCGACACTCTTGTAGAACTCGATGGCTGGTGCGTTCCAGTCAAGAACCCACCATTCCAAGCGGGCATACCCGCGTTCAACGCAACGAGCAGCTAACGTTTTCAGGAGCGCCTTACCAACACCTTGCCCGCGCCGTTCGGGCTTCACGTATAAATCCTCTAGGTAGATTCCATGGCGTCCGCGCCACGTGGAGTAGTTGATGTACCAGACCGCAAACCCGATGACCTCGTCGCCATCGACAGCCACATCTCCGAAGAGATATGGCTTCTGCGCAAAGAGTGCTTCCTGTAAGTCCGCATCGGTCGAGAGCACGCTCTCTGGGCTCTTCTCGTAGATGGCGAGATCAATGATGAGCTGATGGATGGCTGCCACGTCTGAAGGTTGCGCAGGGCGAATGTGCATTCACTGATTGTATGCATTCAGGGGGCTATTTACTGGGGTGGGGGAGGAAGTGCCGGCCGGAGCGGGGCTCGCCTCCACCATCTGGGGATGGAAAACGCTGAATTGCTAGGCGAGCTTGCGCCGTTGATGGCAGATGTCACGGTTGAGGAAATCTGGATCAATTCTCCCACCCGTATTTATGTGGCACGAGAGGGGCGCCCAGAATTGACGTCGATCGTCATGTCCACTCAGCGAGTGCAGGAATTAGTGGAACGCCTCCTGCTGCACTCTCATAGAAGAGTTGATCTGAGCCACCCATTCGTAGACGCCACGCTGCCAGATGGGAGTCGCCTCCATGTTGCCATTCCCACGGTCACTGCCAAACATTGGGCGGTGAATATTCGCAAACATCTCGTGAAGGCGCATTCACTCGCGGAATTAGAGAAGCGCGGCGTCACTTCACCTGATCAAACAGCTCAATTGCTTTGTTTGATCATGGAAGGTAAATCAATCTTGGTCAGCGGAGGAACTCACACGGGCAAAACCACGATGCTTAATGCCTTGCTATCCGAAAGCCCACCAGATAATCGCGTGATTACCATTGAAGAAGTTTTTGAATTAGATCCGTACGTGCGCGACTTGGTTGCACTTCAAACGCGTGAGGCCTCGCATGGAGGAGAGGGTGCAATTGATCTTCGCCGATTAGTAAAAGAGGCACTGCGTATGCGTCCTTCTCGAATTGTGGTGGGCGAGGTGCGTGGTGCTGAAGCGCTTGACCTCTTGATCGCGTTAAACGCAGGAGTTCCGGGAGCGGCAAGTATTCACGCCAATTCAGCCGCAGAGGCAATCGAGAAATTGACCTTGCTTCCGTTACTTGCCGGCGAGAATCTGCCACTGAATTTCATCAACTCACTGATTGGGAGAGTCATCGATGCCGTCGTCCACTTGGAGATCGACTCGGAGAGTGGGGAGCGATACGTATCAGAAATAATGGGTGTTGAATGGCGTGACGGTGAAATGCAGTATTTGCATCGCCGCCGCACACTGCAGGAATCAGCATGAAGAGATCCATGTTGCAGAGAAGTGCGACCGAAATTCCAGAGCGGGAATGGCCAGCCACTTTTGAGTACCTCGCCTCCAACTTGCGAAGTAGCATGCCCATCCCGCAAGCACTCGCCGCACTTGCTGAACGCGGAAGTGATGAGATGAAGAGCATCTTTCGACATGTGCGACGCGATCTGGCTCTTGGTATGCCTCTTGAAGCGGCCACTTTCATATTGAATGAGAGTCACCACGGCGAGCGACTTCGGCACATCTTGCTGCTTGGGCGGGAAGTGGGTGTCGATCATCTCCCCGAACTTCTACTGATCTCTGCGCGCTTTATTCGGCGCGATATCGAAGTCAAAGAAGAGGTGAAAGTTCGGCAGGGTTGGGTGATAAACGGCGCCAGGCTCGGGCTCATCGCGCCTTGGGCAATCTTGCTCTTGCTCATGACTCGAGCAAGCACGCGAGCAGCGATGTTTACGACCGCCGGTGGACTGGTGATCGCCGGCGGAGCAGGAGCGTGCCTGCTTGCAGCCTGGTGGATGAAGCGCGCGTCACAGATTCCTGGGATTAGTCGATGACACTTTTACTCGCCGCAGTTCTCTTGGCAATGGGTCTGACGATGAACGCCACTCATCGACGCGATACCGAGGAGTGGATGATTGAGTCCCTTACCCCTTTTATTCGTCAGGTGGATCCTTTTCTCTTGGATTCCACTCCTGTTGATCAATCACGTTTACGAGCAGCTGGCATCATCACGCTTGAAGAGCAGCACGTCCATTTCAAAACGCGCAGGCAGACAGTGGGAATTGGTGCACTCCTAGGCGCGCTCATTGCGCTAGCCAGCAACAGCACTCTGCTGGTCATATTCTTCACGACAATTGCGGCTGCGATGTTCGCGCTGATTGCTGATACGTGGCGATTACGGCGACGAGAGAGTCGTTTCCAATTGGAGCTGCGCCAAGACTTTCCAGATGTTGTCGAACAAATTGCGCTCTCAGCAGTTGCAGGCGAGAGCATCTTCTTTGCGCTACGTCGAGTGGCTCGTGGTGCGTCAACATTTTCGCACTCACTCTCGGATGTCATTTATAAGGTGGAGCACGGAGAGGCGCTCATGGATGTACTTACTCACTGGGCGCACTGGTATCAAATCCCCGGAGGAGAGCGGTTAGTTGATGCCATCCTTATTTCGCAAGTCCATGGATCACCATTGGCTCCGCTTCTGCTCAACCATGCACATGAGGTTCGTGAAGAGAGCCGACGCGCACTCCTCGAAGCTTGCGGCAAGAGTGAAATTGCAATGGCAATTCCGGTGGTCTTCCTGATACTGCCGGTTACCGTTCTTTTCGCGCTCTACCCAAGTTTGGCCCAACTCAATTTGATGGCTTTCGGATAGCACACCACCTACAAATGAAGGAGATTGTTATGGAAATGATTAATCGAAAGCTCTTTGCGTGCTCCTATTGGATTCGTCGGAGAGTGTTGGAGCCGATGAAGAATTCTCGAGGAGACGTCCCTGGTTGGGTTCTTGTTGTTTTGATGACTGCTGGATTGGTCACAGTTCTCTGGGCAGTGGCTGGACCTCGACTTTCGGCGATGCTTGCCAGGGCACTTGATGCGGTCTCTTCTCAGTAAGTTGTCCCCCCGAAGAATTCGCCGGCTTTCGTGCGATGAGCGGGGAAATGTCGAGTCCTTTTTAGTCCTTGTTCCGCTCACCATGCTATTTCTTGGAGTCCTGACGTTGCTTCTTTACCTACAAATTCGCATCAGCGCTTTAGGGGTGGTCATGACATTGGCACGCGAAGCTTCGCTCTCAACACAATTTGAAGAGGGCCAAAGTGCTGCGCGTAATAAATTGCGTCAGGTGGGAGTGATGGAACCAATCAACATTCGATTCGAGAATGGCATGTCCGCCGGGTTAGAGACTGTCGTGGTGAGTATCGAGGGGCGCACCGCGGTAGGTATCCCGATCTCCCTCGAGGTGACTGCGGCTGCCGAGCGGTAGTGCTAAATGCACTCCTGGCAGGTACCAATAATTTCTAAACGATGTTCCATCTCGCTAAAGCCTTCGCTGGCACCCAGTCGCTCGGCGAGCGCTTCGGCCTCCGGTGCTTGAAATTCCACGCTCTTTCCACACTTGCGGCAGAGCAGATGGTGATGGTGGTGTGAACCACAGAGCCGAAAGCGTGATTCGCCATCGTTATCAATGAAGACGTCGAGGTCTCCATCGTTTACTAAGTCGCTCAGCGCGCGGTAGATCGTGGAGAGCCCGACTTTGGAACCCTCCATTTCGGAGTAGAGCTCCTTCGCGCTAATAAATTCTTTTCGTGTTTTCAGAAAATCAATGATGGAAGTACGTTGACGGGTGTTTCTCTTTGTGGGCGCGTTCATAACTAAGCCGAAGATCCAAGGGAAACAATTCCAAACATGATGACCACACCTAGAAGCGTTGCTAGAAGAGTCCAGCGCGACGGGTGATTGCTATGTGCTTCTGGAAGTACATGTGAGGTACTCAGATAGACCAAGAATCCTGCAAAGAGCGCTAGATAAATACCTAAGAGCGGTTCGCTGAGTGTGAGGTATGTACCAATCGTGGCTCCGAGTACGCGAGCTGCGCCGTCGAATGCGAGTAGCGCAATCGCTTTCTTGCGCCAGTGTCCACTGCGAATCAACAACATGACGGTGTTAAGCCCGTCGGTGAATGCATGTGAAATGACTGCGATAGCAACAGCAAACCCAACAGAGTTACTCACTTGGAAAGCCAGACCCACACCGACGCCATCGAGGAATACGTGGATCACCATCGCACCGGCGCCTACAAGACCGGTACTCAGATGAGTATGCGAGTGATCGTCACCGTAATCAGAGTCGGCTGGCTCATGGCTTCCGAAGAAACGTTCCATCATGTGAAGGGCGAGGAATCCGACTACGAAAGCGACCATCGGAGTGGGGATGCCGGCGAGGTGATTCGTATTGAGTTCGAGGACCTCTGGGATCAGATCAAAAGCGACCAACCCCAGAAGTAACCCTGCAGAGAGCCCGAGGAGTAAATGCATCCGGTCGCGAGAGCGGAGCGCGAGGAAGCCCCCGAACGCGGTTGCGAGTACTGTGCTCAGCGCTACCAAGATGGCCATAAGTATGAGGCTATTGATAATGGGAATCATTGTCAATAAGCCGAGAAGAAGAGAGGCAGGGAGCAGGGAAGATGTTCGCCGTTGCTCGATTCACCACCGCTTCGATTTCGCCGTGGAGCGAGAGCGAGCTCTGTGAGCATGCTCGACGAGCCTTGGAATTACTCGCTGGCCGTCCTGGCTATCTCGGTGGGCGCTTTGGAGTCGCCACCGATCAGGATTTCGATCGAGCCAGTGGAAGTACCCCTAATTCTGTCTATGCCCTGGTGACTGAGTGGGAGAACGTCGGCTCCTATCGACGGGCCCTTTCCGGATTTGAGATCAAAATGGAGGTCGTGCCGCTCCTCTCGCGGGCTCTTGATGAGCCCGGGGGCTTCGAGGAAATCGCTCTCACTGCTGATTCCGACTAAAATCTGCTTCAAGCGCCCATCTCGTGCGCCGCCGACAACCAGCCGGATGGAGATCACGCTCATGGCAGATCGTCTAGAAACTATCGTCAGCCTTTCCAAGCGACGTGGATTTGTTTATCCCTCGTCCGAGATTTACGGAGGGTTGCGCGCCTCCTGGGATTACGGCCCTCTGGGTATTGAATTAAAGAACAACGTGAAGCGTCAGTGGTGGAAGTCCATGATCACCCAACGCGAAGATGTTGTCGGTTTAGATTCCTGCGTCATCTTGGCTAAAGAAGTCTGGGAAGCCTCTGGTCACGTCGCTACTTTCTCCGATCCACTCACCGAGTGCATCTCGTGTCACAAGCGTTACCGTGCCGATCACCTAGAAGAAGCGTACGAAGCCAAGCATAAGAAGCCTGCGACCTCGCTAGCCGAAATCAATTGCCCCAACTGCGGCACCAAAGGTCAATTCACTGATCCGCGACAATTTTCTGGTCTCTTGAAAACTTATTTAGGACCAGTAGAAGACGAAAGCGGCCTCGCATACCTTCGTCCAGAAACTGCGCAAGGAATTTTCATCAACTTCGGCAACGTTTCTACTACGTCGCGCAAAAAACCGCCATTTGGTATTGGTCAGATCGGAAAATCTTTCCGTAACGAAATTACTCCCGGAAACTTCATCTTCCGCACGCGCGAATTTGAACAAATGGAGATGGAATTCTTCGTGGTTCCCGGTACCGACGAAGAGTGGCATCAATATTGGATCGATACTCGCCTTGCTTGGTACAAAGATCTCGGAGTTAATCCAGATCGCCTGCGCATCTTTGATCATCCGAAAGAGAAGCTCTCGCACTACTCCAAGCGCACCGCAGACATCGAATATAAGTTTGAATTCGCCGGTACTGATTGGGGCGAGCTAGAAGGCATCGCCAACCGCACAGATTTCGATTTGAAGGCGCACTCTGAAGCATCCGGCCAGGATCTCTCTTGGTTTGATCAAGAATCTGGTGAGCGCTGGGTGCCTTATGTCATCGAACCTGCAGCAGGTGTGGATCGTTGTGCACTTACCTTCTTGCTCGATGCTTATGCGGAAGATGAGGCGCCAAACTCTAAGGGCGGCGTCGATAAGCGCGTTGTGTTGCGTCTTGATCATCGTTTAGCTCCAGTAAAGATCGCAGTACTGCCATTGAGCCGTAACGCAGATCTCTCACCCAAGGCACGTGATCTTGCTGCTGCACTTCGCAAGAATTGGAATGTCGAATTCGATGATGCGGGTGCGATTGGACGTCGTTACCGCCGTCAAGATGAAATCGGTACGCCTTTCTGCATCACCATCGACTTTGAGACATTGGATGATCAAGCCGTCACCATTCGCGAACGCGACACTATGGCGCAAGAACGCATCTCTCTCGATCAGGTGGAGCAATGGTTAGCCCCCAAACTTCTCGGTTGCTAATCGGGCAGACCGAGATTTCGCCGCCAGTAGTACTGGCGCCGATGGCGGGCATTACCAACGCCGCATTTCGCACGCTCTGTCGTGAACAAGGTGCTGGTCTTTTCGTTTCGGAAATGGTGACCGCCCGCGCACTCGTCGAACGTCATCCAGAGACGTTGCGCATGATTAAACCAGCGCCGGGGGAGACTCCTCGAAGCGTGCAGTTGTACGCGGTAGCACCGGACACTGTGCGCGATGCTGTTCTTATGCTCTGCAGTGAGGGATTGGTAGACCATATTGATCTGAATTTTGGCTGCCCGGTTCCTAAAGTAACTCGCAAAGGTGGCGGTTCTGCACTTCCTTACAAGCGTCGCCTCTTTAGCGCGATTGTGAGCGCCGCGGTGGACGCGGCTAAGCCTTTTGGAATTCCCGTGACGATCAAGATGCGCAAGGGAATTGATGACGACCACCTCACTTTCTTGGAAGCCGGGCGCATTGCTGCTGATGCAGGCGTTCATTGGGTAGCGCTGCACGGCCGCACTGCTGCGCAAATGTATGGCGGCAAAGCCGATTGGAGTGCAATCGCGGCGCTCGTTGCTGAATTAGCACCGTATGGAACTCCAGTACTGGGAAACGGCGATATTTGGAGTGCATCGGATGCGCTTCGCATGATGGAAGAGACCGGATGCGCGGGAGTTGTTGTCGGTCGTGGATGCTTAGGTAGACCATGGCTCTTTGCCGAACTTGCGGCCGCCTTTGCTGGCCAACCGATTCCAGCGGCACCCAAATTAGAAGAGGTCGGTGGAGTCATGTTGCGACATGCACATCTGCTCGCCACTTACTTTGAAGATGAATTACGTGGATGCCGTGATTTTCGCAAACATGTGGCGTGGTACCTCAAGGGATTCTCGGTGAAGAATCATTTGCGAGTAGGGCTGGCAGAGGTTTCCACTTTGGCAGAAATGGCCACCATGATCGATGAGCTAGAGGGCCATCAAGATTTCCCTACAGAAATAGCGATGGGCCCACGCGGGCGTACGACCACCACGCGCGCAGTAAGCCTTCCAGAGAATTGGTTACTCGATCGCGATGCCATGCCATTTGTTTCGGCAGACGAGGCGGTCTCAGGTGGCTAGTACTAATTACTTTGGTGAGTATCTCTCCGCCGATACCGAACGCTATTTAGCAGAACCGGCCAAACGCCCAGGTCGTAGTGAATTTGCTCGTGATCGCGCGCGCATTTTGCACTCTGCTGCACTTCGCAGATTGGCGGCTAAGACACAAGTAGAGGTTCCTTGGGAGAGCGACTTTGCGCGCACGCGGCTTTCGCACTCACTCGAATGTGGACAGGTAGGGCGTGAGTTAGGTGCCGCACTCGGTGCCGATCCTGACCTGGTGGAGAGCGCTTGCCTAGCCCACGACCTGGGACACCCACCCTTTGGACATAACGGTGAAGTAGCCCTTGAAGAAGCCGCGCAAGATTGCGGTGGATTTGAAGGCAATGCGCAGAGCTTTCGTATCCTTACGCGCCTCGAAGCAAAGAGCGTGGATGTAGAGGGCGCTTCTATCGGCCTCAATCTTTCGCGGGCCACGCTTGATGGTGCTTCGAAGTATCCATGGACGCGTGCCACAAATTCCAAGAAGTTTGGCGTGTACGACGATGATCGCGCGATCTTCGACTGGATGCGAGCTGGACGCGTCGGCACAGAGAGTTCGATCGAAGCACAAATTATGGATTGGTCGGATGATGTTGCTTACTCGGTTCATGATTTAGAAGATGCGCTTGTGGCGGAGCGTTTTCCACTTGCGGCGCTATCGGATACGAGTGAACAACGTGATGTTGCAAGAGTTGCGCTCGAGTCCTACGCCGCTGATTCAACTGAAAATGAGTTGCAAGCGGCTTTCGGTCGATTAACTGCGCTGCCTTACTGGCCTTCAAATTTCTCAGGTACGCATCGAGATCATGCCGCTCTTAAAGATCTCACCAGTCAACTCATCGGACGCTTTGCGTTAGCGGCTGAACGTGAGACGCGCGCTAAGTGGGGGAGCGGTTCACTTATTCGCTTCGGTGCATCATTAGAAGTTCCTCGCGAAGAACGCATCGAGGTTGCCGTCCTCAAGGCAATAGCTGCTCATTACGTCATGCGAAGCGATATTGCCCAAGCTCGATATTCCGAACAACGGATTTTGATTCACGAACTTGTTGAGGCGCTATGGCAGGGTGGCCCGAGCGCATTAGAGCCCACCTTTCATGCAAGTTGGGATGATGCGGCCAATGATGGAGAGCGACGCCGCGTGGTCATCGATCAAGTGGCCTCCCTGACCGATGTCGGAGCCCGCCTGCTTCATGGCAGACTCACCGGAAGGGGTGAGTAAAGATGGCCGGTCGTATCCGTGACGAAGATGTTGCTTACGTGCGCGAGCATGCCCCTATTGATGAAATCGTGGGCGATTACGTGCAGCTCAAGAATGCCGGCGGCGGACAGAAGAAAGGTCTCTGTCCTTTTCACGACGAGAAGTCGCCTTCATTCCACGTAACACCCTCACGTGGTTTCTTTCACTGCTTCGGATGTCAGACGGGTGGCGACGTCATCTCCTTCGTGATGAAGATTGAGCACCTGGCATTTTCTGAAACCGTGGAACGGCTTGCGCAACGCATTGGATTTGAATTGCGTTATGAAGAAGGTGATCGCCCTAGTGGCACAAGCGGTGGGCAACGAGCGCGCCTGATTGAGGCCCATAAACTCGCCGCCGCGTTTTACCAAGAAGCGCTTAATGCGGCCGGCCCTGCGCAAGTAGGACGAGCTTTCCTATCTGAGCGCGGATTCGATCAGCAGATAACCGCGACGTTCATGGTGGGGTACTCACCCGATGAATGGGACGCACTTACCAAGTTCCTCAAAGGTAAAGGTTTCACAAACGAAGAACTCATCAATGCTGGATTGGCGAAGGAAGGACAACGCGGCCTCATCGACCGTTTTCGCAATCGCCTCATGTGGCCCATTAAAGATATCTCTGGCGACATTGTGGGCTTCGGCGCTCGCAAACTCTCTACCGACGAAAGCGACACTGGACCTAAGTATCTCAATAGCCCAGAGACTCCTATTTATAAGAAGAATCAAGTGCTTTATGGCCTTGATATGGCGAAGAAAGAGATCGCGAAAACTCGACAGGCGGTCGTCGTTGAGGGGTACACCGACGTCATGGCCGCACATGTCGCGGGCGTCACCACCGCCGTAGCTACATGTGGAACTGCATTCGGTGAAGAACATATCCGGATTCTTCGCCGCCTCCTTATGGACGATGACGCATTCCGCGGTGAAGTGATCTTCACATTCGATGGCGATGCTGCTGGCCAAAAAGCTGCGCTGCGCGCATTCACCGAGGACCAGAAATTCGTTACACAAACTTTTGTGGCTATCGAAAAAGAAGGGTTAGACCCTTGCGAATTGCGCCAGAAGCGTGGAGATGCCGCGGTGCGCGAGTTGATCGCGAATCGGATTCCACTCTTTGAATTTGCCATTCGATCAACGCTCTCTAATTACAATCTAAGTTCTGCTGAGGGTCGAGTAGAGGCGCTTAAAGTTGCCGCACCATTAGTGGCGCAAATTCGAGACCGTTCACTCCGCCCTGAATACACACGGCTCCTTGCTGGGTGGCTCGGCATGGAAATTGAGAGCGTACGTGCTTCAGTTGCTACCAGCGTTCCCAAGGTGGGGCGAAAGTACGCCAACGATTCAATTCCCAGTGAGTCTGCTGTAAATGAAACCACCCCTCCCCGCCTTCTTCGCCCAGATCCACGAGATCCCGTGGCATCCCTTGAGCGCGAGGTATTAAAGACTATTTTGCAGACCCCTCAGAGTTCACCCAGCTGGCGTGACCTTGAAGCAAATGACTTCTTTCATGAAATTTACCGGGCGCTCTTTCTGCGTCTGCACGGTGTAGAAGGTGGAGGAGATCTCACGGCCACTGTCGAAGCAATTCGAGGCGCAGGTGATGATGAATCAATTGAGATTGCTTCGCTGGCAACGGAGTTGGCCGTAGAACCGATGCGTACTTCCGACACCGCAGGTACGCGATATGGCGAGAGTTTGAGTTATCGATTACGCGAAGTGGGCGTCTCGCGTCGAATCGAAGAGCAGAAGTCAGAGCTGCAACGAGTAAATCCGTTGGAAGAAGCTGATCGATACCAACAACTCTTTACTGACCTAGTTCAAATGGAAGCTGTGCGGCGCCAACTTCGCGATATTGCTTTGGGTGAGGTTGATCGTGGCTAAGGCAGTAGCCGGCGCTCGGGTGCTTGCCGAAATCGTTGGCATCAAGGTGAAGCTAGATTCCCTCACCCTCGACGAGCGAGAGATTCCTTGGAGCGAGATCGACGATCTCACGGTCAACGACGACGGAATTCAGGCGCTCCTCTCAGGCGGTGAACGGTGCGCCCGCTCCTTCGGCGCAGCGACCGTGCGCGAGCAGCGCAGAGTTGCCCAAGCGCTCCGCGAGCGCGTGATGGCCTCGATCCTGATCTCCTCCGCCGGCCCCGAGGGCACTTTGGTCGCCCTCAGGCGAAGCGCCACCGGGGAGGTATTTACCCGGATCTCGGTAGCCGGTGACATCTCCGAGGCTGGTCGCCGAGGCGCCGAGACGCTGGCGCACCGGTTGGCCGAGAGCGCCGGGTTGGCCAAAGTGCCCCTCCACTGGTCTGCCCCTCCGGCGGGTTTCAGTGCTACCCCCACGCTGGGGTAGGCTTCCACCCACCTTCCCGTGTAGCTCAATTGGCAGAGCAGCCGGCTGTTAACCGGCAGGTTCTTGGTTCGAGTCCAAGCGCGGGAGCCAACTTTCAAGGCGTAAGCCCCCACTCGTCACCGAGAGAATTTGTGAGTTTTCGCAGAGCCTGGGGTGAGATCCCTGGCGAAGCCCCCCATCACCCCCTCTGGAGCCCTACGGTGTACTTATCCGAGTTTCGGTTGAGCAGAAAGAGGATGACATGGCTGCGGTAAGTGCGAACGCCCCCCTCATACTCGTTGTCGACGATGAAGATGGCGTCGCCGATCTACTCGTCGATGCGCTCACTCTCGGCGGATACCGCGCGCGCCGCGCTCGCGATGGCCAAGAGGCGCTGCGCCTCCTTCGCGAAATTACGCCCGATGTCATCTTGCTCGATGTCAATATGCCCGGGCTCAACGGCTTTGAAGTCTTGGAACGCATCCGCGCCAAAGGAGATGAGACTCCAGTCCTCTTCCTTACTGCTCGTCAGGAACGTGAAGATACGACCCGCGGATTCGTACTCGGCGCAGATGATTACATCACCAAGCCATTCGGTCTCGAAGAATTACTTTTGCGCGTCAAGGCCATCTTGCGTCGCACGCGCAAAGAAGAACCCGAACCAGAGCTCTTGCGAAGTGGCAACCTAGAACTCCAGTCAGAGACGCACGAAGTCCGCCAGGCGGGGGAGATCGTCACGCTCTCGCCCACTGAATTTCGTCTCCTTGAGTATTTGATGCTCAACCAGAAGCGTGTGCTCACTAAGGCCCAACTCTTGCGCGCTGTCTGGGATATTGATTTTGAGGCCGAAACTAGCGTCGTAGATACCTACATCTCTTATCTCCGTAAGAAGTTAGATCCTCAGGGCTTAGGACTCATTCGAACTGTCCGCGGCGTTGGTTTCCAGTTACGAGAGGTAGAAGCTGCCGCTGAAAAAGGCGCACAGTGACCACCAGTGAAATTACGCACTCGATTAACTCTGATCTCATCGATCTTTATCGCGCTAGCATCGATATGCATTGGCGTTTTTAGCGTGACTGCTACAAGGCAGAGTTCACTTACTCAAATCGATAACACCCTCACACAAGTTCTTAACGCCAGCGATGGTGGCGCTCGCAGCGCTCAAGGCTCTGTGGTGGCCCGGGCAGATGACCTCAACGTGGCTATCGCGCTGGGCTTGGTTCTGCCGGATCAATCAATCACAGTGGTTCGCCGGGCGGGAGACGTTACCAACCCATATGAATTCCCCACATTGAGTAAGAGCCAAATTCAAGATGCCAGTGCCAAGTTCACCAACGTAGATGGCACAGTGCCTTATCGAATTCGTTCGCGATCGTTAGGCGACGGGGTTGCCTTAATGGCGGCCGCGCCATTGCTTTCACTCAATAGCGATCTGCGCCAATTAGTTATTAAAACAATTGTCGGCGCGCTCTTCGTTATTTTGCTTTCTGGCTTGCTCGTGTGGTTTAGCACGCGTCGGGCGCTGCGCACGGTCGATGCCATGATTGATTCCGCTTCGGCCATTGCTGATGGCGAACTTGATCGCAAAGTTCCCGAGGCACAACCCGGAACAGAACTTGGTCGCCTCGCCTCAGCTCTTAACATCATGATTTCTTCCCTGCGCTCCTCGCTGCGGGCTAAAGACGAATCCGAACAAGGAATGCGACGCTTCCTCGGCGATGCCTCTCATGAATTGCGCACACCGCTTACTGTCATCAAGGGCTATGGCGAGATGCTTAAAGATGCCGAGAACCTCGATCCCGCGCAACGATCCCGTGCCATCGATCGGCTCAACGCAGAGAGCGCCCGGATGGATACGTTGATTTCAGATTTGCTCCGTCTCTCACGGCTCGATCAACATCCTGTGATCTCTGTCGACTTGGTAGATCTCTCATCCGTTACTTCTGATTTCGCCCAAGATCTGAGGGATCAAGAAGTGGGAAGAAATGTAGAACTCGAGATCGAAGAAGATGTCATCGTCCGAGGCGATGAATCATTGCTTCGCCAAGTTTTGGCAAACATTATGGGAAACATTCGTCGTCATACGCCAGTGGATTCGCCGGTGCGCGTTCGCCTCTCGTTAGATGACGCGAACGGATCATCAATGGCTCACTTAGTGGTCGACGATGCGGGCCCCGGCATTTCTCCAGAGAAACGGGAGATGGCATTAGCTCGATTTGGTCGTTTAGAGGAGTCGCGCTCTCGACAAGGCGGAGGCTTTGGATTGGGCTTAAGCATTGTCTCTCAGGTGGTCGCGTTGCATGGCGGCGAATTGAAGCTTGGAAACTCTCCACTTGGTGGATTGCGCTTAGAGATACTGATCCCGGGGGTAACCTCATGATGTTAAAGCGCGCACGACTTATCGTGATCCTCGCACTCGCATTACCCATCTCGCTTGCTCTACCTACGGGCGCCTCTGCTCTCGATTCCGCATCGCCGAACCCTAAAGTGACATGGAGTTCTATTAATACCGCGCCACAGAGTTGGATTCGTGGAGTTCCCAATCGTCTCTTTGAATGCGTGTCCAACGCTTCTAGTGCGGTGCTCTCCATGAAAGATGGCGCGCAGTGGCGAGAGATAACGCGAGTCTCTGCGGCTCTGGACAAGAAGCTCTGCGCTGACGCGGCGAATCCTTACATTCTCAAATATCAATTTACGATTCAGGCACCATCACGAGGCGCGGGTAATTTCCCTGGAACTCGAGCCGGCCTAGTAATTTTCCGGATTCAAAGTGGAGGGGCAACACGGATGTCTTCGGCGGCGCTCTACGCCAACCGTGAAGCGGCTGATTCTGACGAAATGGATGGGCACGCATTGGAGAACGACGAGGCATCGCCTCCCGTGCCTGCAGTAAGTAACCCTGCGCCTGTTGCCCAGCCAAATCAGAACAGTGGTGCAGCGACTTCGGCTGCCCCCGCTTCTGCTCCCACCCAGCCGCAGAGCAAGAGCATCTTGAAATCATTTCCTTCCTGCAAGTTCAACGGCGTAGCGCTTAGTGGTCGAGCCAAAGTTGTCTCCGCCGGTGGCCAAATTAAAGTTCGCGTAGTCCCCGGGGTCGCCGATTTCGGCGTGCGCACTGCTGATCGCTCTACGGGTAAGTGTGGAGAGTGGCGCTTTGTTAGCACGCAAGCAGATTTCACCGTCGAGATTGTTGATTCTGGCGAAGATTTTACTATCTCTTTCAGTATGCGCCCCGGTCCTAGATAGTTGCCCGTTACGCTACGAAGGTGGTTCCACTTCCGATAGCGCTGATGCTGGCACGTGCCATCTCAATGCTGAGTCGCATCTTGCGCCAAGGGGAGGGGGCCACTCTCTCCGGCAAAGTTTTACTTGCACTCCGTCCACGGGCCATCAGCGAATTGACTCGGGGACGTCGGGTCGTTCTTGTTAGTGGGACAAACGGTAAGACCTCAACTTCGTCCATGCTTGCAGCCATGCTCGGTGAGAAATTTCTGGTGGGCGGGAATCGAACGGGGGCAAACCTCAACACTGGAATTGCTGCCTCACTCGTAGCGGCTAAAAAATCAAACCTCCTTATCTTTGAAGTTGATGAGCTCTATCTCCCCTCGATAATCAAAGAGACCGCCCCCGAGATCGTGCTCTTACTTAATTTGAGTCGCGATCAATTGCACCGTACCCAAGAAGTAAGAATTGTCGCGCGGAAATGGTACGAAGCACTTGCGGCATTCCCTAAGACGCCAGTAATTATCGATGCGAGCGATCCGTTCCTGGCTTCTGTTGTTCGCGACCATGGCCCAGTCACGCGAATTGGTTTTGGGAAACGGCCACATCTTGATGCGGCGAGTTGTCCAACCTGTGGAGCCATGCTCGATTGGAGCGGCGCGCAGTTTGCCTGCCACGACTGCGGCTTGGGTGCGCGCGAGGTAGATTCCGAGCTGGGTGAGATGTCTGCAGTTGAGCGAAATCATGCGCTTGCGGCCTCTGTGGCAACATATTTTGGAATCGATGATCTCAGTAAATTTTCTCCACGCGATCGCATTTCCACTCTTCTGCTAGGCGGAATTGAGATTTCGCTGCGACTGGTTAAAAATCCATCAAGTTGGCAAGAGGGATTGAGATCCCTCGCGGATGAACCCGTTATTTTGGTGGTGAACGCACGCGGTGTCGATGGGCTCGATACGTCTTGGTTATGGGATGTAGATTTCACTCCCTTGAAGGGCCGCTATGTGGTCATTGCCGGGGAGCGAAAGCTTGATGCCGCGTATCGAGTTCATATTGATGGCGTGGGTTACTCACTCGTTGATTCGCTTTCGAATGCGGCAGCACAGATCTATAGAGATGGGTTCACTCGCGCACAAGCGCTCACCTCATATACGGCCTTTATCGACGCCACGACGCGCGTGAAGGGTAAGCGTTGATGAGTCCCTTGCAGATTGTGGTCATTCATCCAGAGTTGCTGGGGACTTATGGCGATTTCGGTAACGCGCGCGTCTTGGCGCATCGCGCGCAAGTTCGAGGAATATCAGCAGAGATAATTTGCACTTCCCATGATCAATCTTTGCCCGCTACCGGAGATATCTACTTACTGGGTGGCGGCGAGGATCGCGCACAAATTGCCAGCGTCGACGCTCTGCGATCTTCGGTAGGTATTTTGAGCGGCGCACTTGATCGCGGAGCGCAACTCTTTGCGGTCTGCGCTGGATTACAAATACTCGGTGAATCATTCCCTGGCGTGACGGGTGAAATTATCACTGGACTTGGGATGGTTCCCATCCTTTCGCTCCCTGGAAGTGATCGCATTGTGGGTGAGGTGCTCGTACAGTCTGATCTCTTCGACGAGCCATTGACTGGCTTTGAAAACCATCGCGGGCGCACTGATTTACGAGGTGTCGATCCTCTAGGTCGAGTTCTCGTGGGAGGTGGAAATGGTGGTGGCGCGATCGCGCAGAGCGAACGGGTGGATGGGCTTATCGCGGGCAATATCTTGGCGACTTACCTGCATGGCCCCGCTCTCGCACGTAACCCAGACCTTGCAGACCACCTTCTTGCCCGGGTGATCGGGGGGCTACCCGGCCTACCGGAGGGTGAAGAGATCGCTGATCTGCTCGCTGCCGAACGGCGAGGGGCGCTCGGCGCTGCGCATTTTGGCAAATAATCCAGAGCTCTCGCAGGATTCTCTCAGGCAGGCTTTGCATAATGATTTTATAGTTCAGTGGTCAGGTGCATGCTGTGGTCAAGCGCATGCTGCGATCGGGCATGCTGCGATCGGGCATGCTGCGATCGGGCATGCTGCGATCGGGCATCTGTAGTGAAGGAGCAATCAGTGAGTAGAGAAAATCCAGTGGCGTTGGATTCTTCGACAGATCGATCCAACGGCTTGCGCCGGCGCTTTGGCCGAGGTGCAGGGAGCGGCGCCAAAGTGGGCGCTGGCTTTCTTGCGGGAGCGCTCCTTGTTGGGGGCGGTGCCTACGCAGCCACCACTATCTCTGCCTCTGATCAAATCAAGGGGTGCGTAAATAACACCACCCGGGTCATCACTATTGCTCCCACGAGTGGCAAATGCCCCACAGGTACCCGCGCACTCACATGGAATATCACCGGACCGCAAGGAGCCATCGGCCCCGCAGGAGCTACTGGCGCATCCGGCGCAGCGGGTGCGGCTGGCCCAGCGGGTCCGGCTGGCCCAGCGGGTCCAGCGGGAGTTGCAGGGAGTGCAGGAACTCAAGGCTCTTCGGGTACTCAACTGAGTGTGACTTCGATTGCGAATTCTCTTTTACCTTCGGTGGTCAGTATCGCAATAACCACTCGCACTGGAAGTGCAACTGGGTCGGGTTCTATCTTCAAAACCAGTGCGTCTTCGAGTTTTATTCTCACAAATAATCACGTCATTTCAGGGGCCACTAAAGTCACGGTGGAGTTAGAAGATGGCACTGAACTCGATGGCCAAGTTGTGGGCTTTGATATTGCTTACGATCTTGCGGTCGTCATGGTGGGTCAAGGAAATCTTCCCATCGCAAACTTCGGTGATTCTTCAAAGGTCATTATTGGTGAGCCAGTCGTGGCAATCGGATCTCCTCTCGGATTATCTGGAACCGTCACTAGCGGCATCATCTCCTCACTCGATCGCCCGGTGACTACTGGAGGCACGGGTTCTGAGGCATATATCAATGCCTTGCAAACAGATGCGGCAGTTAATCCAGGCAACTCGGGTGGTCCGTTGGTTAATGCTCAAGGACTCATCATCGGTGTAAATAGCGCTATCGCTTCGTTGGGGAGCACTTCGAGCACTGCAGGAAGCATCGGATTAGGTTTTGCCATTCCCATCAATCAGGCGAAAAGAATCTCTAACGAAATTATCTCTACCGCGAAGATTGTGGGAACTAAAGTCACGCTAGCCGGCGTATCTACGCGTCCACTGCTGGGCGTCACCTTTGATACCACCTATGCGGGACCTGGCGCGAAGATTTTTGCCTTGACCGCCGGAGGTGGAGCGGAGACGGCTGGAATTCCAGTTAATAGCGTTATTCGTTCGATCGATGGTAAGAACACGAAAGATAACATTGAAGCGATCGTGCGTATTCGATCATATGATCCGGGCTCTAACGTCAAGGTCACGGTAGATCTGCCAAACTCTGGTGGAAGCCGAACTTTCACGGTCACCCTCGGATCAGCCCCGTCTAACAACGCCTAACTTCTCTAGCTCTTCAGTTGGCGCGGAGGAGATGCGCTAACTGGCGTTCGAGGCCCATGGTTCCGACGACTTCTACTTCGAGTGGAAGTGAAATGGCCGCGGCGGCTTCAAGTGCGAGCGCATGGAGTTCATCGCTGGGTTGTTGGGCGAGCCAAAGTACGCGGCGGTAATGGGCGAAGTAATCAGGGCGTAGGTCTGGGTAACGGTCGAGACCAAGTTCTACGATCACCGAGCGGTGGAAAGAACGCACCAGAAAATCAGTGAGGTAGTACGTGCCTGGTTCTTCATCCATGATTTCAGAAAAACGTTCTGGCCTTGCAAAGACGTCATAGCAGTGAGCGCCAGCGAGCCGAGGAATTTTGAATTCTTCAACCACACCATCGAGCGCCCCGTAAGTTCCGCAATCTGCATAGGCAATTGCTACACGTTGATGCGCTGCAATAACATCTGGAAGTAATTCGCGTACAGAACCGGCAATTTTCTCTGGGTGATTGTGCAAGAGCGGGGGCAAAGGATAGATCTTGAGTGGCCATCCGCGACGATCGCTGATTTCAGATATTTCAGTGGAGAGCGCGCCACAAGCGACAACCGCCCATGTTTCCGCGCTCTTTTCCACGCGAGCGCTTCCTTCCACGCGAGCGCTTCCTTCCACGCGAGCGCTTCCTTCCACGCGAGCGCTTCCTTCCACGCGAGCGCTCATTTCTTACTTTGCAGGAAAGGCGAGGCGATCAACGAATTTATCGTTGAAGTCGCTTCGATCGGAGAGCTCTACGTAATCAATTTCATCGAGCA
>CAFBAA010000008.1_pt1 | contig 46946 bp, 45 predicted proteins | sample 7267951 | NCBI WGS metagenome assembly CAFBAA01 (sample SAMEA6814017, study PRJEB35770) | uncultured Actinomycetes bacterium | biome: Freshwater; feature: Freshwater reservoir; material: water | place: Czech Republic | collected 2016-04-20 | depth 30m m
CTTCACGTGGGCCTTGGAGGACTTGAACCTCCGACCTCTTCCTTATCAGGGAAGCGCTCTAACCAGGCTGAGCTAAAGGCCCTCACAATGCCTCGGAAGATTACACCGGCGAGAGCGCCTACCCCAAACTCTCGGGTGATTCCCCTTCGCTCTGTGGAGCAACTTCGGCCAGCGCCTCATCGGAATCGACACTCTCTTCTTCGACTTCAGCGTTTCGAGTCACCGAGACGACCGAATCGCCTTCACCAAGGTTGACCAGTCGCACACCCATGGTGTCTCGGCCAGTTTGGCGAACTTGCTGCGCACCAGTGCGGATAACCGTCCCGGAAGAGGTGATTGCCAGTATCTCGTCGGTTCCACTGACCACCAATGCCCCAACGAGCACTCCACGATTCTCTTCATCGATCTTGGCAGCCTTCACACCTAACCCTCCGCGACCTTGGACGCGATACTCCTGGATGGGTGTGCGCTTGGCGTAACCACCATCGGTGGCGGTGAGCACATTGGCTTCGCCATCTTCCACCACGGCCATCGCGAGTAACTCATCTCCGGCGCGGAACTTCATTCCGATTACACCAGAAGTAGCTCGACCCATCGGGCGAAGCGCTTCATTTGTAGCTGTGAATCGAAGTGACATCGCCTTCTTACTGACGAGCAAAATATCGTCGGTCTCTGAAACAAGAGCTGCAGAAACAACTTCATCGCCTTCACGGAGATTGATAGCGATCAACCCACCAGAGCGATTGGAATCGTATTCAGTGAGCTCTGTCTTCTTAGCAAGACCTTGTCGTGTAGCAAGAACTAAGTATGGAGCTGCTTGGTAATTCTCAATGGTGAGAACTTGAGCAATCTCTTCGTCTGGTTGGAATGCCAGGAGATTGGCGACATGTTGACCACGTGCATCTCGACCAGTGTCGGGAAGCTCGTATGCCTTCGCACGGTAAACGCGACCCTTTGTGGTGAAGAAGAGAATCCAATGATGTGTTGAAGTCACGAAGAAGTGATCAACGATGTCATCTTGCTTGAGTGCAGCGCCACGAACACCCTTACCACCACGGCGTTGCGCGCGGTAGAGATCTACCTTGGTGCGCTTTGCATAACCACCGCGAGTAATTGTGACAACGACATCGTGCTCTGGAATGAGATCCTCTGCCGAGAAGTCTCCTTCTGCAGCCACGATGGCAGTGCGTCGCTCATCGCCATACTTATCAGTGAGTTCACGGAGTTCTTCGCCAATAATCTCGCGTTGACGTGCCTCGCTAGCCAAAATGGCGAGAAGTTCCTTAATTTCAGCCATGATTCCGTCGTACTCGTCGATGATCTTTTGACGCTCAAGGGCGGCCAGACGGCGAAGTTGCATCTCCAAAATGGCATTTGCTTGAATCTCATCGACTTCAAGGAGTTGCATTAATCCTTGGCGAGCATCATCAACAGTGGCACTGCGTCGGATTAACGCGATGACTTCATCGAGTGCATCCAATGCTTTGAGATAACCACTCAAGATATGCGCGCGTTTTTCTTTCTCGGCTAAGCGGAACTTTGTTCGGCGAACAATTACCTCTACTTGGTGTACGAGGTAGTAGCGCACAAATTCGTCAATACGCAGAGTACGCGGGACACCATCTACAAGTGCCAACATATTGGCACCGAAATTATCTTGTAGTTGTGTGTGCTTGTAGAGATTATTGAGAACTACCTTGGCGATGGCATCTTTCTTAAGCACAATCACCAAACGTTGTCCGAGGCGCTCGTTACCTTCATCGCGGACATCTGAGATGCCGGCAACTTTGCCTTCTTTAACTAATTCAGCAATCTTAAGAGCTAGGTTGTCGGGGTTTACTTGGTAAGGAAGTTCAGTAATCACCAAACAGTTGCGCCCGTTGATCTCTTCTACTTCAACAACGGCGCGCATCGTGATGGATCCACGACCTGTGCGGTACGCCTCGTCGATTCCAGTGCGTCCAATAATGATTCCGCGGGTGGGGAAATCTGGACCTTTCACTCGCTCGAGAAGTGCTTCTAGTAATTCGGGTTGTGTGGCATCTGGATGTTCTAGCGACCACTGGATACCTGAAGCAACCTCACGAAGATTATGCGGCGGAATATTGGTCGCCATACCCACAGCAATACCAGCACTGCCATTTACTAGCAGGTTAGGAAAGCGACTCGGAAGCACGTTCGGTTCTTGTGAACGGCCGTCGTAGTTGGGAGAGAAGTCAACGGTGTCTTCATCAATATCGCGCATCATCTCCATGGCAAGTGGAGCAAGGCGTGCTTCTGTGTAACGCATAGCGGCAGCTGGATCGTTTCCAGGCGAACCAAAGTTTCCGTTTCCATCGACGAGTGGATAGCGAAGTGACCAAGGTTGAGCTAAGCGCACCAAAGTGTCGTAAATCGCGCTATCGCCATGTGGGTGATAATTACCCATGACATCGCCGACTACACGTGAAGACTTGTAGTAGCCGCGATCGGGGCGGTAACCACCGTCGTACATCGCATAGAGCACGCGACGGTGAACCGGCTTAAGGCCATCTCGCACATCTGGAAGTGCACGACCCACGATGACGCTCATCGCGTAATCGAGGTATGAACGTGCCATCTCTACGTTGATATCAACGAGATCAATGCGATCGCTCACTGCCCCAGTTAAGGGATCGATCGTGGACTCAGAAGAGTCTGGCGATTCGATGTCACTCATGCATTACTCCAGTTTCTAGTTATTAAATATCGAGGAAGCGAACGTCTTTGGCATTGCGTTGGATGAAGGCGCGGCGTTGTTCGACGTCTTCACCCATAAGAACTGAGAAGAGATCATCTGCGGCGGCCGCGTCATCGAGTGTTACTCGAATGAGTACCCGACGATCTGGATCCATGGTTGTATCCCACAGTTCCTTTGCTGGCATTTCACCGAGACCCTTGAAGCGTTGAATGCCATCTTCTTTGGGAAGACGCTTATTGTTTTCGAGTCCGATTTTGATGAAGCCATCGCGCTCACGATCACTAAACGCATATTGCACGGGCTCCTTGCCGCCCCATTTAATTTTGTAGAGCGGGGGTTGGGCTAAGTAAACGTAACCCTGTTCAATCAATGGACGCATAAAGCGGAAGAGAAGAGTGAGTAGCAGGGTGCGGATATGTTGACCGTCAACGTCAGCATCGGCCATCAAAATGATTTTGTGGTAACGAAGTTTTGCCACATCGAATTCATCATGAATACCAGTACCAAGTGCGGTAATAAGTGCTTGGACTTCATTATTTTGAAGTACACGATCGATGCGTGCCTTCTCTACGTTGAGGATTTTTCCGCGAATAGGAAGGATTGCTTGGAACTTCGAATCGCGACCACCCTTGGCAGAACCACCGGCGGAATCACCTTCAACGATGTAGAGCTCACACTTTTCTGGCTCAGTCCATTGGCAGTCAGCCAACTTTCCGGGCATACCGCGACCTTCGAGTAATCCCTTGCGATTACGTGCAAGATCGCGCGCTTTACGAGCGGCAGATCTGGCAGCTGCTGCATCAATGGATTTACGAACAATGTCTTTACCTTCACCTGGGTTCTTTTCGAACCACTCACCAAGGCGGTCATAAACCACCTTCTGTGTGAAAGTTTTAGCTTCTGTGTTACCAAGTTTAGTTTTTGTTTGTCCTTCAAATTGTGGCTCACCTAATTTGATAGAGACAATTGCGGTGAGACCTTCGCGTACGTCGTCACCAGTAAGTCGATCTTCTTTCTTGCGGATTAGTCCCCACTCTTCGCCAAATTTATTTACAAGGGTAGTGAGTGATGCCCGGAAACCTTCTTCGTGAGTACCGCCCTCTTGAGTGTTGATGGTGTTTGCAAAGGTATAAACGGACTCAGAGAATCCGGCGTTCCATTGCATAGCCACTTCGAGAGAGATTTTGGCATTGGTATCTTCTGCTTCGAAATCAATGATTGATTTGTGGGTTGTGCCTTTGGTGGAATTGAGGTGACGCACGAAATCCGTAATTCCGCCATCGTATTTATAGGTGACGTGAACCGGCTCTCCGTTTTCGTCTACATGTCCCGCGCGCTCGTCACGCATTGAAATTGTGAGACCTTTATTAAGAAAAGCCATTTCGCGAAAACGGGTGGAGAGTGTTTCAAATGAATACTCTGTAGTTTCAAAGATTTCTTCTGATGGCCAGAAGGTAACGGTGGTACCTGTTTCCTCTGTGGGTGCAAGTCGTTCGAGATCAGCTTGCGGTACGCCAAGTTTGTAAGTTTGAGTCCAGTTGTAACCATCGCGTCGAATATCCACACGTAGAGTTGTAGAGAGAGCGTTTACTACTGAAACGCCAACGCCGTGCAATCCACCAGAGACGGAGTATCCACCGCCGCCAAATTTTCCACCAGCGTGCAGGACAGTGAGAACTACTTCAACGGCGGGACGTTTTTCGATGGGGTGCATATCAACTGGGATGCCGCGCCCATTATCGGTAACGCGAAGACCGCCATCTTTTTGTAAAACAATGTCGATGGTGTCGCAGCGGCCAGCAAGGGCCTCATCGACGGAGTTATCCACCACTTCATAGACGAGGTGGTGAAGGCCGCGCTCACCGGTGGAGCCGATATACATACCTGGACGTTTACGAACGGCGTCCAATCCTTCAAGGACGGTAATTGCACTGGCATCGTATTCGGTGGTCACGCCTAGCCTCCCTATGCCCCATATGAAAACCGCCCATATGGGCGGCTAGGGGTGTTGCTTCAATTTCTAGGTCAAATCCTAGTGGGTAAGGTCGGTGAGAGTGGGCTGTAAATCGCCCAGAATCGGCAATCTCGTGGAATAAATCGCCGTGAGTGGGGGGAGGATGGCAACTTGCTCACTTTGAGGCCCGGGAGAGCGTCCTTCCAGTTGAGCCGGTTTAACCGTAGGTATCTCGCGGACCCCGCCCTTTCACGTGGCGCTCCCCTTTACGCCAGGAGGGTGGGGTGGGGGCGAGGACTTTGATCGTGGTGATCGACTTGCCCTCGGGGTGGCTCTGTACCTTTTTGAGTAATTCGGTGGAGAGTAATCGAGTTTGCGTCGCCCAAGCGGTCGTCTCTGCTCGCAGTGTGAGCACGCCGTCCCGAAGTGACTCCGCGCTGACATGAGCTGCTAAATCAGCGCCGGCAATCTCACTCCACTGAGCGAGCAAAGTGCTTGAAGAGATATCGGCTTCCCAACCGCGTTCGGCTGCTAATGAAGCAATTACTTCGCCCAATGAAGTGGGGTCTCCACCACGGCGAGTTCGTTTTCGTACCTGCTTACGAAGTCCATTCTTTTGAAGCGGTGCTGAGTTTTGTTTTGCTTTAGCAGCAGCCAAGAGTGAGCGGGCTAAATCAATTCCACTACTTTGAGTAGGGCTCGTGGTGGGTTCAGCCACTAGCTCTTCTGGCTCCTCAGACACTGCCTTCACCTACTTGAATAATGTGGCTTTGAAATTCAGTGGGTACATCTTCGACTACTGCGGCAGTAATAAACAATTGTCTGGTGCGACTTTTATGGAGGAGTTGAGTGGTGAGTGCTTCTCTTCGTTTGCCATCTAGCTCAGCAAATACATCATCGAGAATAAGTATGGGTTCGTCGGCCTCTAATAAATCATACGCGGCCAATTTAAGAGCTAAAGCGATTGACCATGACTCTCCGTGGCTCGCATACCCTTTGGCTAATTCATTATCGAGGAGAAGGAGTAGTTCATCTCGATGTGGACCAACCAACGAAATACCACGCTCAATTTCGCGTTTACGCTCCTTTTTGATCACTGCAAACATTGATTCAACAAGAGATTCTCTAGTTGTGGCACGGTCAAGTATTTCGTTTTCCACGAGGGAACTTCGATATTTCATGACAACTTCACCGCGAGGGGCTACAGATCTGTACTCGGAACTAAATGGTGTAGCGAGTTCATTAATGAGTTGTATTCTCTCAAAAACTAATTCACTGCCGCGTTCGACTAATTTTTCGTCCCACACATCCAAGGTTTCTTCATTAAAGTTTCGAGTTTGCGCAGATTTAAGAAGTGAATTCCTTTGTTTGAGCGCTCTTTCATAATCAGAGATAACACCCGCAAGGCGGGGGGACTTCGCTACAAGCAACGTATCTAAGTAATCTCGCCGGGTACTTGGATCGCCTTTTACTAACTCAAGATCTTCCGGTGCGAAAAGGACACGTTGAACATAGCCGAGAATATCTCGTTCTTTCGGCTGTGCTGCTTGATTAATCCGTGCGCGATTACTCTTACCGTTATTGATTTCTAACTCTAATAAGACTTCTCTATTATCCCGCTCAACTAAACCGCGAATGTAGGCACATTCACTCTCTTTGTTGATGAGTTGAGAATCTTGCGCTACTCGATGAGATTTTAAAGAAGCTAAATAACCTATTGCTTCAATAATGTTGGTTTTCCCAGCGCCGTTAGAACCGATAAGTAAATTGGGCCCAGGCAGAAATTCCAACAACAGTTGTTTATGTGAACGGAAATCAATCAGTTCAAGTTTGCGCAGAATCATTAGTAACGCATAGGCATGAGCAAGTAACGATAGGAATCGTCAGCTGCTGCATCTTTACTCGCTTTACCTGAAAGTACCGCTGGTTTATTAGACGCAGTGAAAGCAATGTGAACGAATGGTGTTCCTACAGCGGTGAGTCCATCTGTAAGAAATGTGGGATTAAAAGCTATGGAAATCTCGTCACCTTCAAAATCCACCGCAATTTCTTCTGTGGCTTGAGCTTCATCTGTGGATTTAGCATCAAGGCGAAGTGCACCGTCGGAGAAATTTAACTTGAGAGAACTTGTTTTATCGACGACTACCGCTACGCGACGGACCGCTTCCATCAACGCAGAAACCTCAACGATCGCAACAGATGAGGCTTCGTTAGGAAGTAGGTGGCGGTATGGAGGGAAAGTGCCATCTAACATCCGAGTGGTTGTGGTGCGGTTCTCGGTAGAGAAGCCAACAAGGTGTTCGTGTGAACCTGACGGCGCTAGAGCAAAGGTCACTTTCGAATTTCCGGAAAGAGATTTCGCAACTTCAGAAAGTGTGCGACCACGGATTAACGCACTCGCACTTGTGTTTGGTTTTTGACTGCTCCAATTAAATTCGCGCACAGCTAAGCGGTATCGATCCGTGGCCGCTAAAGTTACTTTGTCGCCTTCGATTTCAACATGCACGCCGGTGAGTACAGGTAGTGAATCATCGCGGCCAGCAGCCACGGCAACTTGAGCGATCGCGTGTGAAAGTAATTCACCATCCACTTCGCCAGCTGCGGCGGGAAGAATAGGCAGAGTTGGGTAATCCTCCGCGTTCATCGTGGGGAGTGCGAAACGCGATGAACCACACGTGATATTGAGACGGGATCCTTCTAAAGCAAAAGTAATGGGTTTGTGTGGAAGCGAGCGGATGACGTCGGTGAAGAGACGACCTGAGACAACAGCTTTCCCTGGTGCATCTACCTGCGCGGTGACTTCTGCCTCGCCGGAGATTTCTTGGTCGTAAGCAGCAAGGTGGAGGTTCCCGGCTGCGGCCTCAAGTGAGATGCCAAGAAGGATGGGCATGATGGGTCGGCTAGAGAGGCTCCGAGAGACCCAAGCGAGTCCATCAACGAGCGCGTCGCGTTCTACGGTGATCTTCATTTGAAATCCTTCTTTAAAGAGATAAAGGTAGTCGTAGTAGTAGGCGCTGTGGAAACTGTGGATAACTGGCGTTTCCGCACCCCATACCTACTTTTTAACTTATTGCGGGTGTGGGTAAGTAGGGCTCGATCTGCTAACTCGGTAGTGAGGGTGTGGGTAGCCATCTTCTCCTCCACAGGGATACCCCTATAGAAAAGGGTTTGCCCACTGGTTACCTGGGGGTTATCCCCACTCTTATCCCCACTCTGTGTAGAAAGTAGTCGAAAACGGGCATTCAGGGATTTTCCGGCGAGAGTTTGCATACTCATCCATTCGCCCGGGTTGATTGCTTGATCCGGTTGGTGAGCTCAGTGACCTGATTGAAGATACTTCGCCTCTCAGCCATTAATTGCCGGATCTTGCGATCTGCGTGCATCACCGTGGTGTGGTCGCGTCCACCGAAGGTCTGGCCAATTTTTGGAAGTGAGAGATCGGTGAGTTCACGGCACAAGTACATAGCGATCTGGCGAGCGTTGACGAGTGCTCTTGATCGAGATGTGCCACAGAGGTCATCGAGTGTGAGGGAGAAGTAAGCAGCCGTTTGAGCCATGATCGTGCTCGAAGTAATTTCAGGACCTGATTCACCTGGGATTAAATCTTTCAAAACGATTTCAGCCAATGACATATCTACTGGTTGGCGATTCAGACTTGCAAAGGCAGTAACACGAATTAACGCGCCTTCAAGTTCTCGAATATTGCTTGAGATTTTACTACCGATATATTCAAGAACATCGTCTGGAGCATTCAATTTATCTTGGGCAGCTTTTTTACGAAGAATCGCAATACGTGTTTCAAGTTCTGGCGGTTGAATATCTGTGATCAAACCACCTTCAAATCTGCTACGTAAACGATCTTCCAAAGTTGTGAGTTGCTTTGGTGCACGATCACTAGAGATAACAATCTGCTTATTTGCGTTCTTTAGAGTGTTGAAAGTGTGGAAAAACTCTTCTTGGGTACGTTCTTTATTCTCTAAGAACTGAATGTCATCAACAAGGAGAATGTCTACATCCCGATAACGGCGTTGGAACGCACTCTTTTTATCGTCACGGATTGAGTTAATGAAATCATTAGTGAACTCTTCGCTCGATACGTAGCGAACACGAACTCCGCTATAAAGATCTTTTGCGTACGCGCCAATAGCGTGCAGTAGGTGAGTCTTTCCAAGACCAGAGTCTCCGTAAATAAAGAGCGGGTTGTATGCCTTGGCTGGCGCTTCAGCGACAGCCACTGCAGCGGCATGTGCAAAGCGATTCGAAGCACCAATAACGAACGTTTCAAATATGTACCGAGGGTTTAACTGACTATCTTCAGGAGCTTTTTCACTACTGCGCTCACTGCCACGTCCAGTACCTGGCCGTACTTCGGGTTCTGGCTCATCTTGAACTTGTTCAGCTAAAGATTCATCAACAGTGACGGCTATCCGCACATCACCTTCAATTTCGGCTGCCAACGCGGCGGTGATAGGGCCACGGAGCCGGTTTTCCAAAACTCCACGGGCAAATTCATTCGGCACTGAGAGGAGCAAAGTGGTTGCACCTCCGCGTTCCACCACACCTTCAGGCTGGGTGAGATTTAAGAAAGCACCATGTTGTGGAGTGGCTTCATTAACTCGGATAACGATCCGCTGCCAGAGGGTGGTGAGGTCGTCTACGCGCTCAGTGAGTGCACTCTCTTCCATCTCTCCACCCCATCTCTCGTTATCCACACACTTATCCACACTTATTACGGAGTTCTATCTGTCCGATATGCCCCATATAAACCGATAATATTCGCTCTTTTAAGGGTGGGAACCGTACCGCGAGAGTTTATCCCCAGGCAAGTACTTCTCCACAACCTCTGGAGCGCCCTCAGATTTCCGCTCCAATTTTTCCCACTCCCCACGTCCTAGCTCTACAAAGCAAAACGGCGTGAGTTTGACCCTCACTCGGCAGACGCGTACCTTTTTAGGTCTGTGCACTCAGCAGAGTGCCGTGATAACCCCAGGAGCCCCACTGTGACTAAGCGGACTTTTCAACCTAATAACCGTCGCCGCGCGAAGAAGCACGGTTTCCGTCTACGCATGTCGACCCGCGCTGGTCGTGCGGTGCTCTCCGCTCGCCGCGCTAAAGGCCGCACCCGTATCTCGGCTTAACGCCTCCATGCCGGTCAGCCTGACTGTCGAGTCCGTATGAAGCGCGCCGAACGTCTGCGCACAAATACAGATTTCAAACGAGCCCTCCGTGGTCGTCGTTTCGCCTCATCTGCTTTTGTGTTGCACACCGGCAGTACCGAGAGCCCAAGTTCTTCAGGGCAAGTTGGTTTTATTGTTTCTAAGAGTGTCGGCAACTCTGTTGTTCGCCACCGGGTTGCTCGTCAATTAAGAGCCATTATCTCAACTCGAGTCAGTCGTCTTAACCCAGAAGATCGTTTTGTGGTGCGCGCATTACCTGCGATTACTACGCTGCCTTATTCACAAATTGAAGCAGAGATCGAATCAGCCCTTATTTCAGCAGGCCGCGCATGAAGAGCCTTGCCCGCACTATCGCCATCTCACCGCTTCGGTTTTACCAAAAGTTTATCTCGCCTGGTTTAGCTCCCCGTTGTAAGTACTACCCATCATGTTCTTCATATGCCATCACTGCTATATCCACATACGGTTTACGTGGTGTGGGCATGGCCCTCTGGCGCTTACTCCGCTGCAACCCATGGAGTGCTGGTGGCGTTGATTATGTGACACCGAAAGAGACGCAGGAAACTGCCTTTAAGAGAGCCATTAATAGAGAAGGTGCCCATGGACTCCATTCTTAACCCGCTTTATATTGCAGTTTCCTTCATTATGCGGGCTTTCCACTCACTTTTTAGCGGTCTAGGTTTTAGCGCCGGTCTCTCCTGGACTCTCTCAATTGTTGGTCTTGTGATCACGATCCGCATCATTCTTATTCCGCTCTTCGTAAAGCAGATTAAGAGCCAACGCGCGATGCAGGTGCTGCAGCCAAAAATGAAAGAGCTACAAAAGAAGTACAAGGATGATCGTCAGAAGCAATCAGAAGAGTTGATGAAACTCTACAAAGAGCACAACACCAACCCACTCGCTTCCTGTATTCCGATCTTGGCTCAAGCCCCCATCTTCTTTGCTCTCTTCCGTGTCCTCAATAGTATTTCGGGAAGCCTCGATAAGTACGGCAAGTGCGCAACCACAGCCGCCAAACATGTGAATGCTGGAGTATTTACTCGCGAAGAAGTTTGTGATGCTGCGAATGCACATTTCTTAGGTGCCAAACTCTCTGAATCTTTTATGCACCCCGCAGCAAGTTCGACCTCTACGATGACGGTCAAAATTGTTACGGTAATTCTGATCATTCTCATGTCGGCTACAACGTTCACCACACAACGCCAACTGATGATGAAGGGCATGCCAGCCGCATCACTCGAGAACAACCCAATGGTGCAACAACAGAAGATTCTGCTTTACGTCTTCCCCATCATTTTTGCCGTCTCTGGAATTAACTTCCCAGTCGGTGTTCTGCTCTATTGGCTCACCACGAACTTATGGACGATGGGTCAACAGTTCTATGTCATTCGCAATAACCCCACTCCTGGCTCGCCAGCGTACGACCAATGGGAAGCGCGCCAAGCGCGCAAAAACGGTTCCAAGAACGAACTCAAGAACGACCCCACTGGATTAGCAGGTGAATTAGAGAGTGGGAGTTCAGCGGAGGACTCCTCAGAAGAGGCCACCGGTCAACGAGTACAACCTAAGAGAGCGAAGAAACCAAAGAGAAAGAAATAACCTATACCTATATAAAATAGGTCATAAAGGGTTATAAGCCCCAGATTTTGAACCTACCCTGAAGGAGCAGTTATGAGCGAGACCACTAAAGAGACCGTAATTGAGCAGGCAGAAGAGAAGAAGCCGCTCTTAACCCGCCTCGAAGAAGAGGGTGAGATCGCCGCTGATTACCTCGAGGCGCTCTTGGATATTGCTGATCTAGATGGCGATATCGATATGGATGTGGAGAATGGCCGGGCAGCGGTAGCCATCGCGGGCGGCAATTTGAGCACACTCGTCGGCCGCAATGGCGAGGTCCTGGATGCCCTCCAAGAGCTCACCCGACTCGCGGTTCAAACAGTGACCGATGAGCGCAGCCGCCTCATGCTCGATATTGAGGGCTACCGGGTACAACGTCGCGAGGAGATCGCCGAAGCGGCCCTGCGCGCAATTGAAGAAGTGAAGAGCACTGGAACCGCCGTCCGCATGGCCAGCATGAACCCCTTTGAACGGAAGATCGTTCATGACACCGTGGCCGAATCCGATCTCACCAGTGAGTCTGAGGGTGAGGAACCCAACCGCCGGGTAGTGATTCTTCCTGCCTAACGTTTCACGTGAAACACCCTCAGAAGGGGTGCTCACCCATTACTTCCCCACGCAGAGCAGCGAGATTAAAAGCTATGCGGAATTACTCCTCACCGCGGGAATTGAACGTGGCCTCATGGGGCCACGAGAAGCACCAAGGATGTGGAGCCGCCACATCCTTAACTCTCTCCTCTTGACTCCCTTTATCCCTGAAGGTGCCACCGTGATTGATATCGGTAGCGGGGCCGGGCTTCCTGGGATCCCTTTAGCGCTAGCTCGCCCCGACCTCCAGGTGACGCTCCTAGAGCCACTTCAACGCCGGGTAGATTTTCTAGAAGAGGTGAAGATCGAGTTAGGGCTCGACATCACCATTATCCGAGGCCGTGCCGAGGAGGCCAAGGGTGCATATCAAGTGGTCACGGCGAGGGCGCTCTCTGCCACGGAGAAACTCCTCCCTCAAATCTGGCATCTCATTGCCCCCGGCGGCTCCTTAGTTGCACTGAAAGGGAGCAGTGTCGAGGAAGAGGTGCGACAGGCAGAGAAAGTGATCTCCCGTTTAAAGCCCGATACGGTCGTCATTGAAGAGCCCTATCTTGAGGGAATCGAGAGTGGCAAGATTCTGATTGTGCGAAAGGGGGCCAAGTGAGTGTTTCACGTGAAACACGGAGCGTCATTGGTATCCGTCGCCTGAAGGAGCGGATGCCCGCCCCGCCCGCTACCCGCATCTTCACAGTCGCTAACCAAAAAGGTGGGGTCGGTAAGACGACCACATCGGTCAATATCGCTGCCGCCCTAGCGATGGGCGGCCTCAAAGTCCTCGTCATTGACCTGGATCCACAAGGAAATGCCTCCACCGCACTCAGTGTGGAACACCACGACGAGGCTATTCCCGGCATGTTTGAAGTCTTGGTGGAGTCCCGCCCACTCGCCGAAGTCATCGTCAAAGTACCTGGATTTGATGGGTTGGAGTGTGCGCCAGCAACCCTGGACCTGGCCGGGGCTGAGATTCAACTAGTCCCCATGGTGGCGCGTGAAAATCGCCTCCGTCGCCTCCTAGAGAGCTATTTATCCCTGCGCGAAGCCGCTGGAAATAGAGTCGATTACGTCTTTATTGATTGCCCTCCCAGCCTTGGATTGCTCACCCTTAACGCCTTAGTGGCGGCTGAAGAGCTCCTCATCCCCATTCAATGTGAGTACTACGCACTCGAGGGCCTCACCCAATTGCTCGGCACCGTCCGATTAGTGACTGAACATCTCAATCCAGGACTCAATCTCTCCACCATCTTGCTCACCATGTTTGATGGGCGAACTCGCCTAGCTAATGACGTGGCTGAGAACGTACGGGAACACTTTCCGGCCGAGGTACTCACCTCAGCAATCCCCCGCAGTGTGCGACTCTCAGAGGCGCCTTCTTATGGCCAAACCGTGATGACTTACGACCCACTCTCACCTGGCGCAGTGGCCTATCTGGCAGCTGCCAGAGAGATCGCCGAACGCGCCATCGATATCAAAGGAAGTAGCCATTCATGAGTGGAAAGAAGGGTGGACTAGGCCGCGGCCTTGGAGCGCTAATCCCTAATTCTTCATCGAGTAAGCCGGTGGAGAACTCTTCCTTAAAAGAGGTAAAAGCCCAGGTCAGCAAGGTATCCACAGACACCTCCGAGCCTGTGGATAACTCTCAATCTTCACTCGAGGGTTTAGTCCGTTTAGCCACAGTTCCCCTCACTAGCATCTCCGCTAATCCAAGGCAGCCACGACAGATCTTTGAGCCCGAAGCCCTCGCTGAACTGACTGCGTCGATCAAAGAGGTCGGTCTTCTCCAACCGCCGGTCGTGCGCGCACTCGCTCACGGTAAATATGAATTGATTATGGGTGAGCGTCGACTGCGCGCAAGTAAAGAAGCCGGCCTTACCGAAATAACTGTCATCGTAAAAGAGACTGCGGATGATGACTTACTTCGAGATGCTCTGCTCGAGAACTTACATCGTGCGCAACTCAATCCATTAGAAGAAGCAGCTGCCTATGAACAATTGCTGAAAGATTTTGGTTGCACACAAGAAGAACTCGCTACTCGCATTGGTCGCTCACGCCCACAAATTTCTAACACTCTACGGTTATTGAAATTGCCACCCACCGTTGCCAAGCGAGTCGCTGCAGGCGTGCTCTCAGCAGGGCATGCACGAGCACTTCTCTCACTATCTACTTCCGAAGAGATAGAGAGACTAGCAACGAAGATTGTGGCCGAAGGTTTGAGTGTGCGCGCAGTTGAAGAAATTGTCGCAATGGGCGGATTAGAAGATGAGAAGAAGGCGCGAACAAAGCATACCCGTCCTTCATCGCCACGGCTTGCAGAAATTTCTAGCCGGCTCTCTGATCAATTAGATACTCGCGTCAAAATTGAATTAGGCCGCAGCAAAGGAAAGATTTCGATCGAGTTTGCATCTATCGATGATCTCGAAAGAATCCTTGGGGTTATTGAGAAGTAGGCTACTTACGAAGGAGCGCGCGTTCCGCTAATTCTTTATATAGAGCGCCGATATCTCGACCAGCAGCTGCCACTGATTGAGGTAACAAAGATGTCTCTGTCATGCCGGGGGCAACATTCACCTCAAGGAACCACACCTCACCATTGTTATCGATGATGAGATCGGAACGCGAAAGATCACGAAGTCCGAGAGCTACATGAACCTTCTTAGCAACTTCAGCAACTCTTGCACTCAATGCAGAATCAATATTTGCGGGCACAAAGAATTCGGTAAGGCCAGCTGTATATCGAGCGTCATATGAGTAGAAGCCAGAATCAGCGACAATTTCAACAGCGGGAAGCGCGGTAAGCGTTCCGTCACTCTCTTCGATGATTGAAAGTGCGATTTCTCGTCCAGCGATGAAAGGTTCAATAACCACATCACTGCCATAAGAGAATGCAGAAATCATGGCTTCCGGAAGTTGGGCAGCGGTGCGAACCACACTGGCACCTAAAGCCGATCCGCCCTTGGCTGGCTTCACCATCAGTGGCAAACCGACAGATTCCTCGATCAACGGAAGCAAGTACTGAGCTCCGAGTTCACGGAAGGTGGAGTGTGGCAAGACTCTGGATGCAGGTACCCGAATTCCAGCAGCTTCCACAATTCCTTTAGCCACTGGCTTATCGAAGGATCTCCGGCAGGCATCAGCACTCGATCCCACGTAAGGGAGCTTTAGCATCTCGAAGATGTCACGAATGGCGCCATCTTCACCCGCTGCCCCGTGGAGCGTCGGAAAAATGACGCTTCCGGGCTCGAGCGCCGAAAGAGTGGGAAGAAGTGAGCTATCCGAGTCGACCTCGGTGACCTCCACCCCTTGCGAGCGAAGAGCCTCTGCCACTCGACGACCAGAACGGATAGAGACATCCCGCTCGTGGGAGAGACCCCCAGAGAGCACCAGCACGCGGGATAACTTCATCGCACTCACATCAATTCACTAGGGGGCAGGATTCTTTGAGGTCGTTCACTCACAGGAATAGCCGCACTTCCGAAAGTGTCACGCAGCTCCATCTCTTCCTCGATCACTCCGGCAAGGCGACGCACGCCTTCACGAATTCGATCGGGTGATGGATAACAGTAAGAGAGGCGCATCGACCACGAGCCAAAGCCATCGGCAAAGAAAGCAGTTCCTGGGACGTAAGCCACACGAGAAGTAACTGCGCGGGGCAACATTGCCTTTGTATCAAGACCCTCTGGAAGCGTTACCCATACATAGAAACCGCCGCCAGGTTTAGTCCACGTGGCAGTTGCCGGAAAGAGTTGCTCGAGGGTCTCTAACATCGCATCACGACGTTCTTGGTACAGACCTTGAAAAGACTTAATTTGATCTTGCCACGGTTGAGTTGCGAAATACCGAGAGATTGCCATTTGTGCGAAATTTGAAGGGCAGAGAATTGAAGACTCACTGGCTAAGACAAGTTTCTCACGAACCGCGTGCGGCGCAGCAGCCCAACCCACTCGAAGCCCTGGAGCAAATGTCTTCGAAAAAGAGCCTAAATAAACGACATTATCTGGATCATCCGCTCGCATTGCTCGAGTGGGTTCGGTATTAAAACCAAGAAGACCGTAAGGGTTATCTTCAATAATGAGGATGTCTGCTTCGCGTGCAATTCGGAGAACTTCTTGGCGGCGCTCGAGTGAAAGTGAAACTCCAGCTGGATTATGAAAATTTGGAATTGTATAAAGGAACTTAATTTTTCCACCTTGCGCCCGCGTATGAGCGATAGCTTCACGCAATCTCTCTGGAATCAAACCATCATCATCCATTTCGACGTGCACAATGCGCGCTTGGTATTGCCGGAAGGTTCCAAGGGCTCCTACATAAGAAGGGGCCTCTGCGAGAACAACATCACCTGGATCAAGAAATATTCGTGCGACTAGATCGAGCGCTTGTTGCGAACCAGTGGTAACAACCACGTCATCAGGATGAGAATCAATTCCCTCAAGCTTCATGATTTCGGTGATTTGCTCACGTAGTACGGGATCACCTTGCCCACTGCCGTACTGCAAAGCGACTTGGCCATTTTCATTGATGACATCGGCCACGATCTTGGAGACCACATCCATCGGCAACGCGGTGAGGTTTGGCATTCCTCCCGCTAGTGAGACCACTTCAGGTCGAGAGGCCACCGCAAAGAGCGCCCGGATCTCGCTGGCAGTCATGCCTTTGGTCCGCTCCGCATAACGCGCAACGAAAGAGTCGAGGCGCGATCCAGTACTCATGCCTATATCTTCTCACGCAAATCGCTCAAGCGGAGTACTCCTGTCTCACCTTCTCCATCATCAGGTAAGTAGAGCCGTTGAATAGCAATGGCAAGAGACTCCGCTAAGACCTCTCGAAAGTCACCATCTCTCAGTCGGGCAGCATCACCGGGGTTTGTGAGATATCCAAGCTCGACGCGTACCGCTGGCATACGTGTATTTCTGAGCAGTTCCCATGTTTTTGCATGCACTCGGCAATCAAGGAGATCAGTTCTCGCGCAGATCTCTCTTTGTATGAGTGATGCCAGCCGCTCACCCACCACCGAGCGCGCACCATGGGCATCATTGCCGTAATAGTAAGTCGCTACTCCCCGTGCATCGGGCGCATGATTCTCATCGAGATGGAGTGAAAGAAAGAGATCTGCTCCGCTCTGGTTTGCGAACTCAGCTCTCTTTCCATCATCAATGGGGGAGCTTTGTGCGCCGCGTGTTAAATAGATAGCGACACCGAGAGCACCGAGTCGGCCTTCGATACGTGAAGCAACATCAAGGACAATCTCTGATTCATTAAGACCGAAAGCGCTGACTCCGACATCATCACCACCATGGCCAGGATCAATAACAATGCGCTTTCCCGATAAGGCAGGACCTTGTCGACGAATCGCATCTGCTTCTCGCAAGCCGTGCGCCACTCCACCAGTGACCGTGCGTTGAAGGCGACGCAATGCAAGGAGAGTCTCCGGGCCACACGAACCATCACCAGTTAAACCCGATGACTTTTGGAAAGCAGCAAGTGCCTCAACGCTTCGAGGGCCAAAAATGCCATCTATTCGACCTAGATCAAAACCCATCTCCATGAGGCGAGTCTGTAGCAGTGCGACATCATCACCGCGCATCATTGGAGAATTCATTCGGATGACACGATCACCCAATCTCCATCGGGCTTCATCGAGGGCACGGAATGTATGAGTACCCACCATGCCATCGGAAGTTAAACCGCGACCCTGCTGAAAAGCGCGCACCGCGACTTCGACCTCTTCGTCAAAGAGATCGTGTTCGGCTACAGATGGAGCGCTCTCTAGTAATCCAAGACGGACCAAAGTGTCACGGAGTTCAACAACTTCAATCCCCCGGGACCCACGCTTTAATGTCATGAGATATGTAAGGTCGACGCCTATTTAGATAAAAGCTTCGAGATCCTTCAAGAGCATGGGCTTTGGCTTCGCTCCGACAATGGTCTTCACAACTTCGCCATTGACGAAAACGTTCAAAGTTGGAATTGAAGTGATGCCATATTTGATGGCGATCTCAGAATTCTCGTCAGTATTGAGTTTGACGATCTTGAGCTTTGCACCATGTTCTTTAGCGATCTCTTCAAGAATCGGACCCACAGCGCGGCAAGGACCACACCATTCTGCCCAAAAATCTACAAGAACTGGCAAGTTGCTCTTAAGTACCTCGGCATCAAAGGTAGCGGTTGTTACTGGAGTCGTGGCACCCATTATTTTCCCTTCGTTATCTCTAGATCTTAGTGTGAGCCGGCAAGAAAACGTTCTGCATCGAGAGCTGCCTGGCATCCTGAGCCAGCCGCCGTAATAGCTTGTCGATATGTGTGATCAACCAAATCCCCGCAGGCGAATACTCCCGAGAGGTTGGTACGAGTGCTGCGTTCTTCAACCAACACATATCCCTCACTGTCTAGGGATATCTGGTTCTTCACTAATTCATTCCGCGGATCGTGGCCAATAGCTACAAAGAGCCCAGTGATCGGAAGGGTGCTAGTAGATCCATCATTGACATTGCGAAGCGTGACTGCACTGACCTTCGCTTCTCCATGAATTTCACTGACTTCGCTATTCCAAGCAAATTTAATCTTGGGATTGCTATGAGCGCGCTCAGCCATGATTTTCGAAGCCCGGAGTGAGTCACGGCGATGAATCATGGTGACCGAAGAGGCAAATCGGGTGAGGAAGGTAGCTTCTTCGACCGCTGAATCCCCGCCGCCCACGACCGCAATATCTTGATCTCGGAAGAAGAAGCCATCACAGGTAGCGCACCAAGAGACGCCATGACCGGAGAGTCGCTTCTCATCGGGTAGCCCTAATTCGCGATAGGCCGAACCCATCGCCAAAATGACACTCTTCGCGAAGACCTCATTGCCGGAGCCATCGACGAGTCGCTTGATACTGCCAGCCAACTCCATCTCGGTAATGTCATCTGTGATCATCTTTGTCCCGAAGCGCTCGGCTTGATCGCGCATCGAATCCATTAATTCCGGGCCCATAATTCCGGCGGTGAATCCGGGAAAATTCTCGACTTCAGTGGTGTTCATCAAGGCGCCACCTGCAGTGACCGAGCCTTGATAGAGAATCGGCTCAAGCTGGGCGCGCGCCGTATAGATCGCCGCCGTGTAACCGGCGGGACCTGATCCCACGATCACTACTTCAGCTGGGTTCTCGCGTGTTCCATGAGCCTGAGCCATCTCTTACCTTCCATCGATGAATATGAAACCAATCCTAGGCGCTATTGATTCCCGCCTCGGCGACGCGCTCCGGTGAGGCGTTGCCAACCCGTTGAAAGTGGCTGGCGAACCTGCATGAGGGCATCAATCTTCATTAAACCGCCGATCCAGAGATAGAGGGCCAGCGCGACGCCACCAGAGAGCAGTAATTCGAGAACGGCCGCGAAACTTTCGTTGGCAATGGAGATCATTCGATGAATCGCCAATGAAGGGAGAAAAGCAATCAAGGCAAGCAAGAACAACTTCGCATAAGTCGAAAGCGCCCCATCAAGTACGCCGACTCTCTTCCGAAGAATTCTTGACGCCACAAAAGTGCTGGCGACATAACCAATTCCGAAAGCTACCGCGATTCCTACTGTGATCCAACGCAGTGGGAGTAAGTGATAGGCAACGAAGGCACATACGCACATCACAAGATTCATAATGAGAGTGATAAAGGCTGGCGTTCTCGTGTCTTCATAAGCGTAGAAGCCGCGAAGTAGGAGATATGAAGCCGAGAACGGAATGATCCCGAGTGAGAACCCGGCTAGCACCGAACCGATTTGTTGGGCGCTCGAACTATCTGCACCTAAGTAGAGCAAATGTGCAATTGGTTGGCCCAAGAAGAGAAAGGCCATACCGGCAGGAATTGTGAAAGCACCAACAATCCCGAGGTGCTGAGCAAGATCCTTTTTGACACTCTCTTTCTCACCAGAAGCGGCCGATCTAGAGATTCTCGGCAAGAGAGCGGTGACAAATGAGACTGCAATAATCGAATGAGGCAACATGAATATCAGATAAGCATTTTGATAGGGAGTAAATCCCAGTCCGTCAGTAATTCCAGCTTGCGCAGCGCGTACCGACACTGCGGTGGAGAGATTTACGATGACCATGAAACCTAATTGATTAAGCAGCACAAAAATGAGAGTCCAAGTAGCCAACCCAGCAGACTTTCGCAACTCCCTCCAATGGAAGTTGGGACGAAGTCTCACCCCAGATCGAGCGATCACTGGAAGCAGGAGCAGGGCTTGAACAAGGGCACCGAATGAAGTGCCAATACCTAAGAGTGCTTGTTCGCCCCCAGTGAGTGAATTTGCGTTCACCGAGGGAGCAATAGCTATAAAGATGCCTAGAACCGTTATGACTACAAGGTTATTAGCGATCGGCGCCCACATCATTGGACCAAAACTTCCGCGCGCGTTAGCAATTTGACCCAAGATGGTGAAGAGCCCAAGAAAGAGAATCTGCGGTAAACAGTAACGCGCAAAAGTTACTGTGAGATTCAGTTCGTCGATAAACCCAGGATCCGAGAATTTACTTGCATAAAGACGAATGATGAGCGGAGCGCAAAGAATTGCTACCAGAGTGGCACCACCGAGAATAACAATGGTTGCTGTTACCAATTTGGAAGTGAAAGCGCTTCCGCCATCTGAATTATCTTTCATAGCCCTTACAAGTTGCGGTACAAAGACCGCATTGAGCGCACCACCTGCTACCAGAATATAAATAATCGTTGGAATCGTATTAGCGACCTGATAAGTATCACCGAGGATTGCGGTACCTAAAGCAATCACCAGTAAGAGATTGCGAACGAGTCCGGTAAGTCTAGAGAGCGTAGTTCCCACAGCCATGACGGCTGAAGAGCGCATTACTTCGCTCATGATCGACTCCTTCTAATGCGGCGAATTATCTGTGCGGTAGCTGCCAGGAGTAAGGCACCGCCAGCAATCTCGGTCACCAAGATTGCTGCTGGTGGAATGCTTGAGATGGAAATCTGCAGCACGACAACATCGCCCACTTGATGATTTGATGCGTCTAGGAGTCTGGCTTCAACGAAAACTTCACCTGACGAGTAAGCCGTAAGTGGTACCAAAATTTGCGAGTGCGATTTAGCGGGCAATTGCAGGTCGATAGTTTCTGGCTGTTGCAGGCGCAGTGTTGTCGGTCGTAATTCGAGTCGCACATCAACCGGAAGATCGGCATCGTTACTGACGGTCAATGGCACTTTCCCGCTGAGATCTGTCAATGTGTAGCGCCCAGGAAGTACGCGAACTTGGCGGATTATCTGCTCGGCAATCTTTAACGACGATTGGGAGAAGAGGTATCCAGCAAAAGGCGCCTCTCGCCAGGCGGTGGCCAAGATGAGAGTTGAGCGCAGCTTAGGCTCAGTAGAGGTGAGGTGCGCCGGGGTCGTGATGGCACCAAATTGGGTGAGTAAGCCTTCAATGTGTGGCAAGAGTGAAGTGGTGCGGGGCTCCAGGAGGGTAATTTTCACAGGGCTGAGTTGAGTGGCCAGACCAAGGGTCTTGTCGGTAGCGATCTCATTGATGGGCAATTCGCGATCAGCCACCAACGCCTGGCTATAGGTAAGTACCGGCATCCGGTCGGGAATGACAATTTGTGGTCTTGAAGTCGTGGGACGTTCCGCGGTAATCATCGCGAGTTGGGCGTAGAAGTGGTTGCTCTGTTCAATCGAAATATTCTTTAAGTACCCCGATAAAATGTCGTCACCTATATAGAGCTCAACTCCTTTACTTTGGGCTAACGAACTTCGAGTTGCTGTTTCATTCGTTGGGGCCGGCGACATCTTTCGACTTACCAGGCACTTTGTATATCCCGCACTCTTCAAATACTCGAGTGATTTTGCGGTGAAGATTCCTTTACTGGGCCAGGCGAGATCACTCTGCACGCTCACGCCTAGCGATTGCGCAAGGCGGTTAGCTCCAATCACTTGAAGGACTGCCAAATCACTAGGTTTCTTCAAGGAAATAAACGTGGATAAATCTGGGTCCCCATAGGGAGCGGCATATACATCGCGGCCGACAATTGCGCTTCGCAAGCGAGCCAACCATTGCGATGCCGCGCTTTTGCCCGCACCCTCAGTTCCATCAAGTAACGAGTACCCCTTACTCATCGCCTCGACACTTTCAACTAATTCAGCATCGATGTACCAAGTGAAGTTTCGTCCCTCGGCCGCGGTTAACATTCGACCTAGGCGCCCCTGTGGAAGCAGGCTGGTCGCGAGAATGTCATCAGTAAAAATGCCTTCAATATTTCTATGAGGGGTATCGAGTATTGGCCATATCCACGAAACAGGTGTTGGCACTACACCTTGATTACCTTTGCCGATAAGGAAGAACGGCACCCTTGCAGGTTTGCCTCCAATGGTCGAGATTTCGGCGACAAAACCTTGTATTTCCAGCGATTTCTGAGGCGCATCTGGAATATCTATTAGTACCCGAAGAGGGTTGTTCTTCTCTAATCCTGCACTCCCACTTTTGGTAGCGACTACTTGTGTGGCGAGTGAAGGATTCTTTTCGAATGCCAGTAATTCGCTACGAGAGTTGAAAACATTTGGAGCTCGCAAGATGCGTACGGCCCATGAATTAGCTCCATCAGGTGAAGTGAGTTCAAGACTGATGCTGGCCGAAGAATTTGCACTCGCTTGCGCAATATTAGAAAACGCATAATTGATGGTTGAGGTGGCTGCGTGTGCCGGATGTAGATTAAAGAGAGTGGAGATGAAGAAAACGAGAGCAAGCAGAACTCTCTTCATCAGATCAAATTCTTAAGATCGCCAAAACTTGCTATGAGCTTTCGTTCGTCAGAGTAAGCCAAACGCTTAGATACTTCACCGAGTGGAAACCAGGCGACTTCATCCACTTCAATTTGTTGGGGTACTAAAGTTCCACCAGTCATCCGAAAGAGAAAATGATGAACGGTTTTATGAATTCGCTTGCCTTCGGCCATAAACCAGAAATCAATCACACCTAGCGAGCGAGTAATCGCACTCTCAATTCCGGTCTCCTCGGCTACCTCACGGATGGCAGCATCTTCAGGGGTTTCACCAGATTCAATATGACCTTTTGGCAGAGACCAGAGGGTACGTCCCCGTTTGTCGTGGCGCCCAATAAGCAGGCCGAGATCACCGGTGGGGTCGATAACTAATCCGCCTGCACTGATCTCTTCATTGCGTCGACGTGGTTTCTCTCGACGCTCTTTACTAGTGGGCGTGGTTGCGTGTGGGGGCTGAGGTGAAGAGACGGAAGGTCGCTTCTTTCCTGCCAGGGCGGCTGGGGTGGGGCGTGCCGGCTGCCCAAAAGATGGAAGCGCCCCATGCTCTTGCGCGGGGGTCATGGCTACAGCGTAACGAGCCACCCTTCCTACCCCTACCCTTGAACTTGTGAACTCGCCGCTCCATGCCGCCGCCGCGCAACTCGCGCTGCAAGAACTCGAGCGCCTCGCTCCCGAGGTAGGCGAGTTAGCGAGCCAATTTTCCGCGGCTGGGAGCCCATTAGCCCTGGTGGGAGGGTGTGTCCGGGATGCCATCCTAGGGCGACTCTCAACCGATTTGGACTTCACCACCGCTGCCCGCCCTGCAGAAATCAAGAAATTGCTCCAAGGGTGGTGCGACTCCATCTGGGAGACCGGAATCGAGTACGGCACTATTTCGGGTGCGCGCGGTGAGTTACAGATTGAAATCACCACCTTTCGAAGCGAGCACTATGACCCAGAGAGTCGCAAACCACAGGTTGAGTTTGGCGATTCACTCGAAGGTGATTTACGACGACGCGATTTCACTATCAACGCAATGGCATTGGTTCTTGAAGAGAGTGGCGCGCGCTTCGTCGATCCCTTTGATGGAGTCTCTGCGCTCAATGAGAAACGACTCTCTACTCCAGGTACTCCAGAGGAATCATTCTCCGATGATCCACTTCGAATTATGCGAGCCATTCGTTTTGCTGCACAACTTGGCGTAACGCCAGATCCGGGAGTGCTCTCTGCGATCGAAGTAATGAAGGATCGGCTATCCATTATTTCAGCAGAACGCATAAGGGAGGAGTTCAACAAACTCCTCATGTCTGCACAACCTCGTGTCGGTTTAAGTTTGATGGTTGCTACCGGTGTTGCTGATTATGTAATTCCTGAATTACCCAAATTAAAATTAGAAATTGATGAGCACCATCGTCATAAGGATGTTTATGAGCATTCACTCATCGTTTTAGAGCAAGCGATTGGTATGGAGGATCGTTTAGGTGGTCCTAATCTTGTGATTCGACTAGCGGCGCTCTTGCACGACATTGGTAAGCCTAAGACCAGAGCACTCATACCCGGAGGCGGAGTCTCCTTCCATCACCACGAAGTAGTTGGAGCGCATTTAGCAAAATCCCGACTAAAGGCTATGCGTTACAGCAACGACATCGTGAAGGATGTAACCACCCTTGTCGAATTACATTTACGTTTTCACGGCTATGGCAGTGGAGAGTGGACCGATAGCGCTGTGAGACGGTATGTACGCGATGCCGAACATCTCCTCGTTCATTTACATGTATTGACACGCTCTGATTGCACTACGCGTAATGCACGTAAGGCCGCAACCCTCGCTGCGACATATGATGACCTCGAAGCGCGGATTGCCCGCTTGGCCGATGAAGAAGAGCTCGCTTCACTGCGTCCTGATCTAGACGGCAACGAAATCATGGAGATTTTAGGATTGAAACCTTCTCGATTAGTGGGAGCTGCTTACAACCATCTGATGGAGTTACGACTTGATCGCGGACCACTTGGACGCGAAGTTGCTATTGAAGAACTTAAGAAATGGTGGATGGAGAATCAACCGAATCAGTGATCGGTTTACTAAATCCTTTAAGTAGAAAAGCGATAAGTAAGTAGGCAAAGACTACAAGTAGAGGCAGTAGGACTGAACGTCCGGATTTCGGCACAATGAGGGCCGCCAACCCAGCACCAGAGACAATCGCGGCGTTTACGAGTACGTCATAGACAGAGAAGACTCGGCCACGGAACTCATCGGCGATACTTCCTTGCACAAGCGCATCACACGTCACCTTTACTGACTGTCCAAATCCAGCGACTGAGAATGCGGCAATCGCCAACATAATATGAGAACCCCAGATAAATACGGGAACAAGCGCTGCGCTGAGAACTAGAGCAATACGAATCCAACGGTGGCGACCTAATCGACGAGCGGCCCAAGGTGCAATCACAGCGCCACAAAAAACGCCCACTCCTGAAGCGGTTACAAGTTGCACCAACCCAGCTAAACCAGCATCTGGATTATTAGGATCATGAAAAGTGTTTCGTTCCAAGAGTAGGCAGGTAACTACTAACGCCGTGATGCCACCGCGCTGGATTGCCACTGCGATCATGCCGAGCGCCGCATCTCGATGAAGGCGAAGGTGAGCCAAACCCAACTTCAGATCCATGATGCCGGCGACCACCACACCTACAGACTTCGCTTGAACTAATTCGTGCTCCGTCGGGCCTAGCTCGTTACGTTTGAGACGCAATGAGAGCAGGGCCGAAATCAAATATCCGAGCGCGGCTACAGCTACCAATATCGAGTCAGCCCACGTCAGCGATTCGAATCGCTCAAGAAAAGCCCGGAGGCCATAACCGAGTCCACCACCGAGAACAATTGCAATAGAACCACCTGTGACAGCGATGGCGTTTGACTCAATTAATTTCGTGCGATCAATTACTCGCGGTAGACCCGCAGATAAGCCAGCCAAAATAAGGCGATTAGCACCGAATGAGAAGAGAACTACAACAACAAGGAGTAGGTCACTCTTACCTCGAGTGGTGACTAGGGCGACTAGAAGTAAATCAATGGCTCTAAAGGTGTTCGCAAAGAAAATGATCTGTCGACGAGGGAAACGATCCAGGATTGTTCCAACGAATGGGCCGAGGAACGAGTAGGGCAGAAGCATGATGGCAAAGGCAGTTGCCGCAGATCCCGCAGTAGCTTGCTTCTCAGGTGAAAAGAGCACAAACGAAGCCAAGGCAGTTTGGTAAAGCCCATCCATACCCTGCGAAATCCAACGAACGGCGAGCAATCTTCTAAATCGCTCGCCGTTCGTTGTTACGAATGCCATCTGTGAATTGGAATTAGCGCTCGATTGTGCCGGCGATGAAGTTCTCCACAGCATCATGCGCTTCGCTGTCTGAGTACTGCACCGGAGGAGACTTCATGAAGTATGAAGCAGCCGAGAGGATTGGTCCGCCGATTCCACGATCAAGAGCGATCTTGGCGCAACGGATTGCGTCGATGATCACACCGGCTGAGTTGGGTGAATCCCATACTTCGAGTTTGTACTCGAGGTTCAACGGAACATCACCGAAAGCGCGACCTTCGAGGCGCACATAGGCCCACTTGCGGTCATCGAGCCAAGAGACATAGTCGGAAGGTCCGATGTGCACGTTGCCCTTGCCCATGTCGTGTGAGAGTTGTGAAGTCACAGATTGGGTCTTAGAAATCTTCTTCGATTCCAAACGATCGCGCTCCAACATGTTCATAAAGTCCATATTGCCGCCGACGTTGAGTTGAAGTGTGCGATCCAGAATGACACCGCGATCTTCGAAAAGCTTGGCTAGCACGCGGTGGGTAATGGTGGCACCGACCTGGCTCTTGATGTCATCACCAATGATAGGAACACCAGCTGCAGTGAACTTGTCGGCCCACTCCTTGGTGCCTGCGATGAAGACGGGCAGCGCATTGACGAAAGCGACGCCTGCATCGATGGCACATTGTGCATAGAAGCGTGCGGCGTCTTCAGATCCCACAGGGAGGTAGCAGACAAGAACGTCTGCCTTAGATTCCTTGAGTACGGCAACAACATCAACTGGTTGCGCATCGGACTCTTCGATCATTTCGCGGTAGTACTTACCGAGACCGTCGAAGGTATGACCGCGTTGCACTGAGACGCCTGTCGGCGCAACATCAGCGATCTTTATGGTGTTGTTCTGGCTTGAGCTGATTGCATCAGCGAGATCGAAACCGACCTTCTTGGCATCAACGTCGAAGGCCGCAACGAACTTCACGTCGCGGACGTGGTACTCCCCAATCATCACGTGCATGAGGCCAGGAACGCGATGGTCTGGACTCGCATCCTTGTAGTACTCCACTCCTTGTACGAGTGAGGAAGCACAATTACCTACACCAACGATTGCCACGCGAATCTCGCTCATGGCTTCTCCTCTTCTATTAACTCGGAAAGCCAACGAACTTCTCGCTCGACAGCCTCTTCACTATGTTTCTGTAACTCCATCGTCCATACATCTACTCGTTCACGCCCACGTGCCATGGACTCACGTAGGTTTTCTAAACGCTCTTCTAAGCGGTGTTTGCGACCTTCCAAAATACGAACACGAACTTTCTGCTCGGTATCTCCAAAGAGTGCAACGCGAAGTGGAAAGGCATCGTCTTCCCATGCATTTGGCCCGGCCTGTCCGAGCAAATCACTGAGCCGCTCTTTGCCATCTGCGGTGAGGCGATAGACGATGCGAGCGCGGGGGTTTGCGCCACGTGGAAGCGCCCCCGTGCTATCACTTTCAAGGAATCCCACAGAGGTCAGTTCGACAAGGGCGGGGTAGAGCGAACCAAAGGAGAGGGTGCGGACGGCTCCAAGGAGAGCTACAGCCCGGCGGCGTAATTCATAGCCGTGGGCTTCGCCGTTGCTGAGGGCACCGAGGATGGCAAGTTCAAGAACTTGCTTCTTCTTCGTAGCCACTCAGGTTCCTCACGCTCAGAAATCGCTATCCGTTATATCGAATCGATATATCTAAACTCTATGCAGTGGGTGCGGGGAGCGCAAATTATGGGCTCCCTAGAGCGGCGCACCCACTTCACCTGCCCCTCTCAGGAAAGTCATCAGATTGGGTCTTACGCTTAGAACATGTCCCGTTCCCCCGCCCGGATCGCGACCTCCCCGCTGTTGATCCCTGAGAGCGCCCGCGAGGTCATCGATTACGCCCTCGATCGGCGCGCAAAGCTCCGCGAGCTCTTTAGCGGCTTCTCGAGTGAATTACTTGACGCTGACCCTTACTTAATCCGAGCGGCCAAGCACCATGGCCTCGTGAGTGACCGGAAGTGCCCGGTCTGCCGGAGAGAGAACCTCTTTGAATTGCGTTACACCTTCGGAGATTTACTTGGACAGTATTCGGGCCGGATAAAAAGCCACGAAGAGATAGAAGAGATGAGCCAGCAGGTAGGCGAGTTTCAGGTCTACATTGTGGAGGTCTGCATTAAATGTAGTTGGAACCACCTCATCGCTTCCTATGTGATGGGTGATGGCATCCCAAGAGCAATCCCCCGACGATTGCCTACATATGAGTAGCCGTTCATATGAATAATTCAGGTCGAATAGGAGAGTGAAGTGAGACCATCACCGCTTCGTCTCATCATTCGCTGGGGCCTCCTACTCTTTGGTTTCTTTGCGCTCGCGGGTGTGGCCACATTGGTCTTCGCGTACTTCACCGTCAAAATTCCTGATCCCAATCAATTCACTACGGGTCAGGCGACCATCATTCAATACGCCGATGGTAGCGAAATCGGTCGCTTAGGTGCACAGAATCGCGTCAGTGTTCCACTTGCGAAAATGCCCATTGAATTACGCCGCGCAGTACTTGCTGCGGAAAACAAGAGCTTCTACACCGACCATGCGATCAGTCCTACCGGAATTTTGCGTGCGGTGTATTACAACTTACGTGGTGGATCGTTGCAGGGCGGTTCCACCATCACCCAGCAATATGCAAAGACTGCTTTTCTTACGCCTGAAAGAACTATTAAAAGAAAAGTTAAAGAATTAGTCATTTCTATCAAGTTAGAGAACACGCTCTCTAAGGACCAAATTCTCGAGAATTATCTCAATACTATTTACTTCGGTCGCGGAGCGTACGGTGTAGAAGCAGCTGCTCGACAGTACTTTGGTCGCGATGTCGACCAACTCACATTGTCGCAATCTGCCGTATTAGCAAGCGTTCTACGCTCCCCTGGATATTACGATCCACAATATGGCGGCGAAAATAAGAAGCGCCTAGAGGGTCGTTTCGACTATGTCATTAAGAATATGGTGAGCTCGAAATGGATTACACCAGCGCAAGCAGCGAAAGCTAAAGTCCCCACCATCAAAGATCCAATTACCGGTGGAGAATTTGCCGGACCCACGGGTTATCTCTTAATGACAATTAAGAGCGAACTAGCAAAACTAGGATTCACTGAAGACCAGTTACTCGTAGGCGGCCTTCGAGTAAAAACAACTTTCGAAAGAGCCGCTCAACAAGCTGCTGTCGATGCCGTAGATTCACAATCACCCAAGAAAGCACCGGCTGATCTTCATATTGGTTTGGCGTCTGTACGTCCTGGTACTGGTGAAGTCGTAGCGATGTACGGTGGTAAGGATTACTTGGTTCGCCAACTCAACGATGCAACACAAGGCATTGCGATGGCCGGATCCACTTTCAAACCATTTGCATTAATCGCCGGGCTCGAGGCAGGCATTGGTTTAGATACTGTGTGGAATGGCGATTCACCGCAAATTTATGACGTTGATGGCAAGCCGTACGAAGTAGGTAATTACGGAAATAAATCGTTTGGCGATATCACGCTCTTGAAAGCCACCGCCAACTCAGTCAATACCGTTTATGTTCCTCTAGGAATTCAAGTCGGTCCCGATAAAGTTGTTGAAGTGGCGCGTCGGGCCGGAATTCCTACCTCTGTAGCGATGATGCCCACACCTTCGGTTGTGCTCGGCGCAGCCAGCCCGCATGTTCTCGACGTGGCCGCTGCTTACGCCACTTTTGCCGCACAAGGTGTGTATGCCAAGCCATATTTCATCTCCACAGTCTCCGGACGCAACGGCGGTGTGCTCTTTGAAGCTAAGCCCCAAGGGGAGCAAGTTTTTAGTGCAGATGTGATGGCTGATGTCACAACCGCACTTCAAGCAGTCGTCAAAGTGGGCTCTGGTTTTGAAGCCAAGAAATTGAAGCGACCTGCCGCCGGTAAAACGGGCACGAGCCAAGAGAACGCCTCGGCGTGGTTTAGTGGATTCACTCCACAACTAGCTACGTCAGTCTCCTTCTTCCGAGACGATGCCACCAAGACTCTCCACGGTATCGGCGGACTCACTTCGGTAACTGGTGGCTCTTTCCCCGCGAGAATCTGGACCAAGTACATGTTGGGTGCGCTCAAAGGCCAACCCGTTTTGCAATTCCCGGAACCGGCAAACATCACTGGTACCGAGCCAGTGCTTCCACAGATGTATGACACCACAGAAAGTTCAACTGCTGCTGTTGTTCAAGCAGTGCGTTAAGAATCTAATCCCAAGATGCGATCAAAGTAGGTCGTGGTATTTCGCAAGTTCAATGAAAGTTGATCACCAATCTCAGGGGCGCGCTTACCATTAAAAAGTAAGAGGGAAGATTGCATATGAGGTGGTTCTAAGAACCGCAAACCTTTTCCCTGCCAGGAGTAAGGACTCCGAAGAATTCCGAAGAATTCAAAGTATGCCCTTGCCACTACCTTGATGCGACCCAGTAATGAGAAATCACTTGATGGTGCTGAAAGCCCTACACCGTGGGCGGTTCCACCACTAGCTACCAAAAGAATTCCACTTGCTTTACGAAGGCGATAACCAGCAACACCATTGACCTCATGCTTGTCGAGCACTGTTGCACTCATGCGGAGAGACTTCGTATTACCCAACCACAAGTCGGTTCCCACTCGTTCATGAAATGTCATTCCAGGGAAATTCTTAGATGTGCGCGCAACGTTGTGCGCATGCGAGATCCAGATATGTGCATCGCTTGGCAACATTGAAAGCACGGTGTGCAGCCACATCTTCTCCATAGGTGCGATGGGTAAGTGCAGCGAGAAACCGAGAAAGCGCGCGCTCTTAAGAAATGGAGTCGCACTCGCTAATTCATTGAGAGCGATACCGTGACGATGCATCGGAGTTTCAATTTCTAAAATAAATTCTTGATCCGGTGATAAATCCTTGAGGGTAGAAAGTGACGAAATAGTCAGTACAGAGCCTGGAGGAGTCGAAGCGCCCTCGGTGGGCGTAAGTAGAATGATTTTGCCTGAGAAGTATTGAGCGACCGTAGTAATTTCTGTAATTGCACCGACCGCTACGGCCGGAATCTTCATCCGCTCGGCCTCTTGAGCGAGCAACGCATTGGTGAATCCATAACCGTTGCCTTTAATCACAGGAACTAGGTTGCTTCGCTCTTGGGCCACCTTTGCTAAATGCGCGCGCCATTGTGCGCCATCTACGTGGAGATCAAGGGTCATAGTTGGATCATTCCACTACTTACGCAGCCTGAGGTAGAGATGGAAGGCCTTAGCGAGCAATGGCGAAATGACCACTTCCCACTCACCAATCACCTCGCGGGCATACCCTCCGGTTCCCACCTTGAATTGAATGAGCCCTACGTGTGGATCGTTGGGGTCGAGGGTCGGGGTGATGCCCCGCAAGTCGTAGATGGCACAGGATCGATCGAGCGCATCGGACATCATCGCCCACTGCACTGCATTGCTTCCTCGAGCTTCTCTACCAAAAGCGGTGGAAGCTCCATACGAATACCAGTAGTGATCGCCTACCTGGATGGCGATGGAACTGGCGATGATCTCTCCCTGCCACTGCGCAAGAAAGAGATACAGGTGTTCACGAGAGGCATTGAGCGCATCCCACATGCGCTCGAAGTAATGGAGTGGCCGTGGGATGAAGCCATCACGCTTAGCTGTTTCTAGATAAGCGAGATGAAAGAGATCGAGTTCAGCGCGCGTTCCACGACGTACTTCCACACCTTCTTTCTCCGCCTTCTTAATATTTCGTCGCCATAATTGATTGAAACCAGCGAGTAAAGATTCTCTATCCTTATTTACCAGAGTGAGTTGAAAGAGGAAGTTCGGCTGTCCTTCTCCGAAACCATCACTTGTGTTGATATTTCGCCAACCGGCGCGCTGCAATTCACTTATCGCCTTCAGTGCACCCTGATCTACTCGATCGGGTTCAATCGAGTTAAGCGATGTAGCTTCAGTACTTGCCAGTGCATCCTTGATCTTCTCGGTGGACCATTCCCGCACTGGTAGGGGTGTACCGATTCGCAAAAGGAAAGCCCCGGCACTCTTCGCATAAATTTGAAGCGCTGTAAGTAATGCATGATCTAAGGAAATATTGGGTGAAAGAACTGGACCTTCGGGGATGTATGCGAATGATCGACCGATCTTTGGGAGCGCGCGGTAGAGAATGAGTGCGACACCAATAAGATCACTTTCGCTATATATACCAAGGCTTTCTGCGCGCCACTCTCGCTTAACATCTCCCCACTCTGGGAGTTGCAGGAAAGAAGCACTTGATTGTTCAAGTATGAATTGTGAGTGAGCTTCACGAGTGATTCTTTCGACCCTCACGACAAACCAACCAAAGCGCTCCGCAAGAATTGAATATCTCTTGCTTGATCCTCATTACTTCCAGGAGTTTCAATGATGGATGGTGCGCCACTCTGATGAATGATGCGCGCAACTACTTCACCAGGAAGTAGACCTTCACCAAAGTTTGCATGTCGATCCCGACCAGAGCCCGCTTCGTCGCGACTTCCGTTTGCATGAACTAAATCAATGCGACCAGTGATCGCCAGAATGTCTGCCACGACGCTCTCCATGTGGAGCCCGCCGGCATGTGCATGACACGTGTCTAAACAGAAGCCGGCGTTGAATTCAGCAATCACTTTCCATAACTCCGCAATTGAATTCAAATGGCGCGCCATCGCACGTTCGCCACCCGCAGTGTTTTCGATCAAGAGGGGGGTTGAAAGATTAAGAGCATTTACTTCAGTAAGCGCCTTCGCCCAATTGGCATATCCCAGCGCCGGCTCATCGCCCTCAACCACGTGTCCGCCGTGCACCACCACTCCCGCAGCGCCGGCGGCAGCTGCCACCTTCATGGTGTAGCCCAGAAGTTTGCGGCTAGGAATACGAACCTTGTTATTACTGGTGGCCACATTGATTACATAAGGCGCGTGGACATAGAGGGTGAGCCCGGCTGAAGCCAGGGCCGCCTTGAGCTCCTCGGCGGGAAAGCCGGTGGGGGCGCTCCAGGATTGTGGATCCCCGAGAAAGATCTGGACGGCCTCGGCGCCAGTGGCCTTGGCTTGGGCGATGAGCTCAGTAAAACTCTCACTCCCCAGAGCCGCCCCAATGATCGCCATAGGTTGAGGGTATCTGAGCCTCTCGCGGGCTCTACGAACTTGGTGGGAAGAACCGGGTGGGAATCAGGCCTGTGGACGCCGATTTCCGACGCTCCCGGGGTGCGGGGTACCCTAAACCCGATGCACCCTCCTGCCACGGAGAGACCGTGGCCGCTTAGTCCGAAGGAGGTGGGTATGCGTCATTACGAAATGATGGTCATTCTCGATCCCGAGTTGGAAGAGAAGACCGTAGCTCCAAGCCTTGAGACATACCTCAAGATTGTGAAAGACGCCGGTGGCGCCGTAGATAAGTTAGACATCTGGGGACGTCGCCGTATGGCATTCGAAATCGCAAAGAAGCCAGATGGCATCTACGCAGTTATCGAAATGCATTGTGAACCGGCCGCCATTATTGAGTTGGATCGCCAACTTAATCTCAATGAAGCCGTACTTCGCACCAAAGTCATCCGTCCAGATATGCGCTGACGCGCTTTAGTGAAGGGAGTCAATAGCCATGGCTGCTGGAGACACCATCATCACCATCGTTGGCAATCTCGTCGACGATCCGGAATTGCGATTCACTCCTTCGGGAGCGGCCGTCGCAAAGTTCCGTGTTGCGTCAACCCCGCGCTACCTCGATAAAGCTACGAATGAGTGGAAGGACGGTGACTCGCTCTTCTTGTCGTGCAACGTATGGCGCCAAGCAGCAGAGAACGTTGCCGAATCTCTCCAACGTGGCATGCGAGTAATCATTCAAGGACGATTGAAGCAACGCTCTTATGAAACTAAAGAGGGCGAAAAGCGCACCGTATTTGAAGTAGAAGTAGATGAAGTTGGTCCATCACTACGTAACGCCACTGCGAAGATCGCTAAGACTTCGCGAGCTGGTGGAGCGCCTGCTGGTGGCAGCAATGGTGGAGGCAATGGCGGCGGAAACGACGATCCATGGGCTTCATCCGCACCCGCAGGCTGGGGCGCTTCAGTCGGTTCTATGGAAGAACCACCCTTTTAAATCAACCTAATCCACGCTCTCGAAAGAGAGCAGACCATTCCTGCGAAGGCAGGGCACCCAGAAATGGAGCACCACGATGGCAAGAGAACGAGATAGAGACAGTAAGGGCCGCGGTGGCGATAAAGCCGCAGCTCTTAAGAAGAATTTCAAGAAGAAGCCATGTTCTTTCTGTCGCGACAAAGTCGCGTACATCGATTACAAAGACACCGGCCTTCTTCGTAAGTACATCTCCGATCGCGGCAAGATCCGTGCGCGTCGCGTTACTGGCGCATGCACTCAACACCAACGCGATATTGCACAAGCCGTGAAGAACAGCCGCGAGGTTGCACTTCTTCCTTACACTTCAACAGCGCGATAGGGGTTTGAAATGAAAATCATCCTGACGCATGAAGTAAAGGGCCTCGGTCACCCAGGAGATATCGTCGAGGTGAAGAGTGGTTACGCACGTAACTTCCTCCTCCCACGTGGCGATGCAATTTCTTGGAGTGCAGGTGGCGAGAAGCAGATCGAAGGAATTCGTCGTGCACGTAAGTCACGCGAAGTTCGCGATCTCGATCACGCACAACAGATCAAGAAGTCACTCGAAGAGAACGCCATTCGTCTTGCTGTAAAGGCAGGCGAGGGTGGTCGTCTCTTCGGTTCAGTTACTGAAAAGGATGTCGCACTCGCCGTAAAGGCAGCTGGCGGACCTGATCTTGATCGTCGTCGTATTGCAATTGCTGGCCACATCAAGAGTGTGGGCGCACACAAGGTGAAGGTCACCCTTCACCCACAAGTAATCGCCAACATTGCTCTCGATGTACACGCTGGGGCATAAACCCAGTACTTATTAACGAGCAGGGGGGCGAGGGGAAACCTTCGCCCCCTTCTCTTTTCCCCGCTCAGATTCTCCGCTGGAGCCGTGGTTTTCTCCCGGCACTGTCCAATAAATGAGATGGCCGAGATCTTTCTTTATCCCCCGATCGGCTGAGCGTTGGAACAGCACTGACCAGGTCTTTTATCTCCTCAAGAAGAAGTTCTCCACAGGTCATCCACAACCTTCCCCAGGTTTATCCCAAGTTATCCACAAGGTCCCCCCGGTTCATCCCCGCCTTCCTCCACAGCCAAACACCCCCCGCCGCGCCGCGCTTCTACGCTTCCCTTCATAACGCCCGCCTGTCACCGGTTGAGGCAAGAATAGAGAGCGTCGAGAGGAGGGGAGCTATGAGCATCGCCGAGCTACCGCGCGACCGCGAATTCGAACGCACCCCACCGCAAGATATCTCCGCAGAGCAATCTGTCCTCGGCGGCATGATGCTCTCCAAAGATGCCATCGCCGATGTTGTCGAAACGATGCGCGCTCGCGATTTCTATCGCCCCGCCCACGAAACAATTTACGATGCCATCGTTGATCTCTACACAAGTGGCGAACCAGTTGACCCTGTCACAGTTTCTGCCGAATTAACTAAGCGCGGAGAAATTGCACGTGTGGGCGGTGCTCCTTATCTGCACACACTCATCTCATCAGTTCCTACCGCTGCGAACGCCGGTTACTACGCAAAAATTGTGCGCGAACGCGCCATTCTTCGTCGCCTTGTAGAAGCTGGCACCAAAATTGTTCAACTTGGTTACTCAGTCGAAGGTGAAGTCGATGATGTTGTCGACTCGGCACAAGCCGAAATCTTTGCTGTAACAGAACGCCGCGTTTCCGAAGATTACATCGTGCTTGCTGATCTTTTGGAATCTACTCTCGATGAAATTGAATCCATCGGTACACGCGGTGGGCAGATGAGTGGTGTTCCTACTGGCTTTGTTGATCTTGATGAGCTCACCCAAGGTTTACATGGTGGCCAGATGATCGTGCTGGCCGCGCGCCCGGCTATTGGTAAATCCACCCTCGGCCTCGATCTTGCACGATCTGCATCTATCAAACACGGTCTTACTTCGGTGATCTTTAGTTTGGAAATGAGCCGCAACGAAATCACCATGCGCATGCTCTCGGCCGAAGCTCGCGTACCACTCCACCACATGCGCGCTGGCACCATGGGTGAAGAAGAGTGGGGCCGTCTTGCGCGTCGCATGGGCGAAATTTCTGCAGCGCCGCTCTTTATTGACGACTCACCGAACATGAACATGATGGAAATTCGCGCGAAGTGCCGTCGCCTTAAGCAACGCAACGAACTACGCCTCGTCATTATCGATTATTTGCAGTTGATGAGCAGCGGTAAAAAGGTGGAGAGTCGCCAACAGGAAGTTTCGGAGTTCTCTCGCCAACTCAAGTTGCTCGCTAAAGAATTAGATGTACCTGTGGTGGCCATCAGCCAGCTCAACCGTGGTCCGGAACAGCGCACCGATAAGAAGCCGATGCTCTCTGATCTGCGTGAATCAGGTTCGATTGAACAGGACGCCGATATGGTCATCTTGCTTCACCGCGAAGATGCCTACGATCGTGATCACCCTCGCCAAGGCGAAGCAGATCTCATCGTGGCCAAGCACCGTAACGGCCCTACCAAGACGGTAACAGTGGCATTCCAAGGCCACTATTCCCGCTTCGTCGACATGGCCACACCTATTAGTTAAGCGGCTTTCGCTGCTCGCTTGGCGCGCTGTTGAGTAAGAAGTAATCCACCAATGATCACGGCAGCGCCAATAATCTCGTGGAACGCCACACTCTCGTTGAGAATGAGCACACCAGCCGATGTTGAAATGATCGGAATCACGTACGTCACTGTGGATGCAATTGTTGGACCGGCATCGCGATAAACAATGTTCATCATCAAGTTCGCTAAACCCGAGCCAAGAATTCCTAGCGAGAGAATCGCCAAAATAGGTGAGAGAGCAAGATCGTGGGGAGCCTCGTAAAAGATGATCTCGAGTGGCAGAAGCAGGAGCGAGGCAGCTACCAACTGCATCACCGACTGCTCAAGAATTCCAGTCTTATTCGAAATATTTCGCCGCACATATGAGGATCCGATTCCGTAACAAAGCGGCGCGCCCATGCAGAGTAAGGCGCCGGTGATATCTCCGGAAATACCACCACTCCACACACCAAATACGGTGATGACTCCGATGAATGAAATTCCCAAACCGAAGACACGTCGTCGACTCGGCTTTTCGCTCGCGATCATGAGCGGGGCGATAATGACAGTGAAGAGTGGAGTCGCCGCGTTGAGGATTCCCGCTAGCGAAGAGGAGACGCGTTGTTCGCCATAGCAGTAGAGCGAAAACGGAAGTGCGTTAAGTAAGAGTCCTGAGACGAAGGTGTGCTTCCAAAGAGCTCTCTCACGCGGAAGTTTTGTTCGGCGTAGCGCAAGCACGAGCGAGAGCACTAAGGCGCCCAGCGAAATTCGAAGGAAGGCCACCTGGAAAGGGGAGAAAGATTCCAAGCCGACTTTCATGAAGAGAAATGAGAATCCCCAGATGAAAGAGACGGAAAGGTAGGCCCAGAGCCAACTAGAACGCTCCTTCATCGAGAAGTTTCAGCAAGCAAGATGCCGCAAAGCACGACTACAGCACCGCCTATTTGAACGAGCGAGAGCGACTCTCCTAGCCACCACCAAGCGAAAGCACCGGCCAAGACCGGCTCCAAAGTCCCAATGAGGCCCACCCGCGCTGGTGAGGTGTACCGAAGCGCACCGATGGTGAGTAAGAAGGGCGCGATAGTGCCCAACAGAACAATAAAGAGAATGACCCACCAACCCGAGACCGAAGAGCCAGCAAAGGGGCCACCGAGGTCGAGGTTGGTGTTGAGCACTTTGGCAGGGAAGTTCCAGATGGGTTGAAAGATCGCCCAGAAAATAGTGGCAAAGATAAATCCCCAAGTGACTAGCGAAAGAGTGTCGCGCTTATGAACACCCTTATCACCCAGCAAGAAGTAGATGGCAAGTGAGACCGAAGCAATGAGTCCGCACGCGATACCAATTGGCTCCAACTTCGTGTTCGACCAGAGTTGTGAGATCAACACAAGTCCGGAAACAGTGCAAGCAAGGGCCGCGTACATTCTCTTCTTCACTGCTTCATGTCGGAAGAAACGTACGTAGAGCACAATCCAAACTGGAGCAGTAAATTCAAAGAGCAAACCAATTCCCACACCGAGCTTGGTGATGGCGACAAAGTAGAAGTACTGCACAAATGCGAATCCAGCGATGCCGTAGACGGCGAGGAAAGGAACATCCTTCTTACTAATCTTCAAAGACTTAGCATTCTTCATAAGCACGTAAATAGCGATGAAGAAGAGCGCACCGACACTTCGAATCTGCGTGAGCCGTGGTGCGGAAAGACCAACATCTAAGACTAAGCGTGCAGCGGTGCCATTGAGAGCGAAGAGGACCGCTGCAATGGCAACCATGATGGTGCCGCGGCGATGCTGATAATTACGAACGTTGCTCACACTTGGCCCACTTCTTTGATAAACGTGGCACACATTTCGATAAGTCTTGAATTCGCTTCGTCTTCTCCTATGGTGATACGCACGCCTTCATCTCCATAAGGACGAACCGAGAGGCCCACTTCGGCTGCCGATTGCGTGAAAACCCCTGTCTTTCCAGGCATTCTGAGCCATACAAAGTTGGCTTGCGAATCAGATAATTTCCAACCCTGAGCGGTGAGCGCTTCACTTACTCGCGATCGCTCTTCCAGGATGTGTCGCACACGCACCATCAACTTATCTTCGTACTTCAGGGCTGCAATCGCAGCGTCCTCAGCAATGTTGCTTACACCAAATGGCAATGTGCACTTGCGAATAGTTTCAGCTAAATCGAGATGAGCGATGGCATAGCCAACTCGTAAACCTGCCAATCCATAAGCTTTTGAAAAGGTCCGCAAGATAGCGACATTCTTGTAGTTATGAAATAGGTCGAGTGAATCAGCAATGCGCTGATCAGTGATGAACTCTACATAAGCCTCATCGATCACTACTGTGACGTGTGCGGGCACGCGATCCAAGAAGTGAACGAGCTCGTCTCTTTTAGCCGCAACACCCGTAGGATTATTTGGCTGGCAGATAAGTATCAATTGAGTGCGCGCAGTAATTGCCGCAGACATCGCATCGAGATCATGACTCTCATCTGCGCGCAATGGAACGGGCACACTTATCGCGCCATTTACCGCAGCAACTATTGGGTACGCTTCGAAGGATCGCCAGGCGTGCACAATCTCGTCTTCAAAGTCGCAAGTGGCTTGCACGATCTGTTGCAGCACACCAACTGACCCAGTTCCAGTCGCAAAGTTATCCGTGACAAGGTGATACTTCGCCGCCAAGAGATCTCGCAGCCGAGTGTTGGAGATGTCGGGGTAGCGGTTGATCTGCTCGAATGAGAGCGCGGCCACTACCTCGGGAAGGGGGGAGTAGGGGTTCTCATTTGACGAGACCTTGAAGCTGGTGAGTCCGGGCAGGGCGGCAGCCGGCTTGCCTGCCAAGTAGGCAGGGACATTTTCTAGGCTCCGGCGCACCCGACCAGCCTACGGGAGTGGGAAGGGTGGATTCTCGCCCGGTAGGTTAGAACCCGGTCAGATCGTCGATATCCGGCGAGTCGAAAGTAGAGGGGGAGCGATGAGTGAATTACAGCTTGTCCAGATCCTCTCCCCCGAAGGCGAATTACTTACCGACCCGGAGTACCCACTCGAAATTTCAACTGAAGAGATCCGCGCGCTCTACCGCGACCTCGTGATGGTTCGCCGTTTCGATGTGGAAGCTACAGCCCTCCAACGCCAAGGCGAACTCGGTCTCTGGGCTCAATCACTGGGACAGGAAGCTGCGCAAGTGGGTTCGGGTCGCGCGCTCATTCCCGGAGATTATGCATTCCCTACTTATCGCGAACATGGTGTTGCTTGGGCTAAGGGTGTGCCGCCCGAGAAGTTGCTCGGCATGTATCGCGGCATTAACCATGGTGGCTGGGATCCCCGCGATAACGACTTTCATCTCTACACGCTCGTGATTGGTGCTCAAACATTGCATGCCACTGGTTATGCGATGGGCATTCAACGCGATAAGAGTAATAACGCAGTCATTGCATACTTCGGCGACGGCGCTACGAGCCAAGGCGACGTGAACGAAGCATTCACTTATGCCTCCGTGTATCACGCACCAGTGGTTTTCTTCTGCCAGAACAATCAGTGGGCTATCAGCCAACCTATTGAGAGCCAAACGAAGGTTGCGTTATACAAGCGCGCCGCTGGTTTTGGTTTTCCAGGCGTCCGGGTAGATGGCAACGACGTACTTGCGGTGCTGGCAGTTACCCGCGCTGCACTTGCACGCGCACGTGCCGGCGAAGGCCCCACACTTATTGAGGCCTTCACTTACCGCATGGGTGCGCACACCACCTCCGATGATCCGAGTCGTTACCGTTTGGCGCAAGAGTTAGATGAGTGGAAACTCAAGGATCCCATTGCTCGCGTGAAGTCATACCTGACCCGAAATAGCCTTGCAAATGAAGAGTTTTTCGCCGGTATTGAAAAAGAAGCCGAAGCGATGGCAAGCAAATTGCGCAGCGACATTATTGATGCCGAAGACCCATACGTTGAAGCCATCTTTGATTATGTATACGCCGAACCACATCCAATTCTTGATGCGGAGAAGAGCGCCTACATTAACTATCTTGAATCTTTTACAGAGGGTGAGAAGAAATGATCACTCTAGGAAAAGCCATCAATATGGGATTACGCCGGGCTCTCACGGAAGATCCGAAAGTTCTTGTCATGGGAGAAGATGTCGGCAAGCTCGGTGGCGTTTTCCGAGTGACTGAAAACCTGCAGAGTGAATTCGGGGAAGATCGCATCATCGATACCCCGCTCGCTGAATCAGGAATTCTTGGGACTGCGATTGGATTAGCCCTCCGCGGATATCGTCCCGTCTGTGAAATTCAATTCGATGGATTCGTTTATCCAGCTTTTGATCAGATCACTTCTCAACTTGCAAAGATGCACGCCCGTTCACTCGGTACTTTGAAATTGCCCGTAGTTGTTCGCATTCCCTATGGCGGCGGAATTGGTGCAGTTGAGCATCACTCCGAAAGTAACGAAACTTACTTTGCACACACAGCAGGACTTCGCGTTGTCACGTGCTCTAACCCCAATGATGCATATTGGATGATGCAACAAGCCATTCAATCTGATGATCCGGTGATCTTCTTTGAACCAAAGCGGCGTTACTGGGATAAAGCTGAAGTTAATGAAGATGCGCCATCACTCGGGTTACATGAGACCCGAACTGTGCAAGAAGGAAACGACTTAACTCTGATCTCTTATGGACCCACTGTCCGTACCGCGATTGAAGTAGCGGCGGTCTGCGCCAAGGAGGGTCGTTCGGTTGAGGTCATGGACCTCCGGACACTCTCTCCCCTGGACCTGGCCCCAGTCTTTGAATCTGCCCAAAAGACCGGTCGGGTCGTGATTTTGCACGAAGCACCCACATTCCTGGGCCTGGGAGCTGAAATCGCCAGCCAAATCACCGAGGAGTGCTTCTACTCCCTCGATGCCCCCGTACTTCGGGTGGGCGGCTTTAACGTTCCTTACCCACCGGCTCGTTTGGAAGAGCATTACCTACCCGACTTAGATCGCACACTCGATGCGATCGACCGAGCATTCGCTTTCTAGAGGAGATGACTCATGGCGCTACGCGACTTCCGACTCCCTGATGTGGGCGAGGGATTAACCGAAGCTGAAATTCTTCAGTGGTATGTCTCCGTCGGTGATGTAGTCACCATCAACCAGATGATTTGCGAGATTGAAACCGCGAAAGCTGCGGTAGAACTTCCTTCGCCTTACGCTGGAACAGTTACTGCTCTGAATGTGAATCAAGGCGAGACAGTTGATGTCGGAACAGTGATCATCACGATTGAAGATGGCGTTGCTAGTAGCGGCGCTTCAGCAGCACCGGCAGCACCGGCAGAAGATGATCGCAATCTTGAAGTTCCTACAGGGAAACCCAAACAGGACGCTGTTCTTGTGGGTTACGGAGTGAAAGAAGGTCAGACACCTGCTCGCCGTGCTCGTAAGGCGGCAAGTGGCACCCAAGAAGAGTTGGGTGAAAGCATTGTCGTGGAATTGCACGACGGTCCCGTGGTTGCCAAGCCACCAGTTCGTAAACTTGCTAAGGATCTTGGTGTTGATATTCGTCGCATTCGCAAGAGTGGAAATATCACTCGTTCCGACGTACTCGATGCCGCAATGGCGCTGCACGGCATGGAACAACCACCAGCAACTACTTATGACCCACACCGCGAGGATCGCATTCCAGTAAAGGGCGTACTCAAAGAAATGGCGCAAGCCATGATTTCGAGCGCCTTTACTGCTCCGCATGTGAGTGTGTGGTTACAAGTAGATGTTGCAAAGACATTGAAGGCAGTAAAGAAACTTAAGGATTGGGAAGAGTTTGAGGGTTTGCGTGTCTCTCCACTATTGATTGTGGCAGCAGCTGTACTTCAAGCCACGAAAGAATTCCCTAAGATTAATTCAAGTTGGGATGAAGCCAATCACGAAGTAATTATTCGTCGGTATATCAACCTTGGATTTGCGGCGGCGACTCCTCGTGGCTTACTTGTACCAGTCATTCACGAAGCCGATGGGATGGATATACCCACACTGGCAAAGGAATTAATGAGTTTGGTTGATACTGCACGTGAAGGCCGGACGCCGCCGAATCGTATGCAACACGGCACCCTCACTATCACTAATGTGGGTGTGCTAGGAATTGATGGAGGCACACCAATTCTTACGCCGGGTCAAGGTGCGATTCTTGCCGTTGGACAGATTCGTGAAATTCCATGGACTGTTAAGGGCAAAATGAAAGTCCGCCCCATTTGCCAACTCACCCTCTCATTCGATCACCGAATGATTGATGGAGAACTTGGTTCACGCTTCTTGGCACGTATCGGTGCGCTACTTGAAGATCCAAGTGAGCTCTATGAGAGCGATAACGACGGAGACGACGAGTAACTAGGGCGTTACCGAAAAATTCGTTAGTACACGTTGGGCTAACTCTGTATCTCCACTCATAATGGGAGTTGCTTTCTCTCGTCCCTCACGACCGGCTGTAAGTAAGTACCACTCATGCGCACTCAATGAAATTGAAGTGGTCGGTATCGCTAGTTCCTTAACGAAAGCAGCTTTGCCATCCCCGTTAACTTCAATGAGTGATGTAAAGCAATCGCGCACTTCTAGCGAAAGAGATTCGCCAGGCTTAGCCCCACCGCGTTTTCCAAAGACCATCGGAAGTCCTGCACCTAAGAGTATCCAGGAGTGTTTCGCACCGAGACCAAGTTCATCTCCGGGAATGCCAAGTGATGTTCGCAAATCTTGATTGTGCGTCCAAATATCCATGACGCGACGTGCGAGGAGAAGTCCGAGTGAGATCTCACCAAAGGGATCAAAGTGGATAAGGGTCTCGGGTTCTCGCGAATCCAACCGCCACGCTTCGTCGCGCAAGTGGGTGATGTCGATGAATTCACCAAAGACAATCTGGCCGCGGCGCGCGCGACGGACTTCCACATCGATTTCCATAAAACTAGCGGCGGGATTCTTCACCCACGGCTTAGCGACATCTACCGTTTTAGGATCAGGGATCTCGCCGCCGAGCACCCGTGATTCCAAGCCCACAATGTGGCTGATGAGGTCCTTTCGACTCCAGCCGGGGCATGGAGTTGGAGCCTCCCACTCTTCGTCAGAGAGGGTGGCTCCGAGCGTGGATATAGCTTCCACACTCTCGAGCCAGGCGAGGCGCAAGCGTTCCATTTCTGGATGAATTGCCAACTGTGAGGACATAGGTGGCAGGCTAATGCCTATGCGAGCCCATGTCATTCAATTGCGGACCGATCTATCAGAGCCGATTAGCGAACGCATTGATCGAGCCGCGGCATTAGTGAGAGCACAATCAGCTGCCGATTTTGTGATCCTTCCCGAGCTCTGGGTACAAGGTGGCTTTGCATTTCCCACATTCCCAGAGACCGCAGAATCTATCGATGGTCTCGCAGTAAGTGCGCTGCAAGCTGCCGCTAAAGAAGCACAGGTCTGGTTACATGGTGGATCACTTGTCACTCGTGATGATGATGGAAAATTGCGTAATACTGCAATCGTTATTTCACCTACCGGCGAGCTAGTAGGGAAGTATGCAAAGCGCCACCTCTTTGGGTTTACGGGTGGCGAAACCACAGTGCTTGCGGCAGGAAACGATCTCGTGACAGTTGACCTTCCGTGGGGTCGTGCCGGATTAAGTATCTGTTATGACCTACGTTTTCCTGAGATGTATCGCGCACTATTAGATCTTGGTTCCAAGATCTTCCTTATTCCATCAGCTTGGCCAGAACGTCGTATAGCGCATTGGTCTTTACTTACGCGCGCACGAGCAGTCGAAAATCAATGCTTTGTGATTGCCTGCAACGGCGTAGGAGTTCAAGGCGATACGGTGCTTGGCGGTCGTTCAGTAGTAGTAGATCCATGGGGAGCAGTACTTGCCGAAGGTGGGGACGATGAGGAAGTTCTTACTTGTGATTTGGATATTGAAACGATTGATAAGACTCGTGAGGTATTTCCGGTCTTAAAAGATCGTCGTAAATAGTCCAGATCTAGAAAGCGGCCTCTGATATCTCCATGATCGAGTTATCCGTGGTCTCAGCAACGATGCGTTGAGCAGCAATGGGTGGCAAGTAGGTAGCTGCAAAGAACTTCGCTGCGGCAATCTTTCCTTCGTAGAAAGACTTATCGCGTGAGTTGGCATCGGCCAACTTTGCTTGCGCTATTTCGGCTTGGCGAAGAAGCAACCAACTCGTTACGAGATCACCAGTTGCGAGCAGTAGTCGCGAAGTGTTGAGACCTACCTTGTAGATTTCTTTTGGCTCCGTCTGCGACATCATGGCGTGACCCACAAGAGTGCCAATAATCGCTTGTACATCTTCAAGTGCCTTACTCAAGAGGTTGCGCTCTACAGATAGGAATCCACTCCCGTTGTCTGCTTTAGCAAATTCCGATACCTGCATGGCGATGGTGCCGAGTGCTTGACCTTTATCGCGCACGATCTTGCGGAAGAAGAAGTCCATTCCCTGGATGGCCGTTGTGCCTTCGTAAAGGGTGTCGATCTTGGCGTCGCGTACGTACTGCTCAAGTGGCCAGTCTTGGGTAAAGCCAGAGCCGCCGAAGGTCTGCAAGCTCTCCGTACCGAGCAGCACCCAAGCGCGCTCGCTACCAAATCCCTTGACGATCGGAAGCATGAGATCGTTCATTGCTACAAGCTGGGACGTATCCTCGCCGGCAGCTTCCGCGAGCACAATGTCGTCTTGCAAACTAGCGGTGTAGAGCACGAGGGCGCGCATTCCTTCGGCATAAGCCTTCTGGGTGATGAGTGAGCGACGTACATCTGGGTGGTTAATGATGGTGACACGCGGGCTTGCTTTATCAGTCATCTTTGTCATATCGGGGCCTTGAACGCGAGTCTTTGCGTAGGCAAGTGCTTGTTGGTATCCCGCACTTAAAGTAGAGATAGCTTTTGTGCCGACCATCATGCGAGCAAACTCGATAACCTTAAACATTTGAGCGATGCCGTCGTGCACATCTCCGAGGAGCAAGCCGACACACGGCTGCTTCTCTCCCATCGACATCTCGCAGGTTGATGAAACATTGAGGCCCATCTTTGATTCGATGTTGGTGACGTATATACCGTTACGCTCGCCAAGTTCTCCGGTTTTATCGTCGAAGTGGAATTTTGGAACAATGAAGAGTGAGAGACCCTTAGTGCCAGGGCCGGCACCTTCTGGGCGTGCAAGCACAAAGTGGATGACGTTGTCGGAGAGATCGCTATCACCAGAAGTAATGAAACGCTTTGTTCCGGTGAGATGCCACGAACCATCTGCTTGCTGCACAGCCTTTGAACGTCCAGCGCCGACATCGCTGCCAGCTTCGGGCTCAGTAAGCAACATGGTGGCAGTCCACATTTTATCGACCATGATCTTTGCGAGAGTCTTTTGATATTCAGTGCCAAGTTCGTAAAGCACATGTGAGAACGAAGAACCGGAGGCGTAAATGTGAATGGCAGGATTAGAACCGAGAACCATTTCTGCAATTGCCCAACGAACAGATGGTGGAATTACTGTTCCGCCGAGCGCGGCAGGAACATCGATATGCCACCAGCCGCCTTCAACAAAAGCGTCGTATGACTTCTTAAATTCAGCAGGTAGGTAGATGTTGCCGGTCTCCTTATCGAAGCGCGTACCTTCGCGATCTCCGATCACGAATGAATCAGCGAGTTCATTTTCGGCAAGGCGCTTTACTTCCTCGAGCATGCCCATCGCGGTGGGGCGATCAATCTCGCCGAAGGGGCCTTGCCCCATGACTTTGTCTCGACCCAGCAGGTCGAAGAGCACGAACTCGATATCGCGCAAGTTGGCTGTGTAGTGGCCCATGGGAACTCCTCAAAGAATGGCTATGTTACTCACCGGTAACTTATATATTCCTCCAGGTCGGGCTCTTTGGCAAGCCACGAAACGCTCAAGCACCCGATCGCTTGTTCCACCCACAGGAATAACGAATTACCAGGTGGAAAAAGTTTTTATATTCTCTTCCCTTTGTCTGGGCAGCCCTAGTTCAATACTCGAAACCCCTTCTATCCAAAGGAGAAGATGTGCGAACCCTGCGCACTAAGTCCGCCCTCGTAGCGGTGGCCGCCCTGGCCATCGGGTTCATTCCCAGTATGAGCGCGACCGCCGAAGATACTGATCCCGGTCCGCTCTACCTCTCGCTTTACAA
>CAFBAA010000009.1_pt1 | contig 44348 bp, 26 predicted proteins | sample 7267951 | NCBI WGS metagenome assembly CAFBAA01 (sample SAMEA6814017, study PRJEB35770) | uncultured Actinomycetes bacterium | biome: Freshwater; feature: Freshwater reservoir; material: water | place: Czech Republic | collected 2016-04-20 | depth 30m m
ACTCTGCGGGCCTGTACGAGCGTAACGGTCGTCTCGGCGACTTCGATTACCTGTATTACTCCGTCGGGGACCGCCGGAGTAGGAGATCTTACGGTCACGAATACCGATACGGGTGCTGGACTACTTGCCGGTGCATTCACTTATACAACTTCAGCTGATGTTGCTCCAGTTGTCGTTGCAGTTGCTCCGATGGCTCCAGAAGTTGCACCAGTCATCAAGTTCACTAGTGCGCAAGTTACCTGTTCCCTCGGTAAGTACTCACAGACACCTGCATCGGTTGTCTACACATTGGTGGTTGGCGAAGATGCTGTTTCTACGCACTTCTCGAACACGATGATTCCTACATGGCTTGTGCCTTGGGCAGGAAAGACAATCGATTTCGGAAACGCCACATCGGTCTCTGCAACTTGGGATCTGCAGTCAGCATGGAAGGGCAAGACTGTTTCATGCCTCACCCTCGCATACGCGAATTACGCCACTGGAAGCATTAGTTCTTCCGCGGTGGTTCCTAGCTAATCGACGGAGCAATCTACGGCCCTTAGGTCCTGCGTTCATCTTGAGGAGTGCGCAACCTTAGGCTCCCCACCGAAGTCGCATTTGATGACATTTTGTTTAAGGACAAAACGCGCGAGCGCTTTGCCTTCAATGTATGGTGTTCGAATGCGAAAATTACTCTCTCTGATCAGCGTCGGTGTAATTCTGACTGTGGGTGCTACGGCAGGTAATGCACACCAACCTGTCCGTGCCGGTTCGACTTCCTCAATCTCGACATGGAAGTTAGATAGCGCGCGACCGCTCTCTAAGAGTCTCACTTGCCCTGGTATCAAAATACCCATCACCTACGAATTGGTTCCTGGCTTTGGTCCGGGGAAGCAAGTGACCGTGCAGTGGTATGACTCAGGCAAGAAAGATGCGAAGCAAACCATGACGGGTGACGCGCTTGGTTGGCACGTAATTGGCCAGGGAAAGAACTTCTACAAGTACGACCAACCGAGCAATGCAGAAACCAATGGCAAGACGTGGCGCATGTTCATAGGTTCTAATAGCGGTGCCGCGGCACGGTGGTGGCATCAGGGAATTCTCGATGCAGATCAGGTTGTCGAGGACGCGTGTGATCAATTCACCGAAGACATTTCATTCGCAAAGAAATCTTTTCGAATTAATGTAAAGTCGATTGCTGTGGTCTTCGTTTCGCGAGCGGGCACCTTCGACGGCCGAGGTGGCACCAATATCAAGTAATTCCGGGCAGCGACAAAGGAGCAATATGCGCATCTGGTCATTCAAGGTAATCGCTACTCTTTCAATCGGTTTACTGGTCGCCTGCGGAGATTCATCTGGAAGCACCCTCACTCAGCTAGATGTGACGAGCAAGCTTCAGGCGTCGGCGATAGGTTGCACCGATGCAAATACAGGTGCAGGCGGCTTCGTTCCAGTCATTAAAGATGGCGAAGAGTACGACGATGGCTCCAAGAGTGTCAGTTGCACAAATGAGGGCGATGGGCGCTCGTACGTGTTCATTTACAAGGATGCCGCGGAAGCGAAGAGCAATATTGATCGTTTATGCGCGAGCGAAGACCTTGTTTATGGGTGGCGCCAGATTGAAAAGTTCGTCTGGGGCGATAACTGGGTCGGTTATCTCTATGGTGGCGTCGCTACCGAAGAGGATTTAGCCAAAGTGCTCGGTGGAACTGTCGAGAGTTTGATGACTCACTGCACGAAGTAGTCGATTATAGGTTGCTAAAGGGCTCAAGACCTGCGAGTGTGCCTAAATTGTTTACTCGTGAATAATTATATGTGGGAGAACCATCGCTAATTTCTTGAGGCCCCGACGCAGTACATCAGCTCTTTTTCTCTCCTTTGCACTTTTAGTAACTGGCCTCTTTGTGACAACGCCGGCACACGCGACAGTCACGTGGACAACTCACACCCCAGCGATTTATTCGAACTGGAAAGGCGTAACCTCGAGCGCTGATGGAACTCATTTAGCCGCATTCAGAACCAACGGCAACATCTATACTTCAGCGGACTCGGGGCTGACCTGGGTTGATGCGTCCACCTCTATCGGCTCCAAAACGTGGAACGGAATTACATCAAGTAGCGATGGCACACATCTAGCTGCCACCTATGGGACCGGTGCCTCAGGTGGTATCTATACCTCAGCAGATTCTGGAGCCACTTGGATCTCTCAGGCTGGTGCACCTAATGACCAACTTGGACCGATTGCATCTAGCGCTGACGGATCACACTTGGTGACGGGCGCACAAAATTCGTTTGCAAATCGTCTTATCTATACCTCAAGTGATTTTGGTGTTACTTGGGTTTCTAGAACTACATCCGGTGCATCGAACAAGAGTTGGATCAATATCGCATCCAGTAGTGATGGAAGCAAGCTCGCTGCCACATTCACAGATGGCACTGGCGGATTAATGACTTCATCGGATAGCGGTGTGACATGGACCTTGCGAGCAGGCGTTGGAGTCACTTCGTATTTATTCCTAGCGATGAATAGTGATGGCACTCGATTGGTGGTTGGAAAGGTAAATGGAAAAGTACTTATCTCCTCTGACTCAGGTGTTACCTTTACTGAGGTCACAACTTTGGGGGATAAGGTTTGGATTGCAGTGGCTTCAAGTAGCGATGGCACACACCTTGCATTGATTGATGGTGGAGACAGGAGGACGCCTGGCGCCATCTTGATCTCCTCGGACTCAGGAGCCACATGGACCGATACGCTCGCTCCTACCGGTAATTGGCAGACGGTTACTTCAAGTGCCGACGGTCTCCATCTTGCAGCCTCCGATTACGCAAACGGTATCTACACCGCGTCTATTACCCCAGCGACATTTGGAATTACCTATCTTGCTAACGGCGCAACAAGCGGAGCAGTTCCAGTCGACAACGCCACGTACGCAACCGGCGCCGCCATCACGGTTCGCGCCAATACTGGAACCTTGGCAAAGACGGGTTACACCTTCGCGGGATGGAATACGAATGCTGGTGAAACTGGCACCTCTTATGTTGCAACCGGAGCAGACACACTCACCGTGGCGAGTGCCGCGGTAACTCTCTATGCAAAGTGGACCGCAATTCCACCAGCCCCCACGGTCGTCGTGGTTGCAGTTGTTGCGCCGATGACTCCCGAGGGAGCACCTGCAATTCATTTCACGAGTACAGAAGTGACGTGTTCACTTGGAAAGTACTCGCAGGCCCCTGCGTCAGCGGTCTATACGTTAATGATCGGTGAAGATGCCGTATCAACGCACTTCTCCAACGCACTTATCCCTTCATGGCTAGTGCCGTGGGCCGGAAAGACGACGGACTACGGCAACGCCACCGCTACTTCTGCGTCGTGGAACATATAGTCATCGTGGAAGGGTAAGAACCTCTCCTGCCTCACGCTGGCATATGCCAATAACGCCACCGGCAGCACAAGCGTCTCAGCGGTAGTTCCTCCCCTCTAAGGCTTTCTGAGTCAATTCCAGACTTACTCATTTCGGCCACGGCTGAGACGTTGGGACTCACGGTCCTTCATCTTGACAAAGATTTCGAGATTATTCACAAAGTGACAGCTCAACCGATGGAGCGACTTAAAGTGTGAAGAGTAGATCTTAGAAAGTGGGATCTGTAACCATAATCTGTCCGTTTACTTCACTTACAGGGTAGGACTTCAGAGATCTGCGGGCAGGCCCTTGAAGTACTGCACCTGTTGTTCTGTTGAAAGTTGAACCGTGGCAGTTGCAATCGAGTTTGTCTGTGCCAAGTTCGACCGCACAGCCCTCGTGCGTACACACATCATCAAAGGCCACGAGACCTTGCGCAGAGCGAGTGATAACAAAACCCTTCCGGCGACCAGATGTGGAGCGCATTAAAAAGATTTTGGTAGCGCCATCTGATACATCGCTACTTGGGCCGAGAATCACTTGCCCTGGCACACTCGCAGTAGAAGGCGTTGCACTGGGTGAAGGCGTTGCAGTGGGCGAAGGCGTTGCAGTGGGAGCAAGTGAGGAGGAGGGCGATGCTGACGGAGTCACCGCGGGGAGAGGAACACCCTTATTCCAGAGAATCTTCTTTCCCGATTTGATAGCGGTGTACTTCTTTCCACGCCAGATAATCGTTTGGCCCACCTTTTTAGGTACCAAAGTTGGTCCCGCCGCGGCGAATGCCGTTCCACTGATTAAGGAAGCGAGCGCACCCGAAAAGCCTGCAAGTATGTGACGGCGTGAAAGCATGGGATAAAAATACAATGCCAACTCACTTTCGACCATATTTATCCTCGCCTTGCCGAAGTTCGGGCAAGTAAATAGACTGAAAGAACCAAAGTGAGAAATTTCTGAGGATGGTTTGTAATGAAAGCGCTCGTTATCGGCGCCGGTGGAGTAGGGCGTTCAATCGCCAATATTGCCTCTCGCAGAAAATTTATTTCTTCCATGATTATCGCGGATCGGGATTTAGCTCGTGCAGAATCTGCAGTCGAGCGCCTCAATGATTCGCGGTTCTCGGCTGCCATGGTCAACGCAGCCGAGTTAGAAGATATTCGCGAACTGATCCGCAAAGCGGATCCCGATGTGGTGATCAACGCGGTCGATCCCCGTTTTGTGATGCCCATCTTTCTTGCCTGCGAAATTGAAAATCGAAATTACATCGACATGGCGATGTCGCTTTCGCGCCCGCACCCGCATTACCCCAACACGGAAACCGGTGTGAAGCTCGGTGATGAGCAATTTGCTCGCGACTGGAATTGGAGTGAGCGCGGTATTTACGCACTTGTAGGAATGGGTATCGAGCCTGGCATGAGCGATGTGCTTGCGCGTTACGCCAACGACTATCTCTTTAGTCGCATCGATTCCGTCACGATCCTTGATGGCTCCAACATTGTCGTCGAAGGCCATAATTTTGCGCCTTCCTTCTCCATCTGGACCACCATCGAAGAGTGCCTCAATCCGCCAATCATTTGGGAAGACGGTCGCGGTTGGTACACCACCGAACCATTCAGCGGAATTGAGATCTTCGACTTCCCCGAGGGTATCGGCCCCGTTGAGTGCGTGAACGTGGAGCACGAAGAGGTGATCCTCATCCCACAAAAGATTGATGCGAAGAAAGTAAATTTCAAGTACGGCCTTGGCGCGCAATTCATCACCACGCTCAAAACCATTCATATGCTCGGCATCGATCGAAAAGAAACTGTTGACGTACAAGGCGTCGCGGTCTCACCACGCGATCTACTCACCGCATCGCTTCCTGACCCGGCCACATTAGGGGAGCGGATGAAGGGCAAGACCTGCGCCGGCGCACTCGTGAAGGGTTTAAACAAGGAGGGGGAGCCGTACGCGTGCTACCTCTATAACGTGGTGGATAACGCATGGTCGATGAAGGAGTACGGCGATCAGGCGGTTGTCTGGCAGACCGCGATCAACCCAGTGATTGCGATGGAACTGATCCATTCAAAGGTGTGGCAGCCATCCGGCGTGGCCGGCCCTGAGTGGTTTGAGCCGAAGCCCTTCCTCGATCTTCTCGAGTCCTATCAAACTTCGTGGAACATTCGCGAAGAAGACCCTGCGGGGATCGTTAAATAACCTCGCTGAAGTCTGACCAGACTTCGCTCTTACCCGTGCTGATCTTTTCTACTACCGCGCGACCAAGAAGTGCGCCAACAACGTTGCCCGTTCCACAGTAGGCACCGATTGCATAAACACCAGGCGCAACTTCGCGAGCGATAGGAAGGCCCGACTTGGTGTAACTGACGGTAGCTGCCCATCGGTGTTCTACAGGTGCGGTTATACCCAAGCCTTTGATTCTTTCATCCAAGAAATTCTGCACAGTGCTCGTGATGCGCACCTCGTTCGTATCTTCCTCCACACCGCCCACGTCACGACCGCCGCCGATAGAGATGCGACCATCTGGAAGTTGTTGCCAGTAGTCATAAGCCGAACGCGTGTACACCGGAAGTTGAAATCGTGTGGTGGCCACCGGTGCAGTCGAGAGCATTTGCAAACGCACCGGATAGACATCATCTTTCAACTGCGTAAGTAGTACGGAGAGATTGCCGTCAATCGCGACCAAGATATTCTTCGCTTCAATATTTCCGTTCGCTGTGCGCACCACGTTGCTCTCAACACTGAGCGCCTTCGTATGGGCGAAGAGTTCCGCCCCGCCAGCTACCGCGTGCTCCACGAGTGATATCGCCCGGTTGAGTGGGTGGAAGACTCCGTCGGTAGGAATGAGGATTCCCTTACCTTCTGGTCCGTCGTACATCTCCACCGGAAAACCATCGAGAATCAGTGCTTCAAAGTGCCTCTGGCAATCGGTGAATTCATCATCGTCGAAGGCGATGCGTAGCCCACCGATGCGTCGAATGCTCTCTGGTGTTGCGCGTTCCATGAGCGCCATCTCATCGAGAGTGCGCTGATAGAGCCTGCGCGCCTTATCGCGTCCGAAGTTTGTGACCGCGTCGTGATGGAACTCCGCGATACCCGCGAGGAGAAATCCACCGTTGCGACCCGCAGCTTCGCCAGCAATTTCACCGGCGTCGATGCCGATGACGCTTAAGCCGCGAGTGAGTGCTTCGTTAACCGCAGTGAGACCAGACCCGCCCAACCCAATAACGCAGAGATCAACAGTGCGATCTACTTGGAGTGGTGCAAATTTCGGACGTTGAGCACCTATGTCCCATACCGTGTTCATGAAAGCGAGGAGAAATTAATCCTTGCTCTTCTTCTCTTGCTTCTTAATGCGCTTCTCTTTAAGAGTGAGCTTTGCTTCCTTCTTCTTATTTGCATTTCCTTGTTGCTCTTTGTTCGCCATGACATCCCCTGTAATTAGTTTCGACCTTGATGGATGTAAGCCTAGCCTTAAATGATCGCGTTGATGTCTGCAATCAATGAGAGTAGGTCTTTGTTTTCATCGCCTTCAAAAAGCTCTGGATTAGCGAATGCATATCGCCATATTGCGCGCATGGTGGTGTACGTAAGCTTCTCGTTCACTGCCAAGGTGGCCATCATCATGGCCTCGTAGCGATATTCGCTCTTGGGTGCGCCTCGTGCAATGAGGTCGAAGGGGTCCCAATCGGCGAGCATGCCGGTGATGGGGTGGCTCAGCTCCACGATCCCGTTGGAGTGGTTGAGGCCCTTGAGCGCCTTCTTGAGAATTCCAGTGGGATCACCGATATCGGTAATGCGCCCCTTGGGCACGTCTTCCACCGAGAAGGCGACGTGCGGGGTGACGAGTATGCCTTCGCCTTTGGGATCCATGTCGCACCTTTCCGAGCTGTCGGAAGTGATGTTCCGGCCTTGAGTTTACCGAGCAAAGCCCCAGGAGAGGAGGGTTAGGAGCGGAAAGTTGCCACTCTTCCCGGCTCGCCAGGCTGGAGGAGAAGACTCCTAGATAGTTTGGGTCAGAACTAGTTTCCTTTGGTCCCGGCTTCGGATAGATTCCGTCAGGCACCTCACCCCGAGCAAAGGAAAATCCGTGACCGATTTCGGCCTAGTCATTGAGCCCTCCGCGACCTACACCGCGCCACTTGCAAAGCGCATCGAAGCGATGGGCTTTGGATACTTCCTTGCTCCAGATACACAGAACCTCTGCGCTGATCCTTACGGACAACTCAATCTCGCTGCTGTTGCTACCACCACTCTTCGTCTCGGCACTGGTGTAACAAATCCCATCACTCGCGACTCAGCAGTGACTGCAGGTGCACTTGCCACCATGCAGGTGGAATCCGGCGGCCGTGTGATTTGTGGAATTGGCCGCGGTGATTCATCTGCCGCACATATTGGTAAGAAGCAAGCAACTGGAAAACAAATGGAAGAGTACGTACACGCAATCCGTACCTATATTGCCGGTGGCGTTGTTGATCGCGACGGTACTCCATCAGCAATTCGTTGGATAAAGCCAGGAGATATTCCGCCAGTCATCATCGATATGGCGTGCACAGGACCTAAGACCATTCAACTTGCTGCAGATATTGCAGACCGCGTTTCTTTCGCTGTCGGCAGTAATCCTGAGCGCATTCAATGGGCGATGGATGTATTCAACGCGCGTATGGCAGAGAACGGACGCGATCGTAATTCCGTTTCCGTCGGTGCATATGTGAACTTGGTCTGCGACAACGACAAAGATCGCGCGATTAGTCTTGCGCGTACATGTGCGGGTCTCGTTGCGCACTTCTCTGGTATGGAGCACTCGCCCACCGAGCATCTTCCTGGTGAAATCAAGGGTTACGCCAACACGTTGAAGTCGCAGTACGACATGGCTCACCACGGACAAGAAGAAGGTACCCACCTTCAACTTATCGATGAAGAGTTCATTCAGTGGATCGCGATCGTGGGCGGACCTAACGAGTGCATCGACAAGCTCGGTCACCTCATCAACGACATTGGTCTCCAACACATCTCATTGCTCGGTGGTTCCCCCGTTGCCCAACCACACGGACCCCGTGTGACGGGCGCCGTTGACACGATGGAACTCTTCGCCGAGAAGGTACTCCCCGTCTTCAAGTCCTAAGTGCGGGCACCTAGACTTGCTCCCATGAGAGCAATCCAGATCACCCAGCCCGGCGGGCCCGAAGTACTCACCATCAGCGAGATCGAGCGCCCTAGCGCGGGCCCAGATCAGGCGGTCGTAGAAATCTCCCTGGCTGGCGTGAACTTCATCGATGTTTATCACCGGATTGGCCGCTACCCGAAACCCCTTCCCTTTGTTCCTGGAGCTGAAGGCGTGGGAGTTATCTCCGAACTCTGCCCCGATGCGCCGAGTGATCTACGCATTGGTGATCGCGTCGGTTGGGTGATGTCTACCGGCGGATATGGCGAAGCAGTAGCGCTCACCGCCAATACTTTGATTCCACTTCCTGATGACATCTCGGATGAAGATGCGCTCGCACTTCTCTTGCAGGGAATGACTACCCATTACCTTGCTCATGATTCATATGCGATTCAACCTGGTGATGTTGCAGTCGTGCACTCGGCCGCAGGAGGCGTGGGATTACTCCTTACGCGTTACGTCAAATCTCTCGGTGGGGTAGTTGTGGCAACTGCATCCACCCCGGAGAAACGAGCGCTCGCAATTGCTGCAGGAGCCGATGTTGCTGTTCCTTATGAAGGCTTCCGCGAACATGTGATGGAAGTGAGCCAAGGCGCCGGTGCGCATGTGGTCTATGACGGAGTCGGTGCAGATACTTTCGATGAGAGCATCGCCTCACTACGTCGCCGAGGAACCATGGTGCTCTATGGCGCTGCAAGTGGTCCCGTCCCCGCATTTGAACCAACGAAATTAGCAGCAGGATCAATTTTCTTTACACGTCCCTCCCTTGGCGACTTTGTAGCTACTCGCTTGGAACTCATCTGGCGCGCGAACGAAGTCTTTGCGGCCTTTCGCCGTGGATCAATGCAAGTGGCAATCGGCGGACGTTACCCGCTGGCTTCCGCATCGCAAGCACACATTGATCTTGAGGGACGCAAGACCACTGGAAAACTTGTACTCCAAGTCCGATGAGTACGACAGAGTGGCACGTTACTTTCTTAGGTAAAGGTGCGTACCTCTTTCATTGGCATCCAGAGTTTTATGTAAGCCCCTTCTTCGTAGGCTCCAAGAGCGTGTACGCGGTCGATCCCATCAACGCGGTAGCAGCGCTTTCTTATCGCGAAGCAATCGCAAGCGTCACATCATTACCGCTAGAAACGATCATCTACTCACACGATCATCGTGATCACGCCTCAGGAGCAGCTGCGCTCGCAGGAGGAAGTGATATGCGCATCATTGCGCAGCGAAATGCGGGCGCACAATTAGCCCGACGCAATGATGCAGAGATTCTCCCGCCGAATTTCCTCATCGATGATCATTATGAAATATCTGAAAGCGATCTTCACGTGGAGTTGCGCTATCTCGGGCCTAATCACTCCGATTCCAACGTGCTCTTCTTCTTACCCGCACTCGCAAAGCCCACCGCAATATGGGTCGATGGCGTGGAACCAGGAGTAGCACCGTATCGGAATCTGCCCGATACCGACTTCCGAGGATTGCAATCCACCCTCGATGAGTTAGTGCAGATGGATTATGCACAGATCGTTGGTGGCCATGCAGGACCTGATGCATTCCAATGGGTGCACGATTACCGCGACTTCTACAACGAGCTGTTAGAGGCTGCACATCGCGAAAGCAATAGTGGCGAGCATGTGGCGCCACCAGGTTCAGATGGTGTGGCGGCAACGGAGATCGTGCGGATTGGCATCGCAGATGCTGTTACTGCGAGCCTTCGACCTAAGTATGGACATTGGCGCGGATACGAGGAGTGGGTCCCACAAACTACTGATCGGGTACTCAGTTATTTAATTACGGGGAATTAATTCACTATTAGTTTTCACCGCGCTTCGCTACCCTTGAGGTATGCGCAGGCTCGTGGCCCTGGTTACACTCACGATCTTTCTTACTCCTTCCGCACTAGCCGCTGGCCCTGGCGAAGCTCCTGGGCTCTCCCGAGTAATGCAGGGAAATGCCGCTTATGGAATTCGTGATTTCACCAGCAAGTTCCCGCCCACCACCATGTTGGGTTATTTCAAAGCTAATCTTCCCGCGACAGTTGATTCGCGCGGTTACAAGATGAAAGATCCAGATTCGCTCGGCGTCGCGTTTACCTCAGAGACCCCAATGCCTTCCCTCTCATCAATTCGCGTGTTCACATCGACGGCCTCCCAAGTGAACTCTGTTGCTTCCTATCTCTGTATGGGGGTTAGCGACCCCACATGCTCTCCTAATCATCCCGTCACGGTCTCGATGCAAATCGATTCGGTCATGGGCATATGCGCGAAATCACCAGGCTCCGCCTGCATCGAGAAAATCGCGATCAGTACCGAGGATGGAAAAACGAATTCGATTACTCCATTGAAACAACTGCCAAGCGTGGCTCCAACTTTTCCAGCAGGAACAGAAGTAGGTGGCTTGACCTATCCCGCAGGCGGAGCAACGTGGCTCTGGAGTGATGGCGAATCGGGGCTCTATTTCGTGCGCGGTCTGATCGTTACGAAGGCGGAGAAGAAGAATGCCAAGTGGGTCTCTCAAAGTTCCACGTTAGAGTTTGAAATCACCCCCGTGATTACAGAAGATGCGCCAGTCATTGCGCCGCGCCTCGAAACTTTTGCTCTCAACGGCACCGATACACCTGTTGTTCGTACAGTGGGGATCTTTCCTGATTGTGTAATTACCGACACAGGTATTTGCTATCACAGAACAACATTTCCCAGTGGTGTACGCCTAGCAGCCACATTGCAGATTCCTAATAATCTCTCGGGCTGGCTAAATGGACGCTTACTAAAGCCCGATGTCACAGCAAAACAGCTTTCATCAACGGTTGATCAATTAGTGATTACCGCTGGAGCAACCAAGAACATTGTGGCGGGATCTTTCGTAAAAACTTCCTTGATTCCAACTGCACTCTTTACAAACGCAGATGGCTCACTCAATCTCTTTGGCGTTAACAAAGATCAAGGTGGGGCGGTGATGAGTTCAGGTGATGTGAATGCGCTAGAGGATTATAAGAAGTGGCAGAGCGCTCTTGGAGAGAAGGCGCTTCTCATTAATGAAGCATGGACGGTGTCAAGCACAATTACCCCAGCGACGGATACGTGCAAAGTACAAGGAATTCAAGGAGTTGTTACAAGTAATGCAAGTGCATATTCCCCTGGCGCACCAGAGTGGAACACGGTGCTACAGACGATCGACTATCGTGTTGCCGCACCACATTTTGCTCCAGATGGGAGCACGTTAAATTTGGGTACTTACGGGCTTTCGATGAAAGCCGACTTAATGAAGTGCATCTACAAGATCTCTCGGATTCCTTCATTTGCATCGATTTCAATCACGAGTGAATCAAGTGGCGAGAAGAATATTGAGAGCGTGGCGATCGGACAGAACGGAGATTGGGTTCATCTCAGCGCGGATGGATTTACGTTCTCATCGCCGACGTTGCGAGTCAAGCTCTCCCAGGCCGAGCCCACTCAGTCAGCAACTCCACCCGCTACGACTGCGCCTTCAGCCACTGCATCACGTGCGGTTGCTAAGGCTCCAGCAAAGACCACAATCACCTGTGTGAAAGGAAAAACAACCAAGAAGGTAACGGGAGTAAAACCGCTATGCCCCACTGGCTACAAGAAGAAGTAATTACCAAATACGAACGCGCTCTGCTGGATCGAGCCAGAGCGCATCCTTCTCAGTCACATCAAATGCTTCGTAGAACTCGTTGAGGTTGCGTAGTACCGCGTTGCAACGATGCTCATCCGGTGAGTGTGGATCGGTAGCAATGCGTTGGATTGCTGCCTCCGGACGATTCTTGCTCCGCCACACCTGTGCCCAACCAATAAAGAGGCGTTGGTATCCATCGAAACCATCGAGTGATGGCGCACCTTTGCCAGCAAGCGAGATTTGATACGCCTTATGGGCGATCGTGAGACCGCCCAAGTCGCCGATGTTCTCGCCAATGGTCAGCGCACCATTGACGTGGTGCCCGGGCGCTGCGATGGGCTCGAGTTGGTTGTACTGCTCAATGAGCTTCCCAGTGCGCGCCTCGAAGGCCTCTCGATCAGCTTCGGTCCACCAGTCGGTGAGGTTTCCGTCGCCATCGAATTTCGAACCTTGATCATCGAAGCCATGGCCGATTTCGTGACCGATGACCGCGCCGATACCGCCGTAATTGACTGCGTCATCGGCATCGATATCGAAGAAAGGTGGTTGCAAAATGGCGGCGGGGAAAACGATTTCGTTCATAGTGGGGTTGTAATACGCGTTCACTGTTTGCGGAGTCATATGCCACTCGTTGCGATCGACTGGCTTACCGAGTTTGGCGATAGCGCGATCAACTTCAAATGCAGTTGCGCGATAAACATTCCCAATGAGGTCATCAGCGGTGATGTCGAGAGATGAGTAATCACGCCACTCATCGGGATAGCCAATCTTGGGAGTGAACTTCGACATCTTCTCGAGCGCGCGCTTCTTAGTTTCGGCGCCCATCCAATCGAGTTCCGAAATATCAATACGGTATGCCTCAATGAGATTGGCAACTAACTCCTCCATGCGCTTCTTCGCAGCGGCGGGGAAGTGGCGCTCCACGTAGAGTTTGCCGGCAGCTTCGCCGAGCACACCTTCGATAAGAGAGACTCCTCGCTTCCAACGATCGCGCAATTGTGGCGTCCCATTAAGCGTGGTGCCGTAGAAATCAAAGTTGGCGTTTACAAACTCACTAGAAAGGTATGCGGACATTCCGCTGAGAGTGTGCCAGAGCATCCACTCTTTCCAGACGGAGACCTTCTCTTCAGTGAGTAGTGCATTAAGGCCTTCATTGAATTCTGGTTGACGAACAACAACTTGCTCTAGCGCGGATGCAGGAACATTTCCGGCCTCTAGCCAGACATCCCAATCGAAATTAGAGAGCAGAGTATTGATCTGCTTGCGTGACATCTTGTGATACGTAAGATCCATTTCGCGGTTCTTTACGACGTCGTAGTGGAAGTTCGCGATCGATGATTCCAATTCAAAAATTCTTTTCGCGGCTCCGGCAGCATCCGGAAGTTTTGCAAAGTTGAACATGCGTTCAATATGAGCAACATACTTCTCGCGAATCTCCGCGTATTGATCATCTTTGTAGTACGACTCATCTGGCAAACCGAGACCGGATTGTTCAAGATAGACGATGTAGGAGTTGGAATCCTTCATATCTACTTCGATAAAGACGCTCATCGGTGTGCTGACTCCGCGGCGACCAAGTTCACCAAGCAAGCGCGCAAAATCTTGCAAGTTCGCAATGCCTTGAATCTTCTTAAAGTCTTCCGCGAGTGGTGAGACACCGAGAGCTTCGATCTTCGCCTCGTCCATAAAGGATGCGTAGAGGTCGCCAACTTTCTGGGCTTCGCTTCCTACCGCTGCTTTGCTAGCCGCTGCCTCTTCGATGATGGTGCGAATGTTCTTCTCAGACTCTTCACGGAGGTGATGGAAGGCGCCGTCAGAGGCGCGGTCTGCGGGAATTTCGTGGGTATCTATCCACTTGCCATTCACGTGGCGAAAGAGATCATCCTGGGGACGAACATCGGGGTAGCCGTGGGATAGATCTATTCCGCTCTTCATGATTCTCCTTTATGGCCAACTCTTAGAGAGCGGCGAGGGCTTGCGTTGCGACAGCGTTTAACTCGGATGTGACATTACTCGACTTTAAATCAGCGCACATCTTTGGAGTCCAGAAAGATCGAAGGTGGTTGACCACTTCCGCAGTTGGATCGTGGGCACCCATCGAATTAGCCGCGATCTGGTTGATCATGCGCACGAGCGAATCGACCGAGTTACTCATGCGCTAACTCAAGGCCGAGATCTGCCGCCGCCATACCGACCTCTTGTGGCGGTTTGATGGAGGGTCTGATTTCCACCGCGGTGACCTTGTACTCGGGGCAATTCGTTGCCCAATCTGAGTATTCGGTGGTGACTACATTGGCGCCGCTGGTGGGGTAGTGAAAAGTCGAATAGACCACGCCAGGAGGCACGCGATCCGTGATGGAAACCTTCATGACCGTTTCACCCACCCGACTGGAGAGAGTGGCAAAGGAGCCATCGGTGATGCCGCGAAGTTCGGCGTCAGATTCGTGCATCTCAAGAAGATCCTCGGGATACCAATTCACATTCTCGGTACGACGCGTCTGTGCGCCTACGTTGTACTGAGACAAGATGCGACCAGTTGTGAGGAGCAATGGGAATTTGCGATTGCTCTTCTCGTCGGTCGCTACATACGGCGTAACCATAAATTGTCCAAGACCACGCACAAATCCATCAACGTGCATCGTGGGCGTACCAACGGGATTCGCTTCGTTGCACGGCCATTGCACGCTGCCCACTTTGTCTAGATGAGCAAATGAAACCCCAGCGAAGGTTGGCGTTGATGTGGCGATCTCATCCATGATCTCAGCCGATGAGTTGTAATGCATGGGGTATCCAAGTGCTTGGGAGAGTTCAGAGACAATCTCCCACTCATGCTTACCTGTTTTCGGAGGTTGTATCGGGCGCACGCGATTGATTCGGCGCTCAGCATTCGTGAAAGTACCGTCCTTCTCCAGGAAAGAAGTGCCAGGGAAGAAGACGTGTGCAAAGGCGGCGGTTTCATTGAGGAAGAGATCCTGCACAATCACACATTCCATGGCGCCTAGTGCGGCCTTCACATGCTTGGTGTTGGGATCGGATTGCGCAATATCTTCGCCATGAATGAAGATGCCCTTAAATTCGCCGTCAACTGCTGAATCGAGCATGTTGGGAATACGTAGACCAGGCTCGGCTTGCAACGAGGTACCCCAAAGTTCTTCAAATTGATGGCGCACAGTGTCATCTGAAACGTGGCGGTATCCGGGGAATTCGTGTGGGAAGGAACCCATATCGCAAGAGCCCTGCACGTTATTTTGCCCGCGCAGCGGATTAACACCGACACCTTCGCGTCCGATATTTCCGGTAGCCATCGCGAGGTTGGCCATACCCATCACCATGGTGGAACCTTGCGAGTGCTCAGTTACTCCAAGCCCGTAGTAGATAGCGCCGTTGTTAGCGGAAGCGAAGAGGCGCCCTGCAGCCCGTAATTCGCTAGCTGGCACTCCAGAAATCGCCTCAACAGATTCAGGTGAATTCTCTGGCTTTTGAATGAATTCAAACCAATCGCGGAAAGCCTTCTCTTCAGTGCGAGTTTGAATAAACTCCTCGTCGAGTAAGCCTTCGGTGGCCGCCACGTGCGCCAATGCATTAATGATCGCCACGTTGGTACCAGGAAGAAGTTGCAGATGATGTTCGGCTTTGATGTGAGCTGAACGCACTAAATCAATGCGACGTGGATCAACCACAATGAGCTTGGCTCCTTGGCGGAGACGACGCTTCATCCGTGATGCAAATACAGGGTGTGCATCAGTGGGATTAGCACCAATAAGCAGGATCACATCGGCTTTAGCTACGGATGCAAAGTTCTGGGTACCTGCAGAAGTTCCGAAAGTTTGCTTTAGCCCATAACCCGTCGGTGAGTGACAGACGCGAGCACAGGTATCGACGTTGTTATTTCCGAAGGCGGCGCGCACCATCTTTTGCACGGTGAATACTTCTTCGTTTGTGCAACGTGATGAAGTAATCCCACCGATTGATTGTTGGCCGTACTTCGCTTGCACATCCTTAAGGCGGGTAGCCGCATACGTGATCGCTTCTTCCCAAGAAACTTTGCGCCACGGATCAGTAATTGATTCGCGCACCATTGGTTCGAGTTGGCGATCTGGATGGCTCGCATAGCCCCAAGCAAAGCGACCTTTCACGCAAGAATGACCCTCGTTAGCGCCACCGCTCTTCAGCGGCACCATACGAACGAGTTCGTTGCCCTTCAGTTCTGCCTTAAACGAGCAACCCACACCGCAGTATGCGCAGGTGGTTTCAACGGTGCGGGTGGGGACACCGATTTGAATAACCGTTTTCTCTTGCAATGTGGAAGTAGGGCAGGCTTGCACGCACGCACCACAAGAGACGCAATCACTCGACATGAAGTCGGTGCCGCCTGGCGATACTTTGGAACTAAATCCGCGTCCTTCAATGGTGAGTGCGAGAGTTCCTTGCACTTCATCGCAAGCGCGGACGCAACGAGAGCAGGCGATGCACTTGCTCTCATCGAAAGAGAAGTAGGGGTTGCTGTTATCGGTGGGGGCATCTAAATGATTTGCACCCTCTAAGCCGTAACGAACATCGCGTAGACCAACGACACCGGCCATATCTTGCAATTCGCAATCACCGTTAGCTGGACAGGTGAGGCAATCGAGTGGGTGGTCGGAGATGTAGAGCTCCATGACGCCGCGGCGCATCTTCTCTAACTTGGGAGTTTGTGTGTGCACCACCATCCCGGGCTCGCACGGAGTGGTGCAGGAAGCAGGTGTGCCTTTTTTGCCGTCGATTTCGACAAGACAGAGACGGCAGGAGCCAAAGGGCTCGAGGCTATCGGTGGCGCAGAGTTTGGGGACTGCGGTGCCGAGAAGTGCAGCAGCGCGCATCACTGAAGTGCCTGCTGGAACGCGAGTAGGCATGCCATCGATGACAAGTTCTACCTCGACATCGCTCTTGACCGCGGGAGTGCCGTAATCAGGCTCGTGTAACAGCGTCACTTCGCCACCTCCTCTAGGGGAAAGTTTACAAGAGCGCTCCGAACAGGAAGTGGCGTGAGCCCGCCCATCGCACAGAGGGATCCTTCAGTCATGAGATCGCAGAGATCGTTGAGTAACTCAAGATTCTTCTCGCGTTCTTCCCCGGCGATGATTCGATCAATTACTTCTACTCCGCGAGTAGAACCAATGCGGCATGGCGTGCACTTCCCACACGATTCTTCGGCGCAGAATTCCATCGCAAAGCGCGCTTGTTGCAACATATTGACGCTTTGATCGAAGACCACAATGCCACCATGACCGAGCATGGCGCCGACCGATGCAAGCGCTTCGTAATCGAGTGGCACATCGAGTTGATCGGCAGAGAGATAGGCACCAAGCGGGCCGCCTACTTGCACGGCCTTGATAGGGCGGCCAGTGAGTGTGCCACCACCAAAACGTGTGATCATGTCGTTGAGAGAAATACCAAAACCTGTTTCTACGATCCCACCGCGAGCGATATTGCCGCCGAGTTGGAAGACTTGGGTTCCGCGCGAACGATCAACGCCGCGATCTTGATAACTTTTCGCACCGTCTTTCAAGATTGCTGGAACCGATGCCAGGGTAAGCACGTTGTTAATGACGGTCGGCTTACCAAAGAGACCAGAGAGCGCAGGAAGTGGTGGCTTAGGTCGTACCATTCCGCGCTTACCTTCGAGACTTTCCAACATTGCGGTCTCTTCACCGCATACATAGGAGCCAGCACCGGCGCGCACCTCAAGATCGAAACTCTTCTTGCTTTCGAGGATCTTTTCGCCAAGAACTCCCGCCGAACGGGCGACTTCGATGGCCTTATTCATAACCTCAATAGCGCTGGGATACTCGGAGCGAATGTAGATGTATCCGTAGGTAGCGCCGACTGCGATGCCGGCGATGGCCATTCCTTCAATCAGCGTGAAGGGATCGCCTTCCATGAGCATGCGGTCGGCAAATGTGCCGCTATCGCCTTCATCAGCATTGCACACTACATATTTTTGATCGCCGGCTGCTTCGAGCACGGTACGCCACTTAATTCCGGCAGGAAATCCCGCGCCACCGCGACCGCGTAAGCCAGATGCCAACACTTCGCCGACGACATCCTTATGCAAAAGCGCGGCGCGTAGCCCTGTGAGACCACCGTGAGCTTCGTATTGCGAAAGTGAAAGTGGCTCGATAATTCCCACGCGCGCGAAAGTGAGACGATCCTGCGTGGCTAACCATTCGATCTCATCACTCTTACCGAGTGCAAGTGGGTGAGTACCAAGGTTGAGGAAGTCGCTAGTAAAGAGTGAGTCAACGTCGCTGGGATTGACTGGACCGTATGCATATCGGCCAGCACCGTTATCTACTTCAACGAGTGTCTCTAGCCAGAGCGCACCGCGCGAACCGTTGCGACGGAGCTCGATATCGATGCCAGCCTTGGCGGCATGCGCTGCGATGAGCGTGGCTACTTCATCGGCACCAATCGAACGCGCAGCAGAATCTCCGGGCACATAGACGATGGTCATGCTTTCACCTGCGCAATTAATGATTTGGCAGAAACGCGTCCACAGAGGTTTCCATCAACTTGTGCAGCTGGTCCGAGTGCGCAATTTCCCAGACAGTACATACCGACGACATCAGTACTTCCATCGATACTGCGCTCGCCAACTTTGAAACCCGCAGCGGCCAGATCCTGCTCGACATCGCGCACACCAAGTGCCTGACACGCCTCTGCTACACAAAGGTGGATCTGATGTGGTGCTGGAGGTGTGGTGCGGAAGTCGCTGTAATAGGTAAGCACTCCATGCACTTCAGCGCGACTGACGTTGAGCTCGGTCGCGATGCTAGGAAGGAAGGAAGTCGCCACATAACCGAATCGCTCTTGGAGGGCCTGGAGAGTAAGGAGCATAGGACCGGGCTTACCGGCATGCTCCCGCACCACTTCCAGAGCGGCGGCGTCTGTCCAGGTCAGGTGCTTCATTGGATTAGTAGAGTCCCACGCTTTAGAAGAGACCGACAACTTTGCCGTCTACCAAGTCGATCTTCTCGCTGGAAGGAACCTTGGGTAGGCCTGGCATGGTCATAATCTCTCCGCAGACAACCACAACAAACTCCGCGCCGGCCGAGAGACGAATCTCGCGGACATCGAGAGTATGGCCAGAAGGGGCACCTTTGAGGTTGGCATCAGTAGAGAAGGAGTATTGAGTCTTGGCAATACAGACCGGGAAGTGTCCGTAGCCCGTGGCTTCGAGCTCATCGAGACGCTTCTTAGCTTTGCCATCGAAGTTCACGCCGACAGCGCCGTATACGCGAGTAGCCACAGCATTGATCTTCTCTTCCAACTTCATCTCGTCTGGGTAGACGAAGGTGAGAGGTGTGGGATTGTCACACGCTTCCACAACCGCGTGCGCCAATTCGATAGCTCCGTTGCCGCCATGAGCCCAGTGCGTTGCTAGGACGATCTTGGCGCCGAGTGCGGTGATGCGATTAGTAAGCAGTTCCACTTCAGCGTCAGTGTCACTAGTGAAGTGGTTGATGGAGACGATGGTGCGGATGCCATATACATCGCGCACATTGCGGATGTGCCGCTCGAGATTTACTAGGCCAGCTTCGAGTGCAGTGAGGTTCTCTTTTGTGAGTTCATCCTTAGCGACTCCACCGTGGAACTTGAGTGCGCGAATGGTCGCCACAATTACCGAGGCTGATGGACGAAGACCAGATTTGCGGCACTTAATGTCAACGAACTTCTCCGCACCTAGATCAGCGCCGAAACCTGCTTCGGTTACGACATAATCGGCGAGCTTCAGTGATGAAGTGCTAGCAATCACGGAGTTGCATCCGTGCGCGATGTTTGCGAACGGGCCGCCGTGCACGATCGCAGGAGTGTTCTCGAGGGTTTGCACGAGATTCGGTGCGAATGCGTCTTTAAGAAGTACGGTCATAGCGCCATCGGCATTGAGATCGCGCGCGAGAACAGGCTTCTGTTCGCGGGTATAGGCCACCACAATATTTCCGAGGCGACGCTTGAGATCTTCGAGTGAAGTAGCGAGGCAGAAAATTGCCATAACTTCTGAAGCAACCACAATGTCGAAACCATCTTCGCGGGGATATCCATTGCCTGGTCCACCGAGAGAGACCACGATGTCGCGGAGTGCACGATCATTCATGTCTACGACGCGCTTCCAAGTAATGCGTCGAACATCAATACCGAGTGCGTTTCCATGATGGATGTGGTTATCAAGTAGCGCAGCAAGGAGGTTGTTAGCCAGCGCTATCGCGTTGAAGTCGCCAGTGAAGTGCAGGTTGATATCTTCCATCGGCACGATTTGTGCGTAACCGCCGCCGGCGGCGCCACCCTTCATTCCGAAGACTGGGCCCAGTGAAGGCTCACGCAGACAGACGAGCGCGTTCTTACCAATCTTGGTAAGACCGTCACCTAAGCCCACGGTCGTGGTGGTCTTGCCTTCGCCGGCCGGTGTAGGGCTGATGGCGGTTACCAGAATGAGTTTTGCATTCGGACGCTCCGGCAACTTCGCGAGATAGTCGAGGGAGATCTTCGCTTTGTAGTGACCGTATGGCTCTAGCGCTGATGCTGGAATTCCGAGCTTCTCACCGATCTGGTTGATCGGGAGCATGGTCGCGGCTTGGGCAATTTCGATGTCAGACATGGTTAGCCTTTCGCGGCTTGGGTAGCCGCAATGATTGCGGGAAGGATTTGATGCAAGTCGCCCACGATTGCGTAATCGGCGTACGACATGATCGGCGCATCACCATCCGTATTGATGGCGATGAGTGTCTTACTGTTTTTACAACCTGCGATGTGTTGTGTGGCGCCACTGATGCCACAGGCGATGTAGAGATCTGGTGCAACTTTGGTTCCGGTCTGTCCTACTTGTTCTGCGTGTGGACGCCAACCTGCAGCGGTAACTACACGGGAACAACCCACCGCGCCGCCGAGCAAACCGGCAAGACTTTCGATGAGGGTGAAATCTTCGCCGACTCCGCGACCACCAGAGACGATGACCTTCGCCTCTGCGAGCGTCACACCACCAGCGGCTTCGCCAACTCGATCGATAATCTTCACCAATGTGTCTTGAGCAGTGAGTTCCGGTTCAAATGAAACGACCTCTGCGCTCGCGGGTGCAGGCATTGCCGCAATTTGATGTGGAAAGATCGAAGCGATCATCATGGAGGTGTGCACCTTCGCGTGCTCAATCAGGTTTCCACCCCAGCGCATCCGCTTCACGGTGCTGGCACCGAGATCAATCTCTGAGCAATCCGCAACTACGGGAAGATCGAGCATGGCGCCGACATGTGCCAACACTTCATTTCCACGTGGGGTTCCGCCTGAAATAACCGCGCTTGGGGAAGTTCTCTTTACTACCTCTGCAAGAGCGCGCCCGGCAGCTTGTGGCGTGTAATCCATAAGGGCTGCGTGCGTTGCATGGTGAACCTTAGTAACGCCGTACTCGCCAAGGAGCGTCGCATTTGCCTCACCACCTACGACAACTGCCTCCACGGTTGCATCAAGTGAGCGGGCAAAAGTGATTCCTTGGAGCGAAATGTCTTCGATGACACCGCGATCGTGATCTACAAATACCAGGATCATGAGAGCACTCCGATCTCGCGGAAGATCTCCACGAGCTTTTGGGCACCGTCAGCATCTGCGGAGAGCATGGTGGCTCCCTTTGCCTTTACCGGAGGCAATTCCAATTTAACTTTTTCAATCTTGGCCGCTGGTTTCTCAACGGGGAAGACATCCATCGGCTTCTTACGAGCTTTGATGCGGCCAGGAACAGATGGGTAGCGAGGAATTGCAATGCCATCTCGTACTGTGAGCACGGCCGGAAGTGGAACTTCGTAGATCTCGCGCATCGTTCCGACGGCGCGCTCGCAACGTGCGACGCCGTTCTCAACCTTGAGACCCTTCACATTCGTAACGATGGGTAGAGCGAGAGCGTGTGCCACACGGATGCCTGTTTGATATCCCGCGGTATCTGCAGATTCCGAACCGAAGATGATGACATCAAACTTCGTCTCTTCTTTCTTAATGGCTTCGATGATGGCATTCGCTGTTGCTTGCGGATCCCATTCACTGCCGTCGGTCTCTAAGACGATGGCGCGGTCGGGGCCAATAGCCATCTGACTGCGAATCTGCTCTTCGGAATCCACGTGTCCCAAAGTGAGAAGTGTGGTGGTGCCACCGAACTCCTCGTTGAGTCGCACAGCGGCTTCGACGGCTGACTCCTCATGCGGGCTTAACGTGTAACCGAGGTGACGCGTATCGATATCAGTGTGATCATCGTTGAGGGCGAAAGTATTGCCCGCGAGAATCACACGCTTAATACAGACAAGTACTTCCATCAGGACATAATCCGTTCGTTCTTGGAATCGAAGAGTGGCGTGGAGGAGATGCTTGCCACGGTGACGGGGTAATGCTCACCGAGATATTCCACGACGAGCTTCTCGCCGATCTTGGCGTGCTGTGGTGGCAAATAAGTCATGAGCACATGCTTGCCAAGTGATGGCGCACTGCCCGCACTTGTGACATATGAACGACGCCCATGTGAATCGGTGATGATGCCACCATCGGGGGTGAGGATTGGTTCGCGTCCGAGCATGTAACGCTTCTCGCCGCTCTTGCTGGTGTGATCATCCACAGTAAGCGAGCAGAGAATTGCAGCTGGATCTTCTTCACGATGCTTGAGATGCGCTGCTTTACCCACGAACTCTTGCGCCTTGAGTTTTGCCGTCTGCATGCCAGCCTCAACGACGTTGTACTCGGTCTCTAGCTCAGCACCGTAGGCACGGTAACTCTTCTCGAGGCGGCCGGTGGTGCCGTAGACGCCGATTCCCGCAGGAATGAGGCCGTGTGGTTTTCCGGCATCCATCACGAGATCCCAAAGCTTCGCGCCTTGTTCCATCTGCACGTAGAGCTCCCAGCCGAGATCTCCGACATAAGAGATGCGTGAAGCGAGCACCCGCAGTGGTCCCATTTCGATGATGCGGCAGGTTCCAAACGGGAATCCTTCGTGTGAAAGATCATCCTTGGTAATCGCGCTCAGAATCTTGCGCGCATGAGGACCCCAGATGCCGAGCGTGGTGTACGCGGTAGTGAGATCGTTGATTTGCGCACTGCCATCCGTAGGAAGCAGATCACTGAACCACTTCTTATCTGCCATTCCATGAGCGCCACCTGTGACGACACGGAATTGATCATGTGCCAGGCGCATGATGGTGAGGTCGGATTTGAATCCGCCGCTCTCCGAAAGGATTGGCGTGTAAATAACTTTGCCAATGGCTACATCCATTTGGCGCACGGCCGCGCGTTGCACGACATCGAGAGCCGACGGACCAGTGACATCGAAGATAGCGAACGCAGTGAGGTCCACGAGGGCCGCAGTTTCACGCATTTGAAGGTGTTCGGCATTGATGATCGGTGACCACCAACGAGAATCCCACTCTGCGGTGCGTGGCATAACTGCATCGCCGAATTTTGCGACGAGATCTTTGTTGGATTCGTACCAGAAGGGACGTTCCCAACCGACAGTTTCGAAGAAGACGGCGCCGAGAGCCTTTTCGCGCTCGTAGTAAGGAGAAAGCCGAACATCGCGGTTACTGGACCATTGCTCGCCGGGGTGAACAATGCCGTAAGTCTTGTTGAAGCCTTCGGCAGTGCGCTCTTTGATATGGAAGGTAGCTTTTTGGTGTTCGTGGAAACGTGCGATATCTGAAGAGTGCAGATCAATTTCGGATTCACCGAGCACCATCCACTCAGCAACAGCCTTTCCTACTCCTGGGCCTTCTTTCACCCATACAGCTGCCGCGCTCCACAATCCCTTGACCTCTGGAGTTTCGCCGAGGATGGGCATGCCATCTGGAGTGAGTGAGAGAATTCCATTGATGGCGTACTTCTCGCCTACTGTTTCATCGCCCACAATCTCTGGCATCAATTCGAGTGCTTGTTCATCTTGCAGGTCGAAATCCTCTTGAGTGAACGGGAACTCTGTGGGTGAGAGTGCTGCTTGTGCGTTCGATGGCAAATCATCAGGTGTGTAAAGAATGGCGCGGTGCGCGTAAGAGCCCACTTCGAGACCGGAACCGTGTTGGCGCTCGTACATGTTGGTATCCATGTCGCGCACGATCGGATTTTCGATATCGCCCTTAGCATCCTTAAAGCGCGGAACTGGCCCAATGTCCTTCATCTGGTGAACCGCAGGCGTGAGCGGGATAGAGGCGCCGGCCATGGCGGCGAGTTTCGGGCTCCAGCAACCAGTGGCGATGACTACAAATTCAGCTTCGATCTCGCCCTTGTCGGTGACGACGCTCTTGATGCGGCCGTTTACAACATTCATGCTCAGCACTTCGGTATTTCCAAAAGATTGCAGTGCACCCATTTCTTGGGCGCGCTCGCGCATGATGGTGCCACCGCGAACCGAATCAACGACACCGACTGAAGGCGTGTAGAAGGCACCGAGGATCACCGTCTCGTCGATGTAAGGAACAAGTTCCTTTACTTCGGCGGGAGTCACGATGCGCGAGTCGTTAACGCCCCATGACTTTGCAGATGACATACGACGGTGAAGCTCTTGCATGCGCTCAGGAGTACGCGCTACTTCGAAGCCACCGCACTCAGTAAAGACGCCAAGCTCCTTATATTGCTTCATGCTTTCTAAGGTGATGTGAGTCATCTCTTTAGAGTGATCGGTCGGAAAGATGAAGTTTGATGCGTGACCAGTAGAGCCACCTGGGTTGGGGAAGGGTCCCTTATCGATCTGCACAAGATCGCGCCAGCCGAGACGCGCTAAGTGGTAAACGATGCTGTTGCCGACAATTCCGCCACCGATAACGACGGCTTTTGCTTTGCTTGGCAGTGATGATTGAGCTGACATGGCGTGTGGCCTTCCCTCTGTTAGATAACTTTCCGAAGTGATGCTTCAAAACCGTTGATATGCGTTGACATTTCTTTTGCTGCGCGATTCGCATCGCCATCTCGAATTGCTTCGAGTAGTGCAAAGTGCTCGAGAACTGCTTCTGCGAGATTCTCTACGCGATCAAGCGCAAGGAACCAAATGCGAAGTGCGTGCATGTATTGGCGTTCGCACATCTGCGCAAGGAAATCGTTATGTGCGCTTGCATAGATGTGATGGTGAATTCGTTGATCAAGTTGAATCAGATCGCGGTGGTTGGGCTTACCGCTGAGATGAGTGAGTTCGGCGAGGAGTGCATTCGTTTCGGCGCGATCGCTCTCGGTGGAACGCTCGGCGGCATAGCGAGCTGCTTCAGGTTCGAGGAGTGCACGAATTTCAGAGAGCGCTCGCAAATCTCGGGTATCGATTCCGGCGACAAATGCCCCGCGGCGCGGGTAGACGTCGATGAGATGCTCGTGGGCCAGGGTGCGCATCGCCTCGCGAATAGGAGTGCGGCCCATGTTGAGGCGCTCCATCAGCGACGCCTCGCTAATCACGGAGCTGGGGGGCAATTCCAGGGTGACGATGAGCTCTCGAATGGCGAAGTAGGCCTGGTCAGCGAGGGATTCTGCGCCTTCACGAGCGGGAGAGACCAGGATTTGGTCACCAAAGTCAGCTAGGGAGAGGGACATAATTGGATCGTATATCAGTTGTCATACGAAGGACAAGCCCCTAGGTTTCAGCCAAAAATTTCGGGTAAAAAAAGGGAGAGGGACCGAGCGATTGCCCGGTCCCTCTCCTAATGAACTATCTGCTTACTCGAGCGGGCCGATCACGATGGCGTATGTGCCATCGGTCGGCGTAAGAACCGTGCTCTTGGCGGGGTTGACATGAATTCCAAGGGTGGGGTTGGTGGGATCGCTCGCGAGTGGTTGGCGGTAGCCGACCACAACTTCGCCACGGCTACGGCCGGCTGCAACTAGATGTGCGAATGTGGTCTCAACATCGAGAGGCACATATGTTTGCACCGGCTTGGAACTGAGGAACGTTCCTTGTGGTCCGAAGAGTTCTTCAAAGACGTTGTATAGACCTGGTGTCTCTGAGAGCTGGGCCATCATCAAACTTGAAAGACGATCGCTGACCACCAAGTCATCGATATCGACGACGCGAGCAAGATCCACGTTATTGCTGTCCTGAATCTCTGCAATTACGCGTGCCTTGGCTACCTTGGAACCAGGGAGCTTCTTCACGTGATTTACCTCGAGCATTGTGAGCAACGTAAGCGCATCTGCTTCAGTCGGTGTGATCGTTTTGCTGCGGTATCCGAAGATCACGATGTGATTGAACTCTTGTGAGTTAACAACTTCAATGAGTTCGTCGATATCTCCCGAAGTACCCTTTGTGGTAACTGTGAGGTTCGGAGTCTCAAGACCCTTCAACTCTTCAGCAGTCACCTTTGAAGTTTGCGCAAAGACAAGTGCGGTCGAACCAGGAATACCGAAGTTTCCGAGTTCTTTCACAACTTGCTTGCCCATGGTGCTCCAACCAATGATCAAGATTTGGTCTGGCTTAGAAGTATCTCGCTCACCAATTTGTACGAGAGCCTTTGTGTCAGCAAGATCGAGACGATCACCGGTCCAAATGATTTGATCATCATCCTTTGCGATAGCGATGATGTGATCGCCCTCTGCAATTACAGTGTCAGCTGGGGGCGTGACGTTAACCGTGCCATCGGCATGGCGGATGCCGATAGCGCTGCTTCCGCCAAGGGCAGTAATTGCCTCACCGAAAGTCTTACCGGTGGCTGCTGGAAGGTTCGAGAAGTAAATCTCGTCACCCTCGAAATCAAGCATATCTAGGTAGACGGCAGCCAAACCTGGTTGACGAATAGCGTGTGCAGTCACGCGCGCAATGAGTTCTTCAGAGCGCACCGCAAGAACACTTCCTTCGGTTGCCTTGTAAATTGCCTCGGCGCTCGCGGCATCATTTACTTCGGCAATAACGGCTACTTTGCTCTTCAGTCCAATGTTTGCAAGTACGGAGAGTACGGCAGTCGTGGCTGCAGCATGGCCCTTCGTTCCAAGGACGATGATGCTGCGCGACTTATCGATACTGCTCTGTGCAAGTACACGTGGGCTTGATGGATCGCCGTTTCGCGTGATGATCTTGGTGTACTTGAGATCTCCAAGGCGCACCTTGATCTCATCATCCATAGCTTCACGCGCGGTGAGCGAAATGATGACCGCTGAGCTTGGCTTATTTGCATTAGCAACTTCAAGTTGTTGCAAGATGGAGAAGACTTGTGGTCCCCAACCAAGGATGGTGGTGTGGCCACTTTCGAAGACTGGACCTTTACCCTTTTTCAGATCTGCGATTCGCTTATTTACGGTTGCAGTGATGAAAGCAAAGAGTGTGCTTGAAATTGCCAAGCTGCAAATGGTGACGAGCACAGTGAAGAGACGCGCATCCCACGTGTCTGTCTTAAAGCCACCTTTTCCAAGGACCGCGTAAAAACTCTGCCACGCGTCATCGATCGTTCGGAGAAAGCCCTGCGACCCTGTTTCGTTCTGCAGGATGTTGTCGTGGGTCTTGCCGGGGAGGAGCTGCAAGGCAATAGTGAAGGGAATGCTGGCGACCACGCCGGCTGCGAGCAACCAGCCAATCATCGCCTTTGCGCCCTTGGCGAGAGTGTTATCGAAGCGGTAGCGCTGCATCCGAAGGAAAGTCGGCGGCTTCTTTAACTCTTCAAGTGACTTTTCGCCGTGACCTAAGGTGCCGCCGCCGAAGTTTCTGGGTGTGCTCGAGTTCGTCATGGCTGAATGTTAGTAGGGGTCCTATATATAAGGAACCAGTTAGGCCAGTTCAGTGGCGAGAAAGATCCCTCTAAACGAGAACGTTTTGCAATTCTCGGTGCCATGCGGGGTTTACCCAAGGTCAGAAATGAATTACAGAGATGTATTTCAGGTGAACTCAAAAGTTCTTCAAAATACCTTCCATCCTGGCTTTACAAGTTTGCATACGGCACTTACCTTGCGTGACATGTCGATCAGATAGGTCGGCTGGTCGACACAAGTAAAAACGCACCAAAAACTCAAAAATCCCTTATAGGAGAGGCAGTATCAGATGGCAACAAAAGGTGGGGCAAGTAGCCGGTCTAACTCAAGTAGTAGCCGGTCAAGTACAAGTAGTAGCCGGTCTAGTTCAAGTTCCTCTGCAGCGAAAAACGCTGCTGCGTCACGTCAGGCGCACACCAATGTGCGCCATGCCCCAGTTGCCCCTGCCGCTGTTCACCGTGCTGTTGTTCATCCAGCACCTGCAGCCAAGCACGCGCCAACGGTGCCCCCAACAAAGGCTCACTCAGGGCTGGCTGCTAACGCAGTCGCTGCTGCACACAAGGCCGCTGTTGTAGAACATAAGGAGAGCGCTCCAGCGCCAGCCAAAATCGCACCTCGCGAAGATCGCCTTGAAGCAATTCAATCGAAGATCGCAGAGACTACGCGTCCAGCTGCAGATGCTGCCGCTTCACAGACCACCGCAACCTCTGCAGTGGTTACCGCGGTAATTGCCGCAACTGTCACAGATCCAGAAGCCGCTGCTGCTGCACTTGCATCACTCGGTGGATCTGCTGCAGACACTGCTGCTGCTACTGCTGCTGCAGCAGATACCGCGACCATCGCTGCTGCCAGCGCTGCCGATATCCCTGCTGCACAAGCTGCTGCTGCAACTGCTACAGCTGACGCTGCTGCCGCTCAGGCTGCTGCAGATGCGCTCGCTACTGCACAAGCTGCTGCTGCGAGCATTGCTGCGCAACAAGCTGCTGCACAAGCTGCTGCACAAGCTGCTGCTGCCGCTGCAAACGCTGCTGCACAGCAATCTGCGTATGACTTAGCTGCACAAGCTGCCGCTGCTGCTGCTGCGCAAGCTGCTGCACAAGCTGCTGCTGATGCTGCATCTGTCGCTGCTGCACAAGCTGCTGTTCAGGCCGCTGCTGATGCTGCTGCTGCACAAGCTGCTGCTGATGCACTTGCTGCACAACAAGCCGCCGCTGCCGCTGCTGCACAAGCCGAAGCCGATGCTGCTGCTGCCCAAGCTGCTGTTGAAGCCGCTGCTGCACAAGCTGCTGCTGATCAAGCCGCCGCTGCTGCAGCTGCTGATGCTGCTGCTGCACAAGCTGCTGCAGACGCTGCTGTCGCACAAGCTGCTGCAGACGCTGCTGCCGCTGTCGCTGCCGCAGAAGCTGCTGCTCAAGCTGCTGCTGCAGAAGCTGCACAAGCTGCTGCACAAGCTGCCATCGATATGGCTGCGCAAGCCGACGCTGATGCTGCTGCTCAAGCTGCTGCAGAAGCTGCAATTGCTGCTGCTGCTCAAGCTGCTGCTGACGCTGCTGCTGCCGAAGCCGCTGCACTCGCTGCTGCACAAGCTGCTGCAGACCTAGAAGCACAAGCTGCTGCTGATGCACTTGCTGCTGCTGCACAAGCTGAAGCTGATGCTGCTGCTCAAGCTGCCGCACAAGTTGCTGCTGCTGCTGCTGCACAAGCCGAAGCTGATGCACTTGCTGCTGCTGAGGCTGCTGCCCAGCAAGCCGCCGTTGATGCTGCTGCACAAGCTGCTGCTGCTGAAGCACTCGCTGCTGCACAAGCCGCTGCGGATGCTGCTGCTGCACAAGCTGCAATCGATGCAGCTGCAGAAGCAGTCTTGGCTGCCGAGCTTGCTGCCGCTGCTGCCGCTGCTGCTGCGCTTGAAGCACAGATCGCTGCAGATGCTGCTGCCGCTGCTGCACAAGCTGAAGCTGATGCTGCTGCTCAGGCTGCTGCTGATGCTGCTGCTCAGGCTGCTGCTGATGCTGCTGCTGCTGCCGCTGCTGCTGAAGCTGCTGCTGCACAAGAAGCTGCAGATGCACTTGCTGCACAAATCGCTATTGATGCTGCTGCTGATCAAGCTGCTGCTGAAGCTGCTGCGATCCAAGCTGCTGCTGATGCTGCACAAGCTGCTGCAGATGCTGCTGCACTTCTTGCAGCTGACGAAGCCGCACAAGCTGCTGCACAAGCCGCTGCTGATGCCGCTGCCGCTGCCGCTGCTGAAGCTGCTGCTGCACAAGCTGCTGCTGATGCAGCTGCTGAAGCCGCTGCTGCACAGGAAGCCGCTGATGCACAGGCCGCTGCTGATGCTGCTGCTGCCGTAGCCGCTGCACTCGAAGCACAAGCTGCTGCTGATGCTGCTGCTGCTGCGCAAGCTGTTGCTGATGCTGCTGCTGCACAAGCTGCTGCTGACGCTGCTGCTCAGGCTGCTGCTGATCAAGCTGCTGCTGATGCACAGGCCGCTGCTGAAGCTGCCGCTGCCGCTGCTGCACTCGCTGCTGCTGACGAGCAAGCTGCTGCTGATGCTGCTGCCGCTGCCGCTGCTGCTGATGCTGCTCAAGTTGCTGCTGATGCACTTGCTGCACAGCAAGCTGCTGATGCCGCTGCTGCTGCTGCACAAGCAGAAGCAGATGCTGCTGCCGCCGCTGCTGATGCACTTGCTGCACAACAAGCCGCTGATGCTGCTGCTGCACTTGCTGCTGCAGAGGCTGCTGCTGCACAAGCTGCTGCTGATGCACTCGAGGCACAGAATGCACTCGATGCTGCTGCTGCTGCTGCACAAGCAGAAGCTGATGCCGCTGCACTAGAGGCTGCTGCCGCTGCTGCACAAGCCGCTGCTGATGCTGCTGATGCCGCTGCTGCTGCCGCTGCTGCACAAGCTGCTGCTGATGCACAAGCTGCACAAGCCGCTGCTGACGCTGCTGCTCAGGCCGCTGCTGATCAAGCCGCTGCTGATGCACAAGCTGCTGCTGATGCCGCTCAAGCTGCTGCTGATGCTGCCGCCGCTCAAGCTGCTGCTGATGTGGCTGCGCAAGCTGCTGCTGAAGCTGCCGCCGCTGAAGCTGCTGCTGCTGCCGCTGCTGCCGAGATCGCCGCTGCAGAGCAAGCCGCTGCAGATGCACAGGCTGCTGCTGATGCCGCTGCTGCTGCTGCCGCCGCTCAAGCTGCTCTAGATGCTGATGCTGCTGCTCAGGCAGAAGCGAACGCACTTGCTGCTGCCGCTGCTGCTGAAGCTGCCGCTGCCGCCGAAGCTGCTCAGGCCGCTGCTGATCAAGCTGCTGCTGATGCTGCTGCCGCTGCTGCGCAAGCAGAAGCAGACGCTGCGCAAGCCGCTGCTGATGCACTCGCTGCTGCCGCTGCTGCTGATGCTGCTGCTGCACTAGCTGCTGCTGAGGCTGCTGCTGCACAAGCCGCTGCTGATGCACTTGCTGCACAGCAAGCTGCTGATCAAGCTGCTGCTGAAGCCGCTGCTGCTGCCGCTGCTGCCGAAATCGCCGCTGCCCTCGCCGAAGCTGCTGCCGCACAAGATGCTGCTGATGCTGCTGCCGCACAGGCTGCAATCGATGCTGCTGCTGAGGCTGCTGCTGCACAGGCTGCTGCTGACGCCGCACAGGCTGCTGCTGACGCACAAGCTGCACAAGATGCTGCTGATGCTGCTGCCGCTGCCGCTGCTGCTGAAGCCGCTGCTGCGCAAGCCGCTGCTGATGCACTCGCTGCACAGATCGCTGCTGATGCTGCTGCTGCACAAGCTGCTGCTGATGCTGCTGCTGCTCAAGCCGCTGCTGATGCGCAAGCTGCACAGGATGCTGCTGATGCTGCTGCCGCTGCCGCTGCTGTTGAAGCCGCTGCAGTTCAAGCTGCTGCTGATGCTGCTGCTGCACAAGCCGCTCAAGATGCTGCTGATGCGCTAGCTGCTGCTGAGGCTGCTGCATTGCAAGCTGCTGCTGATCAAGCTGCTGCTGATGCTGCTGCTGCTCAAGCTGCTGCTGATGCACAAGCCGCACAAGATGCTGCTGATGCTGCTGCTGCACTTGCTGCTGCTGAAGCCGCTGCTGCACAAGCTGCTGCTGATGCTGCTGCACCTCAAGCCGCTGCTGATGCTGCCGCTGCACAAGCCGCTGCTGATGCTGCCGCTGCACAAGCCGCTGCTGATGCACAAGCCGCACAAGATGCTGCTGATGCTGCTGCTGCACTTGCTGCTGCTGAAGCCGCTGCTGCGCAAGCTGCTGCTGATGCTGCTGCTGCTCAGCAAGCTGCTGACGCTGCTGCACTGCAAGCTGCTGCCGATGCTGCTGCTGCTGCACAAGCTGAAGCAGAGAGAGAAGCTGCTGAGGCTGCTGAGGCTGCTGCATTTGCTGCTGCTGAGGCTGCTGCTGCTGCTGAAGCCGCTGCTGCACTTGCTGCTGCTGAGGCCGCTGCATTGCAAGCTGCTGCTGATGCTGCCGCTGCTCAAGCTGCTGCTGATGCACAAGCTGCGCAGGATGCCGCTGATGCACAAGCTGCGCAGGATGCGGCTGATGCTGCTGCTGCACTTGCCGCTGCTGAAGCCGCTGCTGCACTAGCTGCTGCTGAGGCTGCTGCTGCACTTCAAGCTGCTGCTGATGAGCAAGCTGCTGCTGAGGCTGCTGCTGCGCAGGCTGCTGCAGATCAAGCTGCTGCTGCTGCACAAGCTGAAGCTGATGCTGCACAAGCTGCTGCTGATGCTGCTGCACTCCAAGCTGCTGCTGATGCTCAAGCCGCTGCCGATGCTGCTGCCGCTGCTCAAGCCGCACAGGATGCGATTGATGCTGCTGCTGCTGCACAAGCTGCTGCCGATGCTGCTGCTGCTGCACAAGCTGAAGCTGATGCTGCCGCTGCTCAAGCTGCTGCAGATGCACAGGCTGCTGCTGATGCACAGGCTGCTGCTGAAGCCGCTGCTGCTGAAGCCGCTGCTGCTGAGGCTGCTGCCGCTGAGGCTGCTGCCGCCGAGGCTGCTGCTGCTGAGGCTGCTGCCGCAGAGCAAGCTGCTGCCGATGCCGCTGCCGCTGCTGAAGGGCAACAGCCATAACCAACCTTTAATGGTTGTGTTGTAAATAGATCGTGTGGTGTTGGGGATCGAGGAGAGTTCTTCGATCCCCAACAACCCACACGAATAAATTTTGAAATAACACGTAAGACCGCCGAGCTAGATTAAAAGAGGATTGACATGGCGAGAGCATCCAATCTCAATGAAGATGGTCAAGCATCGGGTAACGAAGATGTATCGATTCCTGACGAAGCACTTCTCACCACGTCGGATTCTGAAGACTCCGAATCGTATGGAGAGCGTGCATCGGAAGCCAGGGCATACGCCGAAGCACAAGCTTCCGAAGACGACGGGAGTGATCTCTTTGCTCAACTTGTCGCTGAAGGGGAGTCCCTCGGAGAAGGGGACTCAACAACTGATAGCGCTGTAACGAGCACATCATCTAATAGCGCTGATGCATCCGTCGCCTCGGTTTCTGGCAACGATGAATCTGACTCCACTGACGGAACTTCTGATTCAGAAGAAGACGTGGTCACCGAGGATGGTGCTACTGATACTTCAGATCTGACGACCGACGAAGTGGTCTCAGAAGACCTAACTACTGACGAGAGCGTTGTCGAAGAAGATGTCGTTGTCGAAGAAGTTGTCGTCGAAGACGATTCAGTGATCGCCGAAGATAGTGGTGACTGGACTGATCTTGCCTCGAGTGATGACTTCGTGGATTACAGCGACTCGGATCCCGCTGCCGAGTAATAACGATTAGCTGAGACTCCAACAATATTTAGATAGGTGTGATGTAAATGGCGCGCACGACTAGGACAAGTTCAACGTCTAGTGCGAAAAGCTCGAGCGCAACAAAGGCCACTGCTTCAAAGCACGCTACCGTTGTTCAGAAAGCCCATGCGCCGGCACCCACCGCTCCACGACAAGCGAGCGCCGTGCAATCGAGCGCCGTACATCCACCAAAGCCAACCCCGGCTGCCACCGCCGTGCAACGGCCTGCGCCTACGCAAGTCCGTGCCAATCCAGCGCCTCTCAATAAGGAGGCCGCCGCACCCGTTGCGAAGAAATTGGATGATGAGATTCGCGCGCAGCAAGCAGTAAAGCATGATGCGCTTGAAACGAAGTTTGTTGCCGCCGCAGTTGCTGCAAATGTGGCGGGACATATTGATCCGCTCACTGGCCAATTCATTCCTGATACGCCCGGCATGCAACCCGGTATGCAACCCGGCATGCAACCCGTGAATGTTCCGGGTCATGTTGATCCACAGACCGGCCAATTCATTCCTGATACGCCCGGAATGCAACCCGGAATGCAACCCGGCATGCAACCCGGTATGCAACCCGGTATGCAGATTGATCCGATGACGGGTCAAGCGATTATTGATCCGCTCTTTAAGCCCACAGATGGCGCGCAGATTGCGCCCGGTATGCAACCCGGTATGCAACCCGGTATGCAACCCGGTATGCAACCCGGTATGCAACCCGGAGTCGATTCGAATCTCGCTCCAGCGATGCATTACGACCCCGTCAAGGGCGGAATGGTTCCGGATCAATTGCCAGCAGCGGGTGCATATTTCCCCGGCGCTGTGCCATCTCCACAAGGTGGTTTCTTTCCGCCGACCACGGCTGTGGCACCACCGATGCCCATGTACCCACAACCGGCTGCCTTTGCCCCTCAACCACAAATCTTTGTTCCACCTGTCGCTGCCTACTATCCGCCTGCAGCGCCTTACTTCCCACCGATGCCTCCATACAACCCGCCATACATTCCGCCTTTCATCGCACCACTTGCACCTGTGGTTGATGAGAGTTGGAAGAGGGAAGGCAGCGCCACCACTGCGGTGAGTGCCGATGACATCAGCGCAAAAATTGCAGCCGCACAGCGCGGTGAAGGAATGGGTCGTGGAACTGGTGTGCCAGAACCACTCTTGATGGCGCCAGATGGCACTCGCGTTGCTGGCCTTCCTGCGGGAACAACCTGGAGTTCAAGTAGTGAAGGTGTCTTAACTGCAAAATATCCCGACGGTTCCTCCCGAGTAATCACGTCTGGTGAACCAGGTACTGGATCAATGGTGACGACGCTTGCCGACGGCACTGTGATCACAACTAAGCTTTCGACCGCAGAAGACGGATCACAAATTATCTCATCGAGCTCGTCAACTGGTGAAAGTTCACAAGTGGTGATCGCAAGCGGTGGAGATATTTCAGCGACTCGCACAAGCGCGGATGGATCACAAGCAACTCTTCCAGTTGATGATGTAACCAAGGCTGTTGCGCTTGCGACAGCTGGTGATCATCGGACTCCGCAAGATCCACAGGTTGCTCCTACTGATGGACCACCACCCATGGGTGGTTTCGACGACATGCCCCAATATGTTGCGCCGAACTATCAAGTGGCATTCGCAACCGGTCCAACAGCCCCTGGGTATATGCCAGCGGGTATGTATCCGCCGGTAATTTCTCATTCGTATGCTGTCCCCGAACCATTTCAACTTCCGGTGCAGCCACAGAATATTGGAATATTTGCACCTGTAGCGCCCACGGCGGGCGTTATACCTACAAACACAGGCGTCGTTGGCGCCCCCCTTGGATTCCTGGGTGGACCAAGTGCAGGGCCTGCAATAAATGCACCAGGAATGCCTTCGATGGCCTCCGGTCCCAATTATTACCCCGGCGGAATCCCATCGGTAAGCAATACGTACTCCGGGGGAAATTCATACACGAACATGCCAGATGGCACGGCATTCTCTACTTCTGTCGATGGTACGGCAACCACGTTCTTCCCAGATGGCTCCAGTCGGACGATGCCTGTAAAGAATGAGGGGCACTCCACTTCTCAAACAACGCTTGCTGGTGGACAAGAAGTATCCAACTCCATGTTCACTGATGCGGCTGGAAACTTCACTGCTGGAAATAAGATTTCGAATGGCGCTTCGACAGACCTTGTCATCAATGCGGATGGTTCACGAACCAGCAATGCAACGAGTGCTAGCGGGACAATGACATCGGTAGCAAATAATTCCGATGGTTCACGTACTGCAATAGCGAGCGCGCCGAGCGGTGTATCCACCACTACGGTCGCTGCACCTGATGGCTCATCAAGCACCACCGGTGTTGCCGGAGACGGCACGACCACCGTGCAAAACGTGGCCGTTGATGGTTCTACCTCTACCTCAGTCACTTCTCCTGCAGGCGTGCAGGTTTCTAATGATGGATCAGGCACCACGGTCAACACTGTGCAAGGAAATGTCGTTGTGTCAGTTAACGCTGACGGTTCGGTAAACGTGATTGCGGGCGAGGCTGGTTCGATCAACGTAAATCCCGATAGCACTTTCTTTGCACCCAATGGTGTTTCGTTAGATGCCAATCGTTCAGCGTCCGGTGGCCACCAAATTGTTGGTCTGGCTGACGGCACATCGGTCATGATTTATAACGATGGCGCGATTGCAGTAAATACCAGCGAGGGATTCACGGTTAACTCTGGAACGAATGGTTCTGCAGTAGTGACGGCACCTGATGGCGTATGCGTCACAACTTCACCCGATGGGCAACTGATTGTTGCCGCGGGCGACGGTTCTACTTTCGTAGTAGCCAACGATGGCTATATGAACGTGAATACCACAGATGGTTGTGCGCTATCGATCACTCCAGCTGGCACAATCACTGCCACTGACTTCGACGGCTGCTCACTCACGAACACCACGGATGGTTTCATCACGTTGGCACAGTCTGATGGCACTTGCTATATCCAATCGTGCGATGGAGATTTCACCATTGCTTCACCAAATGGCATGTCGTATACCAATTCAGTTGATGGCTCCAATGTCGTGGCACTACCAAGTGGCACGATGTTCTCGGTTGACCCGAATGGTGCGGCTTGTACGGCTGCTCCTGGCGTGAGCTATTTCGATATCCCGAACGGTCCAACAGCTTGGAATACGGCTGCCGGAACTTCGATGATGATGGATTCTGGCGCTGCTGTCTCCATTTCTGGTGAATCAACATATGTAGTCACTGCAGATGGCATGGGTGTTGCTCAAACATTTGCATACGGAAATCCATCGACAATCTTCTCTTTTGCCGATGGTTCTGCAATGACTGCAGGCCCTGACTCTGCCGTATTTACTGGAAGTGATGGCACGGTCTTCGGAATTGCTGTTGATGATTGGGAGAATTTTGATACCAGCATGCTTTCCGAATTTGATTTGCCAGTAGGTGCCTGTCTTGAATTCGATTTCAACTTTACCGATGGTGGCGGATTCACCATTCCTGATGGAGATTCCGGAGTCATAGAGCTGGGCGGTGGGCTGCAACTCGCTTGGACGACAAATGATGGTCAAACCTTTACAGCAGATGATTCTGGTTTCTCGTACACAAATGAGGATGGCGTCACTTTATCTTTCGATGACTCCGGAACTGCCAATTTTAATAATGGTGATGGTCAGAGCGCCATCTTCGCATTTGACGGAACTTCAGCCGTCATTGTTGAAGATGGTGCAAGCATCACCAATACGGCAGGTGGCGTAGCAGTTATTTCTTGTGGTGATGATTCTTGCTTCACGATCGGTGTCGACGGAACCACCACTATTTCTGCACCTGACGGAACCACCATCGTTGCCGGATCCGACGGCACCACGATCGTCAATGATTACGCCGGAAACACTGTGGTCACCTTGATGGATGGCAGCACACTCATTACCTGTGATGATGGCATCGTCATTAACTCTTCTTCCGATGGAAGTACGGCGATCGCAACAGATGACGGCGCAACCGTTGTCGTCACTTCCGATGGCACCTCTTCGGCCAGTACGGACGACGGTCTCGCGGTAATCAATACTTATGATGGCACGACCGTCACCATGATCGACGGCGATGTATACGTCACTAGCGACCAAGGGACGGTCGCATACGCGGATGGCGCGGGAGTTTCCCTTCCCGATGGAGAATCTCTCACTCTCAACGACGGCGGCGCCCAGCTCGTAACTTCAGAGGCCGCCGCTTTCGCTATCGACGCCGAGGGTGCTGTTCAAATCAGCACACCTGAAGGCGAATCTTTCCAAATAAGTGAAGATGGCGGCTTTGTTTGGAGTGATGCAGACGGAAGCAATGTCAGCGTTGATCCGGACTCCATGATCATCGATGCTAATTACGCGTTCGGTGTTGATATCGGAGTTAGTCCCGATGGAGATTTGAATGTCGTCACGGCCGATGGTTGTGAAGTCAATATGTACTCGGATGGATCTACCTCAGTGATGATGAGCGACGCTTCTAGCGTTGTAGTGCCTGATGATGGTGGGATATCTGTTTCTGCTGCAGATGGAACTGACGTTGAAGTGAGTAACGACGGAAGTGTTTCAATTGACACTCCATCTGATGCAACTCTCTCGATTGATGCCGACGGTTCGGTTGCAGTGACTCCACCGGCGCAACCCGATTACGAGGCTTATCAAATCAACGTAGTGGATGCGGTTATCTCCGATGCTGCCGAGTTTGATGCTGTCGCAGCCGATGCTTACGAAGTCGTTGGTGGCATGCCAGTTCTCGATTCCAATGTAGAGGGAATCCTGGCGGAATTAGCGGCACAAGCGGGCAGTGCTGTTGCCGTACCAACGGAGGGCGGGGCAGTAGTCATTCATACTGCTGCAGAGCTACAAATCGCTACAAATGCAGAAGATGCTCCGCAAGTATTGGTTGCAGAGATCTCCGATGCTGCCGAGTTTGATGCTGTACCTAGTAGTGATGCAGCGACTCTTTTTGCGGAACTGGAAGCACTAGTGGCGGCAAATTCTCCGATATTTGGAAGTGCGAATCCGGAAGATGAATTCCCCTCCTCGCCTGAGGCCAATGGAGAGTTCCCCCCAGGAGATGCCGGCACGGACTTCGAGCAGGCCGTAGATTCCAGCGTCTTCCCCGACTCTCTGCCCGAGCCAGAGCCCGCTACCGAATCTGCCGAACCCACGGCTGAAGCAGATTAGGGAAGTGACAGCTAAGGAATTAGGGGCGAGAAAATCGGGTTTCCCCCGTCTTTCTCCGACTTTTTAGAGGACGCCCCAGGAATTCTGGAATAAAGCAGTGAATCCGAGTTAGCGGGCTTTACAAGTTCGCATACGAGACCTAATTTGAATCAATCGTCAGAGTCGTAAAACCTTATTATGGGTGGATCCGATTCGAAAAATGGGAGCGGATTATCTGATGGCTAGAGAGATCAAGCGGGTTGAACCAACCGGTACTTCGCTTTCGGCGAGTACGGGAGAAGATGGTTCTTCGGAGCTTGCGATCGACGTCAACGGCGAACCGATCGCCCGGATTCTCCTTCATCGCGGGAAGAAGGGTGAGGCGCTTAAACGCCCCAACCGCTTTCTCTCTAAATTTCGCCGGAAAAGTAAGCGCGAATCTGGGGGTTCTGGTCAGCCGACTGGTTCTAGTCGAGTCGAATTTCCATCGGGACTCTGGCTCACTACCGATGTAAACGCACTGGGTGAAGCACGCTCTGAAATTGGCTTAAGCAATGGCTCCAAGGTTCAGATGGCCTACAACGCTGACAGAATTGCGTCGGGACAAATTACCTCTACAGGATCCTCCTCTGCCACCACGGGAATTGCGGCAGGCTTAAGTTTAGGTGGAGTCGTCGTTTCGGGCGGTGTGAGCCAAGCCTCTGGATTTTCATATGTAGTCGTTGATGCCGAAGGCAATGCACATCACGCGGACACTTTCCACAACGCGGAACTCTCCAATGAAATTGTCGAATTTAAACATGACATAACAAAGAAGCACATCCTCAACAGCGTAAATCAACACTTACGCGAGTCCGAAGTAGGCATTGTTGTTCAGAACAGTTCGCACAATTCGGTAGTTCTTAAGAGTAACGATGGAACGTTGATCACAATTCGCGATGATGGCAGCGTCTCTGTCGTACCGAGTAGCAATAAAGGTTCTGAAATACAAGTAATTAACGGCCAGAACATGTCTTTTGCAGCCGGTGGAATAACGGCAAATCTAAGTCTTGAGGAATTGCAGGTAATTGAGAAGAACAATCCGTTGATAACGATTCAGTCAGACCGAATCATCAACAATTTCAAAGATGGCTCCTCAATCACTCACCACGCTTCAGGCGAAAACATTCTTACTTCCCCCCTCCTCCCACCTGCGGATTCCAATGAATCGTCAAACAGGGCGGAAAATCCAAGCCGCTCAACAGAGCGAACGGAACTCCCACTTCCGGCTGGGACGAGAGTGGTTCAAGAAGATTCTGGACATGTAAAGCTGCACACGCCAGATGGGTCAACCATTGAAATTCCATCAACCCCAGATGCGCCAGCGCCAGTAATTACCGTCGAGCACACAGCACCACCAGCCGATGATTCTGGCGAGCTTGCCGCGAACGCGCGTATTGCCGCCGAAGCCACCGCCGCCGCAATTGCGCAAGCCGCGGCTGATGCGATTGCTGCAGCAGAAGCAGAACGCGCACGCATTGCTCAAGAGGCTGCCGATGCAATCGCTGCTGCGAAAATCGCTGCAGAGAAAGCCGCAGCGGATGAACTCGCAGCGAAGCAAGCTGCGGAAGCACTCGTTCTCCAACATGCACGTGAAGCCCAAGCCGCTGCAGATGCTATAGCGGCGCAACAGGCAGCGCTATTACAAGCACAACAAGCAGCAGCTGACGCCGCTGCTCGTGCTGCAGCCCTTGCCGCGCAACAAGCCGCTGACGCCGCTGCTCGTGCTGCAGCCCTTGCCGCACAACAAGCCGCTGAGGGCGCCGGCCAAGGTGGGGGAGATGTTCTGCCGCCTGCAGGTGATGGCCAATTGCCACAGATAGATCCGCCACCCGTTGACGACGGCGGCGATGCAGCACGCCAAGCAGCAGAGGCTGAAGCTGCCGCCCGAGCTGCCGCTGCACAACAGGCAGCCGAGGAAGCCGCGCGCCAAGCCGCAATCTTGGCGGATATAGAAGCGCAACGTCGCGTTCGTGAACAACAAGAAGCCGAAGCTGCCCGTTTAGCTGCTGAAGAAGCTGCGCGTCGAGCAGCAGAACTTGCTGCGGGCGGACCAGAAGCTCCGCAAGATGATGCGCCACCAGTTGACGATGGCGAAGCAGCGCGTCTCGCTGCAGAGGCATTAGCCGCGCAACAAGCCGCTGATGCTCTTGCTGCGCAACAGGTAGAAGCGGCTCGTCTCGCTGCCGCTGCACTTGCCGCACAGCAGGCAGCCGACGCACTTGCCGCACAACAAGCAGCCGATGCTCTTGCCGCGCAACAAGCGGCTGATGCTCTTGCTGCACAACAAGCCGCCGCCGCACTTGCCGCGCAACAGGCCGCCGCCGCACTTGCCGCGCAACAAGCCGCTGACGCGGCTGCTGCGCTCGCTGCACAAAATGCAGCTGATGCTGCTGCACAAGAAGCTGCTCGTCTGGCAGCAGAAGTTGCGGCACGTGCTGCTGCGGAAGCGTTGGCTGCACAACAAGCAGCCGACGCACTTGCTGCGCAACAGGCAGAAGCTGCTCGCGCTGCGCAAGAAGCTGCTGACACGCTCGCTGCACAACAAGCTGCTGCTGCAGCTGCTGCACAAGCCGCCGCCGAAGCCGAGGCTGCCCGCGCGGCGCAAGAAGCGGCAGATGCATTAGCTATACGTCAAGCCGCTGAATTAGCTGCTGCGGAAGCAGCGCGGGTGGAAGCGGCTCGTGTTGCTGCAGAGGCTGAGGCTGCTCGTGTACAAGCAATCGCTGATGCTGCAGCGGCCGCTGAAGCTGCTCGTTTACAAGCAATCGCTGATGCCGCAGCGGCCGCTGAGGCTGCTCGTTTACAACTTATTGCAGACCAACAAGAGGCCGCACGTGTTGCTGCCGCTGAAGCTGCTCGCATTGCTGCGGAAGTTGAAGCAGCTCGCATTGCTGCGGAAGTTGAAGTAGCTCGCATTGCTGCGCAAACTGAAGCTGCTCGCATTGCTGCAGAAGTTGAAGCGGCACGTCTAGCTGCGGAAGCGGAAGCGGCTAGAGTCGCGGCCGCCGAAGCCGCTCGCCTTCAAGCTATTCAGGATGCGGCCGATGCTGCTGCCGCTGAAGCTGCTCGCCTTCAAGCGATTGCTGATGCGGCTGCGGAAGCTGCTCGCCTTCAGGCTATTCAGGATGCGGCTGATGCTGCTGCCGCCGAGGCTGCTCGTCTTCAAGCGATTGCTGATGCTGCAGCAGAAGCCGATCGCCTTCAAGCGATTGCTGATGCGGAAGCCGCTGCTGCAGAAGCTGCTCGTCTTCAAGCGATTGCTGATGCCGAGGCTGCGGCGGCTGCGGAAGCTGCTCGTCTGCAAGCTATTCAGGATGAAGCTGATGCCGCGGCTGCGGAAGCAGCACGTTTGCAAGCAATTGCTGATGCGCAGGCTGCGGCGGCTGCGGAAGCTGCTCGTCTTCAAGCTATTCAGGATGCGGCTGATGCTGCGGCTGCGGAAGTAGCGCGTTTGCAAGCTATTGCTGATGCGCAGGCTGCGGCTGCCGCAGAGGCTGCGCGTTTGCAAGCGATTGCTGATGCAGAGGCTGCGGCTGCTGCTGAGGCAGCCCGTCTTCAAGCTATTCAGGATGCGGCTGATGCACTTGCCGCTGCGACTGCTGAAGCTGCGCGCCTTCAAGCAATCGCTGATGCAGAGGCTGCGGCTGCTGCTGAGGCTGCTCGCCTTCAAGCGATTCAAGATGCTCTCGATGCTGCGGCTGCGGAAGCTGCTCGACTTCAAGCTATTCAGGACGCGGCTGATGCTGCGGCTGCGGAAGCTGCACGCCTTCAAGCAATCGCTGATGCAGAAGCTGCGGCTGCTGCGGAAGCTGCTCGCCTTCAAGCAATCGCTGATGCAGAAGCTGCGGCTGTTGCGGAAGCTGCTCGCCTTCAAGCGATTCAAGATGCTCTCGATGCTGCGGCTGCGGAAGCTGCACGTTTGCAAGCTATTCAGGACGCGGCTGATGCTGCGGCTGCGGAAGCAGCACGTTTGCAAGCAATTGCAGACGCTGCAGCAGAAGCTCAACGCCTCCAAGCGATTGCTGATGCAGAGGCCGCTGCCGCAGAAGCCGCGCGTTTACAAGCTATTGCTGATGCGGAAGCTGCGGCTGCTGCGGAGGCTGCTCGTCTTCAAGCTCTTCAAGATGCTGCTGATGCTGCGGCTGCGGAAGCTGCGCGCCTTCAAGCGATTGCTGATGCGGAAGCTGCGGCTGCTGCGGAGGCTGCTCGTCTTCAAGCTCTTCAGGATGCTGCTGATGCTGCAGCTGCTGAGGCTGCTCGTCTGCAAGCGATTGCTGATGCGGAAGCTGCGGCTGCTGCTGAGGCTGCTCGTCTTCAAGCGATTGCTGATGCGGAAGCTGCGGCTGCTGCTGAGGCTGCTCGCCTTCAAGCGATTCAAGATGCTCTCGACGCTGCGGCTGCCGAAGCTGCGCGCCTTCAAGCAATCGCTGATGCAGAAGCTGCGGCTGCTGCTGAGGCTGCTCGCCTTCAAGCGATTCAAGATGCTGCCGACGCTGCGGCTGCCGAAGCTGCGCGCCTTCAAGCAATCGCTGATGCAGAAGCTGCGGCTGCTGCGGAAGCTGCTCGCCTTCAAGCAATCGCTGATGCAGAAGCTGCGGCTGCTGCGGAAGCTGCTCGCCTTCAAGCAATCGCTGATGCAGAAGCTGCCGCTGCTGCGGAAGCTGCTCGCCTCCAAGCGATTCAGGATGCGGCTGATGCTGCCGCGGCAGAAGCAGCACGATTGCAAGCTATTGCAGATGCTGCAGCAGAAGCTGCACGTTTACAAGCGATTGCTGATGCAGAGGCCGCTGCCGCAGAAGCAGCACGTTTACAAGCTATTGCTGATGCAGAAGCTGCCGCTGCTGCCGAAGCTGCTCGCCTTCAAGCTCTTCAAGATGCTGCTGATGCTGCCGCGGCGGAGGCAGCGCGTTTGCAAGCTATTGCTGATGCAGAAGCTGCGGCTGCTGCGGAAGCCGCACGTCTTCAAGCGATTCAGGATGCTGCTGATGCTGCGGCTGCGGAAGCAGCGCGTTTGCAAGCTATTGCTGATGCAGAGGCTGCGGCTGCTGCTGAGGCAGCACGTCTGCAAGCGATTGCTGATGCTGAGGCTGCTGCTGCAGAGGCTGCACGTTTAAAAGCTATTGCAGATGCGGAAGCTGCAGAGGCTGCACGCTTGCAAGCTATTGCTGATGCCGAGGCTGCGGCTGCGGCGGAGGCTGCTCGTCTTCAAGCTATTCAGGATGCGGCTGATGCTGCGGCTGCTGAGGCAGCACGTTTACAAGCTATTGCTGATGCGGAAGCTGCGGCTGCTGCGGAAGCTGCTCGTCTTCAAGCTATTCAGGATGCGGCTGATGCTGCGGCTGCGGAAGCAGCACGTTTACAAGCTATTGCTGATGCAGAAGCTGCGGCTGCTGCGGAAGCCGCACGTCTTCAAGCGATTCAGGATGCTGCTGATGCTG
>CAFBAA010000010.1_pt1 | contig 44020 bp, 42 predicted proteins | sample 7267951 | NCBI WGS metagenome assembly CAFBAA01 (sample SAMEA6814017, study PRJEB35770) | uncultured Actinomycetes bacterium | biome: Freshwater; feature: Freshwater reservoir; material: water | place: Czech Republic | collected 2016-04-20 | depth 30m m
CCTGGAGTTCGCGCGAGCCAAAGATCGTATGCACTCGTTGGCATGATGCGGTCATCAAGATCGATAGAGATGAGTCCGATGGCGAATGCGCTCTCGGCCACAAATGCCGCGCATGCTTCGGTCACTCCCAAGAGTTGGGCCACGCGTTTAAGTTCGCGAATACTCATCCCGCCGCTGCGTAAAGCGCTGCCAGGTTCGCGCGACCAGGCTTCTAATAGATCCTCAACCCACATTAAGAAGGCAGCGGCTTCATGCGCACCAGCGCGATCCGCATCTTTCACGCTTTCGCCAATGAGTAAAGGTTTAACTGAGTGATACTCGTGATGGACTTTATCCCCACGTAACGCAATTGCATGCTCCGCAGGAAGCATGACGTGATGCGAGTCGGCGATCACGAGAATTGCTTGATCTAACAACCATTGCAATCCAGGTCCAGGATTTTTGACATCCTTAACGCTGCCGCGTGATGGCCCCCATGTGAGTTTTTTTAACAATTCTTGTGATGCTTCAGGCGCTTTCTTCAAATCAATTTTCTCGATGCGACTTCCAAGTCGCTGCCCAAGGCCACATAACTCCGGACCAAAAGTATCTCGCACACCACGAGGAATTCGGTAGGTACCTTCGTCTCTATAAATCAGACAGAGTCGATAGAGGTGGGAGACCACACTCGATGATGGAATGCCTGTATAAATTTCGACATCTTCGAGGGAAACTGGCTCTTCTAGACAAGCCATGAGTTCTAGTACTTCTAATTCCCATTGATTGAGCGAATCTAAAGCGCGAGAAATGCTCGGGGTGGAATTTGCGCGCGCGGCCAAGGCGCTGATGTCTGGTGGCACTGGTGAGAGCAGGTCTGGGCGAGCAGCTAACAGGGCGGCCAACGCGGCATCATCGCGACCACGGAGGTCGTCGGCGAAGGAGCGGTGTGCAGGCTTTGACATAACCGTCTAACGATACCGGCAAAGTGAGAGGGGTTAAAACTCAGGGCTAGCCGCGGGCCGCGACGATAATTCCCACGATTGCTAGCCAGGGTGCCAATATTCGCACGATCCGACGTGCATGGCGGAAATCGTGAATTGGCCAATCGGCTCGCTTTGCGTGGCGGCGCAACTTTGAGTCTGGGTTAATCACGTGTGGCTCACCTACTGCGTTGAGCATCGGCAGGTCGTTTGCGCTATCTGAGTATGCGACACAATTAGCCAAATCAACTTGGCAACCCTCGGCCAACTTTGCCACTGCCGCTGCTTTGGCTCCTCCATGTAAAAGCTCGCCGACAAGAAAGCCGGTGTAAATACCATCCTTGGATTCAGCCACTGTTCCAAGCGCCCCGCTCAGCCCGAGGCGCTCCACCATCACGTTCGCCACTTCGATCGGAGTGGCAGTCACCAACCAAACCTCATCACCCGCTGCGAGATGAGCCCGCGCTAGATCAAGAGTTCCATTCCAAATAGCTTCCTTGATCCGTTCTTCGTAGATTTCTTCAGCAATTTCGCCGAGCTGTGAGACACGTTGACCTTTGATGAAGGCAAGTGCACTCTCCCGGATGTGCACCATTTCGCCTTTGCGCTCCTTGCCACTGATTCGAAATCGGAGCTGAGCTAAGGCATATTGAGTGAGTTCCCGGGGTGCAAAAAAACCACGTTTGTAGAGGCCGCGCGCCATCAAAAAGAGCGTTGAGCCACGGAGCATGGTGTTGTCGACATCGAAGAAGGCGATTCGCCCCGAGGCAGGTCCTGGGCTCGGTGGGCTCTCAGGAAGGGTCACTTGGACAGCCTAAAGGAATACTTCTGAAGGGGCTTACAAATTCAACTACTCTTAACCTGTGACTATCGTGCATTTCCTTCGACACGGCGAGGTCTTCAACCCGACCAAGGTGCTCTACGGACGCCTGCCCGGGTTTCGACTTTCAGACCGCGGATTAGCGATGGCTGAGCGCATTGGCGAGTGGAGCATTGAAAAAAACATTACCTCGGTGCACGCCTCGTCCTTAGAGCGAGCGCAACAAACTGCGGCACCACTCGCTCTTCGCAAAGGCATCAGCATTACTACCGACGATCGACTTATTGAATCCTTGAATATTTTTGAGGGCGAACGCTTCTCTGTGGGAGATGGTGTCCTTCGCAGACCGAGCGCTTGGCGCCACTTGTGGAACCCCTGGAAACCCTCGTGGGGTGAGCCATACAAAGAAGTGGTGGCGCGCATGATGGCTGCGGCTCAAGCCGCACGCATAGCCGCTGATGGGCATGAAGCGCTCTGTGTCTCGCACCAACTACCGATTTGGATTCTTCGCTCATCGATTGAGGGTCGACCATTCTTTCACGACCCTCGGAAACGAGAGTGCTCGCTTGCTTCCGTTACTTCAATTGTTTTTGATAACGAAGGAAACGTGACAGATTTGCGATATAGCGAACCCGCACGAGATCTCTTACCATGATGAAACGGCTTCTCCCGTTTGTATTGCTCTCAACTCTGCTCGTAGGTTGTGGTGCAGGGACTTCAGCTCCGGGTAACGGTTCTTCGTATGTTGCCGGAAATGGTGCGATCACTTTCATCGATCCTCAGGATCGGGTACGGGCGCCTGAGATTTCTGGCACCGGATTAGATGGTGCAACAGTTGCTCAACTCAGAGGAGTGAGCGTGCTTAACGTGTGGGCCTCTTGGTGCGGACCATGTCGAGCAGAAGCGCCCACTCTTCAAGCAATTTCGGTGCAGTATCCAAACGTTCATTTCCTCGGATTACTCACGCGCGATGACGACGATGCCGCTCGTGCATTTCTCCGTCGGTTCAAGATTACTTATCCAACGATTCATGATGACGATCTGATTTTGAAGTTTGGAAAAACACTTCCCCCAAATGCAATTCCTTCTACTGTGATCCTTGATTCCCAGAGCCGAATTGCTGCCCGTATATCTGGCGAGGTAACTGTGGCTGGACTACAAGAATTACTTAATAAGGTCTTGGCGGAATGATCACAAATTTTTCCAACACCGTGATTGATGGATCACTTTTTCTTGCCATACCAATTGCCTTACTAGTTGGTCTCGTTTCCTTTCTCTCGCCTTGCGTGTTACCACTAGTCCCTGGATACCTCTCCTTCGCTGCTGGCTTAAGTGCGGTGAGCGCCACTTCTAAGCGTGCGCGCTTGCGAGTTTTCCTTGGCTCACTCTTCTTTGTTATGGGATTCACTTTGGTATTCGTCAGTTACGGTTCGCTCTTCGGTGGTCTTGGCTTGCTACTGGCTAAGCACCAGAGTCTGATCACGAAGATACTTGGCATTGTCACAATTCTCATGGGGCTACTCTTCGCAGGGGTCTTCAAGCAGAGTCGGCAATGGCGTCCAAAGATGCGGACTGATGGTGGACTCTGGGGCGCCCCGTTGCTAGGTGTGCTCTTCGGACTTGGTTGGACTCCCTGCCTTGGTCCGGTGATCTCGACAATCCTGGGCATGGCTACCACGCAGGCAAGTGCACTTCGGGGAGCGATACTTGCTGGATTTTTTTCACTTGGAATTGGAATTCCATTTATTCTCGTAGGCGTGCTCTTCCAAAGCGCGATGGTGCGGTTAGCTTTCTTTCGTAAACATGCTCGGCTCATCTCTATCTTCGGTGGCATTATTTTGATTCTCATCGGAGTACTTGAGGTCACAGGCCTCTGGGATACCTTCACCATCTTCCTACGCAATTCCTTTAGCGGATTCGATGCGGTGCTTTGATGAGTGAAATTACTCCAGCTGATTTGAGTGGTGTCGGCGGATTGAGGTGGTTCTGGCGCCAACTTACAAGTATGAAGACTGCACTCATCCTCCTTATGTTGTTAGCTGTAGCTTCGATCCCTGGCTCCCTGCTACCACAGCGAAATCAAAACCCAATCGCAGTGAACGAATATGTGCTTACACATGCGGACGCAGCAAAATGGCTCGAAAGATTGAGTCTCTTCAACGTATACGGATCACCATGGTTTAGCGCCATCTATATCCTGCTCTTCATTTCTCTGATCGGATGCGTCATTCCGCGCATGCTTATCCACATTCGAGCCCTATCTGCAAGGCCGCCGAAGACTCCGCAAAATCTTGATCGCCTTACATTCCCAAGGAGTGCTCAAAGTCCGGCGCAACCGGATGAAGTCCTTGATCGTGCGCAAGAATGGTTTAAGAAGCATCACTTTCGCTGGGAACGAGAAAGTGATTCCGTTGCGGCTGAGAAGGGCTATTTACGCGAGAGCGGGAACGTACTTTTTCATCTTTCACTTATCCTCTTCTTGGTGGCGATGGGGGTGGCGGCTGGATATGGGGCAAAAGGCGAGGCGATAGTTGTTGAGGGTGACACTTTCACGAATAGTGCTACTTCTTATGACAACCTCACCAATGGAAGTAAATTTGACCTGCGAAAGCTGGCACCGTTTACTCTGAAGATAGATCGGTTCGTACCTACATATGATTTAGCAACTGGTGCGCCAATTGACTACAAACTCTACGTGACTGCTCGCGATTCGGGCGGAGAGCCTCGGAGTGAGCTCATTCAAGTCAATCACCCATTAAGTTTCGGCTCCACAAATATTTATTTGCAAGCTAACGGATATTCACCGGTAGTAACCGTGAAAGATGGCGCCGGGAATGTAGTGATGGATGGACCTGTGGTATTTCTTCCACAAGATGCCAACCTCACTTCTACCGGAGCTATCAAACTTCCAGACGCAGCCCCTACCCAATTGGGTTTTGTCGGAACATTTCTTCCGACGGCCACGATGGACAAAATTCGTGGCGGTTTCTCGACATTTCCTGACGCGGTCGAACCTCGATTGCTGCTTTCGGCATGGACGGGTGATCTTGGGCTAGATAAGGGCATCCCACAATCGGTCTATCGACTCGACACCACCAAGATGACTCGGATTGGTCTCAAGCAACTCTCAGTTGGCGAAAGCTGGACGCTTCCCGAGGGCGTGGGCTCCATCACTTTCCAGGGATGGGTGCGGTGGGTGAATCTTCAGGTAGTACGCGATCCTGGCAAGGAAGTAGCGCTTGCCGGCAGCGTGCTTGCGATTTTGGGGCTCCTGGCAACTCTCTTTGTGAAGCGTCGCCGCTTGTGGGTGCGTGCGCGCCGGGACGAAGATGGCGCTACGGTTCTTTCTATTGCTGGTTTAACCCGCCAGGAGTACGAGGGATTTGAAGAAGAGATGAACGATTTCTGGAATGCGCTTACCGCTGAGGGAGAAGTTCGGTGACAAGTACAAGTTGGGCCTACTCAAGTAATTACTTGGTTTATTCAGCGATGGCTGTGTACACCCTCGCGATGCTCTCGGCCGCTCTTGAAGTGGCAATGAACGTGAAGGGTGCAAAAGTTCTCGTCACTACCTCCGGAGAAAGTGCCCCGCTTGCTGACGACAGAAAGAGCGAGCGCTGGGGCCGGATTGCCATCGCACTTACATCTCTTGCATTTGCCCTTCATTTTGCTGGCGTCATCGCACGTGGGATTTCTGCCCATCGCGTCCCTTGGGGAAATATGTACGAGTTCTCTACGACTGGTTCAGTCGCGGTCACTGGAATGTTCCTACTCTTACTTCGGCGCCATTCACTTCGTTGGCTCACATTGGTAGTCACCTTCGCGGTTTTAATGACGTTGGGAACTGCAATCACTCTGCTCTATGTCCCCACCGCGCCGCTTGTACCGGCGTTGAAATCAACGTGGTTAGTGATACACGTTTCAGCTGCGGTCATTTCGGGCGGCGTCTTCTTGCTTGCAAATGCGGTAGCTGGCGCCTATCTCTATCTGGATCGCGTGGAGTCTCGTGGTCCACGTCCGTCATGGGCTCTCAAGATTCCCTCCCTCGAGGCTCTTGATCGACTCTGCTACCGGTTGGTGGCATTCGTCTTTCCGCTCTGGACCTTCGCCGTCATCGCGGGCGCTATCTGGGCAGAATCTGCGTGGGGACGCTACTGGGGTTGGGACCCGAAAGAGACTTGGGCTTTCATTACGTGGGTTGCCTACGCGGCCTATCTGCACGCGCGCTCCACCGCGGGCTGGAAAGGACGCCGGGCAGCCTGGCTCTGCCTCTTGGCGGGCTCCTCATTCCTCTTTAATTATGTATACGTCAACGTATGGGGCAGTGGAAAACATACATATTCTGGACTCTAGACCAAGATCTGCACTAGCTTCCCCCACTTCGAAGTAGAGTAAATAGCCGGCAAAAATAGGGGATGTAAGGATACAAATGGACTCAGCGCAATTTGATCAGATGAAATCTGGCAAGGGCTTCATTGGTGCATTGGATCAAAGTGGTGGCAGTACACCGAAAGCGCTGGGCCTTTATGGCCTGGATGAGAGCTCGTATTCAAATGATTCTGAAATGTTTGATCGGGTTCACGAGATGCGTACCCGCATTATCAAGAGTCCGTCACTTAACTCTTCTCGCGTGATCGGAGTCATTCTCTTTGAGATGACCATGGATCGAAAGATTGATGGAATTGGAACTGCTGAATTTCTTTGGCAGAAGAAGGGCATCGTTCCCTTCCTCAAAGTTGATAATGGATTAGCTGTCGAAGAAAACGGCGTTCAACTCATGAAGCCCATTCCGGAACTTGATGCCAGAATTAAGAGTGCACTTTCGCACGGAGTTTTTGGAACCAAGATGCGTTCAGTAATTAAACGAGCAGACGAATCTGGAATAAAGGCGGTTGTCGCTCAGCAGTTCGCTTTTGGCGCCCAAATCCGATCTGCTGGATTAGTTCCAATAATCGAACCTGAGGTCGATATCAACTGCCCGGATAAGGCCAAAGCAGAGTCAATTCTGCGTCAAGAGATTTTGGCTCACCTTGATGCGCTCGGTGAGAACCAAGAGGTCATGCTCAAGCTCACGCTTCCAGATGTTGCTGGCTTTTATTCGTCACTTGTAAACCATGCGCGGGTAGTTCGCGTTGTTGCACTCTCTGGTGGATACGCCCGAGAGCTCGCAAATGAGATGCTGGCAAATAATGCCGGGGTAATTGCAAGTTTCTCACGTGCACTCACTGAGGGTCTTTCTGCACAACAAAGTGATGCAGAATTTGATGCTTCACTTAATTCTGCGGTGCAATCAATTTACGACGCCTCAATCAAATAACTTAAAGAGATCCTAAGAAGTCGGGATTGTCATCTGGCGGAAGAATCCGCGGACGGCGGGTGCGCAATTGACGTGGCTTTCCGGCAATGAACCAGGCGATCGAGCCGACAAGTTGGAAGACAATGATGAGGACGAGCCATGCCCACTTAGGAAGGTTGCGAATCTTCTCCTGGTCGCTTTGGGCACAATTGAGCAACGCGTAGATGGTCAATCCAAGCGATAAGAGGATGGGCAGGACTCGTAGCATGTTCTTATCTTACGAAATTATGCACTGACCGCTAACCCAAAGGCTAGAAAGATCGAAAAGGCGAGTTGCGTCTTGCCCGTAGCCGCAAGAACTGGCAAGAGGTCCATGCCTTTCGCTCCCGCCCTGATCGCCTTCAAAGGTTCAATGACGAAGATTCCAGAAGTGAGCGCGATAACCGCTCCTGCGCGCCACCCGGCAAGGAGGGCAATCGAGAGGAAAGAGACGAAGAGAGCAATTTGATAGAGGATTCTCGTTTTTTGATCTCCAAGCCTTACCGCCAAAGTCTCTTTTCCGACCTGGGCATCGCGCGGCAGGTCACGCAGGTTATTGGTGAGTAGGAGCGCACAAGCCAGGCTTCCCATTGGAATTGCGGCGATAAAACTGATGAGATTCACGCGCTCAGTTTGTACGAAATAAGTTCCCACAACTGCCACAAATCCGAAAAAGATAAAAACGCTCACTTCGCCCCAACCGCGGTAACCGTAAGGCTTCTTGCCACCGGTGTATCCCCAGGCCGCAAGGATTGAAAGCGCACCAACAAGAATGAGCCATGGGGTGGTGAGCAAGGCGAGCCAGAGACCAGCTAGGGCGCCGATGAAGAAGAAGAGAAAAGCTACGTTGCGCACATGTGTAGCCGAAACTTGGCCACTACCCACTAGCCGTAGGGGACCGACTCGCTTGCTGTCACTTCCTCGGATTCCGTCGCTGTAATCGTTTGCAAAATTGACACCGATTTGAAGTGCAAGCGCCACTACGAGAGCCAAGAGCGCGCGGCCAGGGATGACGAATGGCGCAGCTGCGCCAGTTCCCACTAATACAGGAGCAATAGCTGCTGGCAATGTGCGTGGTCGTGAGCCTAGAATCCAAAGTTTTGCTTGTGACATTTTCAGATCCTAAATCTCTTCGGTCATTGGTAGGCCCCTGAGGGTATCGCGATCTGGTTTGCCAATTCCACGTAAAGGCATTTCAGCAAGGAGAATTAGTGCACGCGGAGCTGATGATCGAGGGAAGATTTCCGCGACGTGATCACGTATTGAACTGAGTGTAATCGAGTTACCTCCCACTACTGCACAGACGACTTCTTCACCCCATTCAGCACTTTTACGGGTGAATAAGTGCACATCCAAAACACCAGACAGTGATCTAATGCGCTCCTCGATTGCGCCAATCAGAATCTTCTCGCCACCAGAAATCACTACTTCATCAGCACGACCAAGGATTTCGAGTCGTCCGCCATCTTCCCATCGGCCGATATCTTGGGTGAGAAAGCCGCCATCTTGAAATCCGCTCGAATCGTCTAGATATCCAAGCGCAATTTGCGGCCCACTGATAAATATTTGCTGCGCACTATCAATTAATATCTTCACACCAGGAAGAGGTGTGCCGTTGTAAACACAACCTCCTGCGGTTTCACTCATTCCGTAAGTGGTGATTACATTAATCCCAGCTGCCTGTGCTTCGTTAATTAATTTTCTTTCACTCGGCCCACCGCCGACCAGCACCGCTTTGGCATTTATCAGTGCAGCAAGTGATTCATCACCTTGAAGGGCGCGGAAGAGTTGTGTAGGTACGACCGCCTGATACTCCCCATCGTCGGAAAGTTCTGATTCAAGGAGCAACGAACGAACGATCACCATGAGGCCGGCGATGTGGGTGAGTGGCAAACGTAGGCTCCAGCGCTCACCGGGTTTCGCCGCTACGGCGGTGTGTGTAGCCCGCGCGCTTGCCAGCAAGGTCGCTGCGCTATGCAAAACGTATTTAGCGCTTCCCGTACTACCGCTGGTGGCCACCACCAATGCCACCTCGCTGGGGACGTGTAGGCGATCGGCTGGCCAATTCGTCTTTTCCAGAACCAGTAGTGGGGGGCCAGCAGCAAAGAGGGCAGATTTGAGCGCAGCGGTGATCTCGGCGAGTTGATTTGGCGCGAAGATCACAACTTCCCGAAGAGACGGCTTGGCACTCACGGCTCTAGGCTATCTCTCGTGAGTAAGCCAATTAAGCGCACCAGCGTGAGCCGTGAAATTCCTTCTTGGGTCCATGAAGGAGATTTCACCGATATCACCTACGAAGTTGCCGAGGGTATGGCGAAAATTACGATCAATCGTCCCGAGGTGCATAACGCATTCCGGCCCCAAACCCTCTTCGAACTTGCCGAAGCCTTCAATATGGCCCGTGATGACGATTCTGTCGGAGTGATCATCTTCACAGGTGCCGGAGACGAAGCATTCTGCTCGGGTGGCGATATTCGGATTCGCGGAAACGATGGATACCTGGGGGAAGACAAACTCTCCAAGAAGGGCGTGGGTCGACTCAACGTTCTTGATCTACAAATACAGATACGCCGCACACCCAAGCCGGTTGTAGCGATGGTCGCGGGGTGGGTTATTGGTGGTGGCCACGTGCTCCATGTGGTTTGTGACCTCACCATCGCGGCAGATAACGCGAAGTTTGGACAAACGGGTCCGATGGTCGGTTCCTTTGATGGTGGTTTTGGGTCGGGATTACTTGCACGCCACGTAGGACAGAAAAAGGCTCGAGAGATTTGGTTCCTCTGTCGCCAATACGATGCCCAAGAGGCCCTTGATATGGGTCTTATCAACACCGTCGTGCCACTTGCGGAGTTAGAAGCTGAGACGGTGCAGTGGGCACGTGAAATGTTGCAGCACTCTCCTATGGCACTTCGTCTACTCAAGGCTTCGATGAATGCCGCAGACGATGGTTTGGCCGGTGTTCAACAATTAGCCGGTGATGCCACGTTGCTCTTCTACTTAACTGAAGAAGGGCAAGAGGGTCGCGATGCATATAAAGAGAAGCGCGAACCACGATTTGATCGTTTCCCTCGACGTCCGTGAGCCTTCCATCACTTGCTGAGCTCTCTGATTCACTTCGCGTTGTAGCGATACCGCTGAAGCAGAAGTTCCGTGGGATTACGACTCGTGAAGTTGCGCTTTTCGAAGGCCCTCACGGGTGGGGTGAGTTCTCTCCCTTTCTGGAATATGGCGTTGAAGAATCGAGCAGGTGGTTAGAGGCGGGGATTGAAGCCGCCTTCGATGGTTGGCCAGCGCCCAAGCGAGATGTTATCGAGATTAATGCCACCATTCCCGACGGAACTCCAGAAGAAGCAGTTGTAGCACTTTCATTCTTTCAAGGTTGTCTAAGTGCAAAAATTAAGGTGGCTGGTGCGCATGCCTCGCTCGACACGGCTCGACTTGTTGCAGTTGAAAGAGCGCTCGGTGACTCTGGCAAGATTCGAATTGATGCAAATGGTTCTTGGAGTGTTGACGAAGCATTGAAGCAGATCACCACTTTATACGAAGTTTTAGGAAACACTCTTGAATATGTTGAACAACCATGCGCAACCGTTCGCGAAATAGCACAAGTTCACGAGAAGCTTTCAGTGCCGGTGCCGTTAGCGATTGACGAAGGGATTAGAAAAGAGGGATTTACGCGCGACCTCTCCGATATTGCTGATGTTGCAATTCTCAAAGTGGCCCCAATGGGGGGAGTGAAGAACGCCCTACATATTGCTAAAGAACTCGATATGCCGATCGTGGTTTCTAGTGCACTTGAAACGAGTATCGGGATGCGTGCTGGCCTTGCTTTAGCCGCGGCACTTCCGAACCTGCTCGGAGCCTGCGGGTTAGGAACCGTCGATCTTCTCGGAGGAGATGTGATTTCCCATTCGCTGGTAGCTGAAAATGGTGCCATTTCTCTTCGAGATGTGGCGCCCTCACTTGAACTGCTTGATCGCTGGGCGGCGCCTTCCGATCGGATCGAATGGTGGCAGAATCGCCTCACGATGACTTTTGAGTTTTTGGAGAGTCGATGAACGACTCGACTTTGCAGGCCGAAGCGCTCGCGGACGCGCTCTATTCAGTCGGTGTTCGAGACGTCGTGATCGCACCTGGTTCACGTAGTGCGCCGTTGGCACTCGCGCTGGCACGACGTAATCAATTCAATCGGCATGTACATATTGATGAGCGCTCTGCTGGTTTTGTCGCCCTGGGAATCAGTAAAGCTAGCGGACGGCCAGTAGCCACCGTCTGCACCAGCGGAACTGCGACCGCAAATTTTCACCCCGCTCTCCTGGAAGCTTCACACAGCGATGTTCCATTAATAGTGATTACTGCGGACCGCCCCAGCGAGCTCCAAGGAATTGGCTCAAATCAAACTACCAACCAATCTCAATTATTTGGAACCGCAACTCGTCATTTTGTTGCAATTGAAGCAGGGGATTCACTCTCCTGGCTGGAAGATTTTCCTAAAATCTTTGATGGTCTCGATGGACCCGTGCATATCAATATTGCATTTCGCGAACCGCTCCTTCCAGAAGATAGCAATTCCATACCAGTGACTTCAGTGATCCCAGCTTTTGAAGTGAGCGCACAGGCCGAAAAGATGGCGCCGGCTCTCTCCGAGTTAGGCATCACCTCGGGTCAACGTGGGGTGGTGGTTGTCGGACACGGGTTAGGAACTTTCTCTCGCCAGGAAATTTCAGCATGGTCCACGCGACTGGGTTGGCCGGTAGTCGCGGAAGATCCGCTAAGTCATTCAGCGGCTATCCAACATGCTTCGTTACTCGTAGGCACAACATTTGCAAGTGAAAAGTTGCAACCTGAAGTGGCTTTAGTAATCGGAAAGATTGGACTGTCGAGGTCCGTCATGGCATTGCTCACTCGCACGTCGCGAGTAATCGGAATTGATTCTCATCACGAGGTGTCGAACCCCTTACGTAAAAATGAAGTGCAACTAGCGGCGCTTCCTCGCGTTGATGTCGATGCTGATCCGAATTGGCTTCAGGCTTGGCATCAAGCGAGCGCTAAAGCCGCTGACGCTCTTGCTTTGCCCACTTGGTCTGAACAAAACTTGGCGGCTATTTTCGCTCGATCACTACCGAGTGGCAGCTCCCTCTTCATTGGATCGAGTCGTCCCATTCGCGATATTGAAGCCTTTGCAGCGCCTCGCGGCGATATCGACTTATTTGGAAACCGCGGGCTGGCCGGAATCGATGGCAACATTTCTACCGCTATTGGCATTTCCCGAGTAAGGCCAGGAAGGACATTTGTCTATCTTGGGGATATTGCTTTCTTGCACGATGTAAATGCGCTCATTAACGATGCGCCGAATCTCACGGTGGTCGTTGTCGATAATAACGGCGGCGGCATCTTCTCTACTTTGCCTCAACGCGGAGTTGATCATTTCGAGGAAGTTTTTGGAACTCCACATAATCGCGATCTCACGGCGATCGCCGCTGGCTTCGGGGTTCATGTCACTCGGGTAGCGAGTCTTCAAGAATTTGAGCAAGCGCTCTCTCAAGAGCACGCTGCCCTTAATGTGATCATCGCAGCAATGCCAAGTAGAGATACAAGTGCGGACTCTCTCAAGAGCGCCATGGCTCTTGTTGAAAAGGCACTTCAGGGATGAGTTGATCCTTTCTCTTCCTTCACGGGTGGCGAAACCTGCGTCCGGCGGGGCATTGGCAGTACCAAAGTGCGATGAATCTGCGGGCTAAGGGAGAAAATGTTGAGTACCCGGCCTTGCCGCTACCCGATACGCCGCAACTTGAAGAATGGCTTGGCGTTTTTGAAACTTCGTGGGAGCGAATGGAAGGCGAGCGCATTGTCGTAGCGCATTCTCTTGGGACCACGCTCTGGTTTCACGCAGCAGCCCGCGGCTTTGTGGCGGATCGAGTGCTGCTGGTTGCGCCTGCCGGTCCCACGTTTTTGAAAGAGGAGAAACTAGTTTCCTCTTTTGCTTCACTGCCCACGAAACTTGCCGATCCCAACTGGCGAGTTGTGTGTAGTGACCAAGATCCGTTTTGTATTGAAGGAGCGGTTAATTGGTTAGCACCGGAAGATCACGACTTGATTCCGGGCGGCGGACATTTAGCGCTCTCTGATGGTTATGGAGATTGGCCATCACTTGTGCAATGGTGCGATAAACCAGAAACCAGAATTGTGGGACGTTAAAACTCGAGCGCATCTCGCATCGGAACAAGCTTTGCTTGGCTCTCGGCAAGTTCGTCCTGCGGAACAGAACCTGCGACAATTCCGCATCCCGCAAAGAGACGAACCTTGCGCGCATCCTTTGCGTCAATCTCGGCGCACCTTAGGGCAATGCCCCACTCGCCATCACCGCGTGCATCAATCCAACCGACTGGTCCGGAGTAGCGCCCACGCTTCATGACTTCGTATTCATTGATAAGTTTCATCGCCTTCTCTCTAGGCGTTCCGCATACTGCCGCTGTGGGATGAAGCGCATCGACTAGTGAGAGTGCGTTGGTCACTGCCATGGAGTCAGATACAACTCCTGTGACGTCGGTGGCTAGGTGCATCACGTTTGCTAAGTGCAAGACGAATGGTGCATCTGGGACGTTGATTGAAGAGCAAAAAGGTTCGAGCGCATCGGCCACGGAGCGAACTGCATAGTCGTGCTCTTCTAGGTCCTTTGAAGAACGAGCTAGCGAAGCAGCTAGTGCTAAGTCTCGTTGATCATCGCCAGTACGACGAATGGTGCCAGCAAGAACGCGAGATGTGACTAGGCCCTTTGTAAGGCGAACCAATAATTCGGGGGTGGCACCTACTAATCCGTCCACTGCGAAGACCCACGTATTCGGGTATTTCTCTGCAAGTTTCTCCATGACGACACGTGCATCTATTGGTTCGGCAGCAGTTGCAGTGATGTCGCGGGCAAGCACCACCTTTTCTAATTCTCCTGAAGTGATGCGCGTAATCGCGTGGCCCACCGCGTCTTCCCACTCACCAGCCGAGAGACTGCCCTCGCCCCACGAGAGCGGCGAACCTTTTCTTACTGGTCGCAATTCATGATTGAGTGGCGCAGGTGCACCAATGCGCGTTATCCAAGAAGTTTTTCCGCGTTTGCCTACAACAACTCGGGGAATAATAAATACTGAGTCTTCTGCAGCATCAAATGAGAATGATCCGAATGCAATCGGCCCACTACCAGGGACGCGAATATGGTCATTAATTCGAAAGCCTTTAAGTTGTTCTCGCCACCACTGAGCCGCATCTTCAAATCGGGTCGGGCCGGAGAAATGTGCCTTTGCATATTCGCCGTATCCAATGATTCCTTCACCGCTGCGTACCCAAGTGAGTGGAGCGGAGTCAGGGAGTAAGGCAATGAGCTCGCCGGTGCCTTCGAAAACGACGCTTTCGACGTCGACGCGAGAAAGTGGTGCATCCATATTGGTTACTTTGCGCGCAACCTAGCTAGCACTGCCCAAATTCCGGGGAGCAGCGTTCCAGCTAAAGCGATTTTGATTCCTTCAACTCCGAGAAATTTCACGCAGCCATTGTAGAAAGCATCGCCCAGACCCATGTGATAACTGGCGGCGAGCATCAAAACTCCAGGGATAAAGATGAGTGCTTCACCAATGAGCATCTGCAGCAAAGCGGTGGGAACTTTGCTATCCCACTTGCGCTCTGCCAAGTAGCCGACTGCAAATGATGCGAGCAACATTCCGAAGAGATATCCACCCGTTGGTCCAAAGAGGGCCGCGAAACCACTATTGCCTTGGCTAAAGATCGGGGCGCCGAGCGCTCCAATGAGTAAGTAGGCGCCGAGAGTGGAAACCCCGAGGGCGTAGCCATAAGAGGTGCTGATGAGAAGCATGCCGAGCGTCTGCCCGGTGATCGGCACTGGCCAACCTGCAGGTTGGATCGCTACTTGCGCCATCGCTGACATGAAGCCCACCCCGGCGGTGATGAGGAGCGTGTTCGTCACGCTCCGAGAGAGGCGTGCGGTGCGTGGGGTGAGTGCCAAGCGGAGTGGATGGGCAAGAGTGGTCATTCTTCCTCCGTCATAAATGTGAGCGTGTGCCTACGAGAGCGTAGCCGACTGGCAGCAGATGAGTCGGATAGGGGATGATTACCCCATGAGTCGCGCCCACCTAGATAAATCGCCGAATGAAGTTGCGTCGATGTTTGATCAGGTGGCAAAGGCCTACGACATCACCAATGACGTGCTTTCGCTCGGTCAAACTCGTAGATGGCGCAAGGTAGTTCAGGGCGCGATTGCGCCAAAGCCGGGCGAATACATTCTGGATCTCGCTGCCGGAACTGGATCATCATCTCTACCTCTTGCATTGGCCGGCGCCACAGTGATTCCGTGCGATTTCTCGATCGGAATGTTGGATGTCGGCAAGAAGCGTCAGCGCGGCTCGGCGATTGAGTGGGGATTCACAGCGGGCGACGCCCTCAAGTTACCTTTCGCCGATAAGTCATTTGATGTTGTCACCATTTCATTTGGTCTTCGTAACGTTTCAAATGTGGACACTGCTCTCAAAGAAATGTTGCGTGTAACAAAGGCTGGCGGACGTTTAGTGGTCTGTGAGTTTTCGCACCCTACCTGGCGCCCATTTCATACTCTGTACAACGAATACCTTATGAAGGCATTGCCTTCTATCGCGCGCAAGACCTCATCCAATCCAGACGCCTACGTCTATCTTGCAGAATCAATTCGCGCATGGCCGTATCAACATGAATTGGCTGATCAAATTGAGGACGCTGGCTGGGAGAGCGCACAATGGCGCGATCTGACTGGCGGGATTGTGGCGATCCATCGGGCAACTCGTCCTGCAGAAAGCCCAGAAAACCAATAGATTTCTCTTATTAATCGATGGCAAGGAGCACTATGAGCAAGCCGGAAAACGATGCGGACGTCATCGTTGTTGGCGCAGGTCCGGGAGGGTCAGCGACCGCTGCTCATTTAGCGCGCGCAGGTATAAAGACTTTGCTCCTTGAAAAAACGGAGTTTCCTCGTGAAAAAGTTTGTGGTGACGGCCTCACCCCACGTGCAGTTAAAGAATTGTTGGCCCTCGATATTGATCTCACGACGCGCGGCTGGATAAAGAACAAAGGCTTACGCATTATTGGTGGAGGACATCGGTTAGAACTTCCATGGCCAGAACTTTCGGTATTTCCTGACTATGGCCTGGTGCGAACTCGTGCAGACCTCGATCAGATTCTGGCGCAGAAAGCTGCTGCGTTAGGCGCGGATCTGCATGAATCGACCTCCGTGACCGGCCCAGTGATGGAGCAAGATCGCATCGTGGGCGTCACCACCAAGAACGCGGCGGGGGAAGAGCGCACCTATCGCGCACCCATCGTGGTGGCCGCCGATGGAAACTCTTCGCGACTCTCCCTCGCAATGGGACTCACCAAACGCGATGATCGCCCCTTGGGAGTGGCGGTTCGCACGTACTTCCGTTCACCTCGCCATGAGGACGATTGGTTGGAATCCTGGCTAGAACTCTGGGACCAGGATCGTCTTCTGCCCGGCTATGGCTGGGTCTTTGGCGTGGGCGATGGCACCAGCAATGTCGGGCTCGGCATTTTGAACTCATCTCCAGCCTTTGCCAACGTGGATTACCGCGCACTTTTGATGCGTTGGGCGGCCTCTATGCCGAAGGAGTGGGGTTATGTGCCAGAAGAGATGGTGGGCCCGATTCGCGGCGCCGCACTCCCCATGGGCTTTAACCGGACGCCACACTTCCATCGGGGGATGCTCCTCGTAGGCGATGCCGGTGGCATGGTCAACCCTTTCAATGGCGAAGGTATTGCATATGCTATGGAATCGGGACGAATCGCCGCAGAAATCATCGCTGAGGCGGTGGCGACGGGGAGTGAGCGTGCCCGAGATGTCCGATTAGCCACCTATCCCACCCGCCTCAAGAGCGAGTGGGGCGGCTATTACACGCTCGGTCGAGTCTTTGTGAAGCTGATTGGCAATGACCGGGTGATGAAGGTGGCCACCCAAAAGGGCTTGGCACACCCCACCCTGATGAAGTTCACCCTCAAGCTGCTAGCCAACCTCTCCGAGCCCAAAGGTGGGGATGTGGCCGATCGCCTCATTAGCGCGCTCACGCGAATAGCGCCCGCTGCATAATTGATCGGTGTTATCTCGCTCACTCGAGCGTGAGTGACTGGCGTCACCTCGCAAGAATATGCGTGCTTTCGCCCCTAAGATTGCTACGTGCGCACGAGAGATATTAAGCGATGAACCTTTACGTACCGATTCTCACTATCGGCGCTATTGGGTTTGGCTTCGCAGCCTTTTCCATTGTGGCGGCAGCGGTCACTGGCCCTAAGCGTTATAACCGCGCAAAACTAGATGCTTATGAATGTGGAATCGAACCTTCACCTCAAGCTGCCGGCGGTGGACGTTTTCCCATCAAGTACTTTCTCACCGCGATGCTCTTCATTGTTTTTGATATCGAAATTGTTTTCCTCTACCCATGGGCGGTCTCCTTCGACCAAATGGGTCTCTTTGGATTAGTTGAAATGCTCTTGTTCATCGGAACTGTTTTCGTTGCGTACGCCTACGTATGGCGTCGCGGCGGACTTGAGTGGGATTAGAAAGAGACATTGCCACATGGGTATTGAAGAGAAATTACCGAGCGGATTTCTACTTACAACGGTAGAAAAGCTTGCAGGCTACATGCGCAAGAACGCGTTGTGGCCAGCGACGTTTGGACTCGCATGCTGTGCCATTGAAATGATGGCAACGGGCGCTGGGCGATATGACCTCGCTCGCTTCGGAATGGAAGTTTTCCGCGCCTCTCCTCGTCAAGCAGATCTCATGATTGTGGCCGGTCGCGTCAGCAACAAAATGGCGCCAGTGCTTCGTCAGATTTATGATCAAATGGCTGCGCCTAAATGGGTAATTGCAATGGGCGCCTGCGCTTCATCAGGTGGCATGTTCAATAACTACGCAATCGTGCAGGGCGTAGACCACATCGTTCCAGTGGATATCTACCTCCCAGGCTGCCCACCGCGTCCAGAAATGTTGATGGATGCGATCCTTAAACTTCACGAGCAAATCGGAAACGAGAAACTCGGTCCTAATCGCGCAAACGTAATTCGCGAAGTAGAGGCTGCTGCGCTCGCGGCCTTGCCCACCATCTCTATGAAGGGGCTGCTCGCGTGACACAACAAGGCATGTTTGGCGCCACCGGCAGCGGAGACACATCGGGTTATGGCGGCTTGGTTCGTTCTGTTGCATCTGCCGGATCTTCAAGTCGACCATTTGGTTCTTACTTTGACGACGTAGCCGATTCGCTCGAACGCGCTTATCCAGCGTTCTCCGACGCAATCGAAAAGATTGTGATTGATCGCGATGAACTCACTATGCATGTGCGTGCAAATCGCCTGCTTGAAGTTGCAAAGATTTTGCGCGATGAACCTTCACTTCGTTTCGAAATGTGCCTCGGCGTATCAGGGGCGCACTACCCAGCCGAAACCGGACGCGAATTGCACGCAATCTTCCCGCTGCTTTCGCTCACGCATAATCGTCGCATACGCCTCGAGGTTTCAATTCCAGATGCGAACCCTCACATGCCTTCGGTAGTTTCAATTTGGGCCGGAAACAATTGGCACGAACGCGAAACCTTCGACATGTTTGGAATCATTTTTGATGGTCATCCTGGTCTCACACGAATCTTGATGCCAGATGACTGGGCGGGTCACCCACAGCGCAAGGATTACGCACTGGGCGGCATTCCAGTTGAGTACAAGGGTGCAACCGTGCCACCGCCGAGCGAAAGGCGGGCATACCGATGACTTTCGATCCATACGCATCGTCACGCGAGACAACAGAAGGCACAATTTACTCAGTCACCGGTGGTGATTGGGATGACATTGTTACCGAAATTGGTTCAACCAAAGAAGAGCACGTTGTCGTCAACATGGGACCACAGCACCCATCGACGCACGGTGTACTTCGTTTGATCTTGGAACTTGAAGGCGAAACCGTTAACGAAGCTCGTTGCGGTATCGGCTATCTCCACACGGGCATAGAAAAGAATGCGGAATACCGTAGCTGGACTCAAGGAGTCACTTTCGTTACGCGTATGGATTACCTCACCCCGTTCTTCAACGAAACCGCATACTGTCTTGCAGTTGAAAAACTTCTGGGTATCACTGATCAGGTACCTGCTCGTGCGAGTGTTATTCGCGTAATGATGATGGAACTCAACCGCATCTCTTCTCACCTAGTTGCACTTGCCACTGGTGGTATGGAACTCGGCGCCCTCTCGGCGATGATTTTCGGATTCCGCGAACGCGAGCTTGTCCTCGACGTCTTTGAGTTAGTGACTGGTCTGCGGATGAACAGCGCATATGTTCGTCCAGGCGGAGTCGCTCAAGATATTCCGGTTGGAGCCACCGACAAGATTCGCGAGACGGTTTCGCAATTGCGTACAAACCTCAAGGACACCGAGAAGCTTCTTGTTGGAAACTCAATTTGGCTAGCGCGTACTGATGGCGTGGGTTACTTGGATCTCGCAGGTTGTACCGCCCTCGGAATCACAGGCCCGATTTTGCGATCAACTGGATTGCCTTGGGACCTGCGCAAAACGCAGCCATATTGCGGTTATGAAACTTACGATTTCGATGTTGTCACCGCTGAGTCTTGTGATGCTTATGGTCGATTCCTCATTCGTATTTATGAAATGGGTCAATCGCTGCGCATCGTGGAGCAGTGTGTTGAACGCCTCGACTCAGCTGACTATCAAGGACCAGTCATGGTCGAAGATAAGAAGATTGGCTGGCCGGCTCAATTAAGTTTGGGTGCAGATGGATTGGGTAATTCACTTGATCACATCCGCGAAATCATGGGGACTTCGATGGAGTCATTAATTCACCACTTCAAGTTGGTGACCGAAGGCTTCCGGGTTCCAGCCGGCCAGGCTTATGTCGCAGTAGAGAGCCCACGCGGCGAGCTTGGCGCACAACTGATTTCTGATGGAGGCACGAAGCCGTATCGCGTGCACTTCCGCGATCCTTCCTTTAATAATCTCCAAGCTACTGCAGCAATGTGTGAAGGCAGCCAGATCGCCGACGTCATCGCCGCGGTCGCTTCAATTGATCCAGTAATGGGCGGGGTGGACAGGTAATGAAAGACGAAGCACTGCTTGCTCAAATGGATTCAATCATTGCTCGGTATCCAAAGAGCCGCTCGGCGATCATGCCGCTCTTGCACTTAGTGCAAGCCAGCGAAGGTTTTGTTACTCCTGAAGGGGTAGAACTTGTCGCCAAGAAATTAGAGTTGGCAACCGCTGAAGTGGCTGCGGTTGCGACTTTCTACTCACAATACAAGCGTCGCCCAGTGGGGGATTACCACGTGGGCGTCTGCACAAATACTCTCTGCGCAGTTATGGGCGGAGACGCGATCTTCTCTGGTCTTAAAGATCATCTCGGAATCGGCAACGACGAGCGCACTTCCGATGGAAAAGTTTCACTTGAACATATCGAGTGCAACGCTGCTTGCGATTATGCGCCCGTAGTAATGGTCAACTGGGAGTTCTTCGATAATCAGACTGTAGAAAGCGCCAAGGAATTGGTTGATAAATTGCGTAGCGGTAACCCGCCAGCGCCGACTCGTGGTCCAAACACATTGCCTACCTGGAAAGAGAATTCGGCCGTACTCGCCGGTATCTCTGACGGAAGAGCTAATGAAGGCGTGCAAGCCGGCCCCGCCTCACTAGCGGGACTTGAAATTGCACACGAGCGAGGTGAAGCGTAATGACTTCACTTAAGCCAGTTCTTTCAAAGCATTGGAACGAAACTGATTCTTTCACTATCGCTGGGTACCAACGCAATGGCGGATACGAGGGCATGAAAAAGGCGCTTGCGCTGGAGCCCGATGCAGTTATTGCATCTGTGAAGGATTCGGGTCTGCGTGGACGTGGTGGTGCAGGTTTTCCTACAGGTATGAAGTGGTCCTTTATTCCGCAAGGAGATGGTAAGCCGCACTATCTGGTGGTCAACGCCGACGAGTCTGAACCAGGTACGTGTAAAGATATGCCGCTTCTTTTGGCGAACCCACACTCACTTGTAGAGGGCATGATCATCGCCTCATACGCGATTCGCGCAAACCACGCATTCGTTTATATTCGAGGCGAAGTAACGCATGTGATTCGCCGTATGCAACAAGCGGTTGCCGATGCTTATGCCGCCGGATATTTAGGTAAGAACATCAACGGCAAGGGTTACGACTTGGATCTCATCGTCCATGTGGGAGCCGGTGCCTATATCTGTGGAGAAGAAACAGCACTCCTTGATTCCCTCGAAGGCTTCCGTGGTCAACCTCGCTTGCGGCCACCGTTCCCAGCAATTGCGGGTCTCTATGCCTGCCCCACTGTGGTTAACAATGTGGAATCCATCGCCAGCGTGCCTTCAATCTTCACGCACGGCGTCGAATGGTTCCAATCGATGGGTACTGAAAAGAGCAAGGGCTTCACGCTCTACTCACTCTCTGGCCATGTGAAGCGTCCCGGGCAATACGAAGCACCACTGGGAATTACTCTTCGTGAATTACTTGATATGAGCGGCGGCATTCGCGAGGGCCACACCATTAAGTTCTGGACACCTGGTGGTTCCTCTACTCCCATCTTTACATCTGAACATCTTGATGTACCCCTTGATTACGAAGGTGTCGGCGCCGCTGGATCAATGCTCGGCACTAAGGCACTTCAGATTTTCGACGAAACCACCTGTGTGGTGCGCGCTGTTCTTCGCTGGACTGAGTTCTACAAGCACGAATCTTGCGGCAAGTGCACACCATGTCGCGAGGGCACCTGGTGGCTCGTTCAAATTCTCAAGGATCTTGAAAATGGTGTCGGAAAAGCCGAAGATCTCGATAAGTTGCTCGACCTTTGCGACAACATCTTGGGGCGCTCTTTCTGCGCACTCGGTGATGGCGCGACGAGTCCGATCACATCATCGATCCATTATTTCCGTGATGAATATCTTGCTCACCTTTCGGCTGGAAAGTGCCCATTCGATCCAGTTGCATCAACACTTTTCGTAGGAGCGAGTGCGTAATGACTCTTACTAACAATGAAGTAGCCACCGGTGTCGAAATGATCACGGTCACTATCGATGGTTTCGAAGTAACTGTTCCTAAAGGCACGTTGATCATTCGCGCGGCTGAAATGTTGGGAATTCAGGTTCCCCGCTTTTGTGATCACCCACTTCTTGATCCTGTCGGCGCCTGCCGCCAATGCCTTGTCGATGTAGAAATCAACGGGCGCGCGTTTCCAAAACCACAAGCATCTTGCACGATGCCAGTTGAGAACGGGATGATCGTCAAGACGCAATTAACATCTCCTGTTGCTGCCAAAGCGCAACAAGGCGTCATGGAACTGCTTCTCATCAACCATCCGCTTGATTGCCCAGTCTGTGACAAGGGTGGCGAGTGCCCACTTCAGAATCAGGCAATGTCTACCGGCCGTGGCGAATCTCGTTTCAGTGGCGTCAAGCGCACTTTCCCCAAGCCAATCAATATTTCTTCGCAAGTTCTTCTTGACCGGGAGCGATGCGTACTCTGCGCACGTTGTACTCGTTTCTCGGATCAAATTTCTGGCGATCCATTCATTACGCTCAACGAGCGCGGCGCCCTTCAGCAAGTTGGCATTTACGAGAAGGAACCGTTCGAGTCGTACTTCTCGGGAAATACCGTGCAGATCTGTCCAGTGGGAGCTCTCACTGGTGCCGCATACCGCTTCCGTTCTCGCCCATTCGATCTAGTTTCTACACCATCTGTGTGTGAGCACTGTGCATCAGGATGTGCGCTTCGTACGGACGTTCGACGCGGCGTTGTTCTTCGACGTCTTGCCGGCGACGACGCTGAGGTTAATCAGGAGTGGAATTGCGATAAGGGTCGTTGGGCATTCCAATACTCCACTTCTAAGAATCGCCTCACCACACCGCTTGTTCGTGTAGATGGACGACTTGTTCCTACTTCGTGGCCAGATGCATTAGCTACCGCCGCAGCGGTGTTAGAGGGCAAACGATCTGCCGTACTCACGGGTGGACGTCTCACTGTCGAAGATGCCTACGCGTATCAAAAGTTTGCCCGGACTGTGCTCGGAACGAATGACATTGATTTCCGTGCACGTACTGCTAGCGACGAAGAGCGCGCATTCTTGGGACACATTGCTGGAACCTCGACGTCGTATGCGGATATTGATGCTGCCCAAAATGTTCTACTCGTCGCTTTCGAACCCGAAGAAGAGTCTCCCATTGTCTTCTTGCGACTACGTCGAAATGTGCGTTCACATAAACTGGCGGTTTCCACGATTGCGCCTTTCCGATCTGCAGGTAGCAAGAAATTGAACGCCACCGTTATCAAGGGGGATGAAGTTGCCGCGCTTGCCGGTGCGCAACTTGATTCAAACTCGGTAATTTTGGTGGGCGAGCGCGCAGCTCGTACTCCTGGTCTCTATAACGCTGCACTTGAAGCCGCTAAGAAGAGTGGCGCCAAACTTGCTTGGGTCCCACGTCGGGCAGGTGAGCGAGGAGCACTCGATGCTGGAGCGCTTGGCACCCTACTTCCAGGTGGTCGTCCTGTTTCAGATTCCGGTGCACGCATAGATATCGCTACCGCCTGGGATGCCTCCACACTTCCAGCTGAGATAGGTCGGACGGGCGAAGAAATCATTGCAGCAGCAGCCGCGGGGACGCTTATCTCCCTGGTGGTCGCCGGCGTTGATATCAACGATCTCCCGGTAGATGCTCGGGCTGCGCTTAAGAAAGCTTTCGTGGTGAGTTTTGAAATTCGTGAAAGCTCGGTCACTGAATTCGCCGACGTGGTCTTCCCGGTGGCCGCCGTCGTTGAGAAGTCGGGAACCTTCATTGATTGGGAAGGAAGGCCGCGCTCTTTCGATCGAGTTCTTGATGATGTTTCCAAGTTCTCTGATACTCGCGTCCTTTCCATGTTGGCCAAAGAAATGAAGCGTCCACTTGGCTTTGGTGATACCGCATCTGCTGGCAAGGAGCTTCACGCACTCGGCGCCTGGGATGGTGCTCGAGTTCCCGCAATTACTTCCAAGAGCATTGATACCTCAAGAAGTGTTGAACAAGGTGGCAACGCAGAATTAATCTCATGGCGGATGTTGCTAGATCTTGGATCGCTTCAAGAAGATGAGCCACATCTTGCGGGAACCGCGCGCAAGGCAGTGGCGCGCATCTCTGCTGGCACTGCGCAAAAGCATGGAATAGCTTCCGCAATCAAGATCACTGGCGATGCAGGCGCGATTACGTTGCCGGTAGAGATTACCGAGATGCAAGACGATCTTGTTTGGGTTCCAGAGAATTCAATTAATTCCCAAGTGCGCACGCTCGGCAAGAGTGGGCGCGTCACGATTGGAGCGGCATCGTGAGTGAAGTTCAACAACTCCTCGGCAATGATCCGGGTTGGCTCACACTCGTAAAGGCGCTCATTGTTTTCGTCTTTGCTGTGCTGATGACTCTCATGTCTATTTGGGGCGAGCGCCGCATTGTTGCTCGCATGCAAATGCGCCTTGGACCAAACCGCACCGGCCCCTTTGGACTTGTGCAAGGTCTGGCAGACGGTGTGAAGCTTGCACTGAAGGAAGACATCATTCCTAAAGCTGCCGATGCAGTGGTATTCGTTCTGGCACCCATTATTGCCGCAACTACCTGCTTCATGTCCTTTGCCGTAATTCCGATGACTGGCAAGGTAAAGCTCTTTGGTCACGAGACCACGATGCAACTTACGGATCTTCCCGTTGGCGTTCTCTATATTCTTTCGATCGCGTCAATTGGCGTTTACGGAATTGTTCTTGCCGGATGGTCGTCGGGTTCTACTTACCCACTTCTCGGTGGATTGCGCTCGAGCGCTCAAGTTATCTCGTACGAAGTGGCAATGGGTCTATCGCTTGTAGCGGTCTTCCTCTACGCGGGCTCAATGTCTACCTCCGACATCATCGATGCCCAAAACAAGATTTGGTATGCGATCGTGCTCTTCCCATCATTCGTTATCTACGTGATTTCGATGGTCGGTGAAACCAACCGCGCACCATTCGATTTAGCAGAGGCTGAAGGAGAGCTTGTGGGTGGATTCCACACGGAGTACTCCTCGCTTAAGTTTGCGCTCTTCTTCCTTGCTGAGTACGTAAACATCATCACCGTTTCCGCACTGGCAACCACACTCTTCCTAGGTGGATACCACGCACTTCCTGGCCTCACATTCACTGAGTCTTGGCTCGGCGGTTACTTCACCTTCTTCTGGTTCCTAGCCAAGGTGCTCGCTTTCCTCTTCTTCTTCATTTGGCTTCGTGGCACGCTTCCGCGCCTTCGTTACGACCAATTTATGAAGTTTGGTTGGAAGGTACTCATCCCTGCATCACTCGTCTGGATCATGCTGGTTTCTACGCTTCGAGTCTTCTCGCTTCAAGGAACTTCGCGAGCCTATGTATTGGGATTCGTCGTGGGTGCGATTCTGTTGGGTCTTGGTGCGAGCTCGATTTACGACAAGACCAAGAAGCGCAAAGCCGGAGAAGTTGCCGCGCTTGTATATGACGCACCAGATTTTGCAGTTCCCCAACTTCCAATGAGCGTTTCCACATTCGTGGTGCCCAGCGCAGCTGCTTCTAAGGAGTCCGCGAGTGAGTAACGAATTGATTCCTTCAAAGGATGGCGCGCTCGAGAGGGCGGCGCAGGAGAGTATTCCGGTGGCCAACACAGGCCCGGCAAGTCTCGGTAAGCAATCACAAGGTTTCGGCGTCACCTTTGCGACCATGTTCAAAAAGGTGAACACAGAGCAGTATCCAGAAGAGAAAGTGCCCACGGCTCCACGTTTTCATGGGCGTCACCAGCTCAACCGCTATCCAGATGGATTAGAACGTTGCATTGGTTGCGAACTCTGCGCTTGGGCCTGCCCCGCAGATGCCATCTATGTGGAAGGTGCATCCAACACAGAAGACGGTCGTTTCTCTCCCGGTGAACGTTACGGTCGTGTTTATCAAATCAACTACTTACGCTGCATTTTCTGTGGGCTTTGTATCGAAGCGTGCCCTACGCGTGCACTCACCATGACTAATGAGTACGAACTTGCAGACGATGGTCGCGAGAAGTTGATCTACGAGAAGCAAGATCTCCTCGCCCCGCTTATGCCCGGAATGGTGAAGCCACCACACGCTATGTTCCCTGGAACTGACGACGGCGATTACTACCGTGGTCAAGTAACCGGTGCTCATCCAAGCCAAGGAGAGCAAGTATGAATCTAATTTTGGCGGCTAATCCGTTTACCCCCGGCCAAACCGGCACCCCAGAGGCGGTTCTCTTCTGGATTTTGGCGCCGCTCGCAGTTCTGGCGGCAGTCAGCATGATTTTCGTGAAGAAGGCAGTGCATTCCGCACTCCTTCTTGCATGGGTCATGATCACCTTGGCAATTTTCTACATCGCAGAAGATGCGCCATTCCTCGGCATCGTTCAGATCGTGGTCTATACCGGTGCGGTCATGATGCTCTTCCTCTTTATCCTCATGCTTGTAGGTGTCGATAGTTCTGATTCGCTGGTTGAAACCATCAAGGGTCAGCGCGTCATGGCAATGATCGGCGCCCTCGGCTTCGCGGTACTACTGATCGGCGCTATCGGCCGCTCTTACACGGGATTCGCCGGGCTCACAGCAGCTAACACTGACGGTAACGTCGAAGGCTTGGCGCAATTACTCTTCACTCGCTACGTCTGGGCATTTGAAGTGGTTTCCGCTTTGCTCATCACTGCCGCTCTCGGTGCCATGGTTCTTGGTCATCGCGAACGTTCGAGTGAGCGCCCTACACAGCGAGAACTTTCGATCCTGCGTTTTCGCCCGGGATCAAAGCTGCCTGGTGCCCCGCTGCCCAACCCCGGCGTTTATGCATTGCATAACGCGGTAGATGTTCCCGCCTTGCTTCCGGATGGCACCCCTGATCCATCGTCGGTCTCACGCGTTCTCAAGGCTCGTGGGGATGTCTTAGATACCAAGGCTTTTGAAATGCACACGATTGAGGAGGGCGAAGATGAGTCCAAATAATTACCTGGTGCTCTCTGCGCTGCTCTTCTCTATAGGAGCAATTGGCGTCGTACTTCGCCGCAATGCGATCGTGGTTTTCATGTGTGTTGAGTTGATGCTCAACGCGGCCAACTTAGCTTTTGTCACTTTTGCTAGGTTGCTAGGAAATCTCGATGGTCAAGTAGTCGCTTTTTTCACCATGGTGGTGGCAGCTTGCGAAGTAGTAGTTGGTCTCGCAATTATCGTGACAATTTTCCGCTCTCGTCGCTCGGCTTCGGTCGATGACGCTAACTTGTTGAAGTACTAGGAAGGAGGAATATCGTGGAAGCTACACATGCACTTGCGAGTGGTACTAGTTCTCTCTTGGTTTGGTTGATCGCGCTCCCGGCGCTTGGCGCAACGATTCTCCTTCTGGCCGGACGTCGTTCCGACAAGTGGGGTCACCTCTTGGCTACCGCACTTTCCGGTGCTTCTTTCGTCGTCGGCCTTGTGGAGCTCTTCAAGATGCTCAGCCGAGATGGTGAAACGCGCGGCGTTTCTCAACATCTCTTCACGTGGATCAATGCTGGCTCCTTCAACGTTGAAGCTGGCTTGTTGCTCGATCAACTCTCTATTTGCTTCGTCCTCCTTATTACTGGGGTAGGCACTCTCATTCATGTTTACTCCATTGCATACATGGAGCACGATCATGATCGTCGTAGATTCTTCTCATACCTCAATCTCTTCATTGCTGCGATGCTCTTGCTCGTCCTCGGAGATTCTTTCCTCAACCTCTACGTAGGCTGGGAAGGCGTAGGTCTTGCCTCATATCTACTTATTGGGTTCTGGAATCAGAAGCCGGCTTATGCCACCGCCGCCAAGAAGGCGTTCGTGGTTAACCGCATCGGTGACATGGGGCTCAGCTTTGCGATCATGATCGCATTTACAGCTTTCGGAACGGTTTCGTTCCAAGGTGTGGCAAACCACGCTGGTCCGGAACATAAGCAGATCATGACGTGGATGGGTCTTGCTCTCTTGCTGGCAGCAGCCGGTAAGTCTGCGCAATTCCCCTTGCAATCATGGCTCGGCGATGCCATGGCCGGCCCCACTCCAGTCTCGGCCTTGATTCACGCCGCAACAATGGTGACCGCGGGCGTTTATCTCATCACGCGTTCTAACTTCGTCTTTGATTCGGCACCCACGGCACAACTCATGGTGGTCATCGTTGGTGTTGTCACTCTGCTCTTTGGTGCACTTATTGGTACTGCTAAAGACGACATTAAGAAAGCCTTGGCGGCTTCCACGATGTCGCAGATTGGCTACATGGTTCTCGCTGCAGGGCTTGGACCTGCCGGTTACGCTTTTGCCATCATGCACTTGCTGACACATGGTTTCTTTAAGGCAAGCATGTTCCTAGGCGCTGGCTCGGTCATGCACGGAATGAATGATGAAGTTGATATGCGCAAGTTTGGTCGTTTGCGTTTGGCAATGCCGATCACTTACATCACCTTTGGTCTGGGTTACTTAGCAATTATTGGCGTGCCACCGTTCTCCGGGTTCTTCTCGAAAGACAAAATCATTGAGGCCGCTTTCAATGCTGGCGGCCCCCGTGGCTGGATCATCGGCTTCGCGGCCTTGCTCGGTGCGGCAATCACTGCCTTCTACATGACACGCGTCATGGTGTTGACCTTCTTTGGCCAAAAGCGTTGGGCCGATGAGGCGCATCCGCATGAGTCTCCCAAACTTATGACGGCGCCTATCATCATTCTTTCGATTGGTTCGATCGCAGCCGGCGCGCTCTTCGCCTTTGGTTCGTCATTGCAACATTGGCTCGAGCCAGTGGTTGCCCGCGGATTTGTTGAAGGCGAGCCTGCGCTTCAACCGATAGTTGTAAGCATCATGGCTTTGGTCGCGGTTGCGCTCGGCGTAGCTCTTGCTTACGTCAAGTACGTACGTGTGCCAGTCGAAGCGGTAGCACCCACGAATGTTTCTATCTGGACTCGTTTTGCACGGCGCGACTTGCTTCAGGATGCGTTTAACGAAGCAGTATTTATGCGTCCTGGTCAATATCTCACCCGCGCACTCTCATTCTTCGATCGCAAGGTTGTTGACGGGGCGGTGAACGGTACGGGAGCGCTCTTCGGAGGGCTCTCGGTGCGAGTTCGCCGCGTACAAACTGGTTACGTTCGCACCTATGCACTACTCATTCTGGTCGGCGCCGCACTTATTTTGGCGGCCATGTTGGCAGCGAGGATCTGATCATGTACCTCTCCTCACTACTCCTTCTCCCGCTGATCGGTTCGGCAGTTATTGCTGGATTACCAGCCGGTCGCACCTTGCTCGCCAAGCAGATCGCACTCGGCACTAGCGTGCTCACCGCGATCCTAGGTATCGCAATGGCCCTCCAATTTGATCGTGCACTCGGAACCTTCCAGTTCGTTGAGAGCCACGAGTGGATCACTTCATTTGGCGTGAAATATGGCTTAGGTATCGATGGCACAGGTCTGGTGCTCATCTTGATGGCGCTTATCTTGGCCCCTATCGTCATTCTTGCTTCATGGAATGAAGGAGAAGGCGGTCGCTTTAGCCAGAAGGCGTTCTTCGCATTGTTACTTGTTTTGGAAACATTCATGGTCGGCGTTTTCGCTGCCACAGATGTCTTCCTCTTCTACGTATTTTTCGAAGCGATGCTTATTCCGGTCTACTTCCTCATTGGATCCTTTGGAGGACCAAACCGCTCCTACGCTGCTGTGAAGTTTTTGCTATACAGCTTGCTTGGTGGGCTTCTTATGCTGGCCGCAGTTATTGGCCTTTATGTCCTCACGAAGAATCAATTCGGTGCACCTACCTTCGATGTCACTGAGTTGAGCGCACTCAATATTGATCAAAATCTGCAGCGCTGGCTCTTCCTCGGTTTCTTTATTGCCTTTGCGATCAAGGCGCCGATGTGGCCGCTCCATACCTGGTTGCCAGATGCTGCCTCGGCGGCAACTCCCGGAACCGCAATTCTGCTCATTGGTGTGCTCGATAAAGTTGGCACTTACGGCATGATTCGCTACTGCCTTCCACTCTTTCCAGATGCTGCACACTATTTTGCACCGACCATTGTCGTGCTCGCGGTTATCAGCATTATTTATGGTGCGATCTTGGCCATTGGGCAGAAGGATCTCAAGCGCCTCATTGCATTTACCTCCATCTCGCACTTCGGTTTCATCGTGCTCGGTATTTTTGCGATGACGAGCACTGCGGGTGCAGGTGCCACGCTTTACATGTTCAATCACGGCTTCTCGACCGCCGCCCTCTTTATGGTGGCGGGCTGGATGATCTCTCGACGGAACTCATCGACGATTGCTGATTTTGGTGGCCTGCAACGCGTCACTCCCGTGATGGCTTGGATGTTCTTCCTTGCAGGTATGTCGAGTTTGGCGCTTCCAGGCCTCTCGAGCTTCGTGAGCGAAGTTTTGGTGCTTGTGGGCTCGTATCAAACTTTCCCAGTAGCGGCGATCATCTCGACTGTTGCCATCGTCTTGGCTGCGCTCTACATCTTGATTGTGGTGCAACGTTCGCTGCACGGACCTATAGCGCCTGGTAATGAATCTCTGCTAGATCTCACCACTCGTGAGCGGGTGGCAATTGCGCCCGTTATTGCCATCATCATTTTCCTGGGCTTTGTACCTAGCGTCTTGCTCAACGTCATTAACCCGACGGTGACGCATACATTGACGCAAGTACACGCCACCGAGCCCACACCGACAGCGGGGGAGTAAGAGTATGAATTTCGTCGCCCCTGTAATCAATTACAGCCAAGTCCTCCCAATTCTTATCGTCTTAGGAACAGCACTCCTGGGCGTTATCGTCGAGGCATTTGTTGCTCGCGATCGTCGTTACCAAATTCAAGTACCACTGTCGATTGCCGGGCTTGTGGTGGCATTTGTTTGGATTCTAAAGATCCATGCAACCACAGCGATCACAGCTGAGAGCGCGGTGGCTATCGATGGTCCCGCTCTGGTGCTTCAAGGTGCAATTGTCATTTTGGGTATCGCTGGCCTTTTGTTAATTGCCGAGCGCAAACTTGATTCTTCGGGTGATGCATTCGTAGCTCAAGCGGCTGCTATTCCAGGTTCTGAAGCTGAACGCACGGCTACATTGGCCAAGCTCACGCAAACTGAAGTATTCCCACTGACTCTCTTTGCGATTGCCGGCATGATGCTCTTCCCAGCCGCAAACGATTTGGTAACGATGTTTGTGGCGCTCGAAGTGCTCTCACTGCCGCTTTACTTAATGTCAGGCTTGGCTCGTCGCCGTCGCCTGCTCTCGCAAGAGGCGGCATTGAAGTACTTCCTCTTGGGTGCCTTCTCTTCTGCTTTCTTCCTCTACGGAGCGGCCTTTCTCTACGGTTATTCCGGCAGCGTCGGATTCCGACAAATTCGGGAAGCAATTCAAACCAACGCTGGTAATGACGTCTTCTTGCTCACCGGTATTGCCCTTGTTTCAGTGGGCCTGCTCTTTAAGGTGAGCGCGGTGCCGTTCCACTCGTGGACGCCCGATGTTTACCAGGGAGCCCCTACGCCGGTCACCGCGTTCATGGCTGCCTGCACCAAGATCGCAGCATTCGGTGCCTTTGCTCGCCTCTTCTACGTGGGTCTGAGTGGTGCTCGTTGGGATTGGCGTCCGATGCTCACCGTTATCGCGATTGCCACCATGGTTCTTGGTGCCCTTTGGGCGCTTACCCAAACAGATATCAAGCGGATGCTTGCCTACTCTTCAGTAGCGCACTCCGGCTTCATCCTTACCGGCATTGTCGCAACCAATAAGGCGGGCCTCTCCGGCACTCTCTTCTACTTGGTGACCTACGGATTCACCACTATTGGCGCCTTCGCAATCGTTACCTTGGTGCGTAACGCCTCAGGTGAGGCCACACACATCTCCGGATATGCAGGTCTTGGTAAGCGTTCACCTTGGATTGCCATGCTCCTGAGCCTCTTCCTACTTGCCTTAGCGGGCATTCCTCTCACGAGTGGTTTCGTAGCGAAGTTCGCGGTCTTCTCGGCAGCTTATGAAAGCGGATCAACGGTCCTAGTTATCTTTGGTGTGCTCACCAGCGCGATCGCGGCTTTCTTCTACATCCGACTTATCGTTCTCATGTTCTTCCAAGATCCAGAAGAAGATGGCCCTACCGTGGCTGCCGCACCTTTGATGACGACCGCAGCGATTGCGCTCTGCGCCACGGTGACTCTGGTGCTCGGAATCCTGCCTAATTCACTCGTGCACGTCATCGACGCGGCCTCAAGATTCGTTTTCTAATTGAGCACGTTAGGTATTCCCCACCTAGCACCTGAACTTGAGAGTGCTCTAGTCGCTGGACTCGGCGAAGTTGAAGAGTTTCTGGTTTCCCATGTTGAAGGGGAGTACCCCTTCATCACCGAGGCCTCTCGCCACTTGGCCCTTGCCGGCGGCAAGCGCCTCCGTCCACTCCTTACATTGCTCTCATCGCAATTCGGTAAAGGTATTTCGGAAGATGTGATCAAGGCAGCGGTGGTTGTTGAACTCACGCATCTCGCTACGCTTTATCACGATGATGTGATGGATGAAGCTCCGCTCCGTCGTGGTGTTCCTAGTGCTAATGCTCGTTGGGATAACACCATCGCGATCCTGACCGGTGATTTTCTCTTTGCCAAAGCCTCTGATTTACTTGCAGATTTGGGTCCAGAAGCGGTGCGGATCCAGGCACGTACGTTCGAACGCCTCGTCACCGGACAAATTATGGAAACTGTTGGGGGAGAAGGCGATCAGCTCGCCCACTATCTCAAAGTGGTGGCCGATAAAACTGGTTCACTTATTGCAACAAGTGCGCGCTTTGGGTCAATGATTGGCGGAGCATCGCCAGAGGTGGTCGATGTGCTCACCTCTTTTGGGGAGCACATTGGTGTGGCATTTCAGCTCGCTGACGACGTCATAGATATTGCCAGCGAATCTGGGGTCTCAGGGAAAACCCCAGGAACCGATCTGCGCGAGGGTGTACCGACTTTAGTGACCTTGCATGTGATGTCTTCTACTAATCCGGCTGATTCCCAACTCAAATCATTACTTTCCAAGCCCATCGAAGACGAGCAAGTTATAAAAGAGGTGCTTGCCGCGCTTCGGGCACATCCCGCGCTTGAAGTTTCGCGTAATCAATTGCATGAATATTCAAATGGTGCCAAGAAGAGTTTGGATTCTTTGCCTGATGGCCCAGCAAAGGCTGCTTTAGTGAGCCTCTGCGACGCTATCATCGAGCGTTCTGCGTGAGGATTTAACCAAATCCGCACCTAGAAGAAATAGCGAAAGCCAAATAAATGCGAAACCTATCCATCTCTCTTTAGACATCTCCTCATGGAGCACAAAGACGCCTAGGAGGAATTGCACACTTGGCTGTATGTACTGCAAGAGCCCAATGATTGATAGTGGAAGTCGTGTGGCGGCTCCGTTAAACATCAGAAGCGGCAGCGTTGTGACAATCCCAGCTCCAGAGAGAAGCAGAGAAGAACGAAAATCTAAGCCGAATTGGCCCTTGCCTTGGATCCCCAAGTAAATCAGTAGAGCGAGAGCCGGGATAATGAGCACAAGTGTTTCGGCAGCCAGGGACTCTAAAGCATTCCCGTTAAAGTGCTTCTTGATGATGCCGTATAGACCCCATGTCGATGCGATGAGTAGGGCAATCCATGGGGGTCGGCCGTATGCGAAGGAAAGAATGATTACCGCGACCGCGCCAGAGGCCCCGGCCAGCCATTGGGTTCGGGAAAGCTTTTCCTTGTAGACCACAATTCCTAAAAAGACCATCACCAATGGATTGATGTAATAGCCGAGAGCAGATTCGGTGAAGTGATCGTTATTTACTGCCCAGATAAACACGAGCCAATTCGCGGAGAGCGCAAGTGATGAGCCGACGAGCCACCAGATACGACGCCTATTAACCACAAGGTGCAAGAGCACCCGAATCTTTCGTTGACCGACAAGCAGTAAGAGACAGACAAGTAATGACCAAACGACTCTGTGGGCGAGGATTTCTAGGGCAAAAGCAGGCTTAAGTAAGGGCCAGTAGAGCGGGAAGAATCCCCAAATTAAACAGGCAGAAACGCCATAAGCAAGGCCGGTTCGATCCAATTTTGCCGTCAAGGCTCAGGCCTTTCTAATGAGGGTCTCTCCACATAGGTGCTCTTTGGATCGACTTATAGAGCATTCTCTCATCAAAGGGTGCGAGGGCATAACCATTTGGCTGCGGAGGGGTGGGGCTATAGCCAGTGCGTTCTGCGATGACGCGCAAAATATCTGGGTGAGAGTAGTAAATGGTGTACGTGGCGTTGAGCAGGGCGTTTAGACATTCAGGAAGTAAAACACCGGCTTGGCGAAGAAGGCTTTCGCGTTGACTCTGGTCTAGTGACGAAAAATCCTCAGGTAACTGCCCAAGAAATTTACGAACTATATCTTCGGAACTAAGTGCAATTACATCGCCAACAAGTTCATCAATAGATATGACCGCTGCTGCGCTTTGTAAATTCTCTTGTGCCGGAATCAAAGTTTCCAACAATGCCTTCCAGGTGGTTCCAGTGATACCAAATAATTGATGGCTCGTCATCGCGAGCTCTCTAGAATTTGTGCGCCCACCATAGAGTCGGCGGCGCGCAACGCAATCGCTTGAATCGTTGACGTTGGATTAAGCGCACCCACGGTAACGAAAACGCCTCCATCGACGATATATAGATTAGGACAATCATGACTTTGGCCGAATTCATTAACAACGGAAGTTTTTGGATCGCTGCCCATACGTGCTGTCCCTAGTAAATGAAAACCAGCGCTTGTGACGAGATCTACAACTCGGATATCAGTTGCTCCAGCTTCTTTCAGTACACCGCGATTAACTTCGATTCCAAAATCAAGAATCTTCCGAGCATTTTCGCTCACGCGGTAGGAAATCTTAGGTGCCGCAATTCCAAAACGATCTTTGAGCGTGGGAGAGAGAGTCACGCGGTTATGCGATTCCGGTAAGTCTTCGCTTGTAACGGTGATGCTTGCCGTGTGGCCGAATTGGCTATAGAAATCTTCATGATGGCCAGCACCCCAAGCAACCGGCAGAGTATAGGTTCCCAGAGCTGAACCGAGCGGACCATCACTTCGAATCGTCTGCGCTTGAAATCCGCGAACGAACCCTCGGTCAGCATTGCTTTCGTAGAACTCTTGACTGTAAATGCTGCAGGCAAATGGGCCCATAAAACCGTCCATGGCTTCTGGGAAAATTCCGGTAACAAGGGCAGTGGGGTGAAACATCAGATTGCGTCCTACCTGGTCGCTACTGTTTGCCAGTCCATTGGGGCACCAGTCGGCAGCACTTAAAAGTAGGAGTCGCGCTGTTCCGACGCCATTTCCGGCAAGTACTACATTCTCTGCCTGGATCTCTTGTGGATTGCCCTGGGCATCAAAGTAGGTGACCCCAGTGACTCTGCCGGATGTCGAAAGAATTCTCGAAACTCTCGCTTCAGTGATGAGTCGTATTTTGCTTGCATGAATGTCGGACCAGTAAGTCACATCGGTACTTGCTCTTGATTTGCGCGGACATCCTAAATCGCAAGGACCACAATTGTTGCAGGCAAGTCGATCTCCGTGATCAGCGGTCATGATGGCTGCGTCAACTGGCCACCAATGATAATTAAGACGATCGTAAGCGGCGGCAATTCTTTCAGCCCCGGCACCCAAGGGAAGTGCGGGCATGATTCGATGAGGCTTACTTGGATACGCCGGGTCTCCGTCATGCCCGGCAACCCCCATCATTCGATCATTAATTTCAAAGTAAGGTTCAAGATCGAAGTATGAGAGCGGCCAATCATCGCCAACGCCGTCGAGCGACTTCACTCGAAAATCTTCGGGTTTTAGCCGAGGGAAGTGTGCGCCCCAGTGAATTGTTGAGCCGCCAACAGCGTTATAGAGCATGGGGCTAATATCGCTATCAGAGTCATCAATCGGATAATCCCAAGAATTCTTTCGAATATTTGGGTTGGGGTGGTGGGTGCGGTGTCGGGCTCGCTCCCAACCAAAAGTGAGCGATGGTGAGCTATCGGGAGCAACCCATCCACCTTGTTCTAAGACAGTCACGTTCGCGCCCTGTTGAGCCAGTCTCCAGGCTGCAGCGCTGCCGGCAGCTCCTGCACCGATGACTAAGAATTCGCATGACGACTTCATTCCAAAATAGTACAGCCGGTGGGAGTGCGGTAACGAACTCCTGGGCTTAGTATCTGATGGGCTTTAAAATAGTTACAGGGGGAGAGATGAACGACCACTCTAATAAGGGCGTAGTAGTGACTGGTGCCGGAAATGGCATTGGTCGCGGCATTGCAGAGCGCTTCATTAAGGAAGGAGCGCATGTGGTGCTCCTAGATATCAATGAGGCCGCAGTCTCCTCGCTGGCAAAATCCCTCGGACCCAACGCGCATGCAATCGTGGGCGATGTCCGTGACGAGTCAGCTATTCAAAGCGCTATCGATGAAGCGGTAAGCAGAGCGGGAGCGCTCGATATTATGGTCAATAATGCCGGCATCATCACGATTGCCCCCATCGTGGACACCGACAGAGATAGTTGGATGCGAATTCTTGAAATCAACGTGGTTGGAATAGCCTTGGGTTCAAAGCTCGCTGCTAAACAAATGATTGCTCAAGGTCGAGGTGGCGTCATTGTTAATGCCTCTTCTGGAGGTGGTCGCCATGGCGTCGCTAATCTCTCCCAGTATTGCGCTTCAAAGGCAGCGATCATCATGATGAGTCAATCCCTGTCACAAGAGTTGGCGCCCCACAAAATTCGCGTTAACTGCTATACGCCTGGGCACATCATGACTCCACTTTGGGATGATATTACTGATGGAATGAGCACGAAGTTGGGGCAATCAAGAGACCAAACCCTCGATACATTTTTAGAGACTGTTCCTTGGGGGCGTTTTGGAACTCCGGCAGACGTAGCAGCTTCGGTTTCGTGGCTCTGTACAGATGATGCTGAGTACATTAGTGGCCAATGCATTGCAATGAATGGTGCCGAATTGCCTTGGTAGGAAGTTCTTAGGATTGTGAGAATTCCTGGGCGATTTCTTTGCGATAGGTAATCCAAACATCGTCATGGGCTTTAACGTGTTTGAGAAATTCTTCGAAGGCACCAATTCTTCCTGGGCGTCCCACGATGCGTAGGTGTAAGCCAACGGACATCATGCGTGGTTGTTCAAGGCGCTCTTCGTAAAGCCGATTAAAGGTATCAATATTGTATTTGAGCCAATCCGTTGGCGTGTAGCCAGGATCTGCCCACATTTTCATATCGTTCGTATCGATGGCATAAGGCACTATGACGATTGGGCCCTCTTTGGTCTCTTCCCAGAAGGGCCAATCTCCTGAGTAATCGTCCATGCTGTAAAGAAAGCCTTCTGATTGTAAAATTGACCTAGTTTCTTCGGTAAAAAGATAGCGAGAGAGATGTCCAACTGGTGCCACTCCGATAGAGCGTTTAATTGAATCACGCGCTGAAACAATGAAGTTACGTTCCTCTTCTGGGCTCATCTTGAATTGATGAATCCAGCGGTGCCCATGGCTGGCCGCTTCGTCACCACGGCTCTTGATAAAGTCGGCAATTTGCGGGGCGCGTTCTAGAGCTACGGCGGCGCAAGTCCAGGTTGCGGGAACGTCATACTTCGTTAAGAGATCGGCGACTCGTTTGAAACCCTCTTTGATCCCGTATCTGTAATTTGATTCATTTCCGGGATTTCGCACGGCTCCTTTGGTCACCAAATTCATCTCATCTACCGGCTCGGCTTTTCCGTCACCATCGAGAATTGATATTTCAGCGCCCTCTTCAACGTTAACTACGATTGAAAGGGCGAGAGCGGTCTGAGATGGGCGTGGGGTGAGCATCTTTCCTCCGGGCAGGCAGTGTCAGTAGTGGGTACACTATCAGGGTGACTGATCTCGAATTAGTGATTAGCGATGGCATCGCTCGACTCATCATCAATCGCCCTGAACGCAAGAATGCACTTAATTCAGAAATGTGGGCGGAGATTCCACGACTTCTAGATCAAGCGAGTGGAGTTCGAGCCCTCGCAGTTCAATCCTCCACCCCCGGACTCTTCTCTGCCGGCGCCGACATAAACGAATATCGTGAGAATGCCGGAAATTCAGAATGGGGATTTGAAAGCCAGGCACGAGTCGGTAGGGCGCTGAGTGCACTTCGCGCATTCGAAGCGCCAACATTTACATTGGTGGATGGCCCGTGTTTCGGTGGTGGCGCAGGTATAGCAAGTGCATGCGATTTCCGTATTGCAACGGAAGGCGCGACCTTTGCGATAACTCCTACAAAATTGGGGATGCTCTATCCATACGAGGAAATGGTGCATCTCGTTGATCTAGTTGGTGTGACTGTCGCCAAGCGAATTATCTACTCCGGAGCAGCATTTACCGCATCTTGGGCTCTGAAGGTCGGTTTCGTCGACGATGTCGTGGCGGATTCAGATCTATACAGTGCGTTTCAAAGTCGCATTTCAGATTTAGCAGTTGTTAGTTTAGAAGCCGTACGCAATACGAAGAAGATGTTCGCTCGAATATCTTCTGGGATTCGGATTGAAGATGATGTTGCGCGGTCAGCAATTGTAGAAGCTTTGAAAAGTGCTGATCACCTCGAGGGACTCAATGCATTTCTCGAAAGGCGCCCAGCAAAATTTAGTGAGTAGTATTAAATTCTCTTTCTAGCCAAAGCCCCAAGTTAAGTACGTTTTCATCGCTCTCGCCTACCAATTGGACCGACCGCCGAGTTGTTGGTTCGACGATCGAAAGAGATGATAATCCCGAAATATTGACCCAAGCTGCTAAATCGGCGGCATTAGGAGGATTCGCGCTGAGAGCCGGCGCTCCTGCCGCTGTAGTGGGAAGAACCATGACATCGAACGTCTTAAAGAGCGCACGCGTCTGGCTTTGGAACTCCGCGATCTTCGCTTTAGTTTCCGCAATTTTCCTGGGCGGCAAAGTGTTAACAAAATTCATAATCGAGAGAAACTCCTCCGAAAAACCCTGTTGGGTGGTGGATCCGGAAAGGCCTAAGCTCTCGCTGCCTTCAAGTTCGCAGATAAGTAAGCCTGCTCTCCTTATTGCACCTGCGTCAAAACCTTCAATTGTTCGTTCTTCGAGGCTCGCTAGTTTGCTCAATATTTGATGCACGGCGCTTTGGCCAAGAGGATCTGCATCCCTTGAGAGTTGCGAGCCCACGATCCGCAAAGTTGAAGGATCGATAGGGGAGTAGGCAATATTTTGCGCGGCAGAAAGGATTGCTACCAAATCGCTTACTGATGTAGTGAGAAACCCTACCGAGTCGAATTCCTCTGCAAGCCGGACTAGACCTTGGTTTGAGATTCTTCCTCTCGAAGGTTTGTATCCGACAATCTCACAGTAGGCAGCTGGGATTCGTACGCTGCCCATAGTGTCTGAGCCAAGTGAAAATGGAAGTACCTCTGATCCGACGATAGCTGCAGAGCCACCGCTTGATCCGCCAGCGTTGAGCCGTGGGTCAAGCGGGTTACTACATAAGCCAGTGAAAGCATTCGCAGTGACAGCGCCAACAGCGCCTTCTGCCATGGTGGTGGTTAATGTCGGGATGGCTCCGAGTTCACGAAGTCGAGAGACGATCCAACTATCGACGCTCGCTTTAACTTCGTTACTACGCGTCCCAGATGTAGTGACAACTCCCTTGATATCAATATTGGCTTTTACGCCAAAAGGAATTCCATCGATACTAGATCTCTGCAAGCCATTGGCACGTCTTGAATCTGCTTCTAAAGCCTCAATACGCGCATATTCAATTCGCTGTTCCACTGCATGGTGTTCATCAATTACTTCAAGGGCGTTCTTAACAAGTTCTTGGGATGTGACTTCACCGGAAGCTAACCGGAGAGTTGTTGCCGAAAGTGTTGATTTCATGCGCGAGCGTCTACGAGGCGGATCGGCTTTTGCCTGGTCGTCAACTGAGTGATTTCTGCAGTCTCCCCAACTCCCACGATCTCGGCGCCGATTTTGAGACCCAAGGTGGCAGAGAGGTGATCTTCTATCTGGAGCCTTATCGATTCGCTCTGTTCGCGGACTTCGACTACGACTACTAAGTGATCCGATCCCGAAGGAGCCTTCTCGAGTCTGGCAAAGTACTCGCCGCTAAAACCAGGGATGTTAACCAGAATGGCGCTCAATGCTGTGGGGTAAACGTTAATTCCCCGTAGCTTCACCATGTTGTCACTGCGTCCGAGTAATCCAGCCATTCGGTCGAAAGGCATGTTGGCACTTCCGTGGCCAGGGAGAAGGGCGGTGAGGTCGTGAGTGTTAAATCGAATGAGAGGTGCAAGGTCTGATTTCGCGAGGCTGGTCACCACTAATTCACCGGTCTCACCGCGAGGTGTGGGTGCGTGAGTCTCTGAATCTAAGACCTCTACGAAATTTGCATCTTCCCAAATATAAAGTCCGTCGCGCTCGGGTCCTTCTGTTGAGAGAATTCCAGTATCTGCTACTCCGTACCAATTGAATGCTGGTACGCCTCCCCAGGCATCTTCAAGTTTCTTACGGCCGCCTTCGGGCAGATGGCCGATAATCATGCGAACGTTGAGATCCTTCACTGGATCAAGCCCTTGTTCGCGAACCACTTCAGCTAGTCGTAGAAGGTAATCGGAAAATCCCACCAAAACTGTTGCTCCGAAGCGTTTGATAAGTTCGACTTGCCGTTCAGAGCGAGTTTCAGCGCCGGTACCGGCAGAAATATACGTTGCCTCGGTGTATCGGATTATCGATTCGCGTATGTAGTGCCCTCCGTTGATGAGGCCATGTCCATAAACGCCATGCACAACGTCGTCCGCATTTACTCCGAGCCACCGATAAGTGCGGCCGAGAAGTAGGTTTTGTACTTCACGACCCCAAGGGCCCCAGACCACCGGCTGTGGGGCACCTGTCGTACCACTGGTGGTTTGCACGACACGTGGTCCCGATTTGCCGGTTGCTGGAAGCGCTAGCGAACCAAACGGAGGAAACGCTTCGACGTCATTCAAGATAGCTGTCTTATCCACGAGGGGAAGGAGATGAAGATCTTCCAGAGATTTAATATCTCCGACCCCGACGCCGGCTGCCTTCCACGTACTTTGATAAAATGGCGTCGCCCACGCGAGCGCTAATACTTTTTGGAATTCACTTTCCTGAATAGAGCGAAGTTCGTCGCGTGACATACCTTCATATTGATTGATGAAATCTCTTCCGCTGGGAAAGGATTTTGAAAATTCCGATGTATCAAAGGAATCAAAGTATGGGGAGTTGCTCATAGGAGTTCAATCAATTGAGCGACGTCATCGAGATCTTCGAGATTGTTAAGAAGTTCGGTCAGTTGATCGTGCACTTCACTCTTTCCGGCTGCGTCAAGATTGCGAGCGAATTTTTCTGCAAGTTGATTTTGACTCATTGGCTTACTCGGGCTGCCAAGCGAGGCAGGCAGAGTTATTGAGTGCTCCGTCCCGTCTTTCAGTTTCACGACGATTGTTTGTGGATCGAACGCATTGGGATTTGGATTCGAGTCTGCAACTACGCTCACTCGCTGCGCAGCTTCGATTATTTGCGGATTTCTTAATCGTTCTTCACTGTAAGAGTGCAAAGTGATTGTTCCGTCGATGAGGGCATTTGGGATGAGATAAGCCAGGCAGAGACGTGCAGTTCCGACTTGCATGTCAATGGTGGGTAGTCGGCCCACTAAACCTTTGACCATTGGTGGAACATGGGCTACAACTTCTAGGACATCATCAACAGTGAACTTATGTTGTTGTTGTAATTGGAGTACTCCGTCAAGAGCTGCGTGTGTGGCGCGCCCTGATGGAAAAGGTTTGATGGAAGTTCGTTCAACTTCCCAGACTTTGCCGAGTTGTTCTACAAGAGCCTGCGGATCGCCGGCTCCTTCGATAACCCCGAAGTAACCGTACTTTCCATCGAAGATTTTTTTGGGACCACGAAAACCTGCGAGTGCAAGATCCCAGGCATTGATCGCTGCCCGAGCATTGAAACCAATCTGAAGTGCGAGCACTTGCGCTCCTTCAGTATGCGGTTGCATGGTGCCGGCAATTTGCGAATAGACCACTCCCATCGCGGCCTCGGCCTGTTCGACGGATGCCCTGGTAGCTGAGGTGATCGCAGCAACGGCACCGAGTGCACCTGCCGTTGCTGGGCGAAAGAAACGAAGTGGTGTGGTGGTAACGACACCGAGACCGGCTGCAATATCTACCCCCACGATGACGGCCCGAATGAGGTCCTTCCCGGTGAATTTCTCGCCGCGCTTTCCGGCTCGCTCCATAAAGGCCAAAGTGGCCGGAAAGACCACGGTCATGGGATGGACTACGGAAGGTTCATGGATGGCATCAAATTCCAGCGTATGCATCTGGTGACCGTTGACCATGGCGGCTAGGGCGGCCGGAAGTCGGGTGCCACCGGCCCAGGCATGGGCCTCATCGCCGACGCCCCAGGTTTGTACAGCTGCCAGGATCATCTGGCTCTCGTGGGTAATCGAGCCGGCAAGGCCTACCCCCACGGCGTCGGAAATAAGGAGTTTTGCCGCTTCCATACCGCCATGACCTGGGGTTATGGAGATTTCCCGGGCGTGATTAACAAATGCCCGCAGAATCGATTCGTCGCCTGCGTCGTGTGCCTTCGTCATCCCGAACCCTTCTGCTGGAGATCGTGCTTGGTTCTGTCGAAAGCGGCGAATGCCGAGCATCGCCGATCGCACTTCTATGGCCATTCTGGGACTTCGGGGCAGGGAGGTGCAACACGAAGAATTATATGTCAGACAAAACCTTGCCAGCGGGCACTGGGTAGGTAAGAATCCATCTGCCTGACATTGTCGGGTGGATTCCATAACCCGTGGGGTCCGATTCGATCGTAAATAAAAGGAGATCGTAAATGTCCCTCAAGCGAGCGATATCTGCCGCGGCCATTTTCTCGATCATCGTTCCGACTGGTCTCTTCGTGTCCGCTGCAGGAAGCACCGCAGCGACTTCACAAGTGACTTTCTTGTCGGAAGATGTCCCTGCTGGTCTTGATTATGACGGTCCATCGGCCGCCATTCCTGCAAGCCAGGTCGGAATGGTTAACCTCATGGAACCACTCGTCTACTACAAGAAGTCGGGTAAGTCCCCCTCAGGTGTAAACCTCTTGAAATTTGGTTACAACCCAGCTGATTTCCAAGGTCGCCTTGCTGAATCAGTCACGAAGAATGGTCTCGTATGGACCTTCAAGCTTCGCAAGAACGTAGTCGGTTGCAAAGGCGAGAAGTTCACCGCCGATGACGTGATTTACACCTTTGCTCGCGCCAAGTCAGTTTCTGGCGCCGCTCCAATTGGATACTTCCTTTCTGCCGTTGGTGGCATCAAGGATTTCGCCACGTTCGATGGCAAGGTTCCACTTGGTGATGAAGTAAAGAAAATCGATGACTACACAGTGCAGATCACTCAGGAGAAAGAGAACAAACTCTTCCTTCCAGCTTTGACGATCTTTGGTATGGGAATGTTTGACAAAGAAGGAATGGAAGCCCAAAAGACGGCTAAAGATCCTTGGTCACATGACTACGCCAACACCGTGAACGTTCCTTCATTTGGTCCTTACTGCCTTTCAAAGTGGACCAAGGGAAGCGAATTCGTTCTGACCGCTAATCCTAAGTACTACGGTGGAAAGCCAGCCGTTTCCAAGATTGTGCTCCGCAAGGTTCCACAATCTGCTAACCGCTTGGCTGCTATCCGCACCGGTGCTGCACAACTCACCGAGCGCCTTACTCCTAAAGAGTTCGCAAGCCTTAAGGCTGTCAAGGGTGTTTC
>CAFBAA010000012.1_pt1 | contig 36312 bp, 32 predicted proteins | sample 7267951 | NCBI WGS metagenome assembly CAFBAA01 (sample SAMEA6814017, study PRJEB35770) | uncultured Actinomycetes bacterium | biome: Freshwater; feature: Freshwater reservoir; material: water | place: Czech Republic | collected 2016-04-20 | depth 30m m
CATCTAGTGGAAGCGGGACATGAACCCCGCCGCTTTGCCCAAGATTTGCTGGAACGCCTGCGCGATCTCATCGTTTTAGAATCCATTCCGCAATCAGCACACTCCATCTTCCGTGAGCTGCCACCCGATCAGTTAGAGCGCATGCAACAACAAGCAGCGCGCTTTGGTCGCGGTTCACTCTCACGCGCGGCCGACGTAGTCAACGAGGGTCTCACGCAAATGCGTGGCGCTACTGCCCCACGTTTACTCCTTGAATTGATCTGCGCTCGCGTACTGCTTCCTGGTTCAGAAGATAGTGAACGGGGCGTACTAGCAAGGCTGGAACGCCTGGAGCGCCGCGGCGATGTGGCGCTGCCATCTACCTCTGTGAAGAGCGCGGTCGCTGCGCCGATTGCAGCGCCTAAGGAAGCTCCTGCTGCTGATGCGCCGGCACCGGTTGCCGCACCAGTAAAGAAAGCGCCACCACGCGCGATCGATGAGGACGAATCACCAGTTGCCGCTCCTCCGGTTGAAGTAAAAAGTGCGCCGGCTGCAAAGCCCACCGGTCCGATCGACTTGCTTGGTGTGCGACGTCTCTGGCCAGAGATCATTGAAAACGTTAAAGCGCGACGTCGCCTCACCTGGTCGCTCATCTCTGCCGGTGCGCAAGTGGCATCGATGGATGACAAGGTCATGGCTGTTTCACTTTCAAACTCCGGTGCCCGTGATTCCTTCATGCGCTCTGGAAGCGATGAAATTCTTCGACAAGCCATCATCGATGTCGTGGGTCTCGATCGTCGCATCGAAGCCATTGTGGATCCTTCAGGTTCGGAAGCATCTCCTTCCTCTAAGGCACCGAAGAAGAGTGCACTCGAGAAGAAGAGCGAGCGCAAAGATGAGCGGGACGACGATGCAACGCTCAATGCAACTTCTGGCGCCGCATTACTCGCGCGCGAATTAGGCGCCGAGATTATCGGCCAGTTCGAGAAGGAATAACGCGCGCTTGTCAGTGGTACGAAGTAAGGTGTGCGTATGTATGAAGGCGTAGTTCAAGATCTCATCGACGAGCTTGGTCGTCTTCCTGGCGTAGGCCCCAAGAGTGCACAACGCATTGCCTTTCACATCTTGCAAGCAGATCCCGTCGATGTACGTCGCCTCGTCGATGTGCTTCGCGAAGTAAAAGAGCGGGTGCGTTTTTGCAGTGTCTGCGGCAACGTCGCAGAAGAAGATCAATGCCGCATCTGTCGCGATGGGCGCCGCGATCACACCGTCATCTGTGTTGTCGAAGAGAGCAAAGATGTGGTCGCCATCGAAAAGACGCGCGAGTTTCGCGGTCGCTACCACGTGTTGGGTGGCGCCATCAGTCCTATCGAAGGCATCGGCCCCGACAACTTGCGCATCAAAGAGTTGATGGTGCGCCTGGCAGATAGCGATGTCACCGAAGTCATCTTGGCCACCGATCCCAACCTCGAGGGGGAGGCCACCGCCACCTACCTCGCCCGCATGCTCAAACCCCTGGGCCTTCGGGTCACTCGCCTCGCGAGCGGCCTACCGGTGGGTGGCGATCTCGAGTATGCCGACGAGGTCACCTTGGGACGGGCTTTCGAGGGCCGGCGGAGCTTCGATCACTAAAACTTGCTCCCGCTGAGCGTGATTCGTCTCAAATAGTAAGACGATCGCCGTCTCAAAATGTGAGATAGATTGGAAAAGCGGAAAAACCTCCGCCACTCTTCTTCTGTGGGAATGATCGTGCAGAAGTTTGGTGGCTCCTCCGTCGCAGACGCCGAGGGGATGAAGCGGGTTGCCCAGCGGATCGTGGCGACTAAGCGTGCTGGCCACGATGTCGTCGTGGTGGTCTCGGCCATGGGCGATACCACCGATGAGCTCATTGAATTAGCTAATCAAGTCTCCCCGATGCCTTCGGGCCGCGAGCTCGACATGTTGCTCACTGCCGGAGAGCGCATTTCAATGGCGCTCCTTGCAATGGCCATCTCCAATCTCGGACATGAAGCACGTTCTTTCACCGGAAGCCAAGCGGGCATCATCACCGACTCTGCACATGGTCGCGCGCGCGTCATCGATGTTTCACCAGGACGCATTCAAGAAGCGCTTGATCAAGGAGCGATTGCAATCGTCGCTGGTTTTCAAGGCGTCAGCCAAGATACGAAAGACATCACCACACTTGGTCGCGGCGGATCAGATACCACTGCCGTTGCACTCGCTGCCGCACTCGATGCAGACGTGTGCGAAATCTACACTGACGTCGATGGTGTCTTTTCAGCAGATCCACGCATCGTTCCTGCAGCACGTCAGTTAAAGAGCGTTACTTACGAAGAGATGTTAGAACTTGCAGCAAGTGGAGCGAAAGTTCTCCACCTACGTTGCGTTGAATATGCACGTCGTTTCGATTTACCAATCCACGTTCGTTCTTCTTTCTCCAATAAAGAAGGCACATGGGTTGTGAAGGACTATCCAGAAGGAGCCGACATGGAACAAGCAATTCTCGCAGGCGTGGCACACGATCGCAGCGAAGCCAAGATCACCATCGTGGGTGTTCCCGATCGTCCAGGCGTTGCAGCTGCCATCTTCCGTAGCCTTGCTGACGCCGCGATCAACCTCGACATGATCGTGCAGAACGTGTCAGCCGCCGCCACTGGGCGCACCGATATCTCCTTCACCCTTCCTAAGACCGAAGGCCAAACCGGCGTTGCTACTTTGAAGAAGATTCAGGGTGAAGTGGGCTTCGAGTCACTCATTTATGACGATCAAATCGGCAAGCTCTCACTTGTGGGTGCAGGCATGCGTTCACATCCTGGAATTAGCGCCACCCTCTTTGGTGCTATGTCCGACGCGGGAATTAATATCGAAATGATTACTACTTCCGAAATTCGCATTTCTATTCTCTGCCGCGAATCTGATCTTGATCGCGCCGTTCAAGCGGCGCATACCGCTTTCAACCTTGATTCTGATCAAGCAGAAGCCGTTGTATATGGAGGTTCTGGACGATGAGTAGCAAGCCAACCCTTGCGATTGTGGGCGCCACTGGCGCGGTCGGCACCGTCATGCTCGACATTCTTTCGAATCGTCCAGATGTCTGGGGCGAGATCCGCCTCATCGCCTCAGCACGCAGCGCAGGTAAGAAACTCGTCTGCCGCGGCGAGGAACTCACCGTTATCGCTCTCACACCAGAAGCATTTGATGGCGTCGATGTTGCGATGTTCGATGTGCCAGATGAGGTTTCCGCAGAGTGGGCACCTATTGCAGCTGCTCGCGGCGCAGTTGCGGTCGATAACTCTGGCGCATTCCGGATGGATAAAGACGTGCCACTGGTAGTACCTGAAGTTAATCCACTAGAGGCTAAGAATCGTCCGCGTGGAATTATCAGTAATCCCAACTGCACCACGCTTTCAATGATCGTTGCGATGGGTGCGCTTCATGAGGCTTATGGTCTTGAAGAATTAGTTGTGGCTTCCTATCAAGCGGCATCTGGTGCGGGGCAAGCAGGTATCGATGCACTGCGTAAGCAACTTATTGAAGTTGCCGGTACTGACGTGGGCGACGAAGCAGGAGATCTCCGAAAGGTTGTTACCGACAACGGACCGTTCCCGGCCCCTCTTGCAATGAACGTTATTCCGTGGGCTGGTTCGCTCAAAGAAGCCGGTTACTCATCTGAAGAACTAAAAGTGCGTAACGAGTCACGCAAGATCCTTGGTCTTGCAGATCTCAAAGTTTCTGCAACCTGCGTGCGCGTGCCGGTAGTTACAACGCACTCGTTGGCAGTGCACGCACGGTTTGCCAAGCCAGTAAATCGTGAAGCGGCGCAGGCAGTTCTGCGCGATGCCGCTGGCGTGAAATTAGTAGACGAGCCAGAGAACCACATTTTCCCAACACCTGCTGATGTTGTCGGTACAGACCCAACGTGGGTGGGCCGCGTACGAGTAAGCCTTGATGACCCATATGCACTTGATCTCTTCGTATGTGGAGATAACTTACGCAAGGGCGCTGCGCTCAATACTGCGCAGATTGCCGAACTAGTTGCGGCGGAATTCGCGCGCTAGAATCGCCTCTATCGGGGTGTGGCGCAGCTTGGTAGCGCGCGTCGTTCGGGACGACGAGGCCGCAGGTTCAAATCCTGTCACCCCGACCACACCTTCTGCCAAAATTTTCTTACCGCGCCATAACGGGAACTAAACCGTAGACTCAAAAGCATGACCCGTCCCAAAGTAGTGATCATTGGCGCCGGCTTCGGTGGCCTAAATGCCGCTCGCGCCCTGGATCCGATTGCAGAGGTGACTCTCATCGACCGACATAACTTTCAAACTTTTCTTCCGTTGCTTTACCAGGTTGCCACCGCGGGCTTAGCTGCAGACCACGTGGCGCACCCTGTACGTAGCGCTCTTCGTAAGACTTCCGTGAAGTTCTACATGAGTTCACCTGTAGAGATTGATCATGCGCAGAGAGTCCTTACTCTTGAGTCCAATGAGCGAATCTCTTTTGACTACCTGGTCTTAGCCGTTGGCTCTGCCACAAATGATTTTAAGATTCCTGGAGTTGCAGAATTTTCAAAGGGAATGAAAAGCGTGTCAGAAGCGCTGACGATTCGATCGCTTATCATGCGTCGCTTTGAAGACTTGTGTCAGTCGGATGACGACCAGAAGTTATCGATAAGCGTTGTAGGCGGCGGCCCTACTGGAGTCGAAATGGCAGGAGCAATTGCCGAACTTGCTCAAGGCCCGTTGACCTCCGATGCAGCGGCAGCTGCCCAGAAGATACAAGTTAATCTCATTGAAGCCGGTCCCCGGTTGCTTCCTTCGTTTTCGGAGAAACTCTCTGAACGAACTCGAGTGGATCTAGCAAAACTCGGGGTTCGCGTGTTGGTTTCAGCCGCCGTCGCTGAAGTAACTGAGAATCACATCAGGCTGATGTCGGGAGAGGTTCTTGAGTCGCAGATAACTATCTGGGCTGCAGGTGTTAGAAGTCCTGAGATTGTAGAGAAACTCAATATGCCGATGCACTCTGGACGCGTTGACATTCAACCGACGCTTCAAGTAGTGGGACTTCCTCACTGTTTTGCGATTGGTGATGTGGCCGGTGCTAAAGATTCTGAGGGCAAATTACTTCCGATGGTTGCTCCCGTCGCAATCCAGCAGGCCAAATTCTTAGCGGATCAGATCAGAAGAGCGTCATCCGCCCAACCGCTCGCCAACTTTGTTTACCGAGACAAGGGATCTATGGCAACAATCGGCCGACATAAAGCAGTTGTTGAGAGTGGGAAATTACGCCTCTCTGGTCCGATCGCTTGGTATGCATGGCTGTGGCTTCATCTCTTCTACTTGCTTGGTGGAAGAAATAAGATTGGCACTACGGCCGATTGGACATGGAACTACTTCACCTTTGATCGAAGTAATCGTCACATCATGGATATTTCTTAGACCCATCGATCTCGACTTAAGGCAGTTGAATCCGATTTAGATTCAGATTTGTTTCTATGCACCGGGTATGAGAGTTAAGAGCGTGGCTTCGGGGGCGCATGCGATGCGAAACGGGGCGTACGGACTCGTACCCATTCCGGCAGAAACATGGAGCCACGGCTCTTCTTGCACACGTGTCAGACCGCGAGCTCGCCAAGTAGGTAAATCACAATTGGTTACCAGTGCTTTGGAACCGCCCGGCCATGGGAGGCGTACTTGCCCTCCATGTGTGTGTCCGGCGAAAACTAAATCGGCACCGTCGTGCGCCATGGCATCCAGGACGCGTCGATACGGCGCATGTGTAACGCCTATAAAGAGATCAGATTCTTTCGCGCGCGGCCCAGCGACCTTTTCATAATGATCCATTTCGAGATGCGCATCATCAGTTCCGCGAAATTCGATCGATAAACCGCCGATAGTGAGAGTCGCTTTGCGATCATCGAGGTCCTGCCATCCTGCAGTAGTTAACGAAGCGACGAGTTCGCGCCATGGAAGTTCAGCACCGTGTGAACGATCGCCGTCATCCTTCTTCAAATACCAGAGAGGATTTTTAAGAGTCGGGGCGTAGTAATCGTTGGAACCGAGCACGAACGCGCCAGGAACTTGCAGGAGATCAGACATGGCATCGAGGGCCACACCAACGGCATCTGGATGCGCTAGATGATCACCGGTACTAATCACAAAATCGGGGCGGTGTGCGGCGAGGGATTTGATCCACCCCATCTCACGCGTTCGTTTTGGAGTCAGGTGTAGATCGGAGATATGAAGGATTCGGATGGGGCGCGCACCAGCGGGCAGAATCGGGACTTCTGCCTGACGCAGGGTGAAGCGCGAGGAGATCACGGTGCCATCGTGCCATGATGAGCCCTATGAGTATCAAAGAGACCCTCCAAAGCGACCTGACCGAAGCCATCCGCAGCCGAAATGAGTTGCATGCCGCAACCATCAGGATGGTGCTCACCGCGATCACCAATGAGGAAGTCTCCGGTAAGAGCGCTCGGGTGCTCACAGACGCCGAGATCATCACCGTCCTTTCGCGTGAGTCCAAGAAGCGCCGCGAAGCCGCGGAGGCATTCGCCGCAGGGGATCGCCAAGACCGCTCGGATCGCGAAAAGGCCGAAGGCGAAGTCATTGCCCTCTACTTACCGGCGCAGTTGGGCGAGGCCGAATTGGCGCAGATGATTAAGGAAGCGATCGCAGAAAGTGGCGCAGCTGGTCCAAGTGGCATGGGTGCAGTGATGAAACTGCTCCAACCGAAAATTGCTGGCAAGGCAGACGGAGCGATGGTTTCTGCTGCCGTGAAATCAGCTCTCGGACTGTAATAACTTAACGTGCAATTACTTCCCTGTAGCGATGTAACGCATCAGGATGGTGTTGTCGAGCTTCAGATCACTTCCCCAAATCAATTTTGCGCTCGAATTCCACTTAATTGAGTTATATCCGTCTTTCACGCCGACGGCTTCTTCCGTGTAGACAGTCGCGAGTGGCCACTTCGTATCTTTAAAAGTACTTGCGCTCCAACCCTTCGGCTCTGCGCTCTTTTCAAATTTGCAATCCATAGTGGGGTTGCTCGAGGTAACACATTCTTGGTTGAGCGGCGCTTTGTGGATTACGAGCGTCCGCCACTTTGGTCCGGTAGCAGCTACAAATTTTCCACTCTTACTTTCGCGAACTTGGGCGATGATGCCACCGTCACCAATTTGTTGTCGTGGTGAGCCAATGTATTCAAGCCCTGAATCGTTGGCGATGTAATCCTTCGCTACCAGACCCAGGGTGAGTGGATACGACGCGGTGAAGGTGATGACCTCAGAGTTAAAGGATCGTTCCGTAGTGATAGGGACGGAGTCTTCGCCTACCTTCTTGCCGTTGGCATAGAGCGCAAACCAATTATCTGCCCACACTTCGGCAGTAAAAGAGAGCGTTTTAGCTTTGGTAGCAGCAGATGCAACTGTGGTGGTGCCCACCGAGAGGACGGCCACTAGCAAGAGTCCGAGGACGCGAGATTTCTTCATGCGCACGAGAGTAACTGAAGCGAGCGCGTTAGCGATTCGCTCTTTGGATGCTCACAGGCTCTTGCCAGCGAGGTCTATGGAGCGCAGGCCAGCGATGTCGCTGATCTCCCCATCGGCGTCTTCGATGCGCAACAGTGCAGGTGCCTTGATGGTCTTAATCAAACGCTCTTCATTCGTTTTGGCCCGCACGTTCTCAATGTGAAGATCGAGGGCGCTGTTGAGTTCCGGCGATGCACTCTTCTGCAACTCCTTGCTCTCACTGATGGTAATTGGAGCAAGAGATGGGCTTACTCGATTCACGATAACGCCAGCTAGCGGCATACCCTCCGAGTTAAGCCGATCAATAAAGAACTCTGCCTCTCGAATCGGGTCGCGCTCAGGCACAGCCACCACAATGAACGCACTACCTGGCGCCTTCAAGAGTTGATATGTCTCGTCGGCGCGCTTTCGAAAACCTCCAAAGACGGAGTCGAGAGCCGAAACAAAGGCCGAAATATCCGTGAGGATCTGTCCACCGAGAATTTTCGAAATCGTCGATGCAAAAAGCTGGATACCAGTATTGAGAATCCGAGTGATCGCCCAGCCGCCAGCTTTTGCAGGCGTGGTGAGGAATTTGATGAGTCGCCCATCAAGAAAAGAGCCAAGTCGGGCTGGTGCATCGAGGAAGTCGAGCGCCGAACGGCTCGGGGGAGTATCGACCACAATTAAGTCCCACTCTTGTGAGGCGAGCAATTGACCCAACTTCTCCATCGCCATGTACTCCTGCGTGCCAGCGAACGAGGAGGAGAGTGAGATGTAGAAAGGATTTTCCAGAATCGTACGAGCGCGATCTGCATCGGCGTGCGCCAATACAATTTCGTCGAATGTGCGCTTCATATCGAGTTGCATCGCGTAGAGATTTGGGACGGCCTTAACGGCATGTGGTTCGAAACTCAACTCATTGAGCCCTAACGCCTGAGCAAGTCGACGAGCGGGATCAATTGTGAGCACTACGGTTTTGCGACCTTGGTCGGCTGCCTGCAGAGCAATGGCCGCGGCCGTGGTGGTCTTTCCGACACCACCAGCCCCACAACAGAGAATGACTCTCGTCGTGGGATCGCTGAGGAGATCTTTAATCATGCTTCACGCAACCCGTTTGCGATGAACTCTAAGATTTCAAAGGAAATCTCTTCACCCATGTGCGCTATTTCAATAACATCAAGTTCTTCGAGTAAAGCAATCTGCTTTTCTTGACGAGTTACACGATTTGTATATCGATTTACTTCTGCCCGAAGTGCTGTAGCAACGACACCGTCGATCTTGTCATTGAAAACGTCTAGTTCTCTCTCTTCTAACATCTGATTAACAAATATGTGGCCAAGATTTATGCCGAGCCCACGCAATTCATCAACTGCCTCAAGGCTCTCTTGGATGGGCATCTCTTCTGGCAGAGTAACAATGTGCACGGTTGTCATTTCAGAGTGAATAAGCTCGCTAATTGATTCTGCTTGCTTGCGTATGGGCCCGACTTTTGCAAGCGATGCGAGTTGTGCGTTGATGTCGAGAAATTTTCCAATGCGTCCGGTGGGGGGCGCATCCATTACGACCGCGTCGTATACCCATGGTCCTTCAAATGTTGATCCCGATTTATTTCCCGGACGTCGTCTGGTGGCTTCATATGCTTTGCCGGTGAGCAACACATCGCGTAAACCCGGAGCGATGGTGGTGGCAAAGTCGATCACGCCAAATTTGGCGAGCGCCCGGCCCGCGGCCCCTGCTTTGTAATACATCTCGATGTACTCCAGCAGCGCCTCCCTGGGGTCCACGCTCATCCCCCAGAGCTGGGGGGCAAGTTCCACCTCTCGGTAGGGGAGCTCTGAGCGCCCAAAGAGCGGGGCGAGTCCTTGGCGCCCCTCGACCTCCAGGAGCAGGGTTTTCGCTCCCGCCTGGGCAAATGAGAGGGCTAAGGCGGCGGCCAGGGTGGTCTTCCCCGTCCCGCCTTTACCGGTCACCACGTGGAGGCGAGGTGCGGTATTCATACCTCCAGCGTAATAGCGATTACACTTCTAGGCGCGGGCAGTCGTAGGGTAGGGGCATGAGCGAAAAAGTCATCTGGGAGTACGTCACCGTGCCCCTGCTATCCCATGCCACCAAGCAGATCCTGGACAACTGGGGTCTTGATGGTTGGGAACTGGTTCAGGTTGTTCCTGCGCCAGGTACCGGAGAGCAACTTGTTGCCTATATGAAAAGAGTGAAGCAATGACCGATTCTAAGAATGTCGTCACCGGAGAACGTCTCGCCGCACTTGGCTTGGAACTTCCAGAGGTAGCAGTCCCTGTTGCCGCTTACGTTCCTGCAGTGCGCGTAGGAAATCTCATCTTCACTTCTGGACAACTGCCAATGGTTAACGGCGCGCTCTCTGCAACCGGCAAGCTCGGTGCAGAAATCAGCATTGAGCAAGGAAAAGAGCTCGCGCAGATTTGCGGACTCAATGCACTTGCCGCAATCGCCACTCTCGTTGACCTTGATGAAGTAGTTCAAGTTGTAAAGGTCCTCGCATTTGTTGCTAGCGCACCGGGCTTCACCACTCAAGCACAGGTCGTCAATGGTGCGAGCGAACTCTTCGGAACCATTTTCGGCGATGCCGGGAAGCATGCGCGTTCCTCTGTTGGCGTGGCAGAACTTCCACTCGGTGCACCTGTCGAAGTTGAAGTTGTCGTCGCTGTTCGCGGCTGATGATTCCATCTTTTATATCATTGGTCCGGGCGGATAACCCCGGACCAATGACATTAGAGGGCACTAATACTTGGGTAATCGCGGCGCCATCTGGTGCGCTGGTGATTGATCCCGGTCCTCTCATGCAAGAACACTTAGATGCTGTTGCGCTCGCAACCGATGGAAAAGTTGCTGGAATATTTCTTACTCACGGACATAGCGATCACTCAGAAGGTGCCGAGCGCCTTTCAGAGATGGTGAAGGCGCCAGTTTTTGCCCGCCTTCCAGAATTCACTTCGAAGGACGCCACTCCGTTGATCGATGGATTGCAGATCAACGATTCCGAAGTGCATTTCCGAGTGATTGCCACACCAGGACATACCGCGGACTCGATCACCTTCTTCGCTGAAAGAGGTAGTGACACTGGGCTATTTACCGGTGACACCATTCTCGGGCGCGGATCGTCAATAGTGGCTTATCCCGATGGATCAGTGGGGCCGTATTTAGCATCGCTCCATGCGCTCTCTGAAATGTTAGGCAGCCGGAGTGCGGTTCCGTTGCTTCCTGGACACGGACCAGTGAATGAATCATCTCTTCCAGTGGTCGATCAATACTTGGCTCACCGTTTAGAGCGCGTTGCCGAAGTACGTGCAGCGATGGCGCGTGGCATCACAGATGTAGAAGGAATTACAAACGAGGTTTACAGCAATGTTCCAGAGAACGTGAAGTGGGCAGCTGCACTTTCAGTGCAAGCGCAAGTTGCTTATATTAACGAGAGCGCTTAGAAAGACGTTCTTCGTCGAGAATTACTACGGCGCGTGCTTCGAGGCGTACCCAACCACGGCTAGCAAAATCTGCGAGCGCCTTATTTACGGTCTCGCGAGATGCGCCTACTAGTTGAGCGAGCTCCTCTTGCGTGAGGTCGTGCGCTACGTGAATGCCGTCTGGACCTTTAGTACCAAACTTTGCCGCAAGTTCAGAAAGTGCTTTAGCCACACGACCAGGAACGTCTGAGAAGACTAAGTCGCCCACTGCTTCCCACGTGCGACGGAGACGTTGTGCAAGTGCGCGAAGAAGTTGCTTGGCAACTTCTGGACGACCGACGAGCCAAGTATCCAAATCCTTATTTCCAAGACCGAGCAATACGGTGTCGGTAAGGGCGGTTGCCGTGGCAGTGCGAGGAAGTGGATCAAAGAGTGAGAGTTCGCCGAACATTTCTCCGGGTCCAAGGACGCCGAGAAGATTCTCGCGACCGTCACCACTCTTAATGCCTAGTTTTATTTTTCCTTCGACGACTACATAGAGACGATCGCCGGCATCGCCTTCGTTAAAGAGCACCTGACCCTTGGCTACTTGGACTTCAACCATGCTGGCACGCAACGCGATGGCGGCCTCGTCATCTAGCGCGGTGAAGAGGGGCGCCTTGCGAACTACGTCGTCCATGGGTCTCCTTGCTTTTCTGGTGCTAAGGGGAGTTTAGCCTGCGTAGGCTGGGTCCATGAACGCCTCGAAGACAGGTGCCTTGTCGCCCGTGCGCTCCCACGCCGCCCAGATCAACCGCATCCTGGGCAAGACCTACCCGGATGCCCACTGCGAACTCGATTTTCAGAGCCCGCTTCAACTCCTGGTGGCCACGGTGCTCTCCGCCCAGTGCACCGATAAGCGGGTCAACCTCGTCACCCCAGCCCTCTTTAAGAAGTATCCGAGCGTGCAGGCGTTCGCTGGCGCCAAGCCTGCTGAACTCGAGGCTCTCATTGAGTCGACTGGCTTCTTTAGAGCAAAGGCCAAAAGCATCTTGGGACTCTCTCAACGCATCTGCACTGAATATGGTGGAGAGGTGCCCGGAACCCTTGAAGAGCTCGTCACCCTTCCCGGGGTTGGTCGCAAAACCGCAAACGTCGTCCTCGGAAACGCTTTCGGTGTTCCGGGACTCACGGTTGATACGCACTTTGGTCGTCTAGTTCGCCGCTTCGGATGGACTGATGAAGAAGATCCCGTGAAAGTTGAATTTGCGATCGCGGAGATTGTTCCTGAAAAGGAGTGGACAAACCTTTCACATCGATTGGTCTGGCACGGTCGTCGCATCTGTCACTCACGTAAACCGGCGTGTGGTGCGTGTCCGGTTGCGAAGCTCTGTCCTGCTTTTGGTGACGGGGAAATTGATCCGGTGAAAGCCGCAAAATTAGTGAAGCCAGACGAGGCCTTCCGGTGAAGTATTTTTCGGTACTCCTTTCATTCGCCCTTGTGGCCTGCAGCTCGCAGAGCGCACCACCCCAAGCAAAAGAGATCGCCATTGTTGAATGTGCAACTCTCTCCACGAGCGCGGGTGCAAATGAAATGCCAACTACCGAGTTGCCATGCCTTACGGAAAGTGGTCTCACGTCGAAGAAGTACGCATTGAATTCCATTAACGGACCATTCGTGCTGAATGTCTGGGGTTCCTGGTGTACTTCCTGTATTGCAGAGTTACCTTTCTTTGTCGACCTTAACAATACAAAAGCAGTACAGATTGTCGGATTGGATGTTGAGGAAGCACAGGCAAGTGATGCCATAACTTTCGCTAAGAAGAAGGCGATGGCCTGGCCGCAAATCCACGATCCCAACGGTGCTACCCGTGGAGTATTTGGGATGGGCGTGCCAGTCACCTGGTTTATTGATAAGAATGGACATGTGGCATTTAAGAAAGTGGGAGAGATTCACTCCCTCGCGGAGTTGAAGGGGTTACTCAAGACCCACTTAGGAATAAGCGCATGACCCGCCAACACCCCGAGTGGATCGCCGCGTTTAAAGCTCTTCCCGGGAATGTCACGCGTTCTGATCTCACTCGCATCGATATGGATGGAAATGCGGAAAGCCGTCCAGGTGCTGTGCTTATTCTTCTCAGTGATGGGGAGTTTGGTCCTGATGTCCTCATTACGGAGCGAGCTGCGGAGTTGCGTGCCCACGCCGGTCAACCCGCATTCCCCGGCGGAGCTATTGATGCCACCGACGAAAGTCCGGTGCATGCGGCAATACGCGAGGCCGAAGAGGAGGCCGGCGTCTCTCGCGATGATCTAGAAGTACTTGGAGTTCTGCCTACTCTCTGGTTGCCGCCGAGCAACTTCTTGGTAACTCCAGTGTTGGCGTGGTGGCATACGCCGCGGTATCACACGGAGATCATCACGGAAGAAGTAGCGCGCGTAGTCCGCGTTCCACTTGCAGACCTTGCTAATCCCGCGAATCGCCTACGCGTGCAGCATCCCAACGGATTCATCTCAGCTGCCTTCGATGTAGCCGATCTACGTATCTGGGGATTTACCGGCGGAATATTGGATCGACTGCTCGCACTTACTGGTTGGGAAGTCGAGTGGGATCAGGAACGGATTTATCCGCTCTGATGAGTGCCCCACTGATTATTGATGCGATTGCGCTCATCTACATCCTCTTCTCAATAAAGCGCGGATATTCACGCGGCTTTATAGTGGGAGTTCTTGGCTTGATCGGCTTCTTCGTGGGCCTTTACCTTGGACTCAAGTACTCGCCCACAGTGATTTCGTATCTTCCTAGTCTTGCGCACACTTCAATCTCAAGAACTCTGCTCTCGGTGGCAGTCATTGTGGCTATTGCTTTTGCTACCAAAGCTGCTGTGTTGGCAATTGGTGGGCGCATTCGCAAGTTGATGATCTTCAAACCAGTACGTTGGCTCGATTCACTTCTTGGGGCGATCATTTCTGGAGCGATCGCCATTTCAATCGTTGCGGTTGTTTCCGTGGTAGCCGAGCAAACCGCTCCTGCCAAATATGTGACGATGTTAAAAGAGAGCGAAGTTTTGGCTCAAGTTCAATCAAAGATGCCTCATCTTCTAGATACATTGATGTCAGAGGCAGCGATCAGACTGAAGTAGCGGGGATAGCGCTCTTGCGGGAAGATTTCTCCGTGACACTTACCTTTATTACAGGCGGCTCTCGGGGCTTAGGTTTTGAGACAGCTAAGGCTCTCAAGTTGGCTGGACACTCGATCGTCTTAGTAGCTAAGGATGAAGAGCGTCTCGTAGAAGCCGCTCGAACTTTGCAATGTGAGTATCGGTCGCTTGATCTGGAGAATCTCGAGAACACCAAAAAAGTTTTCGGGGAGATGCTCACCACCTTTGGCGTGCCAGACGTTCTGGTGCTGGCGCATGGCGTGATGAGCGAGAAAGTTTCGAAGACCATCAAGACTACAAACGAAGAGTGGCGCCGAGTAATGTCAATCAACTTGGATGCAGTCTTCTGTGCGCTTAACATCATCGCTGCACCTATGGTTGAAGCGCGTAAGGGTCGAGTCGTTGTCTTCTCAGCGTGTTTAGGGCGAATGTCGGGTCCCGGTAACGCTGGAGGTCTTGCGCCGTATCGCGTCAGTAAGGCAGGGGTAAACGCGCTGGTGAGAAATCTTGCACACGAAACAGGTTTAGGAAGTCGCGGTTTCTTGGTGGACGCAATTTGTCCCAACCATTCGCGCACAGACATGGGCGGTCCCAATGCACCGCTCTCGGCTGAAGAGGGCGCCCAGACCGCTATCTGGTTGGCGACACGAGAGTTTAATCTTGCGTCGGAAGACGACCAGGATCGATTGACCGGCGTTCTCTGGGAAGAGCGGAAAGTGGTCCCGTGGTGATTTGAATTGGCGTGTAATAGACCCTTTGAGTGGCGTAAGAAATGGGAACGCGATTGGGAGCAAGTAAAATATTGTTCAGAAAAATGTAAGTCACACGGCAAGTAACTCGGTGACGTACACTCGGCTTATGCGTAAGGCAGTATTCGTCTCGCTGATAGTGGCCTTATGGGGATCCTTGTGTCTCAGCCCCGTATCCGCCGCTGTTAAACCGGGTGCCGCCTGCACCAAACTAAACCAAAAAATAAATTCAGGCGGATACATCTATACCTGTATTAAGTCAGGAAAGAAGTTGGTGTGGGCTAAGGGGATAGTTGTAAAGAAGGTGACTATCGCTCCAAAAGAGACGCCAGCTCCTACACCCACTCTTACACCCACTCCTACACCCACCTCCACACCCACTCCTACACCCACTTCCACACCTCTCGAACCCGACGGCTTCCCAGCCAATACCCCAGCCCCAGGCCGTACCTGTCCGAACGTTGGTGGGTCGGCAACAATTTACGGTGCGAAACTCACTTGCCTCAAAAATGAAAGTGTCAGTGATGGCGGTAAATGGGCGCTTAACCCCGGCGAGGTGATTTCAAATCCAAATGGAATTAGTAGTGCAAAACCGTTAGATATAAGTGGTACCTCATCATCTTCGGCTGTAGCGAAAACTAATCGCGATCTACAGCGTCCCTCAATTCAGACAGCACTGACTGCAATAAAGGACATCCAAGATATTTTGCAGAACGCTGCGCAAACGAAGCAAGGTTTTCAGGTTCTGACCTCACCTAATGTTGATGCAAAACTGGCGCAGCTCGCTCGAAGTACTTTGCCGACTGCCACTAAATTCTTCAGTTCAGTTTATGACCCGATCCAACCAGTCTCAGTGATCTACTCCTACTGGACCGATACTGCTTGGGCAGTTGCTGCTGATAAAGCCGCCGGCGATACGCCAAATGGATACCAAAGTTTGGGCGATTGGATGGCTGCTAAGCCATCATCTGCATATTTCAGCGAGTTGGGTTCTGGTTCACATAGCGGTACAACAGTTAATGGCTTCTCGCCGAAGATTATTTTGGTTACGTCGGGGCCAGATGCGGCAAATCGTCCAGGTGGCACCACCACGGCAAACCACGAATATGTGCACAATGTGCAACAAGAGTTGGCCCCGACGAAATTCTTATCGTCACCTTGTTGGTTTGTCGAAGGTATGGCGCAGTATTACGGGATTGCGCTCGCGTATCCTGATGCAACAAATTATTTAGACAATCGTGAGTTAGTTTTAAAGGATCGTGAATTTGGTACGTACCCATTTGATGCCCAACGCACTGTTGCGCAGTGGGCAGATTCGTTAGTTGCAAACGAGGCGCCCTCATGTGGGGCACAAGGTGGCTATTGGATCGGTCCACTTGCCGTAGAGAAGCTAGTTAGCCTAAAGGGAACGGCCGGAATTATTGCACTCACTAAAGAGATTGAACGGGTGGGAAATTTCGCAAATGCATTTAAGAATATCTACGGAATGGAATTGACGACTTTCTATACCTTGGCCGCTGAGCATGTTGAAGATACCGTCGGAGACCTGCTTGGGATTCCCACTAAGTCCACGTCAACCAGTTCAACTTCTGCAAGTGCTTCATCTGGTACCTCGTCGGGCAGTGGCAAGGCGGACCCAGTTATTGTCACACCCACTGCAGGTACACCGAATAGTGCTGCAATAATTTCAGCGGTCAAGGAAACAATCGCTCAATCAAAAGCGGTTGCCACTTCACCACTGATTCATGTGTTGATCGAACCTGGTGCCATGACGGCCGATCAGGAAAAGTGGCTAACTGATTCCTTACAATTCATCTCGTATGTTTCACCTCCGAGCGCGGGTGGTGATTGGAATTTAGTCTTCCCGCGCACCATGGAATGGTTTTTAAAGAATTGGGATATGTCGAAGGAGCAGCAACGTTACAAGGATATGTTTGCAAATAACACCGCCGAGCAATTAATGGGCAGCGTGCATTCGTATGGCACAAATAATGGAGGCTGGGCCGCAAGTTTCTTCGTATCGCCAACCAATAATTGGTTTAACCCCGATTGGCAGATGCGATTCATGGCCCAGCTGTTAAAGCCGACTGGCTTTGCAAATAATGTTGCGGGTCAAAATTATCCAGAATGGTTTACCCGCATGTTCGCCTATCCAATCGGGGCCGCCTATAGCCAACTCACGAGCAATGGAAATTACGCAACATTACGTAATGATTGGCTGACCCTTTTAAAAACCTTGCCTAAACCGATCGATTTGGCTGCTTATGTAGGTGCTGCGGCATATACCGGTCCTGAAAATAACAAGATGCCCGGGGCGCTCGCTGATGAAATATTGATTGCCAAGGTGGGCATCGCGAAATCGACGAATTTCTTGGTTGAGATTGCCGCATCCCAAAAACCTTGGGATCAGCAGCTCCTTACGACTTTTGGAATCTCAAAAGCAGATCTTTACCTGCAGGTTGCAGCAATAGCGAAGTAACAAATAGCGCTCTGGTTCGTAAAACATAGCTACAGAATTAGAAACGCTCCTCTAAAAAGACATCCCAATACCTACCCGGTGATTAAGAGTTATCGGGTATCCAAACTGGCTGGACTTCGATTGGCCCCTTAGAGAAATCTGGGAGATGGATGGATTGCAGCCGCTTTTCAGAAAGGTGAGTTACCTGGCGGTATCCCGACTCCGATGATGGCGCCCGCGGATGAAGAGTGCGGCTGTTGCAAGGCTGGCACTGATGAGTGCACCCAGTAGGAGTGCACTTGCAGCACTTTGATAAGCATCAGCTTTCAAGGAAATTTGACTGACTAAGAGCGCCACTGAAAAACCAATCCCAGCAAGAATTCCAACAGCGGAGATATCCCACCAGGTGATCTCAGAATTGAGTTCTGCTCGGGTGAACCGGGCGATTAACCATGCTCCACCGATAATCCCAAGTGGCTTACCGATAACACGGGCGATCACAATGGCTCTGGCAAGGGGATCGGATGGAAGCGATGAGATCGAATCCATACTCACGGTGATTCCGATAGCCGTGAAAGCGAAGAGAGGTAGTGCGATACCGACGGATAGCGGTTGCAAGAAAGATTCGAGGCTCTCTACATCGCTCGGATTCTCTTCCCGAGCGTGTGGGTTTGTGAGTAGCCCGATAGCCACTCCCGCAACCGTCGCATGAATTCCACTCCGGTACATGGCGTACCAAGCAATGAGTGCCAGGGGGATCCCTAACCAGGCAGGGCATTTACCGATGTGTTGCAGCACCCCATAAATTGCGAGGGCTACCAATGCGGTGACGAGGGCGATCCAGACCACGGTGGCAGAGTAGAAGAGCGCGATGATGATGATGGCGCCAAGATCGTCTGCGATCGCGAGAGTGAGGAGAAATGCGCGAAGTGGTGAGGGAATTCCACGACCGGCAACTGCAAGGAGTGTTAAGCAGAATGCCAGATCGGTGGCGGTGGGAATTGCCCACGCAGATCGATGTTCGGCGCCGGAGAGCGCCACAAAGATGAGAGCAGGAACGAGCATTCCGATCGCAGCAGCGGAGATGGGAAGTAGTGCGGTTCTAAGCGTTTGCAAACTCCCGTAAGTGAATTCTCGCCGTAACTCTAAACCGGCCACCAAAAAGAAGATCGCGAGCAATCCTTCGGACGCCCACTGCGCCACACTTAAATTAAGCGCAGATAACCCAAAATGAAAATCAAGGAATGATTGATATCCAGTGCGCAGATCGGTGTTGGCAGCAAGAAGTGCCGCCGCCACCGCGATGAGCAAGAGGACGCCACCCACGGTTTCGCGCGCGAGAAAACGTTTAATCCAACGCTGCTCACGCGGCGAAGGTGTTGCAAAAAGTTTCGCCATCCTAATCTTCGCTAGAAGAGTTCATACCCTGAGAGATCATCGCCATCACGTTGGGGTCAGCGAGCGTGGTGGCGTCGCCGACTGCTCGGTGGTCTGCCACATCGCGCAGTAAACGGCGCATAATCTTTCCGCTGCGGGTCTTGGGTAACTCCTGCACTACCAAGATTTGGCGTGGGCGGGCAATCGGCCCGATTTCTTTGCCCACGTGCGCACGTAACTCTTGTACGAGTTCTTCACCGTTGGCGCCTTCGATACCACCGCGCAGAATCACGAATGCCACAATTCCTTGACCGGTCATCTCATCATTAGCGCCCACCACAGCGGCCTCTGCAACCATGACATGCGAGACGAGTGCAGATTCAACTTCGGTAGTAGAGATGCGGTGTCCCGACACATTCATGACGTCATCGACTCGACCGAGTAACCACATGGCGCCGTCTTCATCGAGCTTGGCACCGTCGCCAGCAAAGTAAATTCCTTCATAGCGCGACCAATACGTTTCTTTGTAACGCTCTGGCTCGCCCCAAATACCGCGGAGCATCGCCGGCCATGGCTTATCGAGAATGAGATAACCACCGTTGCCGCGCTCTACTGGCACCGCGTTGTCATCAACCACTTTCGCACTAATGCCCGGAAGTGGACCCATGGCAGATCCTGGCTTTGTGGCTGTGACGCCCGGCATCGGTGAAATCATCATGCCGCCGGTTTCGGTCTGCCACCAGGTATCGATGATCGGGCACTTGCTCTTACCGATTACTTCGCGGTACCACATCCACGCTTCTGGATTGATGGGTTCTCCCACAGAACCAAGAAGTCGAAGCGATGAGAGATCGTGTGAATTGGGAATGTCATCGCCCCACTTCATCCAGGTACGGATCAACGTGGGTGCGGTGTAAAGGATGGTGACGCGGTACTTCTCGATAATCTCCCACATGCGGTGCTTGCTCGGAGTATCAGGAGTTCCTTCATACATCACTTGGGTGGCGCAGTTAGCCAGTGGTCCGTACACCACGTATGAGTGGCCTGTTACCCAACCGACATCTGCAGTGCACCAGAAGACATCGCTCTCTGGTTTGAGATCAAAGACCATCTTCGCGGTGTAGGCGACCTGGGTGATGTATCCGCCGGTGGTATGCAAAATACCTTTGGGTTTAGCGGTAGTGCCGGAAGTGTAAAGAATGAAGAGCGGATGCTCGCTATCGTGCGCTTCTGGAACATGCTCTTTGCTTTGGCGCGAAACAATCTCGTGCCACCAGACATCGCGAGAGCTATCCCAGGCAACTTCTTGGCCGGTGCGTCGCACGACAAGCACGTTCTTAACGTTATGCGTCCCTTTGAGTGCATCATCAACTGCCGGCTTGAGCGCAGCAGCGGTACCTTTGCGGAAACCACCATCGGCAGTGATCACCAAAGTGGCATCTGCATCTTGAATGCGTGCAAGAAGTGCATCGGAAGAGAAACCACCGAAGACCACAGAGTGCAGAGCGCCGAGACGAGCACACGCAAGCATCGCAATCGCAGCCTCGGGAATCATTGGCATGTAGATCGCAACGCGATCACCCTTCTTGATGCCAAGTTCAATCAGCGCGTTGGTTGCTTGCTTCACATCGGTGAGGAGTTCAGCGTAAGTAATGGTGCGAGTATCGCCGGGCTCGCCTTCGAAGTGGAATGCCACGCGATTTCCGCGACCGGCATCGACATGGCGATCTAAACAATTAACGGTGATATTGATTTCGCCGCCCACGAACCACTTGGCAAAAGGAAGATCCCACTCAAGGACGGTGTGCCATGGCTTAGCCCAATCGAGTTCACGGGCTTGGCGCTCCCAGAACGCGAGTCGGTCTGCTTCCGCTTCGTCATAAAGAGCGGCCTTACCGTTTGCCGCATCCGCGAAATGTGCGGGCGGCGCAAAGGAGCGTGACTCGTAGGAGAGGCTCGAGAGGGCTTTTTCGTCAGACACGATTACTCCTGTGATAAGTCTGGGTACTTCTCTGGATACTTTGCACTCGGATGAGTGGTGTGCTGTTCCAGATTAGTCGCTTCGGTGCGGGGAGTACCAGAGTCGCCTCACTCTGCTCTCCTGCTTGCTCTCCTGCTTGCGGCTCTGCTTGCGTCTAGGCTTACGAGGTGTCCATCGCTCTCGCCATCGAATCGCTTCCCGGCGTCGCCCCGGCAGTCAAAGAAGCGATCACCACCCTGGATCTGGTCCGTGGGCATCGCGTTCACCGCCGACATAAAGGCGAATTTATCTCGGCGACATGGGCGGCGAGCGCCGCTGCACTCGTTGATCTCTCAGGTTGCTCTTCTGCTGCCGCGCTTTCGCTCATAGATGCAGCTGCTGATTTAGGCATCACGCGAGAACCGCAACGCGCGTTGGCGGCTCTCCACCTCATCGCCAGTAGCGAAGGCGCAAGCCCAGAGCGCGGCCTTCCGCGTCCACAGATTCCCACCGATCGGCTCATCGCCTTGAATGAAATTCTCGTCTCTGATGGTCCGAGTGTGATTATCGCGGCTCTCCTTATCGCAGAAGTTGAGAGCATGCCGCTCTTCTCCAATTGCAATACCGAAGTGGCTTTGGTAGCTGCGCGCGCTCTCTTCATCGAAAGAGGCGTCGATCCAGATGGCATCGCATCTCTTGAACGCGGTGTTGCGCTCCTAGGGGTTCCTTCTTACCGCCTCGCCTTGCAAAGTTATGAAGAAGGAACTTCAGCCTCACTTGTTGCTTGGCTTACATATATATCGAAGGCGATCGAAGTGGGCGCTCAATCTGCCTTTGAAGTCGCAGAAGCCATCACGCAGTAGTAGTGCGGCTCTTCTTCTTACGCGAGCCTGTGGCTAAAGCAAGTAAACCTACGATCGCCACTCCGGCGCCGGCGATAACTAGCGATTTCTTGGGAACTGCATCAAGTCTGTCTTGAATCGAAATGGGTTGCTTGAATGTGAGAACTTTCCAACCCTTTTCGATGGCGACTCGACGCAATTCCTTATCTGGGTTCACTGCATACCCGCGCCCCACAGAAGAAAGCATCGGCACATCTGTCATGGAATCTGAATAGGCGACGGAATCTGCGAGATCGATATTGTGATCGCGAGCGAATTCAATGATTGCATCTGCTTTAGCTTGGCCAAATGCGTAATATTCAATTTCTCCGGTGTATTTTCCATCTTCGACGCGCATACGAGTTGCGATAACGGATTTCACGCCCAGGAGCGCGGCGATTGGACGCACCACTTCCTCACCTGATGATGAAACGATGACCACTTCGCGACCAGCGGCCTGGTGTTCTTCGATCAGGTCTAGCGCCTCTTCAAAAATTATTGGTTCGATCAACTTATGCAGCGTTTCGTTCACAACTTCCTTCACTTCATCGATAGGCCAGCCGGCAACCATCTCGGAAAGTTGTGCGCGTAACTTTTCTGTCTTATCTGCATCGGCGCTCGAAAGCGAGAAGAGCAGTTGTGAGTAAATACTTTTAAGCAGGGTGGATTTTGACATCAGTCCAGCGCGAGCAAAAGGCGTAGCAAAAGCGAGTACGGATGATCTTGCAATGATCGTTTTATCGAGGTCAAAGAAGGCGCCCTGACGAGAAGTGGCTGCGCTTTCGTTGGGTGACATGTAGTGATCGTAGACGGATAACTCCCATGACTTGCGCGGAACGGAAGCTTTTACACGTGTCGTGACCTTGTCCACAGTGAATTAACGAGCCATTCACTTTGTCAGATGTGGCGGGAGCATCTCTTCCACTCCACGACGGGTGGGGTAAATATAGAAATGAGGAGAGATGAAATCTCATATTCCAAAGCAAGTTCTTGCACGAGCCAAAGGTGACGATGGCTTTCTACCATTTATCGGTTTCCTGGCGTTAGCTTCACCGGCGGTCTGCACTGTCGGAGGCGCTATATATAAAGTGCTCACGTCACCCACAGCACTATCCACGATCGATTTCATCTTTACGAAGCTCTACCACTGGATCTTCAAGTGAGAAGAGTCTGGGTTGCTAGCGCCTTCTCGCTCGGCGTGCTCGCGCTCGCCGGTGGGGGATTGGCAACTTCCTGGGCGGTGAATTACTCGCAAGCCAGTACCGCGATGCAGGAAGCCAGCGATGCCATGACGCGCCATCAAGCCTTCGATACCGTGGCCGCCGATCTTCGCACCGCGCTCCCGAACGCCCGTTTGGTGCGGTGCACGGATGGCCAGCTTGATGAGATACATCTGATTGCACCCACGCCCTGGCCACATCTCACAGGCGCTGATTATCGTTTCAAAGCCGTCGCTATTAGGACAAATTGGACAGAATCCAGAGACTCCCACCGTTGATGTGGTGAAAGTGACCCCGCTGGGGGCTCTGCGCTGTGCGGCGTAGGGTCCCCAGACCCGTAGAATTCGGTCGTTCCCGCGCTGGTCCCTGACCGCGCCTATCCCGACCCTATGGAGGACGTATGTCCAAGACCCACCTCATTGCCGAGGGGGCCGCTATTCAACTCACGGGCATGAACCTGGTCTTCGTCGTAATCGTTATGGCGGTTTCGCTCGCAGCCCTTGTTGTTGCCTACGGCTTGCGCTTACAGGTGCTCGCTGCAGATGAAGGCACCGAAAGCATGAAGAAGATCGCCGTTGCAATTCAAGAAGGCGCCGCGGCTTACCTCACCCGACAATTTAAGACGCTCTCTGTCTTTGTTGTTCTCGTCTTCTTCCTCCTCTTCGCACTCCCAGGACATGCGGATATCCGCATTGGCCGCTCGATCTTCTTTATTTTGGGTGCGCTCTTCTCCGCATTCGTCGGCTACCAAGGTATGTGGCTTGCAGTACGTGCAAACGTACGTGTAGCAGCTGCTGCTAAGGATCACGGCGCACAACCAGCAATGAAGATCGCCTTCCGTACCGGCGGCGTCGTGGGCATGCTCACTGTCGGCCTCGGTCTTCTTGGCGCATCAACAATCGTTCTTATTTACAAGGGCGATGCACCAGCCGTTCTCGAAGGCTTTGGCTTTGGTGCTGCAATGCTCGCGATGTTTATGCGCGTGGGTGGCGGTATCTTCACTAAGGCTGCAGACGTCGGTGCTGACCTCGTGGGTAAAGTCGAGCAGGGCATTCCAGAAGATGATCCTCGTAACGCGGCAACCATTGCAGATAACGTCGGCGACAACGTCGGTGACTGTGCCGGTATGGCTGCAGATCTCTTCGAGTCCTACGCAGTAACACTTGTTGCTGCCGTCATCCTCGGTAAGGCCGCGTTCGGCACGATGGGCTTGGTATTCCCACTCATCGTTCCCGCAATCGGTGTTGTTACCGCAGTTGTCGGTATCTTCATCACTCGCCTTCGCTCAACCGACAAGAGTGGAATGCAAGCAATCAACCGCTCATTCTTCATCTCAGCAATCATCAGCGCGGTACTCGTTGCCGTGGCCACCATTGCTTACTTGCCAGATAGCTTCGCAGGCTTCGCGCCAAGCGCACACGTCGAATCCGCAACTAATCCTCGGATGGTTGCCATCATCGCAGTGCTTATCGGTATCGCGCTTGCTGCCGCTATCCAAGTTCTCACGGGTTACTTCACCGAGACTGGTCGTCGTCCAGTAAACGACGTAGCTGCTTCATCACAAACTGGTGCAGCCACTGTAATTCTCGCTGGTATCTCGGTCGGTTTCGAGTCTGCTGTTTACTCAGCACTCCTCATCGCATCTGCCGTCTTCGGCGCATTCTTGCTTGGTAGCGGAAGCATCATCGTTTCGCTCTTCGCAGTTGCGCTCGCGGGTTGCGGGTTGCTCACCACGGTCGGCGTCATCGTCGCCATGGATACCTTCGGTCCGATCTCCGATAACGCACAAGGCATTGCAGAAATGTCGGGCGACGTTCACGGCGAAGGCGCCAAGGTTCTCACCTCACTCGATGCAGTCGGTAACACCACGAAGGCAATCACTAAGGGCATCGCGATTGCGACTGCAGTACTTGCAGCCACCGCGCTCTTCGGATCCTTCACCGCTGCAATCAAGAACGCTGTTATTGATTCTGGTATCGACATCAAGTCGATTGCAGATCAATTGCAATTCAGTGGCGTCCTCGACGTTGCAGATCCACGTAACCTCGTGGGTCTCATCATCGGCGCCGCAGTGGTATTCCTCTTCTCCGGTCTTGCTGTCAACGCGGTTTCTCGCGCTGCCGGTGCGGTCGTACGAGAGGTACGCAATCAGTTCAAGGAACACCCCGGCATCATGTTGGGTACCGAACTTCCGGAGTACGGCCGTGTTGTAGATATCTGCACGAAGGATTCACTTCGTGAGCTCGCAACACCAGGTCTCCTCGCCGTAATGGCACCTATCGCAGTGGGCTTTGGCCTCGGCGTTGGTGCACTCGGTGCATACCTTGCTGGTGCTATCGGCACCGGTACTTTGATGGCAGTCTTCCTCGCCAATTCCGGTGGCGCGTGGGACAACGCTAAGAAGATGGTGGAAGACGGTCACCACGGTGGCAAGGGTTCTGATGCACATGCTGCAACGATCATTGGTGACACGGTCGGCGATCCTTTCAAGGACACCGCTGGTCCTGCTATCAACCCACTGATCAAGGTAATGAACTTGGTGGCGCTCCTCGTGACGCCAGCAATCGTCTCCTTCAGCATTGGTGATAGTGCAAATAGTGGTATTCGTATCGCTATCGCACTCGTTGCACTCGCAGTCATCGTGGCTGCGCTGGTTAATACCAAGCGCAAGTCCACGCAGATCGGCTAGTACAAAAACGTACATGGAGAGCGGGGAGTCGGTTAACGACTCCCCGCTCTCTCTTTTTCTCCCTGGATTTACTTCGCGATATGCGATGGAAGGCCTCAAAGTCGAAGAGGTACTTCCCGGCAAATTCTTACTTTCTGATCAGGGAACGCCACAAGAGCGCGGAAACGATTATGTACTAGGCGCCAGCAATGCCTCCCTGACCCTCGCCTCACTGACGCCTCGAACGCATTTCAATCGCGCCCTTGATCTCGGCGCTGGCTCTGGTATTCAATCGCTCTTCCTTGCTACACATGTCGACGAAATTGTTGCGACAGATACCAACGCACGTGCGCTCGAGCTTGCGCACAGAAGCGCGCAAATCTCCGACGTGCATTTAGATTTGCGTCAAGGTTCGCTATATGAACCAGTAGCGGGCGAGCAATTTGATCTCATTGTGTGTAATCCACCCTTCGTCATTGCACCCTCTGCGCTCTTTGAATACCGAGATGCTGGCATGGATGGAGATTCGGTAAGTCGTGAGATTGTGAGCAACGCAGCAGAATTCTTAAACGAAGATGGTTGGTTTATTTGTCTAGCGAATTGGTTGATTAAAGATGATTGGCGCGATCGACTTATTGAATGGATTGCCCCCACTGGTTGTGATGCGTGGGTGGTGCAACGTGAGAGGCTCTCGGCCGAAGAGTATGTAAATCTCTGGCTTGACGATGGCGGCGTTACTGATCGCGCTGCAATCAAGCGCCGTTGGCTAGAGTATCTGGCGCCCTTCGATGGCGTGGGGTTTGGTTGGGTTGCACTTCATAAACGCGATTCATTCTTTCCGCATCGCTATTTAGAAGAGATCCCACAGCAACTTGATCTCTTGGATATTCCGCTGGCTCCTGCTCTTCTTGAATACTTCGCAGGGGCCGACTTGGCCCACGATCTTGAGGACGAAGAAATTCTGGAGCGCTCGTGGGTGGCCCATCCCGAGGTGATCGCCGCCGGCCACACATTGGTGCAAACCAGTGGCCTACGCCGGGCGGTAGCCCTTGATCCAGAGGTGGTTGCGCGCTACCGGGAGCCGGGCTTTGTGAGCGAAGTGAGCGCCACCTACGAGGGCGGGATCGACGTTATTCGTGAATTGATTCGCTTGGGGCTGCTGCTACCAGCTTGACCTGCATGTGCCGTACTCCTTAAAAACCTTCTTGACCTGGGCTTTTACCACCCCAGTTTGACAGGGACCCGCCCCTTACCGTCACACTCTATATATAGGAGCATCCACAGGCAGGGGTTTCACCGCCCTCGCTGAGGAGCTCTTCGCGTCGTTCCACCCCTTCCCTAAGGAGCCCTAAATGACCCGCCTGGTCATCGTCGAATCACCTGCGAAAGCCAAGAAGATTGGGCAATTCCTGGGCTCTGAGTACGTCGTCGAGGCAAGCGTTGGCCATATCCGCGATCTTCCACAACGCGCTGCCGATATCCCAGCCGCATACAAGGGCATCGCGTGGGCGAAAGAGGGCGTGGATGTCGATAACGGTTTTGAACCGCTCTACGTCGTTGATGGCGATAAGAAGAAAAAAGTAAGCGAACTCAAGGCACTTCTTAAAGATGCCACCGAACTTCTCCTGGCAACAGATGAGGACCGCGAAGGCGAAGCGATTGCATGGCACTTACTTGAAGTATTGCAACCTAAAGTTCCAGTACGCCGAATGGTTTTCCATGAAATCACTAAAGAAGCTATTCAAGAAGCTGCCGCGAACACTCGCGAGCTAGATCAAAGACTTGTTGATGCACAAGAAACACGTCGCATCCTTGATCGTCTCTACGGATACCGCCTCTCACCAGTGTTGTGGAAGAAAGTTATGCCACGCCTCTCGGCCGGCCGCGTGCAATCCGTTGCCACTCGCCTAGTTGTTGAGCGCGAGCGCGAACGTATCAAATTCGTCGCTTCGGGTTGGTGGGATATCAACGCACAGTGCAGTGGTGGCTTCACGGCTCGCATGCTCTCCGTTGATGGCAAGCGCCTTACAGGCGGAAAAGATTTTGGTGACGATGGAAAACTTTCTGCGAAAGCAGCGAGTGAGACTTTGCTTCTCGATGAGCAGAGTGCGGCATCACTGGTGCAAGTTTTGCAAGGTAGTTCGCTTAAGGTGCGAAGTGTTGAAGAGTCTGCACGCGTAGAACGTCCCAAAGCACCGTTCACCACTTCTACTTTGCAACAAGATGCCGGTCGTCGCCTTGGTTGGGGCGCACAAATCACCATGCGCGTAGCCCAACGTCTCTACGAAAACGGTTACATCACGTACATGCGTACCGATTCACCAACGCTTTCCACCACCGCAATCAATGCGGCGCGCGCTTCAGCTGCGGCACTTTACGGCGCCGATCATGTTGCCGAAGGTCCGCGTCAGTACACCGGTAAAGCTAAGAACGCGCAAGAAGCTCACGAAGCGGTACGTCCCGCCGGTGATTCCTTCCGCACTCCCGGAGAAGTAGCGAGCGAACTTTCACGCGACGAGCTCTCCCTTTATGACTTGATTTGGAAGCGCACCGTTGCTTCTCAGATGGCTGATGCTCGCAAACTCCAAGTACGCGTGGACATGGATGCCGATGCATCCGATGGCCGTAAGGTTGATTTCCGGGCCACTGGAACCGTAGTCACCTTCCCTGGTTTCCTCGCTGCATATGAAGAAGCCAAAGACGATAGCGATGATGACGACGCGCGCCGCCTGCCACCTCTTACTCAAGGCGACACGGTTGCGGTCGAAAAGTTTGGCGCCGAAGGTCACACCACCCAACCACCGTCTCGTTACACCGAGCCCACACTGGTCGCTCGCATGGAAGAGCTCGGCATTGGCCGGCCTTCTACGTTCGCCACGATTTTGCAAACCATTCAAGATCGCGGTTACGTTTCAAAGCGCGGTCGTTCACTTGTGCCAACCTTCCTGGCTTTCGCGGTGGTGGGATTGCTCGAGCAACACTTTGCCAAGCTCGTTGATTACGATTTCACAGCATCAATGGAAGAAGATCTCGACCGCATTGCCGAGGGCACCGAAGATCGCGTGCGTTGGCTCACCGGTTTCTACTTTGGCCACGACGGCATCCCAGGTCTTGATGCGCTCACTGCAGATCTCGGAGCCATCGATGCTCGGGAAGTAAATACTTTTGAAGTAGGCGAAGGCATTTCGCTTCGCGTTGGTCGTTTTGGTAATTATCTAGAAATCGGCGAAGGCGACACTCGCCGTACGACGAATATTCCACTCGATATGGCGCCTGATGAATTAACGCTCGCGATGGCACAAGAACTTTTCAATCGCCCGAGCGGTGAGCGAGTGTTGGGTAATGATCCAGAGACGGGTCGCGTCATCCTTGCAAAGGATGGCCGTTACGGTCCTTACGTCACTGAAGTACTTCCTGATGACGTTCCGACCAAGGGCGCGAAGGCAGTGAAGGCAAAGACCGCTTCACTCTTTAAAGATATGAGCCTTGACACGATTACGATTGAAGACGCACTTAAACTCTTCACACTTCCACGTGTTGTCGGTACTGATCCGGCAACTCAAGTAGAGATCACTGCACAGAACGGACCATTTGGTCCTTACCTTCGTCGCGGCACCGATTCGCGCACGATCGATTCAGAGGCACAACTCTTCACACTGACTATTGATGAGGCCGTGGCTATTTACGCGCTCCCCAAGTTCCGTGGTCGCGGCGTCGCTAAGCCACCTCTCAAGGAGCTCGGACAAGACCCCGCCTCCACTCGCGCCGTCGTGGTGAAGGACGGTCGCTTCGGTGCCTACGTCACCGACGGCGAGACAAATGCCACTCTGCGCCGCAATGACCCCATCGAAACCCTCACCCTCGACCGCGCCTTAGAACTCCTCGCGGAGAAGCGGGCCAAGGAGCTAGAAGAGGGCCCTAAGGTCAAAAAACGCGCTCCCCAGCGTGCCGCGAAGAAGGCGCCAGCCAAGAAGGCGGCCGCGAAGAAGGCGCCCGCCAAGAAGACCGCAGCTAAGAAGGCCGCCGCGAAGAAGCCGGTCACCGTCTAGCCCCTCGGCTAGGCGTGCCCGGTCGGGCTAGGCTTTCGACGTGTCCGAGGTTCTCCCTAATCCCAGCCCGCCTGCTCAAGGCGATCTTCGGGGTGTGCTGGCGATCCCAGCCTTTGCCCGCCTCTGGCGCGCGATGGCCTTTGGCAGTCTCGGCGACTGGCTCGGTTTACTTGCCAGCACTGCGCTCGCAAAGGAACTCTCCGGCGATAACTACGCGAAAGCTAACGTTGCTATTGCAGGTGTCTTTATTGTGCGTCTCTTACCCGCAGTAGTTATTGGGCCCTTTGCTGGCGTGATCGTTGATCGTTTTGATCGACGACGCCTTATGTATACCTGCGACATCTTGCGTGCCGGTTTATTTATTTCAATTCCACTTGTGCGCGAATACTGGTGGCTCTACACCGCAACGGTGTTGATCGAAGCGATCACCCTTTTCTGGAGTCCGGCGAAAGAAGCTAGCGTGCCGAATATGGTGCCGCGAGATCGCCTAGAAGCGGCGAATCAAGTGAGCATGCTCGCCGCTTATGGAACAGCACCAATCGCCGCTGCACTCTTCTCACTCCTCGCGCTTTTCCACTCAGCACTTTCAATTCAGGTAGGTTCTTTTTCTACGAAACCTGTCGACTTGGCGCTCTATCTCGATGGCTTAAGTTTTGCCTTTAGCGCATACACGATCTACCGACTCAAAGAGATTCCCAAGAGCAAGGGTGGCCCTGAAGGCGAGAACACCAACATGTTGCGCTCGCTCCTTGATGGATGGAAGTTCGTGGGCTCAACGCCACTCATCCGCGGACTTGTAGTGGGCATGCTCGGTGCCTTTGCTGCCGGTGGTGCGGTGGTGGGTCTGGCCAGAACATTTGTAGGTGACCTTGGTGGTGGAGACGCGGCCTACGGAATGCTCTTTGCTGGTGTCTTCCTTGGATTAGCGGCCGGGATGGGCTGGGGGCCGCGCCTGCTCTCCGGATTTTCTCGTCGTCGACTCTTTGGATTAGCACTCACCCTCTCCGGCGTTGGTCTAGTGCTGCTCGCAGCCATTCCTAATATCGTGATCGCGTTTATTACCACCCTCTTCTTAGGAATGTGCGCCGGAACTGCGTGGGTCAGTGGCTTCACGATGCTTGGCCTTGAAGTCCGCGATGAAGTTCGTGGCCGTACTTTCGCCTTCGTGCAAACACTCATTCGCATCACGCTTGTCTTGGTGCTCGCAGTAGCGCCAGTAATTGCCGCGGCTGTCGGTAAGCACACTTTGAAATTTAACAACACGCAACTAATCTACAACGGTGCAGAGATCACTCTCTTACTGGGTGGAATTTTGGCCACGATCGTAGGAATTATCTCCTACAAACAAATGGATGATCGCAAAGGTGTTCCGCTCTGGGGCGACATTATGGACGCGCTCCGCGGGGAAATTGGTGTCGTCAATCTCTACGCCAAGAAAGGCATCTTTATTGCCTTCGAAGGCGGCGAGGGTTCTGGAAAATCCACCCAAGCAAAAGAGTTGAAGAGTTGGCTCGAAAGCCAAGGACGCGTCGTAACACTGAGCCGCGAACCTGGCGGCACTGAAGTAGGTAAAAAGATCCGCCAAGTACTTCTCGATCCAGCAACCGGAGAAGTGGCACCGCGTGCAGAAGCACTGCTCTATGCAGCTGATCGCGCCGAGCATGTTGAGAGCGTGATCCGACCAGCCCTAGATCGCAACGAAGTAGTTATTACCGATCGCTACATCGATTCCTCGATTGCCTATCAAGGGGGCGGGCGCATCTTGCCGAGCGAAGATGTACTCCGGTTGTCGCGGTGGGCCACGAGTGGCTTAGTTCCTGACATCACGGTGGTGCTCGATATCGATCCTCGCATCGGGCTCTCGCGTTGCGGTGATAAGGATCGCCTTGAGAGTGAACCCATGGAATTCCATGAGCGCGTTCGTCGCACCTTCCTTGAATTGGCTCGCATCGAACCGGAGCGCTATCTCGTCATTGAAGCGAATCAGTCGCAGACCGAAGTGAAGCGCATTATTCGCAACCGATTTGAAGCACTCTTGGCCGAACCCGAGAAACGGGCCGCCAAATAATGTCTGCTCCAGTCTTCGCTGATCTCGTCGGGCAACAAGAAGCGATCGCGATCATAGAGCGCGCGGTGCGCGCGGCTCGCGGTATCGATGTTGAGGCGCAGGAATCTGGTGCGATGACGCATGCGTGGCTCTTCACTGGCCCACCCGGCTCCGGGAGATCGAATGCCGCTCGTGCCTTCGCCGCCGCTCTTCTCTGTACCGAACGCGGATGTGGTGAATGCGCCACCTGCCGCGAGGTATATGCAGGCACGCACGCCGACGTAGAGTTGATGGAGAGCGAAGGTCTTTCGATCAAGGCTGATCAGATTCGTGAATTGATTGTGCGCGCCGCTTGGGCACCGGCCACCGGAAGTTTTCGCGTTGTCATTATTGAAGATGCAGACAAACTCACGGAGACCGCAGCGAATGCGCTATTAAAAGCGATCGAAGAGCCCGGAAGTTTTACTACTTGGTTTCTTTGTGCGCCGAGCCCTTCAGATGTACTACCCACTATTCGCTCCCGTTGTCGCTCAGTGCTGTTACGCACTCCGTCGCATCAAGATGTCGCATCGGTTCTCATTGAACGCGATGGCGTTGATCCCACTATGGCAGCGCATGTGGCTCGAGCGAGTCAGGGACATGTGGGTCGCGCCAAGTGGCTCGCCTTTGATGAAGATGCTCGGAAGTTTCGCCACGACTTGCTCGCTATCCCAGCCCGGATTCGCACGGTGGGGGAAGCGCTCTCCACGGCGGCAGAATTACATCGCGCGGCGAATGAAGAATCGGTACGAGAGAACGCCGACCGTGATGAACGCGAGATGGCAGAGCTCTCAACTGCATGGGGGCACGGAGCGACTGGCAAAGGCATGCCGTCGGGGGCTTCGAAAGCCATCAAAGAACTCGAGAAGGCACAGAAGTCGCGCACCACTGCACGCAATCGCGCTTTCCTTGATATTGCACTTTTAGATTTAGCTACTTTCTACCGCGATGTGCTTCTTGTGCAGGCCGGTGCTGAGGCACCATTGATCAACGAGGACTTACGTTCCAATGTCACCGATGTGGCGGGGCAGATTCCAGCCGAAGGAGCGTTGAAGCGAGTGGAGGCGATTATGGGTGCGCGCAAGGCTCTCGCCTTCAACGTCGCGCCACTGCTCGCACTGGAATCGATGATGCTCGCACTTCGTCTACCTGCTCGAGGTGGCGAGTGAAGCCTCAACGCATTCTGCCTATCGCCTTCTTTATGATCGTCGTGGCGCTCTTCTCGGCTTACTTCCTCACGCGCGGGACAACGAATCCCGCCACTTCACCTAGCGGTGAGGCCAAACCTTTCCTCAATCTTCAGGGTTACATGACGCAAACACTCTCATGGGAGAAGTGCGACATTGGTTTCGAGTGCACCATGGTGCGCGTACCACTTGATTACGCAAATCCGGGCGCTAAAGCGATCACACTCTCAGTTGTCCGTCATAAGGCAACTGATAAAGCCCATCGCATGGGATCGCTCTTAGTAAATCCGGGCGGTCCGGGTGGCTCCGGCGTTGAGTATGCCAAGAGTGCAGAATTTATTGTGACGCCGGCAGTGTTGAAAAAGTTCGACATTGTGGGCTTTGATCCCCGCGGGGTGGGCGCATCTACTCCACTCTGGTGTTTGAATGGTGCGGAGACAGATAAGTTTATTGCAGTTGATGGTTCTCCCACGACGCCCGCGCAAGAGCGCGAATTCGTAGATCAAGCAAAATTGCTCGCCCGCCGATGTGTTGAGCGTGCTGGCACGTTGCTGCCATTCATCGGAACTATCGATGCTGCGCGAGACCTCGATGTGTTACGCGCCGTGCTGGGGGATAAGAAACTCAACATGCTCGGCAAGTCATACGGAACTCTGCTTGGGGCAAATTATGCGCACCTCTTCCCGCAGAATGTAGGGCGCCTAGTGCTCGATGGCGCGGTAGATCCCACAGTTTCGCTGCAAGAGATGAACATTGAGCAAGCGAAAGCTTTCGAAGGTGCACTTAATTCATACCTTGATACTTATGCGGCCGATTGTGCATCGACCGGTGAGTGCCCCTTCGGTGTCACACGCGCCGAAGCGCACGGCACTATAGATGAATTGATCGCTACCTCAGATACCACTCCGCTTCCGAGCAAATCAAAGCGACCAGTGACGCAATCAGAAGTCATTCTGGGAATTTTGAGTTCGCTCTACGACAGCGATGGTGGTTGGACTTCACTCACGGCCGCACTTACTACTGCGGTGCAAGGTGATGGCACTGATCTACTTAACTTGGCTGATTACTACGTTGATCGTGGACCCGACGGTAAGTACCTCATCAATTCCAACGAAATCGGTTACGCAGTAAATTGCATGGATAAGGATCAACGCGTCACCATCGATGAGGTGCGTAAGGAAGCGGTCACGCTTGCCAAAGCCTCACCGACCTTCGGCGGGTATCTCGCCTGGAGTTCCTTCCCCTGCAATTACTGGCCGGTGCCTTCTAAGCCCATCCCGACCCCGCTGACCGCCATCGGCTCAGCCCCGATTCTGGTCGTGGGAACCACAAGAGACCCGGCCACCCCCCTCCAGTGGGCCAAGGGGCTGGCGAGCCAGCTCAAGACCGGGCACCTCTTGGTCTTCGACGGGGATGGCCACACCGCCTATACCCGAGGAAGTTCATGCGTGGATAACGCCATTGACGCCTATTTCCTGGCTGGAACCCTCCCTAAAGCCGGGTTGGTCTGCTCGTAGGTAAGTCCGCCAAAAGGCGGCTGAACATCCCCCCGAACGGGCGCCCAGACACGTGGTAATCAGCACCCCTCCGGATAGGGCAGGATTTGGTTGTGCGTTTAGACCATGTCTCTTATGTTGCTGATCACGACCACCTCGTCGACGTCGTTCAGCGAATCGGTTCCAGCCTCGGTGCAGCTTTCCAAGACGGTGGAATTCACCCTCGTTTCGGAACTCGTAACTTCATCCTTCCGCTTCATGGTGGTACTTACCTCGAAGTGGTCTGCCCTCTTGATCACCCTGCTGCCGACAGCGCGGCATTTGGCCAAGCTGTATCGCAGCGCGCTCGCGAAGGTGGCGGTTGGCTTACTTGGGTCGTTGCTGTTGATGATATTTCTTCAGTACAAGCACGTGTAGGTCGCGAACCTGTTACGGGTCACCGTCGTCGTCCAGATGGTTTTGATTTGGAGTGGAAGCAACTCGGTGTGAAGTCCACGATGGAAGATCCACAACTTCCTTTCTTCGTGCAATGGATCACCGATGCAGCGCATCATCCTTCAAGTGGTGCAAACGGACACCCAGTTATTGAGAAGTTGGAAATCGCTGGGGATCCTTCAGTCATTTCCGCATGGCTCGGCGAACCAGATGATCACCCCCTCGATGACATTGAAGTGATTTGGATTGATCCAGCCGATAACGATGGTGAAGCAGGTTTGGTAGCAGTACATCTGCGCACCGAACGCGGCACCATTCGTCTCGATTAATCTCCAGTAAACTTTAATCCGGAGAGGCAAGCCTCTCCATGCCGCCTTAGCTCAGGGGTAGAGCAACGCACTCGTAATGCGTAGGTCCGGGGTTCAAATCCCCGAGGCGGCCCCACACTCACTGTGTTTGACAACTCTCAGCAAATTGACAGATAAGTAGGGCTAAAGATTAATTCAACGTCTGGGCTAAAAAGGTGCAGCATTTTCAATGCCACATAGACTGATGAAATGACAATCCTCGCTACCCGAACACCAACAACGCTTTTCAGCGAGATTTTGTCGCGTGTCATGGACGCTGGATTACTTAAGAAAAAACCGTCCTTTTACGTTATTCGAATTATTATCTTCTCGGTTGTGGCATCTGCCCTCTGGGTGGCTGGGGGATTCGTAAGCATCCTCACGAATCATCACGGAAGTTGGATTCTCTTAGGGTTTCTCATCGCCGGGTTACTCGGCGTGCTGAGCGCACAATATGGGTTTATCGCACACGAGGCCGCGCACCGACAAATCTTCCGAAATAACAAGGCAAATGACTGGGTGGGCCTCGTGCTTGCAAATCTCTTTGCCGGTTTGAGTTACGGATTTTGGCAACGCAAGCACAACAAGCATCACCAGAAACCAAACTTCATCGGCGAGGATCCGGATATCAATATTCGGGTCTTGAGTTTCACAGTGGAATCACGCAATGAAAAGAAGGGCGTGGAGCGTTGGCTCAGCGATCGCCAGGGCTATCTTTTTCCCCTGTTATTACTCTTCACTGGATTCGACCTACTCCTCGATAGTTTTGTGAGCCTCGGCCGCAAGGATCGCAAGGTCGGCATTCGTTTCCTCGAGTTCGGTCTGATGCTCGTGCGTCAAACGGCCCCATACATTGCGATGGCGCTGATGTTTGGTTGGCTCTGGGCAATGGCGTTGTGGGTTTTCATGATGATGATGTTTGGTTTCTTTATGGGTGCTGCCTTTGCACCGAATCACAAAGGAATGCCGCTGATTGAAAGAGGTTCGAAGATTGATTTCTTCCAACGTCAGGTACTCACTAGCCGCAATATCCGTGGGAGTTGGCTTACTGACAATCTCATGGGCGGATTAAATCGCCAGGTGGAGCATCATCTCTTCCCATCGATGGCGCGTCCCAACCTGGCTAAAGCTCATAAGATCGTGGTGGAGTTCTGCGCCGAGCGAGGCGTACCCTTGGTGGAGATGAACTTGATTTCCAGCTACATGGTCGTGATGCGCTATCTCAACGAGGTTGGGCTCAGTAAGAATTCGGATCCCTTCGTTTGCCCGATGGTGGCGCAACTCAGGCCCATCTACTAACCCGTAGACTCACCGTATGGAAGTAGTGGCAGGCGGGAAGATA
>CAFBAA010000014.1_pt1 | contig 35041 bp, 32 predicted proteins | sample 7267951 | NCBI WGS metagenome assembly CAFBAA01 (sample SAMEA6814017, study PRJEB35770) | uncultured Actinomycetes bacterium | biome: Freshwater; feature: Freshwater reservoir; material: water | place: Czech Republic | collected 2016-04-20 | depth 30m m
AGCCAATTCTTTGAGGGTGGCTTCATGCCCGGCCCACGGGACGGCGATGATGGAAATATCGCACTCGCGCGCAACAGTGACGTTGTCGCCTCCGGTGAGATTGGCGATGCCTTCTGCGGTGGCGATTTCATTCGCACGCGCGGCATCGCGGGAACCAATAACGACTTTGTGTCCGGCGAGTGCAAAACGCCTGGCAAGTCCACGGCCTTGTTCGCCCGTACCGCCGATAACACCGATGGAAAGATTCTCAACTGACATGGTTCCGAGGGTACTGGGTTTTGCGACTTAACGCGCGTTCTGAATTAGTTCAGAGTGCGTGGGGAACTTCACTCTCGGACGAGCATCGCCACCCCGCGCGATTTCGCGTTCATTAATAAGTTTCCATCCTGCAAGATCAATGGATCCCTCGGGCGGTGTTATTCCACTCCTTGGAACACCACTGCCATTTCCAAGATCTTCCAAGAGGCGTTCCATTACTTGAGCTGCATCATTCTTATTGGTGCCGATAACACCACTAGGGCCGCGCTTTGCCCAACCCACTGCATACAGTCCAGGAAGATGAATTCCGGCTTCGTCTTGCACGCGACCATCAAGGTTTCGTACTTTGCCGCGATCAAGCGGCATGCCTTCAATGCCTGCCGAGGAATACCCGACTGCCGAAATTACTAAGTCTGCTGGGAATGTTACCTCCTCGCCACTAGCTACTACGTCGCTCCCTTGCATCACATTGATCGAAAACCGCACAGCCTCTACATGGTTTGTGCCGATGATTTCGAGCGGAGCGAGGAAAAATTTAATTTCTAAAGTGCGCTCTTTACCCGTGGGAGCTTCAGTAGTGAGTTTGGTAAACGCTTCCATGTTCTGTCGCACATCTTTTGGAATCTCTTCCCAGGATTCAAGGCGAGTGTGCGCAGCTGCAACATCATCTGCATGAACAACGACATTGGTGTGTTCGAGTTCGAGAAGATCTCGAAGTTCAGGTGATGTGAATGCTGCATGCTCTGGGCCACGACGAGCCACAATTACCACGTCAGTTATTTTGCTGGCACGAAGTGCATCTAGTGCAATATCTGAAATATCAGTACTTGCTAATTCATCAGGTTCAACTGCAAGCAAACGACCGACATCCATCGCAACGTTTCCAGCACCGATAACAATGGCGCGCTTGCCAGTGAGATCAACTTTGAATTCTGCGTAATCTGGATGGGCGTTATACCAAGGGACAAACTCGGCGGCAGAGATCACACCAGGAAGATCTTCGCCTGGGATACCGAGCAAACGTCCGACATCGGCGCCACTGGCAAAGACAACTGCGTCGTATGCCTCTCGTAATTGGGCAACGGAGAGGTCTCTTCCGACCTCCACATTGGCCATCAGGCGGAAACGGGGGTCCTCGCTGATCTTTTCAAAGACTTTAGAAACGGTCCGGATCTTTGGGTGATCGGGCGCGACGCCACTGCGAACCAGGCCCCAGGGCGTAGGGAGTTTCTCGATCATGTCTACTAAGACCGGTTTGTCCTCTTGATTCAGCAGTGCCTGGGCGGCGAAGTAGCCTGCCGGACCTGCACCAACGATCGCAATTCGTAAAGCTTGGTTATCGCTCACGTACTTGAACCTACTCTTGAATGGGGCATAAGTAACAGTAAAAATGTTGTGAGTCGTTTCACCCGGCGCCCCCTCGCAATAGGGGCCTTGGGAGGGATATTGTCGAATTCCCTGGAAGGAGGGTCAACTTATGACCCCTAGTACAAACGCTCGCCTCAATGCTTGGGTCGAGGAAGTAGCTGCACTCACCACACCGGAGAACATCTATTGGTGTGATGGATCTGAAAATGAATGGCAAAAACTCACTACTGAATTGGTCGACGCCGGCACCTTCGTGCGCCTCACCAAGAAACCAAACTCTTTCTGGTGCGCATCTGACCCCACCGACGTTGCTCGCGTGGAAGATCGCACCTATATCTGTTCAGTAGATAAGGCAGACGCTGGTCCCACCAACAACTGGATGGATCCAGGCGAGATGAAGGTCCTTATGAGCGACCTTTACCGCGGCAGCATGCGCGGGCGCACCATGTACGTCATTCCTTTCTGCATGGGCCCACTCAATGCAAAGTTCCCGATGTACGGCGTGCAAATTACTGACAGCGCATACGTCGTAGTTTCGATGCACATCATGGCGCGCGTAGGTTCCGGTGTACTCAAGGCGATGGGCAGCGATGCGCCATTCGTACCTGCATTGCACTCAGTCGGGGCACCACTTGCTCCAGGACAAGCTGATGTCGCTTGGCCATGCAACACCACTAAATACATTGTGCAATTCCCAGAAGAGCGCACCATCTGGTCCTTCGGTTCCGGATACGGCGGCAACGCACTCCTCGGAAAGAAGTGCTACTCACTTCGTATCGCATCTGTGATGGGACGCGATGAGGGTTGGCTCGCAGAGCACATGCTCATTCTTAAGCTCACTCCACCTAATGGTCAGTCGAAGTACATCGCGGCTGCATTCCCTTCAGCGTGCGGTAAGACAAACCTAGCCATGCTTGAACCAACCATTCCTGGTTGGAAAGTAGAGACTCTCGGCGACGACATCGCATGGATGCGTTTCGGAGAAGACGGTCGTCTCTACGCACTTAATCCTGAGTACGGATTCTTCGGTGTAGCACCGGGTACTGGTTGGAACACCAACGCCAACGCGATGCGCACCATCGAACACGGCAATGCAATCTTCACCAACGTTGCACTCACCGATGATGGTGACATCTGGTGGGAAGGTATGACCGACGAACCACCAGCACACCTCACCGATTGGAAGCGTCGCGACTGGACACCAGAGAGCGGTGAAGTTTCCTCACATGCAAACTCACGTTTCTGCACTCCTGCATCGCAATGCCCCATCATTGCTCCCGAGTGGGAAGATCCCAACGGCGTGCCAATTTCGGCGATCTTCTTCGGTGGTCGTCGCAAGACCACCATTCCGTTAGTTGTTGAAGCACGCGATTGGAACCATGGTGTATTCATGGGCGCCACGCTCTCTTCAGAAACTACGGCAGCAGCGGTTGGCGAACTCGGCGTTGTACGCCGCGATCCATTCGCCATGCTCCCCTTCATTGGTTACCACGTCGGTGATTACTTCAACCACTGGATCAACGTCGGTAAGGCTCACGATGCATCCAAGTTGCCGAAGATCTTCTACGTGAACTGGTTCCGTCGCGGTCGCGATGGTGGCTTCCTCTGGCCAGGATTTGGTGAGAACTCACGCGTTCTCAAGTGGGCTATCGAGCGCATCGAAGGCACCGCAGCCGCTATCGAGACACCCATTGGCCACGCTCCCACCATCGAATCACTCGATGTTGAAGGTCTTGGCCTCACCCGTGACGAACTTGAGCAAGCGCTCAATGTCGACCACGACGAGTGGGCCGCTGAGCTTCCTTTGATCGAAGAGTGGTTTAACAAGGTGGGCGACAAGATGCCCACCGTGCTCTGGACTGAACTCGATGGGCTCAAGTCTCGCCTCAGTAAGTAACTCAGTCAGTAACTCAGCAAGTAACTCAGTAAAGAGAAGTAGCAAGAGAGCCGCTGAGCACCCGCTCGGCGGCTCTCTTGCTGCCTGGCGATAAAGAGTGGCTCCCGATAAGTTTTACTCACCGACTTAAGGAGTCCCATGCGCCGCTTGGATGAAATCACCTCCCCTGAGGTGATGCAACAAGAGTTAAGCGCGCACGGGTATATCGCGGACCAAGGCTTAGCCACGGCGCTCTATATCGCCATGAAACTCCCACAACCCTTACTTCTTGAAGGCGAAGCGGGTGTAGGCAAAACACAAGCGGCGAAAACCCTGGCTGATATTTTGCAAACGCCGCTACTACGTTTGCAATGTTACGAAGGCATTGACGCCTCCGAAGCTTTGTATGAATGGAACTACCCGCGCCAACTTTTGGGAATTCGCGTAGCGGAAGCCGAAAAGAAGCCACTCACCGAAGAGTCACTCTTCACGCGCGATTATTTACTTGAGCGCCCACTCCTTCGCGCTATCGAACACGAAGGGCCATCACCGGCTGTCTTACTTATCGACGAAGTCGATCGCGCGGATGAAGAATTTGAAGCATTCCTGCTAGAACTGCTCGCTGAAGGGTCAGTTACCATTCCGGAACTCGGAACTATTCACGCAAAGATTCCGCCGATTGTCATTCTCACTTCTAATCGCACCCGGGATCTGCACGATGCATTGAAACGTCGCTGCGTTTATCACTGGATTGATTATCCCAACGTTGAACAAGCAACAGAGATTGTGCGTTCACGAGTTCCCGGAGCAAGTGCGCACCTGACCGCGCAAGTCGCTGAAGCAGTCGCGCGTTTACGAACCCTCGACGTTCAAAAGCCACCGGGCATCGCAGAAGCGATCGACTGGGTGAAGGCTGCTGCGATCCTCGGTTTAGAAGAGTTAACGAGTGAGACGTTGGAACGTACTCTCGGGAGCGTGCTCAAATATCGCGAAGATTATGAAGTGGCCCAGGAGAAGGGCTTTAAGTGGGTCGTAGGTGGCTGATTTAGCCGCTATTGCCGCCTCGCTTGGTGAGGTGCTGCACCGATCTGGAATCCCCGCTACACCTGAGCGTCAGGCGCGTTTTGCGGCTTCGGTAGTAGATATCGCACCCGGAACACTTGATGAGCTCTACTGGATCGGCCGCGTCACCTTGGTCAGCGAGCGCGGCCAGATAGAGATCTACGACAAGGTCTTTGATCAAGTATTCCGCGGCATCATCGACTTCGATCAATATTTACGTCAGAGCCAGAAGCCCATGCCGATGAATTCCAAACATGCTGATGAAAGTAAACCCGCTTCGCCAAGTACGGGCGATCGAAAGGACGGTAATGATTCTGCGGGCAGCGCGACCACCCCAGGAGATGTCGCTGATGAAAGCGAATCGAGTGATGAACCCGCAATTCTTGCCGCAGTCAGTGAAACAGAATTGCTTCGTGATCGTAGTTTTGCAGAATGTTCTCAAGATGAATTGAACCTCATCGCGGCACTTGTTGCGAAACTTCCACTCGTCCCACCACGGCGTGCGAGTCGTCGGAGCGCGCGCAATAATCACGGAAACGAGTTGGATATGCGAGCCACGATTCGTACATCTCGATCTACTGGTGGTGATCCGATTCGTTTGGAGATGAAAAAGAAGAAGGAGCGTCCTCGTCGTGTGGTGCTCATTGCGGATGTTTCCGGGTCGATGGAACCGTATGCGCGCGTGTATATGCACTTAATGCGCGGAGCTGTACAAGCTTTGCATGCTGAAGCGTTTGTTTTTGCAACACGTTTAACTAGGCTCACGCGTTTCATCGGACAAGGTAAACCCGATCAGGCATATGCGAAAGTGGCGGAGAATACGCCCGACTGGTCAGGTGGCACGCGAATCGGGAAAGCATTGCTTGCATTCGTGCGCGATCACGGACAACGAGGAGTGGCGCGAGGTGCGGTGGTGGTGATCGTCTCCGATGGTTGGGAGATCGATGATCCGCTCTATATCGAGCAGGCCATGTCACGTCTCTCACGACTAGCTCATCACATCATTTGGGTGAATCCGCGCAAAGCCTCGGTAGATTACGAACCATTGGTACGAGGGATGTCTGCGGCACTTCCTTACGTAGATACTTTTGTGAGCGGTCATTCGTTGCGTGCTATCCAAGATGTCCTCGAGGCGATCCATCGGGCCACTGATTCCACTCAGATTCGTAGGCGCGCGGCATAAGCCTTCGATACTCTCTCGTTATGCGTCGTGTGCTACTGGCTCTCCCACTTACTCTGGCACTTATCGCGGGTATTTCAGGCGCCGAGGCCGCAGTGAAACCCGGAGCTATCTGCACCAAGGCTGGGCAGGTTGCGGTCAGTGGCGGATTCAAGTTCACCTGTGTGAAGAGCGGTAAGAAACTCATCTGGAATAAGGGATCCGCGCTCCCTCGTCCCACCTCAGCACCCACCTCAGCACCCACCTCAGCACCCACCTCAGCACCCACCTCAGCACCTACCTCCGCACCCGCTCCGAGCTCTTCTCCTTCGCCCACAGCGACGCCAGCAGTATTTGAGTGGGTCGATGTCTGCGCGGCAGATCCCGAGGTACCGAGTGAGTGGAAAGCGACGCAAGACTTCCTACTGCAGAACAGACAGTGCGCAACCCCCTTTCGCTACGAGCGGCTCGTAGTTACCAAAGATTTCCCATTGGTCGATTTGACCCCGCGCGCCGATCTGCTCCCCATTAATACGTGCAAGATCGAGCAATTCAATAGTTATCCCATTCTCGGTTTTCCCAATCCGTATAACGCGCAAGCCGTGCGCGACTTCGAAGCGCGCCGTCATCCCGGACCAAATACCAAATATCAAGTAGTAGCGATCGAAACTCCTGATGCGGTGGCATCGAGTACGCCGGCAAAGGATTACGCCAAGTACTTCGATTTCATTAAAGAGTGGACGAAGAATAATTCCGATAATGGATCAAGTGTGGAAGTGCGAGTTCCAGATAGGTACTTCAAAATTTCACGGAATCTCTCGAGCTATGAGGGAATCAATTTGCATGGCAAGCCGGTAGCTGGGGGATATCAGTTCTTTGTGGATGCCATTGCTGCGGCTGATCCGCAAGTGGATTTCACTGGTACCGACATGGTGATCATCGTGGTCCCACCCACCACACCCGAAAGCCTTCTCGGGTCGCAACCTTGGGGCGGGCCAGTAAGAAGTAATGAAGGTGTACTCAATCGTTTCTTTACCTCCGCGCCTAATAACCTCAGTGGCACCTGGCACGTTAATCACTCAATCCTGACGCCCACGATGTGGTTACACGAAATGCATCATGGCTCACTCGATCTGGGAGATCACCCCGACAGGATGGGTCTCTGGGGAATGATGTCGGGCGGAGCGCGGACCGACTTACTCGGTTGGGATAAGTACCTCTCCGGTTTCTTTAGCGACAACCAAGTGCGTTGCGTGTCGCCCAACATCACTTCGACGCATTACCTCACACCATCGGTTGCTAAAGGTGCTGTAGAAAAACTTGTAGTCATCCCACTCTCTAAAACAAAGGTTATTGTGGTGGAATCTATGAGACGCGGTGGCTATAACTACAAGTTAGCCAAAAATCTGCAAGGTGCTCTCGTCTATACAGTTGACCTGACTCAAACCGAGCATGGCGAAGGGCAATATGTGCAACCACCTACCAGGGGTCTCTACAGCGTCAATTTTGGTGATGCTCCGTTAAAGAATGGTGAATTTGTCGTTGTTGAAGGCGTGCGGATTAGCGTGACCAACAGTGGAGATTTTGGAGATATTGTGAAGGTCGAGAAGGTCACTTCTTAGTTATGCTCTAGTAATGACGCACTTTCTGATTGCCTTGGGCGTCATTCTGCTCGCAAACATAATGCCGGCCTTCGCTCCTCCTACCTGGTCGATTCTGGTTTTCTTCGCTCTCTCTTTTCAAATCAATGCGCTCGCCCTTGTTATCGGCGGAGTAGCCATGGCGACGTTGGGGCGCGTCTTGCTCGCACTCTTCTTCCGCCGGTTTGCACGCTTCGTGCCCCAACGATTCGTGGAGAACTTGGAATCTGTCGGTGAGTATTTCTCTGCGGGGAAGAAGCGACAAGCGTCGGCTTTCCTACTTTTCTTCATCTCCCCGGTCTCTTCAGCACAACTCTTTGAAGCGATTGGCATGATGAAGAACGTCCGCCTACTTCCTATCGCTGGCTTCTTCGCTGGCGGGCGACTCGTCAGCTACTCTTTTTATGTAGCTGGAAGTTCTGCTTTGAAAACAACGTCTTATGGAGAACTCTTCAAGAAGGAAATTTCTTCACCCACATCAATTGTCATTCAAGTTCTGATGATCTTCGTCTTAGTCGGTATTGGATTTATTCCGTGGAAACGCGTTCTACATATGAATAACGGTGAAGATAAATAACATTCTCTTAGAGGGCGAAGGTGGGGTACTCGTCGGTCACCAGCAGGATCGCGTACCCATAGACACGGTTCCAATACTGAGAGACGCGCACGATGGTATCTGCGTAACTAGCGGGCAAGCTTCCGGTCAGCACAATGCTGAACCAACCAAGGATCATCATGACAAGACCTACCACTGCATAGGCGATTCCAACGATGTAGAGCGGTATCGCCAAGAACCACTTGATGAGAGCCAATCCCCGACTGAGTTGCTGGCCATCCCCCACCTCTGGATATGTAATCGAGACTACGTTGCTCTCTTCAATGGAGGGGTACTCGTCGGTGAGGAGAGTGAAGTAAGCCCAGATCCGATTAGCTAAGCCAAAGAGCGCCTTGTTAAAGGCGAGAACATAACTGGGGTACTTGCCACGAAAGAGCAGCGCCACCATCACGGGGAGAATAAAGAGGCCGTACGTAGAACTGTTGTTGTTATCCCAGGCGTCGACCGTGAAGGTAGCAAGGAAGAAGGCGACGGGAGCGACCAAGATAGCCCGATAGGCCACGGTGACACGGTTCCGATTAGTTAATTGAACTTGAAATGTTGTTTCGATTTGGTTGCTCATATTTCAAGTATAGGTGCGAATATCTTTATGATTACTCCATGACTTTGCTTCATCTCCTCGATCTCCTCTCTACTTTTGTTTTTGCACTCGTAGGCGCGCGAGTGGCGGCAGATAAGGGACTCGATTACGGCGGTATCGCGTTCATCGCCGCCATTGCTTCTGTCTCCGGAGGCACGCTTCGAAATCTCTTTCTTGGTCTCAAACCCATTTGGGTGGTTGATCCGTGGATTCTGGTCGCAGTTATCGCAGCTGCCATCATTACGTTGGTCTTTAGGCGGGTCACACATATTGGTAAAACGTTGCTGATCATGGACACGTTGGGATTAGCGGTGGCCACTGTGTCCGGCACGCAATTGGCATTTGAACAACATGTGGGTTGGTACGCAGCGATTGTGCTCGGAGTAATCACGGCTGTAACAGGTGGTTTGCTGCGCGATGTGCTCTGTCAGTTAGAGCCCGTCTTGCTCCACCGCGAAACTATTGGAACATCCTCACTCGTTGGCGCAGTGGTCTTCGTGGTGCTGCATCAAGCACACGTACTCAATACGGTCGCCGCATTAGTTGGTGGGGCGGTAGTTATTGCCACTCGGGTTATTTCGATTCAGTTCAATCTCAATCTGCCTAAATTCAAAAAGTAGATCTATAAATCAAAAAGGAGCACCTAGAAAATTCCCAGGGCCCCTATTTGATATTTCTTGAAATTGCGAGACATTGACTACGCACAAAAAATATAGCACTTAGGGTTTTTCCACAGGCACTTATTCTCCGTTTGCTCACTCATTGCCATCCCCTACTTTCGCTCTCGCGTGCCGCTGTAGCTCAGCGGAGAGAGCGAGGCATTGACTACGCCAAGGTGGCAGGTTCGACTCCTGCCAGCGGCACGCACAACGATTTCCTCTCGGAATGGCAAAGAATCCCCTGGCTCAGCAGCCAATATGGCGGAGGCGGCGAGATTTGAACTCGCGATGGGCTTGAGGCCCAAACCGCATTAGCAGTGCGGCGCCATAGACCGGACTAGGCGACGCCTCCACGCGGTCCGCCCCAAAACGCGAAGGCTCTAGGGAAGAACGCTCTGTGAGGGTACCGTCTGGGGTAAAAGTAGAGCAAAGCGAAAGGTTTACCCGTGTCCTTCCATCCTGACCAGATCCGCTCCCAGTACCCCGCCCTCCAAAATGGCGTGGCTTGGCTCGACGGCGCAGCCGGCACCCAAGTCCCTACGAGCGTGATTGAGGCCATCTCGGGCGCCTATCGCCATGGAATCGGTAATACCGGAGGAGTCTTCCCGGCTTCGCACTACAGCGAGCAGATCCAATGGGGAGCCCGGGAAGCCGTTGCTGACCTGGTCGGCGGAGTGGCTGAGGGCGTCTTCTTCGCCCAGAGTGCGACCACTATTACGTATCACATCAGTCGCACCTTGGCTCAAGGCTGGGTAGCTGGCGATGAAGTGATCGTCTCTCGTCTTGATCACGATTCGAATGTGCGTCCATGGATTCACGCTGCGGAGAGCGCCGGCGCCACTGTGCGTTGGGCCGAGATTGATTTAGAGACCGGAGATCTGCCAGCAGATCAATACAAAGAATTAGTAAACGGTCGCACCAAGGTGATTGCTGTTACCGCTGCATCCAATGTGCTCGGAACGAAACCTGATATTTCGCGTATCGCGGAAATCGCACACTCTGCAGGCGCTCTCATTTATGTAGATGGCGTGCACGCCACTCCGCACTTCCCTATCGACATCGATGCGATGTCGGCAGATTTCTACGTCACCAGTGCGTACAAGTGGCAGGGTCCACACATTGCAGCACTTGCCGCGGACCCGAAACTTCTGCAATCACTCACTCCTCGTAAACTCGCTTCTTCAACACCAGAATCACCAAACAAGTACGAACTGGGCACTCCACCATTTGCAGACCTTGCCGGTGTGAGCGCAGCCGTTGACCACATGGCAGGTTTGGTAGCAGGCAACGGAACTCGACGCGAGCGCATCATCACTTCTATGACTGCCGTCGCGGCGTATCAAAAGGCACTTGCTGGACACATGCTTGATTCGCTGCGGGCGATGCCTAAAGTTCATGTCTTTGGAAAGCTCAAAGATAAGACGCCCACTGCATACTTCACGGTTGCCGGTTACGAACCACTTCAAATAACACAGAAGCTTACTGAAGGTGGAGTAAACGCCTGGAATGGGCATAACTACGCGTGGGAAGTAACTGGCGCGCTTGGAATTCGAGACAAGGGAAGCGCTGTGCGCGTCGGCCTGAGCCTTTATAACAACGAAGATGATGTCGAGCGCTTACTAAAGATTGTGGGCGCGCTCTAACGCCATTCATGGCGTACATGGCCGAGGTGATCGCGCATAATCTTTTCGGCTAACGGGGCGTTTCTATTTTCAATGGCATGAAGCAACGAGTTATGTTCTTCGCTACTCTGCGCGAGTTCGCCTTTCTCGGCAATCTGACGCAAGCCAAAGAGTCTCGCTTGGCTGCGTAATTGCGCCACCGTTTCTACTAATCGCTTATTACCAGTCGCCTCAATGACGGCGAGATGAAACTGGCGATCGGCCTCGAGGTACTCCTCGATCTTTCCGGCCGCGGCAAACTGCGAGATGGTGCTTGCTAACTCACGAAGGTGCGCGAGTTGATCAGGAGTTGCGGAGATAGCGACCATGGCAACTGCGGGTGGTTCCAAGAGATCGCGCATACTGGCGATTTCGTCGAGATCTTGGACAGACGGCTCCACCACGCGGAAACCCTTATTCTTCACCGGTTTAAGTAGGCCTTCTTTTACTAAATCGAGGAGCGCTTCACGCACAGGAGTGACCGATACTGCGTATCGCTCTGCGAGCGCGGGAGCGGAGTGCACCTCGCCGGGGGCCATATGGCCCGCGATGATCGATGCGCGCACTCCTGCCGCGACCTGTTCCTTGAGCGTGGGCTCAACGGTTAACTTCATCATCGAACTCTTTAGAGCCCTTGATGTGGGTGTAGGTGGTTCTTCGGTGGAACGAAGGTCTCCTTGATAGAGCGAGCGCTGACCCAACGAAGCAAGTTCTGCGCAGAACCCGCTTTGTCATTCGTTCCCGAAGCGCGCGCCCCACCGAATGGCTGTTGACCCACAACTGCGCCCGTGGGCTTGTCGTTAATGTAGAAGTTACCCGCAGCAAAACGGAGCGCTTCAGACGCGTGGTTGATCGCTTCTCGATCTTGCGCAATGAAGGCACCAGTAAGTGCGTATGGCGCGATTGACTCCATCTGCGTGAGAACCTTGTCGTAATCCGCATCTGGATACACATAGATTGCTAGGAATGGTCCGAAGTACTCGTCGGTAAAGACTTCATGTGCTGGATCGCTGCACGTGACAAGTGTGGGCTCAACGAAGTAGCCAATGCTGTCATCGCACGTTCCACCCGCAAGTACTTCTACCTTGGGATCATTGGCCACTCGCTCGAGCACACCCTTGAGGCGAGCAAAGGCGCGGTGATCGATCACAGCGCTCAGGAAGTTGTCGAAATCTGCCGGATCTCCCATGGAGAGGTGATTGACCGCACCCACAAGCGAATCTTTCAACTTTGGCCAGATTGAGGCGGGTACATATGCGCGTGAGGCCGCGGAACATTTCTGTCCTTGGTATTCAAAAGCGCCGCGAATAAGCGCAGTACGTAGCACATCAACATCAGCACTTGGATGAGCGAAGACAAAGTCCTTGCCACCGGTCTCACCGACGAGACGCGGATAAGTTTTGTAATTTGCGATGTTCTCCCCCACTGTCTTCCAAAGATGTTGGAAGACACCTGTAGATCCGGTGAAGTGGATACCTGCAAGATCTGGATGGGCGAGTGCCACGTTGGAAATCTCAGCGGCATCGCCAGGAACCAAGTTGATAACGCCAGCTGGAAGACCAGCTTCGATGAGAAGTTCCATAGTGAGCGAGGCAGCGAGCATTTGTGTATGTGCCGGCTTCCAAATAACCACGTTACCCATGAGCGCAGGCGCGGTAGGGAGGTTTCCAGCAATCGCAGTGAAGTTAAACGGTGTGATTGCGTAAACGAAACCTTCTAGTGGGCGGTAATCGCTGCGATTCCACACACCAGGGCTAGAAATGGGTTGATCTGCCAAGATCTGACGGGCGAAGTGCACGTTAAAACGCCAGAAATCAATGAGTTCACAGGCAGCATCAATTTCAGCTTGGAAACAAGTCTTCGATTGACCAAGCATGGTGGCCGCAAGGATGCGATCGCGCCATGGTCCGGAGAGAAGATCGGCAGCTTTGAGGAAGATGGCGGCGCGATCATCAAAGTCGAGTTCACGCCATGCTGGTGCGGCCTTCATCGCCGCTTCGATAGCTTCTTTCGTGTCAGCGCCGTTTGCGCCCTTTACCTTGCCGATGAGGTGATGGCGGTTTTGCGGTGAACGCACGTCGAACTCAGCACCTTTACCTGGTCTTGCGACATTGTTAATCACCAGCGACATTGGATGCGTGATCGCGGTCATTTCCGCGAGCGCCGTTTGTAACGACTCGCGCCACTTACTTCCTGGCTCGAAGAGGTGAATAGGTTCGTTTATTGGTGTGGGGACATTGCTTATTGCATCCATTAATCAATCGCCTTCGTTCCTGATCCTAGAGTGATAGTGCGAGTTACGGAGTAGAAGCGCATGGCATCTTTGCCTTGTTCACGCTGGCCGTATGAAGAATCTTTCGTACCACCGAATGGTGCATGAAAATCAACGCCCGCTGTAGGGGAGTTCACCTTCACCATTCCCGTGCGCAGCGATGTGGCGGCGCGAATAATTGCTTCAATATCGCGACCGTGAATACTTGCGGTGAGTCCGTAGCGCACACCGTTGGCCATGGTGATCGCATCATCCACACTCTTTACACGAGTGATCGATGCAAACGGTGCGAAAACTTCCTCTTGCATAAGTTCGTCATCAAGGCTGAGGCCGGTAACGATCGCTGGCTTAGCAAACCAACCGTTATCACCAAAGTTGCCGCCACCAGTCAGGATGCGTCCACCACGTGCAGCAGCAGCCGCAGCCGCATCAGTAAATTCGGTGCGAGCCACCTCTGTAATAAGTGGTCCAACGAGTACGCCTTCTTGTGCAGGATCAGCCGGCGCCATCGCTTCGACCGCGGCAACGATGGCATCACTCACTTCGGTGAATCGCTTCTCATCACCCACCACAATAAAACGTGAGGTGGCCGTGCACTTTTGACCAGCAAAGCCCATCGATGCTTGCGAGAGATGCGTGGCGGTCAATGCCAGGTCAGCATCGGGTAAAACGATGCCGGGATTCTGCCCACCCATTTCCGCTTGCACTGGCTTTCCGGCGCCGGCCGCGGTGGCCACCACACTCTGCCCCACCGCAACAGAACCAGTGAAGGAGATGACGTCTGCTTGCGTGATGAGCGCCGTCGCAGTTCCGCGATGGCCAGGTGTGATGAGGAAGAGATCCTTGGGCAAGGTCTTTTCGAAGAGTTCAGCGACGCGTAGAGCGCAACCAAGGGCTTCAGTGCTCGGCTTGAGAACGACTGAGTTTCCCGCCGCGAGCGCGGGTGCAGCCTTCCAGAGCGGAATCGCGATCGGAAAGTTCCATGGGGTGATGAGGCCAGCCACACCATGAGGAACGCGTTGGGTAATGAGAAAACCTGGAGTCGTAGGAGGAATTGTTTCGCCGTTGGGATCCAGAGCTGCTTGTGCGTAGTAATCGAGGATGGCAATCGCGCGCCCCACTTCGCCGCGGGCTTCAACAATCGGCTTACCCACTTCGCGCACGATCAAGTCAGCGAGCTCTTGTGAGTGTGTGCGCAATGCGTTAGCGCTTTCACGAAGTGCATTTGAACGCGCCATAGCATTGGCGCCCCACTCCTTCTGTGCCGCTCGCGAGCGCGCGATGATGTTAACCATCTCCTCCGCACTTACTTCGGGGGCAGATGCCACTACATCACTGGGATTTTGTGGGCTAGTACTTGTTATCACGTGCGCTCCTAAACGAGGAAACCAGCAGGAAATGGATCTTGAGGATCAAGACGCCATTGAGCAGTACCCATCACCCATGCACGACCCGTGATGGTGGGAATAATTGCATCGAAGTTGCCGACCTTTGCGCGGCCAGCAATACGACCTTGGAATTGCGAACCGATCCACGATTCGTTAATCAAAGTATCTGAATCCTTCATTAAGCCACGTGTCACCATCTGTGCCATACGCGCACTCGTGCCGGTGCCGCATGGTGAGCGATCGAACCAACCAGGATGAATCGCCATGGCGTTCTTCCAATGGAGCGCATTACTTCCTGGTGCGATGAAATCTACGTGGTGACAGAGTTTGATCTCTGGGTTCTCTGGATGCACTGGCGGATTCTGAGCATTGATCGCATCAGAGATCGCTAAGCCTGCATCAAGAAAACGTTGGCCGTTCTCGCGCTTAAATTCAATACCTACTTGTGTGGCATCAATGATCGCGTAGAAGTTTCCGCCGTATGCCATGTCGTAGGTAACTTCGCCATATCCGGGCACGGCGACCTTCTGATCAAGTCCTAGAGTGAACGAAGCGACGTTAGTGATGGTGACATTCTCAGCTTTTCCATTTGCCACCTTTACATCAACCGTAACGAGCCCGGCTGGAGTATCGAGGCGCACCGTGGTTACTGGTTCAACGACCTCCACCATTCCGGTCTCTACTAAAACAGTAGCTACGCCGATCGTTCCATGCCCACACATCGGCAGGCAGCCGCTGACCTCGATATAGAGCACTCCCCAGTCGGCGTCAGGGCGCGTTGATGGCTGCAAGATTGCCCCACTCATCGCTGAATGCCCACGTGGTTCATACATTAAGAGGGTGCGGAGATCATCCATGTGTTCCAAGAAGTAGGCACGGCGCTCGAACATCGAATTACCAGGAATCGGTGCGACACCACCAACTACGACGCGAGTCGGCATTCCTTCCGTATGTGATTCAACGGTATGAATAACTCGATTGACCGGCCGCATAATTACTTACGATTCTTAAAGAAGGCAGCGGCACGTTCGATATCTTTACGGCACTTTGCGTCATCGACTGCTGGAAGCGGGAGACGTGGCAAGCGGGTAGGTCCGCCGTAACGTCCCAGAACATCCATCGCAAGTTTGATTGCCTGAATGAATTCCTTCTTGGAATCCCAGTGGAAGAGATCATGTACTTCTGCATACATCTTGCTAGCTTCAGCGAAGTTCCCATCAATGACTAATTGGTATAGCTCGGCAGATTCGCGTGGCATGGCGTTGGGGAAACCAGCAATCCAACCCACAATGCCAGCGGTTCCCAGCTCTAAGAGCACATCGTCAGCACCGACAAGTACTTCGATACGCGGTGCTAAGGAATGCAACTGCCAGATCCGACGCACATCGCCAGAGAATTCTTTAATTGCAACAACGTTAGGAACTTCATCAGCGATACGGGCAACGAGGGTTGGCGTCAGATCTACTTTGGTGTCAAAAGGATTGTTGTAAGCCACGATCGGAATACCAACTCGACCCACTTCTTTGTAGTGCGCGATAACTTCATCATCATTGGCTTTATACGCATTAGGTGGAAGAAGCATGACGGCATGTGCGCCGGCCTTCGCTGCTTGTTCTGCCCACTTGCGCGACTCACCCGCACCGTATGCACCCACACCAGGAACGACGGAAAATCCGGCTGGTGCGGCAGCTACAGCCGTCGTCACCATCGCTGCGCGTTCGGTCTCGGTAAGTACTTGGTACTCACCAAGTGATCCGTTAGGAACTACGCCGTGAGTGTTATTAGCAGCGAGCCAAGCCACGTGCTCGGCGTACTTATCAAGATCTACCGAGAGATCAGCGCGGTAGGGGGTCGCAGTCGCGGTGAGGATTCCATGCCAAGGCTTTGATTGAGTCATGGCTCTAGAGTAATATATTACTAGGGGTCCCCGTCAAGGTAGGCTTCTTTTATCTTTTCTCACCACCTCGTTAGGACCATGATGAACCAACCTCCGAAGCTCAATATTGGCTCCCACGACTTGCCGGTGAGCGCACAGTTGGCCGACTTCATGATGACGGGTTGGGCCAACACTGAGCGCACCGATGTGCGCCCGCTCCCTTGCGTGCCCTTCACCGCCCCGAGGCGCGAGAAGCTCTCCGCGCTCTACCCCGGGCATCGCTTGGTGATTCCAGCTGGTACTTTCAAAGTGCGCGCCAACGACACTGATTACCGATTCCGGCCCCACTCGGCTTTCGCTTGGTTAACAGGAATTCCGGGCGGAGAGGTGGTGCCTGACACGGTGCTCGTCTTTGAGCCAAACGGTGATGGTCATGATGTATTCCTTTACTTACACCCACGCAGCTCACGAGAGAGCGCAGAATTTTTCCGCGATCGTCGACATGGCGAGCTTTGGGTTGGTCGCCGCCCTTCGGCTGCCGAGGCCGAAGTTGCCTACGGAATTAAAGTGCGCCATATCAACGACTTAGCAAAAGATATTGCACATGGTGATCACACCATTTTGGTGCGTGGTGAAGATCAGAAAGTTGATTCACTCGTAGCTGCGCATGCACGTGAAGGTGAACTCCTCCAGATACTTGCTGAGCTTCGCCTCATCAAAGATGATTTTGAATTAGAAGAAATGCGCAAGGCAGTCGAAGCCACCATTCGAGGATTTGAAGATGTCGTGCGCGCGCTTCCCTATGCCATGAAGAGTGAGCGCGGCGAACGCATTATTGAAGGTGCTTTTTACACACGCGCCCGCACTGAAGGAAATGATGTAGGTTACGACACCATCGCAGCATCTGGCGCACACGCCTGCATCCTTCATTGGATGCGTAACGATGGAGAAGTTAATGATGGCGATCTCTTACTTCTCGATGCGGGAGTAGAAGTAGAGTCGCTCTACACCACCGATGTGACTCGCACCCTTCCAGTGAATGGAAAATTTACTGACGCGCAACGCAAGATCTACCAATTGGTTTACGACGCACAAGAAGCAGCACTCGCCACCATCAAGCCTGGCGCAAAGTTCCGTGATTTTCACCGCGCCTCACAACGAGTTATCGCCAAGGGCCTGGAGGAGTGGGGGATCCTTCCTATCTCGGCTGAGGAATCACTCGACCCTGAGGTTGGGCTCCACCGTCGCTGGACGCTCTGCTCTACCGGCCACATGCTCGGTATCGATGTTCATGATTGTGCGAAGGCACGTGCTGATCAGTACCTAGATGGCGTGCTAGAGGTAGGACACGTACTCACCGTGGAACCCGGTCTCTACTTGCAACCCGATGACCTCTTGCTCCCGGAGGAGTTGCGTGGCATCGGCATCCGCATTGAAGACGACATCGTGGTCACTGAAGATGGTTATGAGCTACTTACTAAAGATTTGCCTCGCCATCCTGACGATATCGAAAAGTGGATGGGTCGTTTACTCGGCAAAAATTGACCGTTAGTGCTACGGCCAGATAAGTGCGATTCCAGCTTTGGCCACTTCTGAGGCGCGTTTGATGCGAGAAGCCACGATCGCCGCGTCCTTCTTGCTTTGCGCTGCCGACATTTCGCTCTTGAAGTTGGCATTGAAGACCATCACGAGCTTCGGGTTAGCCGCAAGTGCGGCCTTCTGCTTGGCAATAGCCGCGTTTACATCTCTCTGATAGGTCGCTTCAATGGAGTTGAGTTCTTTTGTTTGCTGAGCTCGCAACGAGATAGCCAATGGCGAATCGGTGGATTCAGATGTCAGCGGAGTAAGTCCACCTTGATTAGCCACTACCCGACATGTGAGCGCCGTCCCTGAGCGCACCGTTGCAAGATCGGTCTTAAGCCAGGAGACAGTAGAGCTTGCCACCGCAGGCTTAGCGGATGCAAAAACAGTTCCACCGACCAAGAGAAATACATTTGCGATTGTGGGAGAGGCTAGAACTGGTGTTACTCCCTTATCCATATATGCAAAGGTGCCGCGACTGCAGGTAATTGAATTAGCGTTTTGTGAAATCTTGGGTGGTGTAACGATTCGCAAGTATGAGCGCTGCGCATATATGGCAAAGAGAGTGGTATTTCCTGAGAGCGCGAAGGTAGCGCCACTTCCGTAATTGTCTGCGCTGCCATCATCCGTAAGACTCCAGTGGTCAAAAATGAGGGTGCCCTTGGTGAGATTAGATGGATTAGCATCGAGCCGCACGTTTCCATCCACTCCGCGTTGCGCGGTCGGCACATCTCCTGTTCCACCATTGGCATCATAAGTAATCGTAGAAATCCAACGCGCATAGAGCGTGACGTTTCCCGTGAGTGGGAACGTGTCAACACCGGGCATGTAATTTGTGCCAGTTCCTTGTTGATTCGTATTCCACCCACCAAAGGAGTGATCGGCCTTTTCCAACGGACCAGTTTTTATGGTGCCCGTATTTGCAGGGAGCGCCACATTGGAGTCCACCGCGGGGGTAGATCCAGGTGGAACATAGCCAGCCGATTCACCATTTCCAGAAAATGTAATTACAGAAGTCCACTTTGCATAGAGCGTTACATCGCCGGAAACCGTGAAGTCGGCACTCACTGCGTAAGAGGTACCCAAGCCTGTGGCCAAGGTATTCCAACCGGCGAATGTATGACTGCTCTTTCGAAGAGTGCCGCTATTTAATGCCAGCGTATTAATTCCGGGAACCACTGCTTGCACAGCAGGAACATCTCCGGAAGTTGCGCCATTTGCATCGTAAGTAATAGAGGCCGACCATTTTGCGTAGAGCGCTAGATCTGCAGTAGGAGTAATGGCATCACCAGGTTGATAGGTAACGCTGCCTTTTCCGTCGGCTTGAGTATTCCAACCCGCGAAGCTATACCCCGTGAGTTGTAAGTTTCCTGAGTTTGTAGGTGCATTTACGCTCAGCAATTTAGTCACTTCAGATACTGGCGGCACTGTTCCCGATGATGCCCGATTCTTATTAAAGGTAATAGTCCACGAGGGGAGAATCACATCAAAATTATGTTTGATAGTAGTCGCCGACGCATACGTCGCATTTCCTTCTTGTTTTGCCCATACTTCACATGGTCCAGCAGCAATTAGATTGATATTAAGACCATCCACGGTACACACGTCCAGTGTTTGCGAGACGAGTTGTACCGTGAGGTTTGAATCAGCCGTCGCGTTTGAGGCAATAGTTTTTGGGTTTGAATCAAGGATTTGTCGCCCCGGATCTGCAAAAGTAACAGCTTGCGCTAAACGCCCAGAGACGTGCACCGTTCGTTCCACACTGGTGGCCTTGGAATAGGTGTCGTTGCCTCTTTGTGAAGCCGTAACCACGCATTCGCCTTCTGCTCCAGTACGGATCTGAACGCCATTTACGATCGTACAGACACCCGTCTGGGTGGTTACTAATTCAACATCTAATCCGGAATCCGAGGAGACTCCAGAATCAAATGTCACACCCACCGCACGTGTCCCAGGCTCTGGGAATGTGATGGTCTGGGATCGATTCGTAATCGTGATGCCAAGGTCGTATTCATCAGTACTGTAAACGAGACCATCATGGACGCGGAATTTGATATGTACCGCATCTGAACCAGTGAACCGTAGATTCTCTAAGTCAATATCTGAAGTCAGGATCTCCTCGTTTGAAGTCACATTCTGCCATGTGCCCGCAATCCGATGCTGAAAAGATCCGCTTGCAGGCAGCCCCGTGATCTTCACTTTGTAAAACGGATTGGAATCACCATCAACAAAAGATGCCGCACCTAAATCATTCTTAGTGATTACTGTCGCGGTACCTGCGGTGAGAATGGCCGTTGTGTTAGATGTGGTCGGTGCGACGTTCGCTGGGTTATCGACGTTACTGACGCCGATGGCAGGAGTCACCACACCAGGAATAGTGACGGTAGCTGATCCCGCGGGACAACTACCACCTGTCTGGGCTTTTGTAACTGCAAATTTCTTGGTGCTTGCCACCGTTGTAATAGTCATTGAAGAGCCGTTATAACCCGAAGTGGAGCAACCTGTGACCGTTACGCTTTGGCCTACAGAAAAGCCATGATTCGCTGAGGTTGTGTAGGTAACAGTTCCTCCGGATGTAGTAATTCCAGTAATCGCTCTTGGTCCGATGGTAGTTGGCGATCCGACTACCGGATCAGTGATGGATGCGCCCCAAGGAAGTGCGCTAAACGAAATACCAAAATACCCAATCGCTCCGGAGGAGCCCACCAAGCCCACAGCAACATCAATGCTGCTGAGCGTCAAGTAAGTGACCTGAACCATGTCTTGTGGCACATCAGCTAAATTCGCGGTTTCCCTGGTAGTAAATCTCTCGAGCCGAGTGCCAGTGACCACCGCGGGAGTTAACATGGTGTGATTCGTCAGTGTGTACTGCTGAAAACCACCGAACTCTGTAAATTGATATCCGCTTCCGCCGTTATCTAAATCTACCGATGAAATTGTGACGTTATTGAGAACCACAGGAGTACCTGTGTTACTTCCGGTATATGTTCCGTGCTCATAAAAAGCAAAATGGAAAACTGCCTTGCCGTTGGTCCCGCTGAGAGTGAGGTTAGGTTGGAAATACCCTGGTTTTCCGGGAACTGCAGATTCGCCGTCGAAAGCTGAAACGGTTGTATTACTTGTAGTGGTGGTCACTACCGCGTCAACAGTATTTCCAGCAGAGATAGTTGCTACGTTGTAGTAGAGAACTTGATCACCATTAGCAACACCAGTGCCGACGACGTTTCGGTAATCATTGAGTTGAGTAGCGGTACCACCTGAAGTGTAAGTACCTGTCGCTGCGTTAAGCACAGTGAAGGTTGTACTACTTGCCGTATTGATAATTACGTTTGCCAAATTAAAGCGATTGACGGGATTTGTAGTAATACCGGTAATAGTCACTAACTGTCCAGCAGTGAATGAATTGGCTGCGGTATAAGTTATAACGCCGTTAGACGTTGCCACCCTTGTGATGGTTGCCGTGAGGTTGGTGTGATTAAACGCGAGGGTATTCCCGGTCATGTCGAACGTAGTAGCGCTTGCGGCAACAAGGGGGCCGACGATCACTGTAATAAGTGAGAGGAGGAGTGCCACTAAGGTGCCAAGCGATATTGGCCGCCAAGTGCGCTTATTCATGGTCACCCCTCTCTGCAGTAAGTAATTCTTTTTAGCACCATACATACCGTAGAGAAATCTTGCACCAATGCCTTATTTTCGGGCGTAAAAGGCCTACTTTTGCCCCCGGCATAGCGGGTTTACCCCAGATCTGGCCTGGCCTTTACTGCCCTTGATCGGCCAACGTCTGAAGTGAGATGGGGTTGGCGATCGGGCGATTGTGAATCCCTCGCAGTTCATCATCTGTAGCTGGTGTGCCGATTTCGGCGCCAATTACATCGGCGACCATGCGACCACAGACCCTTCCTTGGCACATTCCCATGCCACAGCGAGAGAGCAGCTTTGCTGTGCGTACGTCACTCGCCCCTAAGTCGTGCACCACATTTCGCACCTGCTTGAAAGTAACTTCTTCACAGCGACAGAGGATCGTTTCGGGGTTAAGCCACGAGCGCCATCCTTCGCGAATTTTGTAAACGCTCAATAACGCATCGGCGAACTTGCGAATCTTGGTGCGCTCTGACGCTAGGCCGACGCTGCGATTCTTAGCTTCAACTGTTGAAATCAATCCCCGTTGCACTGCTATAGCTATACCTGCAACGCGTCCTTCAGTTAATGCGAGATCGACACCGCCCACTCCAGTTGATTCACCGGCAGCAAAAATTCCATGTTGTGAACTCTCTTGAAAAGCGTCTACATGTACGACGACAGATCTATCTATTGGATGTACGTCGGTACTCACACCTAATGAATGCGCAATCGTGAGATCAGGAGTAAAGCCCCAGCCGGTAGCAATCGCATCGCATTTATGCACCTCAACGGTGCCAGGTTTCACGGTGAAATTGCGATCCACTTTTGCAATAACAACTTCTTCGATTCGACCATCACCGCGTGCTTCGATAATTGCGTACCCCATACGAATGGGAACTTTGGCAGCAGAGAGAATCTTGAAATAACGGGCTGCGTCCTTCATCTTGCGTAGATCTATCGCGCCAAGATGGTTAACCCATCCATTAACGCGGTTAGCCTCCAATACTCCAAGGACTTTCACGCCCGCCTCAACCAGTGATGCAGCCACTGGCAATAAGAAGGGGCCGGTGCCTGCTACAAAGACCGCGCGACCAAGGAGGGCGCCCGAGGCTTTTAAAATTGCTTGTGCGCCGCCGGCGGTCATCGAGCCCGGAAGATCCCAACCAGGGAATGGAAGTGAGCGATCATATGCACCCGTGGCTACGAGGAGCGTCTCACTTGTGAGGGATGTGCCATCGTTGAGCCAGACGGTCGCCACCCCTTCTTGGTAAGAAGCCCGCCAGACTTGCGTTCCGGCGCGCACTTCAATGCCTGGGTGACGATTGATCTCCTCTTGTAGGGCAAAGAAGCGTTCACCGTCATGTGAAAACTTGGCCACGGGAGCATGGCGCCAATATTGCCCCCCGAGGCGAGGGTTTGAATCGATGATGATGGCATCACCGCCGGCGCGGGCGATCTCGACGGCCGCGCTCATGCCTGATGGCCCACCACCCACAATAATTGTGCGGCTCATGAGGTGACCTCAATTCGCATGCCACTTCTTAATTGCGTGATGCACGCTCGTTGATTGGCGATGTCATCGATGGTGACGATGCAGTCGAAGCACACTCCGATGCCGCAGAACATGCCACGGGGCTGGTCGTTAAAGCGTGTTTTGCGAAGAACCTGTTGACGTCTCTTCAGAAGGAAGGTGCCTACACTTTCGTTTTCGGTCGCTTCTACTTCTACGCCATTGAGATAGATCTTCATGCGACACCTTGAAATCTCTTCGGAAGAAATGGAGTGGCATCCATAAAGGTCGGTTTACCTAGAATCATGGCCGTAAGTAATTCACCCGATCCAGGAGCGGTACCAATGCCAGCGCCCTCATGACCTGCGCAGTGGAAGAGTCCCTTCACTTTTGCATCTTCACCGATAACCGGCAAATGATCCGGTGAGTAGGGACGAAAACCTCGATAGACCCGGAGTAACTCCAATTTTGAAAGTACCGGAAATACTGAAATAGCCTGCTTCGCTAACCGCTCGAGAGCTGCCATATTGATACGTGAATCAAAGCCGATACGTTCACGAGAGGCACCAATAAGAATGGTTCCACTTTCGGTACCTTCAACAACTGCACTCGATTGCAGCTCTGGTGAATCACTCGCCACGTTAGCCACATAATCTGCGTCGTACACCTTGTGATGAATTAATTTTGGAGCTGGTGTGGTAACCAGAATAAATCCACGACGCGGCATGATGGAGAGTTCACTTCCCGCTAGGCGCGCAATATCCCCGGCCCACGTACCGGTGGCATTTACCACGTACCGCGTGGAGATCTCTTCTTTAGAAGTGCGCACCCCGGTGATCGATCCGTCTTTATCTTTAGAGAAACCCAATACCTCGGTGCGCTGCCATACCTCACCCTTCAGATGGCGCACCGTTCGCAGGAAGTACGCAGCTGAGAGCATTGGTTGGCATTGACCATCGCCAGGGTAGTGAATTGCGGTTTCAATGTCAGGATTCATATGCGGCTCGAGCTCACGTAATCTTGCGCCATCAACTTCAATCGTTTCGATGCCATGAGCGTTTTGATGTGATGCAAGTTTACGAAGGCCGGCCATGCCAGCATCTGTTCGTGAAAGCGCAATGCCACCTTTGGCTTGTAATTCAAAGTTATTTCCAATGCGATCTGCAATTTCAAACCAGGCATTTCGTGAGCGCACTGCAAGTTCTATCTCTGGAACGATCTCCTTGTCGGAAACCATGATGTTTCCTTCGCCGGCGCCGGTGGTGCCGCCCGCGATAGGTCCGCGATCCACCACAATCACTTTGAGGCCAGCTTCGGCCATGATCAGTGCGCAACTACTTCCGACCACGCCGGCGCCAATGACTACAACATCTGCGGTCTTCATGCGCTTTGCTCATTTTTCGACGCAACTGGAATATCGCAGGGAGCACCATCACAACAATTTGTCTTCATATGGCAATGAGGGCAGAGCCAACGAGTAGAGACTGGATCGTAAGGTTGACCGCAGAAATCGCAGGGCATCTGATTATTTGCGCTCATCTTCTTATCGTGCCTGATTCGCCCGTGAGTTACAACGCGCGCGCAAGCGCGGCGGCGGCAATTCCAAGGACCAAGGTAGCTATGAGATTGAGCCAGGCCACTCCATGTTTCTTCGCAACAAAGAGAGTATGCGTTTCCATTGCGAAGGTAGACCAGGTGGTGAACGCACCAGCAAAACCTGTACCAATGATCAAAAGAGTCGTTCCTCCCCCAGTGATTACTAAACCGAGAATGAAACTACCTAGAACATTTATCACCAGAGTGCCAAGAGGCCATGGCGAGCCATGAAGACGGCGAATTCCTAAGTCCACGAGGTAGCGCGTGGGCGCGCCCACTCCAGCACCTAGCATGACCCAGAGCGCCCTCATTTACTCACCTGCTTACGCGCGAATCTCACGGTAAGAAGTACTAAAAGGTATGTGCCAATCAGCGAAGCCAGAATATATGCGATGGCGCGACCACTCTGACCTGCATTGAGAAAGCCATCTACTTGAACCGCAAAAGCCGAATAGGTGGTAAACCCGCCACAGAAACCGGTGCCAAGCAGCGGGCGCCACCACCACTTCGGTGCGGCATGTTCTTCAGCGTAAATAATGATGAGCGCGAGCAAGACGGCACCGATGTAATTCACTAAGAGCGTCGCCCATGGAAAAGAACTTTCGTCCATCGCGCTTGCAATTGCCCAACGGGCGAGTGATCCCGCCATACCGCCAACGGCAATAACCCCTAGGGGCTTCACTAACTTCACTTGGAAACTGTCCGTCTGAGCACCTGTCGCAAGAGTGAACCGACCACACTGATAAGAAGAGAGCCAAAGAGCGCTGACCAGAACGAGGTGATGGTGAGGGCATCTGTCCATGCTGCAGTGATGGCAAACATGCCAGTGTTGATCACAAGCATGAAGAGGCCAAAGGTTATTAGTGTGATGGGAATCGTGAGGACCTTCACGATGGAACCGATAAAAGCGTTTACTAATCCAAAGACGAGTGCAATCCAGAGGTATGACCAGAGCCCACCCGTGACATTAATTCCGGGAATCAGTGCAGCGGCTACCCAAATTACAAAAGCTGAAATCGCCCAGCGAAGAAGTAACTTCATAGGGAGATTCTTACTTATCTTTCGGGTAGGGGCAGTGACGACACCCGCGACTGCAACACCGTTCCCGGTGCGCAAGGTAAACCTCGGTCATGACGAATAGACCCGTTAACGGATCTATATATCCCGCATCTCCCCGCTCACACGCTTCTCGATGAGCGGTGATGATCCGCGCATCGAGCTCCATAAGGTTTAGAGACCTTCGCGGCGGCGAATCTTGCTACCCAACCAACGGGCAGGGTCGTACTTCACATCAACAACACGTTCCTTCATAGGAATGATGGCGTTGTCAGTGATACGAATGTGCTCGGGGCAGACCTCGGTGCAGCACTTGGTGATGTTGCACATGCCAAGGCCGTGCTTCTCTTGCGCTGCGCGCTTGCGATCGAGGGTGTCGAGTGGGTGCATGTCGAGTTCAGCAAGCCGAATGAAGAAGCGTGGACCAGCAAAAGCTTCTTTATTCTCTTCGTGATCACGAATTACATGGCAGGTGTCCTGGCAGAGGAAGCACTCGATGCACTTACGGAACTCTTGGCTCCGCTCCACATCGATCTGCTCCATGCGGTACTCGCCAGGCTTGAGATTTGCAGGACCAGAAAATGCGGGAACTTCCAACGCCTTCTTGTAATTGAAGGAGACGTCAGTTACCAAGTCGCGAATGACCGGGAATGCACGAAGTGGAGTGACTGTGATGGTTTCTTCATCCGTGAAAGTGTTCATTCGAGTCATACACATCAAACGTGGACGACCGTTGATTTCTGCGCTACAGGAACCACACTTACCTGCCTTGCAATTCCAACGTACGGCGAGATCAGGAGTTTGTGTCGCTTGTAGACGGTGAATGACGTCGAGTACTACTTCGCCTTCGTTGACCTCAATGTTGTAATCCTTTAGCGCGCCATCGTTGGCATCGCCACGCCATACTCGGAATTTAGCTGTCCGGGTCATGCGTTAGCTCCCTTCGAGTGGCGGGTTAATTCTTCTGAGGTCATGTATTTCGCCAACTCCTCAACATCGAAGAGATTAAGAAGTTCTTCGCGCATTTCTGGAAGAGCTTGTTTTTCAACAACCACTTCGCCATTTTCTACATGCGCCACCAAGTTGACCTTGCGCCATTCGGCACTCATCTTCGGGAAGTCCTCACGGGTGTGTCCACCACGTGATTCTTCACGGATAAGAGCGGCGTGTGCAATGCAATCAGAGACGAGCAACATGTTCTCAAGATCGAGAGCCAAGTGCCAGCCTGAGTTAAAGGCCGAGCCACCTGGGCAAGTGATATTTGCAAGACGAGCACGGAAGCCCTTGAGTTTGCCAAGTGATTCTTCAAGCTCTGACTTAGTGCGGATGATTCCGACCAAGTCATTGGTGACCTGTTGTAGGTCGGCTTGAATTGTGTATGGATTCTCGCCGCCAGGATTACGTAGCGGAGCAAGTGCATGATCGCTTGCTGTAGTGATCGACGCATCTGTCACCTTGGGAACGTTGCCACCAAGGCTCTGGAAGTAGGCGACTGCGCCAGCGCCAGCACGACGTCCGAAGACGAGGAGATCCGAAAGTGAGTTTCCACCGAGGCGGTTAGAACCGTGCATACCGCCAGCAGATTCACCGGCAGCGAAGAGTCCAGGAACGCCTGCAGCAGCACCAGTATCTGGATCAACCAGAATGCCACCCATTACATAGTGGCAAGTAGGACCCACTTCCATCGCCTGTGTGGTGATGTCGACGTCAGCGAGTTCCTTAAATTGATGCCACATGGAAGGAAGCTTCTTCTTAATGACATCGGGCGCAAGACGCGTCGACACATCGAGGAAGACACCACCGTGTGGTGATCCACGGCCAGCTTTTACTTCGGAGTTGATAGCGCGAGCGACCTCATCGCGTGGAAGAAGTTCGGGTGGACGGCGATTGTTATCTGGATCGGCGTACCAACGATCGCCCTCTTCTTCACTCTGTGCATACTTCTCTTTGAAAACTTCGGGAATGTAATCAAACATGAAACGGCGACCTTCTGAGTTACGAAGCACGCCACCATCACCACGGACTGATTCAGTCACCAAGATGCCTCGCACCGACGGGGGCCAGACCATGCCGGTTGGGTGGAATTGCACGAATTCCATGTCGACCAACTTGCTACCGGCTTTTAATGCGAGCGCGTGACCGTCGCCGGTACCTTCCCAAGAATTACTTGTTACCTTGAAGGACTTTCCGATGCCACCAGCGGCTATAACAATGGCTGGTGCTTCGAAGAGAATGAGATTTCCAGTTTCGCGCACGTAACCGAATGCACCCGCTGCCCGATCTCCATCCTTAATGATTTCTGTAATGGTTGTTTCGGCGAAAACTTTAATGCGCGCCTCTGCGTCACCAAACTCTGCAGCATCTTTCTGTTGCAGAGAAACAATTGCTTGTTGCATAGTGCGAATAAGTTCGAGTCCAGTGCGATCGCCAACGTGGGCAAGACGTGGGTATTCGTGTCCACCGAAGTTACGTTGGCTAATTTTGCCTTCTTTGGTGCGATCAAAGAGCGCACCCCACGTTTCTAACTCCCACACACGATCTGGTGCTTCTTTTGCATGCAATTCAGCCATGCGGAAGTTATTGAGGAACTTGCCACCACGCATGGTGTCGCGGAAGTGAACTTGCCAGTTGTCCTTACTGTTGACGTTACCCATGGCCGCGGCGATTCCGCCTTCAGCCATAACGGTATGCGCTTTTCCGAAGAGAGACTTGCAGATGATGGCGGTACGAAGGCCAGCTGCACGTGCTTCAACTGCAGCACGCAAACCAGCGCCACCGGCGCCAATAACTACAACGTCGAATGAATGACGTTCAATCGCGGTCATAGTTACTCCTAGAAAATCGTAAGATCGGTGATGAAGCCAGTGGATACGGAACGAATATAGAAATCTGCGAGCGCCACACCAATCAATGAGATCCAAGCAAACTTGGGATGGTGGTGATTGAGCTCTGAGATCTTGGTCCACAGCTTGTAACGCACTGGATGCTTGGAGAAGTGCTTCAAGCGACCACCAATAGTGTGGCGGCAAGTGTGACAAGAGAGTGAGTAGAGCCAAAGGAAGGTGGCGTTTGCCAGGAGCACGAGAGTGCCGACCTGCATGTGACCCCACTGCCCTTCGGCATTCTTAAATGCAAGGATCGCATCGTAAGAGAGAATCACGTTGAAGATGAGACCGGCGTAGAAGAACCAACGGTGTGCATTCTGCAGAATCAATGGCTGGCGGGTTTCGCCGGTGTAAGTCTTGTGTGGTTCGGCAACGGCGCATGCTGGTGGTGATTGCCAGAAAGCGCGGTAGTACGCCTTGCGGTAGTAGTAGCACGTCATGCGAAAACCGAGCGGGAAGACCAAAATGAGTAATGAAGGAGAGAGCACCCACCACGATCCAAATGGTTGACCGAACCCTGAGGCACCTTCCACACACGAGGTGGCTAAGCAGGGTGAGTAGAACGGTGAAATGTATGGCTCAACGAAGTAGTGCGCGTTCTCGAAAGCGCGCCACGTTGAGTAAATAATGAAGGAGACCAGCACCGCCACAGTGATGAGTGGTTGTACCCACCACTTGTCGGTACGGAGGTGGCGCGCAGCAATCTTGGCGCGGCCAGGGGTCGTTATCGTCCCGCTCATAAGCATTCCCATCGCTCTCGCCTCTGCCTGAGAGCAGAGGTGATACAAGTGTGGAGGAGGGGGTTGCCAATCGCTACCCGTGCGGAAGTGGGGTTAGCCACATGCCGCCGGCGATCCCCGTTTTTCAGGCGGCTCAGGGTCATACTCAGGGTTTTACTCAGGGTCATACTCAGGGTCATACTCAGGGTCATACTCAGCGTCTTACTCAGAGCGGAGGACGTGGGATTCGAACCCACGATAGGTTTCCCTATATCGGTTTTCAAGACCGACGCCATCGGCCACTAGGCGAGTCCTCCGCGGGAGAACTTACCCGATACCCCTCCCTCCACCTATTTGCCACCTATTTGCCACCTATTTGCCACCTATTTGGCGGCCCTCTTTGGCGGGCGCGTAGGCTCTCCCCATGCGTGCCATAGCCCTCTCTGGCTTCGGCGGGGTCGAGTGCCTCACCGAAGCTGAACTCCCAACCCCAGTTATTGCCCCCCACGAAGTCCTCGTCGAGGTAGCGGCGACCGCGGTGAACCGCGCCGACCTGCTTCAACGCCAGGGCTTCTATCCCGCGCCCCGGGGAGCCAGCGAGATTCTTGGCTTGGAATGTTCCGGTCGAATTGCACAGGTAGGCAGCGAAGTCTCCGGTTGGAAGATTGATGATCTCGTCTGCGCAGTCGTCACCGGTGGCGGGTACGCCGAATATGTAGCAGTACCTGCCGGACAGTTAATGCCGATTCCCGAGGGAATCGATCTTGTTGCTGCTGCCGCGCTCCCAGAAGTGGCCTGCACTGTGTGGTCGAACCTCTACATGCTTGCCGGATTACGTGAAGGCGAAAAAATTCTCATTCACGGTGGCGCGAGTGGAATCGGCACTATGGCGATTCAGTTAGCTAAGTGGACAGGCGCAGAGATTTACACAACAGCCAGCGCTGGAAAGCACGATGTGTGTAAATTCTTAGGCGCCGATCATTGCATCGATTACAAGACCGAAGATTTCTCTGAAATTGCAAAGGGAATCAATGTGGTGCTTGATGTAATGGGAGCTTCCTACCTCGAGAAGAACATGAAGGTACTTGCGCCAAATGGTCGCATCGTCGTCATTGGTCTGCAAGGCGGTCGAAAAACTGAAATAGATCTAGGAGTGCTCTTAAGTAAGCGCATCTCTCTCATTGCTACGACTCTTCGTGGACGCACTGATGAGGAGCGTGCAGCAATCACTGCAAGCACCGTTGCGCACGTATGGCCACTCATTGCCGCTGGTACCGTCAAGCCAGTGATCGATTCATATCTGCCGCTTGCTGAAATAGCCGCAGCACATGAGAAAGTCGGCGCCAACGCGCACATCGGAAAAGTAGTTTTGGTAGTTAACGCCGATCTGGCATAAGTGCCATAATGAAATCATGAGCGAAGAAGAGACAGTTCTTATTCCTGGAGCATCCGCGGAATCTCCTGAAGAAATGCCAACGGATCTCATCGAGCAACCGGCAAAAGTGTTGCGTATCGGTTCTATGGTCAAGCAATTACTTGATGAGGTGAAGAGCGCACCTCTCGATGAAGCATCCCGCCGTCGCCTACGCGACATACATCGACAATCCATTAAGGAACTTGAAAGTGGATTAGCACCTGAACTCGTTGAGGAGTTAGAGCGCCTCTCCTTACCATTTATGGATAACGAGGTTCCGAGCGAAGCTGAACTTCGTATTTCTCAAGCCCAACTCGTAGGTTGGCTTGAAGGACTCTTTCATGGAATTCAAACTGCGCTCTTTGCTCAACAAATGGCAGCTCGTGCGCAATTCGAAGAGATGAAGCGTCGTTCTATCACTACTGGGGAGAGCGATAAATCTTCCGGCCCTTATTTGTAAGGTTCGATTATTTACCAGGAAATTATTTAGCGTGAAAGCTGTGCAATCTCTCGGTACACATTTATGTCGCCAGCAAAAGGTTGGCTACTGCGTGGGCGATGAATGACAAGATCAGTAAAACCAATCTCCTGATACATATCTCTTAATCTTTGGAATTCGCTCACTGATTTCATCCACGCTTCATTCCGAGAGCTCGCTAAGAAGAATCGGTCGATTGAGTTGAAGTCACGTCCTATGCGGGCGCACTCTTCGCGAAGAAGCGAGATTTGTTTCGCCACGCTTGCGAAGTGCTCCTCTTCGGTTGCTTCCAAAGGGTTGCTTGAATCTCCATTTGAAACCCAACCACTCCCTAGTTTCGCTGCGAGTGCGATACCGCGCTTTCCGGTACCCGCAATAACAAAAGGTATTCGAGGTTGTTGGGTGCACCCTGGAATGCTTCGAGCTTCATGAGCCGAATAGAATTGCCCACGGAATTCTGAAGTGACTGGATTGATTAACACCTGATCAAGGAGGGTGACAAACTCTTCGAAACGATCAGCTCGCTCACGCACGCTCCACGCTTCTTGTCCAAGTGCCGTGGAATCAAACCCGGCGCCTCCGGCACCAATGCCAAGGGTGAGTCGCCCTTCGCTTATTTCATCGAGAGTCATGAGTTCTTTTGCGAAGGAGACTGGATGACGAAAATTCGCGCTGGCCACCAAGGTGCCCACTCGAAGCGTTCTAGTTTCTAGCGCCGCGGCAGTTAATACCGGAATTGCACTAAACCAAGATTTCTCACGTAGATCGCGCCAGGTGAGATGGTCATACGTCCAAGCATGTTCGAAGCCGAGATCTTCGGCCTCCCGCCAATGGTTTCGACTTACCTTCCATGATTCATCAGGAAGGATGACGGTTCCAAGTCGGATTGCTTCTGACATTAGAGAGCAAAGACTTTCTCGATGATTTGTGCAACACCATCTTCATTACATGCAGGTGCAAGATTCTTAGCTGCCGCGTGCGCACCGCGATGCCCACTCGCCACCGCGTACGAGTGCGTCGCCCACTCCAACATCGGGATGTCATTGGGGTTATCTCCAAAGACCAAAATTTCCTCGCGATCGATGCCCCATTGCTCGGCTACGTAGGCAAGCGCTGACGCTTTGCTGACGCCGTGCGCAGAGATCTCAAGGAGCGAGTCTTCAGGATTTGAATGCGTGACAGTAGCTAATCCAGCAAGAACTGGGGTTGCTATTCCCAACATTTCGTCAGAGTCAAGATCGCTCTCCGTGCAACGGGCAATGAGTTTAAGGAAGGGACGATCGATCTGCTCCTCAATTGTTTCGGTGCCAATGATGTCCATTCCCACATCCCATCGCGGGATGTATCTACGTTCACGAACATAGTGATCATTGCGTTCCATGGCGAAAGTGACACCAGGCAGATTCTTACGCAAGCGTGCCACAATTTCGAAAGCATCTGGAATGGAGATCTCCCACTCTTTAATGACCTTGTCGGCCTGCAAATCAAAGAGCAATGCCCCGTTACAACAAATCACCCAAGGAAACTTTTCGGTTCCGAAAGCGTCGACTACCTCACCTAACCAACGTGGTGGCCTGCCGGTTGCAAAAAGTACTCGTGCCCCTTTTTCGTAAGCATTATTGAGGGCAGTGATGGTTCGTTGTGAAATTCCGGCTTCAAATCTAATGATGGTGCCGTCTAAATCAGTAGCTACAAGTTTCACGCACTCACCGGAGTGAGTACTTCACGCCCACCCAAGAATGGGACAAGTGCCTTGGGCACACGAACTGAGCCATCTTCTTGTTGATGATTTTCGAGAATGGCCACGATGATGCGAGGCAACGCGCAGAGTGTGCCGTTAAGAGTTGCGATAGGGCGCGTGCCGTTCTCGTCTTTCATCCGAATGTTAAGGCGGCGTGCTTGGAACTCCGTGCAATTCGATGTACTCGTCACTTCGCGGTAGGCATTTTGAGTCGGAATCCACGCTTCGCAATCGAATTTACGTGCGGCACTCGAACCGAGATCTCCAGTAGCGACATCAATAACGCGATAGGGAACCTCAATTGCGTTCAGGAAGTCTTTCTCCCACTGCAGAAGGCGGCGATGCTCTGCTTCAGCTTCTTCTGGCGGGCAGAAAGAAAACATTTCGACCTTGTCGAACTGATGAACACGAATAATTCCGCGCGTATCTTTTCCGTATGATCCCGCTTCTCGACGGAAGCAGGACGAATAACCTGCGTAGCGCAATGGCAACTTGTTTGCCGGCAGAATTTCATCCATGTGATAAGCCGCAAGCGGAACTTCGCTGGTGCCCACTAGGTAGAAATCATCTTTCTCAAGGTGGAAAACGTTTTCTGCAGCTTGGCCGAGGAATCCGGTGCCTTCCATGGCACTTGGCTTCACAAGCACAGGAGGAATAACGGGAATGAAACCTGCAGCGCCGGCTTGGGAAATGGCCATATTTACCAAGGCAAATTCGAGAAGTGCGCCGACACCTGTTAAGTAATAGAAACGTGCACCAGAAACCTTGGCACCACGTTCAGTATCGATGGCACCAAGAATCTTCCCAAGCTCTACGTGATCTTTGGGTTCAAAAGAGAATTCGCGGGGAGTACCTACGTGTTCAATAATCTTAAAGTCGGCTTCGCCGCCGACTGGAACGTCTTCTTCAACAACGTTGGAGAGGTTGAGCAATATTTCGCGAACGCGTTCTTCGGCAGCGCTCTTGGCAGTATCGGCACCCTTTACTTTCTCTGCAAGCGCCTTCGAAGTTTCAAGCAGAGCAGGTCGATCCTCTTTAGCAGCCGCACCCACCGCCTTAGACAAAGTGTTCTGTTCGGCGCGCAGCGCCTCAAATTCCGCGATGGCAGTGCGACGGGCTTCGTCTGCGGCAATAACGCTCTCCACGAGAGTGGGATCTTCACCGCGAGCGATCTGAGATGAACGCACACGGTCAGGGTTTTCGCGGAGGAATTTAAGATCGATCACGGAGTCAGCCTACCTTTTACAGCCGTCGAGCCGAAAAGCTCACTTTGGTGGGACCTTGTAGATCCACCACCACGGTGGAACCGCGCTCCCAACTCGTGGGATAGAGCAGTGGGGCAGAGACGGCCCACTCCAAGCCTAAATCGGGCGTCTTTATAGCGGTGAGATCCTTGATAACGGATCGCTCATTGCCGAGTCGAAGAGTTGCCTCGCCGTGAAACGGAATCTCAGGACCCACGATGACGGCCACCGCCCCGCTTCCAGAAGCGAGTTGATCTTCGCGGCGACCTCGCTCAAAGAGTCGATCAGATATCAATAATCCAAGATGCGTACGGCCCGCAGAGCGAATCACTACTGGTGAGACACGACCCTCGACCAAGATTGAAGGGGCACTTTCAACAATCTGCTTGTTGGTGAGATAACTCAAATCTTTATCCTCGGAGAGAATTGCTCCCGTAATTGATTCACCCGCAGCTAGTCGAATATCAATGATGGCCCGCGCAATACTCTCTGCTTCGTCGGGAGAGAGGAGGCGAGTATTTGTGATGGGTTGCAACTTTCGACCTTCAGAACGAGCCGCCAAGATTGATCGCGCAAAAGTACGTTCTTCGCCGGGGGCTAATCCAGCGATCACGTGAGATTGCCGTTACGAACGGCGCTTAGCCACGTTGAGGCGTCTGTGAAATCTTTATCACTGCGACCACGGAGTACTTCGGTAGCGTATTTATCTGCACGCGGATATGAACCAAGGAAGCGAACATCCTCACAGATCCTCTTCAAACCCATTAATGCATCACCGATG
>CAFBAA010000026.1_pt1 | contig 23730 bp, 4 predicted proteins | sample 7267951 | NCBI WGS metagenome assembly CAFBAA01 (sample SAMEA6814017, study PRJEB35770) | uncultured Actinomycetes bacterium | biome: Freshwater; feature: Freshwater reservoir; material: water | place: Czech Republic | collected 2016-04-20 | depth 30m m
CGTTTCCATTAGATTGTAACGGGGCATATTTCTCAGCCAGTAAAGGTCGAATTTCCTCCATAAAATTCTTTGGCTTGATCGGATTCGCTATTTCAGAAAATTCAACTTCGACGTACCAACCAACATCTGCCCAGTTACTCCCAGCTGTACGAAAATTGGGTTTAGGCGCAGTAACTGCAGGACGCTGAACGATTCCAAGGGCCTTGATATACGTCTCGCAGTATGAAAAAACTAGATCGCCAGGACGCACTTCTGCCATAGTTTGATAGAAGTAGTTGCGCCCTCCATCTGCACGCATTTTCGGTGACCAGAGAAATCCACCAGGAACCTCAAAGTTATAGGTCTGGTTTTGATTCACCCACCAATACCGCATGTCTGCAGCTTAGGGAGATCTGCACTCGATTGATATAGAAATACATTTTGTACGCCGGAATCCGCCGTAGGTTATGCAGGAATCGGGAACCTCAAAAGGAGAACAGTTTCGTCTCCATCGCGAGTGAGGCTCCAGTTATCTCCTGCTAGGCGGTCAAAGACTTCCGAGCCGAAGCCACGGGAGGCGGGAGTGATGCCGGCGCCGTTGTCGCGGATGGCGAGAGTGAGTTCATCTGTACTGAGACGGGCGCCAGTAATAGTGATTGCGGTGGCGCCACCGTGGCGAACAGCGTTACTGATGGCCTCTTCAATGGCATCGCCGAGGGCGCTCTGTACCCGAGCGCTGAGCGGGGTTCCTTGGTAATTCACTGCTGAGGAAACATCGATGAGGGGCTCCCAAAGAGCGCAGCGGCTAGCGATCTCCTCCTCCAAAGTCCGAGGCGGCGCACCGACTTCCGAGTCGACGGAGATGGGGGTTTCTAGGAGCATTCGGGCTCTGGCGATGGAGGTCGCGAGCGCATCCATGTCGCCCGAGGTGGAAGCGCGTTCAATGGTGAGCGCGGCAGCGGCGAGTTGGCTCTGAAGTGAACCGTGCACTTTCTGTGCCCACTTGCGGGTGAAGATAGAGACTTCCGTATCAATGAATTGTTGGCGAGCGCGTTCCACATCGAAATCCCTTTGGAAAGCTTTCATCGCAGCATCTCGTGAGATCAGAATAGTGGTGCAGAGCGGAACAAGGATGCCGACTCCAACGACTGCCAGAGAGAGCGTTTGATATCCGCCCCAAACGGACCAAGCAACACGTCTTTGCCCGAGCCCAATGCCCTCGGGATAAATCTGGTTAATGATTCCCAAGGGGAGAGCTTGCGTGAATCCAACAGAGAAGAAGTAAATTACCGGGGCCCACGACTTCTTAAATTTCCAGAGCGTGTAACCGATTGAGTGCAAGAAAGCGAAAGTGCCCAACAAGATAAGAGATACGACGCAGGCCTTTCCGAGGGGATCATTTCGAAATTCGATGGGTAAAAGTGTGGTGAGAGTAATGAGAATAACGATGGCCGGGTGCGGATACGAACTTCGCAACGTGACGGTAAACATGGTGAAGAAGGGGCGGCTGCGCACCTGTAAATCACTCACTTCCCGCTCTGCCTCTTCAGCGGGATTCACTCGGCTCATGATGTCGTGTACGAGTTCGCGCACATCCTTTTGTGCGGTCTCACGCAGGATTTCTGGGATCTGCGTGTTAATAGAGGCAAGACTGTCAACCTCTTTGTCGTACTGCCGACGTGCTTCCAAAGTGGAAATGGTGAGCGATGAATGGAGGTCCTTTTCAACGGAACGACGAATGTTCTGCGCAAGGCCACTCATTTCAAGGCGTACCCGTTCTAGAGCGGTGAGTTCGCGGATGGCATCGGCGCGGAAGGTGCTGAACTCCTGCAAGTTTGCCGAAAGAATGGCACTAAGCGGCAACCAGAAAATTAGGATCACAAAACCCGAGAGCACGCGATTGATATGGCCAACGTAATCGGGAATACCGAAGGCATCGATGAGCAGCGCGATGGTGAGTCCCTGTACCGCTCCGCCGATTCCACTGATCACAAATGAGTGCCAGACCTTGAAGTTGCGCTTCTCTATATCGCCGATAAGGAGCTTCACAATCAACCAGGTGAGAAAGACTGAGACGTATCCGATCGCTGCCACGAGGACCCATCGCCAGCGATACTGATGGCCATTGGCGAACGTGGGTTCTAGCGCAATGGATCCGTAAAAAGAAGCGAGGGCGAAGAAGGGAAAGATACGCAGCGAAAGCGCCCTTTTGCCGGTGACGTATCCAGCAAGCCGTTGTCTGGAAGTACTAGTTCCTGGCATTTGAGCCACCAGTGAGCCTTACGTACTCACGAGTGATCAAGACGCGTTGATTCTGTTCCGGGTCGCTGGCGAATCCGAGTTGTTTGGCAAGACGACTAATGGTGTTCTCTGTTGACTTCACAGTAGTAAATCGACGCTTGGCAATCTCTGCATTCGAAAGTCCCAGCGCGATCATTCGCATGATTTCGATCTGAATATCAGTGAAGGGCTCAGCAGGTTTCTCTTCGAGCTTCGCTTTCGACTTCTTACTTCCCGAATCGATGGATTGTGCGAGCAGACCCACTAAGAGTGCGGTATCGCCAATAGTGCGCTTCTCCACGTAAGAGGTGCCGTGTGGAAGATCAGGGAGGTTGCGGCCGGTGAGGCGCGGATCAGCAAAAGAAGAAAGGAGTACCAGACCAATATTGGGTAGGTGGCGGCGGAGAGCGTGAGCCACGTCGATACCGGTTGGCCCGGCTCCGAGGTCAAGATCTAGGAGCGCCGCATCAATCACGTGCATCTTCACAAACTCCAGAGCCTCCCTCGCACTGCCAGTCGAGAGTCCCACCGCGACGCCTTCGTGCTCGAGGGCGCCAGTAAGGGTGGAGCGAGTGAAGGGGTCATCTTCAAGGACGAGAATTTTCATCTCCATCTCCTCGATCTCCTCCACTTGCGCGTATGTACTCACTCTAACTTACCCAGCGCTCAGTGCGAGGTTCGGGATAGCGCTCTTATATTCAACCAGAATGAGCCCGCCGCCCTTAGCGGATTTATCCGGACTCGCTTTGATCTGTGTCTTTACAATCAGGTCTTTACGGGTCGCCTTAATAAGGGACGCGGCCGACTGGAGACGAGCGCGAATCATGGTGGCTTCGACGGCGGAGGCCTTCGCGCCCACCGAGTAGCCGGTCAAAGTGATGGTGGATTTCTTGGACAACTTATTTGCAAAGTTCTTCAAAGTCTCTACCGAGGTACCCACCACAACTTTGCTCTTCACATCAATAGGAAGTGAGAGCGCCGGGCCGGTGTTGGTCAGAGTTGCTACAAGTTTCGCGGACTTCGATTCCACGCCGCCTTGTCCCACAGAGACCACCGAGATATTGGTTTTCTCTCCTACCTTAAAGAAGATGAGCGCTTCCGGAGATGAAACTTGCAAAGTCGTGCTCTTCACCGAAGGAGAACTATATGTAACGCGATACGCGGTCGAGAACGAGGCGCTCTTCCAACTCAAGGTGTACGCACCGCCCAAAGATGTAGGGCTCTTCGTAACAAACGTTGTAGGTGTGAGCGGTGGCACTACCACCTTAAAAGATTTAGAGAAGGTGTAATCGTCGGCGTAGAGCGTCACTTGCCAGGTGCGCCCTGGTGTGAGATCTGCGAGTTGGAGTGAGGAGCCGTTCACCGCGGTGAAGTAATCGCCCTCATCAGAAACAAAGTGCACGATGCCGCGCGTAAAAGCTTCCCACTTGATGGTGGGCACACCTGTACCCGATGTGGTGAGCGATGCCGCGCGCAGATCCGGTGGTGGTGGAATGTAGGGCTCTCCCACGACTGAAACACCCACGGTGTAAGTAGGTGTCGGAGTTGTCGGCGTCGTTGGCGTGGTGCCACTTGCAGCAATAATGCTCACCGAACCGGTGCTAGAGCTGCGTGGCAGGTAGGTACCCGACTGCGCGCGAGTGGCATAGAACGAACATGTTCCGACTGCGATTCCAAGAATCGTTCCTGAGGTAGAGACCGAGCAGATGCTGGGCGTGATCCCAGTAACTGTCAGCGCACCGTCACCCGAGCCACCAGTGGGATTTGCTTGCCCACTCTCCCCCACCTTCACAGTGGCACTTGATGGCGCGAAGGTAAGTGCATTCTCTTGCGGCGCTAGCACACCAAAGAGAGCCGCATCGGCACGTACGGGAATCAGGAGTGCAAGCAACAACGATGATGCGAGTGCGAGTGAAACCTTCTTCACTAAAGAATCCTGGAGATGATGACGATCGAGCCGTCGGAGTAACGGTGGTAACCCATGCTCTGGCCATCGGGGAGCAAGAGTGAAGTAAGTTGTGGAATTTCAATGAAGGTGACGCCATCTGGTGAGTAGACCGGCACGCCAGTGACGGAGGAAGCCGGCAGAGTGATGGCGATTGGCTCATTGAGCGTAGTGACTGAGGAGCCACCGTTACTCGCGTCAATCGTTACTGTGCGAAGACCCGCGTCGACTGATTCCGTTCCAACTGCGCCGGTATTGAAGACAGTGGAAGCCGGTGCAGCATCGACAGGAATATCGATCTTAACCGTGACGTCGGAGACGCTCGCGGTTGCGCTAATTGGAATCAAGATCGTGATATCGCTACCCGAGAGAGATTGTGCTTGCTCAGGAACAGCAGTTGCACTCACCTGTGCTGAGCCGGTGACGTAACCACTCTTGGAGACCGAGATGGTGACGTTCGAATTGCTCTGAGTGGCTACACCGGTAACGGTGACAAGACCTGTGGCGCCAATGGTGACAGTCTCACCATTGGTACCGACGCCGGTCCAAGCAAAGCCTGTATCAAAGTTGGTGATCTGTACGGTGAAGCCAGTTGAGGTCGACTTAGTAAAGCCGAATTGTGGTGTTACCGCAGCGCCCACTGCAGCAAAGCCCTTAGTGGTGCCGACTACATCGAAGTAGCCCTCACGCGATGAGGTAACCGAGACGATCGCAGTTGCGCCAGCCGACATTCCAGCCACGGTGACTAAGCCGGTGGCCGAGATAGTGGCAATGCCTGCCGTAGTGCTTACGGCCCAGTTGTAAACGGGATCGTAATTAGTGAGCTGTACGCGGAATCCGTTGAGCGTCTGAACGGATGCACCAAAGAGCGGCATCAATCCTGGATTGTTGGTGGTCGAGCGGATGTAAGCGATGCCGTCTGCATACCCACTACGAGTCGTCGTCACACGGGTAAATACTGATCCGCCAGAAGCTTGACCCGCGACCCTCAGAGTTGCGGTGGTGGAGGTAACCGGAGTGATGGACGCGGTACCAGTGTCTACTGCCGCGCTCCATACATAAGTCGAGGTGTAGTTAGTGATCGTTGCAGTGAAGCCATCACTAGTCGAGGTGGCGCTTCCAAGGACAGGCATTAACGCACCGAGGAGTGAACCACCGGTGATCGATGCAGTTCCCGTAGCGCGATCGACACCAGCTGATGAGATCGACACCGTTGCGGTCTCTCCTGGGCGAATACCAGTGATGCGGGCGATACCCGTACTGCTCACCGAGACGCCGACACCGGTAGGAGCAGTACCCGTCCAGTTGAGGCGATCATCGAAGTTAGTGATGGTGACGTCGTAACCAGAAGCTGTCGAGGTGAGTGCACCGAAGGCAGGTACGAGTGCGCTGGCTTGGCTCGCAGCACCCGTGAGGGTAATTTCAGCAAGTTGCATCGCGTCAGTCCATGTATTCCGCAGCGATCCGAAGAGCACCATGATCGACGCGTAACCCGCAGTGTTGCGGAAGCTCTGCGTACTTCCAGCGGTGTTACGTGTTTCGCCAAGTCCGGTACGTCCATTGGTGACCAAGGTCTTGCAGACCGAGCCATCGGCGTTGCAACCGTAGAGCGAGAAGACCATCGGATCGCGCGAGATATCTGCGTCACCGGAGGTGAATTGAATTCCGGTCACGATGGAGTTCGTCATGCCGGTGACGACAAATCCGGCGCTATTACGTGTGTATGAAGTATTGCTGCGATCTGCGGTGAGGAAGCAGAGGTACTTCGTCGACGAGCGAAGATCGTTGAGGTTCGCTACGCCTTCGAGTGTGGAGTTGGCGCCACCACAGACCGGAGCGATGGTCTTGCCGGTTGCCAAGTTAGCGCTCACGTCGGTGGGGATCGTGCCGCCAGTACCGGCCGAGGCGCCAGATACTTGCGAAGAGATGGTGGCGTAGCTGGCGCGCGAGGATGAAACGGTAGCCACGCTAGTCGCGCCCGCAGCCAGACCAGTGACGGTGACCATACCTGCAGAGGAAACGGTGGCGGTCGCACCATTGCTTGCCGAGACACTCCAGTTATATGAAGAGTCGTAGTTGAGAATCTGCGCCTTGAAGCCCGTTGCGGTTTGAATCAATGTACCGAAGGCTGCGCGAATAGCGGGCTGCAGAGCAGAGCCCAGCACACTTGCTGTCCCTGGTTGGTAACCAGAGCGAGAGGTAGCAAGCGTCACCGTAGCGTTTGCACCAGTAGGTACTCCCGTAACAGTGACCAAGCCGGTCGGACTCAATCCCAAGTTGGCGTTAACGGTGCCAGCCGAGATACGAAGATCCCAACGGAAGAGGTTGGTGAAGTTGGTGATCTGGAAAGTAAAACCATCAGGCGTGGAAGTGACGATGCCGGTCGTAGGTGTGAGACCTGCACCCGCTTCTACAGCGAGCGATTGCGTCACTGGAGTGATCGCACCTGTCGTGAAGGTGACGACGTAAGTGGTGCCAGCCGTGCCCGTGATACCGAGGTTGCTGAAGTTAGCAACACCGGCAACCGCGGCCACCGTGGTGGAACCGACGAGTGAACCACCGGAAGAGACCGTAGCCACCATATTTCCAGTAAAGGTAGGAATCACGTTGTTGGTGCGGTCATAGATCGTGACCTGTGGTTGCGTCGCAAAGGCCGAACCGTTGTAGAAGCCGGCGGCGCTACGTGTGAGCGCGATGTGATGTGCGGCTCCCGATGCCAGACGCACGCTCTCGGTAGTGGCTGCAAAGCCTGAGGTCGTGTACGTCAACGTGTAGTTGATATTTCCTGGACCAGTCAGCGCCAAATCATTGAAGGTAGCCGTACCGCTCACCAAGCTTGCGGTCACTGTGCCAGCAAGAGTTGCACCATTAGTGCCGGTGAGTGCGATCTGAATAATGCCCGTCGCGCTGGTAACAATGTTGCCACCAGAATCCACGATAGAGACCTGTGGTTGCGTGGCGAATGGATCGCCAGAGACCAGACCAGCGGATGCACGCGTAATACTGAGGCCCTGTGCCACACCCGGAGTGACTGTGATGGTCTCTGTCACGGAAGTGAGCGAGCCAGAAGAGTAGGTAAGGGTGTAGGTGCGACCAGCGACGCCGCGCATACCAAGGCCCGCGAAGGTCGAGAGGCCGCTCGCAGCTACCTGGGACGTACTACCGAAGAGCGTGCCACCCACACCAGCGGTAATTGCGACCGTAATCGGATCAGATGCAGTGGTCACCACGTTTCCGAGAGCATCTTGGATGGAGACGCGTGGTTGTCCAGTGAAGGCCACCGCGTTCTGTGCACCCGAAGCGTTCTGCACAAAGGCCAACTTCGTCGGTGCACCAGCAGTAACAGTGACGGTTTGCGTGTCGGCAATCAAGCCATCAACTTCGTAGGCGATGACATAAGAAGTGCCTGCCAGACCACGAATACCCAGACCCGAGAAGACGGCCACACCGCGCGTGGTGCTCGCAGTTGTGGTTCCGATGAGTGAGCCACCATCGCCACTAGCGATGCGTGCGGTGATGTTGTACGCACCAAGCAAGACGGTCTGCGCGGCGCTATCCACGATCGCTACTTGTGGTTGCGTGGTGAAGCCGACGCCGCTGACGGCGCCAACAGAGCGACGGGTCAATGACGTGCGCGCAGGAATGCTGTCGAGCGTGATGCGGACTTGATATGGCGTGGTGACCGTCAAGTCAGAGGAGGTGACCAAGATCGCGATGGTAGTCGTACCAGGTGAAAGTGCGATCGGCGCGGTGGCCACACCAGTGGTGGCATCTGCGCCGTTAACACGAACGAACGCACCCGAAGAGACAGTCGGCGTAATAGTGATAGACGAAGTTCCAGCCGGCAAGTTCACTTCGTAGTTAAGCGTTGCCGAGTTAAAGGTGCCAATGGCTCCTGGCGATACAGCGAGCGCAGTGAGCTGTGCCTTGGTAGGACCACCACGCGCAACGGTCAAGGTGTAAGTCTGTGTGGTGTTGCCATCTTGTGCCGTCACCACGATTTGAATGGTGTTGTTACCCACTTGCAGGGCAAGCGCGCTCGATGCGGTGGCGTTCGTAACCGCGGAGTAGGTGCCGCCGTTGATGCGCACCTGCATGGTGGCGTTGGAATCAGAGAGTGTAGGTGTGACGGTGACAGTCGCGCTGTCGTAGGTCACGTTCGCAACATAGGTAAGTACTTCAGTATTGAATGCTCCGATACTTCCCGCCGTAGTCGTCATTCCAGCGAGGAGTGCATTGGATGAAGGTGCGCGCACGACGCGTACTAAGTAGGTATTTACAGCACCACTTGCTGCCGTCACCTGAATGGTGATGGTGTTGCTGCCCACAGAGAGTGCCAGGCTTGGTGAGAGCGCACCGCTACTCAACTCAGCGAGTGAGTTGGTACCGACCTTGTACCGAATAACGGCGTCGGTCTCATTCTTCGTTGGGCGTACCTGAATACTCGTAGTGGCATAAGGCACGTTCACTGTGTAGTTAGGCGTTGCCGGCGTGAATCCATCGACCGCACCAGTGGTGAGAGCGAGCGCGGAGAGAGTGGCATCAGAACTGGCGCCATTTGAGGTGCCCACGATATCTAGCGAAGCGTCTGCGTAACCGGTGCGTTGAATCAAGACGGTAGTACGAGCGCTTGCCACGTAGCCCAAATTGCTGACGGTGACCTTCGCAGTTACTTCGGTGCCCACCGTTGACGTTTCAAGAACAGCAACTGCGCTATTGGTAGCTGTCAACGTGTAGGTCGCGGTAGAGACCCAATCCAAGATCACGAAGGAGTACGAGCGACGGCCACCGATAGCCGTTGAGAGAGTTGGTGGCACACCTGGGCGAAGTACTGCACCCGTGGCGTTAGCCGAGGTAGTGACATAGCCGTAGCGGTTGGCGCGCACCGTCACGATGGCCGACTCCCCTGGAGCCAAACCAACGACGCGAATAGTGCCACTGCCGTCATCGACAACGGAACCTGGGCCATTGACCAAGTAAGTGTATGAAGTGCCCGAAGCGCCGTAACTGGCGATGGTGAAGGTGAATCCGTTTTCAGTATTCGTAACGGCGCTCAAAGAGGGTGCAGTACCAGCAAGTAGCGCCGTGCCCGTGATGGTGGCGCGTGAAGTGGAGTATCCAGAACGTGCAGCGGTGAGTGCGATAGTCGAAGTAGCACCGGGGCTCATGCCGCGCACGGTGAAGTTGAGACCATCGCGTACCACGGTGCCGCCGGTAGTAGAGATGGAGTAATCAGCAACCGATCCACTGCCCACAAGCGAGAGTTGGAAGGTAAAGCCATCACCGGTACGTGAAACTGGTACGAGTGCAAGATCAGGACCGAGCGCGAATGTAGTGATCGCAGTCGTTGCAGTGGAGTACGGGCTGGTGCCAGAAGGATTCACTGCAGCGACGCGGAAGACGTAAGCCGTTGCTGGGTTAAGACCAGTGACGGTAGTTGATGCATCCGTGGACGTGCCATCCACGAAGGTGGTCCAGGTGGTGCCCGCATCAGAACTGAATTGAATCAAGTAATCGGTGATTGCACTTCCACCGGTATCAGTGGGTGCGTTCCAAGAAACCGAAGCTTCACCGCCACCCGCAAGTGCGCTGACGTCGACCGGCGCGGTGGCTGAAGAACGAGGAGTCACGGTGGAAGCGGCGTTTGCAAAGTCGATATCTCCACCGGCGCCTACGGAAGTAACGGTGAAGGAGTAAGTGACGCCATTCGTGAGTCCAGAGACTTCACACGAGGATGCGCCCGTAGTCCAGGTGCATGAAGCGCTTCCTGGGGTGGCGTTCACACGGTAGGAAGTAATGGGACCGCCGACCCAACCTACAGGTGCTCGCCATGAAACTAATACGGCGCCGTTAAGTGGAGAGACTGCGACGTTGGTGGGCTTACCTGCACCTGGAACTTGTGGGATGGCAGTGGTTGCGCTGCTCGCGGTACCCGATGCAATCGCGTTGACTGCACGAATCTTGATCGCGTAAGCGGCGCCGTTACGAACTCCAGTGATCACCAATGGCGATGCGATAGTTCCGGAAGCGCGCGTGCTCCAGAGCGTGCCACCGTCGATGGAGTATTCGTAGGTCGTAATGGTGGCGCCACCAGTATTGGATGGCGCAGTAAAGGCAACCGAGAGCGTGCTATCCGTTGGCGTAATAGCTGTGATTGATGGTGCGGCAGGTGCCGTCGATGGCGTCGTGGCAGTGACAGCAGACGGATCAGAATCACCCATGGTGTTATGCGTACGCACGCGCACCTGATAGGTGGTGCCATTAGTAAGGCCAGTCACCACGATCGGATTAGCCACTGGATTAGGTGTGGGCGTGGTCCACGTAGTGCCACCGTTGAGCGAGTACGAGAACTCAGTGATCGGATAACCACCGTTATTACCAGCGGCGACCACGATGGAAATCTTGGAGTCGCTGGTGATCACGCTGGCGATCGACGGTGCCGCAGGAGCAGAACCAGGTGATGAAGAAGGACCTTCGAGTTTCGCACTCGCACCAATCGCGTTTACTGCGCGAATATCCACGTAGTACGAATCGCCATTTGTAAGACCGGCAATGGTGAATACGGTGCCCGACGCCCACGTGGCGCGAATCCATGCACCAGCAATGTTGGTTGAGGTTGGCGTGATTTGGTACTCGTAGGCAGTGATGGCAGAGCCACCGTTACCCGCTGGAGTGAATTCCACGCGGAAGCCACCATCGAGCGGAACAAGGTTTGAGGCCGCTGGCATATCGGGAACAGTTGCTGGCGTTGCGGAGACCGCACTCGAGGAAGCACTCGCACCAGTGGTGTTCACCGCACGCAGTACTACCGATGCTGCGCTTCCGTTGGTCAAGCCGGTAATGACAAAGCGAGTGGAAGTTCCGAGAGTGAAATCGCCACCAGTAGTGAGGTCAACCCACGTGCCGCTGTTGACTTGGTACTGGTACTTAGTAAGCGCACTTCCACCGTTGTCGGTTGGTTCGGTGAAGTTAACGATCGCCCGGGCGTTTCCAGGAATCACCGAGGTGATGGCCGGTGCGCTAGGCAAAGTGAGTGGCTTACCGGATGCGCGACTCTCGGCGCTATCTCCAGCAGCGTTTGTAGCCTTCACTTGAGTGTCGTAGCAGTTGGTGCCGGCAACGCTGATGGTGACCGTCGAGACCGGAGTGGCCACTGAGGTCCAGGTACCTGGCCACGCATTCCACGTCAACGTGTCGTAGCTGGCGGCACACGATGCCACACCAGTTTGTACTGATGAACGGGTGCGGTACTTAAAGAAGGTGATGGGCGAGCCACCATCGCTTGCTGTGAAGGCAAGAGTGATCGTTCCGCTTCCTGGCGTCACCGAAGTGATCTGCGGCGTGCCTGGAACGGTGCGCGGTGTCGCGGCGCTCGAAGTCGCATTCCCGCCGATGCCCGCCAAGTTGATCGCGTGCAACTTCACGGTGTAACTCGTGCCGTTCACCAAGCCGGCGATCGTCAAAGGTGAAGCAGTGCTGGATGTGCGGACCCAGTTCGTGCCGCCATCAATGCTGTACTCGTAACCGAGCAGGGCCGAACCGCCATTTGATCCAGCAGTGAAGGCGACCGAGAGCGAAGCGCTGCTTGGCGTTACACCCGTGATGGTTGGCGTCCCTGGAGTGGTGAACGGTACGGAAGTAACCGAAGCTGCCGTTCCACTACCCGCGCTATTTGTGGCGCGAATTTCAATCACATACGTAGAACCGTTGGTGAGCGAACTCAAGACGATCGGCGATGAAGGTGTAGCGGTCCAGGAGCCGGAGTTCACGCGATAGGTGTAAGCAGTGATCGCGGCGCCACCATTGTCGTTCGGTGCGGTGTAAGCAACCGTGATCTTCTGGTTCTCCGCGACCGTGCTCAAAATGACTGGTGCATCTGGAGCAGAAATAGGAGTGACGTTTGCAGCCGCAGTTGGGGCGCCGCCGCCCTGGCTATTTACTGCACGCAACATCACGGAATAAGTCACACCGTTAGTGAGGCCCGCGATGGTTAGCGGTGAAGTAGTTCCGGAGAGGTTGATCCAGCTCGCTCCCCCATTGATGGAGTACTGGTAACGCGAGATCGCCGCGCCACCGTTAGCCGGTGCGGTGAAGGTGACCGTTGCTTGGGCGTTGGTGGCGCTATAGCTCACCGACGTGGGAGTGCCAGGAATGGTTGCAGGAGTCGCACCTGATGAAGGTGCGCTCCACGTGCCGCCGCCGAGCAAGTTCACGCCGCGAACACGGAAGTTATAGGTGTTGCCGTTCGTCAATCCAGTAACGGTGGCTGCCGTAGTAACGCCAGTACCGTCAGCGAAGGTGGTCCAACTCGTTCCACTATCGGTAGAGAACTGAACTTCGTAATCGGTGAGGGTTAAACCGTTTGAAGCCGAAGCGCCCCAGGTGAGGAAGGCGCTAGCTGATCCCACAGTTGCGGTAAGTGCAGTCGGTGCACCTGGTGCAGCAACTGGCATCGCTGGGTTAGACGGCGTGGAGGCAGGTGATGATCCTGCACTGTTCGTGGCAACAACGGTGAAGATGTAGGAGACACCGTTTGTGAGACCAGTGATTGTGCACGTAAGTGGGCCGCTGCTCCAGACACAGTTCTGGCCACCAGGTGAGGCCATTGCGGTGTAAGCGGTGATCGAATCTCCACCGTTAGCACTTGGCGCATTCCATGTAATGGTGGCTTGCGCTGGTGCAGTAGAAACGGTGACATTGGTGGGAGTGCCAGCGAGCGTACGTGGCTTACTCGTCGCCGCTGCACTTGCAGGCGAGGTTCCAATAGCGGTGGTCGCCGTTGCGGTAAAGGTATAGGTGGTGCCATTGGTCAATCCTGCGATGGAGCAGTTCTGCGGACCAGATGTCCAGATACATGTTGCACCGCCAGGAGATGAAGTGACGGTGTAACGCGTGATCGGATTACCACCATCAGAGATTGGCGCGGTCAGGTTGATCATGACCAGACCATTTCCTGCAGTGATCGATGAGATCGTTGGTGAAGTAGGTCCGCCACGTGGCGTGTAAGCACTGGTAGCAGGTGAGTACACGCTGGTGCCCTGGCCGTTACGTGATGCGACGCGGAAGATGTAACTCGTGCCGTTAAGCAATCCGTTCACCGTGGCATTTGTCGCGCTACTTACTCCATCGGTAAAGGTGCTCCAACTTGAACCGGAGTTTGTGGAGTATTGAATGAGGTAATCGTCGATCGGCGCCGCGCTACCCACTGCGGTGGATGCGTACTTAATAATGATGACACCGTTTGCATTGGTGTCGGGCGTGTAGGTTTCAACCGTAAGCGAAGTGTTTCCGCCATCAGAGTTGGTACCCATGACGCCGCCAAGACCTTGTACTTCACCGCAAGGGTTGTACATGATTCCGCCGGCACCACCGTTGGCACCACCGCCACCGCCTCCTGCGCCACCACCGTCGGCTGCTGGCGTGAAGCCACCATCACCACCGGCGTTTGCGGTGAGCGTGTCACCAGAAATTTGACCGTTCTGTGCGGCAGTTGGATTGAAGCAGTTATTTCCACCAGCACCTGCGCCTGCGCCACCGGCAACAATGTTGTTAGAGGCAATGCGGATAACTGATGCACCGCCACCGCCGCCACCGCCGCCGGAGCAACCGTAATTTGCTGCGTTGCCGCCCTTGCCGCCGTTGTAACCGAGAGCGTTCGTTCCGCCAGTACCGCCACCCCAGCCAGCCACACAACCCACACCGTTGGCGCCAGCGGTACCAACAGCCACCACTACTTGTGAACCAGGTGCAATGGGGAGAATGCCGGAGACGCGACCTGCAGGGCCACCGCTTCCGTACCCACGGCCATCGTTTCCGCCGTAACCAGCGCTGGCACCATCAACACGAAGGATGACGGCACCGACGCCACCAGGAACAGTCCAGGTGGTGGAGGCCGAGTTGGTGAATTTCAGTACGCACTCAGAACCTTCGAGAGTGAGCGATACACCCGCAGAGTTAGAGACGGTAGTGGCGCATGTGCCTGTGGAATCTTTCAAACCACCGAAGGTGGGAGTGGGCGTGCTCCACGAAAGTGCAACCTGTCCGCTCGAGGCAGTACCCACGACATCGATCGGTGGGTTAGGTGGCGTGCCAAGCGAAGTAGAGAGCGAAGAAGATGAGTAAGCGCTGGAGCCCACACCGTTGACGGCAGCGACGCGGAAGATGTAACCGCTACCAGCCGAGAGACCAGTAACAGTTGCGCCAGTCGCGGCCGAAGTGCCATCAGCGAAAGTACTCCACGTGCTGCCGTTATTTGCTGACGACTGCACGAGGTAATCCGTTATTGCAGCACCGTTTGATGCCGGTGCGCTCCAGGTGAGGTACACGCTGGTACCACTTGCAATACCGACCGGTGCGTTAGGCACCGAAGGCAAGCTCGCAGGCGAGTAAGGAGAGGAAGCTTGCGAATAGGCGCTCGCACCTTGGGCGTTCTTCACACGAATGCGGAAGAGGTAATTAGTGCCGTTGGTGAGACCAGAAACTTCGGCAGAGGTTGAGGCGGAAACACCGTCGGCGTATGTAGTCCACGACGTTCCAGAGTTAGTGGAGAACTGGATGTCGTAATCCGTAATTGGATCACCGTTAGCATCGGGTGCGCTCCAGACTAAGAAAATCTTTCCGTCACCGAGAGTTCCAGTGGGTGCTGCCGGTACTGATGGCGCCGCCTTCGGAACGAATGGCGTGGTGGTGCTGGCCGCTGCGCCAGGGCCAGCTGCGTTGACTGCACGTAACGTAAAGGTGTACTCAACACCGTTGGTGAGTCCCTTGACAGTCACTGGCGAGGTAGCACTCGATGCCGTTTGTCCGCCTGAAGAGGTCGCCACGTAGGAAGTGATGGTTCCACCACCGTTATCGCTGGGTGGCGTGAAGGCAATCTCTACAGAAGGCGTGGTGAGCGGAGTAGTGAATCCGCCGCTAGTTGCTTCCATGTTCTGCTGGATCTGCGCCAGTGTGAGCGCGTTCTTGTAAACATAGAGTCCACCAAAGCGCATCGCCATGTAATTACCGGCACCCATGCTGGTGCCCTCAGTGCTACCCACTGCGTAGTACTGATCCGCTCCACCATTGTTATATGGAGACTGGCGTGAATACCCACTTGACGTGACCGCAACTTGGCCGTTGATGTAAGCCGTCAGAGTGCTCGTCGCTTGGTCGTAGACATATCCAACGTAATACCAATTGTTGAGTGGCGTCGCAATCGTCGAAGTAATGACGGCGCCATTCCACACACGGAACTTCATGGTGCCGCCAACAATTTCAATATGCGAGTCATGCCAGCCAGCATTAATGCTCGATTGCCCAAGTTCAGCGAGAATGACACCGTTCGCAGCCGTCGGATATACCCAGAGGAATGTGGAGATGGTGTTGCTCCGCGTTCCACCGCTCATCGCCAACTGTGATGAGAGACCAGTGTTATTGAGAATGTATTGATTGCTTCCATTCAACGTGAAGTACGCAGGCTCAGCCGCGCTAAATGTAGGTGAGTTCCCGAGCGTGACATTTGATCCGCCCTTGGAATCCACAATTTGCGTACCGCTTCCGGTGTACGCGCTTGGTGAGATCCACTGGACCAAACCATCGGTGTACATGTCGGGACGTGTCACGCCTTGCACGCCAGTGAGCGAGTTAATCGTGGGTATACCAGGACGCTTCTGTGGGATACCGCTCACCGAAGTTGAAGTGTCACTTGTTCCGGTGATATTCGTGGCGGTTACCGTAAATGTTTCGGCCACACCGTTAGTCAGACCCAGGATCACACAGTTGAGCGGACCATTCGTCCAATGACAAGTACTCCCAGTGCGCTGACCAGTCACCGTGTAATCGGTGATGATGCCGCCCCATACAGCTGGAGAGTCCCACGAGATAGTCATGCCACCATCTTGCGGAACGACGGCTATGTTACGAGGAACGGTAGGCCGTGAGCGACTGGCGGTAGCAGTGAAAGTTCCGCTGCCGTTACGCACCGAAGCCACACCACTGGTAGCAGAAATTGTCGTCGTGGAAGTGGTGCCGCCAATCAAACCAGTGACGGTAACTGTCGCGGTTTCAAGTGCGGCACCAGCCGTTGCCATCGGATAGTCGATGAGCCCGTAGCGCTTCGCCAAATAATCTTCTACTTGCGAGACTTCGTTAGGCGAAAGTTCGCGGTTGAAGATAAGTACTTCAGCAATCTGGTAATCGGATTGCTCGCGCACGTAGTTAACGGCCATCGGATAGAAGTTGGCATCGCCACCGGATGTGCCGCGAGTGACACCATTTGAGCGATAGGTATTGCGATAGCTCGCCGACAGCACCCAGTTATCACCGTGACGATTCCCCGAGGCAATCCAGCTGTTATGGTGCGCAACACCGGATGTACCGGAGTAGAAGCCATCGAGCCAGTTCTGTCCTTCTGCATCGAAGATACGACCGCGACTACCTCCGGTGTAACGCGCCATGGTGAAGAAGGTCCAGTTGCCGGTAGAGAAGGATGGATTGCCGAATCGAATGTAGGTGCTCGTCGTACCCTGCACGACTGGGAACGTCTTCTGCGATCCGTTGGTATTGGCCGTGGCAGTAACCAATGTGGGCGATCCACCAATATTTCCGGCAGGAACATTTCGGCCGCTACCTGAGGTGTCGTACCAAATCTTGGCGGTGGGGTCGTAATTGTTCGCTTCAAAACGCATGTACGGAGTGATTCCGGCAGGGAAAGTGCTCGTGCCGGTGATCGCTACAGTGCCACCATTTGTTGCGCTGCCAGTGTAAGAGAGACGAGGATCGTAATTGAGCAGCGGTACCGAGTACCCGACCACCGTTGGTGAAGCTGCACCGAAGATTGGTTCGTACTTTCCAGCTCCGATGGTGGCAGCAACCGATGTGCCTACCGCGTTCGTCGCGGTCACAGAGAAGGTGTAATAGCGATCCGACAAGCCAGTGAAGGTGCAACTCTTAGTGCCCGTGGTCCAAGTACATGTCCGATTGTCGGGGCTCGAAGTCACCGTGTAACTGGTGATACGTCCACCAGGAACATCAGGTTGTGACCAACCAATAGTGATTGTTGACGTATCGGGGGCGCTCGCCGTCAAAAGGAGCGGAACGGTGGGAGTATCGGTTGAGGCTGTGACCGTGATGGGTGCTACTCCGGTGTGATAACCGCCGACGGAACCGTTGGTGATGGAGACGCTGGCAGTTGAACTCTCGCCACCCATCACGCGAGTAACTACCAATGTAGGAACAAGAGCAGCGGGAGTCTCCCCCATCGACGCCGTGACTTGAGCTTGAGTCAAAACACCGTTGTAAAGACGAATTTCATCGAGTGCACCATTGAGGCCGGTATAGTTTGCACCCTTGCCAATATAAATCGTTGTTGCCGTATTTCTAGCAGCCGTTGGACCCGTGGCAGAACCATCGAGGTTGCCATCGATAAAGACCTTCATCGCTCCAGTGATCGCATCCCACGTCACAGCCACATGGTGCCAAGTACCGTCGTTGATTGCCTTGTACGAAACCGCAGTTACATCTCCGCTGCCGAGACCAAAACCAATCGAATTACCCAGGAGGGCGACACCGAAATCGTTTCCGCTGGTACGTGCATCGATAATTCCGCAGCCCTGGTACCACTGGCCAGTTCCACATCCGGTCTGCGTGGTCTTAATCCAGAAAGAAGAACTGAATGAGCGCGTGATCGGGCTAGTAGCTGCAATGTAAGAAGTTCCATTGAATTGCAGCGCAGTGCCGACCTTGCCGGTTACATAAACCGCGGCGTTGGCCGTAGCGGTGTAGATATGACCGCTCTCATTTGCTGTGGCGACAAACTTAGTGCCATCGCGCGTGAGTGTGACGCCGCCATAAGTCGCCCACGCTTTTGCACCGTAGGAAGTTTGTTGCGTGAAAGTCACACCGTAATTAGTCGAGGTGTAGATATACGAACCATTTTGCGACATAACAATGACTGAACCATCGGCGCTCGCCGACATTGCCGTCGCGCCGGTTGGCGTACCAGTGCGTTGTGTCCATGTAACGCCAGAATCTGAAGAGGTATAAAGACCAGCATCATATGAGCTAGCCGCTAATCGGGTGCCATCATCGCTGATCGCGATGTTATTCCAGTAGTGATTGCCCGAACCGTATTGGGTCGTGAAGGTAGCGCCAGAATCCGTTGAGGTATAGATCGGTCCGGCGCGATTACCACCCGATTGCCCCGTAGCGACGGCGATCTTCGTGCCGTCGCTGCTCATAGCAACCCACGACGCCCAATTCACCGGTGGGTTGAAGTAGCTCCACGTAGATCCAGCGTCACTTGAAATAGCAACCGTGCCGCCATTTCCGCAGCCAATGACAATGTGCGTGCCATCAGTACTCATTGCAGCGCCCTGCCATACCGAGCAAGAAGTAGTGAGCGTCGACCAGGTCGCCCCAAAATCATTCGACATCTTGGCGGTCGGCCCAGAACTGCGGCTCTGACCAACTACCAGTATGCGTTGCCCGCTACCGCTCATAGCAACATCAGCCCAATAACCAGAACCTGCAGCGAGCGCGAAGGACCAAGTAGCTCCGCTATCTGATGAAATCTTGACGCCGCCGTTGTTGTAATCGATAGCGGCAATGCGCGTGCCATCGTCACTTATGGCGGTGCCGTTTGAAGTGAATGCACCTGTCGTCGTGCGATCCGTAACTGTCCAGCCCCACTCGGTTGCCTTGGTTTGTACTGAACCAAAAGTGGTAGCGGTACTTGATTCCAATGGCCACGTAGCAATGGTTTGCGCGTTGTCGATACGAGTCACGCCACTATTCGTTGCCGAACTTGACCACGTGAGATCAACCGCGTTATCGATCACTGTGTAATTCGTAATTGGGACCGAGAATCCTTCAGGCGACGGAACAGGCGTGCCGTACGTCGCGATGTAAGTACCAGCGGTCACGGGCGCACTTGCGACCGAAGTTCCCTGCGCATTGGTGGCAACAACAGTGAATGTATCGATCTGTTCGATAAGGCCAGTGACGGTGCATCGAAGGGTTCCGGTTGTCCAGGTGCAGATATTGCCGGTGCGACCAGAAGTCACGGTGTAGGAAGTGATCGGACCACCGGGGATATCTGGAGTAGCCCAGGTAACCGTTGCTTGATTTGCGGCAGAGGTAACCGCGACACTTTGCGGAACTGTAGGAATTGCCGTACTAGCCGTGGCCGCGATACTCGACGAAGAGACTCGCGTTCCCGGTGACGCGTGCGTCGCAGTAACGACTGCGGTAGAACTCTCGCCACCCATTACGCGAGTAATGGTGAGTAATCCCCCGGCGCTAATAACCGAGGTTCCGCTCGCATTCACACTTGATGCCCACGTGATCGGGAAGCCCTGCCACGTAGTGATGTAATTCGAGATCGGAACCGTGAAACCTTGTGGTGTGGGAACCGGAGTACCAAAGGTAGGTACATAAGTACCGACCACTACATACGGGGAAGCAACAGAAGTTCCAGTGGCATTGGTCGCAGTGACCGTGACGGTATCGAGTTGGTTTCCGAGACCGGTGATCGTGCACTCAAGTGGACCCGAGGTCCAGGTACACGAATTGCCTTGCCCTTGCGCCGTTGCGGTGTAGCTGGTGATCACCCCGCCAGGTTTAGTAGGCGCCTTCCACATGATGCGAGCATTCGAACCCGAAGTAGATGCAGTGATGAAGCGTGGAGCGGACGCGATAGAGGCAGTGGCGCTAGACGTGAAGGTGAAAGTGTTATTCAAAATGCCCGGAACCGCAGAGCCCACATTGAGAGTTCCAGTGCTGGTGACACCGGCAGGGATTCCACTCACAATCACTGTGGGAGTATCCGAAGAAGAACTTGAAACAGTCGTGTATCCAGAGATGCCATAAACAGTCGCTAAGTAATCTTCCACACGAGCCATTTCCGCGGTGGTAAGCAAGCGATCGAACGTGATCACTTCAGCCACTTGGAAATCTGAGTACTCGGTACTGGCGCCGTAGTTAATAGTCATCGGTGGCAGGTAAGTGATGCCCCCAGTGGTTGATCCGCGCATAAATCCATTTGAACGGTAACCATTGAAGTAATCGGTGGAGGCTACCCAGTTATTGCTATGGAGGTTGGTGTTACCGGTGATCCAGCCGTTGTGGTAGGAGATACCAGAGTTGCCGCCGTAAAAACCTGAGAAGAGATCCGCACTCTCTGAAGTGAAAATCCGGCCGTTGTTTGTTCCTTGGTAACGCGCAACGTGGAAAAGCGTCCAGTTGTTAAGTTGAGGGTTTCCGAGCTTGATGCCATCCGCAGTCGTTCCCTTAACGGTCGTGAACACCTTTGTAGTTCCGTTCGTGCCAGCGGTGGTGCTTTCCACGGTCGGTGAACCGCGCACTGCATTCGGCAAGATGTTCCGGTCATTACCGGAGGAGTCATACCAAGTGCGCGATGGCGCGTTGTAATCCGAGGCTTTGTATCTGGAGTAAGGAGTGAGGTCTGCGGGCCAAGCTCCGATCGGTCCCTTGACTGAGAGCGTGCCGCCATTAGTCACCGTGCCATCCCACGTCAGGCGGGTATCTAAGTTATTGATAGGAACTGTAAAACCATCTGCGGTGGGAACTGGTGTGCCGAAGGAACCGGCAAACGGTGTAGCGGGGATAACTGCATTCGATGTAACCCACGTGGAGATCGCGGTGTCTGTATCTACCTCACCCCACGACGCAACTTTAAAAATGTAAGTAAGACCGTCGGTGAGTCCAGTGATCACCGTCGATGTATCAGTGCTTGCCGATCGGAGCCACTCTTGCCACTCGCCAGTACTTGTTTTGTACTGCACTAAGTAATCGCCGACCGTCACTGTTGAGGTGTCGGGCGGACTCCATGAAAGAGTGACCTGTTGTGAGCCGGAAATCGCTACCACGTTCTTAGGAGCTCCAATGCTGCGCACAACTGGCCAGACTTGATTTGTGCGATTCGATATCGGCGATGTTCCCGCAGGGTTTACCGAAACCATCGTGAAGGTGTAACCCTGACCCGCAACCAGACCAGGCACATAGACCGGCGAGTGCGTTCCTGTTCCACTGTGACCATCAGAGGCAGTCACGATGTATTGCGTAATCGGTTGTCCGCCATCAGAAGCTGGGAGATCGAAATAGACCGCAGCGCCGGCACTTGGAACCGATGCATATTTGAGAACAACAACACCAGAACCGCCGTTACCACCCTTATTGTTCGTGGTGAAGTGCGAACCACCACCACCGCCACCACCAGTATTAGCGCCGGCATTTCCACCCGGATAGTTGGTTTGCGAGTTCTGCGATCCGCCGCCACCAGGAGAACCAGGGTTAAGGCCAGAACCACCCGTGGTGACACCTACAGCGCCACCGCCGCCACCACCGGCGCCGCCATTACCGCCATCAGTGGAGTAGCCAGAACCACCACCGCCACCTGCGAAGTAAGTGGGCGTACCAGTAATTGAATATTGCAGACCTACGCCACCACGTCCTGGGTTATTAGCCCCCGCGCCACCGGCGCCGCCACCGCCACCGGGATACCAGGTGCCGCCCGCAGCAGAGCCGGCGTTTCCTTGACCCGCAGTGCCTGCGCCGAGTGCTCCACCGTTTCCGCCACCGCCACCGGAGGCACCGCCACCGGAACCACCAGCGCCTGCAGGTGAATTCGAGTTGTTATGCGTCGAGGCACCGCCACCGCCACCGATTGCGGTGATGCCGCCAAAGACCGAGTTACTACCGTTCGTACCGCGCACCTGACCTGTTCCGGCAGGCGCTCCGTTGCCGCCGCCACCGACCGTGATCGTGGTGGCACCGCTGACCGGATATCGCAGACCTGCGCGTGGAGATTCAGAGCCGTAATACACCAGACCACCGGCGCCGCCACCACCACCCATGTCGGAACCACCGCCACCACCACCAGCGACTACGAGTACTTCAACGCTCGAGACGCCCTCTGGCGGCAACCAACTCGTGCTCCCCACGCCAGTGAACGTGACGACGCAATCGCCATCAGCCGCCTTTGAAATGGTGTTCGTTAACGCAGAGGTAAGTGTGACTGCGCAATCATTCGGGAAAGATGAACTCACCGCTCGCACGTTGAGCGGGGTTGTCGGCGGCAAACTGGGTATCGCACTCACCGTCGCGGAGGCCCCCGGTCCCACCAAGTTCACTGGAGTCACCCTGAAGTAATAGCGCTGCGAATTTGTGAGGCCAGTTGCCACCGTGCCAGATGCGGATCCGGGAACATCGGCAAGCGCAGTCCACGTCTCATTATTTGTGGAGACCTCAACCGTATAGGTATCGATGTTGTAGCCGCCGGTATCCAGCGGTGGATTCCAAGTTACCGCCACTTGTTGATCAGAAGGTTGCGCGGTGAGGTTTTGTACTTGCCGAGGCGTGGTGTTGAACGCCTTTATGTAAAGCTCAAACTTCATCTGACGATTGACACCGGTTTGGTTTTGACAGCAGGAGACTGCATCGCCTGCTGACCATGCCCTTGAGTCGAGACCAATACCGCCGGTGACGTCATTCGAACCTGAGTTACCTACTGGGTAGAGGCCGCCGCCGTTCTCATTCCAACCAAATCCAAAACGTGCCCGGTTGTTATTTGCATCCGAGACATAGTTGTAGCCAAAGAAGCGCACATCTGTCTGACCGGAGAAGACGCCGACTCCGGCAGGTCGGTATGGGGTAGTTGCATACGCATCGCGGATGAAGATCTTCTCGCCGCCGTTGAAAAGTTCACGAAGTGTCTTGCCGGTGTAATCACCTTGTGCTGGACGACCGGAGTATGCGGTGGTGTTCGACGGCGTGGGCATGTCCTCTTCCCACGTATATCCATAACTCTGGCTTGGGATCGCGCCACCAGTAGAAGCGTCTGGGAAGACGGCCAGCACTTTGGAGGCGCGGGTGTAATTGAAGACATCAAACTTGGCATCTTCGTTATTGACATCGTTTCGACGCGTAAGCGATGGATTGAGCGTGTTCGCGGTCGTCCAGTAGTTCGCTGAATAACCAAACGTGTTGCCGGTGTTCGCACCCTTCATGGCGAGCATCCACCCGCCGCCATCCATTGCGGAGTTCATGATGCTATATACCTGTGTAGCGACACTGTTGACATATATCCAGTACACGCCATCAGTGTTCGTGCCAGTGGCATCTTTAATTGCTTGCGCAGACGCACCAGGGCACGATGCTGAAGATCCGATGATGCATGCAGCGGCTGCGGCCGGTGTAGGAGTTGATACCCCCACAAAGAGGGATAGGAAGAGCGCACCAACCGCAATAACGGCCGAGCGGATGCGCAAATTCACGGGTGCCTTCCCAATTTCCTAGACGTCTCCAGGGATGTCCCTCGCGAAGCGGACAGAGGCAACTTATTGAACGGAGATGAACCAGGAAACTCAGACGGGGCGCGAGGCCAAGGATCGGCTGATACTGAGGGGTATACCCCACTTCACATGGACAAACACATCAGTCAGATGAGACTCCGAAGAGCCATGCGGAGAGGTCGACTCCGCGGACCATTTGAACGGTGAGCGCAAAGACCACCACACCGAGAATTC
>CAFBAA010000028.1_pt1 | contig 22342 bp, 19 predicted proteins | sample 7267951 | NCBI WGS metagenome assembly CAFBAA01 (sample SAMEA6814017, study PRJEB35770) | uncultured Actinomycetes bacterium | biome: Freshwater; feature: Freshwater reservoir; material: water | place: Czech Republic | collected 2016-04-20 | depth 30m m
CGAGATGGAGAAGTTCAAGAACGAAGACCTCACTGCAGGTCCGACTTCATTTGATGCAACCCTCCACGTGAACGTCTCACGCCCAATGGCCGTGTTGAAGATCACTGATGGCAAGGATGCATTTGTGGAATACCGTGCGGCCGTTAAGCCCACCTTTCCAACAAAGTAAATAGATTGAAGTAAACGCGAGGTGCGTGGGAAACCGCGCACCTCGCGTTTATTATTAGGAGAGAAGTTCTGAGAATTTTATGAGCGATAAGTATGCGAGAAGGAGTACCGGTGAATCGAGCATTCGAGGCTGCTGAAATTAGCAAGTCGTTCGGCGCTCTTCAGGTGCTCGACAACGTTTCAATCACTGTGAACGCTGGTGAGTCCGTAGGTTTGCTGGGACCCAACGGCGCAGGCAAGTCGACCTTGATTAACATCATTGCTGGATACGAGAAACAAGATGGTGGCCTCGTTACGTTAGATGGCACGCCGCTTGATGACTATGCCCCGCATGTGCGCGCTCAAATGGGTGTAGCTCGCACTTTCCAAGCTGGGCGCCTCTTTCCACAATTAACAGTCGCAGAGAATGTGGCACTGGGTGCCCTGGGTTTGGGGCTCTCCGGAAAGATCGCACGTCAACGCAGTGAACATGTTCTCGAAGTTCTAGGTATTACTGATCTTGAAGGCATTCCGGCCGGTGGGCTCTCACATGGGTCAGCCCGACTCGTCGGATTAGCACGAGCACTTGCTGCGCAACCCAAGTATTTGATTATGGATGAACCCGCTGCGGGATTAAACGAACACGAAGTACCTGCGCTCCTTTCTGCGTTATCCAAAGTCCGGGAAGAGACCGGATGCGGAATGCTCCTTGTCGAACACAATGTCGGCTTGGTAGCTCAAGCGTGCTCGCGCGTTGTCGTGCTCGCCGCTGGATCCATGATTTTTAATGGAGACCCACAAGCGGCGCTTAATGATGAAGGCGTGAAGAGCGCATATCTAGGCGACGCAGCATTCGGAAGTGGCCACTAATGACACTCTTTGAAGTGAAGGACTTGCGCGCTGGCTACGGAAAAGTAGATGTGCTCTTTGGAGTATCTCTGACCGCTAGCAAGGGTGAACTAATCGGCATCGTCGGTCCCAACGGCGCAGGTAAATCAACGCTCTTTGGAGCCATCGTGGGCACGGTCGGCATGCGCGGCGGTTCAGTATTTCTCGATGGTGAAGATATTTCGGGCAAGCGCCCCGAAGATATCGTCCGCCTGGGTCTCTCACTTGTCCCGGAAGGTCGCCAAATCTTTGGTGGCCTCTCTGTTATCGAAAACCTCACCCTTGGTCTCACTGGCCGCCGCGATAAGCACGGTGAGAAGGGCGCCTTGGAGCGCGTGCATGATCTCTTCCCAGTCCTTACTACTCATCGCGATCATCAAGCCGGAATGCTCAGCGGTGGACAGCAACAACAACTCGCTATCGCGCGGGCTCTCGTCGCAGATCCACGTGTGCTCCTGCTCGATGAACCGAGCCTCGGTCTCTCACCTACGGTTGTCAAAGATGTATTCGACCGGTTGATTGCGATTGCCGAATCGGGAACGGCAGTGGTGATCGTCGAACAACGCGCACATTTGGTTACGCGACTTGCCGAGCGCACTCACGTGCTTCGAGCCGGCAAGATGCAAGCTACTTTGACGAAAGAAGATGCAGCCGACGAAGCAAAACTCGCCGCTGCCTACTTCGGAAATTCGGGGGAGTAGATGATTCAAGCAATTTTAGATGCAGTGAGTTTGGGTGGTGTTTACGCCCTAGCCGCTCTTGGTCTCGGTCTGGTCTTTGGAGTCATGCGCTTAGTCAATTTTGCGCATGCAGAGTTGATTACAGTCGCCTCATACACGTTGGTAATGACTCATCAATTCCCACTCCTGGTCAGCATCATTTTCTCAGTGGTGGTAGCTTCGTTAATGGCGCTCATTATGGAACTCGTCGCCTATCGCCGCTTACGTGGATCAAATCCGGCCACCATGCTCATTGTCTCCTTCGGCGTCAGTGTTCTGCTGCAAAAGGTTTATGAATTAGTTTTTGGTGCCCTGCCGCGCTCGGCTTCAGTGGCAACGTGGATGACCGGTGCATTCACGGTCGGAGGCGTCTCCATTACTACGGCAAGTGTGGTCACCATCGTCTTGGCCGTAGTGATTCTGCTAGCGATGGGCTATTTGGTAGAGCGCACGAAACTCGGATTGCAACTGCGTGCCGCGGCCAGTGATTTCCAAACTGCAAGGTTGCTCGGCGTGCGCTCGAATCGACTAATTGCTTCAGCGTTCGTGATCAGCGGTGCTCTTGCTGCGGTCGTAGCTTTTGTGAATGTAGTGGGCAATCCGCAGGTCGACCCCCGCTTTGGTCTCGATATCACCATCCTCGCTCTTGTGGGCATCGTGGTTGGCGGCATGAATAGTCTTCGCGGCTCCGCGCTGGGCGGCTTTATCGTTGGCGCAGTGCTCTCGCTTCTCAATGTCATTCTCGGCAACGGTCGGGTCTACGCGTACTCGTGGATGTTTGTCATTGTCATTGTTATCTTGCTCGTTCGTCCTGGCGGCATCTTAAGTAAGTTCGCTACGAAGGAGCGTGTCTGATGACTACTCGACTTCGGCTCCAAGAACTCCTCGGGCCAATTTTACTTGTGGTCGCTTTTTCGTATGCGGTCGGCCTGCAATCTGCCCAGGGGCTACTCATCGTGCAAAGCACCTTGGCGCTCTTCGTAATGGTGCTTGCGCTTCATGTTTTCGTAGGTAATTCGGGTGTGCTCTCGTTTGGACATGGAGCGTTTGCCATGTTTGGCGCCTTTGCTTCGGGAATTGTTACAACCCCGAGCAATATCAAAGAGCACTCCCTACAGTTGCAACACCTCTACCCGTTCTTGGTGAACTTAAATCTCGGCATGTATCCGAGCCTCGTTCTGGCCATCCTTGCTGGAGCGATTGTCGCAGGGCTCTCGGGGTTACTCCTCATGCGCCTTAACGGTTTAGCTGCTGGCATCGCAACCTTTGCTCTTCTAGGTGTTGCTTACAACATCTTTTTTAACAACAACCGAATTGGGCCTGGATCTCAAGCTCTGCTTGCCCTGCCGCCATTCCAATTTTTTGAAGAACCAGTTGTCTTAACGGTCATAGTGATGCTCGCCGTCTACCTCTTTGGCATCTCGCGTGCAGGTCGTACTTTGCGCGCCACTCGCGAGGATCCACTGGCGGCGCCTGCTTTGGGGATCAGCATCATGCGAGTGCGCTGGATTGCATTCACACTTTCGGGCGCTATCGCAGGTCTTGGCGGTGCGATGTTTGCTCACGTAGCCGGAACGGTACAGGTTCAGGATTATTACTTGCCGTACACCTTCATGACCCTTTCCATGTTGATCATCGGTGGTGGGGCGAGTCTTTGGGGCGCAACCGTAGGCACGCTATTGGTCACCGGTATAGGCCAGATCCTTTTGATGATGGAACAACAGAAACCCATTCTTGGAATTGTTGTTCACTTGCCGAACGGAACTCGTGCCATTGTTATCGCACTTTCCCTCGTGGTGATGTTGCTGTGGCGCTCCGACGGAGTTACCAAGGGTCGCGAATTTAAATTAGGAATGCCTAAGCTTCGTAAGTAAGGTTTAACCCTTCAAAGTTTCTTCGAGTTGCTGAAGATGAGCTTCGATATGTCCAGTGGCTAGAGCTACTGCTGCATGTAAGGGAAATTCCCCGCGTTCCGAGTGAGTTCCTTTGCGATTCCAGGCGTTGGAATCGAGCGAATCAAGTAAGTCTGCTGACGCGCGACGGGCGCCTTCCACTAACGCAAGTGACGCTGCTGCACTTCTGGCTGCGTAATTGAGACGTGCGGGAAAAACTTCTTCATCGAATGGCTCAATGGTGGGGTTTTCTTCGCTCAAGATTCGCATAAAGCGAGTAGTAAAAAAAGCCTCGGCATCGGCCATGTGATGGACGATGAAGGCGGGGGACCACTCACCATTAGCGGGGGCAGAATTCATTTGTGCATCCGAAAGGTTTTTAGCCAGGGCGATGAATTTCTCGCCAGATGCACGGTAGGCCGCAGCGATTTCTTTACTCATGGGGTTAGCCTGCCATGAATCTGCCACCGTTGACGTCTAAGACGACACCGGTGATGTAGGAAGATTCATCGCTAGCTAGGAAGAGCACTGGGTCGACGCACTCTTGGATGTTGGGCATGCGCCCGAGTGGAATGGAGTCAAGCACTTCGCGGCGATCTGCCTCAGGCAGCGCATCGAACATTCCTTGAAGGCGATCGGTCAGAAAGAGTCCAGGTGCGATGGCGTTGACACGAATATTTTCGCCACCCACTTCTTTTGCCAGGCGGCGGGTGAGTCCGAGTAATCCCGCCTTGGCAGCAGCATAAGGAACGCCCGTGACGGGGCTTGCGCTACGACCGCCGATGGAGGAGAAGGTGACGATCGCACCTCGACCTGCTTGGCGCATGAAGGGCAGTACCGCGCGGGCGCAGTGGAAGGTGCCTTTGATATTGACGTCGAGCACGAGGTCGAGGTCATCTTCGGAAATGTCATCAAGATCGCGCGGGGTGCCCAGGGATCCGCCGGCGGCGGCGATCAGGGTATCGATCGGTCCGAGTTCGGCCGAGAGCGCCTCGATGGCGACCTTCACGGCTTGACCATCGCGGACATCGACCACGCGTCCGGCAGCCTTGAATCCAAGAGAGCGGAGGTGGGCGACTGCCTCATCGACGCCCTTCACATCCAAGATCGCCACATGTGCGCCCGCCTCGGCCGCTCCCAGTGCAATGGCCCCACCTAAGCCACCGGCGCCGCCTGTGACGACCGCTACACGTCCCGCTAGTTTCATCTTCTCTCCCGCCTCGAACGCGCCCTAAAAAAGTCATTTTACGTGTGGCATAGCCAGTACTTCTATCGTAGGGTTGGCGATAGTCAAATTCCCGCTATGACCAGCACGCCCTAGGAAGGACTCTACGCCATGAAGATTGCCGTGATCGGAGCTGGCCCCGGAGGTCTCTACTTCTCGAGCCTGCTCAAGCAGGTCGAGCCGCATCACGAGATCACGGTCTGGGAGCGGAATAAGCCGCTCGACACTTTCGGCTTTGGAGTCGTTTTTAGCGATCAAACCCTCTCCGGCATTCGCCTCTCCGATCCAGAGATCCATGAAGAGATGGCCAAGAAGTTCGCCTACTGGGATGACATCGATATTCATTTCAAAGGCGATGTGATTACCAGCGGGGGTCATGGCTTTGCGGCCATGAGCCGCACCGATTTGCTTGAGATTTTGCAACGTCGTGCGATTGCGCACGGAGTGAACGTACTTTTTGAAACAGAAGCCCCACCAGTTGAACAATTGATGGCCGAGTACGACTTGGTTCTTTCTAGCGATGGCATCAATAGCGGTATCCGAGAAAAATTCCCAGATGCATTTCGTACTTCAGTTGATTGGCGCGAATGTAAATTCATCTGGCTCGGAACCTCCGAAGTGTACGAAGCATTTAAATTCTTTATCGTGGAGACCCCATGGGGCGTCATGCAAGCACACGCATATCCCATGGACGATAAGAGCAGCACCTTTATTGTGGAGATGCACGAAGACATTTGGCGCAAGGCCGGCTTTGAGCCATTCCATGAGGAGGCTGCAAACTTCCCGATTGGACAAAGCGATGAGAAGTCGATTGCGCTCTGCGAAGAGATCTTTGCGGAATTCTTAGGCGGCAAACCCGCACTTCGAAATAACAGCCGCTGGCGCACTTTTGCCGCGATTCGAAACGAAACATGGGTACACAAGAACCTCGTGATTCTAGGTGATGCTGCAGCGACTGCGCACTTCGCCATCGGCTCTGGCACAAAGCTTGCAATGGAAGGCGCGATCTCTCTTGCGGCTTGTATTTTAGAGAACGACACCGTCGAAGCTGCCTTAAAGGCTTATGACACTGATCGCCGTCCGGTTGTTGAGAGCACGCAACGATCCGCGCAAGCCGCTCTCGAGTGGTTCGAAGACATTACGCAGTACATGCATCAAGAGCCCCTGCAGTTTGCCTTCAACATGATGACTCGTTCGCGTCGCATCACTTATGGAAATCTTGAATTGCGCGACGCAGAATTTATGAAGCGTGTGGAAACCGCGCATCTGCAGAATCAAATCAAGATCGGAAACGTTCCTGCCGATTGCACACAAGTTGTTCCAATGTTCCAGCCGCTCAAGTTGCGTGGCCTCGAAATCCCTAACCGTGTAGTGGTGTCGCCCATGGATATGTACTCATCGGTCGATGGCATACCGGGCGACTTCCATAAGGTGCACCTGGGCGCTCGAGCACTTGGTGGCGCAGGTTTGATCTTCACCGAAATGACCTGTATTTCGCCAGAAGGTCGCATCACGCCTGCGTGTGCCGGCCTCTGGAATAGGGATCAAGTCACCGCATGGAAAGAGATTATTGATTTCGTACACACCACACCTTCCAAGATCGCCATCCAAATCGGTCACTCTGGACGTAAGGGATCCACCAAGGTGATGTGGGAAGGAATCGATCAAGCGCTCGACTCCGGCAATTGGGAGATCATGGCGCCATCACCCATTCCTTACTTGCCTCATGGTCAAGTGCCTCGCGAGATGACGCGCGCCGATATGGATCTGGTGCGCGATCAACATGTGGCGTCTGCAAAGCTCGCGAGTGAGGCCGGCTTTGACATGCTTGAGTTGCACTGCGCACACGGATACCTGCTCTCCGAGTTCCTTACTCCCATCTCCAATAAGCGCACCGACGAATACGGTGGCTCGCTCGAGAATCGTTTGCGCTACCCGCTCGAAGTCTTTGATGCCGTGCGTGCAGCATGGCCAGCAGATAAGCCGATGAGTGTTCGTATCTCGGCAACTGACTGGGTGCCGGATGGGTTGAGTGAAGAGGATTACGTCGCCATCGCAGCCGCGTTTGCCAAGCACGGCGCTGATGTCATCGACGTTTCCTCAGGCCAGACAACGCCTGATGCTAAACCCATCTACGGACGTACCTACCAAACTCCGTTTGCTGATCGCATTCGCCAACTTGCCGACGTAAAAACCATGGCCGTGGGGTCAATCAGCAGTTGGGACGATGTCAACACCATCCTGGCCGCCGGTCGCGCCGACCTCTGCGCTCTCGGACGTCCGCATCTCTTTGATCCCAATTGGACCTTGCATGCTGCGGCGGATCAAGGCGTGCGTCTGCGCTGGCCTAACCAGTACGGCGCCGGCAGTCGCAAGCCTCCTGCAGGTCGCACCGAGGATCCGAAGCCACGGCTCACTCTCGGCACTTCCGAAGTTGTCGCCAAGCGACCCGCTCGCTGGCGTCCACACGCAAAGTAGGGGAGCACACTCGGTAGGCTGGGTGGATGGCCACGCGTAGCAACTCTTCAAAGATGTGGCTCTCCCTCTGGACCGTCTACATCATCTGGGGATCTACCTACTTGGCGATCGCGATATCGATCAAGACCATGCCTTCGCTGGCCGCTATGGGGCTGCGCTTCCTCTGTGCATCTGTATTGCTCGCCCTCTGGGTCGGCTTGAAGCAGGGATGGCATGAACTGCGCATCACCAAACGAGAGTTCTGGTCGACTGCGCTGCTCGGCGGCATGTTGCTGGGGGTTGGAATCGGAACTGTTTCGCTTGCGGAGCGGTATGTGCCAAGTGGAATCGTGGCGCTCATCATTGCTGCGATGCCCCTGTGGATCTCGCTCTTCCGAGTTATTTCTGGGGATCGGCCTACAAAATTAAGTTGGGCGGGTATAGCGATCGGATTTATCGGAGTGGGACTTCTCTTAAGGCCTGGCCAAGTGAAAGCCCCTGCCGGCGTGACTTCAGGACAGTTGCTTTTCTGGATGATGGCCGTACTTCTCGCCAACCTGGTCTGGGCTTTCGGAACCTATATGACGCCTAGGTTTCAGACACCGAAAAATTCATTGATGGTGACGACTGTGCAGATGTTTGCCGGTGGCGTAGCACTCTTCACGGCCGGCATGATTCACGGAGATAGTCTTTCGCAATTCTTTCATGCAAGTGCCTTCTCCTGGTTTGGGTGGAGTTACTTGGTAGTGGTTGGGTCTGTGATCGCCTACAGCGCTTACCTCTGGTTAGTTGGCAATGCGCCCGTGGCGATGACCTCAACATATGCGTACGTGAATCCTGTGATTGCGGTGATACTTGGCGCCATAGTGCTGAGCGAACCTATATCGCTTCCCATGATTCTTGGCGCGGCTACCGTCATTCTGGGAGTCATTTTGGTGATTACCGCGGAAAGTAAATCAAAGAGCGCACGGATTTAGAGGCTTTGATGGGATTCTATTTCCGTAGATCGCGAAAGATTCTTCCTGGCGTGCGAATGAACCTCTCTAAGAATGGAGTGGGGTTCTCATTCGGTGCTCGAGGTGCTCGATATTCGATATCACCAACGGGACGTAGAACTACCTCACTTGGAATTCCAGGAACTGGCCTGAGCTATCGCACATCTGCGAGAGCGAAGACCGGGAACGCATCTAAGTATGCCTCTTCAAGTAACCACACTTCTCCTTCATCCGTGTTGAAGGTGCTTTCATGGTGCATTTTGCTTGCTTTAGGAACTTGGATAATCGGCGATTTTTTTACGCCAGTGTCGCGTCTGGGTAAGTTGTTGGATGTTGTGATTGGCTGTTTACTTTTGGGATGCGCAGTTCTGCTGTTTCTTGCAAGGAAGCCTAGGAGTAAAAAAGAGATTGCAGTCGATGATGCAAGTGAATCATTAGAAGCCTTAAAAAGGGATTTAGCTCAGTCGTTGGATATCCAAAAGAAGATCGAATCAGTAAGAAATAAGAATTATTCGCTCGTTGCAGATTTAGGCTTGGCATTAGAAGAAGATGAGGTTGGATTCTACAAAGAGAGCGCCACATACTTTGATCCCAAGAAGCCCGATGCACTTGATGACAGTGGAACGGTGTGGGTTACAAGCGTCAGGGTTGTTTTTACGAGTATGGAAACTACTAAGGAGTGGGAATTTGGCAAAATCACTCAAATACTCGAATTGACCGACTCTGCTTTCAAGATTTTCGCGGTAACCAATCGCCAGCGCAATACTGGGATACGTGTCGATGGGGATGTCGCTGATTTTGATAACTACTTACATTCGGCTCTCGCCCTCTTTAACCCGAGATTCTCAAATGTAGATTTAGATAAAGCGCTCTCTGAAAATGTGGCTGATTTACAGCGTCAGATCGCCTCAAAGGAGAGTGCGCAACCTGGCGCCTGACTCCTCTGCGAGGGCGGCATCGCGAAGTTGGCGAATGCGGGCGACTGGATCTGTAGAAGCAAGGGTTTTCGGAAGCTCAGCCATGATGAGTTCGAAGTTGGCTAGCCCATTTGCATGTGTTTCGCCATAACCCTTTACAAGTGACTGAGTTTCGGCAACTTCACATGCCAAAGAGTAATTCTTGCTAGCTAAATCCATGACGGTAGTAAGCCATGCATCGATCAGGAGTTGTTCTTCGTTGAATCGAAGTGAGCGACGACGGATCGGGCGGAGGCGACTGAGGACGTAGAGCGTCGTGTATCCAAATGCCGAAGTGGTGTTGACCTTGATGCCATCGCCACTGATGCGGTTAATTAATGCATTTACTGGCTTGGAACGTAGCACCCACTTACCTAGAGCGGTGGGAAGTGTGTCTGCCACTTCTTGAACCTGAGGATGGAGAAATTCCATAATGCCCACGACTTGTTCGTTCTTAGCGCGCGCCTCTTTATGAATGCGATCGAAACGACGAGCGCGTACTTTGATGGCCGCCACACGAATCGTGTCTTCGTATGTCATCCAGAGGGCGGTGTAACGCGCGGCTTCATTGGTGAGGCGGAAAGTGCCGTCGCCATGAGCGAGATCAAGTTCATAGACTGAGGCAACGCGAGCAAGGAACTCGTTCGCGTACTCCACATCTTGGTATTCAGTGGTGCGCTTAATTCCATGGACGAGAGTTGCCCGCACTGAAGCGGGATATGTGTCGCGAATCTGAGCAGCTTGCTTCTTGAGACGTGCCCCTACTGCGGCGACGGGATCTGCCGAAATGGCTGCGTCGGTAGCCGCCTTCGTGTCTTCTATGGAAATCGGTTTAATACCGATTTGAATCGGGACACCTGTCGGGGCTGGCTTAAGAATCTTTTCGGCATAGTCGAATCCGCGGGCAAAGGCTTTGAGGCTGGTAGCTACACCGACACCGGAACGCTCGATAGCCCCTTCAAACTCTTCGCGCGAGAAAGGAAGGCGTCCAGTGCCAGCTAATGCCCCAAAGAGCACAGAACTGATGACGCTGCCGCTCTCTTCGGCGATCTTGGAAAAGTCTCCGCCGACGAATTTAGCAGCGGCTTTCATGCAATTCTCGATGATGGAATCGGAATCCACGCGGCCATCTCCGAGCGATGTTTTCTCCATCATGCTGTACACGCGATGTGTGGAGGTGATCAACGTGGTGTTCTTTGGTGTGACCAGTCCACGGAGTACAGAGCGCCCGGCTTCCATGAGCTCAGAGGCCAGCACAATGTCGACCTCACCTGGAGTTGGCATCGTGCTCAGAATCGGTTCGGCGCCACCTTGTGTGCGTGGGAAGAGTTCCACGTAATAGATGGTGGCACCCGTGCGTTGAGCAACTCCCGGAACCGATGTGGTCTGCGCCCAATAGCCGGAGTGTTCGCCGAGGCTCACCATCCAATCGGCTAGTACGCCGCCTCCTTCGCCGCCCATGGCGAGGATCGCCATAGTGATGGCGCGGTTTTGGGTGGGTTGGTTCATTACGCGCTTACCAACTCTGGCTCAATTCCTTCGTAACGCTTTTCGATGCCGCGTTGCAGGCGCGAAATGTAGGCGTTTCGGAGTGAAGTCTTAAATCGATCCCAGCCGCTCGGGTTACTGATTACTTGGGTGCGATAAAACGATGGACAGAGCGCGGCGGCGTGAGCGTTCTCGCCGCAGAGTCCGCAACCGACACAACTAGAGAGCACGGTGGCGATGGGTTCTTTACGAAGTGGATCTGGGTTTGCCGTGATGGAGAGGCTGGGGCAACCAGAGATGCGAATGCATGAGTGATCACCGGTGCAGGTTTCAGGATCAATTCCATAACGCTCTCGGACGACGCGCTTGCCTTCTTTTTCGGCCTTAGCAGCGAGTGGGCGTTCGCGACGAGTCCGATTAAGTGTGCACTCAGATTGCGCGACGATAACTTTTGGTCCTGGCTCTTTGGAGGTCAGCGCATCGATGAAGGTATCGCGCAACTCATCTACCTTGAAAGTGTTAGTGACGGTCTTTGCCCACTTCACTCCGACGCCGCGCACCGCGCGTTCAATGGGGTGCTTGGTGGAACGAATGGGGTTATCTGCAGCCGAGGAGAGAATGTCTTGGCCGCCGGTTGCCGCGCTATACGCGTTATCAACGACAACAAGTACTTGGTTGCTCTCGTTGAAGACTGCGTTGCCGACGCCGCTGGTCAATCCGTTATGCCAGAAGCCTCCGTCTCCCATGAAAGCGAGCACCGGCTTGTCGCTATTGGCATCTTGGAATCCAGCGGCACCTGCCGAGCCGAGACCGTATCCCATGGTGGTCGCGCCGATATCAAAGGGCGGCAGGATGGAGAAGAGGTGGCAGCCGATGTCGGCGCTGACGTGGTGTTTGCCGGTTTCGCGCTCCGCCAATTTGAGGGCAGAGAAGATGGGGCGCTCTGGACAGCCCGTGCAGAAACCTGGCGGGCGCATATGAACTTCTTGTGGCGTGAGCTTGATCGCCATCGGATGCTCGGGGGAGTCGGGTGGCAAGACGATCCCAGGAAGATCATTCTCCGAGATGAGCTGTGGTGCGTACATGCGCACAAATGAGAGCAGGCCCTTTGTGACCACGGCTGGGGTGTATTCACCGGCCATGACAAGTACATCTTTTCCGTGCAACTTCGCGGTGGCATCTGCTTTGCGCAAGATGGAGTTGATGTTCTGCTCGATGTAATCGGGTTGGCCTTCTTCGAAGAGCAAGAGTGCGCGCTTATCTTTAGCGAACTCTTCTACTTCGTCAGCGATAATCGGGTAGGTGACGTTGAGAACGTAGACCGGAATCTCAGAATTACCGTAGATATCTGCAAGTCCTAATAGTTGAAGACCGCGCATGACGGTGTTGTAGAGCCCGCCCTGCGTGATGATGCCGAAATCCTTCTTGCCATTCGAAATCATCTCGTTGATCTTGCGATCCTTGATGAATTGAATTGCAGCTGGCATGCGTTGATTGATCTTTTCTTGCTCGTGCAAGAAAGAAGCCGGCGGCAACACGATACGACTGACATCGCGACGTGGATTCTCCATGGCTTCTTTGCGCGTGAAGGTTGGGCGCTTGTTTTCTTTTGTAATAAAGGAGCCATGGAGATGACATGATCGCAAGCGAAGCTCGAGCATGACTGGAGTATTTGAATACTCCGAAAGTTCAAATCCGTACTCAACAGAGTCAACGATGGCAGTGAGATTCGGACGTGGGTCTAGGAGCCACATTTGAGATTTCATCGCAAAGGCATGCGAACGCTCCTGCATGATGCTTGAGCCCTCGCCGTAATCTTCACCGACGATGATTAATGCACCACCGGTCACACCTCCCGAGGCGAGGTTGGCAAGTGCGTCGGAAGCGACGTTGGTACCTACAGTTGATTTGAAAGTGATCGCGCCTCGAAGTGGGTAATTGACAGAGGCGGCGAGCATGGCGGCCGCGGTGGCTTCGGAGGCGCTGTTTTCGAAGTGGACACCGAGTTCGGCCAAAATCTCGTTGGCATCGCCAAGGACGTCCATGAGGTGGGAGATAGGGGCGCCTTGGTAACCACCGACGTAGGAGACGCCCGATTGGAGGAGAGCCTTGGTGACGGCGAGGATTCCTTCGCCGTGGAACTCTTCGCCCGCGGGGATGCGTAGCTTCTGGACCTCTTCTTTAAATGAGCGCTCAGCCATGATCTCCCCCTCTCTGACTCACATGCGACCCGATAGCGGGTTCGAACTGAAAGCCTCACCTTATTGCCCTGCTCCCCGTTGAGTCCTGTCGACTATCCAGGGGCGCGCGAAAGCCATACTCTGAGGGTCTTGAATTTGGACGCATTTTGGAGAATAGTTGCCGGATTGACGACCGTCAAGAGAATGCACTACGACTCACGTCACTACTGAAGAGGAGTTCACATGGCTGACCTTTCCAGCCTCGCCCAGGGGATCGTTTCAGGCTCGATCTCTGTCATAGATCTGACAGCCCCGCTTAACCCTGAAACCCCAGTTCTGGTACTACCTGAGCCTTGGGGTCAGACCGCCAAGTTCTCCAGCACCGAGATTTCCAACTACGACGAGCGCGGCCCGTGGTGGTACTGGAATAACTTCTCCACTGGCGAGCACACCGGTACTCACCTTGATGCTCCTAATCACTGGATTTCCGGCAAGGATCTCGACGATGTGTCCCAGATTCCACCACAGCGTCTCGTGGGACCTGCTGTCGTGCTCGACTTCGTGGCACACACTCAAGCGGATCCCGACTTCCTCCTCGATGTCACACACATCAAGGAGTGGGAAGCCACACATGGCAAGTTGCCTTCACACGGTTGGGTGCTCTTCCGCACCGGTTGGTCTTCACGCGGCAACGCGCAAGATACCTTCCTCAATGCTGATGAGACCGGCCCACATACTCCAGGTCTTTCTATCGCTGCTGCCAACTACTTGGCACATGAGACCGACATTCTCGGTCTTGGCGTAGAAACCGTTGGTACCGATGCTGGCCAAGCATTTGGTTTTGAAACACCATTCCCTTGCCACGCAAACTTGATGGGTGCCAACAAGTACGGCTTAACCCAACTTCGTAATCTCGACAAGCTTCCAACAACTGGTGCTGTTGTAATTGCGGCACCACTAAAGATCGAAAAGGGTTCTGGTAGCCCCACTCGCGTTCTTGCGTTGGTCAGTAAGTAATTCGGTAAGTAAGTAATTCAGTAAGTAAATAGTTCTTCCCAGAGTGTGGGGTCGGCCTTCGGGTCGGCCCCACATTTCTTTTACTGGCTATTTGCTACGGATTATTTGCGACCTAACAGGCGGCTCGCAACGAGAAATCCTGAGCCACCGCCAAGCCCTGGGCCAGGGTGAGTCGAAGCACCGATATGCCAGAGATTCTTTACTGGTGTGCGATGTCCCGTTGCCGAAGAGAGTGGTCGCCAAGCCGCGTACTGATCGATGCGGCAATCGCCGGCGTAGGGATCTCCGCCGACCAAGTTCACATTCATGCGCTCCAAGTCGGCAGGGCCAAGATTTATTTGCGCTTTGATGAGAGCACGAAGGTTGGGAATTTCTTCGCAGATCTGATTAATGACGCGCTCTGCATATGCGTCGCGAATTTCGTCGGTCCAGGTGCCATCACCGACGTTGATTTCTCCAGCAAGATCACCCTTGATTACTTGTGGGTTCTCTTGTAATTGAATCCAGAGGATGGAAGCACCTTCTGGTGCGCGTGTGGGATCAATCGTGCACGGTTGGCCCACCACGATGGTGGGGCGGCGGGGGAGCCATCCACGATTAGAGGCATTCACTGATTCGCTGAGCGAATCCATGCCATCCATGATGTGCACGATGGCAACATCCCCGAGGCGCGCATCGCGCTTCCACTCCGGCTTCCCGGAGAGCGCAAGGTGGATTTGAAAACCTGCGCGTCCGTAACGGAAGTTATTCGCGGCCTTCTTGAAAGTATCGGGAACATCCTTGGCAGGAAGGAGAGTGTTGTAGAGCGCTTGTGGAGTGACGCTGGCGAGAACTGCCTTGCCAGCACGCACTTCTTCGCCACCGGCGCTTCGTACGCCAACGGCCTTTCCATCTTCGGTGATGATCTCTGTGACATCAAAGTTAGTGATGATGGTGCCACCACCTTCTTTGATGATGCCGTGTAGCGCGTTCACAAGCACCACCCCGCCACCGACTGGCACAGGCATTCCGCCGAGCGCCACAGCTGCAGAAATTACTTTGGTAATGAACGCACTTGATGCATCGTCAGGGCCAAGTCCGTTATGTAGTGCCCAAGGTGCAAGGAGGCTCTTGGAAACTTCAGAAGAAAAGGTGCGATCAAGCCACGGAGCTGCAGGTTCCAAGATTTCTGGTGCCGTGCCGATGAGACCACGTGTGCCGAAGCGTTTGCGCGCATCGCGGAGAAGTTTGAATGATTTGCGCTTCCAAAGGTCGGCGCCGAGGAGTCCAAAGGCGAGGTCGATCTTGCCCATGAATTCACCAAGCATGCCTTCCCAGGCCGCTTTGTCGCCGAGGCGATCAAACTCTGCTGAGGTGGCTGCGGCGTCAGCGAAGAGAATGGCGCTACCTTCTTTGCAAATAACGCCGGTAGGGGCGGGAGTGTTCTTGTATTCCACTCCGCGCTTCTCTAGAAGTGGTGCAAGTTCTGCATAGGCAGGGCCGCCGACAAAGAGTGGGTGCCAACTGGAGAGAAGTTCGTGTGTGTATCCGGGAAGAGTGGCGGCTTCAGTGCGGATGGCGCCACCGGGGCGATCGTTGCGTTCGCAGAGTGCGACTTTCCATCCTTCTTTAGCGAGTACGGCGCCAGCTACGAGCGCGTTGATTCCACTACCAACAATGACTGCGTCGTAGCTCTTCATGGGGCGCCTCTCTTAGCGGAATTGCTTGAAATCTGGTGAACGCTTCTCGATAAATGCTTCGGCACCCTCTTGCGCTTCTTTCGTATCGACGAAGAGGTCGAGTACGTCGAATGCGAGCGATTGAATTCCGCCGATGTGATCAGAATCTGCATTAAAAGAATGCTTCAAAGTCTTGAGAGCGGTAGGTGATAGCGAACCCACCTTTGCAGCCCACTCGAGTGCGAGCGGCATGAGCTCTGCGGGTTCCACAACGCGATTGACGAGGCCCCAACGTTCAGCAGTAACTGCATCGTATTGATCGCAGAGGAACCAAATTTCACGTGCGCGCTTTTCACCGACGACGCGTGCTAAGTACGCGGTACCGAAACCGGCATCGAAGGAACCCACGCGTGGACCCGTCTGGCCAAAACGTGCGTTGGAGGAAGCAAGTGACATATCGCAGAGAACGTGGAGCACGTGGCCGCCACCGATAGCGAAACCGTTGACGGCGGCGATGACTGGCTTGGGTATGCCGCGAATGAGGCGATGGAGACGTTCAATCTCAAACATGCCGGTTTCGGTGGGGCCGTAATTGCCGAGCGCAGCACGCTCCTTCTGGTCGCCGCCGCTGCAGAACGCCTTATCTCCAGCGCCAGTCAGGATGATGGCGCCGACCGAGGTATCTACCCAGGCGTGTGTGAAGGCGGCGAGCAACTCATCGACCGTGCGCCCACGCATCGCGTTGTAGCGGTCTGGGCGGTTGATGGTGATGATGGCGGCGCTTTCGCGCACCTCGTAGAGAACGTCGGTGAACTCGGCTATCTGAAGCATGTGGACCCCTTTGCGATCGAAGCGATCATACGGGGATTTGGCGATCGGCAGAAGCAGCGCTCAGGCTCGAAAGTGCTTTATCAGTGGGGAAAAATGGTTACTCAAATAAAAGGTGGGGTGAGCGACGGGACTCGAACCCGCGACATCCGCGACCACAACGCGGCGCTCTACCAGCTGAGCTACGCCCACCATGTCCCGCAAGGCCGGAATCCCAGCGGGCGATCACATAATAGGGGTTCTCGCCACGACTTCGGGGGAGGCGGGCGTGGATGTGAGCCTCAAGTTGAGATTGAGGGTTCTAGGAAGCGGGTTTTTCGTACTTTTCCGCGATGGATTTAGCTCGGTCGCTATCCAGGCCGGGGGCGGGAGCGAAGATCGCCTCTCGGTAGTAGCGCAATTCATTGAGGGAATCTTGGATATCGCCCAGGGCGCGGTGGTTACCGCTCTTCTTCGGGCTAGCGAAGTAGGTGCGCGGAAACCAGCGACGAGCGATCTCTTTGATGGAGGAGACGTCGATGATTCGGTAGTGGAGGTGGGCGTCTAGGAGCGGGAGATCGCGCGCGATGAAGAGGCGGTCCATCCCCACTGAGTTTCCGGCGAGGGGCGCTTTACGGACTTCAGGAACCCACTTGGTGACGTAAGCCATTACTTCGGTCTGCGCAGACTCAAGGGTGGTGCCATTTTCAAGTTCTTTGATGAGGCCAGACTCGGTATGCATATTGGTCACGAAGTCATTCATTGTGAAACCAGTAGGTGGCTTAATGATGACGTCGACGCCATCTCCGAGTGGATTCAAATCGGCATCAGTAACAATGACAGCAATTTCTATGAGCGCATCCTTTTCAAGATCGAGCCCTGTCATCTCGCAATCGATCCACACAATGCGATCGTTAATTTTGTCGCCGATGATCGGATCTACTTTGCTTTCGCTCATTGCGAATCCTTTACTGCTGCTAACTCTTCAGGACGAGGTTGCGCGGCACGCCACCCAATAAAGAATTGTAGAACGCAAAGAGATGCAAGAAAGAAATAAGGGGCTTTCCAGGAGTCTGTTGCTTGATGAATCTGACCCACGATGATGGGCCCCATCGCCGCGACGATGTACCCCACACCTTGTGCCATCGCGGAGAGCGGACCGGCTTCGGAAACTGATCGCGCTCGCAGGGCAATCATGACTAGGGCGGTGGGGAAAGAAGATTGCCCGATACCCAGAAGAATGATCCAAAGAAGTGGCGCGGTGTTATGGGCTGCCGCCATACCAATGAATCCAATAAGTGAAGCGAAACTGACCAGAACCATTGGCTTACGTTGATCCAAACCGCGACCGAGCCAGAGGGGAATGAGCAGTGAGCAGGGAATAGATATTCCTGTGGTCATCGCTAGCAGAGAGCCAGCAGACGCAGGGGAGTGGCCCCAGTCAATAAGCGTCTTGGGTAGCCAGGCAACAGTTGTGTAAAAAGTGGTGGATTGAATTCCCATATAGAGAGTGACATACCAAGACATCGGATCACGAAAAATAGCGCGCCATGGTGCTTTCTGAATCGTCGTTGCCACGTGTGCATCTGAGTGATGTCGGGCAACCGGAATCCACAAGATCAAAGCGATGATGGGAATGATCACCCAGATGGCGATGCCGCCGCGCCAATTATGCGTGGTGGCTTTCGATATGGGGACGGATAGTGCTGCACCCATCGTGGCAAATGTTGCGAGTACCACGGTGTACACCGGCATGATTTTCGTGAGGTTAGATCCAAAGTCACGTTTGATGACAACGGGCACTAAAACGTTAAGTGCTGCAATGGCAAGGCTTGCAAGCACGGTTCCAAGAAAGAGCGCGGTCGAATCAAAGATGGCGCGTAAAGAGAGCGCGACGACAAGTGTCCCTATGAAGAAGAGGATGGCGCTCTCGGTGGGTTTGCGCCGGGCAAATTTTGAAATACCAATCGGGGCGGCCACGCCGAAGCAGATCAGCGGGATTGAAGTGAGTGCGGCGAATTGGCTGAGAGAGAGGTGGAGGTCGCTACGAATGGCGTTGATTTGTGGTGGAACCGAGGTCAAAGCAGAGCGCTGGGAGGCGGCAACCACCATGAGCGCTATAACTTCTCGGCCTCTCTTCACCCTGCGGAGCCTACCTGCGGCTGAGGGGCCTGAGTGAATTCAGCCTCCGTTCACTTGGAATCCACTTATCTGGCGTGGCGCAGGTAGGGAGCCGTAGCAAGATAGCCGCATGAGCACCCCAACCTCTGCTCCGCTCCAATCGGAGATCCCACCAGCGCGCGAGATCATCCTTACGCGCCGCTTCTCTGATCGAGTTTTTCGAGGGGTTGTTACTGCCGGTGGATTTGTATCCCTCGTCGTTCTCGGATTGATTGCCCTCTTCTTGGCCTCTCGCAGTATTGATATTTTTAAGACTTTTGGGTTTGGGTTTATTACCGAGTTCAAATGGGATTCGGGCGATCCCGATAATGGCATCGCACCAGTACTCGGCATTGGCGCAATGCTCATCGGAACGATCGTTACCGCACTCGTGGGGCTGGTGATCGCTCTTCCGGTTTCGGTTGGCATGGCGCTCTTCCTGGAGTACTACTTACCTATCAAATTTAAGAAATTACTCACAATGATCATTGACCTCATGGCCGCGATCCCTTCGGTCATCTTCGGACTTTGGGGTTTCTTTGTACTGATGCCGCACGCTATCTATTGGGCGAAGTTACTGCACAAATACTTTGGTTGGATTCCCTTTCTTGATGTGCAAGCCCCAATCTTCGAACGTTCACCATTTATCGCGGGCCTTGTCCTGAGCATCATGATCATCCCCATCGTTACCTCGATTTCACGAGAAGTATTTTCACAAGTGCCTCTTGATCGGATCCAAGCTGCCTACGCACTTGGTGCCACGCGCTGGACCATGATTAAAGCGGTGGTACTTCCTTTTGGATCAAGCGGTATCGCTGGTGGCGCGATGCTCGGCCTGGGTCGAGCGATGGGTGAAACCGTGGCCGTCTATTTGGTACTCAATCTCTACTTCCATCCCAACTTCCAAGTTCTCTTCTCGGCAGGTGGCTCGGTAGCCTCGATGATCGTCACAAAGTTTGGCGAAGCGGGAAAGCTTGAACTCCAAGGTTTGATGGCCGCCGGATTAGTCCTTTTCGTAGTGACTTTGATTATCAACTTCCTCTCAAACTTTATTGTGAAGCGCACCTCACGGACAGGAAACTGAGATGAGCGCGCAGACTCCACAATTAGAATTCAGAGATTTCTCTGCAGTTTCGCCACAGAAGCCATGGAAATTGTCTCCTCGCGAAGTGGCTATCAACGCGTCGACAATACTTATTGCGCTGATTTTGACACCGATCATCGTGCAAGTTACCCCGTTAAAAGGAAAGCTTGGTTTAGTTCTTACATTCATCGTAGTTGCCATGGTGGGAAATGTGGTGCTCTCCTTTTTACGGCAAGGAGTGCAAGCGATCGGGAACACGATTGCTTCAACTCTCATCTATCTCGCGGCAGGCCTTGTACTCCTTCCGGTAGCTAGCATTTTCTTCACCGTCATCATGCGTGGATACCACGCGTTGCGTATCAATACTTTTACGCAGGACATGTCGGTAGCCCAATCTGATGGCCCCTACAACCAAGGTGGAGCGCTGCACGCCATCCTTGGCACATTGATGCTTGTAGCCATTGCTTCGCTTATCAGTGTTCCGATTGGAATACTCACCGCCCTCTATCTCACTGAAGTAAAGGGTCGTGCAGAAGGACTCATTCGTTTCCTCGTGCAAGCGATGAGTGGCGTGCCATCGATCGTGGCTGGGCTCTTTATTTACTCCGTTTTGATTGTGGGCGCGGGTGGTCATTACTCCGGATTTGCTGGCGCGCTTTCGCTCTCCATTCTGATGCTTCCTACGGTCGCACGCACCGCCGAAGAAGTTCTTAAACTCATTCCGCGCGATCTTCGCGAAGCAGGAGTTGCTCTAGGTGGCACTCAATGGCGCACGGTCGTCATGGTGGTTGTTCCGGCTGCTCGAAGTGGAATCATCACCGCCATTATTTTGGGTGTTGCACGGGTTGCCGGTGAGACAGCTCCATTACTTCTTACGATCCTTGGAAGTACCACCACCCATCTCAATCCCATGGATGCGCCTACCTCTGCGCTCCCGCTTTACACATTCAATTTGCTCCGAACGGGCCTGAATGTGGCGATTGATCGTGCCTGGACCGGAGCGCTAGTGCTCATGATTTTGGTCCTTGTGCTCTTTGTCCTCGCTCGTCTTGCGTCAGGAAAGAAGAAGTGACCGAAGTGATTGAAAGCCCATCCAATTCAGTTAACATTGCGCCCAAGACGTACCTGGAGGAACCCGTGTCACAACCAGAGATCTCTTCACTCGCTTCGATAGCTACTGGCCATGCCGCCCCTGGCACACATGCGCTTGGTACTGGCCTTGAGGCGCGTGGCGTGCATGCATGGTTTGGTAAGCATCACGCACTGGCAGATGTGAATCTCGATTTTCCCGCTGGCACGGTCACTGCATTGATCGGGCCTTCAGGTTGTGGCAAGTCAACTTTCTTGCGCACGCTCAACCGCATGCACGAATTCATTCCAGGTGCTGCAATGGCTGGCGAAGTTCTTCTCGATGGCAAAGATATTTACGAACCCGGAACCGACGTCACCAAGATTCGATTGAAAGTGGGCATGGTTTTTCAGAAGCCAAATCCATTCCCTTCAATGACAATTGCGGAGAACGTGCTTGCGGGCCTCAAGCTCGCGCAATTAAGGACGTCGCACAAGGAAGATTTACTCGAAGAGTGTTTGCAACGCGCTGGGCTCTGGAATGAAGTGAAGGATCGCCTGAGTGCACACGGAGGTTCGCTCTCCGGTGGTCAGCAGCAACGCCTCTGTATTGCACGCGCACTTGCGGTAAAGCCAGAAGTTCTCCTCATGGATGAACCATGCTCTGCCCTCGATCCAGGTTCCACCTTGAAGGTGGAAGAGACCATCCGTCACTTAATCGAGTCAGTAATCGTGGTGATCGTGACACATAACATGCAGCAAGCTGCCCGCGTCTCCGATTACACCGGCTTCTTCCTCAGTGATGGTGGTCCAGGTCAGCTGATTGAAACTGCGCCCACCAGCGAGATTTTTTCACGTCCCAAGGATCCGCGCACCGAGGCCTACGTCACTGGTCGTTTCGGCTAAATTTCAGCCTTCTTTCGTGCGCAAAATCTAGACACCTACTGTTCACCTTCGCTTCGGGCGACGTTTGCCCAAGTGAGGGTTGTCGTTTCTCTCGGGTGCATAACTTTCTGCTTGTAAGACACCTACTCAAACGAAAAGGACCCCGAATGACTTCACGTCTTGGACGTCGATTCAACATCGGAGCAATTGCGCTCGCCTCTGCTGCCCTTGTTGGCGCACTGGTTGCAGCTCCTGCTCACGCAGCAGTAACCATCAGCGGCTCCGGCTCAACGTTCGTCAAGAATCTTCTTGACGTATGTATTCCTGATTACCAAAAGGCCACTGGCAATACAGTGAACTACGCAGGCGGTGGCTCGGGCGCAGGTCGCGCAGCCCTCACTGCAGGTACCGTCGACTTCGCATTCTCGGATGCGGCTTACGGTTCAACTGAAGCCAAACCAGCAGATTTCGTATACGCACCAATCGTTGCGGGCCCAGTTGCCGTCTTCGTCAAGCTTGATGGATTCAAAGACGAACTCAACCTCAGCCCCAAGACTATTTCCGGTATTTACTCCGGCAAGATCACTAAGTGGAATGATCCATCGATCGTTGCCGATAACAACAAGAGTGCCAAAGTTGTTACTTCCGGTAAGCGCAACAAGATCGATCCAAAGACCAAGAAGGTCATGAAGGATAAAAAGGGCAAGGTCATCACA
>CAFBAA010000032.1_pt1 | contig 19330 bp, 15 predicted proteins | sample 7267951 | NCBI WGS metagenome assembly CAFBAA01 (sample SAMEA6814017, study PRJEB35770) | uncultured Actinomycetes bacterium | biome: Freshwater; feature: Freshwater reservoir; material: water | place: Czech Republic | collected 2016-04-20 | depth 30m m
GATGGAGTGGGCGCAGCTTTATTGACTAAGCCGCCACCAGTACCGGTGCCTTCATTACCTTCAACATGCATGCCTTTTTTCTTGCCACCTTCTTTATGACCCTTGCCTTCAGCACTACCTGCAGCGTGCTCGGCACCTTCATTGCCTTCATTCTCATTGTCATCGTCACCACCACCCCCGGGGCCGCCTCCCTGGATCGACGGCTTAACCGGGGTGGTGGGTGACGCTGCAACTGACATACCGGCGCCAACACTCAAGAGGAGGAGTGAACTTGAGAGTGCGACAGCGAGCGTTGTTCTCGCTAAGCGGTATGACATATCTGCCCCTATTCCCTACTACCGAGACCCCTCTCGGCTGATTTAAAAGTAGAGGGTGACCCTGTGTAAGCAAGGGTCGATTCCAGAGATCTTTCTATGAATGCCCTGTGAACGTAATCCCCCGTGAAGGCCGCCCTAGGACATGGTGAGGCCACCGTCGACCGGCAGCACCACCCCGGAGATGTACGAGGAGGCGCCACTGGCCAGGAAGAGCATTGCGTTATCGAGCTCTGATTGCTCACCGATTCGACCTATAGGGGCATATTGCGCGACCTGCTCCACCATGTGATCGCCCATTTGATCTGTCATCTCGGAAGCAAAGTATCCAGGCGCTAACGCATTTACCCGGATACCTTTGCGTCCAGCCCATTGCAGCGAGAGATCACGAGTGAGTCCAATAACTGCGGCCTTACTTGATACATATGCGGCTTGCGGAAGCATGAGTGGACGAAATCCCAAGATGCTCGACACGTTCACAATCGACGAACCCGGGAGAGCTACACGCGCGAAAGATTGCGCCATCCAGTAGGAACCCTTGAGATTGATATCAATTACTTCGGAAAATTCTTCTGGTGTTTCCTTCAATGCAGGTATCGCGGTTCCGACGCCCGCATTGTTCACCAAGATATCTACCCTGCCGAACTCCGCCATCGCACCATCAATTAATGCTTGACACGATTCAGGTTTCGAAACATCGGTAGCAATCGCAATAACCCGACGCCCCATCGCTGCAATCGCAGCACGTGTCTCTTCTAACCGATCAACGCGGCGAGCACCCAGCACTAAATCTGCCCCCGCTTCAGCGAGCGCTTTGGCAAAGCCAGCACCAAGCCCAGAGGAAGCACCAGTCACCACTGCAACTTTGCCATCCACCCTAAATCGTGACTCAATCGCTGCCATCTCGCCCTCGCATCCTTCAGGCGATACCGTTTCGCCATGATGGAAGCGAATCTACCTGGTCTCGATCTAGATCGACTAGGTGACTATCTGCGCCGCGCGGAGCCCACACTCGCTGCGGATTCTTTCACCGCCGAGTTAGCGCGCGGCGGGAGATCCAACCTCACCTACTTCGTCACTGCCGCGAATGGCCAGGAATTTGTCTTACGCCGTCCGCCACTTGGCCACGTGCAAGCAACTGCCCACGATATGGCTCGCGAATATCGCATCATGTCAGCGCTCGCTCCCACTGCAGTACCCGTGCCACAAACTTTCCATCTCTGTACTGACGTAGAAGTTCTGGGTGCCCCTTTCTATTTGATGGAACGCGTTATTGGTGACGTGATTCAAAGTGAGAAACAAACTGCAGCGCTGGGAATTGACCGCGCAAAGGCTATTAGCCATCACGTGATAGACACTCTTGTTGCCCTCCATGCTTGTGAACCCGATCAGATAGGTCTCGGAGATTTTGGACGCACCGAAGGATTCCTAGAACGCCAAGTTTCGCGATGGAGTAAACAACTTGAAGGTTCGCGCTCTCGAGATATTGCTGGAATAGATGATTTGCTCCACAAACTTGCCAACAGCATTCCCGGCACGCAACGTAACTCCATCGTGCACGGAGATTTTCGACTCGACAATTGCATTATCGGTGCCAACAATGAAGTAGCCGCTGTGGTCGATTGGGAGATGGCCACACTGGGGGATTCATTTACTGACTTAGGTCTCTTCGTCGTCTACTGGGATGGTCTCTCACAAATAGTGGGTAACCCGGTGGCCAATGGCATCAAACCTGAATACGGCTTTCCGTCGGCATCCGATCTTCTCCAAAGATATGCACTCAAGAGTGGAAGCGAGTTAAGTCATATCGAGTGGTACATCGCCTTCGGATACTTCAAACTCGCTGTCATCCTCGAAGGAATTTACTTACGTTTCTCGCAAGGACAGACGGTTGGCCCTGGTTTTGCTGAGATTGGTCCTTTAGTTGAGCCGCTGGTTTCTTGCGGACATCGCGCACTGCGAGGAGAGTAAGAGTATGGAATTTTCAATTGATGCCACCACAGAAGAGTTAATCGGCAAGCTCAACACCTTTATGGCTGAGTGCATATATCCCGCTGAGGCCGAACTCGACGCGCATGCACCTGGCAATTTCAATCGGCCACCTTCGATGGAAGCCCTCAAAGCTGAGGCGCGTAAAAGAGGCCTCTGGAATCTCTTCCTTCCACATGACGCACGCGGCGCCGGGTTAACGAACGTGCAATATGCGCAATTAGCAGAGATCACCGGTCGCAGTCCTATGTTGGCTCCAGAAGCGCTCAACTGTTCCGCACCCGACACTGGCAACATGGAAGTGCTGGCGCAATTTGGTAACAAGGAACAACAAGACCGTTGGCTCACGCCACTCCTGGCCGGAGAGATCCGTTCAGCATTCGTCATGACCGAACCTGATGTTGCATCTTCTGATGCCAACAACATCGAAATGACCATGAAGCGTGAAGGCGATGAGTACGTCATCAATGGCCGCAAATGGTGGTCCACCGGTGCCATGAGCCCGCTCTGCGAAATCCTCATAGTCATGGGAAAGACCGACCCCAATGGTGAGAAACATAAACAACAGAGCATGATTCTGGTCCCCATGAAGACCCCTGGAGTGAAGATTGAACGCGCGCTTACTGTTTATGGATACGACGATGGTGCTCACGGCGGCCATGCTGAGATGAGTTTTAACAACGTCCGTGTACCTGTATCGAATCTGATCAGCACTGAAGGAAGCGGCTTCGCTATTGCACAAGCTCGTCTTGGGCCTGGCCGTATCCACCATTGCATGCGTGCTATCGGTATGGCAGAACGTGCACTTGAGTTGATGTGTAAGCGCGCACTGGCGCGCACCGCTTTCGGAAAACCACTCGCAGATCAAGGAGTGATACACGATTGGATCGGGCGTTCACGCGTGGAAATCGAATCCGTCCGCCTACTCACTCTTAAAGCCGCATGGCTCATGGATACCGCCGGAAATCGGGAAGCGCACACAGAGATTCAAGCGATCAAAGTTGCTGCCCCCGAGATGGCGCTGCGCGTGATCGATCGTGCGATTCAAGCACACGGTGGCGCGGGCGTGAGCCAAGTGACACCACTTGCTCATCTGTGGGCTGGTGCACGCACACTGAGAATCGCTGATGGTCCCGATGAAGTACACATCTCCTCGTTAGCCCGTCGAGAGATGCGCAAGTACAAGTAATTAAGCGCTGGCGCGAGTAATTCGATCGCGTACGGCCGCTGCAATACCTTCTCCTGAGGGTGGAATGACTGCAATGCAGGTATATCCACGGTGATCGGCTTCGCGCATCGCGGCATAGAGCTCGTGTGCATATTGCGCGGCAGTATCTGGCGACGCGAGGCGCACCATTCCAAGTGGAGTATCAACATCGGCGAGCGCAATGATCGCTTCGCACTTCTCATTTACTTCCATACATACATGCGCACGTGGTGAGTAATGCTGTGCCAGCGTTCCTGGCGCGCGTACGGACGGATCTACCGCTACCACATTAAGCCCACTCACAATTGCGATCTGTTCTGCAGTGATAGCGCCCAAACGCAAAATACTTGGCGCACTTCCTAAACACGAGACGATGGTGGACTCCACGCCGATCTCGCACTCGCCACCATCAAGAATTAAATCTTCTGCAGGATCGAGATACTCACCTAACTCTTCAAGTACCGCGGCTGCCGAAGTGGGTGAGAGCGAACCAAATCGATTTGCACTCGGCGCAGCTACTCCTAATCCCGATTCGCGAAGAAGTGCGAGAGTGAGCGCATGATCAGGAGCGCGCACACCGACACTCTCTTGCCCGCCAGTAATCCAATCCCCCACATGTGCAGCGCGCGGCAAGATAAGAGTGAGTGGCCCTGGCCAAAACGTTTCTGCGAGCGCTCGTGCCCATGTCGGAATATTGATCGCCCACTCGTCTAACTGATCTACCTCTGCAATGTGCACAATCACCGGGTGGTTGCTTGGGCGGCCCTTCACTGCATAAATACTGAGCACCGCTGCTTCGTTACGTGCATCCGCCGCTAGTCCATAAACCGTCTCGGTGGGGATCGCTACTAACGCTCCGCCTTGAAGAGCGCGCGCCGCTCGCTCGAGGGAGGTGGTGATCACCTCGCTATTCTCTCGCAGAGTTCTCCTATGAATTACGCATTCAAGGCTTTGAAACGATTGAGAAGGTATCCTCATGACTAAAGGAGTTCACATGACCAGCCCAGCCAGCCGTACTCGCCGCACTATTGCCGCTCTAGCCGCCCTTGGGGTCGGATTCACGCTTTGGAGCGCGCTGCCTGCCGCCGCGGTCGACACCACGACCCGAGGCATCACCGTGCAAGGAACCGGAACGGTCAAAATGGTGCCCGATGCAGTCCGTATCTCTGTCACCACAAATGTCTTCTTAGCCAGTAGCAAAGAAGCTCTGGCGCAATCATCGGGAGTGGCCGCGGCTATCCGTAAGGTGCTCACCGCCAATGCCATCGCTACCAAAGACATCACTACAGCGCGCATCAATGTGAACCCCGAGTACATCTACTCACAAGATAAGGCGCCGGCTATCAGCGGATACCGCGCTACCCAAAACTTCTCCATCGTGGTTCGCAAAACTGCGATAGCTGGCACCATCCTCGATCAACTCGTTGATGCCGCCGGAGATAACGCCACCATCGACGGTGCTACTCCCTTCCTCCTTGATACCGAGAAGGCCATGGCAAGTGCTCGCGCGCTCGCTGTGAAAGCCGCCAAGGCAAAGGCCACCACTTACGCGAAACTGCTCGCAGTAAAATTGGGAACGGTGCAATACCTCAACGAGAACACGGCTTCCTATAATCCGATGCCGATCGCCTACGCTGCAAAGGTCTCAGCAGATGCTGCGCCCACGCAAATAGATGTCGGCCAACAAGATGTATCCATCTCAGTTGAAGTGCGGTGGAACCTGAAGTGAGTTTCGATGCTCTGGAACGCGCACTCATAGAACTCGCCGCATCTGGTGAGCTCACGCGCGAGCAAGCAGAGCAGGTCCGCGAGCGCTACATGGTTGAGCTTGCGCGTCCAGAAGATTCAATAGCACCAGCGCATGTAGCGAACGAAGAAAGAAATCGGCGATCACTTCTCGGAGAGATCGGCGGTTACGTTGGCGGTGCTTTCACACTGGTAGCCACGCTCATCATTTTGGGAAGTACCTGGTCACAACTTTCTAATATTGGGCGAATCATCACTTTGCTTGCGCTCACCTTGATCTTCGCCGCGGTGGCACTTCTCTTGCACCGCGGCGAAAAATCTCCAGTGCGCGCTCGCTTGGTCGCGACACTCTTTTCATTCGCCGGCATTTCCGGTGCCGCAACTGCCGGCGTTGCCACGCCTTGGCAGAAGGCGCTCGTGGCGAGCATTGTCGGAAGCATCATCGTCGACCTCGCCTACTTCCGTAACCGCACATCGGTCGGACACGTTTCGCTCTTCGTCTTCAAAATTTTTGCCACCATGGCATTTCTCGATGCCGTGAATATCTTTGGAGGCGCAGTTGCGGCACTCGTCGTCGCGGCTATCGCCGTTGCGTGGTACTTCTACTCACAACGGGGCATCTTCCACGAAGAGATGCTTGGCTTCACCATCGCAAGTGGCACGGCATTCGTCAGCGCCGAGATCGCCTTCATCGGCAGCTCGCACATCATCGGCTACCTCCTCTTCCTCGCCACCGGAGTTGCGGGCTACCTCCTCTACTCGCGAAACCGCCGTTGGCCCTTCTTGGTAGCTGCGGTCGCCGCCTCTACCTTCGGGGTCGGGCAATTCATCACCGCCACCTTGGGCGGGGCCCTCGGCGTCTCCATCGGTCTCTTGGGTGCCGGGCTCGTCCTGCTTGGTGCCAGCACCTTTATCTTGCGTACCCGCCGCTTAGCCCCTCCCCAATCCTGAGCGCTCCCACTGGCGGTCGCACTGGCGGTCGCGCTCGCGCCCAGCGCCACGCGCGTTTGGTCGCCTCTCCTCCCAGCCCGTATGCTGTGACGGCTCCAAGCGGTACCGGCCCTCACGGGCTACGTCCCCATCGTCTAGGGGCCTAGGACATCGCCCTTTCACGGCGGTAACACGGGTTCGAATCCCGTTGGGGGCACGTAGAAGGGTGGGCAACCACCTGGTGTTACGAGTACAGAGCAGTAAAAGCAGTACCTCACTGGTTCGCCAGTAAGGCCCGGTAGCGCAGTTGGTTAGCGCGTCGCCCTGTCACGGCGAAGGTCGCGGGTTCAAGTCCCGTCCGGGTCGCAAGGTGTCGCAAGGTATGGGTACGTCGCCGGTTCGGTGCCGAACCGATAGTGAAACGGCGCCGAGGCCAGGTAGCTCAGTTGGTACGAGCGCGCGACTGAAAATCGTGAGGTCGACGGTTCGATCCCGTCCCTGGCCACCAGCATTTACAGCAATACATCAAGGTAGCAATACAGCAATTACTGCTGTTGCTCTTCGTAAACCGCACTCGCCTCTTGTCGGTTATTTACATTGAGATTGCGATAAATCTTTACCGTCTCTTGCCTGATGAGTGATTCCGAGAATCCCAGCCGGCTCGCCATCACAGCGTTGGTAAGGCCTTGCGCCATCATTTCTAAAATCTTCTTCTGACGATCAGTGAGTTCATTCTTTGGTCCAAGCGTCCGTTTGAGAGCCACCTTGCGGCGGGTATCGTCCATTGCAAAGACAATGCATGTTGCCAGTGAACGGAGGAAAGGCAAGAAACTTTCGTCGGATGGAATTTTTCCTGTGAAGACGATGCCCATGACTCCGATTGAAACTCCACCTTTAATAATGGGGACATCCACAATTATTCGTCCAACCCATTGATCATGAAAGTTCACTAAAGCTTTGTAGGCCGCAGTTAACCGATCCTCATCTGCGACAACGATCGTGGCGCTCCGAGCTGCATCGGCCATAGGAACTCGGTCGGTGATGTGAACTTCTTTCCACTGCGCGGCGTCGTAGATTGGAAAACCAAAGAAAGAGAAGTCGCGAAAGACGCCGTCGCGGTCAATGCGAGAGATAAATATGCGCTCGGCGTTCCAGGGTTGCAATGTACGCACGGTGAGAAAGTGCACAAGATCATCGAGGGAGGGTCGCTTTAATTCTAAGTACTCGTTGAGTTGTGAAACGAGATCGAGATAGAGCGGTACTTGGGAATCGTGCGAGGCTACAGCGCCTTCAAATCCCTGGCTCACGCTCACCTCACACATTCGCACTCGCAGTTGCCAACTGATGTAACTGGCTTGAGTGGAAAGCGTGCCACGACCTGGTGACATGCGCACGATGTATCTGGACATTTGACTACTACTGTCCGGACATCACCAATGGAATATCACGCGTTACTTGAGAACTCCGTAGATGTTGATCGCATCGATATCGGTATTTACCGTGTTCGCTCCGGTGGCACCTGTGAATCCGAAGTACACGCCACTGCTGAGATCTGTCAGACCAATGGCACTCAGTAAGCCTGATGCTGTGGGTGTGGTGCTGAAAGTTGTCGTGGCAGAGACATAAACGCGATAGCCACGTGATGCGGCTGAGACGGTGCTGGGATCGATCACTACGCGCATGTAGTAATTCGCGTTGTACGGGTTAGCGATGGAAACGGTGGAGAGGATCGGAAGAACACCGTTTACTCCAGTTGCTCCGTACACACGCACTTGCGGCGAGCCATTGAGAACTACGCCAACACCAAGGAGCCCGCCCTTGAGTTGAGCAGCTGCGCCATCACCGTTGTAGGCGAGGTAACCACCACCACCACCGAGCCAGGTACCGCGAGTAGCTGGTGCGCTTGCTAGATCCGCATTCGTTGCATTAGCGAGGAAGAATGCGAAGCCATCCCCTGGCACCGTGCTCCCGGTATTGAAGTTAAATCGGAACTGCACATCGAGTCCCTTAGATGTATCGAATGCGTTCTTGTAAATCGCGCCACCGCGGCCACCAGCACTTGAGGTGATGCGCAACTTATTAGCAACTACCGCGGGCTGCCATGTAGAAACTGTGGTGGAGTCACCAGCGAGCAACCAATTTGTGGTGCTCGTGATGGTGGGCAACGAAAGCACTAGTGGCGCGGGTGTAGAGGCAAGTGGTGAAGTCGATGCGCCAATCGTGTTCGCGGTGCCACCAAAGATGGGCGTGACCCGAAATTGGTAAGCCGTTAATTCGGTAAGGCCAGTGACCGTGATGGCTGCAGCGGTGGACGCTGAATGAGTGAATACCTTCCAATCAGCAGCAGAGGTGGCGTACTCAACTTGGTAATCGGTCACGCCAGTCATGTTGAGTGGCGCCGTCCACGTGACAGCCATCGAGGTAGAAGATCCTGCAATCGAGGTTGCTACCACAGTGCTCACCGTAGGAGTGATCACAAAAGTGCTCGGTGCCGAGACTGCCACGCGACCACTGGTATCGCGAGTAAAGAGGAACATGGTGTAGGTGCCATTCGCAAAGGCGGTGGTGTCGATGTTGAAAGAGATCGCGCCAGCGGGTGGAGTCCATACGTAATCTGCTGTGCCGGCCACATCAAAGGCAAGTTCTGCAGTTCCATAACCGTTGTAGTAACAGTTATAGGCGCCAGTAGGGCAGACGCGTGAATAAGAACCAGCACTAAATCCAGCACCGCCAGTGATGCGCACACCGACCTTATTGATGGTTGCTGTTCCGGAGGGATCTGGACGCGCACTGCCCGTGAAGGTTCCGATGCCCTTCACCACGCCACCACTAACCGGGGAGGTAATGGCCACGGTGGGAACACCATTAGAGGTCGTGAAAGTATTCGGTGTAGAAGCAGCCAGACGACCACTGCTATCACGTGTGAATAAAGTGATGGTGTACGTACCGTTCGCCCACGCGGTGGTGTCGACAGCAAATGAAACTGCTCCTGATGCTGGTGTCCATACGTAGTCAGCAACACCCAACGTTCCGAAGGTGAGTTCAGCAGTTCCATAGCCGTTGTAGTAACAGTTGTAAGCACCTGTTGGACAGACACGTGCATACGAACCGGCGCTAAATCCAGTGCCACCCGTGATTCTCACGCCCACCTTGTTGATGGTGGCGCTTCCGCTCGTATCTGCTCGCACCGTACCGGTGACATTTACCATGCCGTTTTGCGTAGTCCCCGCAGCGGGAGTTGCAATGGATACGTTAGGCCCGATGTTGTCGGTAACAAATGACTTCGATTCAGAGATCGCTATGCGACCGCTGGAATCTTTGGTGAAGAGTGTGACGGTGTACGTGTCATTTGCCCATACGGTGGTATCAATTGCAAAGGAGACAGCGCCGGTCGGCGGAGTCCATACGTAATCCGAAACACCCAACGTTCCGAAAGTAAGTTCTGCAGTGCCGTACCCGTTGTAATAACAGTTGTAGGCCCCTGTTGGACAGACTCGGCTGTAGTAGGCGGCGATTGAACTCCCTGCGCTATTGACGATGCGCACACCAACCTTCGCGATCGAGGAGTTGCCGTAGCGCTCAGCGGTAGCAAGGCCGGTGAAGGTGTAATTTCCGCGCACAGTCGGCGTATCTACTGGCGACAAGATAGAAATCTTCGCACTCGCATTAGCATCTGGTGAGTACGTAAGCGGCGTAACGGTGCCGCCGTACTCGATCACATAAGCGAATGAACTATTACCTGGCATGTCATTCCAAGTGCCATCAGCATTGATCTGTGCCACGTTCTCATTGCTATTCGCGTTATTTGGTTCGCCCACACCCCAGTTGGAATTGCCGACGGAAGCATTGACAGCACAGCTCACTGCAGTCGGGGCGGCATAGAAGATTTGGTTAGCTTCTGGACCATCGCTCCACTTCCAGCAGCCTTCACTTTCGGCATCGCTGGCCCCGAGCCACACTTGATTGCCGCCTGCTTTGCGCTTGATCAAATTCTCTTCTGAGCGGGTTGTGGCAGTAGCGAGATAGCCCTTCATACCGTTGTACTCGGTGGCCATCGCGGCTGCGCGCGCATCGAGCCAAGAGATGCGCGAGCTCACAAACTTGTAGTAATGACCGGTCTGCGAGAAATAAACAACCTCAGGCGTATCGATACCGACGTAATCACTACCTTCGACATCACCGGCGATGTTAGAGACCACGACCTTACAAATGATGGAGCCGCCCACAATCTCGTCGATGATGCTGGGCGAGGTGCGTAGCACTGGGCCAACTCCGAGCATGGAGTTAATCGTTGAGAGATTCCCCGGCTTGCCCGAGTACCAAGTAATCATCGCACTCTCATCCTTCGTGAGATCACGGAAGGTGCACTTGGCCAGCGGAGTATTAGCAGTAAAGGGAGTCGCGTTGCCGCTTGCATCGACGCCAGTGATATCTGGAGAGATCGAAGCAGGCTTGATGGGTGCGCGTACATAGACGAAGTTGGTCGTAGCCCCAGTGCCCACGATGTTCTCTACCGATACTGCGCAAGCGAGGTACTTCTCTTTCGCTGCGAGTACCAGTTCACGAGTAAAGGTAACCAGAGGCGAGGTTCCTAAGATTTGTGATGCAGCATTAGAGCGATCTTGGCGAATACTCCACTCGTACTTCACGTTTGAGTACTGATCCGGGCGATCGAGCTTGCACTCAACGGTTGTTCCCACCGAAGGAGCTAGAGAGCCGTCGTAGCCCACGAGAGTTACATAGGGAGAAGGTGTGCTGATCCGTGGCACCGACACGTACACCCATGCAGAAGAGATGCCACCGGCATTGAGCGCTTGCGCACGGCAGAAGATTCCACGTGATTGCGCAGCCAGAATGGTCTCTTTATCTAGGGTGATCGAAGTACCCGTCGCGGCCGCGCCTGTTTCATCCTTGATCGCTACTTCGTTGCGCGGAGTTCCGTCGTAGTTAATGTCGGCTACAAACCAGGTCTTCTTCTCTGCCTCAACCGCGTCAGCCCACTTGGTGCCAGCACACGAGATCGCTTGGCCGAGCTTGGGAATATCGCCAGAGGTAATGCCAGAGATGGTGGGCTTGGTAGCGATGAGTGGCGCGCGCGGAATTAACTTGGTGGCCCGTGCCTTCTCTTCACCGTTCTTATTTACTCCAGTGACTACGCATTCAAAGAATTGACCTGCATCAGCTTGGGTAACGACAACATTGGGAGTGCTCTGGCCGGCGATACGTGAAGGCGAAGCCCATTCAATCGAGGTGGAGTCGGTCTCTTCAGACCATTGACCCTTATCGCACACGAGAGTGGCACCAACGCGAGCATCTCCTTGAATAACTGGTGATTGCACGGCTTCTGGAATCAAACGTCCGTAGACGCTGCGGCGTACAAGTGCAGTGCCGGCCTTGATATCTGCCAAGTAGTAACTAACGCGAGTGAAGATGGTGGGCTTGCCGCGATCGCAACCGGAGGCAGATCCCCAGCTGGTGAGACCGGCAAGGACTGTCTTACTGCCGATCTTCGTGGTGAGTGGTCCACCGGAATCACCGTGACATCCACCGGCGTACAAACGCTCGGACTTGATGTACTTACCACTTGCCAGCATCGTCGCCTTATTAAAGAGACGTCCGTAAACTTTTGAGGCTGCCAAATCTTGATTATCAAGAGTGGCCGCGCGCAAGAATTTCGCGACGTTCGCATCTTGATCCTCACCCCAACCGAGGATGCGGAAAGTTTTTGATGCAGTTACTTTCGCGATTTCCGCTGAGGTAGGAAGTGCCACAGGCCGTACATCTTCTACAGGTGTACGCAAACGAAGAAGACCTAAATCATTCTGACCGGTCTTCGTGCTGTAACGCGTGTGGCGCCAGACTCCGGAGACTTTGCGCAATGGTTCATCTGATTCAAGAGTGTCGGACTTAAGGCGCACCCAGTAGAAACCTTTATCGAAGGTGCAGTGCGCGGCGGTGAGCACGATGTCATTTGCGATCAAGGAACCCGAGCAGATGAACTCGGGAGTTCCATGCGCATCTTCCGAGTACCAGATCGAAGCTACCCAGGGGGCGCTCGATGCGGCATCGGCGACTTCACTTCCAAAGACCACCGCATCGGAGCGACCTGCGAAGGCAGCGAGCGCGACGATGGCAGCCGCGGCAATAAATGCCACCGCTCCGGCCGTTCGCTTCACTGCTTTCACTGCGCTCACCTGCGTAATTCTCCTTCATAGGCCCCTGAAAGGCACTTTCTTGCGATTCCCAAGGTAGGTCGAGCGGGATATCTCCCTATCTCCCCTACCACTATGACTCAGACGTCGAGGGAAGGCATCTGGTTCCCCGGATTCTCACAAGAAATATTTCAAAGATCTCGGGAACCGACCTTGGGGGTCCGGGAGTCATAGGGGTATCGAAAGAAGTCCACTACAACTTAGGAGAAACCATGAAGCGCTCAACCAAAACCCTCACCGGCAGCCTCGCTGCTCTCGTCCTCTCGGTCGGAATGCTCAGCGCAGCTCCTGCCCAGGCCCTCGATACCCCCACCGTCACCATCAACAAGCAACAAACCGTTACTTGGGGTTGGGAAGATGGCGTCTCGAAGAAGTTCCGCGATTTCTCGGAAGATGATTACGACGATGCGCTTCAGATCCCAGCACTCAAAGTCTCGGTCTCAATTCCCGGCCCTGGTCGTCGCGTCATCCTCGAAGTACAAGATCCCTTCGATCGCACCTGGAGCACTGAAGTACAGACTCGTACTGATGTTGCCGGTGTTGCACTTGTTCGCGTCAATCCATTCTGCGAGAACGACTACGGCAACTCCACCGAATGGTGTGGCCACGATGTGACCTACCGCCTCAAGGTGTTGAAGTCCGGAATGCAACGTCAAGTTGTCAGCAACGCCTTCACCGTCACCTTCGTACCAACCGAAGACGGGATGATGTAAGCCTGCTCCACCAGCACAAATGCCTAGTTAACTAGGCCTAGAAGTAAACAGAGCTCCAGCACACCAAGTACTCTTAGGGAAGATAAAACCCTGGAGGCGGTGTGCTGGAGCTCAGTTTTGAGCATGCGAGTGACGAAGAGTTGCTCGCGGCCTATGTGAGTGGACATCCACGCGCCCTTGAGGCGCTCTTACTTCGTCGCAGAGATTTTATTTGGTCGCTCTCACTTAAGTTTCTTGGCAATGCCACGCTCGCGGAAGAAGCAATGCAAGAGGCATCGATTGCCCTCTTTAAACGTGCTCATCAATTTAAGGGCGACTCCAAGTTCACCACGTGGATGTACCAGATCGTGCATAACTGCGCGATGGATGTGGCACGGAAGTATCGCAAGGGCGATGTCAATGTCGATGTAGATCAGTACACCGAAACTTTTAGCGTCGAAGATCAGAGCGAAGAGATCACCTCACGTCAGACGGTGATGAAAGCGCTGATGGAGATCGACCCGGATCAACGCGCGGCCCTCGTGCTCGTGGTGATGGAGGGGCTCTCTGTAGAGGAGGCCTCGACTACCTTGGGAGTGCCCGCTGGCACCATCAAGAGCCGCTGCTCTCGAGGGAAAGCTGCCTTGGCCGCTATCTTGAGCGAACTCGATCCCCGGCTCGCGCAGGGTGGTTCGCAGGGTGGTTCGCAGGGTGGTTCGCAGGGTAATTCACAGGGAAAGGGTTCCGGCGGGAACCAAACCGCCGCCCCCATCGTCTTAGGTACTGAGAACCTCGAAGTAGAGAACAGGGAAGGAGGTCAGTAATGAACGAGAACATGGGCGATGGCTTTGATGAGCCGACCTTAGATGCCGCCAGCGAAGCGGCTATCGATGCCTTGTTGCAGAACGCGCAATTCATTACTCCACCTCCCGGTCCCGTTGCCGATCGCTTCACTGCGATGCTCGCCATCGAAGTGGCCCAACAAGAGAAGGCTCAACAAGAGGCTGCGGTTTACGCCGCAGCTGAGAAAGTAGCGGTCGAGACCGGCGAAGATACCGGCGCAGAGATCATTGCCTTCAAGCCTCGCGCTAAGTGGATTGCTCCTGTATCAATTGCTGCTGCCTTAGTACTCGTTGCTGGTGTGGGAATCGGTCTCACCAATAGCAACCTCTTCTCTTCAAATTCTTCCAGCTCGGTTCCGCTCGCAAGTGATACTCCTTCTGAGGAACCATTAGTTGATCCGTCTACCGAACCGTCAGCCGAACCCTCTGCAACCACTGCGCCTTCGAAGAAGCCGAGTGCTTCAACAACTGATGGGTCGCTTGCTGATCAAGGCGGCACCGATACGGGTTCTCTCTTAAGTTCCGGATCAACTGGAAAAACAGTTCCCATCGTTGAACTCTTCTCCGGTCTTCCTTACGACGGTTCACTCTCCGAGATCGTGGATTACATCGGACCAGAAGCAGCAGTCGGTGGCTTGAGTGATCTGTCACCAGAGACCGCTTCGTGCATCAGATCAAATGGTCTTGCAAAGTATGTGGCAGCTGTCGATAACGGTACTTACCGCGGCAAAGATGTCACTGCAGTCTTCTCACCTTTGAAGAAGGGTGGCTTCCGCATCACGCTGCTCAATAGCCGCTGCGGCAAGATGGCAATTCTTAATATCAAGTAACTCTTACCAACGCGCGAGGATGTAACCCGCCACTGTGCCAATGAGCAACGCCAACAACATCCAACGTGTGGGTTCTGAAATACGCCACCATGCTTGTGCAATACGAACGCGCACTTCGCGTAACTTCGCCGGAGAAATCATCCAGAAAAGAATAACAATGGAGAGCAGAATTCCGCTCGGGTTATAGGCGATGCTTCCGGAGATGTCGCCCTGCACCAGCGCACCAAAGGAGCGTGTCGTTCCACAGAAGGGACATTGGTGTCCGGTGATCAAACGAAACGGGCAGAGGATCGGACCGGTGGTGTAACCCTCGGTGCGACGCGCACCCACCCACGTAAGTGCGGTGGCAAAGAGTACGAGCGCGTAACGCGCCGCCGGAATTTCGCGAAAGAGCGCCGGCCAATAGGAGAGGGGGCGAGTTCTCGCTTGAGAACTCGCCCCCGTCTTCATATCTGAAACTTTGTGTCGTGAACTTTAAGCGTTGTTCATTGCATCAGAGAATGAGCCCCAGAACATAAAGGAGATCACCAGGCTGACGATAGAGATGATCAAGCCGGCAATCGCGAGGCCGCGTCCACCTTGGCTGGGATCCTTACTCGTTTGTGACATACCGATCGCACTGAAGACGATTCCGAGAATGCCGCAGAAGAAACTCAGGACGAAGCCGGTGATGGCCATGCCGTTGGTCTTCTTTGGTGTGGGGGGCATTGCAGTCATGTTTCCTCCGTAGGTATCCGGTGATCCACCGCAGGGCTTGCTCCAAGCCTGGGTGAATACTAAGCAATCGTGGCAAAGAGTGCAGGGCGAGACAAGCCTATTGAGGGGTAATCTGCTCTTATTCGCACGCCATCACTTTGGGGGTCCCCATGCGCCGCTTACTCATTGCTCTCCTGAGCATCTCGCTTGCCGGAACTTTTGCCGTGGCCACGCCACTCACTCCGGCCATAGCCGCAGATCCCGCCTCTGCTCTCACCCTTCCGCTGACTGGCACTGATGTCCCCGAATTGGGAGACATCTTCGACGCGATGGATGTCTGCTTCGACTTTCCCAACTCGATCGGGTGCGCAGCTTTCATGCCGTTCATCGAGCTGATCGTCAAATGTGCAGCGGATCCCTCACTCAGTATCTGTACCCAAGCCACCGCTTCAAAAACTCCCGCGGTCGTGGTCGCTGATCCGTGCAGTGGAGCAGGAGCTACCACTAACGAAACCTGCAAAGGCGCGGTCATTATTGATCGCTCTCCAGGATCGTTTTGTTACAAGAATCCGACTGATGCAAGTTGCAACGTCTCGGGCACTACCGCTATCACAGGTGATGCAGCATGTGCGGTGAATGCCTTTCAAGATGGTTGCAAAGATGCTGCTATAAAGATTGATGGCGATGTTGTAAAGGTACCCACAGAAGGCAAAGTGAGTGTCGCAGATACCATCAAGAAATATCTCGACAAGAACGGCATCGTGCTAGAACCAAAGAGCGTCACAGATGCATATGGAAATGAATTGACGAATCGGGAAGGTCAAATCATTTACCGCACGATCATCATCACGAGTACGGGCGTTCCGGTCACTGATGCAAACGGTAATGCGATTTATTCAGAACTTGCTAAGGATGATTCGGGCAAGACGCTGCTCACTAAGACGACGAAGAAGTCAGCATCAGCTCCTGTGCTTATCTTCAACGTACTAAGTGCAGATGACAAACTCATCCTCGGTCCGGATGGAAAACCCTTAAGTACCAAGCCTGCCCTCACGAGTGATGGTTATGCGCAAGTAGATCGCGACAGCAACGCCATCCTGCTTTCACCCATTCTTAACTCCAAGGGACAACCCATCATCGGCGTCGATGGCAACCCGCTCTACACCAAACTCATGGTGACTAGTGACGAAGAACCACTCCTTGATGCCAACGGTAAAGGTGTGATTGCAAAGCCACTTCTTAATAGCAACGACAAACCAATCACCGCAAGCAACGGCGCTATTCTCTACGCACCACCGATGTATGACCCGAACGGCAAACCGATCGTCGATGCAAAGGGAAACCCAGTACTTGCTAAGCCCGTCGTTGATGCCAGCAACAAAGTGAAGCTCGGTGCCGATGGTTTCCCGCAAGTCTCACAACCGCTCCTCTCGGGAAGTGGCACCGCGATTCTGCAAGCAGGTAAGCAGGTTGCTGTAGGCGCTGCTGGTACTTCGCCAATCAACTCATCCGGTGAAGTAATCGGCAAAGCCTCAGGTGCGCTCCTCTCCTACGGTTTTGGAGGCACCGTCATCGACGAGAAGGCACGTAACATCGTCACTCCTGATGGTCGCCCACTTATCTTGAGCGCTTCGGGCACGCCGCTACTCACTAACGGCACACCGATCACCGATAAGAAGGGTGCACCGATCAAAATCAGTAAGAGCGGTGCGGTCCTCGACTCCACCGGTAAAGCCATCCTCGGGGCAGATGGAAAGGCGCTCACCATTGGCAGTACGCAAGGCACTGGTGCGGTAAAGATTGGAACGCTCACCCTCCTCGGGCCCAACAACAAGCCAGTACTCCTTGGGCTTAGCGGCGGGCTCTTCGATTCCAGCGCGAATGCGTTGGTGAGCGCCGCAGGTAAGCCACTCTTCCTCGACCCGAAGGCAAAGAAAGTGGTCGACGCCGCCGGTAAAGCTGTCGCGATTGATAAGAAGGGGAAGATCGCGGCAAAGAGCCAGTCGCTAAAGGTAGAGACGACTTCGATTTCCTCGTAGCATTGAAAGATGGAACGCGATTTTGATGTCCTCGTCGTAGGTTCCGGTTTCGGTGGTTCAGTTGCCGCTCTTCGTTTAACGGAGAAGGGCTATCGGGTGGGTGTACTCGAAACAGGTCGTAGATTTCGTGATCAAGACTTTCCCAAAACCTCATGGCGTCTGCGCCGCTTCCTCTTCGCGCCGAAGTTAGGGCTTACAGGTATTCAACGCATTCACGCTCTCCCAGATGTGTTGGTGCTCGCAGGTGCTGGGGTGGGTGGTGGTTCGCTCGTCTACGCGAACACTCTCTATGTGCCACCTGATACCTACTTCAATGATGAGCAGTGGAAACACATCACGGACTGGAAGCGCGAACTGACGCCTTGGTATGACCAAGCATCACGCATGCTCGGCGTTGCCGAGAATCCTTACTTCTCACCCAGTGATGCTGCGATGAAGGAAGTAGCGGAAGAGATGGGTGTGGGAGATACCTTCCGCATGGCACCTCTCGGTGTGCACTTTGGAAAGGGTGCTGGCATCGAAGAAGCCGATCCCTACTTTGGTGGTGTCGGCCCTGCGCGTCAGGGATGTCAACAATGTGGCAGCTGCATGACGGGGTGTCGATTTAATGCCAAGAACACTCTTCCCAAGAATTATCTCGGCTTAGCAGAGAAAGCCGGTGCACAAGTCTTTCCACTCACCACCGTTGAGAAGATTGAAGAACGCCCCGACGGTTCATGGAAAATCACCACGCGCAAGAGCACTGCCTGGTTTGGTGGGCGACGCACCTTCACTGCCGGACAAGTAGTTGTTGCTGCGGGGACATTTAATACGCAGAAACTTTTACACCGTCATCGCAGCGAAGGAACTCTTCCGAAACTCTCCGCCGCTCTGGGTCGACTCTCTCGCACCAATAGCGAATCGCTTGTAGGCACCATCATGCCGCACTCAAATACCGTCGATTACAGCTTGGGTTCTGCCATTACCTCATCGTTCTTTCCCGAACCACATACACACGTGGAGCCAGTGCGTTATGGCAAGGGAAGTAACTCGATGGGGCTACTTCAAACGATCATGACTGATGGAAGTGTCGGCAGAGATCGTCGTCGCCAATGGCTCAAGACTCTGGCAACACAACCTTCTATGGTGCTCAAGATGTTTGATGTACGTAAGTGGAGTGAGCGCACCGTCATCGCACTCGTCATGCAAAACGTTGATTCATCTGTCACCGTTTCATCAAAGCGCGGACTCTTCGGCACCAAACTCACTTCGGTTAATGATTCTGATCATCCAAATGCCACCTACATTCCAGCGGCCAACGAGGTTGCTCGTCGCATTGCCAAGAATCGTGGTGGTACTGCCGGTGGCAATGTGGGTGATCTCATCAACGCACCATTCACCGCACACTTTGTCGGTGGTTGCGTCATCAGCGATGATCCCGCTCTCGGCGTTGTTGACCCGTACCATCGCGCATGGAATTACCCCACGATGCATATCGTCGATGGATCCGCCGTCACCGCAAACCTCGGGGTGAATCCTTCACTCACTATCACTGCGCAAGCAGAACGAGCATTCTCACTCTGGCCTAACAAGGGTGAAGTTGATCCGCGTCCTACGCAGGGAAGCGCATACGTGGAGATAAATAAGGTAAAACCAAATAGCCCCTTCGTTCCCGAGCACGCCTCCGGCGCACTCCGCTAAAGAGGATTAGCCGCCAGATTTGCGGCGGAACATCTGTGGCTTATTGGCATCAGATTGCGAGCCACGAACGCCACCGGCTGCCGAAGGACCAGCACCCAGATTCGGGCCATGTCCTTGTTTCTTGGCGAGCGCCTCGAGGAATCGATCCTTCAC
>CAFBAA010000033.1_pt1 | contig 19317 bp, 13 predicted proteins | sample 7267951 | NCBI WGS metagenome assembly CAFBAA01 (sample SAMEA6814017, study PRJEB35770) | uncultured Actinomycetes bacterium | biome: Freshwater; feature: Freshwater reservoir; material: water | place: Czech Republic | collected 2016-04-20 | depth 30m m
ACGAATCGAAGGCTGGTGGCGATGAGTTCGGTGATGCTCGTTTCGTCGTCGACGACGAGGATGCGGTGCTTGGCGCTGGGGGTGGTATTCATAATGTGATCCTCCACCCGAACTCTGGGGGTTTCCTGAGAACCAGTGGTGAGCCAGCCCCGGGTTTACCTGAGTTTTGTAGAAAAAACGAGGTAGGTACCGGTTGGCTAAGCCTTCACTACCTTCTTGGTATAGCCGACGGGGCACTTGGCATTTGCAGCGATGTTCTTCACCGTCTTGCCCTTTACGCAGACCGTCTTACTCTTCGCCACCGTTTTAGCGGGAGCGGGAGCAACCGCGGTGGGAGCAGTCGGTGCCACGATGGCAGCAGGGGCTTCGAGCACAGGAGCTGGCTCCGTTGACGCCGAGTTCGAGAGTTTGATCGCTAACTTCGGTGAGGAGTAATGGAAACCACTGGAGACGATGAGGTAGTCGTTACCGATTCTCTGTCCTACAACAGTGGCCACACTCGGTGACGATCCATCGTCATAGGTGATGTTTACCGAGGCCTTCAGATTGCCATCGAGATCCACATTCCACATACACATAGCGGCCTCGCGTGGCATTCGAATCTCTAGATAACCCACATTGACCGTGCCATCCGGTCGAAGGTGTGGCGTTGCCAAGCGCACCTCAATGGACTCTGTTTCTGCATTCCAAGATGGATCGACTGAGTGCATCGCGTTTGAAACAACTTGGACGCCGCCAATCTTTCCGCACTTGCCGAGTCCATCAACGATTCCGTTGTTCTGGCCATAGATCCAGATGTTCGCGTTGTACGTAGTTACATCTGCCTTTACGGCAACTTCTGTGGGGGTTCCACCTCGCGCTGTTGCGATCGGAGAGAAGGTGGCAATAATTTCACGAGTCGCTTGACCGTTTACCGGCGAAAGGTCTTTTCCGTACTTCACGACAACGCGTTGCGCGCTTCCGCTTACTTCACCAAATTCAAATGACTTTGCTGCACGTATCGTGACAGTGAACGCAGCAGCTTGGCTCTCTTGCCAAAGCCCCGGAGTTTTTGTGGGCACGATGCTGAGCAAGAATTCTTCACGTCGGTCATTGCAAATAGTTTCTGACCAGCACCATGTCGCCTTGTAAGGCTGAAACTCTGCAATAACTCCGATGTTGTTAGTGGAATCCGCCTTGCCATTCTTAGGGAAGGTCCACTCTTCGTAATATCCGCGCGTTACTTGCGGTGTGGTGGGCGCCGCACCTGTGACAGATTTACTCGAACTCCACTCCAGGGTCGTTTTCGCTTCACTAAACCATTGCCATGCATCGTTGGGATCGGCCACCCTAAATCTCACTTGATCAACGGGCATTTCAAGATTTGGCGCAGAAGATTTCATCCAAGAATCGACTAAGGGGAAGATGGCGGCGCTCTTAAAAACATCACTTTGCAGAATCGTGGCGAAGTCATCGGATGTGACCCTAAAGCCAGCGATGCTCATGTTCGCTCCGCAATCCTTGGGAGTGAAGGCAGAGGAGATCCTCTCCTTTTTGAAATCGACCCAAGTGGCGCCAACCTTGAGTTGCAAACTTTGAATAGTTCCCACTGAGTGACAGACCGTGGGGCTAAATATTGCAAGGGTTCGTGTAGTCACTGTTTCAACTGGAGTGACGGTAGAAGTATCTGGCGCGGGAATGGGGCGCTCGGAATTTGCGTAGCGCTCATCGGCCGGGATCTGCATCGAGGTGATACGTCCACTTACTGGAGTCGCGCTACTTGAACTCGCCATGGTGACGCTCTCGATACACGCGATCGCATTACCAGGGTTAGTGGCGCACGATGTAAGCGTATGACGTACAGGTGCGCCATAAATCAATCGCGGCCCATGCGGATCACTTGCTGCGTGTGCGGGCAGTACCGGGACGAGCGCAAAAGCACACGCTAATCCAAGTACTGCACGCAATATCCGCACCCTCGAACTCTTAGAACGCTCTAATCGCACGAACAGGTAGCGGGAAAGTCTTGAGGCTTGGCCCGACGAATCCACTTCCAAAGTCTTGCGACGTCACATTCCTGGCGTCAAGTTCTGTCGAAGACCAGTAGAAGCTGAACAAGTTCGTGAGCGTGCCTTGCGTAGTGCGTTGCAGATAGAGCGCATTGAGCTCGTCGGTTGAAGGCAAGTACCAATCCGACTTACCACCACCGCGGTAGGCCATTACGGTCATAGCAGCCACATTTGCAGGATCACGATCTGCGATCCAGTAAGTGTTCTTGCTTCCGGTTCCGATGGCAGTTCCGGTAGCACTGGCACCAACTGCTGTACTCGTATTGGTGGACCACACAATTGTGGGATCTGCACTGCCACCGAACCAAGTGTTCGGTGCAGCTTCGAGGTACTTGCAAGTGGTTGCGAGTGCGGTGCCACATGCAAAGCCAGCGGCCTTGACGTAGAAGACCTTGCCGCCGCCAGGACCAATATCACCGACGACGCAGACGCCACCTTGTGCACATGTGAGTGGCGCAGTAATCGTCAACGTGAAGGTACGTGTTGCACTACCCGTGGCATTAGTCGCAGTCACTGTGTAGGGAGTTGCCGCCGCTGCTGCAGATGGAGTTCCACTCAATGCACCAGTAGTTGTATTGAAGTTCATACCTGCAGGCGCTGCGGGTGAGATTGCAAAGGATGCAATTTCACCGCCAGTAGAAGTTGCGGTGAATCCCACAGCGACCGATCCGGTCGCCACACTCTCAGAGGCTGCCGAAATAGTGAACGCTGGTGCTGCAAGTGGAGCCACTGGTCCGCTGAATGCACGGATTGGACGGATGTAGAAGGTGTTGTTCTCCTGATACGTCATCGATCCTGTGAGCGCTCCGGAATCTGCAAAGCCAACTCCCCAGGCAAATACCGGACCGTTATCGGAAGATCCCCAATAACGATCTGCGGTGAATCCACCGATGGTGGCGCGCTTGGTGTACATCAATTCAAGTTCGTTCTTCGAAGGAAGATACCAATCGCTCACCACGGTGCCACCGACGGTGACTGTGTAATTGCGAGCGGCACGAGCAGCGATACCAGCCGCTGGATCGTAAGCCACAATCGCCAAGGTGTTCTTGTAACCCGCACCAATACCTTGTGCTGGTCCAAAATCACCCGATGAAGCCGTCGTCTTATTCGACCATGGGTAACGAGTATCAGCAGTGCCACCAGACCAGGTGTTCGGCGCAGCCTCGAGATAGTTGCAAGAGTCCGTAAGAGTAGGACCGCAAGCAAATGGAGTAGCTGAGGCGTAGAAGATCTTTCCGCCACCAGGGCCAGTGCTACCAACGGTATACGTGACATATGCCTTGACGGTGAGTGTGAATGATTGCGTCGCACTTCCCGTTACGTTTGTTGCGGTAACCGTATAAAGGGTTGCTGCTGCAGCATTCGCCGGCGTGCCACTCAATACACCAGTAGTGGTATTGAATGTCATACCTGTAGGAGCGGCTGGTGAGATCGCATAGCTGGCAATTGCACCACCGGTTGAGGTTGCGGTGAACCCGGTAGCTGCGATCGTCGCAGTCGCAGTTTCACTTGACGCTGTGAGCGTGAAGGCTGGCGCTGTGACATTGACCGTAAAGGTAAACGTCTTAGTAGCGCTTCCTGATGCGTTTGTTGCAGTGACGGTGTAGACCGTTGCTGGAGCAATTGCGGTAGGAGTTCCACTCAACGCACCTGTAGTGGTGCTAAAAGTCATGCCGGCAGGTGCGGCAGGTGAGATCGCATAGCTCGCGACAGTTCCACCTGTAGATGTCACGGTGAACCCAGTTGCTGCAGTATTTACTACACGCGTTTCCGAGGAAGACGAGAGCGCAAAGGCTGGAGCGGCGATGGCGACCGTGAAGGTGAACGTCTTTGTTGAACTTCCTGATGCGTTTGTTGCAGTGACGGTGTAGACCGTTGCTGGAGCAATTGCGGTAGGAGTTCCACTCAACGCACCTGTAGTGGTGTTAAACGTCATTCCAGCAGGTGCGGCAGGTGAGATCGCATAGCTTGCGACAGTTCCACCTGTAGATGTCACCGTGAAGCCAGTTGCTGCCACATTCACCGTTGTGGTCTCACTTGTAGATGAGAGCGTGAAGAGTGGAGCGCTTAAGGCAACAATCAGGGTGAAGGACTTGGAGTACGAGCCCGTGGCGTTCGTGCCGGTAACGGTGTAAACCGTCGCAGCTGCGATCGTTGTTGGCGTTCCACTGAAAGCACCGGTGCTGGCGTTGAAGGTCATGCCGGCAGGTGCAGCTGGTGAGATCGCGAAACTCGCGACCGCTCCACCTGTCGAGGTGACCGTGAAGCCAGTTGCTGCCGCATTCACAGTTACAGTCTCACTAGAAGTTGAGAGCGTGAACAACGGAGATGCCAGTGCTGGCGTTGGTCCACTGAAAGCCCGAATCGGACGCACAGAGGAACCCGCATTGGCCTTGCGGCCACCATTTCCAAAGCGACCGATATCAAAGAGTTGATCCCAGGCGTATTGGCTATCGAACTCGGTCGATGTCCAGTAAGTCTCTACACCGCTTCTAAAGCCATACGAACTATCTCCACGTGATGCTAGGTAGAGAAGATTGAGTTCGTCTTGTGATGGCAAGAACCAATCGTTCACTCCGCCACCGGTGTATGCCCGCGAAACGGTTCCGGCCTTATTGGCAGTGGCATCTTGGGCAACCATGGCAAGGGTGTTCTTGTAACCCGTTCCCAGCACAGTGCCTTGCGCCGCTGTACCAATTGCGGTCGTGGTGTTACCTGACCATGGGAGTTTCGGATCAGTTCCGGCGCCTGACCAACCACTTGGAGCTACTTCAAGGTAGTTACATGTGGCTGCAAGCGTAGGTCCGCAAGCAAATGGAGTAGTGGATACATAGAAGATCTTTCCGCCACCAGGACCTGCAGTTCCCACTGCGTAAGTTGGCAGCGCCGCCACAATTAATGTGAAGGTCTTCGAAGCGCTTCCCGCAGTATTAGTTCCTGTGATGGTGTACGCGGTAGCTGGAGTAACGGTTGTAGGTGTGCCACTGAGAGTTCCAGTAGCAGTATCAAAAGTCATGCCAGCAGGGGCTGCGGGTGTAATTGTGAAACTCACAATTCCGCCGCCCGTTGATGTCACTGTTTCACCTATAGCTGCGGTGTTTACGGTTACCGTCTCACTCGAAGACGAGAGGGTAAATGCCGGTGCGTTTGCAGGTCCACCAAAAGCCCGAATAGGGCGCACATAAACGGACGAATTCTTGCCGTTATCGCCCTGGTATTGGTTGTTGAATGGTTGTAACCACACCTGGTTCGCATTGTGTTCTGATGAAGACCAGTAGTTACTGCTTGCAAACCCACCATTGGCCAAAGTTCCGCCAAGGCAAGGTGCGGTGACATCTTGCTTCACTCCGCGAGCCCATTGGCAAGCGAGGTTGAGTTCTGCAGTGCTGGGGAGATACCAATCCTTCAGAGTTCCACCCTGGTAAGCGCGTGCTGCGCCAGCGGCGGTGGAAACGTCATTTCCTTGAGCCACAATCTCGATCGAGTTCTTGTAACCGCGACCGAGACCAGTGGCACTGTTGTTAATGGAGCCATCTGGTGAAGTGAGGGCCGCACTATTCACATTGGGATTCAATGCCCAAGCAAGTGTCGGATCTGCACTGCCACCCTTCCAGCTATTTGGTGCGATTTCGAGGTAGTTGCAGAGTCCGCCAGTGGGGCTGCCTGTCTTTGAGTAAGTAGCACCACAAGAGAAACCAACTGGATCGTAGAAATAGATCGTTCCGCCACCAGGGCCCGTGTCGCCTACTCCACACGTGGATGTTCCCGTGCAAGAAGTACCGGCATAAGTGAAGATTCCCTTACCGACTCCCACACCTGCATCTGTATTGGTGACAACAACATCAACGGTACCGACAGCATGAGGTGGTGTGGTCGCTGTGATGGAAGTAGTTGAAACTACCGTGACATTAGAAGCAGCTAGACCATCAAAGGTAACTTTCGCACCAGGTAAGAATCCGGTTCCTGTAATGGTGATTGCGGTTCCACCTAAACGAGTAGCTGAATTCACATTAATAGAAACCACGGTTGGTGGATTAGCAATGACCGTGAAGGTGAATGTTCTGGAAGTGCTTCCTGCGGCGTTGGTCGCTGTCACGGTGTAGACCGTCGTTGGTGCAACTGTTGTCGGAGTTCCAGTTAACGCGCCCGTAGTCGTATTAAACGTCATGCCCGCAGGTGCGGCAGGTGCGATGGCAAAGGAAGTGATTGCTGGTCCCGAAGAATTGATAGTGAATCCAGTAGCGGCAGTGCTTACTGTGCGCGTCTCACTCGTTGAGGAGAGCACGAAAATGGGGAAGCGTGCCGTTCCCGTCTCTGGTGTTACCGGAATGGGATTGCCGGGGCCGGTACCGCCAGGGCCGCCAGGGCCAGGGTTGGAACCGTTGTCTACCGGTGTTGTGCCGCCATTACCGCCACCATTATTTCCGCCACCATTATTTCCGCCACCATTATTTCCGCCACCATTATTTCCGCCACCATTATTACCGCCACCATCGAGGATCTTGTCGATGCCGGCTTTGATCATGTCAGCGATGATGTCTTTGAGCGTTCCTACCTTTATCCACTTCTTGCCATCCCAGGTGTAGAGATCGCCAATCACTAAGAATGTGTCGCCAAGTTCTGGAAGTGGATCTGCAACATTGAGTGATTCGAAGCTATCAACTTTGGAGAATGCGCCATCACCAGAGAGGGGGATATTTGACCAGTGAATTGCCTTCTCTTTCTTAGCTGTGCACTTGGTCTTTCCCTGCGGAAGCAAGCGGAGTGCGCCGGTCTTGAGATTGGCACAGGCATAAAGCACGGTAGATACCGTTAAGAAATTCTTTGTAGCGTCAGGTAGCGCAAGTCCCTTAGTGCGGAAGTTGGCCCAACCCAAGGCAGTTTCTTTGCTCTTGACGCAAGCGCCCTTGAGTAGCAGGCGCATAGCGCGAGTTTTGAGATTGACGCACCCGACCAATTTCGGTGAGAGGGGATTTCCTTTGAATGAGAAGTTCGACCACGAGACCTTCTTCTCCGTCTTCTTGGCGCAAGCCCCACTTGGTACGTAGCGCATCGCACCCGTTTTGATGTTGACGCAGGTGGAGATACCAGGTGAAGAGGTGTCGATAGTTGTGGGAGCAGCCATCTTTGCGGCTACAGCAACCGAGGTGTTGGTCAGCGAGAGGAGTGAGAGGATCAACGACGCGACTCCTACGAGTGCGGCCTTGCGGCTCCGCGAAGAGCGTACGTCAAATTGGTTTACAGCGCGCATGTGGAAAAACCCCTCCGATTACTAACCCGGTCGGATCGACGTCCGATGAAAAAATTTCTACTAACCGACAGGGTTGAGCGTATGGGTCGGGGCGAACCATTACAACAGCAGGAGAGGCGAAGGGGGTTATCCCAATGATTTGAGGAGCATTTGGGCCACATCGAGAACTTCAAGGCTCTCAGGGGCCGCGCCCTCTTGCTTCTTGGAGTCCACACCGTCGGAAACCATCACTCGACAGAAGGGACAAGCCACTGCAATCACTGATGGCGCAGTAGTGAGCGCCTCTTCAACACGAGTGACGTTGATCTTTGCGCCAATCCTCTCCTCCATCCACATGCGTGCGCCACCGGCGCCGCAGCAGAAGGAACGTTCAGAGTTGCGTGGCATTTCATTAATAGTGGCGCCACTTGCTTCGAGCAATTCCCGTGGTGGCGTGTAGACCTGATTGTGGCGGCCGAGGTAGCACGGATCGTGATAGGTGATCTGTTGCTGCACCGGTGCCACCGGAATGAGTTTCTTATCGCGCACCAATTTGTTGAGCAGTTGTGTGTGGTGGACAACTTCAAGCTTCATGCCGAGTTGTTCGTAATCGCGACCCAGTGTGGTGAAGCAGTGAGGGCAGGTAACGACAACCTTCTTCGTTTCGCGCTCCTTAAAAACTTCGCCGAGCATTTCAATATTCTGCGCAGCTAACATTTGGTAGAGGAACTCATTACCAGCACGTCGAGCAGGATCACCTGTACACGTTTCGCCCTCACCTAGTACGCCGAATGTCACGCCAGCACGATGGAGAAGTTCAGCGACTGCCTTCGTAGTCTTCTTCGCGCGATCTTCATACGCACCGGCGCAACCCACCCAGAAGAGGTACTCCACTTCAGGTGCGATAGGACCATCGAGAACCGTGACTTCGAAGTCAAGTTCAGTGATCCAGTCGTTGCGTTGCGAAGAGTTCATACCCCAAGGGTTGCCCTTATTTTCCAAGTTCCGGAAGGTTCCGCCGAGCTCTGATGGGAAATCTGATTCTACGAGAACCTGGTGGCGACGCATATTAACAATGTGATCGACATGCTCAATATCAACGGGGCATTGATTCACGCAAGCACCACACGTAGTGCATGACCATAGAACCTCAGGAGTGATGATGTCTCCGATAAGTGTCTTCTCGGCCTCTGCGCGTTGCTCGTCGGTGAGCGCAGCCTTTTGATCCTCAGAAAGCGCTAGTAAATATGGGGCTTTTGCGAATGCGTGGTCGCGTAGTGAAGTAATCAAAAGTTTTGGTGAGAGTGGTTTCTCGGTATTCCATGCAGGACATTGCGATTGGCAACGGCCGCACTCGGTGCACGTAGAGAGATCGAGAATGCCCTTCCAGGACATGTTCTCAATCGCACCGACACCGAAGATGTCGTCATCACCTGGATCTTCAAAGTTGATGGGCTTGCCATCGGAGAGCATCACTGGAAGTTGTCCAAGTGCGACCGCGCCGTTGGCATTGCGCTTGAAGAAGATGTTGAAGAAGGCGAGGAAGCGATGCCATGCAACACCCATGGTGAGGTTGATCGAGATGGTGATGAACCAAGCCATCGAAATCACGATCTTGATCGCTGCTACCAGCACGATTAACGACTTGAGTGTGGTGGCACTTAATCCGTTGAATGCGAGAACTGCTGGCCAGGAAAGTGCGTAATGCCAATTCCATGATGTCTCGCCAGCAAGTGCGCCTTCCAAACCGCGAAGTGCAATAACACAGAATACGATCGCCAAGATGGTGGCTTCTACGTAATAGGCCTGCCATGCAGTTGATCCGTAGAAACGTGATTTACGAGCTGGGCGAAAAATGCGCGTCGCTTGGCGAATACCAATCAGAGTGACAATGCCAAGGCCAGTGGCCCACGAAATGAATTCCACGAAGAGTTCATACGGTGCAAAGTGTCCTAGCAAAGGGATCGCAAATTCAGGTGAGAAGAGTTGTCCGTACGCGGTGACGAGCGTAAGAAAGAGTGAACCGAAACCAACGAAGACAAACCAGTGCGCAATTCCGCCGATGCTCCACTTACGCATCCGGGTATGTCCGAGCACTTCGCGCACCAAGGTCTTAACGCGTTCACCGCGATTATTCGATCGGGTGGGATCGGCTTGGCCAAGGCGCACGATCGCCAGGATCGAGCGAACCGCCTTCGCGAAGAGGGCGAGGCCAGCGACCGTGGCAGCCAGCGAGATGATGATGAGAAGTGCGCTCATGGGAATAGAGGTTACCCACCGGAAGGCTCGTCGCGAGTCGGGGCAGGGCAGAACAGGGAATAAGTCGAGAGAAGTGGTGGTTCTCTCATATGAAACTTGAGCCGCCTCGACTCAATCTTTTGACGAAAGTCGGCGCAAGTGGCAAGATCGAAGCAGACCCAGGCGGGAGAACTCGCTTGGTACCCCCTCGGCAGGCGAGAGCCCAGCCGGAAGAGCAGAAGCGAAAGAGAGTAAAGAGAATGGCTAGAGCGGTCGGTATTGACCTCGGAACCACCAATTCATGCGTCAGCGTGCTGGAGGGCGGCGAGCCCACAGTGATCGCAAATGCGGAGGGAGCACGAACCACCCCTTCAATCGTCGCCTTTGCTAAGAATGGCGAAGTCTTGGTCGGCGAAGTCGCCAAGCGCCAAGCCGTCACCAACGTCGATCGCACGATCCGTTCGGTGAAGCGCCACATTGGCACCAACTGGACCACTGATATCGATGGCAAGGCATACACCCCGCAAGAGATCAGCGCTCGCGTGCTCATGAAGTTGAAGCGCGATGCTGAGGCTTACCTCGGAGAAACAGTGACCGATGCGGTTATTACCGTGCCGGCTTACTTCAATGACTCACAACGTCAAGCAACAAAAGAAGCTGGCGAGATTGCTGGTCTTAACGTACTTCGCATTATCAACGAGCCCACTGCAGCAGCACTTGCATACGGTCTTGATAAAGCAGATCAAGAACAAACCATTCTCGTCTTCGACCTCGGCGGTGGAACGTTCGACGTTTCACTTCTTGAAATCGGCGACGGAGTTGTCGAAGTAAAGGCCACCAATGGCGATAACCACCTCGGTGGTGACGATTGGGATCAAGCACTCGTCGAGCACTTGGTAAAGAACTTTGGCCAAAGCAACGGTATTGATCTCACTAAAGACAAGATGGCGATGCAACGCGTGCGTGAAGCAGCAGAGAAGGCAAAGATCGAACTCTCCTCTTCACAATCAACGAGCATCAATCTTCCTTACATCACTGTTGATGCCGAGAAGAATCCACTCTTTCTTGATGAGTCGATTACTCGCGCACAATTCCAACAAATTACTGCTGATCTTCTCGAGCGCTGCAAGAAGCCTTTCGAGCAAGTAATCAAGGATGCAGGTGTTCCACTTAGCAAGATTGATCAAGTTGTCTTGGTCGGTGGATCAACACGTATGCCAGCAGTAGTAGATCTCGTACGTAGCCTTACCGGTGGCCGCGAACCAAACAAGGGCGTTAACCCCGATGAGGTCGTAGCTGTAGGTGCATCACTTCAAGCAGGTGTACTCAAGGGTGAAGTGAAGGATGTTCTCCTTCTCGACGTCACGCCACTCTCACTTGGAATTGAAACCAAGGGCGGCATCATGACGCGCCTCATCGAGCGCAACACCACCATTCCAACCAAGCGTTCGGAAATCTTCACTACGGCTGATGACAATCAGCCAAGCGTTCAGATTCAAGTCTTCCAAGGCGAGCGCGAAATGGCTGCTTACAACAAGCGCCTCGGGATGTTTGAACTCACCGGTTTGCCGCCTGCACCACGTGGCATCCCACAGATCGAAGTTACTTTCGATATCGACGCTAACGGCATTGTGCACGTAGCTGCGAAGGATCTTGGGACTGGCAAAGAGCAATCAATGCGCATCACGGGCGGATCTGCTCTGGGCAAGGACGACATCGAGCGGATGATGAAGGAAGCCGAATCGCACGCCGAAGAAGATAAGGCGCGTCGCGAAGAGGCCGAGACTCGTAACCTCGCCGATTCACTCGTCTACCAAACCGAGAAGTTCCTCAAAGACAATGCGGATAAGTTCACTGAAGGCGAAGCCGCTGAGAAGAAGGCAGAAGTCGAAGGCGAACTGAACTCTCTAAAGGAAGCTCTCAAGGGAAGCAATATGGAGACCATCAAGGCCGGCACCGAGAAACTCTCGAACGTCAGCCAAGAGCTCGGTGCTTCACTCTATGCAGCAGAACAAGCAGCTGGTGGAGGCGAAGGAGCGCAGGAGTCTCACGGTCATGGTGACGACGTAGTCGATGCTGAGATTGTTGACGAACAGAAATGAGCGAAACCGCAGCAGAATCTGTAACAGAAGAGTCTGCGGCTGAAGTTGTCGAAGTTCTCGAGGAGGCGGCGAGTGATCCACTCGTCGTCCTCACCGGGGATCTCCAACGCCTTCAAGCTGAATACTCCAATTACCGTAAGCGCGTGGAGCGCGATCGTGAGTTAGCTCGCGATCTTGCGGTTGCTGCTGTTCTCATTGAAATGCTTCCTACTCTTGATGACCTTGAGCGCGCTCGCGAACACGGCGAACTAGAAGGTGGATTCAAGGCGGTTGCAGATCAACTCGAGAAACTCACTAGCAAACTCGGATTAGAGAAGTACGGAACTGCAGGAGAAGCATTTGACCCACAAATCCACGAAGCGCTCATTCATGCCACGAGCGATGAAGTAACGGAAGCAACTGCTACAGCAATCTTGCAACCGGGATATCGCTTAAAAGATCGCATTCTCCGACCCGCACGTGTGGCAGTAACGGAACCCGAGTAAACCCATGGCCGCTAAAGATCTGTATGAGAAGGACTTCTACGCCATTCTTGGCGTGGAAAAGAATGCAGAAGCGGCTGCCATTAAAAAGGTTTATCGCAAGCTCGCTCGAGATCTTCACCCAGATGCAAATAAAGGTGATGCCAAATTAGAAGAGCGCTTCAAAGAAGTCTCTGAGGCATACGACATCTTGAGCGATCCGAAGAAGCGTGCAGAGTACGACGAAGCGCGCGCACTCTTTGCCCGTGGTGGTTTTCGCCAACCACAAGGTGGTCAAGGTGGCGGTTACGGCGGAGGCTTCCAAGGAAATCCGCAGGACATGTTCGGTGGTGGCGACATCAACGACATGCTCAGCGGACTCTTTGGGAATCGCCAACGCGGACCACGTAAAGGACAAGACTTACAAACAGAGACCACAATCTCTTTTCGCGATTCAATCACGGGTGTCCAAATATCTCTGCGGGTGAACGGCAACACCGTAAAAGCGAATATTCCAGCCGGCATTGAAGATGGAAAGCGCATCATTCTCAAAGGCAAGGGTGGTGCCGGACAACCAGGTGCACCTGCAGGTGATCTCTACATCGAAATTCATGTCACCCCACATCCGATCTTCACTCGTAAGGGCGACAATCTCTCACTCACTTTGCCGATTACTTTCGCAGAAGCTGCATTGGGTGGCGACGTTGAAGTACCGACGTTAAGTGGCGAACTTGTGAAGGTGCGCCTCGCTGCGGGAACCGCAAATGGGCGCACTCTACGAGTTAAAGGTCACGGTCTTGCCAAGAAGAGCGGTGGCCAAGGGGATCTCTTCGTCACCGTTGAAGTTGCGGTGCCACAACGCCTCGATGCTAAAGAGCGTGAACTGATCGAGCAGTTCCAAACCTTGACAGCGCATGTGGATCTACGGGCAGACTTTGTTGCTAAGGCGAAGGAGTAGTGATGTTAGGAGATCACGACGAATACGCTGCGGTTTACGTCATTAGCGTGGCCGCAGAAATCTCTGGCATGCACCCACAAACCCTTCGCCAATACGACCGCCTCGGCTTAGTTTCACCAGGTCGGGCTACCGGTCGCGGTCGTCGCTACTCGATTAGAGATATCGCGCTCCTGCGTGAAGTCCAGCGGTTAGTGAACGAAGGAATTAATCTCGCCGGCATCAAACGGATTCTGGAGTTGGAGACTCAGCTACTCGATCTCAATCGGGAGATGGATTACTTACGAGCTCAACTTGCGGGGGCTCCCGCTCGGCGCGATCTAGTGCCGATACGATCTACTTCGCATCTGGTGATCTACAAGAAGGATTAATCCCATTCACTTTCGCGCTGATATCCAAGGCCTGCGTGCCATTGCGGTTCTCGCGGTTGTCTTCTTCCATGCTGGATTGCCCGTCTCAGGTGGATTCGCCGGCGTAGATATCTTCTTCGTCATCTCAGGTTTTGTTATCTCGCAATTGATCCTGCGTGAATGGGAACGGACCAACACTTTCTCGTTTAAGAATTTCTATCGCCGCCGTTTTAAGCGACTCGTACCGGCGCTCTCGTTAATGACGAGCGTGGTTGCTATCGCTTCAGCTTTTTTCCTCTCATCCGGCGGCTCATTTCAAAAGGGCATCTACGCCGGTATTGGCGCCACTCTCTTTATCGCTAACTTCGTGCTCCACTTCTCCACTGGTGGTTACTTTGATCTACCAGCGGCGAGCAATCCCATGCTCCACACCTGGTCGCTCTCGATTGAAGAGCAGTTCTACTTCTTCTTCCCCGTTTTGCTTGTACTCATCATGAGTTACGCCATTCATAAGAAGAAGAGTTCACGTCGAGCGCTCTTCCTCGTGGGTGTGCTCGCGGCAATTTCTTTGGGCACAGTGCTACTTGCGCAGTGGGGTGTGGAGATTCGGTTCATTAACCGCGGGCAGATTCTCTTCTACTCACCCATCACTCGTGCTTGGGAGTTTGCCGCCGGCACACTTATCGCTATTGCGCTCTCCCAGGGATATCGAGTTACTCGCGCTCGTCTCTTTACCGTTATCGCTTACGCGCTACTCGTTTACTCACTCTTCTTTATTAAGGAAGGAAGTGCCTGGCCGAGCGCCGTCACTCTGGCGCCAGTTCTCGGCACCGCACTCCTCATCCTGGCTGGTGCGGATAAGGATTCACCCAGCCATCGCTTCCTTGGAACGAAAGTGATGCGCAGTATCGGAGATTTCTCCTACTCCTGGTATCTCTGGCATTGGCCTTTCATCGTCTTTGCCCGTTCGATCTCTGATTCCAAGATCATGCTGACAGGCGCAGTGCTCGCATCATTTGTGGTTGCGGCGCTCTCCTATAAGTACGTCGAGAATCCGCTTCGCCTCCGCAAAGTCTCCGAGAAGAGCGATTGGCGAATGATTCGGGCCGCCATTGCACTTCCCCTGGTGGTTTCAATAGGGGTGTTACTCATTGCTCCACACGTCACGCCAACCTCGTCGCAGAGCGCTGCGCTCGTAAGCGATGTCACTCCGGAACATCTGGGTCGAACGCTGGGATGTCACGAAGACACCACCATGACCCAACGAGATCTCACCAAATGCACCTGGTCGGGGAGAGGTGCTCCGATTTACTTAATCGGAGATTCACAAGCCGACGCCCTCTCCGATGGTGTTGTGTTAGCTGCCAAGCAGCTCAACCGCCCGCTCACCATTGCCACGATCAGTAGTTGTCCACCCATGGTGCTAGATATTAAGCAGATCGGCGCCGCACGAGATCGAAGTAGCAAAACCAGGTGCAGTGATTTCGCTAAGAGTGCACTCGCGTATTTGAAGAGTGCACCCCGTGGAACCGTGATACTCGCCATGACCGATCAATATTGGCGTGAGAGTGGTTGGGCACCTGTAGTAAACGCAAACGCAGTTGTTGGCGTGAAATCGAAGATGGCAGTTACCCAAAAAGCTCTCACATCATTTATTTCGTCGGTAAGAGAGAGCGGGCATCGAGTAATAATCGTTGGTACCGTTCCGCAATTTAATTATCAAGTCGGTAACCCAGCTGCTGGATTAATTGCCTGGAGCCCGAAGTCGTGTAGCAATATCAATCTAGTGGCTAATAGATGCAATCCCGCGCTCGCACTTTCGGATGCGCAAAGTGTGCAAGGAGCTTCGTGGGCGATGGAAGCGCAAATCGCTCACTCCACCGGCGCTGGCTTCGTCGATCTACGAGTTGAGCTCTGCCCTGCTGCAAGGTGTGAAACATTTACAAAAGGCCATTGGATCTATCGCGATGCAAACCACATAAGTGTGTGGGAGAGCAGGGCACTTGCTCCAGTTATGGCGAGTGCGCTCAAGAATTAAAGTTGTGCAAGCCGTTCTAAGGCTGCATCGAGTACGGCATCCTTCTTACAGAAAGCAAAGCGCGCATATGCGGCACCACGTTCCGGATGTTCGTAGAAGACATGAGAAGGAATGGCCACAACACCGATCTTCTTGGGAATCGTTTGGCAGAACTCATCTGCGGTGGCAAAGCCCTTTGAACGCACATCTACCGTGGCGAAGTAAGTGCCCTTCGGTTGATGGACCTCAAAACCCAATGATTTAAGGCCAGAAGTGAAGTGATCACGTGAGTGCATCAATGATGTGCGAAGTTCTGCAAGCCACTGATCACCATTATCCAGCGCTTCCGCGAGTGCGTATTGGAATGGTCCACCTACAACGTAGGTGAGGAATTGCTTCACTGTGCGTGCGGCATCGACCAACTGCTTTGGGCCAGTGATCCAGCCGATTTTCCACCCGGTGTATGAGAAGAGTTTTCCAGCAGAGGAAATAGTAAGTGTACGTTCGCGCATTCCCGCAAGGGTCGAGATGGAAACATGTTCGCCTTCAAAAGCCATGTGCTCGTAGACCTCATCGGAGATAACGACAAGGTTATGTTCGATCGCTAAATCGGCAACAGCTTGCAACTCTGCACGGGAAGTAACGGCACCGCTGGGATTATGCGGAGTGTTTACGACAATGACTTTAGTTCGCGGAGTAATCGCCTTGCGAAGTTCATTAATATCAAGTGTGTAATCAGGAGCTTCCATGGTGATCGCGACGAGTTTGCCGCGTGCCATCACTACCGCAGCGCGATATGAATCATAGAAAGGTTCAAAGACGATGACTTCATCGTCGGTATCAACTAATCCGATAAGTGCGGCAGTGAGTGCTTCAGTGGCACCTGCGGTGATGAGAACTTCGGTGGCGAAATCATTTTCAATCCCGTACCAACGCTTTTGATGGGCGGCGACTGCTTTGCGCAATTCGACGACGCCAGCGCCAGCGGGATATTGATTGCCGCGCCCTTCTGCCATGGCGCGCGTCACTGCATCGGCGATCCAGGAAGGGCCATCGGTGTCGGGGAAGCCTTGTCCGAGGTTGATGGCACCCGTCTCGACTGCAATTGCCGAGTAGTGGGCGAAGACCGTGGTGCCCAGTGGCACGAGGCGGGGAACTAAACCGGGAATTTCGCGCTTCGACATGTCGGAAGCCTATCTCTGGGGAAGGGCTATAAATCAGTGAGGTCGGAGATGACTTTCCAGCCCCGCGCCAACGCCGCTTTGGCGTGAGTTTCATAATCTGGAACAGTCGCCAGATATGCCACCGGAGCATCGGGCCAATCCAACTCCCCTACGCGTGGAAAGTCGCCATCGATTAAGAGGTACCCAGCCAGTGGGAGCTTGGAGGCGCGCCTTGCAAAGGCGACCGCAGGGGCTAGTGGCGCTAAATCTCCACGGAGCCCGATCCAAAGGAGCTCCGAAAAGGTGAGTAAGTCGCTCGCAATCTCCGGAACTCGACGCTCACCGACGCTCTCCACCCACACATGGGCCATGGGGTGCGGCTCGCTTGAGTAGACGCGGAGATGAGCGGGCATAAACGCACTCTAGGCTTATCGGCATGAGCGATCCAAAAAATGCACTCCTTGCGGAGATCAAGTCCAAGGCCATCGTCCACGGAAAGGTGATCCTCTCCAGTGGAAAGGAAGCCAATTACTACGTCGACCTTCGCCGGGTCACTCTTGATTCAGTTGCCGCACCACTCGTCGGTGAAGTGATGCTCGCACTTACTAGCGAATTGCAGTACGACGCTGTCGGTGGACTCACACTGGGTGCTGATCCAGTTGCTACCGCGATGATGCATGCTGCTGCCGCGAAAGGTAAGCGCCTTGATTCATTCGTCGTACGCAAGAGCGAGAAGCAACACGGATTGCAGCGTCGCATCGAAGGACCAGATGTCGCCGGACGTCGCGTACTTGCCGTAGAAGACACTTCAACCACTGGTGGTTCTGTACTCACTGCAGTGGAAGCACTTCGCGAAGCGGGTGCTGAAGTTGTAGGCGTTGCAGTGATTGTGGAACGCGGCGCCGCACCAGCTATCAAAGAAGCGGGATTGCCTTACTTTGCTGCTTACTCACTCAGTGAATTAGGACTTGATTAAGCCTTATTCTTTCGCTCTTTAATAATTCCAAAGAGCAACGGCAAGATGCTGATCACAATTACGATAGCCACGATCGGCAATAGATACTTGTCGATCGATCCTTTCAGTTTTTCACCAAGTATGTAACCCAAAATAATGACGCTCTCCGTCCAGAGGAGAGCACCAATAACGTTCCACTTAAAGAACGTGGCTTTTGGCATTCCAATTACTCCAGCGATCGGATTAATGAGCGTACGTACAACAGGAACAAAGCGCGCAAGTATTAACGCTTTTGCGTACCCGTAACGCGCAAGGAAATCTTCGGTCTTCTTCACGCGATCTTGCGAAAAGACACGACCATCAGGACGTGCAAAGAGTGGGCGCCCTAACTTCTCACCAATGTTGCGCCCTACTTGTGAACCTACGATTGCTGCTATCGGTGCACCAATCATCAGTGCCGGCAAACTCAATTGCACGCCGACGGCTTTCATGGCGACACCTGAAGCTGCGACTCCAGCAACAAAGAGGAGCGAATCACCAGGAAGCACCAGGCCGATCAAGAGCCCGGTCTCGGCGAGCAAGACCATGAAAACCCCGACTAGGCCGAGGGTCTCAACGATGGATTGCGCGCTCAATGGATTCATAAGTACACCTTAGAACGACTGTCGAAAAAGATTCGGTTACTTGCTTAAGAACTCGGCGGCGGTAGCACTGGAGTCGCGTAAGAAGAGCGTGCAGCGATCATGTTCTTCGCTCTCACCAATCGAACCAGCTGCGCGTCCGAGTGCATGAAGCGCACGCAGCCAACCGCGATTGCCTTCGTGCTCCCACGGAACAGGGCCGTGTCCTTTCCATCCATTGCGTCGAAGTAGATCAAGGCCGCGGTGGTAACCAGTGCGGGCGAAGGCATAGGACTCAAGTACTCGACCTTGCGCCCAGGCCTCATCGGCGAGGACCGCCCAGGGAAGCGGGGAGGCTGGGAAGGCGCGCGCCACTTCATCTGCCCCCATCCCCACTGCGAAGAGAGCATCGGATCCATCGCTGGGGATATGGGTGGGAGGTGGGCCGCCGAGGAGATCTTGTCCAATAGTCATAAACCCATCATGGCTTACTTTTACGCTCAAATGCGCCACTTTCCGCCATCGAATGGATCGAAACGCCTTCGACCGAATGGCCTGTGACGGGATATAGTTAGGCAAGTGCCAGCCATAGTTATCGTCGGAGCCCAATGGGGCGATGAAGGCAAGGGCAAAGCCACAGACCTCCTCGGTGATCGCGTCGAATATGTAGTCCGCTATCAAGGTGGCAATAACGCAGGCCACACCGTCGTCATCGGTGATCAGAAGTACGCACTCCACCTTCTTCCTTCCGGAATCTTGAGCCCTTCGGTGGTGCCAGTAATCGGAAACGGTGTCGTCATCGACCCAGGTGTCTTGCTTCAAGAAATTAAAGGTTTGAACGAACGCGGTATCAATACGTCAAAGCTCGTGATCAGTGCGAACGCACATCTCATCACGCCGTATCACCGCACCATCGACAAAGTCACCGAGCGTTTTCTTGGAAATAACAAGATTGGTACAACCGGCCGCGGCATCGGTCCGGCATACGCAGACAAGATCAACCGCATTGGTATTCGCGTCCAAGATCTCTTTGATCCCAGCATCTTGGAACAGAAAATCGAAGCAGCACTGCGCGATAAAAACCAAGTGCTCATTAAAGTTTTCAACCGCAAGGGTATGGAAGTACAACAGATCGTCGATGAGTATTTAGAGTACGCAGAGATCTTGCGCCCCTACGT
>CAFBAA010000035.1_pt1 | contig 19168 bp, 18 predicted proteins | sample 7267951 | NCBI WGS metagenome assembly CAFBAA01 (sample SAMEA6814017, study PRJEB35770) | uncultured Actinomycetes bacterium | biome: Freshwater; feature: Freshwater reservoir; material: water | place: Czech Republic | collected 2016-04-20 | depth 30m m
ACTGTCTTTCCCTTCACACAACTGATCGTCTTCTTCGCAGCCACTTGAACCGGGGAGACTGGAACTGGAGTCGATACCGCAGGAGCCGCAATTACCGGTACCTGGGCTGGTGTCTGCTTGAAAGTGGCCGCTTGGGCTTTGAGATTCAGGAGATCTTCAAATGAAGTACGACAGCCTTGCAGCCCATGCACCTTATTGCCGGCGTTTGACCCATTGGCTTTGACCAGCAACCCGCCTAATCCGGCGGACTGGTAATTCAGCAACTTGTCATAAGGGATTACCAGGTTAGGTTCTGTGGTTGCAGCTATGACTGATTCTGCCGCCGGTACGTAAGAGGCTACTTTGGTGAGGTCCTCACTACTTTTCGCAATGAACACTACCCACTCAAAAGAATCTGCCTTAGCAACGCCCATCAGATCATTTGCAGCGCTGGGGGTTGCTACATAGTGCACGCCATCAACATCTCCTGAGCATGTAATTGTGTAAAGCACAGGAATTTTCGATGTTACATCTCGCTTCCAAGTATCACGGGAGATATACACGCCATTGCTCCACTCACCGGTCCCAGCCGCAGATATCGCACGAACTTTCACAATAAATGAGTTCCCGCTAAAGGCTATTATGTTAAAAACGTCGTCTGGAGTTAATGAAAAACTTGTGGAGCTTGTCGACTTGGCAGGTTTCGGCTCCAGCACATTGGCGCCCAGTGGCGGAATGGGTGAGTTGGCGGTGGTGTCGGCTAAGCCAATCTCAAAAGACGTAATTGGCGCATCAGATGCTGGGGAAGAATATGTTCCGACAATATTTACACCTTCTATGTTGAGCGCCAAATTGCTTATGGTCCCTGGGAGATTCGGTGCGATGGCGATTTGAATCTTTGATTGAACCTTTTCAGAAAGATAACGTGAAAGCAGCCCATTTGTAGAGAGCGTGTACTTAGTTTCAATCAGTAATGTATGCATACCCATGGCGTTTTTTTCGCAAATTTGCATACTCACAAGAGTGGTTGGCCCAACCGGATTCCAATTGTAAGCCGAGATTGATGTACTCGAAATCCTCTTGCCAGCATCGGTCCAAATTTCAAAAGATACTTCGACACCCTTTGCCCGATCACCAACAATCGAATAAGGAAGTAACGCCCTGATCGGAAAAACGATATTCCCACACGGATAAGTCGTCGTTTTTGGGAATTGAACGCTCGTCGGAATTTCCCCAGACCAAATATCTCCTACGCCAGAGGTCTGGAGGCTTGCGATTTTCCCAACCAAAGGTACCGACGCCAACGTCGTGGCGTCTTCACCGGCAAACGCTGCAGGCGCACCAAGAATCACGAGAAGTAGCGAAGCTACGAATGCGAGTGGCTTTTTCAGACGCATATATCTCCAAGCCTCGTTCTTCATGTTTCTTTAAGTTGATTAAGCGGGGTCGCCACTCTCTTCAAGTGGTGCAGTATCGGCAGGACTGTCAGGGGCGGTCGCCTTTGGCTCACCCTTAAAGGTGAACTTGCGATCGCTTCCTTCGCCTTCGACATCGACCACGATGATTTCGCCAGCCTTGATATCGCCAAAGAGAATCTTCTCCGAGAGCAAGTCTTCAATTTCGCGTTGGATCGTGCGACGAAGTGGACGGGCACCAAGAACTGGGTCATAACCACGCTCGGCCAACAATTGCTTAGCAGCCGTGGTGAGTTCGATGCCCATGTCTTTGTCCTTGAGACGCTCATCGAGACGGCCAATCATCAGATCAACGATGGTGACGATCTCATCTTGCGTGAGCTGATGGAAGACCACGATGTCATCGATACGGTTGAGGAATTCGGGGCGGAAATGAGTCTTCAGCTCATCGCCTACCTTCGCCTTCATCCGCTCGTAACTCGTTTGGGTATCGCCAGCGTTCGCAAAACCAAGGTTAAGGCCCTTTGAAATATCGCGGGTACCGAGGTTGGTAGTCATGATGATGACGGTGTTCTTAAAGTCGACTGAACGACCTTGCGCATCGGTAAGGCGACCATCTTCAAGTACCTGAAGAAGTGAGTTGAAGATATCTGGGTGTGCCTTTTCGATTTCATCGAAGAGCACAACAGAGAACGGCTTGCGACGCACCTTCTCGGTAAGTTGGCCACCTTCGTCGTAACCAACGTAACCCGGAGGCGAACCGAAGAGACGAGAAACAGTGTGCTTCTCGGAGTACTCGCTCATGTCGAGCATGATCAGCGAATCTTCATCGCCGAAGAGGAACTCGGCGAGCGTCTTAGAAAGTTCGGTCTTACCTACGCCTGAAGGACCAGCAAAGATAAAGGATCCACCTGGACGCTTGGGATCCTTTAGGCCGGCACGAGTACGACGGATGGCCTGTGAGAGCGCCTTAATGGCTTGCTCCTGGCCAATGACGCGCTTGTGAAGTTCGCTCTCCATACGAAGTAGTCGTGAAGTCTCTTCTTCAGTGAGCTTGAATACTGGAATACCAGTCGCGGTAGCGAGAACTTCAGCGATGAGTTCCTCATTTACCTCGGCAACGACATCCATATCTCCGGACTTCCATTGCTTTTCGCGTTCGGCTTTCTCGAGGAGAAGGTTCTTCTCCTTATCGCGCAATTGCGCAGCCTTTTCGAAATCTTGACCGTCGATAGACGATTCTTTTTCGCGGCGTACGTTGGCAATGCGCTCATCGAATTCACGAAGTTCTGGTGGAGCCGTCATGCGACGAATACGAAGACGTGATCCAGCTTCGTCAATAAGGTCGATTGCCTTATCTGGAAGGAAACGATCGGCAACATAGCGATCAGCCATGGTGGCCGCCGCAACAAGTGCGCCATCAGTAATGGAAACTCGGTGATGGGTTTCGTAACGATCGCGAAGACCCTTCAGGATTTCGATGGTGTGAGCCACAGACGGCTCTTTGACCTGAATTGGTTGGAAGCGGCGCTCAAGAGCGGCGTCCTTCTCGAGGTGCTTGCGGTACTCATCAAGAGTGGTGGCGCCAATGGTCTGGAGTTCGCCGCGTGCAAGCATCGGCTTAAGAATGCTGGCGGCGTCGATTGCGCCTTCTGCTGCACCAGCACCGACGAGTGTATGGATTTCGTCGATAAATATGATGATGTCACCGCGAGTGCGGATCTCTTTGAGCACTTTCTTTAAGCGCTCTTCGAAATCACCGCGGTAACGGCTACCGGCAACTAGTGCACCGAGATCGAGAGTGTAGAGCTGCTTATCTTTCAGCGTCTCCGGCACATCGCCCTTCACAATTGCTTGGGCAAGACCTTCAACAACCGCGGTCTTACCAACGCCTGGTTCACCAATCAATACGGGGTTGTTCTTGGTACGACGTGAAAGTACCTGCATCACACGTTCAATCTCTTTTTCACGACCAATAACTGGATCGAGCTTTCCTTCACGTGCTGCTTGCGTGAGGTTGCGACCGAATTGATCCAAGACGAGAGATGTTGAAGCGGTGCCTTCAGCTGGACCACCAGAGGTTGCACTTTCTTTTCCTTGGTATCCAGAGAGAAGTTGAATAACTTGTTGGCGCACACGATTGAGATCGGCGCCAAGCTTGACGAGAACCTGCGCTGCTACGCCTTCGCCTTCGCGAATCAATCCAAGCAGGATGTGCTCAGTACCGATGTAGTTGTGGCCGAGTTGCAAAGCTTCACGGAGAGAGAGCTCGAGTACCTTCTTGGCGCGCGGCGTGAATGGAATGTGTCCACTAGGGGCTTGTTGTCCTTGCCCAATGATCTCTTCCACTTGAGCACGTACGGCCTCTAATGAGATGCCGAGTGATTCAAGCCCTTTAGCGGCGACGCCTTCACCTTCGTGGATCAATCCCAGAAGAATGTGCTCGGTGCCGATGTAATTGTGGTTGAGCATCCGGGCCTCTTCCTGGGCCAAGACGACAACTCTGCGGGCGCGGTCGGTAAATCTCTCAAACATAGGTACCCCTCTCTCCGTTTAGCCTAACGCTCGCCCGGCTGAGTTACTTCCCCAGTTTTATTGCTCAGCCTGAATGGCGGGGTATTTACGTTTAATGTCCTGATTAGGCGTTATGTCCGAGGTCTCAGGTGATCCTGATTTTCAAGTGGCGGCGGTCACTTACCCGAGGGAAGATTTACCAGCCCCAAAACCCGCACTACGACCGCCTTACGACGGCAGTGCCCCGACTGCCCCATCATTAGAGAGAGAGAAGCTAATGCTGCAACTGTCCGACGGCCAATGGAGTTCACTCTTTAACGTGTTCTCCTTCGGCCTCATTTCAATGTTGGCATGCACCGTATTCACCCTCGTCTCACAGAGCCGAGTTCTCCCCAAGTACCGCGCTGCCCTTGTCATGTCTTCGATGGTCACCTTTATCGCTGGTTACCACTACTGGAGAATCTTCAATTCATTCGAAGGGTCATCAAAGGGAAATGCCGTCACAATCGGTACCGCCCAAGGAGCATTCAACGAGGCCTACCGCTATGTCGACTGGATTCTCACGGTTCCACTTTTGCTTGTTGAGGTAATTGCCGTCCTCGCTCTTGCTCGCCAAGCATCAAAGTCACTCATGACCCGACTCGTTCCTGCATCGGCGGCCATGATCATTCTTGGCTACCCAGGCGAAATCTCAACAGTCACAAGTGAAAAAGTAATTTGGGGTGTCCTCTCGACACTTCCATTCCTTTACATTCTCTGGGTACTTTTCATTGAGTTGACTAAGTCACTTGGTAATCAACCTGAAGGAGTCGCAGCCACCGTTAGCCGACTTCGTCTCCTTCTCATTGGAACCTGGGGCGTCTACCCAATTTCGTACCTCATCCCAATGATTATTACCAACCCAACCGCTACGGAAGCGGCAGGACTCTTCACTGCACGGCAAGTTGGTTACACGGTTGCTGACGTGCTCGCAAAGTGCGTGTTCGGTCTAACGATTTACAAGATCGCTCGCATGAAGTCTGCTGCAGAAGGCATGGCAGAATCCCACTAGTAAGAAATTCTAAAAGTGAAAGGGAGAGTGGCCTGGCTACTCTCCCTTTCACTCTCTAAGGAGTCAGTATGAAGTTGAGCTACCTTCGAATGTTGGCGTACTCCATGATTGCAGTTGGACTCATCAACTGGGATTACCAGCGAGGGAATCCACACGTTATTACTCACAGTCTCATCATTATTCTGCCCGGAGTGATTTTGCTTCTCTCCACATTGATCAACCCGCTTCGCAAGCTCGTAACTCTGAAGGGCTATGCGATTCTCTGGTTGGCAATCGCGCTTTTAGCGCTCACTTACGCGTTTTTAAACTGACGCAACAACTCACGCGGTTCAGACTCGCCGTTCATCTCGGCGAGTGAGGCAACGACTCCTTCGCGCTCGGCCAATGCCCATACGCCCGGTATCGGCGCTGCCAACTCCTGCTGACTGGCATGTGGCCGGACGCGACCAGGGATAAATCTGAGTCCGGGAAGACTCACTCGACGGTCTGGCAGATAAATCTCGCTCGCGAGCACCATCGCCCCCGCACTCGCCCCCCAGATCGCCGGGAGCCCGGCGAGGAAATCTCGGTGAGGCAAGAGCGCTTCCAGAAGAAGTCTTGGGGAACCTCCAGGCAGCACTAACACTTGAGCATCGCGTACGTCGGTAATTCTGTGCGCGCTACGGCCAAGAGAGGCAAAGTAAGCAATTGCATTCTCCGACGTGATTTCTGCCGCTCGCTCATGCTCACTGGCGCCAGCGAAGATCGTAATTTCCAAATCGGGAATGAGTGAGAGGAAGTATTGATCCATTTCCCGGCATTCATCAGCGAATTCTCCGCCGCCTTGGATGCAAATAATCATTAAAGATGTTTGATCATGCGGGAATTGCCAAGCGTATTTGGTTTCACGCTCTCAAGATCAAGGAATTCTGCGATACCGGTGTCGTAAGAACGCAGGAGCTGCTGGTACACCTCGGGCGCAACTGGTGATCCTTCGATTTCTACAAATCCATGACGACCGAAGAATTCGGTTTCGAAAGTAAGGCAGAAGATACGAGATACACCGATGGTGCGTGCACGTTCAATAATTGTTTCAAGAATTTGGTGTCCCACACCTTTACCGCGAACGCTTTCATCCACAGCAACGGTACGGACCTCTGCGAGATCCTCCCAAAGAACGTGGAGCGCACCGCACCCCACAACTTTTCCGTCTTGCTCGGCAACGAAGAATTCTTGAACATCTTCGTAGAGCGTTACGGTCTCTTTGGAGAGCAATTTACGTTGAATTGAATAGAAATCTACAAGCCCACGAATGGCAGAGATATCTTTGGTGCGTGCGGGGCGAATGGTGAATGTCATGTTATTCCGGCTTTACCAATGGGAAGAGAATTGTTTCTCGGATACCAAGCCCGGTGAGCGCCATCAGCAAACGATCGACTCCCATGCCCATGCCCCCCATAGGTGGCATGCCGAACTCCATGGCGCGCAAGAAGTCTTCATCGAGTTGCATCGCTTCCGCATCGCCCTTAGACGCCAAGAGCGACTGTTCGGTGAGACGTTCCCGCTGAATGATGGGATCAACTAATTCCGAGTAACCAGTAGCCAATTCAAAGCCATCAACGTAGAGATCCCACTTCTCGGCCACACCAGCCTCGCTACGGTGCGCACGTACCAACGGCGAAGTATCTACTGGGAATCCGCGGACGAAGGTGGGTTCCTGTAATTGATCCTTGCAGAGATACTCGAAGAGCTCTTCGGCGAGCTTGCCGGGTATCCACTTCGGATCAACACTGAGGCCCACTGCTTTTGCGTGCTTGAGTAATTCCTCATATGAAGTAACGCCGGTAACTTCGGTCCCGAGCGCCTTTGAGATGGCACCGAAGAGTGAGATCTCGTGCCAACTACCGCCTAAGTTACGAACTGTGCCATCGGCATGGGTGACCACATGGGATCCGAAGACGTTCATCGCTGCTTCTTGAACCAGACCTCGCGTGAGATCAGCGATTGAGTCCCAATCTCCAAAAGATTCGTAGCACTCAACCATGGCGAACTCTGGGGAGTGACTCGAGTCTGCGCCTTCGTTACGGAAATTTCGATTGATCTCATATACGCGCTCGAGCCCACCGACCACGCAACGCTTGAGATAAAGCTCCGGGGCGATGCGTAAATAAAGATCCATATCGTAAGCATTGATATGCGTCACGAAAGGTCGCGCCGTTGCACCACCGTGCAAAACTTGAAGCATTGGAGTTTCTACTTCAATAAATGTGCGTGCATGGAAAGACTCGCGTAACGAGCGCATGACGTTGGGGCGAAGCCTTGCAACATCGCGAGCCGTATCGCGCATGATCAAATCGACGTAACGCATGCGCACGCGCGTCTCTTCAGAGAGCGGCTTATGTTCTACCGGAAGCGGACGGAGCGCCTTTGCCGCATGCATCCATGAACTTGCTAGAACCGAAAGTTCTCCGCGCTTAGAAGTGATGACCTCGCCTGTCACAGAAACTAAGTCGCCAAGGTCGACATCGCTCTTCCACGCAGCGAGAACTTCTTCGCCGGCACGATCAAGAGAGAACATGACTTGAAGTTGGGTGCCGTCGCCTTCGCGAAGCGTGGCAAAGGCGAGCTTGCCGGTATCGCGCTTAAAGATGACCCGGCCAGTGACGCTCTCGGTCTGCCCAGTGGCAACATCGATTTCCAGATCGGCAAAGCGTTCGCGCAGCGCCTTTAAGGTGGTGGTGCGGGGCACCGCGACCGGATACGGCTCGGCGCCGGCAGCAATCAGGCGGCTGCGCTTTTCGCGCCTAATCCGCATTTGCTCGGGAACATCATCCTCAAGCTCGGGCTTAGATTGCTCGGTCATAGATAGAGAGCCTAAAGGTCAGTTGCGGGCAAAGACCAACTCAAGGCCGATCAGAGTGAGGTCGGGTTCATGAAATTCGATGGTTTCGCTAATTCCAAGCACCAGCGGGGCTAACCCACCGGTGGCAACCACCACCACCGGGCCAGCGTCTAATTCTTCGGTAATTCGACGAACCAGACCATCCACCTGCCCGGCAAAACCGTAGATCATGCCTGATTGCAAGGCTTCGACGGTGTTCTTGCCGATCACAGAGCGGGGCTGGACAAGCTCCACCTTGCGAAGTTGGGCTGCTCGCGAGGTGAGCGCGTCAAGGGAGATCTCGATGCCGGGAGCGAGCGCGCCGCCAAGGAATTCACCTTTTGCTGAGACCACATCAAGGTTGGTGGACGTACCAAAGTCCACGACGATTACAGCCCCCGCTTCTCCGAAGAGAGTGTGCGCCGCGAGTGTATTGACGATGCGATCTGCGCCGATCTCCCTCGGATTATCTACGAGGAGTGGCACACCGGTCTTGGTGCCTGGCTCGATGATGACGGTATGAATATCGGAGAAGTACCGGGAGAGCATCGTGCGAATTTCGCGCAAAACGGCGGGCACAGTTGAACAGACACATATACCTGTGACTTTGTAACCGTCTAAGAGTGCACGGTATTGCAGCGCTAACTCATCAGCGGTGTCTCGCGAATCGGTTTTCACGCGCCAAGAGGCAACCAATGCACCGTCTTCGAAAACACCTAAGACAGTGTTGGTATTTCCTACGTCAATTGCGAGCAGCATCTGCACTCCTAAAGTCGACTCCGATATCGATATTCATTACTGAGTGGGTCAGGGCACCGACGGCGATGTAATCGACGCCGACTTCTGCGTACTTACGGGCATTCTCTAACGTGATTCCTCCGGAAGCTTCACTCTTTGCACGTCCAGCGATCTGGCGTACTGCTAGATCGCACATTTCGGGCGTCATGTTGTCGAGCAAGATGAGTTCTGCTCCAGTAGCTACGGCTTCTTCTAACTGTGAGAGCGAATCAATTTCTATCTCTACCGGGACATCTGGAAAGCGAAGTTTGAGTGCAAGATGAGCGGCCGTAATGCTTCCGGCCGCCACGATGTGGTTGTCCTTGATCATTGCCGCATCCGAGAGCGACATCCGATGATTTACTCCCCCACCCATCCGTACCGCAAATTTTTCAAAAGCACGTAACCCAGGTGTGGTCTTTCGAGTATCTCTTACATGGGTCTGGCTGCCAGCGAGCACGTTGGTCCATGCACGCGTTGCCGTGGCGATGCCACTCAGACGTCCGAGAAAATTGAGCGCACTTCGTTCTCCAGTTAATAAACCTTGGGCGGGGCCTATCGCGGTGAAGATAACTTCCCCCGCCCTGGCTTGAGCGCCATCGCGCATAAAGTCCACGAAGCGAACTTCACCCTCGCACGCCTCGAGCAAAATAACTTTTGCGATCACAATGCCAGCGACTACTCCATCGACGCGCATCCGGAAATCAGCATGGACAACCGCCGCACTTGGAACGAGTGCGGCGGTTGTGACATCAACGCCGCCATCTAAATCTTCTGCAAGGGCACGTTGCGCCATGTGCACTACAAACGCGGGATCAAGACCGAGCGACGTGATGGTTGCGTTCAAATCATCAGGAAGTTGCATGAGACACCTCTTCGTATGATTCGTGCCATTCGCCGTTGAAGTGCTCGACTATTCGTCGCTCCCACTTGGTGAGCGTTTCTGGAAAATCTTCTCGCCAGTGTGAACCGCGCGTCTCTGCGCGGCGAAGGGCCGCCCGAGTCAAACCTGTCGCAATTAAATGGAGATTAGTTACTTCCCATGCCTCCACACACGGCGCTACATCGCGAGAACGATCAGCAATTTCCTGCAAACGATCAAGCGTCACACGCAAGGAATTACTACTACGCAGCACGCCGGCACCTTTCGACATCGCATCAGCGATCAGGGGGCGCATCGCGGGGTCGATAAGCGGCGCGGAGGCATCCGATTGCACAGGTTCGCTCGCGGGTGGCAAATTCTTCTGAAGGTCATCGGCAATGCGTGCGCCAAATACCAATCCCTCAAGGAGCGAATTAGACGCCAGACGATTAGCACCGTGAACACCCGTGCAGGCACTTTCGCCGCAGGCGTATAAGCCAGGAATGGTGGATTGCCCAGCTAGGTCAACCCGAATTCCACCAGATGCGTAATGGGCAGCTGGGGCAATCGGAATCAAGTCTTTATGTGGGTCGATTCCATGTGCCATGCACGAGGCCAAGATCGTTGGAAATCTCTCTTCCCAATTAAGGTGTCGACCATCAAGCCACATATGCGGCTTACCGCTCTCCATCATGGCGCGCATAATCGCCTTAGCAACCACATCACGCGGCGCTAAATCTTCGAGTGGGTGCACGCCTTTCATAATGTGGTTTCCATCGAAATCGAGAACCGTGGCGCCTTCTCCGCGTAAGGCTTCGCTAATCAACGGTTGCTGTCCTTTTGCGTTGCTTCCTAAGTACATAACCGTGGGATGGAATTGCACGAACTCAAGATCTGCAACCGCAGCGCCTGCACGTAAACCCATGGCAACACCATCGCCAGTTGATACAACTGGATTAGTGGTTTGCGCATAGATCTGACCCATGCCACCCGTTGCAATAACCACAGCTCGAGCGAGCGCCTCTCCGACGCCGTCTCGCTGTCCGGCACCGATGACATGCAGTGTCACACCACAAATCGCGCCGGACGCATTCTTAAGTGCATCGATCACCAACGCATTCTCAATTACTTCAATTCCAGGATCTTGCGTGACTGCGGCTAAGAGCGCACGGGAAACTTCTGCACCGGTAGCGTCTCCGCCAGCGTGAATAATGCGATCGCGGTGGTGACCACCTTCGCGCGTGAATGACATTTCGCCAGAAGCCACATGGTCAAAGACCGCACCACGTGCAATTAATCGGCGCACCGCCTCTGGTCCTTCAGAGACCAAAACCTTGACTGCTTCACGATCACAGAGCCCGGCACCGGCTTCGAGGGTGTCTTCCTCGTGTTGTGCTGGCGTATCTCCCGGTCCGAGCGCTGCAGCGATTCCGCCTTGCGCCCATTTGGTGGAGCCCGCATCCACCCGCGCCTTCGTTACCAGCAACACGGAGAGATCGGCGCTACGAAGTTGAAGCGCAGTAGTAAGGCCGGCGACTCCGGAACCAATCACGATGACATCTGCGCGCATACGCCACCCAGGAACGCCGCTCTTGAGAGTTCTCATCGGATCTCCACCAGATCATTATCGATCAAACGGACACCATCTAGCGAGGCGGCCAGAATCGCGCGCGCCTGACCCCGGAAATCATCACTAATGGGCGCCCATGTGAGCGGATCGATGAGTTCTAAGTACTCAATTTCAAGTGGAGCAGTCAGGAGGGAACGGGCCTCAGCGAGGCGAAGGCTCGCCGGCTTCGAACTTCCTTGAAGGTGGAAAAGCGCGGCTGGCAGGCGCGCGGCTACCTCCCGCTGCTTGATGAATCTATTGCGGCTGGCGAGTGCCAATCCATCGCTCTCTCGAATCGTTGGACCCGCGAGAATTTCGATGGGTAATGAATGCGCGTCGACCATTCGACGAATAAGGGCCAGCTGTTGCAAATCTTTTTCGCCAAAGATGGCAACTGACGGATTCACTAATTCAAAGAGCCGACGAACTACGGTCAGCATTCCAGCGAAGTGACCAGGACGGTGCAGCCCTTCGAAAGCACTACCCAACCAACCGGCCTCTTCTAACTCTGCTGCTCCAGGATAAATCTCTGATTGCGACGGGATCCAGAGCAGGTCGACACCCGCGCTCTCCGCTAAGGCAGCATCAGCATCTTCCGTACGTGGGTAGCGTGCGAGATCGGCGGCGTTATTAAATTGCAACGGGTTCACGAAGATACTCATCACTACAACATCGCAATGCGGGCGAATGGCATCCACAAGTGAGAGGTGACCGGCATGGAGTGCACCCATAGTGGGAACTAGACCAATTCGCACGCCGCTAGGTAATGACATTGTAATTCCGTCAGTGATGCGCTTCATCAAACATCACCTAGCAGAGCAAGCAGTGATGAGGCGCGTTCTGCAGAAAGCATCCCGGAAGCGAGTGCGCGCTCCGCGGTGAGTCTGCCAAGGATTCGATATGGCTGAAGTAATTCTGGATGTTCACGCTTAATAGTTTCGATATGAGCGGCCACAGAGCCCACATCGCCTCGAGCAATTGGTCCGGTGAGTGCTTGATCTCCGCGGCGCAAGACGTTATCTACCGCTGCGTCTAGTAATGGATGGAGCAGCGCTTCAGTTTCGTTAATACCGATCGACTTAAGGAGATCCGAACCCTGCGCCACAATCGACGTGATGAAGTTGGTACTCCATGCGAGCGCGAGGTGATAGGTAGCGCGATCTTCTTCCGCAATCGTGATCGGTTCGCCGCCGATTTCGATAACCAGTGCTTGAGCAATCGGAAGAAGTTGAGTCGGTGCCGTCACGCCGAAAAAAGCACCCTGCATTCGCTTGAGATCTACTGAAGTCCCAGAGAAGGTCATGATGGGATGAATGGCAAGCGGCAAGACGTTGCTGGAAAGCACTTCATTGAAAATACCGACACCAAAGCGACCAGCCGTATGCACCAGAATCTGTCCTGCTTGTAGTGCGCCAGTGGCATGCAACCCAATTGCGAGAGCAGCAAGCGCATCATCAGGCGGCGTAAGAAGTAAGAGATCGCACGAGCGAGCAACCTCATCAGCTGAAAGTATTGGGACTCCAGGCAGGAGCAATTCAGCGCGGTCTTTGGATGCCGCACTGACCGCGTGTACTCCCACGACGGCGTGACCTGCCGCCCCTAATGCAGCGGCTAAGGGCGCGCCAACTCTCCCGGCGCCGATTAAACCGACGCGCAGGCGTGCATCGTCTTGCCCTGCACTCATGCTCATATAGGTCGTTCCAGTCCTCGTCGGGTACCAGACGGAATGAGTGTAAAGCCAGGAGCATGGAAGAATCCACTTCGTGCCGACATATGCGCTGGGACCACTCTCCGGGGATCATCAGATCCTCGCAGGTCACCCGGCCTCCCATGGTGGACTTCGCCTCCACCTTGAGGCTTCCAATGGGGTGATTGAGAGCGCTCGAATCGAGCACGGTTTCATGAACCGTGGAGTTGAGCAGCTCTTCCCTGCGCGCGATTATCGCCAAGGCCTCATGATGGCCAATCGACACGATTGGAGCGCACCAAGTAGTGGCGAGTTTGCTTACGCGCTCGCCATCGAATTTCTTTTAGGACTCAAGACTCCCCCGCGCGCAGATCTCATCCGAGTCATCATCGCCGAATTGGATCGCGCTTCGTCACATGCACTCTTTCTGGCAGCACTTCCCGGGTTCACATCCCCACTCTTAGCGCTTCGCGAAAAGTTGCAAAGTATTTTGGAAGCGGCTACTGGCGCTCGCATGCATCACCACATGATCGTCATCGGTGGAATTCATCACGATGTTGATCTTGCTTGGCTCGCGAGAGGAATTGCCCCGCTATTGGATGAGTTTCAAGAGGTTGATGTCGCAAGCTTCGCTGCAGAGTGGAAAGACGTAGGAAGAGTTTCAAGCGAGACCCTTTTAAGTCATGGTGCCAGTGGAATCATTTTGCGCGCTGCCGGCAGCGAACTAGATGAGAGAACTATCCGCCCCTACTCTGGCTACTCTGCACTCCCAATGAAGGCAAGTACCGGGCAAACAGGTGATGTGTCGGCGCGCATTCTCATGCTTCACGATGAGATCCTGGCTTCCCTTCAATACGTCTTAGACGCAATAACCGCTGCGAACGAACTCACTGATCAAGAAATCTTGCAGCGAACACCCAAGAATTTGCGACTGCCCCATGGAGAGATTTTTGTGAATGTTGAAGGCGCATTGGGCCTCACCGGTGTGGCTCTCTTCTCCGAAGGTGATCGATCGCCCGCCAGATTGCGCCTACGCACACCTTCCATGGGAAACCTTTCGGCATTGGAATCTCTCCTCCCCGGGGTCGCGCTAGATCACCTCGAAATGATGTTGGCTACCTGGCCGTTTCTGCCAGGCGATCTCGACCGCTAGCCACATATTAGAATCTACACATGGCTACCAACCCGGATCGCGCTTCCTACTTTCCTGCGATAGAGAAGAAGTACGGACAGCCTATGTCGTACTGGTTTGCCCAAATGAAAGAGATCGCAGATCGAAAATATCCCGAGCAAATTGCATTCTTGCGCGAGAATCACGGTTTTAGTCAGGCACATGCCAACGCGCTTGTCTTGTACTCACGAGGCTCGCTCAGTTCAAAGAAGTACAACACCGTTGATCAATATCTAGCCCAGTTTGATGAAACGAAGCAAACTACCGTGCTCGGAATAATCAAGACATTGAGTACCAAATTTCCAAAAGCCGAATGGGTAATCGCTTGGAATCAGCCAATGTTGAAATACAAGGATCAGTACATCTTTGGAGTCACTGTCTTAAAGAACCATATTTTGATGGCACCCTGGAGTACGGACGTGCTGAACACTTTTCTTCCAAGGCTTTCTGGTTACGAAGTGAACAAAAAGACCATCAAGATTCCAGTCGATTGGAAGATCGACGCGAAACTACTCAAAGATATGGTTGCAGCCAGAGTCGCAGAGTTCTAAAGCAAGTTGCGTAGATGAAATGATCAGCTACTTCTTCTTATAACCTGCTGGGCAGACCGGCTTTATCCCCGAAACCTTCTTCGTGGTTTTGCCCTTCACGCAAATGATGGTCTTACTATTTGCTGCCTCTTTCTCGAGTAAGGGAATCGAGAAGCTAAATTCACCGGTCTCTTCTTCCGCATAACTCTTGATAACTTCTATATCCGTCGTGATATCCATCAAACTCGTGTTGATAAACTCTCGTACATGTAAGAAATCCTTAAGAATGAAATTATAGGAACTTAGCAATTTTGGGTTATTGGCCGTCTTCGCCTTAATTGCCAAGATCCGTGCATATTGCGCATCAAAGATTGGATCGTACTGCGCGTGGATAGCCACGACTTGCTGCTCACGCGTAGGTAGTACGTCGGCAGCTCGCGCGACTCCCGTAAATCCAACAAAGAGAGAAAGTACTAGGACTCCCGTAGCGAACTTGCGGTTCATACTTTCAAGGTACTTCGCCGAACTACGTAACGCAATGAAAGTTGACTGTGATCTGCGACCACTTGCAAAGCTACTTCTTCTTATACCCCGCAGGACACTTCGGGTTGATCCCCGAAATTTTCTTCACAGTTTTACCCTTCACACAGGAAATAGTGATCTGTTTGGTGACTGGCTTTGCACTCGCTTTTACCGGAGCAGCGTCGGCTGCGCTGACTTGAGATGGCGTGCTTGGCGCCACAGACGCGGGTGGTTGAAACCGAATACGAATGGTATTGGTTGAGTAATGGTACCCATAACCGCGAATTTCCACAGTGTCGCTGGCGGAAACATATTTCGTTGAATAGGTAGCAGTTTGCGGTGTGCCATCGCTTGAAGTTACTTCAATAATCGCTTCATTCATGGTCTTAGGCTCCAGCTTGAAAACCTTGCGGATCATGTCTCCGCGAATGCTTGCCTCAACCCAGCCCGTAATGAGATCGCCAAAGATGTCGAAGTGTGTGCCGGTCGAGACCACTTGAATCATTTTCGTTGCAGGATCGACCGTGACGCGAGATTCACATCCACCGTTCTGAGTAATGAAGATTCCCCCAGGAGGAGTCCCTTGCAATATTGCATACTCGCGATAGTAGGGCTCGATATTGATGGAGAATTCCACGTTGTAGAAATTTGCGACTAATTCGTTACCGCCCGGTGCGTTACAGGGACTTTGTTTCGTGTTATCGAACCACTTATATTCGTTTACTTCCTGGACTGTGCCTGAGGCAATAATTCGATTTTTGCCATCTGGGCCTTTCTTCACCTCGAGGCTTGGATTCTTCATACGGGCGAGACCAATTCCTGCATTTTTCCCACCTGCATTAGAGACAACTGTGAGCCTGAAGGTCGTTCCTGGCTTAAGAGTGATCCACGCATTGTCGTTCGCCGGAATCTTGCTTCGCTTGGGAACCAATCCATTTTGAGCTTGCAGCGAAAGTGAAATCCTGGGGTAGCCGGGCACTTCTTCCAACGATCCGACGGTGGCCGTAACTAATTGGTCCGTCCCGTCCACTGCAGCGCCTTTAAACCAGTAGCAATAATCTGAGTAGCTGGCGTTACCGTAACCGCACTTGAGTTTGCCGGGTGCATTCTCTCGCAGTGGTAGATCGACTCCAGGTTTCCAGAACGGGCTTTTCTCTTCGACAGCAGGAACCCATTGCTGAGTTGCATCATCGAGAATCTCGACCGACTCAATGCAATTATCTTTTATCTCGATGCTCTTGCAATTTACCCACCAGGTCTTTGCATTCACATTCACTGAAGCGCCCGGGATGATGTCGCCTTCAGCAGCAAGCACAGGTTGTACAGCAAGCAACGAGAGGCCGAGCGAGAGAAGTATCCGCGGAAGCCGCATAGTTGATGCTATCAGCAGCCGCCTTTAATGACGATGGCGCTAGCTAGCCCTTTCTACCTTAATCACTTCGCCAAATTCGTCGGATTCCACCACGGTTATCTTTACACCGGAGACGGTTACAGAATCTCCCAAACGCAGGGCGCCATCTCGATAGAGCGAATCCTTCACACCTGGACGCGGTATGAGAGCGAGCGGATGATCTTCCCAATCGCTACTCGAAGTATTCACCGTATAGACGAGCGCCCCTTGGTTCTTGGGGTACATCATGTAGTTATAGCCAACCGCACGCACCGATTCGATAACGATTCCCTTTTGCTCACCCAGTGGAATCACAATACCCTTCGGAACATTTCCGGAGATCGCATTAGGGCGGATCCAATACGTGCCACCAACAATTGGTGATACACACACAACTTGTGAATCCTTGATTTGGCTCATTTTGAACTTATCCCAAAAGAGCGGCTCATTAAGAATTATTTGTGACATGTTGCCCCACACGCCCATGTACTTGTTGATTTCTACATTCCACTTTGCCGACCCCGGCTCATTTACCGGCGTTCGTGCGTCAAAGTTGTCATCTGCCCCTGCCATATGCAGGAAGTGATGAATCCAGCCCATCGGCGCAAGCGCGGTGTCATCGGCGCCGAACGTAAACCACTCCATCAATGAGACGTTATAAATCTTTCCTTCATTCGTTTGCCACCCTTGGCTAGGGATGAGCGGGGAGTGGAAGTGGCTCGGCTGCCAGGCAGTTGCACTTGGCCGTTCCGGTGTAACAAAGATGACCATATTCACGTCAGTGAAGTCGACCTTCAGGTCAGCTTCCTGCAAAGTATTCTGCGCCCAACCGTACGGATCACGATCGCGGTTAGATTTGTAACTCTCGATCGGACGAGAAAGTTGAATCCAATCCTTGGGAACTCTCCAATTAATTTTTACAGGTACGTCTGAGGTGTTCTCCCAGTAAGCGCTCACCGCACGCATGGCAGGGCCAAAGAGTTCGTCCGGGGTGAGTTTTGATTGACGATCCGGAAAAGCGAAGGCCGCTAGTTGAATGTTGACATTGGCCACTTTCCATCGCTCTGCAGGCATAGGAAAGCCAGTGTTGTTCCACTCCCCATTCTTTGTGGGTGGCTCGCTACCCTTGATTTTGCAATCGACTACGGGTAATTGATTTGTTGCCGACGAGAGCAGACTTTTAGGTTCCTTAGTGCTAGCAACTCCCGGGTAGTAGCCGTATGGCGGCCGCGCTGAATAATTTCCGGTGACAAATTGGGCGGTTTGATTCTTCGCCCACTCGGCTGGCACAAAGTAGTCGTACTGGCGCAAATAATCAGCAGGGCGAGGAGTCGAATTGAGGCCGGTCTCTTGATCCCAATTACCGCTGCCCTTATCTTCTGCCCACTTCCCTTGCGTGGTACAGAAGAGAAAGGCAATCTCGTACTTCTCTGTGTAACCGATCGTCTGAGGAAGCTGAGCACCTGTTGGGATGCAGCTGCCACCAACAATCTGCCAATACTTATTTGGAAAGGGATATGCCAGGGCCGGCTTAGTGACCACCGGCGTGGGCGGCTGTGTGGGCTGCGCTGCTTGAGTCGGTTGCGCCGATGGTATGACGACTGGTGCAGGCGCTGGCTTAGCAATCACCACACCCTTATTCCACACCAACTTTTTTCCAGATTTCACACAGGAGTACTTCACACCATTAGAGATTTGAGTTTGATTTAATTTTGGGCAAAGAGCGCCTGGTTTAGGAGTCGCAGCATGTGCGGTGAGCGGCGCGAAAGATAGAAGTAGCGAGGCGATCGCTATTCCCCCGAGTAATTTCCGCATCTAGGCAGTATCTCATTCACCTTGAGGATTTTGAGATTTCAATTGACGCTCAAGTGCGATTCCCACGATTGCCAGAATGAGTGCGCTCACCGCGTCAACAAGCGAGACCCAGAGCTGATGCTGAGCGAAAGCGCCACTTAAGTTGGGAAGTTGAAAGAGCGCAAAGCCAAGATAGAGACCGGAGAGGAGCCCGCCTCCATGAGAGCCACTCTTTGCCAAGAGAACGAGCCGCCCCACAAAGGTCACAGGTAATACGTTGATGCGTCGTTTAACCATCAGCATGAGTAAAGCGAAGAGCAAGATAAATGGTGCGCTCTGCCAAGAGAGCTCTGGCGCCGCCGAATCATTTGAGCGAAGCACTTGTAAGAACGCCCAACCAGCGCTCACTCCCAAGAGAAGTAGCAGCGCAAGAGTGCTCGGCTTACTTACCTTCATAAGGTGGCCCCGGCACTCTGCAAAGCGTCAATAATGCCTCTCACATCTCCTTGACCAATCAAATGAGCGTCTGGCTGCAACTCAATCCATGGAATGAGTACGAAGAGCCGCTCATGGGCACGTGGGTGCGGAAGTGTGAGTTTCGGATCATGACTTACTTGGTCTCCGAAGGCGATGATGTCGATGTCGAGGGTACGAACGCCCCAGCGCAGTATGCGTTCCCGACCAGCGGCCTCTTCAAGTTTAGAAGTTTTTTCAAGAAGTTCATCGGCCGTACCACCCCACTCTCCCATCACAACCGCATTGAAGAATTCTGGTTGATCTTCAACGCCCACCGGAGCGGTTTGATAGATCCTTGACGCTTTCGATTCCTTCAATATTTCACTGAGTTGATGAATAGTTTGGTGCACCATGGTTTCGGCGTCGCCGAGGTTTGCTCCAATGGACAGTACGACGCGCGTCATGGCCGCGTAATGGTTACAGAGACGTCCGCGAAAGGAACTTCAATAGGCGCGGTTGGCTTATGAACGGTTACCACAACCGTCTGCACC
>CAFBAA010000037.1_pt1 | contig 19104 bp, 20 predicted proteins | sample 7267951 | NCBI WGS metagenome assembly CAFBAA01 (sample SAMEA6814017, study PRJEB35770) | uncultured Actinomycetes bacterium | biome: Freshwater; feature: Freshwater reservoir; material: water | place: Czech Republic | collected 2016-04-20 | depth 30m m
GGAGCGTCGCTCGCCTTCTACGCCATCGGTTTCGACCATCACCCGGTCGTGAAGCATCTTGATAGGGAGAGGGTTTTCCGGCGCATCGCTCATGTGATCAGAGGCTACCCCACGCGATAGGATGGAGTGATTTATTGCGCTCCTTCGGGAACGTTTGCGGGAGTGGTGAAATGGCAGACACGCAGGTCTTAGGAACCTGTGTCTTCGGACGTGCGGGTTCAAGTCCCGCCTCCCGCACCAACAATATTTATGAATTCTTCCTACGCGTTTAACATTTCCAAAAGTTTCGGAGCCAGAGCGCGAAAAGCTTTTCCTCGATGACTAATCGCATCCTTTTCGCTAGGCGATAATTCCGCTGTCGTCAGTTCGTAGCCTTCGGCAACAAAGATGGGGTCGTAGCCGAATCCACCACTTCCACGGGGCTGATCAATGATGTATCCGGGCATCACGCCCTCTTCGACTAACTCGCGCCCATCTGGAAATACCAGCGCGACGGCGCAACGAAAGGAGCCAGTGCGACGTTCCACTGGAATGTGATCGAGCTGAGCGAGAAGTAATTCGAGATTTGCCTTGTCATTTCCATGAGTACCGGCCCAGCGCGCCGAGTAAATTCCGGGCATTCCGTTGAGTGCATCAACGCAGATGCCGCTGTCATCAGCGATCGCAGCCACACCAGTGATGCGACAACTCTCACGTGCTTTGAGAAGTGCATTTTCGATAAAGGTTGCACCGGTCTCTTCAATATCACCAAGATCTGGGAAATCATCTGCCGAGAGCAACTCCAAAGAGTTCTCGCCGTGAAGCTCCGTGATGATGCGCAGAAACTCCTTGAGCTTTCCTTGATTCTTAGTAGCCAGCAATACTCGACGATCCGTCATCGGATTAAGCGAGCGCAGCAGCTTGAAGACGAGTGAGGTCTGCACATCCAGCAACTGCTAGATCGAGCAAACCATTGAGCAGGTCGCGATTAAATGGTGCGCCTTCGGCCGTTCCTTGTACCTCGACAAAGGTGCCATCGCCAGTGCAGACCACGTTCATATCAGTTTCAGCGCGGACATCTTCTTCGTAGCAGAGATCCAAACGAGGAACACCATCAATGATGCCCACGCTAATAGCCGCAACACTGGAATGCAGTGGTGACTTCTTGATGTGACCTTCCTTGATGGCCCATTCGATGGCATCTGCAAGCGCCACATATGCGCCCGTGATGGCGGCCGTACGCGTTCCACCGTCTGCCTGCAAGACATCGCAATCAAGCACGATCGTGTTTTCGCCGAGCACACTCATATCGATGATGGAGCGAAGTGAACGACCAATGAGGCGTGAAATTTCTTGGGTGCGGCCCCCCAGTTTGCCTTTCACACTTTCGCGGTCCGAACGCGTATGTGTGGCACGTGGCAACATGGAGTACTCGGAAGTAACCCACCCTTGACCCGTACCTTTGAGCCAACGAGGAACACCTGCGGTAAACGAGGCAGTGCAGAGCACTCGGGTTTCACCGAATTCCACCAGGACGCTGCCTTCGGGATGGTTTGACCAATTACGGGTGAACTTCACTTCGCGGAGTTGATTATTTGCGCGTCCATCGAGTCTCGTTGTCATGTGGCAACCCTATCTAGAGGTAGTGGGAAGAGAGAATTCAGGCGGCTAGCCGAGATTGAGGTGTGTCACGCTGCCCACTTCGGGGCCAAGAAACCTCCGCGCGAGGTGTGCAAAGGGTGCAGGTTCGCCCGTAGCTCTAAATTGATGAGTGGGCTCGCCCGTCTCGTTGAGCATGTCGTGATCGAGCAAGGTGCGATAAACATCTTTGGCAGTCTCTTCCGCGCTCGATACGAGTGTCACTCCGTTGCCCGCAACGTAAGAGAGCACGCCCGTGAGTAAGGGATAGTGCGTGCATCCCAGTACCAACGTATCTATCTCTTCAGCGATCAATGGCGCGAGATATTCACGGGCGATTTTGAGAATTTCGGCGCCTGACGTTTCGCCGCGTTCTACGTATTCCACGAAAAGCGGGCATGAGGTGGAGATGATCTCTAACTGTGGCGCGGCAGCGAATGCATCGTTATACGCACGAGAATCAATCGTGGCTCGGGTGCCAATAACTCCGATACGACCATTGCGCGTTGCAGATACTGCGCGACGAACAGCGGGCTGAATTACTTCGATCACTGGAACGTCGTACCGTTCGCGCGCATCCCGTAGAACTGCAGCGCTTGCACTGTTACACGCAATCACCAGAGCTTTCACACCTTCAGCGACCAAACGATCCATGATCTCTAACGAAAATTCGCGTACCTCAGCAAGCGGACGCGGGCCATACGGGCCGCGAGCGGTATCCCCCACGTAGATGATCGATTCATGGGGCAATTGATCGAGGATTGCCCGGGCTACGGTGAGCCCACCTACGCCAGAGTCGAAGATGCCGATCGGCGCGGATTTCATATGCCTAGCCTAAGCCCAGAGTTGGCCCTCGAGGCGCTCCTCAGCATCATCTAATGAGCCTTCATAGATTCCGGTGGAAAGATATTTCCAGCCGGCGTCGCAGAGGATGAAGGCGATATCTGCCGATTCCCCGCGCTTGACCACCTCGCGGGCGATGCCCAGGGCGGCGTGCAAGATCGCGCCCGTAGAGAGCCCAGCGAAGATTCCTTCCTGGTCAAGCAAGTCACGAACGCGGCGAACTGAATCATGCGAACCCACCGAGAAGCGCCTGGTTATCACGCTTTCGTCATAGAGCTCAGGGATGAACCCACCGTCAATATTGCGAAGTCCGTAAACCACTTCGCCATAACGTGGCTCTGCAGCAATGATCTCGACATGAGGTACGCGTTCACGAAGGTAGCGACCAGTACCCATTAACGTTCCGGTAGTACCGAGCCCGGCAACAAAGTGCGTGATAGTCGGCAGATCTTCAAGAATTTCTGGTCCGGTACTCTCGTAATGCGCAAGTGCATTCGCCGCATTTCCATATTGATAGAGCATGACCCACTCAGGATGAGCAGCAGATATTTCCTTAGCGTGACGAACTGCCTCGTTGGAGCCACCGGCAGCTTCGGAGTAAATGATTTCGGCACCCCACATGCGCAGAAGTTGCGAGCGCTCAGGGCTGGTGTTCTCCGGCATTACGCAAATCATTTTGTACCCGCGTTGCTTCGCGATCATTGCTAGTGAAATTCCGGTATTTCCACTTGTAGGTTCCAAAATGGTGGCACCTGGCTTAAGTAACCCATCGCGTTCTGCGGCGTTAATCATCCACAGTGCAGCGCGGTCTTTAATTGAGCCAGTGGGATTGCGATCTTCCATTTTGATCCAGAGGCGCACATTCGGCGCTGGAGATAATTTCGGCAACCCAATTAATGGGGTATGCCCGAGGGAATCTTCTAGAGAATCAAAACGCATGAGTTGTTTAGGATCCGCCAGCTACCGCGGGAAGAATGGTGATGTTATCTCCGGCCGAGATGACAGCGTCGAGGCTTCCGATGAAACGCACATCTTCATCGTTGAGGTACACGTTGACGAAACGACGCAATTTTCCATCTTCCAAGAGACGCTCCGCCATGCCCGGAAAACGACGTTCAAGGTCGTCAATGACCGCCGAGAGTGTCGCGCCAGCTGCCTGCACGCTCTTTTCTCCACCGGTGTACGGGCGCAGGATGGTAGGGATTCGGATGTCGATCTCAGGAGTACTCACATGCATAGCCTAAAGGGTGCGCCCGAATTAGCGAATTTGAACGGGCTCCTCGGTCACGATGCCATCGACAATGCGAAAAGATCGAAACTCGTTCGCTCCTGCAAGTTCTTCGCGGGTAGAGACCAGCACGTAATGAGCACCAGGTTCTGATGCATAAGCGATGTCTGTGCGCGAAGGGTGCGCCTCGGTTGATGTATGCGAGTGATAGATGACGACCGGCTCTTCGTCTCGATCATCCAGATCGCGATAGAGCTTAAGCAATTCAAGGGAATCGAATTCATAAAAAGTAGGAGACATCGCCGCATTTCTCATGGGGATGTATCTCGTAGGCGTATCGCTATCTACCGGACCGGCGATTACTCCACACGCTTCGTCAGGGTGATCAGCACGAGCATGCGCCCAAATAGCGTCGACTAATTCTTGCGAAATCGAAAGCACGTTAGAACTCTACCTCGAGAAGAGAACCTTGTAGCCACCCTAACCAGCCGTAAAGCGAGTAGAGAAAGGAGCGCGGATCATCATCCGGGATCTCCCCGCCATATTCATCTCCGGTGACTTCAAGGCGCGTACCTAATGTGAGTCGAAGATCGTTTAAGCCGCGCAACCAGGAATCGATTTCACTGTCAGAAATTTGAATGGCGTTGCCTCTTTCCAGGGCAGCGCGGATCAATGCACTATCGCGCTCTTTGGTTTCGCGAAGCGCCGGTTCGGAATACTTGCGAAATTCCGCGCTCTCTTCGCTCTCCTTATATGCAGATGGAAAGAGTCGGGCTACTGCTGGATCCGTATTGTCTTCACTCATTACAAACTCGCGAAAATCATCAATCAACTGCGTAAGAATGTCGCGTTCGCCTTCTAGCAACTCCAGTTTGATACCAGCCGAATCTTTCTTAATTTTCATGATGATTGCTCCAACGTAGCCCACAATCCGAACTCGTGAAGGCGAGTGACGGAGTGCTCCATCGCTTCTCGCGCGCCGGTGGCTACCAGCGATTTTCCATCATTGTGAACTTCCATCATTAACCGCTCGGATTTCTCTTTCGAATATCCAAAGACCGTCATAAACACTCGTGTTACATACGTCATGAGGTTAATGGGGTCATTCCACACGATGATGTTCCACGGTTTAGCAAGTCCGACCTGAAGATCAAGCTCTGGTTCGGCAACAATGGTGGATAGGTTGCTCATGACTATCTGACAATCGAAGTAATTGATTGGCTGATAACTGTTTCGAAATGGCTATCTGATCGCGCGCTTATTCGGTAGGTATGGAATCCGGCCTGGCGGACCGATGCAGAGAGTGTGACGACGCCGTCATAACCGCTCGCTCCCGAAGCGACTTCAACCCACGCGCCGTCGACACACTCTTCTAAGGAAACATCAACAGCCTCGGCCGGCAGGATCCGGCCTTTGACTACGACTTTTGCGCCCACCCGCGGCGAATTCACAGAGAGCGAGCCCACCAGTCGTTGTACGGCAATATTCTTCGCCGCCGACGTGCCAGCAAGTCGTTCCCACGTACCTGGCGCTACAGCGCGCACTTGAACGTATTGCGAAGCTACTAATTTAATTTGTGCTATTCCGGTGACCGAAGTGGTAGCAGTAGCAATCTCTCGCCAATCAGTATCGCTATTGCGCATCATTTGAAATGAGATGGGCGCGCCTACTACCGGCCGCGAGTCAGAAACTTTAAATGTGGCTGTCAGCGTAACCGGCGTTGCAAAATCGACTGGAGTCGTGGGCGCATCAATACTGCCTAACACCACATCTGGAGCAATCGTCTTCGCATAGAGGCGTACCGATGGCCAGGTGAGCGGATCCTCAATACCTAGGCTCCACAGCGCCACTCCCCCGATCCGATACTTTGCTACGAGTGCAGCGCGCGCAGCTACTGAGCGCGCGTCTTGGTACCAGACCGTTCGGGTAACGACACATGTTTTATCTGAGGCACCATCGGCTGGGGCATACACCTTTGTGTAATTAAACGAATATTCGCCGTAGGACTCAGTCCACACGGGTGTTGCTTGATAGCTGGCCGCGAGTGCTGCCGCATCTTTGGAATTAACTACGGCTTTTGTTCCCGCAGTAGCACCTTGTGGGGCAATCAGATCGACGCCATCAGGACAAGTTCCTTCTACTGCAGTGACCCAATCCCGCCCATATGTAGGTACCCCAACCCAAATCTTGGAAGGTGCCATGAGGGTGGATGCGTATTTAGTGATTTGATCCACCCACGAGAGCGGCCCGATCGGCCCCGGGTTTGCTACCGAGTAGTCATAAGTCATGATGCGCAAGCGATCGATGACTGGACCGATCTCTGGCCAGTTGTAAACCCAATATCCCTTCTTGCCAGAGGCCGGGTCACGCACCTCCGGAGTTGTCACAGAAAGAATGTCTCCCTGCGCGTGCAATTTGGTCGCAAGTTCTTTGACGAAGGTGGTCCAGAGTGGTGAAGTAACGCTCCATGATGCGGTGCCATCGGTGAAAGCAAAACCTTCCCAATCCAAATCAAGTCCGTCGAAATTATTCTTAGTAGCAAGATCAGCAAGTGTCTTTACGAGTTGAGCACGTTTGGTGGCATCGGCGAGTAACTTTTGCATCGCTAATTTGCCCGTGCCATCGGTGAGAGTCGGCACAACTTTGACGCCCGCAGCTTGCAAAGTCTTCACCTGATCCGACATGGGCGCAGCATTGGCAGGATCGTATTGATCCAACACATTCGTTTGACTCTTGACTGAGTACCAGAAGGGCATCACTTCGGGGAAGAGATCGGGATTTGCCATGATGGTGGCCATACCGCCCTTGGTATTCCAATACGGCATCCACCCAGTGACGATTTTGCGAGGTGGGTTGTCATTAGCCGCCTGCGCAGCGGGCGAGAGCAACGGCAGGAGGGCGACTGCGACCAGCATCGATACAGCAGCGCTCACCGCTAGCCACGCTCGTCTCCCCATATCAAGCGAGGGTACTGGGTGAAGTTTCGCATTCTCTGCGTTTCATAGCCGGAGAGAGTGGGAGTTTCCTGCCATCCTGATCCATGGTTCTGTAACGGGCCCATCCAGAAAGCCCATCATGGGTTGCAGCCGGATTTCTTAGGGAGAGCACATGAGCAAGAAGATTTATGCGGAGTTCTTAGGAACCTTCACTTTGGTCCTTATCGGTGTGGGCTCGATCATGACCGGAAAGGCCGACCTGCTCGGTGTCGCACTGGCGCACGGCCTTGCAATTGCCGTGATGATTGGCGCGTTCGCCGCTAGCTCCGGAGCACACTTCAACCCCGCTGTTTCATTTGCCATGCTCATCACTCGTCGCATGAACATCTCAGACTTTGCTGCTTACGTTCTTGCTCAACTCGCAGGCGCTACTGTCGCGGCGCTCATATTAAAGGCCGTCTACCCAGCAGCCGTAAACGCAGCAACGGGAATTGGGACACCAGCACTGGGTGCTGGCGTGAGCACCGGAAATGGCTTGATCGTGGAGATCATCACGACTTTCCTTCTCGTCACTATCATTTTTGGCTTGGCAGTCGATAAGCGCACGCCATTCGCTGGCATCGCAAGCATTTCGATCGGCGCCACCATCGTGCTCGACATTCTCTGGGCTGGGCCACTCACCGGCGCAGCGATGAACCCGGCACGTTGGTTTGGTCCTGCACTTGCCTCGGGCAACTGGGGTAACGGCTGGATTTGGATTGCTGGCCCACTTGTAGGTGCCGCGATCGCCGCCCTCGCCTACGAAACGTTGATCAAACCAGAGAAGTAATTACTCGTCTTTCCCCGGTTTCATATTGGCGTGAATCTCTTTGCAGGTAGGGCAGACCGGAAACTTCTCCGGATCTCGGGTCGGGACCCAGACCTTGCCGCAGAGAGCTTTCACTGGATCGCCACTGAGAGCCGACTCCAGGATCTTCTCCTTGCGCACGTAATGAGAGAAACGCTCGTGATCTCCATCGCCGTGTGAGAGGAGCGGAGCCTGCTCCAGGAGGGTGCCTTCATCACGCTTAAACCAAGCCATGGATAAAGAGTATCCAGGCCGAGCGCATTTATGCGATTTACGTATACCCAAGGCCGAGCCTTACCCTTGACCCTTACAGATATGTGCTGGCCGAGTGCACGAAGGAGGGGCGATGAAGGACTTACTCCGTACCGATCACCTCACCCGTGAGGATGTCGAGTTATTGCTCGATACTGCCGCGCGCTTCGCCGATGCTCCGCTCGCTGAACGTTCATTTCTAGCGAACGACACCGTCGTCATTCACATGACCAAGCCATCGACTCGCACCCGCCTAGCTTCCGAAACCGCAGTGGCGCATCTAGGTGGCACCCCAATCTTTGTCCGCGCAGACGAATTACAACTTGGTCGCGGCGAAACAATCGCAGATACAGCGCGCATCATCAGCGGATACGCCAAAGCACTCATTATTCGCACCTTTGCACAAAGCGACGTTGAGGACTTGGCAGCCAACGCCACAATTCCAGTCATCAATGCACTCACCGATGATGAACATCCCACGCAGGCGCTCGCGGATTGGTTAACGATCAGAGAAAACTTCGGAAACGATTTCAGCAATCGTAAGTTCACTTACGTGGGCGATGGAAACAACATGGCACAGACTTGGTTAGAAATGGGCGCAGTACTTGGCGCGCACGTGGTCGTTGCTACTCCTGCTGGCAAATGGGCACCAGACACAGCAGTTGTCGCACGCACCGAAGAGTTGGCGCGAACCACAGGTGGCACTATCGAAGTAACACACGATGTAAAGAGCGCTTGTCGTGATGCCAGCGTGATCTACACCGACGTCTGGATGTCCATGGGCGATTCAGAAGCCGATCGCGCCGAAAAAATTGCCGCCCTGGGAGAATTCTCTGTAACTGATGCGCTCATGAATCTTTCGGCTTCCGATGGAATTTTTATGCACTGCCTGCCAGCCCATCGAGGCGAAGAAGTAAGCGCAGATGTCATCGACGGCCCCCGCTCGGTCGTATGGCGCGAGGCCTACCATCGCCGCACCACCATTCAGGCAGCGCTCTTCCACTTAATTCGCGGAGACATCAAGGGGCGACTAGCGTAATCACTATGCGCGCACGAGTGATTCTGCTTTCTGCGATCGTCATTGCCCTTTCACCCCTGGGCGCTCTCACCGCACCCGCCGCACACGCCGTCAACACGCCTACCATGATCGCCGGTGGCCCGGCCTCGTCGAGCGATGCTATGCCGGTCCAGCTTGATACCGAACTCTATCTGCCCACAACTACTCCAGCGCCGGCAATTCTCTTGGCGCACGGTTTCGGTGGAAGTAAAGATTCGGTAATCGAAGAAGCGAAGGCATTACAAGCGCGCGGGTATGTAGTGCTTGCTTGGAGCGCGCGCGGGTTTGGAAATTCCACTGGATCCATTTCAATGAATTCTCCCGATCGTGAAGTGGCTGATGTGCGCAAGCTCGTCGACTACTTGAGTACTCGAAAAGAAGTTGTTCAAGATAAAAAGGGTGATCCCCGCGTAGGCATCACTGGAGGGTCGTACGGTGGTGCCATCTCTTTGCTTGCTGGCGCACAGGATCATCGCATCGATGCCATCGCGGCAGATATCACTTGGAATAACTTAGAAGGTGCGCTCTTCCCGCAAAGCGCTCTCGGTGTCAGTAATCCCGGCCCGTTCAAACGCGTCTGGACGGGAACGTTCTTCTCTATTGGATCGCTCGGAGTGAGCGGGAAGCCCACGAGCGGAACTTTCTCCCCCACATCACTACTTTGCGGACGTTTCGCGCCGGAGTGGTGCACGGCCTACCAAGCCAGCGTTGCGCAGAGTGCTCCGAGTGCGCAGATAAGTGCTCTGATGAAAGCGGTCTCCCCCGCAACGTATGCGTCAGAGATTCTTGCCCCCACTCTTCTGATGCAAGGCGAGGCCGACTCGCTCTTTCCATTGAGCGAGAGCACGCGCACCGCAGCGGCCATTCGTAAATCACATCCGGCAACGCCTCTTGCCATGATTTGGCACGGCGGTGGTCACGATGGCGGGCAAGATGAAAGCACACGCCTTCGTACTCAAGTTGCGAACTGGTTTGATATCTACCTCGAAAGGCGCGTTGCGACTTTCCCAACTTTTCAATTGACGCAAAGTGCGGCTGCTATTTCATCGCAAGATTCGGCGCCAGAAGCGCGCGTGCAATTAGGTGAGCTCCTTCCCATAGATATGGATTTTCACACGCTCAACATCTCAACTAAGACCCAGGTGGTGCTGGCTCCTGCCGGCGCTTCCCCTTCGGCCATCTCGGCGCTTCCTGGATTTGGAAGTGCACTAAGTCTGGCCGGCGGGTTGGGTGCCTTCCTGCCCGGACAGAGCGCGCTCTTTCTCTCTGCCCCGCTCACCGCACAACTTCCACTTATCGGTTCATCACACGTCAAGGTGCGCATTGCGAGCACTACGGGAGATGCCACTCTCTTCTTCTCTCTTGTGATCAAGAGTGAGAGTGGGCGAGTAACGCAACCGAATGGCCTCGTATCTCCAGTTCGACTCACTGGCATTCCAGCTACTGGTGTTGAGGTGGAGATTTCTCTTCCGGCGATCGTGGCCAATGCAACACCGGGAGATCGTCTTGCATTGGCGGTCTCTACAACTGATCTCGGATACACCATGCCGCAAGATGGTCGGGTCTATTCCATTACGCCGACGTCGCCACTTGCTATCGCTACGTTCACGTTGAAGAACGCACCCAGCTCGACACCACTCTATATTTGGCCGCTCATTGCACTCGGTGCGTTTGCGCTTTCGCTCCTCTGGGTATTCATGCGGCGCCCGCGCCATCCGGCCGTAAAAGATGCCCTAAAAGATGCAGCGAATGATGTAGTGAATGATGTAGTGAATGATGCAGTGAATGATGCAGTGAATGATGCAGAGCCAAGCGCGCCACTGGTCTCTGTAAGGAATCTTAATAAGGAGTACAGCGACGGCTATAAGGCTGTCACCGATCTCTCGTTTACTGTCGAGCGCGGACAAGTAGTAGGACTCCTGGGGCCCAACGGCGCAGGCAAAACCACCACACTTCGCATGCTGATGGGGTTGATTTTCCCGACGTCGGGCGAAATAGAAATCTCTGGCGTTCCGGTCTTCCCTGGTTCCCGCGCGCTCGCCGGGCTAGGCAGCTTTGTAGAAGGACCAGGATTTCTTCCGCATCTCACGGGAAGCGAAAACCTTGATCTCTACTGGCGATCAACTGGCAGAAGTGAAGATCCAGAAATTGCTGACGCTCTTGAAATTTCCGGATTAGGCACCGCGGTGAATAAGAAGGTGCGTACCTATAGTCAAGGAATGCGTCAAAGGTTGGCGATTGCACAAGCCATGCTCGGAAAGCCTGAGTTACTCGTACTGGATGAACCGACAAACGGACTAGATCCCACACAGATCAAGGCGATGCGTTCGATTCTGAAGAATTACGCAGATAGCGGCCGTACAGTCATCGTTTCATCTCACTTGCTATCCGAAGTTGAACAAACCTGTTCTCATGTAGTCGTTATGCACCGCGGATTACTCATCGCCTCCGGCACTATCGATGAAATTCTCAACCGAAACGGAAAGCGCGCGCAACATCTCGAAGAAATATTCATGGACCTCGTCGGCACCGACACAGAGATTGGAATCTGATGAGTTACCGAGCAACTCACACACTTCCCTTCCGCGTTGAACTCGTGAGGCAGATTCGTCGCAAGCGCACGCTGGTTGCTTATCTTTTTATTGTCGCGCTCCCTCTGATCGTGGCGGGCGCAGTCAAGTTTGGTCCCTCAGGTGACGGTGGTGGGGATCGCTTCGGTGGCGGCGGGCTAGATCTCATCGGACTTGCTACACATAGCGCTGCAAACTTCACTGCCACGATGTTCTACTTTGCGACCGGATTTGTTTTGATCACTGTTGTCGCAATTTTCTGCGGCGATACCGTAGCAAGCGAAGCTTCCTGGTCAACCCTTCGATACCTACTCGCCGCGCCAGTTCCGCGAGCGCGACTGCTTCGCCAGAAGCTCCTTGTGGGGCTCACTCTTTCTGGTGGCGCAATTCTCCTACTCCCCATCGCCTCTTACATTATTGGCGGAATTACTTTTGGTTTCGGTGGACTACAAACTCCTCTTGGCGCAACATTTTCTCAAGTGGTGGGTATTCAACGAATTGCAATCATGACTGCATTTCTTGCACTTTCACTTCTCTTCTGTGCCGGCCTTGCATTCCTGATGAGTGTCACCACCGATGCACCACTCGGTGCCGTGGGCGCTGCCGTCGGCATCGTCATCATCAGCAATATTCTCAATGCAATCAGTGCTCTCGGCTCGCTTCGTAACTGGCTCCCCACGCATTACGCGTATGCCTGGCTCGATGCGCTGGCTACCGAGATCGATTGGAGCTCCATGATCCGCGGGGCGTCCTACTCCCTCATCGCCTTCGTCCTCTGCATAGGGGCCGCCACCGCCAAGTTCGCCCGGAAAGACATCACCTCATAAATCCTTTATGCGCATAAATGGCAGGTGAACATCCACCTAACGGGACGCAAATCACCCCTGCGCTCATCCCAAAAATACCTTTTTAGAAGTAGCGTCTGAGCATGAGAGTTTTCGTACCCAAAGAGTCCCGTACAGGCGAGCGCCGGGTCGCCATCACACCAGATGTCATTGGTCGTCTTAAGCAAAACGGATTAGACGTCACTATCGAAAGCGGCGCAGGTACCTCTGCCGGTTTCGGTGATGAGCTCTACCGCAATGCCGGGGCCACCATCTCCCCTACTGCGGTATTCGCCGAGGGCGATGTCGTGGCAAGCGTCGTGCCGTTGACCAACGAACAGTTCGGTCAACTCCGACCAGGTGCCATCACTATCTCCTTCTTGCCGATCCATTCGGCGACCGAGAGCATTGCGGCATCGGTTGCCGCTAAAGCAACTTCGTTCTCGCTAGAAGCGATTCCCCGCATCTCGCGCGCGCAGTCAATGGACGCACTCACATCACAGGCACTCTGCGCTGGATACCGATGCGCACTGGTCGGCGCTGAACTTTCCCCTCGCTTCTTCCCACTGCTCATGACCGCAGCAGGCACCGTCACCCCGGCACAAGTATTAGTACTCGGTGCCGGTGTTGCTGGATTGCAGGCCATTGCAACTGCGCGCCGCCTCGGTGGCGTGGTTTCGGCTTACGACGTGCGCTCCTCTTCTGCCGATGAAGTTCGCTCCATGGGCGCCACCTTCATTGAATTGGAGTTGGAAGCGCTCGAAGGTGCCGGTGGTTACGCACGCGAGATGGACGAGTCGCGCGCGCAACGTCAACGCGATCTCCTCGCACCACATATTGCTGCGGCAGATGTGGTGATCACTACTGCGGCTGTTCCCGGTCGCGCTGCTCCACGTCTCATCACGAAGGAGATGATGGTCGGCATGAAGGAAGGTTCGGTCATCGTCGACCTCGCCTCTGAAAGCGGCGGCAACGTCGAAGGTTCAGTGGCGGGGGAAACCATTAAGACGGCGGCGGGCGTCACAATCTGGGGCGGCAAAGACGTTCCCAGCCAACTCCCCTATCACGCGAGCCAACTCTTCTCCCGCAACGTCGTCAACCTGCTCCTCCTCATGACGAAGGAAGGCGTCGTAACGCCCGACTTCGAAGATGAGATTGTTGATGCGTCAGCCGTGACACATAACGGAACTCAACGATTACCTAAGCCAGCGGCTGCAGGAGGCCAAGCATGAGCGTCATCGCACTCCTCTCGATCTTCGTATTAGCAGTATTCGTTGGATTCGAAGTGGTTTCTAAAGTTTCCACCACACTACACACACCACTCATGAGTGGTGCCAACGCCATTCACGGCGTCATCCTCGTCGGCGCCATCATCGTCGCCGGACATAGCGACTCTGCACTTCCACTCACGCTTTCGATCATCGCTGTCGTACTTGCCACCATCAACATGGTGGGCGGCTTCGTAGTAACCGATCGCATGTTGGAAATGTTTAAAGGTAAAAAGAAGCCAGCAACGAAAGAGGCAAAGTAATGAATAACAACCTCTATTCGCTAATCGGCCTCGTTGCCGCGGTCTGTTTCATTCTCGCCCTCAAGGGTCTTTCCTCACCCAAAGGTGCCCGTCGCGGAAATATCATCGGCGCCATTGGTGCCACCATCGCAACGGTCGTGGTCTTCTTCTACAACGATCCTGCCGAGGGTGGATTAAAGAATCTTCCACTTATTTTGGGCGCGATTCTTTTCGGTGTAATCATCGGTGTTCCTGCTGCACGTAAAGTGCAAATGACCGCAATGCCACAACTAGTAGCACTCTTTAACGGTGTCGGTGGTGGCGCAGCTGCCTTGGTAGCCATCGTCGAATACCTGCACCTTGGAGACAAAGCATCTGGTGGCGCAGTCGGCGCAACGGTATTCACCGTGCTTGTCGGTTGTATCTCCTTCACCGGTTCGGTACTCACCTTCCTCAAGTTGCAAGAGTTGATGACTACTCGACCAGTGGTATTCCCCGGCGGTCGCGCAGTAATCGCACTTGTCTTGCTGGCTGTCCTTGGTGCTGCCGGTTGGGTCGCCATCGACAAGGGCTCCAACTCGCTGCTTGTACTTACCGTGCTCTCCCTCGCCTTCGGCATTCTCTTCGTGCTTCCAGTTGGTGGCGCGGATGTGCCGATCGTTATCTCGCTCCTCAATGCCTTCACCGGTCTTACGGTGGCGGCCACGGGTTACGTACTGGATTCCACCCTTCTCTTGGTGGCTGGAACCCTGGTCGGCGCGAGTGGAACTATCCTCACTCGCCTCATGGCATCAGCTATGGGCCGTCCCATCCTTGGCATCCTCTTCGGAGCCTTCACTGCGACGCCTCAAGCGGCCCTCAGCGCTGCCGATGCTCGCCCGGTGAAGTCAGGCTCCCCCGACGATGTCGCCATCCTCCTGGCCTACGCTCGCCGCGTGGTGATCGTGCCCGGTTTCGGACTCGCGGTCGCCCAGGCCCAGCACACCGTGCGGGAACTGGCAGACTTGCTCACGGCAAAGGGCGTTGAAGTTGCCTACGGAATTCACCCGGTTGCGGGAAGAATGCCAGGGCATATGAACGTTCTCCTTGCTGAGGCCAACGTGCCTTACGAGCAACTCAAGGAGATGGAAGAAGTGAACCCGACCTTCTCGCAGACCGACGTCGCCCTCGTGGTTGGCGCCAACGATGTGGTGAACCCGGCAGCAAAGACCACGCCTGGTTGCCCTATCTACGGCATGCCCATCCTCGACGTTGATCAAGCGACGAACGTCATCTTCCTCAAGCGTTCGATGCGTCCAGGTTTTGCTGGAATCGAGAACGAACTTCTCTACGACCCTCGTACGACTCTCCTCTTTGGTGATGCTAAAGATTCACTCACCAAAGTAGTGAGCGCACTGAAGGCGTTTTAATTGCCGGCGATAACTGTTGCGGACTTCACCGTGCTCCCTCGTGTGGGCACGGTGAATCCGTTTAACTCCGTTTCGCGTCCGCTTCGTAGCATCACTACTGCGCCGCAAGGTTTTGAAGGCGAAGGTTTCCCAGTACGGCGCGCGTTTGCTGGTATCGCACTTGAAGATGCCGATCCCTTCATCATGATGGATCAAATGGGCGAAGTGGAGTACGCGCCAGGTGAGCCAAAGGGCACGCCGTGGCATCCACATCGAGGTTTTGAAACCGTTACCTACATCATCGACGGCGCATTTGATCATCGCGATTCACATGGCGGTGGCGGCACGATCACCAACGGCGATACACAGTGGATGACAGCTGGCGGCGGGATCTTGCATATCGAAACTCCCCCAGAGGCGCTCGTCGTTTCTGGCGGTCTCTTTCACGGATTCCAGCTTTGGGTAAATTTGCCACGCGAGCAGAAGTGGGCAGCGCCGCGCTACCAAGATCTGCGCGCTACCGATGTGGGCCTACTAACTTCAAGTGATGGTGGCGCTCTTATTCGCGTCATTGCTGGTTCGCTCGAGAGTGAACACGGAGCGATTCATGGGCCGGGTAGCACCTACACTCCCATCACCATCTTGCACGTGACGTTGAGCGCCGGCGCAGAAGTAACATTGCCATGGCGTCCAGATTTTAATGCGCTCGCTTACACTATGAATGGTCGCGGAGTTGTTGGTCGCGAAAAGCGCCCTATTCAGATGGGTCAGTTAGCGCTCTTTGGTGCCGGGGATTCGATTACGTTGGGCGCACAATCACTTCAGGAGTCGCGCGCTAAAGAAGTGGACTTTGTGATTCTTGGTGGTGCACCCATTCAAGAGAGCATCGCCTGGATGGGTCCTTTTGTAATGAACACTAAGGCCGAAGTGCTGCAGGCGTTTGAGGATTATCAAAAGGGTCGCCTGGGAGTGAAACCTGCCGAACATGCCACCGCGCATACTGGTGCACCGACGACTGTTCGCGAAAGTTAAGCGCGCCTTTAACTGATTCATCATTCCGACCGTATTCATCGGCGGTAACTTTCATACTGCTTGAAATGCGACGTATTTCAGGGATTATTTATGGTTGCATGACTCTCCGTAATCAAGCTGGAGAAGTAACTCACACTACGTTCCACTTTCCCGGTAAATGTCAGTGGCACTCTGAAGAATTGCGCCATGAACAGATTGAGCGAACTCCTCACTGCCGAACCAGGTGCCGAGTTGATCGCCGCGTTGGCGCAGATTGATCCGCTAGAAATATCACGCGCCGAGCGCATCGATTATTTGGCCTTGCTTCGCAGATGTAGCAATTGGCTTGAGAGCCTCCTCTCACGTGCGATCCTCTCCATCGCCGGCCCTGAACCGCATCGGGCAGATGATGAGTTACCGCGCGAGATTCAAGGAGTAGACGAGGCTCCCCGCGAGGAGATCTCGACCGCACTGCGCCTCAGCAGCGGCAGCGCACAACGAGAGATCGATATCGCTCGCGCACTACACGTTGATATGCCGGCACTTCATCGCGCGCTCGAATCTGGCGATCTTTCGCGCACGCATGCTCGGATCATCATCGACGAAAGCCATGAGTTACGGCGTCTGGGTATCGATCGCGCACGTGTTGCTGCATTAACAGAGAGCGCCATCTCCTATTCGGAGTTACATACCCCCGCGCAACTTGCACGACATATGCGTAGCGAGATCACCAAATTGGCGCCCATGGAAGCCGAGATCGTGCACGCTGCTGCCCGAGGTACGCGCCGAATCATTTGCTATCCCGAACCCGACGGCATGGCCACCATCCTTGCGCTACTGCCAGCCGAGGCGGCGCAACGAGTTATGAATGCCATCAATCGCATTGTGCGGGCGCAAGATTTAGCCGCTAGTGGCCTCACTCGAGATGGTGGTCGAGGCGCTGGGCGAGATGGTGGTCGAGGCGCTGGGCGAGATGGTGGTCGAGATGCTGGGCGGCCTGCACCCGATGCCCCACCAGATATTCAACGCTTCATGCGGAGGCGAGATCTCTTGGAAACCAGACGCGCGGACGCCTTCGTATTGCTCGTCGAGGAGTCGACCCAAGCATTGATGCCTGAAACGGGTGCGGGTGCGGGTGCGGGTGCGGGTAACCTTGCGCCACGACTGCACCGTGATGGAGCGCTCATCAACGTCACTATCGATCTCCCCTCCTTACTCGGGTTGGCAGATACGCCGGGTGAATTACGCGGATACGGCGCCATCCCCGCTTCAGTTGCCCGCGAGTTAGCCATGAGCGGCAAGTGGCGTCGATTTATCACCGATCCCACGAACGGACGCCTCATCGATATCGGACGGAGTAGTTATACGCCGAGTGCAGCTCTGCGGGAGTTAATCATCGCGCGTGATGGAAGTTGTCGTTTCCCAGGTTGCGCACAGCCCCCGAGTCGAAGCGACCTCGATCACGCGGTGGCGTGGAGCGATGGAGGTGAAACTGATCGATCCAATCTTGGGTTACTTTGCCGAAGGCACCATCGACTCAAGACTCACGATGGGTGGTCTTTGCTGAGCAACGAAGATGGATCATGCACATGGACCGCGCCGAGTGGCCATCGCTATCACGTGCCCGCGCGCACCTTCACTGGATCAAGTGGAGCACCACCCGATGATCTTGCTGCCTAATTTCTTACTTCGCACGCCTTACTGTGGCTACCCCAAGCAACAGAATCGGTATCGCCGCTACGGCACAGAGCACGCCATAACTTGCCACCGCAATGATGATGCCCGCCACCACACCACCGAGGGCACCTGCGCCATTCATCATCAAATCTGATGCGCCTTGTGCCGCCGGACGGTCACCCGGCGCTAGTGATTCAGCTAGCAGCGTCGATCCTGCAACGATCGTCGCCGACCAACCCAAACCAAGAAGAAAAAGTCCGATGCCGAGTGAAATAGCGTCGTCGGCTGCGGCAGTGCCAGCCACCAATGCGGAGAGTAAGAGGAGCACCACTCCGAGGCGAATGACCGCATAGCGCCCATAACGATCAGAGAGCCAACCCATCACCGGTGAAAGCGCATACATCCCCAAAATATGGACGCTAATCACTAAACCAATCACCTTAAGAGAGACATCAACATGGCGCATGTGAACTGGTGTCATCACCATGATGCTCACCATCGCAATATGCCCCACCACAATTGCGCTCAATGCGATGGTGGCAGGACGGGAAGCACGGATAGTTGCAAACGCTCGCTTCGTTGTTCCACGTTCACGTTTTACTGGATCATTCGCCTCGCGTCGCGAGTAGAGGTAGGGGTCTGGACGGAGGCGACTCCAAATGATTACCGCTCCGACGAGCAGCATGGCGCCGGCGAAGAGATAAGGACCCACCAATTCGCGCATGCCGAGCGAAGTGGCGATCGAGCCCGAGAAATCGAGCAGGTTGGGGCCAGCTACTGCCCCGACCGTTCCCGCCCAGACCACCATCGAAAGATCTCGAGCGCGATGCTCATCGCTGGAAAGATCAACGGCCGCAAATCGTGTTTGATATCCAGCCGCGGAGGCAGCCCCCACCATCATTGTTCCGAGTAGGAGGAGCGGGAGGATTCGAAAACTTCCACCGACGACCGCGCTTGCCGCCCCCATCGCGCCCACGACATAACCGGTGGAGAGCGCTAATCGTCGTCCTCCACGCGCGGTGAGCGAGGCGAGCGGAATCGCCATCAAGGCGGCACCGAGCACGCTAAAGGTTTGCGCTAACCCCGAAAGGGATTCACTGCCAGAGACTTCAAGGACGAGGAGCGCACCCGCCGGAACCGCCCCAGCTACGCCAATTCCAGAGAAAACTTGTGCAGTCGAGAGAGTTTGAATTGTGCGTCGCCGGACAATGGCTACCGAAGAATCACTCATCCGCTGAGCCTAACGAGAAATAGAGACGGATACGCGTAAATGGCGCACCCATCTCTATTTCAAATCGAGACGGACCACCTCTGGCCCACCTCAACCACCCTGCCCCTGTTTTA
>CAFBAA010000041.1_pt1 | contig 18005 bp, 12 predicted proteins | sample 7267951 | NCBI WGS metagenome assembly CAFBAA01 (sample SAMEA6814017, study PRJEB35770) | uncultured Actinomycetes bacterium | biome: Freshwater; feature: Freshwater reservoir; material: water | place: Czech Republic | collected 2016-04-20 | depth 30m m
CACTCGCGCTGATCCTGGCTCCTACTCGCGAACTCGCGATGCAGATCAACGACACCTTGCGCCCACTCAACCAATCACTTGGTCTTGATTCACGCCTCATCGCTGGCGGTATGCCTTACGGACAACAAATCCAGGCGCTGCGTAAAGCGGTCCCGATTCTGGTTGCCACCCCTGGTCGTCTCATGGACTTGATCAAGCAACGCGAAGTACGTCTTTCAGATGTTGAAATCGTGATTCTTGATGAAGCCGATCAGATGGTCGATATGGGCTTCCTTCCAGTCGTGAAGGAAATCCTTGATCAAACGAAGCCAAACGGCCAACGTCTTCTCTTCAGTGCAACTCTTGATGGTCCGGTTGAACAACTTGTTCGCAAGTATCTCCGTAACCCAGTCGTGCACTCAGTAGATTCCGATAAGGCATCCGTTGACACCATGGATCACCATGTTCTTGTTATCGATCCGCTCGATAAAGATAAAATCACTACGCAGCTTGCTGCGCGCGATGGTCGCACCATTCTTTTCGTACGTACCCAACACGGTGCTGACAAGCTTGCGAAGAAACTTGCAGATCGCGGTGTACCCGTCGGCTCACTTCACGGTGGTAAGTCACAAGCAGTGCGTACGCGTACTCTTGCGGCCTTCAAGTCCGGTGAAACAAATGCACTTGTTGCAACAGACGTAGCCGCTCGCGGTATTCACGTTGATGGCATTTCACTTGTAGTGCACGTTGATGCACCTACCGATCCCAAGGATTACTTGCACCGTGCCGGTCGTACCGCACGTGCTGGTGAGTCCGGAACAGTAGTAACGCTTACAACCTCGAATCAACAGAAAACGATTCGTGGGCTCACCACTCGTGCGGGCGTTAACGCAGCATTCGTTCGCGTCAAGCCACATGCACCTGAACTCAACTCACTCTTCGGCGCACAAGAGCCAAGTGGCACCCCATGGGTTGCTCCGGTCTTTGCAGATAAGAGCGAAGGACGCCGTTCAGGTGGCGCTCGCCCAGCTGGTCGTTCCAATTCAAGTGGTCGCCCCGGCGCTTCAGGTGGTCGTCCCGGCGGACGCCCTGGTCAATCCAGCGGTAAGTCACGCCCACGTCCCGAGAGCCGTCGCCAGCGCCCTCGCTAAATCTTCGAGAGAGCGCGAGAATTGATCTTGCGCGAGAACGTCAGCGAAGGGAGACCATGACAACGCGAGTCTTTGTTGTGGATGACCACGAGTTGGTACGTAAGGGTTTAATCGATCTCATCAACTTTGAGGATGATCTCATTGTGGTTGGGAGCTCTGGAAGTTGTGCTGAGGCTAAAGCAACTTTTAAGACTTTAGATTTTGATGTCGCGGTTCTTGACGTTCGCCTTCCAGATGGAAGCGGTGTAGAACTCTGTCGAGAAATTCTGACTAATTGTTCTGACGTTAAAGTACTAATGCTGACCTCGTTCTCCGATGACGAAGCACTTCTCGGCGCCATTTTGGGTGGAGCTAGTGGTTTTGTCATCAAGGATATTAAGAATTTGGAATTACTCGGTGCTATCCGTCAAGTTGCATCGGGTGAATCCCTGCTCAGCACCGCATCTGTTTCTGAAGTCACCTCACGACTACGCAGGAATAACAATCCGGCGAGTGAAATCTATGAACTGACAGATCAAGAGCAACGAGTCCTGGAATTTATTGGTCAAGGTATGACAAATCGCGAGATTGCATCCACGATGTTTTTGGCCGAGAAGACCATCAAGAATTACGTATCATCGCTTCTTCGCAAATTGGGGCTAGAACGCAGAACGCAAGCCGCAGGTCTCGCAGTCCGCCTCGGGGTAGATAGGCACTAGAGACTGCCCTGCCATACAGCTTTAGTTCCCGCCGATCCCATACCAAAGATTTCAAAACTGCCTTGTCGCTCTAAGGCTCTACTCTCCAAATTGAGTAGTCCACTTTTGCGATGACTTGCTACAAAACCCTTGCCATTATCGGTAACAGTTACCACGCAGTAAGTTTTGTTGGTGGAAAGAAGTAGCGAGATATCTGTCGCTCCGGCATGACGAATAGCGTTAGTAATCAGTTCCCGGATTACCGGAATAATATGAGTAGCAAGCTCAGGACTCACTAAGACATTTACTGGACCTTCAAATTCGCAACGTATCTGGAAACCTGCGCTTGAATGAAGCGCATCTACCTCTCTCACGACTTGCGACCGAATGTCCAAGAGTGGCAGAGCTGCTTGAAGCTCGAAAATAGTATTCCTAATTTGCGAAATTGTATGGTCCAGATTGTCGACGCTCTCTTGAACACTTTCTGCGTCATCAACTGCCAAACTGCTTCGCTTGCCTAGAGTTTGCAACATCATCCCAGTAGCAAAGAGTCTCTGTATTACCAAATCATGAAGATCTCTCGCAATTCTCTCTCGCTCCGCAAGCACGCTCATTTGGCTCTGTGCGATATGTCCACGGTAACTATCAATGGCGACCCCGGCGGCCGACGCTAAAACAATAACGAGTTGTTCATCTTCTTCAGTGAATTCCTCACCATTTCGCTTCTGCGTGAGATAGAGACTTCCGTAAATCTCATCTCGGATTCTGATGGGAACACCCAAAAAACCAGCCATTGATGGATGACCTTCAGGAAATCCCACTGATGCTGGATGCTCTCGGATTTCCTTTACGCGCAGTGGCTGAGGATGTTCAAGCAAGTGACCAAGAAGGCCTTTACCTTCCGGAAAAGAAGCAATCTCGTCGGCACTTTCTTCGCTAATTCCCACGTAGGTGAATTCTTCAAGAGTTCCATCTGGGCTCAATGCGCCGAGGGCACCGTACATACAGTCCACGATCAGAACCGCATTCTCTACAAGACGGCGCAATGATGTCTTGAGATCTTCACCTCGAGCCACATCCATCACGGCATCAGAGAGCGCCACCAAGCGATTGTCGTCCACAGTCACAGTCTGCCCACAAAGCTGCCTATTAACTAACTTCTTACCGATGTAGAGGGACGGACGTAGTACTTCCAGGCGACAAATGCTCCAACAAGGGCGAAAACTCCCACACCCAAGAAGAAACTCTGCGGAGCTACGAAGGAGAGTAAAACACCGAAGATAAATGGTCCGAAGGCGGCTATAGCGCCAGTCCATCCGATGACGCCCCCAGCTTGGCGGGGTGGAAAGATCATCGGCATCTGTTTGAACGTGCTCGCATTACCTACGCCAGCAAAGAAGAAGATCGCCATCATGCCCCAAAAGAAGTTCATGAAGTCATCGCTACTTCCCGGTGAGAGCTGTCCCGATGTATATAGCGCAGACCCTGCGATCCCGACGCCTGAGAAGAAGGTCAGAATTCCGCCGCCTAGGCGATCGGCAACTGGCCCACTAATTACGCGCGCCGCCGATCCGACAAGGGGGCCAAAGAACGCGTACTTAACCGGGTCGGGCGCATTTGCAAAGTCACCATAGAGATTCTTAATAAGGAGCCCGAATTGACCGGCAAGCCCCGAGAAAGTTCCGAATGTCATCATGTAAAGCAATGTCATCAGCCAGGTGTCCTTATTCCGAAAGATATCCAGTTGATCTCGTACGCCGCGTGAGGTAACTGGAACGCTTTGCAACATTTTCCACGCGATTAACACTGCGACTAATACAAATGGCACCCAAATCAAACCAGCATTCTGGTACCAAACGTCCTTACTCACTCCTTTAGCATTATCTACAAAGTGCTGTGGGGCTCCTAGTGTTGCTCCAAACATTGCCGAGCCAACGAGAATGGGTGTGAAGAATTGAATAACACTCACACCAAAGTTTCCGATGCCCGCCTGCACTCCAAGCGCTAAACCTTGCTTAGATTTTGGAAAGAAGTATGAAGTACTGGGCATGAAACCGGAGAAGATTCCGCCACCAATTCCGGAAAGGAATGCCAACAGCATTAATGCGAAATATGGAGTGGCTGGAGAGCGAACTGCAAAGGACCAACCAATGAGCGGCAATAGCAATAGCGCTGTTGAAAAAGTAACCAGTTTACGAGTGCCCAAGATGGGAGGTAAGAACATCCAGATAAGGCGAAGCCCGCCTCCAGCTAAACCAGGCATGGCCGCCAGCCAGTAGAGCTCCTTCTTGCTGAGGTCGAATCCGAGGTTATTGAGCTTGGGTGCTAATGCTGAAACCAAGAACCAACTCATGAATCCGAGTGTCAATGCGTACGTAGTAATCCATAACGTTTTCCATGAAATTCTCGAATCCCACTGACCCTCAACATTCGGATCCCACGATTTAATCCATTCAGCGGAGTTCTCTCGGGTTTTTTGATTTATTGAGGACATATCAAGCTCCATTCGTTTGTAATGGGTGGTAATCAATTCGATGCTCTAAATCAGGTGATGCTTGATGGAGCATTTTGACAATGACGTAATGCATCCAAAGTGTTGCTACAAGAGTGAGCAGAAAGAGCACGATAAAGGTCGACTGCGGCAATCCGGTTAGACCGCGCATAGAGACAAAGAACGGTGGGAGTAAGAATCCGCCAAGTGCCCCGAGAGTTCCTACTAAGCCACCGACAGCCCCTACGTCGTGAGGGAAATACTCTGGTATGTGCTTGAAGACAGCAGCTTTTCCTATTCCCATCGAGCATCCCACTACAAAGAGAATTATGGTGAAAGGAAACACACCAAGGTGGTAGGGCAGCACCGACTTAGCCCCTTCAGGCGTATTTAGAACTATGTATCCAAATGGTGCCGCCAAGAGGGCGAGCGATACGAGCATCGAAATAAAAGTTGCGTACATGAGCCGTCGGGCTCCGATTTTGTCGGAGAGATAGCCACCCAGTGGACGTAGTAGTGACGCCGGGAAGATGAAGAGAGCGGTGAGCAGCGCTGCATCATGGAGGTTTAACCCGTATACCGATACATAATATTTGGGCATCCATGAGGCGAGCGCCACATATGCGCCAAAGACAATTACGTAGTAGAAGCTAAAGCGCCACACTTGCATGTACTTCAAAGGTGCAAACATTTCTCGGAGTGGGCGAGAAGGTTGAATATTGATTGAATCTGCCGGTGTGAGAAATATGATGGCAACAGCGGTAAGGACTAGAAGCACTGCATAGAGAGCGGGAACAAAACGCCAACCACCAGGGATTATTCCTCCAATATAAGAGGTGCCAATCGTTGCCGAAATTACTGCAGGGCCAATGAATTTAGTTGCAGAGGCACCCACATTTCCAGCACCAAATACACCGAGTGCAAATCCTTGACGCTCTCTCGGAAACCAATGCGAATTCCATGCAATGCCGACGCTAAAGAGATTTCCAGCGAACCCAACAAAGAAGGCGAGAGTGAGTAACCAGTGATAATTGAGAGTCATGTGGGCTAATAGATATGAAGGAATCGCAGTCAGAAGCAACATAACTACCGTGACACGCTTTCCGCCAATTCGATCAGCGAGCACGCCAAGTAGAAGTCGCCAGATAGCCCCATTCAGAATGGCAACAGAGGAGAGCCACGCTAATTGAGAATCTGTAAGGCCAAATTCCTTCTGTATCGGAATGCCTAGAACACCAAACATGAGCCAGACTGCGAACATCAATGTAAAAGCAAATGTCGAGAGAGTGAGAACTCGACCAGCCCCGCGTGCCATGATTCCTCCACTTCGTCTTGGTGAAATCAGTTTCTCAAGGCTCGTTCTGCGTCCAATAGGGTCCTAAGTCCCGTCTTCCCTTCGCAGCTTAAGTAGGGTCTTTAGACCCTTATTCCACTATGTGCCTAGCCCAGATAATGAAGACATGATGCGAACCAAAGTTTCGAAATTCGATTTTGAAGACTCACTTGTTAACTTGGGTAGGTTCTTTACTAAGGGTGAAACTTCCTCCGACCTTCGATCGATTACCAAGAGCGGAGGGCGTGAGGGCGATGTCTTCTACCGTGATAGATGGAGCCATGACAAAGTTGTTCGTTCCACACATGGAGTTAATTGCACCGGATCGTGTTCATGGAAGGTCTATGTAAAAGACGGCATCATTACGTGGGAGACACAGCAAACGGATTATCCATCTGTTGGCCCCGACTCCCCCGAGTATGAACCGCGAGGTTGCCCTCGCGGAGCAGCATTTTCTTGGTATACCTACTCACCGACCCGCATACGTTTCCCATACATTCGTGGAATTCTTCTTGAGCTCTATCGCGAAGCTAAGAATCGCTTAAATGATCCCGTGCTCGCGTGGGCTGATGTGGTCGATAACCCAATCTCTCGAAAGGCTTATCATCGCGCACGAGGTAAGGGTGGCTTGGTAAGAGCTAGCTGGAGCGAGGTAGCCGAAATTATCTCTGCCGCACATGTTCATACCATCAAGAAATATGGACCAGATCGGGTTTTTGGCTTCTCTCCCATCCCTGCTATGTCAATGGCATCGCACGCAGCTGGTGCTCGATTCATTTCTCTCCTAGGTGGAGCGATGCTCTCCTTCTATGACTGGTATGCCGATCTCCCAGTTGCCTCACCGCAAGTGTTTGGTGATCAAACTGACGTCCCCGAATCAGCCGATTGGTTTAACGCCTCTTATTTGATCATGTGGGGCTCTAATGTGCCTGTCACGCGTACCCCTGACGCTCACTTCATGACTGAAGCGCGTTATCGTGGACAGAAAGTGGTAGCCATCAGTCCCGACTATGCAGACAATACAAAGTTTGCGGATGAATGGGTCGCCCCTCATCCCGGGACTGATGGCGCCCTGGGCATGGCGATGGGTCATGTCATACTCAAAGAATTCTTTATCGAAAAACAGACGCCTCGCTTTACCGATTATGTGAAGAAATACACAGATCTTCCGTATCTAGTTACGTTACGCGAAAAAGATGGCGCATGGATTCCCGATAAGTTCTTGGTAGCTTCAGATCTGGGCGATTTGTCTGAAGGTGCAAAATTCAAGACAGTGCTCCTTAATTCCGCCAGCAACGAGCCCTATATACCTAATGGATCGCTTGGACATCGATACAACGACGAGTCCATGGGAAAGTGGAATCTCGACCTCGAGGGCGTTGATCCAATTCTCACTTTGATCGGAGCGGCAAACTCAACTCCACTGAAAGTTGCTATGCCCCGTTTCGATATGGGTCAAGAGGATTCCGAGGGTGGAGGTGTACTACATCGAGGAGTACCAACGATTCGTGTTGCTGACCGACACGTAACCACTGTTTTCGATCTCATGTTGGCCCAATACGGAGTGGGTCGAGAAGGGCTTCCTGGGGAGTGGCCAACCGATTACACAGATCCGCTTCCTTATACACCGGCCTGGCAAGAAACGATTACAAACGTACCAGCCCAACAAGTAATTCGAATCGCCCGCGAATTTGCCCAAAATGCAGATGAATCTGAAGGTCGTTCAATGATTCTTCTCGGTGCAGGAACTAATCATTGGTTTCACTCAGACACGATGTATCGCACTTTTCTCGCACTCGTCACTCTCACTGGATGTCAAGGAGTAAATGGTGGCGGCTGGGCGCACTATGTTGGTCAGGAAAAGTGTCGTCCGGTAACAGGTTGGGCCCAGCTCGCCTTTGGAGCTGATTGGTCTCGTCCCGCTCGGCAAATGATCGGCACTGCTTTCTGGTATGTATCCACGGATCAATGGCGCTATGACGCTCTTAAATCTGAACTTCTAGCAACACCACTCGGAGAAGAACGCTTCGCCGACATGACAGGCATCGACATTCTTGCAAAATCTGCACGCATGGGATGGATGCCTTCTTATCCTTCACTCAATAGAAATTCGCTCGACCTAGTAGATGAAGCACGTGAGTTGAGAGTCGATCCTGCGCAACATGTCGTCAACGAGTTGAAGAATGGCAATATCCAGTTTGCTATTGAGGATCCAGACGCGCAAGAGAATTGGCCACGAGTCTTGACTGTATGGCGAGCAAACATTCTTGGGTCATCCAGTAAAGGAAATGAGTACTTCCTTAAGCATTTACTCGGCACCGATAATTCTGTCCGGGCTGAAGAGAACGGAGCGGATAACCGTCCACGCGATGTGAAGTGGCATGAAGATGCTCCAGAAGGCAAACTTGATTTACTCGTTTCTATCGACTTTCGGATGACAAGCACGGGTCTCTTCGGAGATATTTTGCTCCCAGCCGCTACTTGGTACGAGAAGCATGACCTCTCTAGTACAGATATGCATCCTTTCATCCATGCGTTCACCCCAGCAATCAAACCCCCTTGGGAAACTAAGACCGACTACGACATCTTCCAAATGCTTGGACGCGAAGTTGCTCAGCTCTCGCATGGCCACTTAGACGAGCGCGAAGATCTAGTAGTCGTTCCGCTTATCCATGACACTCCTGATGCAATGGCCAACCCAAGTGGAATTGTGGCTGATTGGAAAGAGGGCGAGATTGAGCCGATTCCAGGGGTGACAATGCCCAAACTCATCGTTGTGAAGCGCGACTATCGCCAAATCGGCGAAAAGATGGGCGCTTTAGGACCCCTGGTCGATCAACTCGGCACCAACACCAAAGGTGTGCCGGTATCCGTACTCCCGGAAATCGAATTACTGCGCCACTCTAATGGTGTTATCTCCCATGGTGTCGCTGCTGGACGTCCATCGCTTGCTCGTGACGTAGACGCCTGCGAAACGATTCTGGCTCTCTCTGGAACAACTAACGGCAGAGTGGCAGTTGCCGGTTTCCGAGCGTTAGAACGCCGTACAGGACAGAAGCTCACAGATCTGGCGCTTGATAACGAAGGTAAGAGAATTACCTTTGCAGATACCCAAGCAAGACCAGTTCCAGTTATTACTAGCCCTGAATGGTCTGGTTCAGAACACGGTGGACGGCGCTATACCGCCTTTGCAATCAATGTGGAGCGCCTCAAGCCATGGCACACACTCACAGGTCGCCAACACTTCTTTATTGATCACGATTGGATGACAGAGCTTGGCGAACAACTTCCGATCTTTCGTCCCCCGCTAAATATGCACCGAATATTTGGCTCACAAGCGGAAGGAATCGAGAAAGAAGTGACAGTTCGGTATTTAACGCCACATTCAAAGTGGTCGATTCACTCCGAATATCAAGACAATCTCTTCATGCTCTCGCTCTCCCGTGGCGGACAAGAAATATGGATGAGCGTGGAGGATGCCGAGACTATAGGTGTTGCCGATAACGAATGGATCGAGGCCTATAACCGCAACGGGGTCGTTGTAGCTCGTGCGTGCGTCTCTCATCGGATGCCCAAGGGAACAGTCTTTATGTATCACGCCAAAGATCGTGTAGTAGATGTCCCGTTAGCGGAAACTTCCGGAAAGCGGGGAGGAATTCACAATTCACTGACTCGACTCATTCTTAAGCCGACACACCTTATCGGTGGGTATGCCCAACTTACCTTTGCTTTTAACTATCTCGGACCCACCGGGAATCAGCGTGATGAGGTCACCGTAATCCGCCGACGTTCACAAGATGTGGAGTACTAATGAAAGTTATGGCCCAAATGGGCATGGTCATGAATCTCGATAAATGTATCGGATGCCATACCTGCTCAGTGACGTGCAAACAAGCCTGGACGAATCGCACAGGGCTCGAATACGCGTGGTTTAACAATGTCGAGACACGTCCAGGCCAAGGGTATCCCCGTCGTTACGAAGATCAGGAGAAGGCTAAGGGTGGATGGATAAGGAATTCACGAGGTCGCCTCAAACTCAAGGGAGGAAGTAAAGCTCGTCGACTACTTTCCATTTTTTCAAATCCAAAGATGCTCAATATCAAGGATTACTACGAGCCATGGACATACGAGTACGACAATCTCATTACAGCTCCACTCGGGCAACAAACACCTGTAGCGCGTCCGAAATCTCTGCTGACAGGTAAGCCAATGAAGATTGAGTGGTCTGCAAATTGGGATGATGATTTGGGCGGTGGGCCTGCCAATATTGAAAAGGATCCCATCCTTCAGAAACTTGCTGAGGATGTCACTACTAAAGTAAAACTCGCCTTTGAACAGACGTTCATGTTCTATCTTCCGCGAATCTGCGAGCACTGTCTCAATCCCGCATGCGTAGCTGCCTGCCCGTCAGGAGCAATGTACAAGCGAGAAGAGGATGGCATCGTGCTAGTTGATCAACAGCAATGCCGCGGTTGGCGGATGTGCGTCTCCGCCTGCCCCTATAAGAAGATCTATTTCAATCATAAAACCGGGAAAGCAGAGAAATGCACGCTCTGCTACCCAAGATTAGAGCTCGGGCTTCCCACGGTCTGTTCTGAGACCTGCGTAGGACGCCTACGCTACCTAGGCCTCTTTCTCTACGATGCCGACAAGGTTGCCGAAGCAGCCGCAACAGAAGACGAAAGAGATCTATACCAAGCCCAACTCGATTTACTACTTGACCCTAACGACGAAGAAGTCTTGAAAGCCGCACGCGCTTCAGGAATTCCGGAAGATTGGTTAATTGCTGCACAGAACTCTCCCGTCTATAAACTTGCCAAGGTTTATAAGATCGCACTTCCACTCCATCCGGAATATCGAACAATGCCGATGGTTTGGTATGTACCTCCACTCTCACCCATAGTCGATGTACTTACCGAGACCGGACATGATGGCGAGGAGGCAGGAAATCTCTTCGGAGCTATCAACGCACTCCGTATCCCGTTGGCTTACCTTGCCGAACTCTTCTCAGCTGGAGATATCGAGGTAGTTGAAAATACCTTACGCAAGCTATCCGCAATGCGCTCCTACATGCGTGATATCAACCTGGGTAGAGAGCCTCGCCCAGAAATTCCCGAGGCGGTTGGCATGGATCAGGAATCCATTTATGAAATGTATCGGCTCCTTGCTATTGCTAAATATGAGGATCGGTATGTCATTCCAGCGGCCCATGCGGAGCAAGCTAAAGACCTGGAGAACATGGGCTGTTCACTCGACGGTGTTGATCTGGGAGCCAACTCAAGTGGACCGTTTGGTCAATCCTCTGGAAACCCCGTGCCTGTAACTATTGAGAATTTCCACATTATGAAGGATAGGCAGACTCAATGAGTAAGGAAAAGGCGCGGGCAGTATGTGCCTTTGCGCTCATTTATCCAGAAGAGGACTTCTTCGCTAAAGCTGCCGCAATGCAAGCATTGATAAACGGCACTCCGGCGGTACTCAGTGTTCCGTTATCTGCCTTTTTTGAAGAAGTAAGTGAGTTGTCTCTCCATGAACTACAACAGCACTATGTAGAGACTTTCGATATGAGGAGAAAGTGTTCATTATTCCTTACCTCATGGACACATGGTGATACCCGAAATAGAGGGATGGCACTACTTTATTTCAAGCAACTCTACCAACGTTGTGGATTGACTCTCTCCGACGAAGAGCTTCCTGATCACCTGGCCGTGGTACTCGAATTCGCAGCGCTTCAAGACCCTGTCGAGGGCGAGCTGCTTCTCGCAGAACATCACGCTGCCCTCACGCTCATATTAGATGCACTTACCAAAGCCAATTCTCCTTACCGGCATATTCTCGAGTGCGTTACCGCTACCTTGCCAATAATTACTGCGGAGATCGAAGAGCGCGCAAAGGCCTTAGCGCTCTCCGGCCCCCCAAGGGAATTCGTTGGTCTCAGTGGTGCTGTTTCAATAGCGCTCGAACCGTTTTCATCACGAAATATCTTTGAGGGAGTGGCACAATGAGTTCTCCAAATGTTTTACTCTGGACTGTCCTGCCTTATATTGCTATTGCCGCTTTTGTGCTGGGGCTTGTGTGGCGCTTTAAGTATGACAAATTTAATTGGACAACACGATCCTCACAAATTTACGAAGGTAAGTTACTTCGAATTGCAGGTCCACTCTTTCATCTCGGACTCTTCGCAGTGATTGGTGGCCATATAGTTGGTCTTCTTGTTCCCCAAACCTTTACCGATAAGTTAGGGCTGAGCCATCAGGCTTACCACCTTGGAGCGGTCACGATGGGCGGCGGAGCGGGCGTCGCCACTTTGCTTGGAATCTCATTACTTATTTATCGACGTCGGACAAGTGCAATGGTGTTTGCAGCGACCACTCGAAATGATAAGACGATGTACATCTTCCTCGTTGCTACTCTGTTGGCTGGCTCAAGCGCAACACTTTCGAGTGCAGGCGTCATTGGGGAAGAGCACAACTATCGTGAGACTGTTGGCCCTTGGGCGCGTTCAATTCTCACCTTTAGCCCCCATGGCGAGTACATGATGGCTAGCCCCCTAGCATTTCGAATCCACGCTGTAGCTGCCATGTCACTCTTTATTATCTGGCCCTTTACACGTCTGGTCCACTCTCTTAGCGCACCCGTGGGCTACCTCTTTAGGCCTTCAATTGTGTACCGCTCCCGTGACAATCAATCAACCTCGGGAAGCCGAGAGGCACGACCAGGATGGGAGAAGGTTAAGTATTAGTATTCTGCATCGAGTCTACAAACATTTTGGCAGCTCGCAAGAGCGTCATCTCGTCAAAGTGTTTGGCTGCAAACATTGCTCCGACCGGTAAGCCATCGATCGTTCCCGCAGGTACGGAAATCGAAGGATGACCAGTGAGATCGGTAACGCAACAATTTTGATAAAAAGAAAAAGTTTCGCGTCCAATATTCTTCGAATCTCCAGACATCTCCAATGCAATGCCCGCAGGTGCCGTTGTAGGGCAGAGTAAGACGTCATAATTTTCAAAAACTTTGTTGTACGCGTCAGAGATTTGCTTCCGCAGGATATTTGCCAGGCGATAGAAATCTCCGTGCGTCTCCTTGAAGAAGATATTCCCCATAATTGCGATTAATTTCGTAAGCGGAGATGCGGCACTTCCATTACTCGAAAGTCCGCGGACGATTTCGCTCTCTACATTTCCCGTTGCGCTATATCCCTGCCCAAAGAGCGTCGATTTCAATGAGGTCAGTGAGAGCGCACCGCCTTCTAGCAAGATAGGAAGGTAAACATGTTCAGCGAACCGATGCTCTGGAATCGAAATGAGATCAACGGTTGCGCCTAAGGAAATCAATTTCTGCGCCTGCATCATGACGAGTTCGGCAGATGCAGATGAACCAGGAAATTCTGCCTCTCCCTCGCGCGTCAGTTCAAAGCCTTCACTAATCAATGCAACTCTCAAGTGAGCGAGAGGCGTGAGCTGGGTTTCACTGAGTACCTTCTTTAGCCCTTGAATCTCGTTTACGAATGGACGCTGGCGGGGATCACTCTCCTGGAATGTCACCAACGCTTGCAGAGATTGGTGAATGGTCTCAATGTCCCGAGCGATAGGGCCGACATGATCAATCGAAGGCTCAAGTCCAAGAACTCCTGTATAGGGAATCGCTCCAAAAGTAGCCTTCAATCCGATGACTCCGCAGAGTGATGCAGGGATACGAATTGAACCCCCTTGATCCGCCCCTAATGCGAGATCTACCTCCCCAGTGGCGACCAGAACAGCGCTCCCTGAAGAGGATCCGCCGGCGGAGTAATTCCTTCTTACTGGGTTATGCACCGGGAAGGGTTGTGAGGTGATTGAACCGCCACTGATACAGAGATCCTCGCATTGAGATTTGCCGACAATCTCAGCGCCATTTTCAAGTAGTGATGTCACCACGGTTGCGTCGCTTTCTGCAAGCCAGCCGTCGGTGATATTTGATCCCGCGCGCATGGGGAGACCAGCTACTGCAATGTTGTCTTTGACGGCCACTTTGATTCCGTCGAGAACACCTTTTGAGGTGGGAGGAATTGAACACTTCCACGTCCAGGCATGATGCGGATTCTCGATTGGTGGCATTCCAGTCTGAGCTCTCACCGGACTCGAAGTCGACGCAGCGTGCTGTAGAGAGATCTCTTCATAGGAATTGATCAGGCCGGGTAAAAGGGCAAGGACTATCTCTACTTCCTCTTCCGAAAGTGGCATTCCAAGGTCGGTACCCATCTGAAGGAGTTCTTCCTTAGAAGGCATTCCTGGAGGAGTTACAGCACTCACCATGTCAGAATCATATCTAACAATAATCCTATTAATCTTCAGAATTTACTTCTTCGTATACCCCACCGGACACTTCGGATTTACCGCAGTGACCTTCTTTATGGTCCTACCCTTAATGCATGTAATGGTTGAACTCTTTGGAGCGGATGCATTCTTTGAAGGAGTTGCGCTCACGGGCTTTACTTGAGTTAGCTTCACTTGCAGCGTTGGTTTCGAGAAAGTAAACCCAGTTGCTTGGAAACGCACAAAGTTATCGTCCATCTTCACTGATGAAGTAGCAATCTTGGCTTGCCCGGTTTCGCTCAGCACAGAAACTGTGGCGCTGATGCTGCCTTCTCCCAATTTCCAAATACAGCGCGAATATTTCTGATCGAGAACCATTGAATATAGACCAGTGAATTCTTTGCCGGTGGGCATGTAGTGCGGTGATGCTACTTGGTAGTTAAGAGTGCCGACCCTCGCGTCAAAGACAGGAAGTTCAGACGCATACGTAAGAGCGTTTGAACCAACGAATCCGAGGAAGCCCTTCTGCGTACACGAACCGAGCGGACCAGTGTATACACCGCCCCATGAGGCATTGAGCAGCCATTTATCGACGAGGCCTGTCGCAATATCCAAATCTGAATCCGCCTTCACCGCCGAAGTGAATTCATTGATATTGGTAGGCCCAAGCCCTGGTCCGGCCGAATAATTGAGCGTCCACGGCAGATCAAAGATTTTGGCGACCTTTTCCCACGAAGCCCGTTCAGCCGGCACGTCGTAGAAGTATTGCTTAGAGAGCTTCGGCGTTGGCACCGGGCTTCCCGAGATTGTCAGTCGAAAAGGTTGTGAGGCCGCGCCAGAAACATCTTCGTACTTTACATCCGGATTGAAGAGGCGACCAGTAAGCCATCCGCTAGGGGCGGTAGGGAGACGCAGTACGACTTTGAAATTATTCGTTGACGGGTTGTTGTCATACTTCCAACACTTATCTGTGTAAATTGCCGAGTCGATACAACGATTCTCTTCCTTTGTAACGTCGGCACCGCTCTTGGCATCTGCTCGATAGGTTCCTGGTGTGGCTTCAGTTGCGTCCTGATAAACAGCGTGAATTGTCATGTTGAGCGCATTCGGCTTCTGCAGCACACCTTTCTTGATCCCTCGGATAAGAATCGGAGTAACTTCGAAAAGATTTCCATGATCGCTCTTTATTCCTGTAAAGGTGAATAGGTTGTTCCGTCGCGATGTAGCGAGTTCATACTCGGGCTTGGCTGGGAAAGAATAGAGACTCCAGGAAGGCGTGCGCTCACCAGAACTTACCCCTTGTATCCATTCAGAATTATCGCTTCGAGCAAAAACGTTTTCGATACATGGCGTACTCACTAATGAATCACAAAGACCAAGAGTGTTGTAAACGTTCAAGTCAGCGGTTGTTGGTGAACATTTTGGGTTCGTGAAAGCACCATCGCAAGGCGAGCTCGAATTATTGGAGTTCACCATCACTAATCCGCCGTCAAAGGCGTTATTCGAATCCGCAAACCACATCTGTCTATTGAGGGAACCTACTTGATCGGCCGAAGCCGTATTGGAACCAAAGAAGAGAGCCGAAAAGAGGCCAAGGACGACGGTAATTCCTACCCATTTTATGCGCATCGGCTTAGCGTACAGTTCTGTTCACCGATGCCCCACCCCGATAGGCTTGGCGCTAGCAATGATTCTGGGATGAAGGAGCGCACCGTGCTGGAGGCCAGTGAATTTCTCTACTTCGCTGATCGCGCCTTCGACGGAATGGCTGCGATCGTGGGAAGTCTCGGGGACGATCTCGCAAACCGTGTGCCTTCCTTACCGGGTGCCAACTCCCCCTACGCTCTCCTCACGCACTGCATCGGCGTCAGCGACTTCTGGGGTGGGTACCTTGTCAATGGCCGGAAGATCGAGCGGGATCGAGCGGCCGAATTCACCTCTACCGGCCCGGTAGCGCCGCTTCTCCAGCGCGTCATCGACGCCAAAGCTCGGTTGGCTGAATATGTAGCCGGCGCCGACCCGCGCGCTCCCCTACGCGACGAACCGCCCGCGGCTTTCCAGGGGCCAGATCAAGCTCTCACTCAGGCCGGCGCACTCCAACATATTTATGAAGAGCTGACCCAGCATCATGGCCAGATGGAAATTTTGCGAGATGTCATTCTCGCCGAAGCAAACGGATCACTGGAGGCGAAAAGATAATGGGAAAGTTCGCTGCGCAATTTAAATCGATCAATCTTCAGGCACTTCGCAAACCACGACGCGGGAAGTGGGGAAATAACGACGAAGAGACTCTCTGTTCGTGGGTTGCCGATATGGATTTCGGTATTGCTCCCGCCATCAAAAGTGCTATGGAAGAAATGATTCGCGACGAAGAATTCGGCTATCCCTTCTGGGATCTTGATCCAGTTATTGTGGCTTTTGAGAGTCGCATGGAGCGCCTATACAACTGGACACCGATTCCCGAGCGCACAAAAGTTTTAAGCGACCTCATTCAAGTATTGCAAATTGTGTTGCATCACTCCACGAAGCCCGGTGACGGCATTGCCATTCATGTTCCGGCATATAACAACTTCTTAGTAAATATTGAAGAAATGAATCGACGTATCGTGCCACTTCAGATGGAATTTACTGAAGAGGGCTGGAAATGCGACAACACTAATCTTGCGGCTCGCCTTAAGGCCGAGCGCGTAACAATGATCATCGTCATTAACCCTCAGAACCCAACAGGTCGGGCATTTACGCATGTTGAATTGACGGAACTTGCTGAAGCAGCAAAAGAACTAGATATTCCTGTTCTCTCCGATGAGATCCACTCAGACTTGCTCTTTGATGACCACGTCCATATTCCTTTTGCTTCGTTGAGCGATGACGCCGCGCGCCGCACTATCACAACCACTTCGGCCACCAAGGGTTTCAATATTGCCGGTACGCGTACTGCAATCATGCACGTCGGCCCGGACGCATTATGGAACGAAATTTCATCCCTACCCATCGACTACTTTGGCGCCCCCAATACTCTCGGAAAAGTGGCGACTGCGGTGGCGTGGAGTGAATGCGAGGATTGGCTAGGTGAGCTCAATGAGCAACTCGCTAAGAACCGAGCGATCATCGATGAGTGGGTGGCCACTTTTGATGGCAAAGTGAAGTACCACTCCCCCGAAGCTACATATCTTGCTTGGCTTGATCTTTCGCGCACGAAAGCCGGTGCAGCACCCGAGGCTACGGAATATATTTTGGAAAACGCAAAGGTACGCCTAGCCACAGGCTCGGATTACACACTACATACGGAGATAGATACGCACTCATGGGCGCGATTGAACTTCGCTACTAACGAAGAGAATCTGCGAGAAATTTTGAAGCGCGTAGGAGAAGTTCTTTAAACTAGATCCTGATTTTGCAACCACTCCTCAAAAGTTCGCGCCGGTCTACCCAACAATCTCTCCAAGACAGTTTCCGAACCAGAAAACCCATGCTTCACGTAATACTCATTCATTTTCTCAAAGCAGGCTTGGGAGTAGTCATCGACCATCACAGATGGTGAGATCGCTTCAGCGACAATGTCGCGACCTAATTCCCTACTCAATATTCTTGCTATCTCTATCCCGCTTAAACCTTGTGGCCCGCAGAGTTCTAAGGATGCACCAGAAGAAATTTCCCCATGAAGCGCCAAAGTAGCAACTTCAGCAACATCTCTCAAATCTACGTAACTTAACGAAGATTGAATTCCCCAAGGAAAATTACATTTGCCTTTTTCTTGAATCGTTCTCAGTTGCTTTTTGAAATTATCTAAATAGGCACACGGTTGTAGGATCACAAAGTCCTCATGAGTTTTATATAGATACTCTTCGACGCGCATCTTCTCCCAGTGATGTGGCATTTCCTCAATGTGGGGACGGAAAACTGAATGGTAAACAATTCTTTGAGAATTAGACACAGCCCTTTCAATGATTGCAGTTGCTCCTGAGAATTCGCCTTCAAAAAAGTTTGGCCACATAAGATAGATTGCATCGATGCCTGACAGGGCCTTTTCGATGGCAATTGGGTCTATTAAATCTCCTACGAGTACTTCGGCACCAAGAG
>CAFBAA010000062.1_pt1 | contig 9620 bp, 6 predicted proteins | sample 7267951 | NCBI WGS metagenome assembly CAFBAA01 (sample SAMEA6814017, study PRJEB35770) | uncultured Actinomycetes bacterium | biome: Freshwater; feature: Freshwater reservoir; material: water | place: Czech Republic | collected 2016-04-20 | depth 30m m
AACCATTCCTAGTCTGGCAATTCTTCGGTGCCACGCTCTTGGCCGTCACATTAAATACGGTGTATAGGTTCGTGGTCGGATCGGAGACCATGCACGCGTACCGAGTGAAGACATCCTTACTACTTACCTTCGGCTTCGTTATGTTAAAGGTATAGATACGTCTGTTGTAATCAGAAACGGTCGTAGAAATCGTATACTTTTCAAAAGAAAAACCCGAGAAATTCTGCTGTGGGACTTCTAATTCGATCTGACACTTTCCGGCTACCAAACCACGTAGGTTCAGAAGGTCAGGTTCATCACTCGAACGCTTGATTGAACAAATTTTCGGTGTCAGTGACCGAAAACCTTTTGTCAGTGTTACAACATCTCCGGCAGCTAGTGCTAGGGAATATTTTCGATCTTTCAACCAGTTCCAGCGTGGGAGTTGTTGCACTTGTAGCGTCGTTTCAGTGCCAACAGTTGGATTCACCTCACCATTTGGGAGTTGGACTAAGAGTGAAGAGGGCTGTCGTTGGAAATGAACGATGAAATTTGCGGTGACTTCTGGTTTAGCCAGAAAGGGTACATATGATGTCGCGGAAACCTTGCAATCAACGTTGTCTCTGAGTGGTCTGATTTCAGCGGCATTCTCGCCGTTCGCCTTTACCTTCGTACGAATTACCTGGCAGGTCTCGGGAGTCGATACCGTTGCGGTGGTGTAGTTGGGTGAATTGTTTTTAGTCCAATAATCGCTGACAACTTTGGAATTCTCAACACAAGTCTTATTTACTCCGCAGCTGATTGTTTTCGACGTATATGGGGGCTCCAGGTAATAGATGTTAGTGCTCAGAAAGACCGAATCGGTAGCTGCAAAGCTCTTGCCATCAATCCCGATGGGTTCAGAGCGAAGGACTTCCATCGGTGGTCGAATCAAATCTTGGAGTGAACTATTGACCTTATAAATCGGAGAGGGACCCCCATCAAAATTGATCACCTGCCCCATGAGTTTTCCAACTGTCAAGACCGTGCAGGAACCAAACTCCTGGCCGTCTGAAAGTTTCGCTCCTACACAGATTTGTTGATCCTTATTCGGATTAGTTATTCCATGGTCTGCAGGGACAAAGAATTTTTCGGACGTAGAAAAAGTTGATTCCGAGCCACCGCCGCGGATAGTGACTTTATAGCTTGTGACTGGCGAGGCTGATGCAGCCTTCCAGAACCAGTCAACGAAACCATTGTGAAATAGAACTACGAAATTATCACTGTCAGAGTCAACTGCCTGTGAATTAGATAGATTTGTGAGCAATACAGAGGCAACTAAGGCCAAGAATAATGATTGGCTCCACCTTTGTCTCATCATGGATGTTAATAATATCTTGAAGCAACTGTCAATGAATTCACTTGTGTTCTATGTCAACCAATCTTTTCTACCTTCACGACATCGCCAAAGTCACCAGATTCGATATTGGTAATTTTATAGCCCCAAACAGTCAGTGATTGATTCAACTTGAGGGCTGAGTCTCTACGCCATTTGAGATCAGTGGCAGATGCCGGGGAGACAATCTTGAGGGGTGACTTTCTGTATGGAATTGTGGTGTCTAAGGTATAAACAATCGCACCTTCGCTGAGTGTGCCAAGTGAAGTGTCATAACCAAGGTTTCTCCTCGATTCAACAATGATGGCTCTATATTTAGAAACTGGAATCACAACCATTTTTGTATCGGTAGTGATTCTCTCAACTGGAGATAATAAGTGCGTAGTTATTGATGAACCAGCCACACATCTCACTTGGTCATCATTGAGGACTCCTAAAAGGAATCTATGCCAAGCAAGTAATTCTGGTGCCACCATTGAATTCATCAAGTCATAGACGCCTAAATCTGATGAATCTTGATTAGTTGGATCTGAAGTGTCTCGCACGTCAGTAAGCCCAAACATATGTCCAGTTTCGTGTGTCCAATTTAGAATTTCGAAGGCCTTATCTCCCGTTGGGCCACCCATTATTAAGACGTTGAATATGCTCTTTTCATTTGTCCTGAATGCTTGGCTGGGTTCACCCGCTTGCGCGACAAATGTTCCTATTTGTTTTCTAGTCACCTGAGGCGGAACAACTACCGCGATTATGGATGCGTCAGAAAAGTCGATACTCGCATCAACTTGGCTTATTGCTTCACGAACATAGGAAAAGGCTTTTTCAGGATTAAATCCTCCCTTGAACAAATCTCCACTCAAGTCGTAATCTGCAATTGGTTTAGGCATTCTGAAATAACTCTTTGGGATCGACCACTTAACTTGTATGGGATTAGTAGATTGCTTTTGGTAAAAATCCGAGACAAACGCAGTGGTCTCTTTGAAATCATCTGCGGGAGAGTTACTTCCTTGAAGGTCTGTGAAATCTATAGCAATGACTTGAATAGTAGGACTCTTAGAAAGTACCGCACGCTCTGGATAAAGTGGAAAACCCGACACAAAATGTTTTTGAGGGTTATTGGGTATATCTCCAAAGGGTCCGGCATCGGCGATTTTGCATTGTGAGACGTCAGCGAGTTCAGATGGCTTGGTTATTACCGAGCTCGGTTTTTGAGTTGCATTCGATTGTGTTCTATATTCCAAAGTTGCCTTCAAAGAACCCAGTGGACCCAGCACAATTTTTCCGGTTGTTTGATCCACTTGTTGGGCACCTGGTCGAGGCGTGTAGCGGTTATCCCACGTATTGCACATCAATACGACTAAGACTTCGTCTCTTGAGTAGCCGATGACGTCAACCGAATTAGCCACACAGTTACCAGACTCCTTGGGTTTTGAAGGATCTAACTTTGGTTTCGGGTTGGGTGTGGGCGTCGGGGTTGGGGTGGGTGATGGTGTGGGCGTCGGGGTTGGCGCTGGGGTTGGCGCTGGGGTTGGTGACGGGGTGGGAACTTTGACACCTTTACTCCATACGAGTTTCTTACCAGATTTGATACAGGTGTATTTGAAGCCGGCTGAGTAGGAGATGCCATTCAATTTGTTGCAGGCTGATCCTGCTTTAACAGCGGCAAGAGCAGGCATTGAAAAGAGAGATGCGACTAAAGAGAGAGAAAGAATAAATCGTAACCGTCGCATCATCGGCTCAGATTAATACCTCTCAGGAGGTGTGGGTAGCTGCAAATCTGGCCAATCTGATTTTGGAATTCCGAGATAGGCCCACCACTCGCGATAGAAATCTTCGCGAGAGATTCCAAAGGACTCTTTGAAATCACTCACCCAGTCGTTATTTAGGCCGTACAGCCTGTGGAACTTAAATAGGGCTTCTAGCCCACCGAATTTTGCAACCAATAATGACACCGCGTAAAGATGCATGGCCTGGGAGCAATGGTCGGGCATGATCTTCTCTTTGCCTTCAGCATCTTGTAAATCCTTTGAACAAATACTTTCAGGCTTAGGGCCCACAAAGGCCGCTTCGCCTTTTAGATCAACATACGATTTGCCTGAATTTCGAAGATCGTTAGTAGCGAGAAGTCCAATTAGCTGTGCAGAGCCTTCTCGGATCCAAGCGGGAATTTGATACTTATTTCCAGTGTAGGCAACGTCGTTATATTGAGTTTGAACAACATAAAAAATAGCCGTGTCGTGGGCAACGAAGTAAGTTAATAGGCGGGTGTCTTTCTCCGTCAGTCTGTAATTGTTTGCAACAGGTACCCCTGGCTTAGCAATTCGTAAGCCACCGCTACCGATATCAGCAGTGGCACAATAAATTGCCTCTTCACTGTTGGCTATGTATGGCGGATTGCAAGTTGCAGTTTTAGCAAACTCGTTAAATGCTGCGATTCGGAATGCTTCATTCTCTCCATAAACCCAATATGGGACCTGTACCAACTTTAAGCCATTTCCATCAAGAACATTGCTGGTGTAAGTGGTTACTTCTCGAGTTACCACTTCCCAATCTTTTGAGTATCCATCCTGCAGAACAACAGTTACCTTCGGGGTATTAACTATTTTCTTCTTCTTCCATTCAGCCCAATTTGCAAGAATTGATTTCTCCAATTCTTTCTCAGTGACGTTTCCATATTTCGGAGTGTAAGTCGAAACAGAAATGGTCGTGGGAGTGATTCTAAATCCCAATTTGCGTCCCCACACCCCGTAGGTACACACCAAGTATTCATTTCCAAATGCGCTCTGACTATTTTCATTTGTGCAGAAGCGCCCAGGTGTAGGACTCGTACTGGAGATCTCATTTGGGTTATTCGGTTGTAACGGGCTTGGAGAGAATGAACTCTTCGGTGGAGTTGCTCCACTCGTACTATTCACTGAAGGCTGGGGAGTCGGGATTAAGACTCCTTTGTTCCAAATTAATTTCTTGCCAGATTTAACGCAGGTAAATTTCTTTCCCCCGCTGTTTTGGGTAGCGCCGAGCTTTGTGCAACTACTGCCGGCTTTAGGTGGCGTGGCGAATCCTGGCGAAGGCAGACTGAAACAGAGTAAAAAGACGAAAAGAGAGAGGAGCGCCTTACGCATGGGTGCATTGTCCTAGGCGAGTGTTTAATGTGGGATTAGGCATTTTCTCCATGAAATAACCCTCTCACACCCTTCACATCTTTCTTGAACTAACCCTCTAGTAACCCTATTCGCCCAAAGTGATTTCTTCTATACATTTATGGAATGGAAAAGTCCGTATATGAATTGCGTATTTATCATGCAAACTCAGGGAAGATAGCAAAGCTGATTGAACGTTTCCGGGATCACACAGTCGATCTATTCGCTGATCACGGCATGGAGAGCATCGCCTATTGGATTGCTGATGACGCGCCAGATGACTTGATCTATGTCCTTAAACATTCTGGTGACCCCAAAGCTAACTGGGAGAAGTTTAGAAGCGATGAACGATGGATCTCAGTAAAAGCTAATTCAGAGACTGATGGGGTTCTCGTTGGCTCTATTGACTCTCGTTATATGACACCAACAGATTTCTCAAGAATCCAGTAACTATTCAGAGGAACTTGAGCACATCTCGGTATTTAGTTACACCCGAACGATCCCAATCCCTTTGGCTATCAAGGCGAATGGATTAGTTCCGTTTATCAGTAACCATATAAGCCCGTGAGATTCCATCTCTGCTACCTTTTCTGCATGAATCGAATCGTAGGTACCTCAATCGCCATTGCTCTTCTCTTAACAGGCGCTTCTGTGCCCGCAAACGCTGCAGTAAAACCAACCGCAATTAAGTTGGATTACACCAAGGCGGGATCGAATTCTCTTCAATGCCCGGGAGTAACCATTCCGATAACTTATGAAATTATGCCCGCTATGGCACCTGGCGCAAAAGTGAACGTGACGCTGTACAACAAGGGCAAGTACGAGCAAACCTTGAATTTCAAAGCAGATGCAAATGGCACAATTCGAAATATGAATATGGGTGGACAAGTTTGGTATGGCACTACGGGTGGAAATCCCATGCCTTACCAATACTATTTATCGCCAGTGAAGAGCGATCCTTCGGAAGCTTGTACGCAACTCAAATCATTTATCGATTGGGTAAAAGCTCAAAAGAACAGTAAAACCTACGTTCCCTATAAAGCGATTGCTGCTCTCTTCTTCCTTGGCTCGAAGTAATACGACTTCCATACAACCGCAGGCAGTTGAGCAAACGGAGGAAGTACCAACTCCTCACCAAGGGTTAAAAACTTCGTCTGGGGCGATAACTGGGTCGGTTACCTCTATGGCGGCGTTGCTACCGAAGAAGATTTAGCCAAGGTGCTTGGTGGAACCGTTGAAAGTCTGAAGACTCACTGCACTAAGTAGCATCTCCGCTGTGAGCGAATTTTGGACGATCGATTATGGGAAGGCCACGGCTACTTCGGCCTCTTGGGATCTGCAGTCAGCATGGAAGGGCAAGACTGTTTCATGCCTCACCCTCGCATATGCCAATCACGCGACCGGCAGTACTAGTGTCTCTGCGTTACTCCCCGCACAGTAGGTTGTGGGCGAGGGAAAACCCTTCAATTGACACTTCGAGAGCGCCATAGAAGTACAGTGCCCGGATGGCGATGGATGCAAGACGTCTTCTTGTGGTCGAGGATGAGCCTCTTCTGGCATCCCTTGTCGTAGATGCGCTTCGAACCGCGGGCTTTGAAGTTGAAGGTGCCGCAGATGTTGAGTCAGCGCGAAAGCTCGTGAATAGTTTTGACCCAGACATGGTCGTCCTAGATATCTCGCTTGGTAATGGACCGACCGGAGTCCACCTGGCCCACTCACTCAACATCAGCCGCCCCGATATCGCCATCCTCTTTCTTACCCGCCATCCAGACGCAGCTTCCGCCTCAGCAGAGGGTCTCGAGATTCCTGCAGGTGCGGGCTTCTTGCGCAAACACTTAGTCAATGATTCAACGCAACTACTTGAGGCGATTGAGAAAGTATTTGCAGAACGCGCAAACGAAGTGCGCCATGATGGAATTCCCGGAACCGGGCTCGATGGATTGAGCGATCAGGCATTGATCGTGTTGCGTTTGTTGGCTGATGGATGCAGCAACTCTGAGATCGCGAAACGATGCAACTTAAGTGTGAAGTCGGTCGAAAGATGGATTGATACTGTTTATCGTCAGTTAGATATAGATAAGTCCGGAGAAATTAATGCGAGAGTGGAAGCCGCGAAGCGATACTTTCTCGCGCGCGGCATCCCACCACAGGCAAATAAATGAGCCGTATAAGAAATTTGTTTCACACCTTGCAACCAGCAGAACTATTCTCCCGCCTCGTCATCATCGGTGTGGTTTTGGAGTTTGGATTGGGTCAACTCCTATCTCCATACGGTAGTAGTGGTCATCGACTATTAGATTTTGCCTCATACACGATGACCGTTCTTGTGACGTTTACACTTATCGCAGCGATATTTTTCCTACTGCGGCGCCACTTAAGTAAAAGTAAGTTGTGCGTATCATTACTCATCGCACTTCCCATTAGCTCACTCATCAGTGGTGCGTTAATGGGATGGGTTCGAGTATTAAGTGGTCTAGATCCCACACCAGTTATTGCTTTACGAAGTATTTCCACATTTGGTCACGTGACCATCGCGACACTACTACTCTGGCTAGCCGCATCCGGAATAAGTCAGCATTATCAGAGGTTAGACGCACTACTTGCGGAGCGGGATCGACTCGAATCATTGAAACTATATGCGAAACAGGAAGTTGAATCCTTAAATCCTGAAGCAACGGAAGCCATACGCAGGAGAATCCTCGCTGACTTAGAGCCGTTGAAGATGCTCAATGCTAGAAACATGATTTCGTCACTAATTCTGACGATCGAAAAGACTATTCGTCCGTTGAGTCGCCAGCTGGAGTCAGAGGCACCAACATGGACACCACCTGAACCCCAAAACCGTGAGAGTGAGCGGATCAATTGGCGCGCAGCCGCCGTAGACGGTACCGCCGTGAAGCTGCTAAATCCTTTCTATTTATTATTGACTCTCTCTCTGATCGCAACCCCCATGAATCTCTTACGAGTAGGCCCCGGTTTCGCGATCAAGTTCATTGTGGTCACATTTCTCTTCGCGTTACCAGTGCTCTCGGGAATCCGATGGATCTTTCTACGAGTTGCAGGCGAACGCAAAGGCATGTTGAGAATCCTGTTGTTCTTGTTTTTGTACCTGATGTGCGGATTGGCGTGGGGCGGAGTGACTCTGATTATCACTTTAGATACCCCAAAACCACTCCGCTTCCTTACTTTATGCCCAGCATTCACTCTCGTATTTGGTTTCATCTGGGGATTCACCGTTGCAGCTCAGCAACGTGCAAGTGCGATGGAGCTTGCCCTCAAGAATGCCGCGGGTGAATTGCGTTGGACAATCGCTCGTAAGCGAGAACTTCATAGACAGCAACGTCGCGCACTTGCACACGCTTTACACGGCCGCATTCAAGCTGCCCTTGCCGCTGGCGTACTCGAACTAGAGCGCAATCTAAAGACCGGGGAAGTTTCGGAAGAGGTACTCGATGCTACCCGGGCACGTATTCTTGATTGCGTTCAGGAACTCAACCTTCGGGAAGTATCACCTCTGGAAATCGAAGTGATTTGGGAGAAAGTTCAAGCCACGTGGTCGGGAGCTGTCGAATTACTGCTCTCGGTTGATCCATCACTGGAGTCCGCATTGAAGCGGGATTTGCAAGCGCTAGCCACGTTAAATGATGTCCTTCCAGAGGTGATCTTCAATAGCATCAAACACGGTAAAGCCACAGAGATTCGAATTACACTCTCATATGCCGATGCCCGCACCTTCAGCCTCGTTGTTGAAGACAATGGGAGTGCCCCGTCTTCCGAGATGAAAGCTGGACTGGGCTCCAGCCTGTTGGATACCTGCGCAATTAATTGGTCCCTCGTCCACCGAAACGACCGTACTTCCACCACGCTGCTGCTTCCTATTGCGTAAACGATCCGCACCTATATGAGGGTTTTCCCCTGGAATAGGGGTGCCACACAATTGCCACAAAGTATTTTTTTCTTGCGTTCGCACGGACGTGCCAGGCCGATTTTTCTTAGGTGGAGAAGCGTATGTTTCGGAAGACTTCAATGAATTCGATAAACGAGCGTTCGGTACGCAAGGAAATAAGTGTCTCGGCAAAAGTTAAAATCGCAATTATTGGAGTTCTTACCTTAGGTTTCGCAGTGCTCCCAGCAGCCCCATCATTTGCAGTAGCCCCCACGATAACTGGCGTCACACCGGCATCAGGAAGCGATGCAGGTGGCACGGCGATCACGATCACCGGTACAGGCTTTGTTGATGTTGGTGGAACCTTCCCCACGTCCGCCAGAGTCGGCGGAAGGCCATGTATCCCGGTAAATTTCGTGTCAGCAACTTCGATTACCTGTACTACTCAGAGTGGAACGGCCGGAGCAGCAGACGTTCAAGTCACGAATGGCCCCGGTGAGGTTGCCACGCTGACCGGCGGATTCACATACATTGCGATATCTACACCAACGATCACCACTGTCGCACCAGCATCAGGAAGCACTGCAGGTGGCACGGCGATCACGATCACCGGTACAGGCTTTGTTGCAGGAGCTACCGTCAGGGTTCGTGGCTTTCTATGTACTGGTTTATCGGTCGTCTCGGCGACTTCGATTACCTGCACTACTTCGGCTGGAAGTGCCGGAACGGGAGGTGTTTTTGTCGAGAATCCCGACACGGGTTCTTCCTTGCTGCCCAACGGATTCACTTACTCTGCGGGGGTAGTGGCTCCAACGATCACCTCCGTCACACCAACATCGGGAAGCACTGCTGGTGGCACGGCGATCACGATTACTGGTACTGGATTTGTGACAGGAGCTGGCGTCCGAGTCGGAGCAACTCTGCGGGCCTGTACGAGCGTAACGGTCGTCTCGGCGACTTCGATTACCTGTATTACTCCGTCGGGGACCGCCGGAGTAGGAGATCTTACGGTCACGAATACCGATATGGGTGCTGGACTACTTGCCGGTGCATTCACTTATACAACTTCAGCTGATGTTGCTCCAGTTGTCGTTGCAGTTGCTCCGATGACTCCAGAAGTTGCGCCAGTCATCAAGTTCACTAGTGCGCAAGTTACCTGTTCCCTCGGTAAGTACTCACAGACACCTGCATCGGTTGTCTACACATTGGTGGTTGGCGAAGATGCTGTTTCTACGCACTTCTC
>CAFBAA010000066.1_pt1 | contig 8629 bp, 9 predicted proteins | sample 7267951 | NCBI WGS metagenome assembly CAFBAA01 (sample SAMEA6814017, study PRJEB35770) | uncultured Actinomycetes bacterium | biome: Freshwater; feature: Freshwater reservoir; material: water | place: Czech Republic | collected 2016-04-20 | depth 30m m
GGAAATGGAAGCTGCACTCGGCGATCAAGTTGAGAGCACCGCAGTTGAGAATGTTCCTGAAGGCCCAGCTGGCAAGAAGACATTTGAAGATCTCGCACGTCAAGGTTACAAATTGATCTTCGGAACTTCGTTTGGCTACATGGATCAAATGCTTGAAGTTGCCGCTGCTTACCCAGACGTCAAGTTCATGCACGCCACCGGGTACAAGACTTCAGCAAATATGGGCACCTACTTCGGTGCTGCTGAAGAAGCTCGTTACCTCTCCGGCATGATCGCTGCTTCGGTATCAAAGACCGGCCGCCTCGGTTACGTGGCTGCCTTCCCAATTCCTGAGGTCGTTCGCGGAATCAACGCCTTCGAACTCGGCGCGCAAGCGATCAATCCAAAGGCCACTACCAAGGTTGTATGGACCTCAACTTGGTATGACCCCACCATTGAAAGCAAGGCTGCACAATCGCTCTTGAACGCTGGCGTTGACGTACTTGCGCAACACCAAGATTCACCTGCAACTGGCCAAGCGGCAGAAGCAGTGGGCGCACGTTGGCTCTCCTACAACAGCAACATGCAAACCCTGGCACCTAAGGCTTGGGCTGGCGGCCCAGGTTGGGATTGGGGTCCCTTCTACACCGCGCAAGCAAAGGCCGTCATTGATGGCACTTGGAAGAGTGAGCAGTACTACGGAAACATGAAGGATGGTCTAGTCAAGCTCTTTGGACCTGCCGAAGATGTTCCTGCAGACGCTGCAGCAGCCGTGAAGGCCGCGCAAGATGCCTTCGTTGCTGGCACCGCTCATCCATTCGACGGTCCAATCGCTGACCAAGCCGGCAAGACGCAGGTCGCCCAAGGTGCAACCGCACCCATGGACGCCCTGATGTCGATGCAGTACTTCGTCAAGGGTGTTCAAGGAACCATCGCGAAGTAATTCAGCAATACCCCTTCTAAGGACGAACCTGGATCAGGCATGATTCAGGTTCGTCCTTAGATTTTGAACCACCTAGAAATATCGCTCGTAAACAATTGAGGGAGAGCTTGTGATTGCAGCCCGCCACATCAGTAAGTCCTTTCCGGGCGTGCTTGCAAATCAGGACGTCTCTTTCGATGTAGCACCAGGCGAAGTGCATTCGTTGCTCGGAGAAAACGGCGCAGGCAAATCAACTCTTGCAGCGATTCTCACTGGCCTCTATCAACCTGATGCTGGACACGTCGAAATTGATGGAGTGCGCGTCTCCTTGAAAAGCCCTCGACACGGTTTGGCTCTTGGTATCGGAATGGTGCATCAACACTTCCGCTTAGTTTCACAATTTACAGTTGCCGAAAACATCTCCCTCGGAGATCGAAAGCAGAATTGGATTCTCTCCACCAAGAAAGTAGAAGAGGCGGTTCGCGAAATTGGCGAACGCTACGGACTTCCCGTCGACCCGCGAGCACGCATCAATGAACTGACCGTTGGAGAGCAACAACGAGTCGAAATTATTAAGACGCTTTATCGCGGCGCACAAGTACTGCTTCTCGATGAACCTACGAGTGTGCTCACACCGCAAGAAGTCACCACGCTCTTTGACTCGGTGCGCACGCTTGCAAGCGAAGGTAAGAGCGTTATTTTTATTTCGCACAAACTCGGAGAGGTTATGGACATCTCCGATCGCGTCACAGTGATGCGCGATGGGAAAGTAGTTGGAAATACATCAGTGACTGACACCTCTCGTGAAGCACTCGCTCGCATGATGGTGGGTCGCGATGTTGATCTCTCCGCAATCCGTGCAACGAAACCCACTGGTACTCCGCTTCTTGAAGTACGCGGCCTCACTGCCAAGAGCGCTCGAAGCCAAGTATCCGATGCATCCATTGTTGTGAAGGCTGGAGAGATCGTCGGGATAGCGGGTGTTTCGGGTAACGGGCAACGTGCGCTCGCAGAAGGAATTGCAGGTCTTACGCCACCCGTGGGCGGGCACATCACAATCTGCGGCATCGATGTAACGGGCAAGGGTTCAGTTGCCGCGCGCAAAGCCGGCCTCTCCTATGTCCCGGAAGATAGAAACGGAACAGGTTTAGCGCCATCACTTTCGATCTCAGAGAACATGTTGCTTACCGAAGATCTGCCATTTCTTGTGAACCATAAGAGTGCAGTCGCTAAAGCCGAAGAAGCTATCGGCGCATACAGCATTAAAACTCCAGGAGCATCAACTCCAACCCGAATGCTCTCCGGTGGAAATGTACAAAAGGTTTTGTTAGCTCGCGAACTCGGACATGATCCACAAGTACTGATCGTCGCTTCGCCCACCTGGGGATTAGATGTGGGGGCTGTGGAGTTCGTACGAAGTAAACTTAACGAACTTCGAAATCAAGGACGCGCGATTCTTCTCATCAGTGAAGATCTCGACGAAGTGCGCGCACTATCGGATCGTATTTATGTCATCTTCGAAGGAAAAATTGTGATGGAGTGCGCTGGCGAAGGCGCCGATGTCACCACACTCGGTCTAGCTATGGCGGGGGCGAGCGCATGAAGTTTTCGTTAGAACGACGTCGCGAAGTCAAACCTTGGCACCTCATTGGAGTGCCTCTGCTCTCGGTTATTTTTGGCACTCTTGTAGGCGGACTCTTTTTAGAGGCCACGGGGCATAATGCCATTCTGGTTTTTAAAACAATGTCTCAAACTTCCTACACAACTCTGTATGGCATTGGTGACACGCTCACCGCTGCCACGCCGCTCATCTTCACTGCACTCGCTGCACTTGTCGCTTTTCGTGTAAACCTTTATTCGATTGGCGCAGAGGGCCAGCTCTTCGTAGGCGGTATCTTTGCTTCCGGTGTGGGTATTGCAGTTGGTACCTCTTCCTCGGCACTAGCGATTCCCGCAGTACTCATTGCTGGCGTCCTCGGTGGCATTGTGTGGATGACATTGCCAGCACTCTTTCGCGCTTGGTTTGGCACTAGTGAAATCATCACCACTTTGATGTTTAACTTTGTCGCACTCTTCCTAATGCGCTACTTGATCTACGGTGCTTCGACTTATTGGCGCGATCCCACTTCAACAAACTTTCCGCAAGGAAAGAAACTTGACCAGAACGCTTGGCTTCCACGCTTTGGAACCCAAAGCGTGCATTGGGGACTTGTGTTGGCTTTAGTAACCACGGTTGGTATTTGGTTCTTGCTCCGAAAGACGCGCTTTGGGTATCAGATGAAGGTGCTCGGTGACGCTCCTAATGCCGCGCGCTACTCAGGCGTTCCTGTAAAGCGCATGACTTTCACCGTACTCATCATCTCCGGTGGTTTGGCTGGCTTAGCTGGCGCAAGCGAAGTGGCCGGCCGAGCGCACGCCCTTGATCCCAATGGTCTAGCCATTGGCCTGGGTTATGCCGGCATCATCGTGGCCACCCTTGCGCGACTCAATCCATTTGGTGCCGTCATCATCGCCATCGGGTTTGGTGGTCTCCAGAACAGCGCATCCGCACTCCAGAGTCTGGGTACAGATTCAGTTCCTTCAGCAATTGCCACCACTTTGCAAGGTCTGATTCTTTTGCTCGCGCTCGCTGGTGAACTCTTTGTCCGATATCGATTGAAAATCTCTAAGAAAGTAGAGGTATCGGCATGACGCAAGAATCGGTATTAGTTCTCACTCTTGCGGCCGCAATCGGAACCGGTACGCCACTCATCTTTGCCGCGATTGGCGGAGTTATCAGTGAGCGAGCGGGCGTCATCAACTTGGGCATGGAAGGCATGATGCTCATCGGCGCGGTCACCACATTTCTTGTTGATAACAAAACCGGCTCGCCTGTTGCGGGATTTATCGCAGGCGGAGTGGCCGGCGCACTTCTTGCGCTCATTCACGCCACCTTGGCGATCTCGCTGCGCGCAAATCAAATTGTGTGCGGGTTAGCGCTCACCATCTTTGGCACTGGTCTCGCATCTTTTATTGGCAAGCCCATCGAAGGCCAAGGTCTCACGAAGTCTTTTGGCTCGTTACACATCCCTGCACTGAGTTCCATTCCCGGAGTAGGCCCGATTCTCTTTAAACAAGATGTGCTCGTCTACCTCTCTTGGTTTGTTGCTCTCATCGCATCGCTTTACCTCAACCGCACCCGCACCGGATTAAGCCTTCGTGCGGTGGGTGAAAATCCGGCAACTGCCGATGCCATGGGGCTCAGCGTTGTTCGCATGCGTTACGCACATGTAGTCGCCGGTGGCTTGCTTGCTGGTTTCGGTGGCTCGTATGTAATTCTTCGAATCGTTCCGGCTTGGAGTCAAGCTGGAACTACAAATGGAATCGGTTGGATTGCATTAGCACTTGTGGTCTTTGCATCATGGCGCCCGCTGCGCGTGATTTTGGGTGCGTATCTCTTTGGTGTTGCTCTGCAAGCAAACTTTGCCCTCCAAGCGAAGGGCATCACAGTGATACCCGCCGAATTTTTGGCAATGCTTCCTTACCTCCTTACAGTGGTGATCCTGGTGGTGCTTACGGCAAATCGCAGAACGCGTGGCGCCGGAGCCCCAGCAGCCCTAGGACTTCCATTCGTACGGGATGAGCGCTAACGAAAGTGGTTGCACGGTAATGCATCGCATTAGAGTTGAATTCACCACCGAGCCATTCGTTATCGGAAGCACGCCAGAACATGCAAAGGCGGCAGAACAAGCAGCTTCAGGCGCGGGTCTAGAGACCGAGTTTGGTCCCTTCGGTACTAGTGCCACCGGTGATCGTGCAGCCGTCATGGCCGCCCTGCCCCATATTCTCAGCGCCGCTCTCGACGGGGGCGCTGCCCGAATAAGTCTGCAGGTCACCACCTCCTCGTCAGTTCCGCGCAAGCCCGGACTCCATGACGCCCTTGAGCGTCTCCTTCTCCAGGTTGAGGTCGAAATGGGCGCTGGCCTCGAGGAGCTCTCGCGCGAAGAGAAGCAGCGGGCGGTCAAGATCCTGGAAGAGCGCGGCGCCTTCAATCTCCGTGGGAGCGTAGAAGATGTAGCTGACCGCCTGGGAGTCTCCCGATTTACCGTTTATAACTACTTGAACGCTCATTCTTAACCTGCAGCAGATTCTTCAACAGATTGTTGACCCCACCCCCTGCGCAACCTACCCTTGGCAGGTGCCAACGCTTGGGGAGATAAACGCGTTGGGCGTCCAGCAGGCGGAAGAAATCTTCGCGCGTTGCTGTGTCGCCCCGACTTTTTGCGCCGCCATGGCAGCCGCCCGGCCATTCCAAGACCTTCCTGCTCTTGAAGTTGCCTCAGACCACGCCACGGCAGGTTTAGATGATGCGGCTTTACTTGTGGGGTTTTCTGGACATCCACGAATTGGCGATCGCAAGCCACACTCGGCTTGGTCCTCTGCGGAGCAATCAGGGGTTTCGCAGGCAGACATCAAAATCCTTGATGATCTACGTGCAGCGAATTTCGCATACGAGGAAAAGTTCAACCATGTCTTTCTTATTTGTGCCACCGGTAAGAGTGCGGAATACATGCTGACTGAATGCTTACGACGTATTAGCAATTCAGCCGATGTTGAGATTGAAGAGGCGCGCGAACAACTAAGACTCATCAATCGCATCCGCGTCAACAAGCTACTGGAGGAATCATGAGCGGGCTCTCAACTCACGTACTAGATACCACTACTGGTATGCCGGGCGTAGCAATCAAAGTTACTCATTCGATTAACGGCATAGTGCAGGCGAGCGCTACCACAAACTCTGACGGGCGCGTTACCGATCTACTCGAAGGTAAATCACTTGCATCCGGAAGTCACACACTTACCTTTGAAGTGGCACCTTATTTTGCAAAGGAAAATCGCGAGACTTTTTACGCAAATATCAATATCGATTTTATTGTTACCGATACAACTCGTCACTACCACGTCCCGCTTCTGCTGAGTCCGTTTAGTTTCTCGACCTACCGAGGGAGTTAAAATGAAGATCGTTCTAGGCGATAACCGTTACGGCAAAGCGGAAAATAGGGTTGTTCGCGTTACTCGCGAGCAAGGGACTCATCACATTCTCGACCTCAACGTCTCCGTACAACTCAGCGGAGATCTCGAAGACACACACCTCACTGGATCAAACGCGAAAGTACTCCCCACTGATACTCAGAAGAATACGGTTTACGCCTTCGCCCAGAAGTTCCCAGCGATGGAACCAGAAACTTTTGGTCTCACCTTGTGTGAGCATTTCTTAGACACCCAATCGCATGTCACTCGTGCCGAGGTGCGCCTAGAACAATTCCTCTGGGAACGAATTAACGTCAATGGAAAACCACATCCTCGCGCCTTTCAAAAGAATAGTTCAATGAAGCGTATTGCTCGCGTAGTTGTTGAACGTGGAGCAGGCGGAGAGAAAGTTGCCTACGTCAGTAGCGGTCTCGAGGATCTCGTTGTTCTTAAAACAAGTGATAGCGAGTTCACGGGATTTATTCGAGATAAATACACCACGCTTCCGGACGCTACAGATCGCATCATGGCTACACAGGTAAGCGCCAAGTGGCGCCACGATAGCCACGACTTTGCTGACATTAAGAAGAAGGATTTCGGCAAGAGTTTCACGCAAGCGAGTGAAACTATGGTGGCTGTCTTTGCTGACCACTACTCACTCTCGCTACAACAGACTCTCTTCGAGATGGGTAAACAAGCAATTACCCAACAACCAGAGATTTCGGCAGTGCGCCTTAGCCTTCCCAACAAACATCACTTTCTCGTAGACCTCTCACCTTTCGGTCAAGAGAACGACAACGAGGTCTACTTTGCCGCTGATCGGCCTTATGGCTTGATCGAAGCGGTAGTCACGCGAGACGATGCATCCGATGCCGGTTTTACCTGGCCGGCTTGGTAGGGGAGATAGCTCATGGAGTTCTTTAGACCGGCAACGCTGAATGACGCCCTCACGCTGAAATCGGCGCACCCCACCGCCCTCTGTATCAATGGTGGTACCGATGTCATGGTGGAGTTGAATTTCGATCGCAAGCGACCAGAAACACTGCTTGATCTCAGCGCCATTTCAGAATTAAGTGAGTGGAGCGATCAAGGGGATTCCATCCTCCTTGGCGCTGGCGTTTCTTACACGCGCATCTATCACGAGTTAGCCAAAGAGCTTCCCGGCTTAGCAATGGCCTCGCGAACTGTCGGCTCTCTACAGATCCGGAATAAGGGTGGCGTCGGCGGTAATTTGGGTTCAGCGTCTCCCGCCGGTGATGCACATCCCGCCCTTCTTGCATCTGGTGCAACAGTCAATGTTGCAAGCGTCAATGGAACGCGGGCCATCGATATCAATGATTTCTATGTGGGTCCGAAGAAGAATGCGATGAATCCTGACGAAATCATTACTAGCGTTCTTATTCCTAAAGCACGTGGTGGACAGCAATATTCAAAAATTGGAACACGCAACGCCATGGTTATTGCAGTCTGTTCTTTTGGTATTGCTATTGATAGTACGAACAAGAGTGTAGGAACTGGAATCGGATCTGCCGGGCCAACACCTTTGCGTGCTCATGAAGCAGAAAGTTACGCGGCTTCTCATCTTGATTGGACACACGGCAGTGCCGTTACTCCCGAGATGATGAAGGAGTTCGGCGCGCTAGTGGCCGCTGCCTCTAAACCGATTGACGACGTACGTGGCACCGCCGCTTACCGTCGTCATACCCTTGCAGTTATTTCTGGTCGTTGTTTGAAATGGGCTTGGACCTCCACACAAGAGATGAGGAGTAAGTAATGAGACTTACTTGCACAGTAAACGGCAAAGTAGAGACCGTTGATGATGTGTGGCCAGGCGAAAGTCTGCTTTACGTACTCCGCGAGCGCATGGGACTTCCTGGTGCGAAGAATGCGTGCGAACAGGGCGAGTGCGGATCATGCTCGGTTCATCTCGATGGAATTCTGGTCTGCGCCTGCTTAGTCGCTGCCGGCCAAGTAGAGGGTGCAGAAATCAAAACGGTAGAAGGCCTTGCTGGCGCAAAGGACCTCCATCCAGTGCAACAGGCATATCTCGATGCTGGCGCTGTTCAATGTGGTTTCTGCACACCTGGTCTCATCGTCGCAACAGTCGATTTACTCGAGAAGAATGCTGATCCGAGCGATAGCGAAATACGCGAGGCCCTTGCTGGCAACCTCTGCCGCTGCACTGGATACTCCAAGATTCTCGATGCTGTCCGACTTGCCGCCGTGCGCCTTGAAGGGGCCGGCGTTGAGTAAAACCATCATCACCGGCGCTTACATCGCTACGGTTGATTTACAAGACCGAGAGATCAACGGCGGTTGGGTAGCCGTTGATGGAAAACGCATCGTCGGCATCGGTACCGGTGAAATTCCAGCCGATTACGCAGCCTTCGACCGCATCGATGGTTCCGGCTGCTTGCTTACTCCAGGTTTTGTGAATACCCATCACCATCTTTATCAATGGGCAACGCGAGGTATCGCAACAGAGTCCACGCTCTTCGAATGGCTCGTTGAGCTCTACCCGATCTGGGGACACCTCGATGCTGAGGTGACTTTTGGTGCCGCACAAGGCGCGCTCGCCTCTTTGCTGCTTTCCGGATGCACATACACAACAGATCATCACTATGTCTTTCCCGCAGAAGGCGGCGATTGCCTCGCTGCAGAGATCAAGGCAGCCGAGGGTTTAGGGATTCGTTTTCATCCCACACGCGGATCCATGGA